>FWPV01000059.1_pt1 | contig 410196 bp, 350 predicted proteins | sample 2228371 | NCBI WGS metagenome assembly FWPV01 (sample SAMEA103939776, study PRJEB20133) | metagenome | reverse complement strand
TAAACGTTATTGTGCAGGCAAGTCATTGAATTGTTAACGAACGATGGGTATTTCTGACTCGAATTTACAGAAATAAGGTTGCATAATCTTCAGGAGCAAATAAACACAAAAACTAACGAAAATATTGAATTTTAATAAAAAATTGGTGATTGACTTTTGTAATAACTTTTGTATAATAAAAAAAGAGAGCGCTCCCAGTTTTATCCAATCCAGCACTTTGAGTAAGGTAATAATTTTTTTTCCATGGTACTGAGAGCGCTCCCAAAATTCCCCGACTATGCCTCTAACTCTAGAAGATATCGCACTAAAATCTGGTGTTTCACGCTCCACAGTTTCGCGCGTGGTCAATGGGCAGCCAAATGTGCGCGAATCCGTGCGCCAGCGCGTGCTGCAGGTCATCCGAGAGACCGGCTTCCACCCCAATACTGCCGCGCGCATGCTTGCCTCGCAGCGTTCCTGGATGATTGGGCTGGTCTTGCCCCGCAGCGTCAGTTCATTTTTTACGGATCCCTATTTCCCGCGGCTGACCCAGGGCATTGCCCAGGCCTGTAACCAGAACAACTACACCCTCGGTCTCTTTTTAATCGAAACCAAGGAAGACGAAGAGAAGATCTACCCACGGGTCTCCCGTAAAAGCCTTTTAGACGGAGTCCTGCTGCAATCCGGGGAGATCGGCGAACAGCTAATTGACCACCTGGTGGATACTGAGTTTCCGGTCGTCATTATTGGACGTCCTCCGCACCCTGTGGATTTAAGCTATATCGATGTTGACAATGTAAGCGCCGCCTGCAATGCCGTCAATCACCTGGTGCGCCTGGGCTACCAGCGCATCGCGACCATCGCGGGTATGGCCAACCACACCGAGAGCATCGATCGTGTTGAGGGCTATAAGAAAGCGCTGCTGGCTGATGGACGTGAAATTGATGCGAATTTAATCGCTGAAGGGGATTTCACTGAAAACGGCGGGTACCGGGCAATGCGCCAATTGCTTCCGCTGCAGCCGGATGCCATTTTCGCTGCATCCGATGTCATGGCGCTGGGAGCGCTGCGAGCAGTGCGTGAAGCGGGCCTGCGTGTTCCTGAGGATGTAGCGATCGTTGGGTTTGATGATCTGCCCTTCGCATCCACATCCCCCGTGCCGCTCACAACGGTGCGCCAGCCGATCGTCAATTTTGGCTACAAAGCGGTGGAAATATTAATCGACCTCATTGAAAATGGCGCCCGCCCACCCCGCCAGGTCATTATGGGAACTGAATTAATTATCCGTGAGTCTTGTGGAAGCCGATCCAAAGGCATTCCGATTGAGGGCTGATCTCAAACATTAAAATTTTGGTTTTCTCGGCCATCGGGTAATTGACCTGCAGCGTCAGGAAGTCCTAAGGAGGTGAGTTGAAGAAAAGCCTGTCTACCTTTCCAGAAATACCCCGTCAATCCCTGTATTAACCAAATCCAAAGGAGTAAGAAAATGCGTAAGATCGTTTTTTCCGCCCTGAGTTTGCTGATAATTGCCAGTTTCATTCTGGCAGGTTGCGCAGCGCCGGAACCTGAGACAATTATCCAGACAGTTGAAGTTGAAAAGGTGAGAGTCGAGACTCAGGAAGTCATCAAAGAGGTGATTGTTGAGGCAACGGCCGAACCATCAGCCATGATGTATGACCGCAAAGAAACCATTTATGTGAGCGGCGCAGCCTGGGGTCCGGCTTCTACCTGGAACCCCTTCCAGCCGGGCAGCCTCGCCAATACCACCGGGACGATTGGTTTCGTCTATGAGTTTTTGTACGCCTTCGACCCTCAAGCTGGTGAGTTAATTCCCTGGCTGGCTGAAAGCAGCGAGTGGACCGACGACACCACCTTCGAGTTGACACTGCGTTCAGGCCTGACCTGGAGTGACGGACAGCCGCTGACCGCGGAAGATGTCAAATTCACCTACGAATTGGGTAAAAATATCGAAGCGATCTGGTTCTCGCCGATGTGGCGCTACCTGAAGGATATTTCCGTGGTGGATGCTACTCACCTGGTTTTCACCTTCGAGGATCCGCTATACCAGGAGTTTTCGAACAACCTGTGGAATATCCCCATCGTTCCAAAGCATCTGTGGGAAAACCGGACGCCTGAAGATATCAATACAGGCGCGAATGAGAACCCAATCGGTTCTGGCGCCTATCTGTACGATACCCGCGCGGAGGACCGCAATGTCTGGGTGCGCAACGAGAACTGGTGGGGCATCGATGTATTCGGAAAACCTGCACCGAAGCGCATCGTCGATATTCGCTTCTCCAGCAATAACGTTGCTCTTGGCGCAGTTGTCAAAGGTGAAGTTGACCTTAGCAATAACTTCCTGCCCGGCGTGGCGGAGCTGGCGAACAAAGGCTATGTTCAGACATACTTCGACGGCCCGCCCTACATGCTTTCCGCAAACACCGCGGTCCTTTTCCTGAACACCACCAAGAAACCGATGGACGACGCTCAATTCCGCAAAGCCCTGGCTTTCGCCATCGATGTTCCTTCCATCGTCAATGTTGCCTACGCTCAGTTGGTGAAGGCTGCCAGCCCGACAGGGCTGTTACCCGTTCTGGAAAAGTATGTCGACCAGGATGTGGTTGCCCGCCTTGGTTACACCTATGACACTGCGCGCGCCAAAGATATCCTGGCGGCGGCTGGTTACCGCGATGTGGATGGGGATGGCTTTGTGGAGGCTCCGGACGGTTCGAAGATCGAACTGCGAGTCACCTGCCCATTCGGCTGGACCGACTGGATGGCGGCCATCGATATCATCGCGACCAGCGCCCAGGCGGCCGGGATCAATATCAAAGCCGAGACCCCGGATTATGGCGCCTGGAACACGGAACTGCAAGGCGGCACCTTCGACATGACCCTGAATAACTGGGCGCAGATGAGCAACACTCCCTGGACGCTCTACAACCTGCTCTTCCGGCATCCGATCCAGGATCAGATGCAGAGCGGTAACTTCGGACGCTACGATAACCAGGAAATGTTCGACCTGGTCGACGCGCTCGCCCGCGTACCGTCATCTGATGAAGAGGGTATGAAGGAAGCTTGTTCAGCCATCCAGGAACTCATGCTGACCGAGGTTCCGATGATCCCCTTGTGGTATAACGGCTTATGGGCGCAGTACAGCAACGCTGTCTGGACCAACTGGCCATCCGCCGCTGAAGGGGCTCCCAAGACCCTGCCGACAACCTGGTCAGGATACTGGCAGTTAGGCGGCCTGCAAACATTGATCAACCTGAAACCAGTGGAATAGGCTTACGCCCTGCTGGTCCACAACAGCCCCTCCCTCTTTCTCCTCTTCTCCTTCTTCAAGAGGGAGGGGCAACTTTCCCTAAAGAATCACACTGCGACGGTCCGTTATTAATTTTTTTCACCCGGCGGAGGAATAGTGCGCAGATATTTAGGCCGCAAGATTCTAATTTACGCGTTGACTTTTTTCGTGGCTGTGACCATCGACTGGATGATCCCGCGCTTCATGCCGGGTGATCCTATCGCCAACATGATCGCCAGGTCGGCCGTGACCACCAGCGCAGCGCCAGCGTTGTACGATTATTATGCCCGCATTTTTGGCCTGGATTTGCCGGTTTGGCAGCAATACATCAATTTTTGGAAAGCTCTCTTTCAAGGTAATCTGGGAATCAGCACTTACCTTTTCCCCACTCCGATAACGACCATTTTAATGCGAGCGGTGCCGTACTCGGTAGCGCTGCTTGTGCCGTCGATCCTGCTTTCGTGGTACGCGGGGAATAAGTTTGGCGCGTTTGCCGCCCGATCAAAAATACTGGATAACACCATTTCTCCCATCGGTTACATTTTGACAGCCACACCTTATATGTGGCTGGGAATTTTACTGGCCTGGTTCTTTGGCATCATCCTGGATATTTTTCCAATCGCAGGCGCATACAGTTATGCCATGCGTCCGCATCTTTCCTGGGCATTCATTGGCAGTGTTTTACAGCACTGGTTCTTACCTTTTGCTTCGCTCTTCCTGGTCGGTTTTGGGGGCCAGGCCATCGGTATGCGTAACATGATCATCTATGAGCTCGAAGCGGATTATTCCCACTATCTGGAGGCTTTGGGCGCACCGAAATCGCTGGTTCGCCGGTACGCCTTTCGCAACGCAATCCTGCCGCAAATAACAGGTCTTGCCCTCTCCCTGGGCGTGATCGTGGCCGGCGCTCTGGTTACCGAGGTGGTGTTCTCATATCCTGGTATTGGTTCTCTCCTGCTGGCAGCCATCCAAAATCAGGATTATTTTCTTATTCAGGGATGTTTCTTGTTCATCATCATCGGCGTGCTGCTGGCAAATTTTATTATCGACATCATCTACGTAATTGTTGACCCCAGAACCCGAACGGGATTAATTGGCGGAACAGCATGAAAACAGCCAAAAAGAAGAATGAATTCCTCTATTTTGCCCTGCGCAATACCAAGCTCAAAGTGGGGCTCGCGATCATCCTTTGCTTCCTGTTGATTGCTCTCATCGGTCCGCTGTTTACGCGTTATGGTCCTTTTGAATATGCTTATATTATGGGCCCCACCAAACCATCCGCGGATTTCTGGCTGGGGACGACCTTTTTTGGGCAGGATGTCTTTTCGCAATTCGTCAACGGGCTGCGGGCGACTTTTATTGTGGGCTTGCTGGGCGGTGGATTGGGCACCCTACTCGGCATCTTGATTGGATTTACAGCCGGTTACCGCGGTGGCGTGGTGGATGAAATCCTCAATTTTATGACCAACATTGTTCTGGTCATCCCAACACTGGCGGTGCTCTTGATCATCGCAGCCTACCTGGAGGTGCGCAGCATCTTTACCGAATGCCTGTTTATTGGCTTTACTGCCTGGCCGTGGGCCGCCAGGGCAATCCGCGCGCAAACATTTTCCCTGCGCAGCCGGGATTTCATCGACCTGGCTAAATTAAACGGTATGCGGTCTTCAAAGATCATATTTTATGAAATTGCTCCCAATATGATGTCATACCTGCTGCTGGTGTTCATCCTGCAGTTCGGCGGCGCGATTCTGACCGCCGCGACACTGGATTTCATCGGCCTGGGTCCCACCAATGCGATCTCACTCGGGTTGATGATGCAGATCTCGGTACTGTGGGGTGCCCTGCATTTTGGAATGTGGTGGTGGTTTATTCCGCCAGGATTGGCCATAACCGCCATCGTGGGGGCGTTGTATGTGATGAATGTCGGCCTGGATGAAGTGTTCAACCCGAAATTGAGGGAGATGTGAGCGCATGAGCTTAAAGGTTGAAAATCTCAAGGTCTATTACCAGACCCTTCATGGGGATGTGAAAGCCCTGGATGGTGTCAGTCTGGATATCAAAGACAGAGAGATCATGGGCCTGGTGGGGGAATCGGGCTGCGGAAAAACCACCCTGGGTCACGCTCTGGTCTATTTGAAACCACCCATGCGCTTTGTGAATGGAAGAGTCCTGATCGACGGCGCCGAATTACCGGTATGGGATATGGATTTGATGAATCAGTACCGCTTTCGGACCATCTCTATCATCCCGCAGTACGCCATGAATGCCATGAATCCGACTCGAAAAATCGGCAGGATGGTAGCGGAACTGCTGCAATCGAAAGGCGCAAAATACAAAGAGTGCCTGCCGGAACTAAAGCGCAGACTCGATCTGGTTGGTCTCTCTCATGATGTTCTCAAGATGTACCCTATTGAATTGTCTGGCGGGATGAAGCAGCGCATGGTGATGGTTATTTCCACGCTGCTAAACCCATCGCTGCTGATCGCGGATGAAATCACTTCCGCGCTGGATGTTTCTTCCCAGAAGGCAGTTTCTGAAATGCTGGTGGAGTTCCGCGACCGGAAAATTGTCAACAGCATGATTGTTGTCACGCATGATATTTCAATACTTTACCAGATTGCTGACAGTATTTTGGTGATGTACGCGGGAAAGATGGCTGAAAAAGCCGCCACCGAGACGATCATTCGATCACCCCGCCACCCCTACACCCGCTTGTTGATTTCATCCCTGCCTGAAATAGGGGTGAAATATACAGAGAAGAAATTGAAAGGTATTCCGGGCAACCCGCCCATGTTGTTGAATCCGCCCGCCGGCTGCCGGTTTCGCGATAGGTGTCCACTGGCTTTTGATAAGTGCGTCGAAGAACCACCCTTCATTGAAGTAGAACCAAACCACTTTATCGCATGCTGGAAGGAGACAGAATAGCATGCTCAAGCTTGAAAATGTCTCTAAGGTCTACAAGATCGGCACTTTCGGCGGCAAAGACCTGCACGCGGTCAACAATGTATCTTTTGATATTTCGGATGGAGTGGTGACTTCCTTAATCGGGGAAAGAGGCAGCGGCAAGAGCACCATTGGGAAAATGATCCTGCGTTTGATAAACCCCACCTCCGGAAAAATTACCTTCCGGGGACAAGATATTACCGCCCTTCCAGAAAAGGCCTTGAAGGATTACTACTGTAAGGTTCAGGGTGTATTTCAAGACCCTTTCAGCTCCTTGAATCCTATCTTTAAGGCGGACCGCATCTTCAAGATCATCAAGGAGGAATACTTTCCTAACGTCAGTCAGGAAGAGTGGCAGATAAGAGTCAACCAGTCTCTAGAGTCGGTGGGGATTAACCCTGAACAATGCCTGAATAAATACCCACACCAGCTTAGCGGCGGTCAGGTGCAGCGCTTCCTAATCGCGCGTGCTTTATTGATGAATATTGAATTCCTGGTCGCGGATGAAATCATTTCAATGCTGGATGCCTCAACGCGCATCGATGTTCTCAATTTACTGGTCGAGTTGAAAAGCCGCGGTCTGGCCATCCTTTTTATCACGCACGATTTATCTCTAGCGAACTACATCAGCGAACGCGGCATTATTCTTTACCGGGGTTGCGTGGTCGAGATGGGGGCGACGGAAAGCATCTTTGAGAGACCTCAACACCCGTATACGAAAATGCTGCTTTCCTCCGTACCGCGGCTGGACAGGAAATGGGGCGAAGAAGCAGCCGAAACCAGGCTGGATGATAAAAAAACCGATTACCGTGGGGGTTGCCCGTATTACGAACGCTGTCCGATCGCCAGTAAAGCCCTGGGCTGCGATCAATTTATCCCACCCCTGCTTGAAGTGGAGAAAGATCATTTTGTTGCCTGTTACCGCGTGGAGGGAATGCCTGTAGCAAGGAAATAATGATAATAAAATGAACCTCACTTATCCTTTTTGCTTACTGGCAATAGAGGATTATGTAAGCTCGTAAGGAGCCCGCATGCGTTTTGGTTATTTCGATGATAAGAACAAAGAGTATGTTATTACCCGGCCGGACACTCCCCTGCCGTGGATCAACTATCTGGGATGCGAAGCTTACTTTGGAATTATTTCGAATACCGCCGGCGGATACTCTTTTTATAAGGACGCCCGCTTACGCAGACTGACACGCTACCGCTATAACAACGCCCCCTTGGACATGGGCGGGCGTTATATTTATCTGCGCGATGACGGCGCCTGCGGCCAGGCTGGAAATGCGTGTTTCTGGTCTCCGACCTGGCAGCCGACGCGCTCGCATCTCAGCCAGTATGAATGCCGCCACGGCATGGGTTATACGCGCATCAGCTCCGAAAGCGAAGGTATTATCGCCCAGGTGAGCTACTTCGTGCCGTTGGGTGAGTCGCTGGAAATTTGGAAACTTACCCTCAAAAATAGACGCAGCCAGCCGGCCTTCCTGTCGGTGTTTTCGGCGGTCGAGTTTTGTCTTTGGGATGCGAACGATGACGCGACCAATTTTCAACGCAATTATTCGATTGGCGAAGTAGAGGTCGAGGACGAGGTCATTTACCACAAGAGTGAATACCGCGAACGCCGCAACCACTTTGCCTACTTTGCCTGCTCTCGGCCTTTATCCGGGTTTGATACGCAGCGTGAGGATTTTCTCGGTCCATACCGCGGCTGGGACAATCCAGCCGGTGTTGAACGCGGAACTTTGGCCAATTCCATCGCCTCCGGCTGGCAGCCTATCGGCGCACATCACATCAAAATAAAACTGATGCCTGCTGAGGAGCAGCAGGTGATATTTATCCTTGGCTACCACGAAAATCCGGATGATGCCAAATTCGACCCACCGGGAACCCAAACCATTAACAAACACACTGTCAGGCAGGTGATTTCGCGGTACAAGAAAATTGAGGAAGTTGACAGCGCATTTGAGAATTTGAAAAATTATTGGTCGAATCTGCTGGAAAAATTCCAGATTAAATCTCCGGATGAACACGTTAATCGCATGGTGAATATCTGGAATGCTTACCAGGTGATGGTTACATTCAACTTTTCCCGCTCCGCCTCGTATTTTGAATCCGGGATTGGCCGCGGGATGGGGTTTCGGGATTCGAATCAGGATTTGCTTGCCTTTGTGCTTCTGGATCAAAAGAGAGCCCGCCAGAGAATCCTGGATTTAGCGGCAACACAGCTTCCGGACGGCGGCGCCTTCCACCAGTATCAACCGCTGACGAAAAGGGGCAATCATGAGGTGGGCAGTGGTTTCAACGATGATCCCTTGTGGCTGGTCCTGTCCGTAGCTGCCTACCTGAAGGAAAGTGGGGATTGGTCAATTCTGGATGAAATGGTCCCATATGCCAATCAGCCGGGCACGGAAGCTCCGCTGTTTGACCATTTGCAGCGCGCGGTTCAATACACGCTCGACAGGCTGGGACCGCATCATCTGCCCTTGATCGGTCGGGCAGACTGGAATGATTGCCTGAATTTGAATTGTTTTTCTGATACTCCGGGACAAACCTTCCAGACAACCGCCAATAAAGACGGAAAAACCGCCGAGAGTGTGTTCATCGCAGGGTTGTTCCTGCTGGCGGCGGCGGAAATGAAAAGTATCGCCGGGCACTTGGGACGCGCAGAGGTTGTAAAACGCGTGCAGGCCGCGATCACCGCCATGGAAAACGCGGTCTGGCAGCACGGCTGGGATGGAGACTGGTTCAGGCGCGCTTTCGATGATTACGGTCAGCCTGTTGGTTCAAAATCCTGCCAGGAAGGGCAGATCTTTATCGAACCGCAGGGAATATGCGTGATGGCTGGATTGGGAGTTAAGGACGGCCGCGCCAGGAAGGCTCTGGACGCGGTCGCCGATCACCTGGTTACCCGGCACGGCGTTGTGCTCGTCCAGCCCGCTTTCAGCCGTTATTACCTGCATTTGGGTGAAATCTCTTCCTATCCACCTGGTTACAAAGAGAACGCGGGCGTTTTTTGCCACACCAATCCCTGGATAATGATCGCTGAAGCGATTTTGGGAAATGGGGACCGCGCCTTTGATTACTATTTACGCATTAACCCTTCGGTCAGGGAGGAGATCAGCGAAATTCACCGCTGCGAGCCTTACGTTTACGCCCAGATGATCGCAGGACGGGATGCTCCCGCCCACGGCGAGGCGAAAAATTCGTGGCTGACCGGTACAGCCGCCTGGAATTATGTCGCTGTCACACAGTGGATTTTAGGAATCCGCCCCGCGTATGATGGGTTGGAAATTTGCCCTGTACTGCCTTCCCATTGGGGTGGATTCGAGGCAGTGCGATGGTTCAGAGGGGTGAAGTACTCAATTGTTGTCAGACGTGTCGGAACTGGAAACCGTGTTGAGCTGGTGGTCAACAGCGCTAAAATTGATGGCACCCTCATCCCGTTACCTCCTGCTGGAACAAAGCAAATGGATGTGGAAGTGAAGGTGGGCTGCTGATGCGCTGCGGTTATTTCGATCCTGACAAGCGTGAATATGTCATCACCAATCCACACACACCGGTTAAATGGATCAACTATATCGGCTCACGCAGGTTTGGAGGTTTTGTAGACCACACCGGCGGCGCTTTGATTTGCAGGGAAGATCCTTCACTCAACCGGATTACCAAATATATCCAGCAGATGCCCACCTCTGATTTCAAGGGAGAGACCTTATATATTCGTGTGCATCAGGCCGGGGGTTATGAAATCTTCTCCCCTTTTTATGTGCCAACCCTGACTCCTCTGGATATCTATGAATGCCGGATTGGGCTGGGGTACAGCCGCTTTCTGGCTGAGTACCGAAAAATCAGGGTGGAGGTGGAGATTTTTGTTCCCCTGAACGCGACCAGCGAAATCCGGGATATAAAGATTTACAACCTTGCTGACGAGCCGGTTGAACTGGACGTAATCCCCGTGGTTGAGTTCTCTCATCCCAACGCTGTCATGCAGTTTACTAATGCTGATTGGGTTCCTCAAACCATGCAATGTAAGGCGGTTCAGGATGGCTGCTTTACGATTTTGGTCCAATATCCTTACATGTATCGTGATACCCGCATCAATTACCTGACCTCTAACCAGGCGGTTTCTTCCTTCGAGGCGGATAGAAAGAATTTTTTAGGTAGGTATGAATACGGTACCTTTCGATTGCCCCTCAGCCTGTTAGAACCCGAACTTTCTAATCGCGAAGCGCTGAGAGGGGATACTCTCGGCGCTTTAATGCATTCGTTGGGGAAAATAGAGCCACAAGCATCCCGCCGCCTGATTGTGCAATTGGGTCAGGCGGCCAACCTGAACACGGCCAGAGAAGAGATCGAATATTACCGCCAGCCGGAGGCCGTCGATGGCGCGCGGGCAAAACTGAGAGAATTTTGGGATCATTACCTGGATGTCCTGCAGGTAGAAACCCCTGACCGAGACCTGGATATTATGGTCAATGTCCACAATCCCTACCAGTGCTTTGTAACCAAAACCTGGTCGCGCTATCTTTCTTATTACCAGCTCGGATTGGGCTCGCGGGGCATTGGTATTCGTGATTCTTCTCAGGATGTGTTATCGGTTTTCGCAGCCATACCAACGGAAGGGAAGGAATTTATCCGCACGTTATTGTCATTCCAAAAACGTTCCGGCTGCGCCATGCACCAGTTCAATCCATTCACTATGGAGGGCAGTATCGGGGATTCTGCCGAAATGGAGGACCGGCCGCATTACTACAGCGATGACCATTTATGGATGGTTCTGGCTGTGTGCGCGTACCTGAAAGAAACCGGTGATCTCGGATTTTTGGATGAGGTGGTCGATTTTTACGATAAAGATAAAGAAGGCAGGCCGATAGAGGCTGCGGCGGTGATGGATCACCTGAAGCGCTGTCTCGATTTCACCCGCAATGATCTTGGGCAGCATGGGCTGCCCTTGCTGGGTTTCGCAGATTGGAATGACACTGTCAATCTACCGGCAGGGGCTGAATCGATGTTCACTGCCAATTTATACGGAAAAGCCCTGCAGGAAATGATCGCTCTTTTTTCCAGCCTGGGACAGCAGGAAAGCGCCGCTCTCTACCAGCAGGCTTATGCTGAGATGAAATCGAGGTTTGAAGCGGCAGCCTGGGATGGAGATTACTACCTGCGGTATTTTGACGCTGAGGGACAGCCTGTGGGCTCACACATCAACCGCTACGGAAAAATTTACCTCAACGCCCAATCCTGGCCGGTCATTTCTGGATTCGCGTCATACGAACGAGGGCGGCGCGCCATGGACGCGGTTTTCCGGCTGCTGAACACGCGCTATGGGATTAAATTGACCTCTCCGGGGTTCAACGGTTACGATCCGAAATACGGCGGCGTTACCACCTATCCACCCGGGGCAAAAGAAAACGGCGGGATATTTCTGCACCCCAATCCCTGGGCGATAATCGCAGAGACCATTCTGGGCAACGGTGACCGCGCTTACCAATATTACGCCCAGATCAATCCTGCCGCAAAAAATGATGCCATCGAAATATACGAGTGCGAGCCGTACGTCTTCGCCCAGAATATTCTGGGGGATGAACACCCCCAATTCGGTCTGGCTAGAAATTCATGGCTTTCCGGGACCGCCTCCTGGAGTTACCTGGCTGTCAGCCAGTATATCCTTGGAATCAGGCCGGAGTATTTCGGCCTGTGTATCGATCCTTGTATCCCAACAACCTGGAAAGGATACAAGGCCGCCAGGATTTTCAGGGGCAGCCGCTATCTAATCACCGTTCACAATCCCCATGGGGTGAGCAAAGGGGTGAGCCGATTGCGGGTGGATGGTCATGAATTCGAAACCAACCTCATTGATCCGAATCTGCCGGGCAGTGAGCACATGATCGAGGTCTGGCTGGGTGGGTGAAAAAAATATTGTGTCTTTCCAATCGAAATCATCAGGCGCTAATTTGTGTCATTTTTGAAAAAAGGATACAATTGCGGCATTCTCGGAAAAAAAGGATGCTTCATGAATTCACAACCAAAACAATGGTCGCAGCCGCCAGAGATGAAAATCGATCCGACCAAATCGTACAAAGCCACCTTCCAAACCGGCAAGGGTGATATTGTGGTGCGCTTATTTGCCGATAAGGTCCCCAATACCGTCAATAATTTTGTTTTTCTGGCAGAAGAAGGTTTTTACGACCACACGATTTTCCACCGCGTGATTGATGATTTTATGGCCCAGGGTGGTGACCCGACCGGCACCGGCCGCGGCGGTCCTGGGTACCGCTTCAATGATGAATTCCACCCCGCTTTGCGTCACGACAAACCCGGGATCCTCTCGATGGCGAATGCCGGCGCGAATACCAATGGATCGCAGTTCTTCATCACCCACGTTCCAACCCCCTGGCTGGACAACCGCCACGCTGTTTTTGGAGAGGTCATCGAGGGTATGGATGTGCTGCTTTCGGTCCCGGCGCGCGACCCTCAGAAAATTGACAGCCCGGCTGTCGAGTTAAAGACAATTATCATTACTGCCGAATAATCCTGTTTAATGGTATTAAGCCTGGAGGCTCTGAACCAGGAGATTGTTGCCTGCAGACGCTGCCCGCGCCTGGTCGAGTGGCGCGAACGCATCGCCAGCCAGAAACGCCGCGCCTACCGCGAGTGGGATTACTGGGGAAAACCTGTGCCCGGATTTGGCGACCCGCAGGCACGCGTATTGGTGGTCGGCCTGGCCCCCGGCGCGCACGGTTCGAACCGCACCGGGCGGATGTTTACGGGTGATGCCTCGGGAGAATTTTTATACGCAGCGCTGCACCGGGCTGGTTTTGCCAGCCAGCCTTTTTCCCGCAGCCGCGAGGATGATTTACGCCTGAAAGAAATTTTCATCACAGCCGTCTGCCGCTGCGCGCCGCCTGAAAACCGTCCCAGCAAAGCGGAAATTTTGAACTGCCGCCCATTTCTACTGGCGGAAATGGCGGCGCTTGCTCAGGTCAAGGGAATTGTTGCGCTGGGAAAGATCGCTTTTGATGAGATTCTGGCGATACTTCGAGAGCATGACAACCAGGTGACGAGCGTAAAATTCACCCACGGCATACTCGTTCAGCCGGGAGAGCATTTACCGTGGGTCCTGGCTTCTTATCACCCCAGCCAGCAGAACACGCAAACCGGCCGCTTAACCAGGGAAATGTTCGATGCTGTCTGGCGAAGGGTGGCTGAGTTGATCCACACGGCTTGATTACCGCTCTTTGCAGGCGATGAACCATACCCGCCGCGAGGATGAATACAGCGGGGTGAAGTCCTGCAAGCTGCTCAGCATGGCAACAACAGTAAAACCAGATGCTTCCAGCAGTGATTTGATCTGTTCGGTCGGGTAACCTCTCTCGCTGTGCCGTTCCTCGAACCGCAGCCAGATATCCTGACCGCTTACCTCATCTCTTTGCTGGATGAAAAACATAATGCGGACCGTGGCAATCTGGTTATCGTAGTCGTATGAAGGGATATGCACTTCGAGCAGATCGGATTGGTCCTGTTGCAAATAGGCCGGGAATCGCTGCCAGTCAACCGACAGCCCATAAATGGTGTTCATGTCGAAAATAAACCCCCCGCCTGGTTTAAGGGAAGCATACGCGCCAGCAAAGGTCAGCGCTAAATCCTTGCTGGAGAGCAGGTAATTTAAGCTGTCAAACCAGCAGGTAGCCAGATCAAACTCGGATTGCAGGTGAAGATTACGCATATCCGCCTGGATCAGCCTGGCAGTCAGGCTGCTTTGCGCCAGTTTTCTCTGGCCAATTTTGAGCATATGCGCTGACAGGTCCACTCCGGTGCAACGCCAGCCGACTGCGGCCATTTCCTTGATAAAAGTCCCTTCGCCGCAGGCGATATCCAGCAGGCTGCCGCTGCGCGGTAGTTGGTATTTATCCAACACACCTGGCAGGAGTTCGGCCATATGTTGTGCAAACCCGGGGTAGGGTCCGCGCGTATATACTTCAGCAAAACGGTTATACAAGGAACTCATACTTTCATCCTCAACAAGGGTTCATTTACAGAGAACTCCACTCCATTATACTGTCGGACTGTGCCGATGGTGTGTATAAGCATTGTATATAAAAATCTTGCCGCCTGCCAGGTGCTGGTTTAGAATGAAAGAAGCAATATCTAAGGATGAAATAGTGATGCGAAATTTCCGCTGGTGGTACCTGGTTCCATTAATAATCCTGATCTCTCTTTCGGCGTTCACCGTTTGGGCTTATACTCCATTAGGACCGATGCCGGCGGTTCAGGGAGCGTTGATTCCCGGGGAAGGCATCGAGGTCGCACAGGATGGCTGGGTTGCCTTTAGCCCAAGTGAAACGGATGTAAAAACTGGCCTGATATTGTACCCGGGCGGGAGAGTGGACTGGCGCGCGTACGCTCCCCTTGCCAGGGCTATCGCCGCAGAAGGTTATCTGGTCGTCCTTGTACCCATGCCCTTCAATCTGGCGGTTTTTGCTCCGGAGCGCGCCCTTGAGGTGATCCAGGCTTATCCGCAAATAGACCATTGGGCCGTGGGGGGGCATTCCCTGGGCGGGGCGATGGCGGCTGCATTCGCTTACCAGCATCCGGATCTGGTATCAGGACTGATTCTGTGGGCTTCTTACCCGGCAAGCAACAATGATTTAAGCAGAAGCAATGTTCAGGTCCTATCGATCTATGCCAGTGAGGACGGCCTGGCGGATGTGAGCAAAATCAACGCCTCGCGAACCCTGCTGCCGGCACAAACGGTATGGGTTGAAATCGCGGGCGGTAATCACGCCCAGTTTGGTTGGTATGGCGAGCAAACGGGTGACGGTCTGGCGAAAATTTCACGGCAAGAACAGCAGAGCCAGATCGTTAAAGCGAGTGTTGAGTTTTTAAGCATGCTCGGGAGGGATTGACGAAGTGAAACCACTACGGCTGATTGGTTTATTTTTTGCTCTGATTCTGATAGTGATCCTCATTGGTCCTTTGGTGATCCCGGTGCCGCCGCTGCCTGATCCACTGCCGCTGTCTGCGCTCCAGGATGCAGACAGTCAGTTCATCGAGATCAATGGGCTGCAAGTACATTACAAAGAGGCAGGCCAGGGAGACCCTGCCATCATCCTGCTGCACGGCTTTGGCGCCAGCACTTTTTCCTGGCGTGAAGTGATGCAGCCCCTGGGTGAGCTAGGCAGGGTAATCGCGTATGACCGTCCGGCTTTCGGGTTGACTGAAAGGCCAATGCCGGGTGAGTGGCAAGGTGTTAACCCATACAGCCCGGAGGGTCAGATCGAGCTATTGATTGGGTTAATGGACCGTTTGGGAATATCTCAGGCGATTCTGGTGGGCAACTCTGCCGGTGGAACCGTGGCAGCCGCAGCCGCTCTGGAACATCCTGATCGTGTAAAGGGTCTTGTTCTGGTCGATGCCGCTATTTATGCTGGCGGAGGCGCTCCCCGCTGGATTCGTCCGCTTCTAGGAACGCCATGGTTCGATAGGATGGGGCCGTGGTTCACGCGTTCCCTCGCCGGTGAGCAAGGCAACGCATTTCTTCAAGCAGCCTGGCATGACCCAACACGTATCACCCCAGCGGTCACCGAAGGTTATCGAAAACCTTTGCAAACCGCCAACTGGGACCGGGCGTTATGGGAATTAACCAAAGCGAGCCGGGAATCGGGTCTGGCAGAGCGTCTTCAGGAGTTCAACCTGCCAGTGCTGGTGGTGAGTGGTGATGATGACCGCATTGTCCCAACCAGCGAAAGTATCCGATTGGCAGAAGAGATACCCAATGCCGAGTTGGTGATATTCCCGGCCTGCGGGCATGTCCCTCAGGAAGAGTGCCCGCAGGCATTTTTGGATGCTGTCATTCCGTTTATACAAACATTGAGGTGAATCGTGGCGAAAAAGATCAAAGCCAGGGCACAAGCGCCAGATTTCGAACTGGTTGACACCACAGGAAAGTCCGTACGCCTGTCCGATTTTTTCGGCAAGAAGAATGTCGTTCTGGTTTTCAACCGCGGGTTTTTCTGACCCTACTGTGTGAAGCATATGGCGCAGTTGCGCCAGGACTATTCAAAATTTAGCCAACGCCAGGCAGAGATCATCGCCGTTGGCCCCGACGGTCCGCGCGCCTTCAAGCGATTTTGGGAAGCTGAGGAAATGAATTTTATTGGGCTTGCAGACGTCGGTTCGAAAGTGGCTGATCTGTATTATCAGGAATTTAACCTGTTAAAGCTTGGGCGTATGCCGGCGTTGTTTATTGTTGACAAAGCTGGCACCGTCCGCTTTGTGCATTACGGACAATCGCTCGCTGATATCCCTGAAAACGATGCTATCCTGACGGTTTTGGACCAACTGGCCAGGGAGGAATCGGATCAGCCGAGCTGATCTGGCCGTATATTGGGTGGTTTTTATAGAACACGCTACCTGATTTCACCGCTTGTGTTCAGATGATGATTGTCTCTTTAGAAATGATATTGCCATGATTTGGGATTACCAACGTTTGCTGTCGCAAAGATTAATGATATGGGCAGTCGCGAGCTTTCTTGCGGGTGGTCTATTGTTGCTGGCGGGGGATGAATTCTGGCGTGGATTCGCCCTTCAGGCGGCAGTCTGGGGCTTGATCAATGCAGCTATTGCTGTCTTTGGGCAGCGGGGAGCCCGTCAAAAGATATCGCTGACCGTTGACCTGGAAACAGCCCGCAAAGAAAGGCGCAAGGTTGGCAAAATATTATGGGTTAATACTGGATTGGATTTGCTGTACATCGGCGGAGGGATTGCTTTGTATTTGACCCAGCAGGTCAGCGATCCATTCCTGGCGGGAACTGGGATGGGAATCCTTGTGCAGGGCTTGTTTCTGTTTGTGTTCGATTTATTACACGCGCTCAACCTGCCATCCGAATACATATTGCCTGATCTTGGTCTTTTCACAGAACCTGAACATGAGCCCGATACCCTGCCGGGCAGCAGCGGCGCAATTCTGCTGGTGCATGGCTTTCCAGGCAGCCCGGCTGAGATGCGCGGTTTAGGTGATGCTTTGCGAAAGCAGGGTTGGACTGTGCGTATCATGCGGCTTCCTGGACACGGTGCTGAATACCGTGAAATGTTTTTGCAGCGCCTGTCGAGTTGGGAAGAAGCGGTGGAAGGAGAATTGCGTTCCCTGCTTGAAAAACACGCCCCGGTGCTGTTGGCGGGATATTCTATCGGCGGGGCTTTGTCGGCATGCGCGGCGGCCGGTTTAAAACCGGATGGGTTGGTGTTAATGGCGCCCTTTTACTTCAAAGAAACCTGGTTGATCAGGCTGGTGGCGGCGCTGCTGCGCCCCTGGCTGCCAGCGGCTGTGAGTCTGTTCAAAGGGAATCGTTGGGTCGTCTCACAGTTACAGGCAGCCGCCAGGGACGTCCTTCCCGGTTTTGATTTTGAACGCGCTGATGTCAGGGCAGAAATGCCCCGATTTCGTTTTCCGTTGATATTTGCTGAGCAATTTCGTTTGTTAAGCCGAAAATTTGAGGCGGTATCCAGCCAGTTGACCATGCCGGTATTAATTATTCAGGGCAGCGATGATCCGTTAGTTAGGCCGCAATACACGCGCGCAATCGCCAAAAAAATCAGCCCTGAGCCGGTTTTGGTTGAAATTCCTGGCGATCATAATATGAACCAGCCGTCCAACCCTGCGTATCCGCGGCTGGAACAAGAATTGCTTCAGTTTACTCAACGGTTTATGCAATAAAAAATCCGCTGGTCTGTTATGCCAGCGGATTTTTTATTTTTTTAATAAATGGAATTTACCCCCTCTTGATCGCGCCCCAGCCAGCGTACGCAGCCGTGTCGCCCAGTTCCGCCTCGATGCGCAGTAGCTGGTTGTACTTTGCTACTCGATCTGAGCGGGCAGGTGCGCCGGTCTTAATCTGCCCGGTGTTCAGGGCCACGGCCAGGTCCGCAATGGTGGCATCTTCGGTCTCACCGGAACGGTGCGAAGTCACTGTCCGCCAGCCAGCCCGGTGGCAAATCTCGACCGCTTCGATCGTCTCGGTCAGGGAGCCAATTTGGTTTACCTTCACAAGCAGGGCGTTACAGGTTTTCTCTCGAATGCCTCGGCGAACGCGTTCGGGGTTGGTCACCAGCAGGTCATCCCCAACAATCTGAATCCTGTCACCCAATTCTGCATACATCAACTTCCAGCCGTCCCAGTCGTCTTCGGCCAGCCCATCCTCGATGGAAACAATCGGGTACTGCTCCACCCAGTGTTTCCAGAAGGCGACCATTTCTTCGCTGGAAAGCATGCGGCCTTCCTTGCGCAGATTGTATTTTCGGCTGTCACTGTCGAAGAACTCTGAAGCCGCCGGGTCGAGCGCAATGGCTACCTGCTCGCCAGTTTTGTAGCCGGCTTTCTCGATGGCTTCCAAAATGACTTCAACGGCTTCGGCATTGGTTTTTAATGCCGGGGCATAACCGCCTTCATCTCCGACCAGGGTGGTATAACCGCGCGCTTTCAGGACGGATTTGAGCGCATGGTAAATTTCTGCGCCCCAGCGCAGCCCTTCGGAAAAGGAGGGCGCGCCCAACGGCATAACCATAAACTCCTGTGCGTCGGTGGATTGCCAGGCTGTGTGCGCACCGCCATTGAGGATATTCATCATGGGAACCGGCAGGACATGGGCATAAACGCCGCCAATGTAGCGGTACAACGGCAGACCGAGCGCATTGGCGGCCGCTTTGGCGACAGCCAGGCTCGTCCCCAAAATGGCATTCGCTCCCAGCTTGGATTTGTTAGGTGTGCCGTCTAATTCGAGCATTGCCATGTCGATGGCTTTTTGCTCAACCGCATCCCAGCCGACCAGCAGGTCAGCGATGTCATTGTTCACATGGTTGACAGCCCTTTGTACCCCTTTACCGAGGTAGCGTGATTTGTCACCATCGCGCAACTCAAGGGCTTCATGCGTGCCGGTCGACGCGCCAGAAGGCACAGCCGCGCGACCCCAGCTTCCGTCCGCCAGGATCACTTCGACTTCGATCGTCGGGTTTCCGCGTGAATCCAATATTTCTTGTGCGCTAATTGATTCAATCGTCGTATCCATTTTTTCCCTCACTTGTGAAATTGATTGCTGGAGAACAGGCTGCGATTCAGCCTGGGTTCGGCAAACGCGGTTAAGTATAATACGGATTTTTCAGGTAAGGCGGGTGGATCACCCCTCGGCGCCGTTTTTTAATGGGTGAGTTTTCAATCCGGCGTGGTCGCAGGCAGCCTGGATAAACCTCTTGAACAACGGATGCGGGCGATTCGGGCGCGAGAGAAATTCGGGGTGAAACTGAGTCCCAACCATAAAGGGGTGGTCGCTTAGCTCGGCGATCTCTACCAGCAGCCCATTGGGAGACAGACCTGAAAAACGCATGCCGCCATTTTCCAACACCTGGCGGTAAGTATTATTGAATTCGAAACGGTGGCGGTGCCGCTCCTGCACGCATTCCGCCTGGTAAGCCTGCTGGGCGATGGTCCCCGGTACCAGATGGCAAGGATATAGACCAAGGCGCATGGTTCCGCCCATATCAGTCAGGTTTTGCTGGTCAGGCATCAGGTCGATGACAGGGCTGGTGGTCGAGCGGTCGAACTCGGTCGAGTTTGCGCTTTCATCCCCCAGGATGTGGCGCGCAAATTCAACCACCATTAATTGCATTCCAAGGCAAAGCCCAAGGTAAGGAATATTTTCCGTGCGGGCAATACGCGCAGCCAGGATTTTGCCTTCGATTCCGCGGCTGCCGAACCCTCCCGGTACGATAATGGCGTTTGCCTGTTTGAGCACATCGATTTTTTTACCCCGTTCCAGTTCCGTTGAGTGCACCCATTGAATCTCCACTTCTACACCCAGGTGCAGCGCCGCGTGATTCAAAGCTTCTCTCACGCTCATATAAGCATCATGAAGTTCAACGTATTTTCCAACCAGGGCAACAGTCAGTTTTGGTTTGGGTTTCTGCACCTGGGTAATCAGGTGTTTCCATTCTTTCCAGTTCGGCATACGGCGGGCTTTCAACCCGAGTTTATCTAAGATAATATCCGCCACGCCGGCATTTTCCAACAGGAGCGGAATTTCATACAATACTTTGGTGGTGACCATCGGTACCACAGCGCGCTTCTCGACATCGCAAAACAGAGCGATCTTATCGACAATGCTGCGGTCAACCGGATAATCTGAGCGGGCAACGACCATATCCGGGGTAATACCAATCGAGCGCAATTCGGAAACCGAATGCTGGGTGGGTTTGGTCTTCAATTCGCCGGTTGCCCCAATGTAAGGCAGCCAGGTAACATGGATGTAGAAGGTGTTTTCACGCCCTAAATCGCTGCGAAGCTGCCGCAGCGCTTCAAGGAAGGGCAGGCTTTCAATATCGCCGACCGTGCCGCCCACCTCGACCAGAACGATTTCAGCGTTTGTGGCTTTCGCCACCGCTGTCACCCGGCGCTTGATCTCGTTGGTGATGTGCGGAATGACCTGGATGGTGCCGCCGAGGTAATCACCCCGGCGTTCCTTGGAGATCACTTCAGCATAGATTTGGCCGGTAGTCATGTTGCAAGCCTTGTTCAAGCGCACGTCGATGAAACGCTCATAATGACCGAGGTCGAGATCAGTTTCCGCGCCGTCATCAAGGACGAATACCTCGCCATGCTGGTAAGGGCTCATGGTGCCCGGGTCGACATTAATGTAAGGATCTAATTTCTGGACCGCAACTTCGAAACCGCGCTCTTTCAACAATCTGCCGGTGGCAGCGGCTGTAACCCCTTTCCCAACCGAACTGACCACACCACCGGTATAAAAAATATATTTTGTCACCATTGCTACTCCTGAATTTCCTGGAATACCAAATTAAAGGCAGAAGGAGGGGCGCTGATTACGCTCCTCCTTCTTTATTGCGGGGATGATATTCGACGGGTTTTGTTATTGCAGTGGATATCCATAACTGTGTTTATTACCGCCTGGGCAAACGTATGCGCGCTTTTGGTTCCAGGCTTTTGTTATAAAAGGATGAACCAAGTTTACCATAATCATTAAGATACCCATATGAAAATTTCCAACATGCTTGGGTCAAAAAAAAAACAGCCCACCGTCCGCGTGAGCTGTAAACGATAGCCTTTAATTGGAATTGCCGGGCAGATCTCTGGAGCCTTATACAGCCGCACTTCTACACGGGTTCCAGAAAATTGGCTGCAAATTCTGTTTAAAAGTCCGCAAAAGATCTATACCAGCGGCAGGTACAAAGGAAAGAACGCAATCAATCCGAAGTGTTGGCTTTATGTTCAAGCGTGCGCGCGAGGATGTCATCTCGCTCGCTGGGTTCACTCTTTGCTTTCTTAGCCTTGTCTGCCTGCTTACGGGTTTTGGCTTTTTCCATCGCTTCGCGCATGGCGATTTCCATAGCGGTGGGTTCTTCTTCAGCAGGTTTTGCTTCTGCAGTTTTAGAAGATAACGCCTCGAGAGAATCGTCATATTCATCGCCTTTTTGCCGGCGGGCAGGGCGTTTGGGTTTGCGCGGTTTTTCCTTTTTGCTCTCGGAAAATTCGGGTTTGGGGGTTTCCTCCGGCTCAGGTTCAGGCATGAGGGTTTTCAGGCTTAACTTGATCTGTTTCTTCTTCTTGTTGACTTCGATGACTTGCGCTTCGAGTTCATCCCCTTCCTGGACCACATCCGACGGCGTGCGCACATAGCCATGGGCGAGCTCGCTGATGTGAATCAGTCCAGGTCGTTCCGCGCCAATATCCAGAAAAACGCCAAAGCCCTCGATTCGCACAACCTTGCCTTTGACCACCATATCTTTTTTGATGTCGCGCCATTCCAGATCAAGCGGTTTGACCATCGTCAATTCAATGCGCTCATCCTTAATTTTCTTGACCCAAACATCAATTTGCTGGCCTTCATGGAGAACGTCTTTGACGCTTTTGATGGGTTGGTTTTTCGGAGCAATCAGTTGTGAGACATGAATTACGGCTGGCTTGCTGGTGCCGATATCCACGATGGCCCCTGCCAATGTGGTTTTCAACACCGTCCCCCGGACATGCATTTTCGGCTTTAATTCTTCCGTCGAATTAGATTCGACAACGACGGGATTTTCCATAAAATTTCTCCCAAAATTCATAATTCAGCGAAGGATGATTATACCCCCTGCCTGCCGAACTGTCAATTAACCAATCGATTCAGCTCATTTTTCCAGGCTGCGGAAGGCGATCAATCCTATGAATAGCGGCAACCAAAAGGTGACCCCGCGAAAAGCCAGGGTGATGACCGTGGCGGCTTCCAGCGGAACCTGCAGCGAAGTCAAGGCCAGCGTGAGAATACCTTCGACAATGCCAACGCCGGCGGGGGTCGGGGATATGATCACGAATAGATAACCCACGCTGAATCCCGCAATCAACTTCCCCAGGCTGATAGGAACATTGAATGCCAGGAACATCAACCCCAGGATAGTGATGAGCAGGATTTTGTTGGCAGCAATCAGCATTGCCGGGCGGATCCAGCCCCGGCGCACATTTCGCAGAGCGCTGATACCAGTAGAGATTTCAGCCGCAAAAGCCGCCGCGCGGACTTCATTGAAAATTTCTTTCCTGATAATAAATTTCGATACCCGGTTGGCATTTTTCGAAACCCAACTGAACAAATAGGCGAGTTTTTTCTCCGATTTTGCCGCCAGGATTAACACCCCCGAAAGGATCAAAGCCAGGGCTAGCAACAGCAAGAATGCAATGACCACCGAAAAGTGCAGGCTGTTGTAAAAACTAAGGATCACCATCCCGATCAGGATAATGGACAGCAAACCGAAATAATCCAGGATTAGAAACAAAGCGCCGGCAACCATGACATTGGCAGATGGGTGCCCGTTGCGCTGCGCGTCGGAAAACATTACTGCCACGCCGCTCATGCCCGCGCTGGGAGCGACCAGGTTGACAAAATTTATCGCCATCACCAGACGGGTGATGGGTAGAATATTTTTTCGGACGCCAACCAGGTTAAAAAGTGACTGGAAGGTTGCCCCAAAAATCAACATCCATATAAACTGAACCAGGACTGCCAGCCCAATCAGCCAGAGGTTGCCCTGCTGTAAGACAGAAAGGATCGCTTGTACTTCTGTAAATCTGGTTATGATGAAAAGGATGCCCAGGAGCAAGACGAAGGCGACGAGGAGCTTTCTCACGCGCTGATTATACTGGACTTTGCCAAAATGACGTTAAAGAGAAAGGCCGCATGGAATCTGACATGCGGCCTGGCAGCTTCAATTAATGAGGATTATTGGCTCGTGGGTGATTGTAACAGCACCTCAATCGCTTTTTCGAGCTGTGGATCTCTGCCTGCCTGGAGATCTTCCGGGGTGATTTCGACCTCGATATCGGGTGTCAGTCCAATGCCGCCGATCTGCCGTTCATTGGGGGTCAGCCAGCGCGCAATGGTGATTTTCACAGCGCCGGCTTGCTTTACCAGTTCTCTCCATGTTTGGACTGACCCCTTGCCAAATGTTTTCGTTCCGACCAGGATTCCTCGCCCTCGGTCCTGAATTGCACCAGCCGTAATTTCTGAGGCGGAAGCAGAGCCCTCATTGACCAGCACCACCAAGGGGATGTCGGTCGCCAACCCGCCGGACCGGGCTTCGAAAGTGACTTTCTCGCCATTGCCGTATTCCTCATACATGATCACGCCGTTCGAGATGAACTGTGAAGTAATGTTTATGGCTGCATTGAGATATCCACCCGGATTGTTGCGCAAGTCCAGGATCAAGCCGCGCGGTCTCTCTCGCATCAATTGCCGCAGCGTACTGCGTAAGTCTCGGTCGGTTTGTTCGGCGAACTGCGTGATCTGGATATAGGCAATATTGTCATCCAGCATTTTGCCGCTGATGCTTTGGATCGTGATTTTTTGTCTGACGATGGTTACGTCAAAGGGCGTTTCCATACCTTCGCGAAGGACGGTCAGGGTTACGGGGGTTCCGGCTGGTCCCAGTACGCGCCTTAATACCAGGCGGGGATCGATACCGTTTACATCCTCGCCGTCGATGGCGATAAATTTATCACCACTTTTTAACCCTGCCGCTTCTGCCGGCGATCCTTCCATGGGACTGATGACGGTCAGGTACTCACCGGATGTGTCCACCCAGGCGCCGATGCCATCATATTCACCCGTAAGGGGAGCGTTGGCCTGTTGATATTCAAAAGGATCCATATAGCCGGTATTTGGATCCCCCAATGAATTCAGCATGCCGGAAATAGCCCCCTGCATCAACAGCTGATTATCTACGGGTTGATCGACATATTGAGAGTGGACCAATCCCCACGCCTGCCAGAAGGGCTCAAATAATTCTTCGAGTTCCTCGGGTTGGTTCGCGGGCGGGGTTGGAACTGCCTCGGTTGGCGATAGGAGCGGTAAAACCCGCGAAAGGTTGATGCTTGCGGGCAGGTTGATCCCCATCACCAATCCACCCGTAAAACTGATGCCCATCGCCAAGCCGATCAGCATCAAGGTAAGGATTACACGTAAAGGTTTAGACTCCATTTAGGAACTCCTGGCAAATAAATGGTCAAATTTCTAGAGGATTAAGGTTAACACATCACGGTTAATGTGAGATGAAAAGGCTCATTTTTGTTCAGGGTTTTCTTTTTCACGATCGTCTGGCGTTTTGTAGCCCTCTACACGGCGGGAAAGTTCCTGCCAGCGCTGGTCTTCCTCGCTCCATGGGTTCTGTAGAAATTTTTGTATATTACCCAGCGGATTATTCGGGGAGGACTGACGGTTCCCTCTGCGGCGCAGAAGTGCGATCAGGCTGATATTTGTCGCCAGCAGAAACAAGCCGCATACGGATATGATAATCCACCCGACAGTCGTAATTTCGCTCATTCTTCTCCACGAATGGTCAGTGAAAAATCCGGCTTGAATATTTTCATCAATTCGTCCAGGCTGCTGATGCGCAGGTGCGCGCCGCTAAATTGACCGTTTGAGCCTACAAACACGGTAATGAGACCAAGAGATCTGGCCGTGCGCAGATTACGAGCGGAATCCTCGAAAATCACGCAGCGGCTCGGATCGGCAATACCCAATTTTTGCAGCGCAATTTGAAACGCTTCCGGCTGAGGTTTGCAGTACGGATGGATGGCGATAATATCGATGATTTGCTCGAAAATACCACCCAGATCAAGGGCGTCGATCACGCGCTCGGCGTGAGCGCGGTCCGCGTTGGTAAAAATCACCTTGTTTTGAGGCAGTGATGCCAGCCTAGAGCGAAGGATCGGATTTGGCTTCAAATACTCCTGCAAGGGAATATCGTGAACAAACGAGAGGTAATCCAGCGCATCCACGTGGTGAAGAATCTGCAGACCGCGCAAGGTGGTGCCGTATTCGTGAAAGTACGCTTCTCTGATGCGCGTGACCTCAGCCAGCGGGATATTGACTTTCGTGTGCATATAAAGATTTATTCGTTCCCCGATGCGCTGCCAGACGCCTGAATCGGGCGGGTAAAGCGTGTCGTCTAAATCAAAGATCAAAGTTTCCGGTTTCATTCTTTGAGTATAATCGAGATTACCAACGTATATGGGAAAATTTATGAAATCTGCTGCTGCCAGGTGAATCATTTGCACATTCAAATCCTGCCCGATCATATCGCCTCCCAGATCGCCGCTGGCGAGGTGGTCGAGCGGCCTTCTTCAGTCGTAAAAGAATTAATGGAAAATGCCCTGGACGCAGGCGCGAAGAATATCTCCATCCAGGTGGCGGGCGCTGGCAGAAGTTATATCGAAGTGGCCGATGACGGCGCCGGCATCCCATTTGAGGAAGTCGAACTGGCGGTAGCACGCCATGCGACCAGCAAGCTGCGGGAAGCTGAGGACCTGTTTCGTATTCATTCACTCGGCTTCCGCGGCGAAGCTCTGGCATCGGTGGGGTCGGTCTCGCAGATGACGATCATCACCCGCTGCCCAGAAGCTGAGACCGGAGCACGTCTCGTGGTTAACGGCGGACAGGTGCAGCCTTTGGAACGTGTAGGGGTGCCAGCCGGGACGGTTGTCCAGGTGAAGGATTTGTTTTTCAATGTGCCCGCGCGCCTAAAATTTTTGAAATCTGATCTCACAGAGCGGGGTCTGATCAATAACCTGGTTGCGCGCTATGCGCTGGCTTACCCGTTTGTCCGCTTCAGACTGGTTCAGGATGGAAAACTTGTAGTACAAACCAGCGGCAACGGCGAGCGGCGTGAAATTTTGGCGCAGACATACGGGACCGAAATCGCGCGAAAATTATTGGAGGTAACGCTTAACGACGAAGACAGACAAGTCTCCGGTTTTATCAGCCCGGTGGGTATTACGCGCTCCAATCGCCGCGAAATCACATTTTTTGTCAACGGACGCTGGATACAGGACAGCGCGTTAACCTCCGCGCTGTTACGCGCCTATCAGACCCTGATCATGGTCGGGCGCTACCCGTACGCCTTCCTGTTCATTCAATTAAATCCTGAAGAGGTGGATGTGAATGTCCACCCAGCCAAAGCAGAGGTTCGTTTCCGGCAGCCCGATTCTGTCTTCAGCCTGGTTCAGCGCGCCGTCCGCCGCGCTTTGATGGCTTATTCGCCAGCCCCGCAAATTTCTGCGCCGTACTGGCGGGCGTACCCACAACCCGAGCCTGAAACCATGCGCTTATGGCAGGACTCTTTGCCCGTCAGCGCAGCAACCGAGCAGTCTGAGCAGGCCCAGACTCCTCCAGTACACAGCCAGCCAACGCAGATAGATCCCGCTAAACCACTGCTGCTCAGGGTGATTGGACAAATTGGCGCCGCTTACATTGTGGCGGAGGGGCCGGACGGCCTGTACCTGATCGACCAACACGCGGCTCACGAACGGGTCCTGTTTGAAAAGTATTCAGCCCAGGCAGCGGGGTCGATCCAAACACAAAACCTTTTGGAGGCGGTCACTGTGCAGCTCTCACCGGCCGCCGCCCAGATTCTGACGGACCAATTGGACCTTATAAACCGGCTGGGTTTTCGGGTAGAGGAGTTCGGGTTGCACACTTTCCGAGTGCGGGCGGTCCCGGCTGTCTTCACCGGCATCGACCCCGCTGGCGCGCTGCGCGTGGTGGTTGAGGATTTCGAAGAAGATGAGACTCCCCTGCAGGCAGCGCTGGAAGCACGTTTGATCGCGCGTATATGCAAAAGGGCTGCTGTAAAGGCAGGGCAGATATTATCGCTCGAAGAGCAGCGCGCCCTGGTTCGGGATTTGGAGATGTGCAATTCGCCACGCACCTGCCCGCACGGGCGTCCAACCATGATCCACCTGTCGGTTGATTTGCTCGAGCGCCAGTTTGGGCGCAGGGGCAGCCTATAGGTTAAAACAGAGCCGTAATTTTTGGCAGCAGCTCAGCGGCATCGAACGGCAGCAGTAGATTTGCCTGTGCATCCATACGGGTGGGGGTCAGATTCATAATGATCAGGCGCGCGTCGTTCTCCAGCGCGTGCAGCGGTAACGTTGCGGCCGGGGTGACCTCCAGTGAACTCCCAATGACCAGCACCAGGTCTGCTTTGGAAAAATGGGTGTATGCCCGGCTCCAGGCTTCTCCCGGGAGCATTTCCTCGAATAAAACTATGGTTGGCTTTAGGATGGAATGACACTGCGGGCAATGAGGAATCTCATTGTTCAAAATGAACGCTTCCGTGAAATCAACGCAGGAATAATCCTGCTGGCATTGATAACAGCGCAGGGTGTCAATTGACCCATGAACTTCAATCACCTCCTGAGATCCTGCGCGTTGGTGCAGCCCGTCAATGTTCTGCGTCACCACCGCCTTCAGGTAGCCAGCCTTCTCAAGTTGAGCCAGCCCGTGATGGGCCGGGTTGGGCTGTGCTTCGAAGATTTGCTGCACCAGCGGGCGCAGCCAGTTGAAAAATTTTTCTGGCCGGTAGCGAAATGCGCTGAGAGAAGCCACTTCCATGGGGTTGTCGCGCGCCCATAAGCCGGTGTTAGTAGAGCGAAAATCAGGTATACCGGAGGGGACGGATATACCCGCGCCGGTCAACGCGACGGCATAGGACGATTGTTTAATTAAATCGGCAGCCCGAGTGGCTGCCGTTTCTAAATCCATTTTTCTCATTTTTTAATGCGGTCGGCGTAGTGGGCAGCCAGGCGGTTTATTTGTTGGGCGAGGATACCATCCGGCTGGAGTTGAATAATCGGCACACTGCGCATGGCAGCATGATAAGACTGTTCGGGCGCGGGTGGAACCACGAGCTGGATCGGGCGCCCCAGCATTTCCTGGATTTGTACGGCCGACAGTTGTAAATCGGCGCGCACGCGGTTAACAATCACAATGTTGACCACTTTGGAATTACCAAATCCCATCTCGTGCAACTCGTCCAACAATTCGTTGGCGCGTTTTAAGGAGTATGGCTGGGGTTCTGAAATCACGATCAATTCATCGCAATAATCGAGGATCTGTTCCAGGCCGGGAATGAAAGGATTGCCGATATCCAGCAGGACGAACGGCGCAATAATGCCGAGATGGCCGAGGATCACTTCAATTTGCGGGACTGCGTTGACCATCAACTGGAAGTCTTTGCTGCGCGTTGAGGTTAACAGCAAGCGCACCCCAAAGGTGGTGCGAATTAATTCGTTATCGACCACACTTTTGGTGATCTCTTCAGGTTTCATTGACAACAAGTTGGTGAGACCTTCAGCATTCGCAAACCCCAACTCACCAGCCCAGGTTCCCTGTCCGGGTCGTAATTCAGCCGCGATCACCTCCCCGCGTGAGCGCTGGTGATAAGCCAAAGCCAAATTCAACGTCAAGGTCGAAACGCCCAGGCCACCTTTGGCAGCGATTAACCCGACCATATAGCCGCGTTTTTTGGGCGCCTGGGGTGCGCGGTTTTTGCTGCGCGCGATCAATGCTTTGATATGAGCGATTAACTCGGCCGGGTGAACAGGCTTGGTAAGGTAGTCATCTGCCCCTGATTCATAGCCCGCGACTTTATCATCCACCTGGGATTTGGCTGTAAACATTAAGATGGGAATGTCTGAGGTAACGGGATTCTCCCGCAGGGCGCGGGTCACAGCGTAGCCGTCCATATCCGGCATCATAATGTCCAGGACGATCAGGTCGGGTTTTTCATTTTGAGCTTGAGAAATACCCTCATTTCCATTGCGCGCAGAAATAATCTGGTACCCCTGGCGCTGGAGCATTAATCCAACCAGGCGCAAGGTCTCTAAGTCATCGTCAACGATCAGGATTTTTTCCGGCATGGGGAGTTCCTCGGTCTAGGTTATTCAATTGTCAGTCTAGCATAATTCGTATAGCACGACAAGGATTGCCGCCTGAGAATATATTTATTATAAATATTTTTGAGAGCCTGTAGCGGGGTAATTTTTAATAATGCTATAATCGTTGCGTGCTGCTGGAACGTTTTATCAAATTCGCCAGAGAAGAATGTCGCCTGGACCCAAACCGCCCGCTGCTTGTCGGTGTATCCGGAGGAGCGGATAGTTTAGCGCTGCTGGATTTGCTGGTTCGCGCGGGATATAACCCTACTGTGGCGCATTTTGATCACCAGCTTCGGCTAAATTCCGGCAGGGATGCCGAAAAAGTAGCCGAAATCGCGGCTTCGTACGGCTGTGAACTGGTGTCCGCCTGTGCGGATGTGCGCCTGCTTCGCCGGGATCAACATTTGACCATCGAACAGGCAGCCAGGCACGCGCGGTACGAATTTCTGTTCAAGGCAGCCAGAGATATCCAGGCTGAGGCGGTTGTGGTTGGGCACACGGCCGATGATCAGGTCGAGACGGTCCTGATGCATATTCTGCGCGGCAGCGGCCTGGACGGCCTGCGCGGAATGTCTCCGCGCACCTTTCTTGACCGCTTCAGCGCGGTGATTCCACTTACCCGGCCTTTATTATCCGTCTGGCGCAGCGAAATCGACGCCTACTGCCGGGAGCGAGAATTAATGCCGCTGCAGGATGAAAGCAACCTTGACCAGGCTTTCACCCGAAACCGCATTCGGCACAGTCTGCTGCCTGTCCTGGAGACGTACAACCCGAACATCAGGCAGCGCTTGTGGACGATGGCTGCCGTTGTCAACGCCTCCCTGGCCTTGCTGGCTCCCCAGGTAGAACAGGCTTACCGAGAAGCGGTGATCGAATCCTACCCAGAATTTATTGTTTTTAATAAGGCCGCTTTTTCCGCCATGCAGCCCGGTCTTGGGGAGATGGTCCTGCGCAAAGCGGTCAGGGAGATCACCCTGGAGAGCGATGACTTAAGCTGGGATAACCTGCTCGCTGCCGCCGCCGAACTGCGGGGAGGGCGTACGTGTGGGGAATTTGACCTTGCGGATGGACTGTACCTGCAATTTTCTCAGGGGCGGGTTTATCTGGCAAAGCGTGGGGCGGAATTGATTGAACGGAACTGGCCGGCAGTTTCTGCTGGGCAAATCCTTCAATTAGATGTCCCAGGAAGCGTGTCATTAAAACACGGCGCAAGAATCGAGGCAGATTGGGAGGAGTTTTCCCAGGATAAGCCGAGACCCTGGGAGGATAGTCGTGATGAGAGTACAGCTTATCTGGATGCTGAACGTGTCAATCTGCCGCTGACTGTCCGCGGCTGGCGGGCAGGGGATACATTCCAACCCCTGGGCATGCAAGGCAAAACCGTCAAAGTGGCAGATTTTTTCAACCGTTCGCGCATTCCAGTTCCGGCGAAAAAGGTCTGGGCCTTGGTGTTCAGCGGCAATGACCTGGCCTGGGTGACAGGAATGCGCCTGGCGCATTTTTGCCGGGTAGGGGATACAACCCAGAAAATTATCCGGCTGCGCCTGGTCAGGGAATAAAGATTTTAGTGCTTCAACAGGGACAGCTGCCGTAATTTCATGCTGACTTCACGCCATTGAATCTTTGAAATGCCCAGTTTTTGGCGGATCTGCTCGTGTTCCAGGCCCGCCTGCCAGTCACGCAGGGCGCAGGTCCAACGGCACATATCAAAGGACAGGTGCTTTTCCAGTCCGGCTTCTTCACCAATATCCTCGAGCAGGTACTCTAAACGCCGAGGAGACCAGGGGAAGATTACATCTTTGGGCTGATATTGGGTCAGGTACTCCTGGTAACTTTCCACCCAATCCTCAGGCAGGTTGATTTTGCGTTCTTTATAGCGATTGCTGGGGCTGGCATACCGGACGAAAAGGATGGGACCGCCGGGCGCATTAAGGTCGATGTGGTTTATATTGATCGACAGGCACTCTCCCTTTTTAATGCCCGTAGAGAGTAACAAAGATAACAGGGTGTAAGGGCGCGCATCGGGTTTTTTCCTGCGGCGGTAGACGTCAGCCGCCTCAAGGGCTTTTTGCTGTTCTTCAGCGGTTAAAACGGTTGGCAGCGGGCTGATGACGGATTGCTGGACGACTTTCTCGGCTGGATCGACCAGGATCCGTCCAGATTGCTGGAGCCAGCGAAAAAAGGCTTTGATCGAGGTGATGCGGCGAGCCAGGCTTTTCGGACTGCAGGGTACCCCGCGCCCGTTTTGCAGCCAGTTTAGAAAATTGGTCAGGTCCCGGGTGGTAATCGCGCCTACCGCGCGGTCGGGCGGCAAGAAATTTGCTAACAGCTGTAGATCACCCTGAAAAGCTTTTACGGTGTAAGGAGATTTTCCCTGGTCGAGCAAATAAATTTCCCAGGAGCGAATTGCAGGGGAGAGGGGGGTTTGGCTGGTAATGTGAATGGCAGGTGATGAGTCTGTCGCCATAAAGACTCCATGAGGAATAGATTTTCGTATAGCCTAATCGGCTGATTTGAGTGTACATCAAAATTTTAAGAAAGTCAAACAGGAATCGAGCTTTCCATGGGTCTTTAATAATTGAATATCCCAGGCTGTGACCCGCTTGGGCAGGATGGGGATCCGAATGGGTTAAGCGCGTTATGACCTTAACGGACGTTAAGCGCCTCATATAAAATTGGTTGAATCCGGTCTGGGTTGGGCAGAAGCACCTGAGCGCCGTCGGCAGTAACGTAAGACCATACTTCATTGGGGCCAATGGCGTAGCGAGAAATTTTATCAGGATTTGTTACCAATCCCGGCGCGATGAGCGAGAGTTGTAAAGCCACATCCAGGGGAATGTTCGTTTCCACATTGGAGCGAAACTGCTGGTAAAGTTGTGGGGCTTTGGCGACCGCGTCCAGGCTCATCAGTTTTCTAAAGATGGCGGTGATGACCTCCTGGGCACGGCGGGTTCGGTCGAAGTCACTGGAACTGTAGCGAGAGCGAACGTACCAAAGAGCGGTTTCCCCGTTCATGCTGACCATTCCAGGTCCGACGGAACACTTACCGTCAACCGCCTGAGGAAGCTTGCAGACATCCGTCAGGTTGCGGTCAGTGTCAACTTCAATTCCGCCCAGACTGTCGATGATATTGATGAACCCCTGGAAGTTTGTCATCACGTAGTATTGAGGGGTCACTCCAAAATTTGTCTGGAAGGTCTGAACTGTAAGTGGAAAGCCGCCGAATTGCTGGGCAGTGTTGATTCGCTGCTGACCGATGCCTGGGATGGACACGTACAAATCCCTTGGGAAGGACACCAGGCTGACCGCACCGCTTTGAGGATTGACAACGACCAGCATGATGACATCTGTGCGGAAGCCGGATGCCGGACGCCAATCAGAGCCCAAAATCAAGATCCTGACGTTTCCCTCCAGACCAACGATTTCTTCAGGCACGCTTTCATCTGGAGTGGGGATGGCAATCTCAGGGGTCTCGATGACCGGTATAGGCGTTGGCGCCAGGGGCATAAATGGGGTTGGGGTTGCAGCAGCATTGGGGTCAGGGGTGATGAGTACCTGAGAAATGGCCCGCGCCGGAGATTGGATCATGCCGGGAAAATTGCAGGCAAGCGACACCAAAACAAGCAGGATTAAAATGCTAAATATCTTTCTCATGGAATACCTGGTTAACCACCGTCAGGCGTATCTGTTGGAGTAGGGGTAGGTGTATCCGTCGGAGTCGCGCTGGGCGTAATAGTATCCGTCGGTGTGGGGGTCGCTGTGGATGTAAGGGTGTGGGTAGGGGTCACTGACGGGGTAGATGTGGATGTGAAGGTAAGCGTTACGGTTGCGGTGGCGCTTGGCGTCACTGTCGGGCTGGGAGTGGGTGTTCGGGTGACAGTAGCCGTGGGGACGAGTGTGATTGATGGGGTAAAGGTGGCAGTAAGGGTAGCCGACGGCTGAACCGGTATTATCGGCGTGAAGGTGAAGGTGCTGGTAGCCACATTTGGTACCCAAAGACGCGACCCCGCGCGTATTGTGTCAGTGATCAGGCAGTTAGCCTGTTTTAATTGCCAAACGGTCACGCGGAATAAACGGCTGATCTGGTAAAGGGTGTCTCCAGGTTGGATGGTGTAGCGTACCCAGCCTGCAGGTGGTCCGCAAACAATTGGGCGCGGCGTGAGGGTTGTGGTTACTGCCAGGGTTTCGGTTCGGGTGATGGTCAGTGTGGGCAGCGGAGGAAGAAAAATCACTGCCTGCGCCATCACCATTTCTGAAAACAGGCAGTTTGCTCTGAGCAGGGCTGTCAATGTGATCCCACGGGATTCCGCCAGATGCCCGAGCTGGTCACCGGGCTGGATTATATAAGCCTCCCAGCCAGCAGGCTGCGGGCAGCTTGTCTGTGTTGGCGGCAGGCTGGTTTGCGAAGGTTTCTGCGCTGGAGTTTCAGTATCGGTCGAAACTGACTGCGCAACAGGTGTCAGATTCGGAAGCGGCAGGGTTGGGCGGACGGTCTCAGTAGGCACCGGGATCATGAAGCCTTCCAGTAGACCGGTGGATAAGGCACTCAAGACCAGGATGCCCGAGCCGAGCGCAGCCAAAATTCCCAACACCGCACCGCGAAGAGTTTTCATTCCCGCTGGCTGTTTCCGTTGTTGCGCCCGGGTCGCGCGGGCAACAGTATGCTGAAGGTGGAAGATTGATCGCGAATACTGTCGACCCAGATGCGCCCACCATGGGCTTCGACCAGGGTTTTGGCGATGGATAATCCCACCCCGGTGTCTCCCACGCCTTTGATCGTGGCATTTTCACTGCGGTACTGTCTAGAAAAGACCTTGGGGATGTCCTCCGGTGGGATTCCTCCACCGCTGTCTGTAATTTGGAACAGCAGAAACGATTCGAAATCTTCGGTATGTTCGACCCTGGCCTGCAAATAAATATCCCCCTGCGGGGGCGTTGCCAGACTCGCATTTTGCAGCAGGTGAATGAAAACCTGCTGGATGGCGTCCTGATCGGCAAACAGGCTGGGGAGGTCTTTTGGTACGTTCATGCGCAGGTTGATTTTCTTTTCGAGCAAAATCGCGCTGATATCGCGGATGGCCTGATCCAGCACGATGTCCAGCTCGACCGGCTGCGGAGCCAGCTCCACGGGGCTGGACGAAAAGGTCGAAGGCTGCAAAGTTTCGTCAAGCAGGAATTTTAATCGTTCGGAGGAGGCGCGGATGCGTTCAAGAAATTTGCGCTGTAAAGCTCCCAGGATGCCAACCGATTCGCTCATGAGCAGGTCGGTGTAACCGAGAATAGAGGACACCGGGGGTCGCAGGTCCTGGATGGCTTTTGCCATGGATTCCCGGTCCTTAATCAGCGGTTGGCTGGATAATGTGGCGGTTTGCTGCAATTGAAGAATCCTTTTATTTGCCTCGGCCAGCGCGTTTTTGAGATAAGCGATCTCTTCGAGAGTCAGGCGGAGCTCATTTTCCAGGTGCTGCGCGTCTCGGTCAGTAACTCCTTCAGGTGGTGTACCCATCAACGCCATGCGCAAGTTGTGATTCTCGCTCTCCAGGCGTGAAATGGTTTCCTGATTTTCTTTTTGGACTGCCAGCAGCCCGGCCATTTCCAGGGGTGTATCCTGGAGGGTTTGTGATTCGAATAGAAGCGGCTGCTGATCCAATAAGTTTTTTTTGGCTTCGGTTGCCTGGTATGTCTCCAGCGCCTGACGGGTTAATTCAAGCTCATAATTGAGACGATCGATTTCCTGTTTTAGTTCCATCTGACCAGAAGCGGAGTTGAGCAGGGTTACGGCTTCCTTACAAATCGTTTCTAACAGGGTTTGTTCTTCAAGCGTCCACTCATGTTTAGAATAGGGGGACAGTACCAATAAACCGCCCAATTGTGGAAAGTCCTCTGCGAAAGCGGCGAAGAGCATGTGCCCTGATTCTTTTAACCCGAGTGAAGCCGCCACTGCTGCCAGGTCAAGCGGGGATTCCGCGCTTTCAGCAATCAGGCGTAAAGACTTATGGCGGTGAACAGCGGAAGCCAGCAAAGGTGCGTGGCTGTGGTCCACCATAGCGCCGGGGATGGCTTCTTCACGGATAATGTCGTACCCGCAAGTCAAATGGAGCGGGCTGATCGTATCAGGCGTGCTCACGATAAAGGTCAAATCCGCGACAAGTGATTGCCCAACGGCTTTACTGAGGGCGCTGCCGATCTGATTAGGATCGTGGACGCTCGCCAGCTCCAGCCAGGTTGCGACAATGCGCGCGTCTGGGGGCTGAATTTTGGTGGTTCTATCACGCCCGCTGGGCTCTGCTGGGATAGTTACCGGCAAGGGTTGTTCAACTCGTCTGGCCTGCGCGATGCTGGGAAGAAGTGGAAATGCGCAGATCATACTCAGACGGATGATGCCAGAAAAATCCCCGATTGGGTCCTGCCAGAGCAGATGAATCAACACACCAAGCGAAACGAGCAGGAAGAATCCTATACCCAGCCCCCAGCGGTAACTACGCCTGAGCAAAAGGAGAACCATGGCAGTAACCGAAAGGACCATCAAGGCGATTGCCCATGTGCGGTCCATCCAGGTCTGATTAAACGCCACAGATCCTACCTGCGGCATCCAGTTGGACAACCCGATGATAAAGTACAGGATAGCACATGCAGCCAGTCCAACCATGACCGAATCGGCTAAACGATCGGGCTGCTGGAAATTCCACATCCAGGCGATGAGCGCCAGCGATAGGAACACTATTGAGCGGTCCAGGAGGGGCAGGGTGATTTGTGGATCGATCAGACGCTGCCAGGCCAGGGATGAGGAAAGAAAAAGAACCGCCTGGCCAGCCAGGATGATCGAGAAACCAGCCACGAGACGGCGCGCATGCATCCTGCTCTCGCCTGTGTGCGTCAGGTTAACCGCCTGAAGACCGGCCAGGACGGCAAAAACCAGCACCAGGTGATAGACCAGGTTGCCAGGGGGTTGCACCAGGAGTTGGAGAATCTGCGAGAATAATGTCCCCATCATGTTGAATATTCCTATCCGATTATAGCATGGACACCGTTGATGGTTATTTTCAGGCTTAATAGAAATTTGGAATAGAATTTATTATGGCTTCCCTTAACGATTGGCATGCAGGTCATCACATTTTGGGTCAACAGGTGGTTCATGCGAGTAATCAACGTCCCTGAAAGGTTGACAAAATTGAAATACAAGATAAAATACTGATCTAGCCTGAAGGCCGAAGTGGCGGAACTGGCAGACGCGCTACGTTCAGGGCGTAGTGGGCATACGCTCGTGAGGGTTCAAATCCCTCCTTCGGCACCTTACCCCGCGATCCGCGGGGTAGCCTTTTTAAGCTGAATTCTCCTTGTCTCGGTGGTTTTTTTAATGTAAGATAGGGTCATGAAGAGTTACCGCCCAAACTGGAAACAATTTATTGTATTGGGAGCCTTTATTATCCTGTTTTTCCTGTTAATGGATCTCAACAACCGTCTGGGAGACCTTTCGCGCCTGAACACCCAACTGGCGCGCATGGAAACAGAAGTTGGCTATCTAGAGGCGACAGAAGCAGCCCTGTCCGAGCAGCTGGCTTACTCCACCTCCGAAGCCGCCGTCAGCGAGTATGCCCGCAACCATGGCATGGTCCAGGAGGGCGAACGCCTGATCGTGCCATTACCGCTTGGAACCGCCGAGGTGCAGGTGACACCTGAAGCAACACCCCAATCAGAATTCATTCGCAACAGGGATGTGTGGTGGGCGCTCTTCTTTGGTAATTGAGCACAATGCTGCCGGTAATTCTCCTGGCAGGCTTATAGATGCAATTTGAATGCCAACCACTCGGTTGGCGGTTTTATTTCCCGCTGTCTGACAGCGACCTGTGAATCAAGACGATCGTCATGTCGTCGCTGGCAGCCGATCCCTGGCGGAAATCCTCCAGCACCTGTTTAAGGTGTTCCATTAATTCTCCCGGCTGGCTGTTAGGGGCTGCATTGATTGCCTGCAGCAGCCTTTCTTCTCCGAATGGATCCCCATCCGGAGAAAAACTTTCGGTGACACCGTCGGTATAAAAAACCAGGGAATCGCCTGCCTCTATTTGGATTTTATGATCTGTGAGGCGCGTGGACCTCGAAATTCCCAGAGCTGTCCCACCCTTTGGCAGCGTAGTTGCCTTGCGGTGGTGGTTATGAAAGTGAACTGGCAAATTGTGCCCGGCGTTGGCATAGGTAAGGGTTCCATCCGCGGTATTCAAGATGGCGAAAATCGCGGTTACGAACAAACCGTCGGGTGAATCCATGGATAGCGAGCGGTTGACCCGCTCCAAAACACGGGCGGGTGATTCAGCTTTTTGCGAGAAGGCTCTGATTAAGGTCCTGGCGACCGTCATATATAAAGCCGCCGGGATGCCCTTGTCGGCCACATCGGCTACCACAATACCCAGCTTATCCTTGCCGATACTAAATATGTCATAAAAATCACCGCCCACTTCCCGCGCTGTCTGCCAGTGGATATCCATTTCCCAGCCCTTAATGCGCGGTAAAAAGGACGGCAGGAAAGTGCGCTGAATGTGCCGGGCGACTTGAATCTCGCGTTCAAGCCGTTCTCGCTGCACCATTTCGCGTTTTAGCCGCTCATTCTGGATAGCCAGGGATACCTGTTGGGCAACACCAGTGAGGATTTCCAGCCTGCGCCCGTGTAACGCCGCTATCCCCCGGGTCTCTTTGGCCATTAACACGCCAAAAAACTCACCTTTCACCGATAAGGGCACGCCGATTACCCAATGGACATTATTATCTTGTTCAAGTTCTAATTCTGCCTGAGGGATTAAACATACCAGTTCCCTCCAGTCATTGAAACTGAGTTCGCTGACCGTGGTTTTACAGGCCATCAACTGGTTGCTCTCCCGCACGGCATCCAGCATAGGGAATTCATTGAGCTGAAAAGTTTCCCCCTCCAGCAGCAGGTCATCTTGCTGGGTCCCAGTAAAAACTTTGGTGGTGCGGTAGGCTTCAAGGTGCTCATCCCACAGGAAAATTGCGCATGAATCAATACCCACCAAAATCGGCAGCAAGTGCACGATTGTATCCAGAATATCATCCAGTTCGTTCTGACTGACCACAGCTTCCGCGACCTGCAGCATAACCGCTGTGACATAGGCTTCTTCCTGGCTTGCCTGGATTAACTGCAGATTTTCCAAAGCAACCGCGGTTTGTTTGGCGATTCCTTGCAGCAGCGCCAGGGTTTGTTGGTCGAAGGCATGGTGGACGTGCAGACTGCTGTCTGCCTGATGACCCACCAGGTAGGCTCCAAATAGGCGTCCCCGCGCGAGAAGCGGAATTATCACCAGCGTGCCTTCCTGAGCCTGAAAATCAGCGCCTGAAAGGTTCATTTCGAGGAAAGGGTCCTGAATGAACACGGGTTCTCTGGTGTCTAACAACCGGGCCACGACCGGCAAGGATGGACCAAAGGTTAACTCATCATCACCAATCAGGGCTTCATCCAGTCCGTATTGCGATTTAAGAATGAAGACCTGGCGATTTTCATCCCAGGTGAAGAAGGCGCACTTTTTTACACCCACAAGCAAAGGCGTAAGGCGCGCCATTGTTTCCAGCAATTCTTCGACGCTGAGGTTTGACTGCGTGGCCTCCGCTATTTGCAGCAAAATGGTGGATATCCAGGCCTGTTCTTGCGCGGCCGCGAAAAGTTTGGCATTCTGAATTGCGACTGCGGCGTTATTGGCAAAAGTCATTGAAATCAACCCGGCTTCATGCCCGTAACGGCCTTCGGTATGGTGAGCCAGGGTGAGTACGCCGAGGGATTGATCGCCGGCGCGTAAGGGAGCTGCGATGGATGAATAGTTGGGTGGAAAATCCAACGCCTTTCCCAATGGTCCAACCGGGTCATCTGGTGTTCTGATCAGGGGGTGGTCGAGGAACAGTGCTTTTTCTAAAAATGCTTTCGCCTCAGAGTCCTCAGTTAAAACCAGGTTGATTTTTTCTGGATCAATCCCCTGGGCGGCCGCCAGGTGTAACCCGGGAGGTCCCTCTTCGTAAGAATTCTCGTTGATCAGATAGATTGCGGTTGCGTCGCAGGGCAGGTTGCGTTTCAATTCGTTCAGGATTTTTTCCAACAGATCATCCAACGCGACATTCGCCGAAACCTGGCTGGAAATTTCGCGGAAGGAATCCGCCACCTGCCGACGCCAGACCTCGGAATGGTACAGGCGGGCATTGCGCATGGCGATCGCCACAGACGAGCCTAATGCTTCCAGAAGTGGAATATCTTTTACATCGAAACCGTTGACAACATCAGACTGCAGATCTAAAACCCCAAGGACCTCGCCGCTGAACGCCAGAGGAATGGCCAGTTCTGAGCGTGTATTTGTGGGCGGAAGGGGGGACGGACGGTAAAGCGGTTCCTGGTCGACATCGTTCGCCAATAATGTCTGCCCGCTGCGCGCTACCCAGGGGATGATGCCGCAGGGGTCATTCAGATCGTAACTGACCTGCTCCTGTTCCAAAGCCTGACTGCGCGCGCCGCTGCCCGCCTCATAAAAAATTTTCTTTCGACCGAGGTGGACGGAGAAGATATGGACGTAGGGGTATTGAAAATTGCGCTGGATGGATTGAACCACTTCCTCGAGCAGCAGATCAAAATCGAGGATGGACGTCAGAACATGACTGATCTCGAGGAGCGCGGAAATTTGCATGGCTCGTTTCTGCACACCGCTGAAGAGCTGCACTCCCTCCACGGCGATGGCAATATTGTCAGCCAACGCGCGGATGACATTCATGTCGTGCTCATGAAAAGCCCTGGCCGTGCTGGATTGCAAATCCAGCACCCCCAAAATTCTGTCGCCAATCCGAAGCGGCACAGCCACTTCGGAGCGGGTCTTTTTCAATGCTGGGATGTGGCGATAGCGGGGCTCATTTTCTACTTCTGGGGCGATAATTTCTTCACCGGTCTCCGCGACTGTGCCGATGATCCCTTCGCCCAAACAAAAAGAAATCTGATCTTCAAGGTTGGCTGCGATGCCTTTCGGACCAGCGCCGGCGCGATAGCGCAGCTCCTCGCTCCGCTCATCCTTGGTGAAGATCGCAACAAAATAGTAACCGAAAGTCTCCTGGATCAAAGTGGTCGTCTGGCGGCAGAATTCATCCAGGTCTCGCAGGTTCGCAACCCTCGCGATGACATTCCGCACCAGGGATAACTGCTCCAGGCGCCAATTCTTGATGGCCACCTGACGAAAAATCTGCATTGCCAGAGCTGCGTGGGCAGATAGTCCGCTGATAAAATCGATATCCTTTTGGCTGAAACCAGGCTGCAGGGTCGACTTAACGTGCAGGACACCCAGTAAATGGTTTTGGGTTTTTAACGGCAAACAAAGTTCGCGCGTAATTTCCACGCCATCCGTGCCGTCGCCGGCGGGGTTGCGCACCACAACGGTATCGGCAAGTTGAAAGCATTGCTGAACTAGATCCGGTGCAGATGGATCTGGCAATAGTTTTTTTTGTGGCTCGCCAGGCAGCGGATAATACGGGCGAGCTAACCAGATACCCGCCACAGCTTTACAACGGGTTTTTAGCGTTTGGCGGATCAGCCTGCTTTGATCTGTGGCTGTTTCCTGATTGAGCAGGGCCTCACCGATACGCAGGAATTCTTTCCAATCGGGTAGAACCATCTGCCGGTTTAAACTCATTCAGACTGGTGACCTTTTCGTTTGATCATCGTGAGGACATTATATCCATCCGCATAATCAAACATTACTTCGTCCATCCATTGTTGAATAAAATACAATCCTAATCCATGATCCTGGCGGCTTTTCAATGGCGCTTTGAGGTTAGGTTTGGGAATTTTTTTAACATTGAAGCGTTTTCCCTGATCCCTCAGGATAATTATCAGCTCGTTTCCTTTTATCGAGTATGTAAATTCGATTTCACCGATGTCTTCACCACCGTAGGCGTGTTCGATGATGTTTGAACAGGCTTCGTCAACAGCCGTCTCGACGCCGTACGCGCTGCAGGAATCCAGCCCAAACTCTTGAGTGGCTTTTTGAACAATTTCCGCAATTTGCGCCAGGCTATCATAGCGGCCAGGAAAAACAACCGTAGGCATCAAATCAGACTCAACCCGCTAGAAGTGTCCCACCGCGGACACTGTGTCATCGAAGATCTTGAAAAAGGGTGTAAAACCAGCCAGATCCAGAGATGAAAGAATGTTGGGTTTAACGTTCGCGAGAATAACTTCGCCGCGGTTGTAACGCTTGCATGTTTTTTGAGTGCTGATGAGCACGCGCAGCCCGGCGCTGGAAATGAAATCCAGCTCGCTGAGATCAAGTACAATGCGGTAACGACCGAGGTCGGTGATATCATTCAGGGTCTCGGCCAGCTTGGGAGCAGTCGCGCTGTCCACACGCCCTGAAACCTTTACCAGATCACATCGCTTGTATTCGGTATGATTGATTTCCATCGAATTCCTCCATCAGGTGGTGAGATGATTATAATAACCCAATGATTATATCACGTGCCGGTTACTTGACGCCTTACTAATTTTAGGCAAATTCTAAGTCTCCCGCATTCTTTTTTTTTCGGGTAGAATATTTTTTACAGGTCTTGACACGATAGGCCTGATCACCCAATAAACTGCCGGGACAGCCCAGTTTCCGGCGCATGGAGCAGGAAAAACCAACATGAGTGGAAAAAACTCACCACAAAGTGTGATCGACTCCTATAAGAAAAGACAACGGATGATGCCATTTTTCACCTGGGGACTGGCGATCATCCTGGTGGCTATTGGGGCAATACTGCTGATTATTTGGCTGAGCGGTTCGAGCCGTCCGCAGATCGCGCTGTTTTCTTCCGCCACCCCGACCGCAACTAACACCGTTACACCGACGCCAACCATACCGACATCCACCCCGACGATGACCGCTACCATTACCGAGACGCCTACTCCAACCGAGACGGCAACCCCTTCTGGCCCGTTTGAGTACACGGTGGAGGATGGCGACACCTGTTTTGACCTGGCGTTGACTTATAACGTGGATTTGCTTGTACTTCTGGCGATCAATAATTTTCCTGAAGGCCAGTGTCCTATCCGACCGGGAGACAGGATCTTGATACCAGCCCCAGGCCAGACCATGCCGACCGCAACGCCGCTTCCCGAGGGTCTTCCGCGCGGAACACGCATCGAATACACGGTTAAAACCGGGGACACCCTGGATTTCATTGCCTCGCTTTTCAATTCAACCGTTGAAGATATCATGCAAACCAATAACATCACGGACCAAAACCGGATCGAGGTCGGTCAAAAGCTGGTCGTTCGCGTCAATCTGGTAACTGCGACACCCACTCGCCCACCGACATTGACCCCGACCCCGGGAGGCGCGCCAACCTCGACACCAACTCCCTGATAATCGCTCAGCCTGGCCGCCGCGAAATCGAAATTACGACTTGACCAATGGCACGAGGTGCGCTTCACGCCACCTCGTGCTTCAGGGCTTCCTAAAACTGTGTTAATCTTTTGATGGTATAAACATCCCTAGATGAGCATCATGCCGCGCTATTTTTCCAACCTCAAAGCCACCTTTCGGTTACTCCCTTTTCTGGTGGTGGTTCTACTCCTGGCGATAGCCTTTCTGAACTGGAGCAGGGAGGCTTTCGGATCCGGCATTCAATGGGTGTCGGAAGTTTTAGATGTGAGCGCCAGTTTTGCGGCTGTATTTTTGGGTATATTTATCGAAGCCGCACCCTATTTATTGATGGGCACGCTGGCATCTGGCCTGATCGAAGAATTCTTCAAAGCGGAAGATCTGACCCGCCTTCTGCCGCGCAACCGCCTGGCCGCGGTTGCAACCGGCAGTCTGTTGGGAATGTTTTTCCCGGTATGCGAATGTGGAACCATCCCGCTGGCTAGACGATTAATGCGTAAAGGCATGCCGGTATCGGTGGGGGTAGCCTTCCTTCTGGCTGCGCCGGTAATCAACCCGATTGTCATTGCCAGTACTCTGGCTGCCTTTGGCTTTGGGACCATATTTTGGGCGAGAATCGCGATGACACTGGGAGTGGCTGTTTTCACCGGCCTGGTATTTTCTTTAGCGCCGGATGCGCAGGCTGTGCTGCGCTCCCCGCGCTTGGCTCCCTCGCCGGTATCCGTGGATGCACATCCCCCTGTGCTGACGACCAATGCCAACGTGATTCCCGTAAAAAGGCGATTAAAAAATGTCTTGCTTGTTGCCGGGGATGAGTTTTTCGAAATGGGCCGATTTCTGGTCATAGGCGCATTGCTGGCAGCCTTGATGCAAACCCTGATCCCTCAAGGCTGGCTGCTTTCGATTGGTCAGGGACCGATCTTGTCGGTAGTGATCCTGACATTATTAGGCGTCCTGTTGTCCATTTGTTCGACCGTGGATTCGTTTATCGCCCTGGCCTTCACTGGGACGTTTTCCAGCGGAGCTGTCCTCGCTTTCCTTGTCTATGGGCCCATGGTGGATATCAAGGCGATCATTATGTACCTGCGTGTGTTCAAACGTCGGACGGTCATTTACCTGACGCTGCTTCCTTTACTGTTAACCCTGGTATCGGCGGTGTTGATCAATTTGTGGATGGGATAAAATGTCATTGAGTTCATTTCGGTCGTGGCAGGCGCTTGTGTTGGCAGGATTGGGGCTGTTTTTGCTCAGCCGAGTGTGGAGCGGCCTCATCATGCTATATATCAACCAGCGATTTGTCATCCTGGTGTTCCTGGCGGGGCTAGCGATGATTGTCCTGGCGCAAGTGATCTTCAGGGAAAGGCCCGCCAGCCGCAGCGGAGAGAATTCAGAAGCACCGGAAAACAATAATCCGGACCACCAGGTTCAACCAGCGGTTGGCTGGAACTTGTGGTGGCTGGCGCTGCCGGTGTTGATCGGGCTGCTGATTCCTGCCAGACCGTTGGGCGCCAGTGTCCTGGCAAACCGAGGGATCAATACCAGCGCCCCACTTACGGCCCGCCTGGCAGATGCCCAATTTTCACTGTCTCTCGCGCCAAGCGAACGGACAGTCCTGGATTGGATTCGCTTATTCAATGCGGGGGATGAACGTGAAAGCTACCTGGGACAACCGGTGGATGTGATTGGATTTGTTTATCACGACCCACGCTTGGGCCCAGGGCAATTCATGGTCGGGCGTTTTACCATCACCTGCTGTGTGGCGGATGCGCTCGCCCTGGGCATGATCGTGGATTGGCCAGGGGTGGAAGGCCTGGTAGAGAATACCTGGGTGCGCGTTCAGGGCAGCCTGGATATGACCACGCTGGATGGGAACGAGCTGCCATTAATCCGCGCTGATACCGTCGAAGCGGTTGCCCAACCAGAGCAGCCTTACTTATTCCCGTGAGCGAACCGTTTTTCCAGCGCCGATTTGACCGCGTCGCGGCAGGCATCCTGGTAGTCCTGGCGTTGGTTTTTGGCGCCGTGGTTTTGATCAGCCGCTGGTACGGCATTCCCGCTCCCCGTGTAACCTCCGCAGCAGGTGAGACGATCGTCGGCGGCAGCGGGCCAATCCAATTCCAGTTCAATCTGGATATTGACCGCCAGTCGTTGCAAGCGCGTGTCAGTTTTGACCCGCCAAGCGAAGGCAGGTGGAGCTGGCAGAATGACCGCACCGCCTGGTTTTACCCCTCTCCTGCCTTTACCGGTGGTACGACTATAAACGTGTACATCGCTCAGGGGGTTCGCGCCCAGGATGGCCGACTGTTAAAACGAGATGTAAAAGTGAGCCTGCAGGTGCGCCCTGCAATGATCGTCTATCTCGGTCAGGCGGTTGACTCTCCGGATTTGTGGAAAATTGATCAGCAAGGACTTGAGCCTGCGCAGTTGACTTTCACAAACGGCAATGTGTATGATTTCGCCGTATCGCCTGACGGCGAATGGATTGTCTATTCGGTGTTGAATTTCCGCGGGGGCAGCGACCTGTACCTGATTGACCGGCAGGGGGCGCAAGAACGCCTGTTGTTCGAGTGCGGCTCGGACAGCTGCCGCGAACCCGCCTGGGCTCCCGATAGTAAGAATATCGCCTTTACTCGAGCGGCGCTGACTGTCCCGGCTGAGAACGAGCCGCCGGACTCTTATATTTATTCAATCACCATCGATTCCGGTCAGGCGGCTCCATTCTTCAATAACCCTGCTGTGCGCGGAATGGCGCCGTCTTTTTCACCTGACGGCAGGCTGCTGGGTTTTTATGACCTGGTCATTGGTGCGATTCGCCTGGTCAATCTGGCGGATGGCAGCAGTGAAGTTGTGCCCGCCGCGCTGCGGAGCGTAGGCGCGTGGTCCCCAGATTCCACTTCATTGATTGTTGCTGACCTGGTTCCAGGTACCTTTACCACGTATGCGCAGCTGTTCAAAGTGAATTTTTCTGAGCGCTCCTTAAACCGGCTGATTGAAAATGAGCCCGAAGGCGTTGATTACTCGCTGCCCGCCTGGTCTCCGGACGGCCGCTGGCTGCTGGTCGGGCTGCGATATGTCGAGGGACTGGTCAACAAACAGGTCTGGCTGATGCGTCCGGACGGAGAAATGGTGCGCCCAATTACCCAGAACCCCGCCGCCACACACGCTGCTTATAGCTGGTCGCCGGACGGGAGTAAAGCGGTGTTCCAGCGCTTCCAGTTGGGGGCATCGGATAACCGCCCGGAAATCATTTTGTGGGATTTTTCGAGCGGAGAACAGCAAGTTTTGGTTGTAGACGGCGCATTACCGCAGTGGTTGCCCTGATCAGCCGGTATTCAGCGCGTCATCGATTTCATCCAGGACCTCGCGGGTAACCTCTCTCTGGCGGGCTTTCTGCAAGACGGCTCTTGCCGAACGGGTCCGGATCCTGCCCAGCGCCCAGGCAGCATGGGATCTGACCAGGGGTTCGGGTTCATTCAGCAGGCATTCTTCCAGGGCTGGGACCGCCTTTACGTCTCCGCTATTCCCAATAGCAACGGCGATGTTGCGCAGGTAACCCCGCCGCCGCGCTCGCTGAACTGGGCTGTACTTAAATTTTTGATTGAACTCGTGCGGTGTAAGGCGAAGTTCCAGGACCAATCCAGGGCGGGCTGTTTTGGCTTGGTCCAATTTCTCAGAGTCCCTCTCCTGCCCAGCAAAGCGAATGTTCCAGGGGCAGACCTGCTGGCAGATATCGCAACCGAAGACCCAATCTCCAATCTTGGGGCGCAGTTCTTTTTCAACGGGTCCCTTGTTTTCAATCGTCAGATAGGATATGCAGCGCCTTGAATCGAGCGTGCGGTTCGGGAGAATACATCCGGTTGGACAGGCGTCGATGCAGCGGGTGCAAGTACCGCAGTGATCCCTTACAAAGGGAGGATCAACTTCAAATTCAATATCGACGAATAGTTCCGCCAGTAAATAATAAGATCCTGATGAGGGGTTGATCAGGCAGGAGTTCTTCCCAATCCAACCCAGTCCGGCTCTTTGCGCCAGGTCGCGCTCCAGGATCGGTCCGGTATCGGTATAGGCTTTGCGTTCGATCCTTCTGCCCAGCTCATGCTCGATAAAAACAGCCATTTGTTCAAGTTTAGGCGGGATAACCAGATGATAATCCCGGCCCCAGGCAAAGGATGCCAGTCGTCCATGCGGACCCTCTACAGCAGGCGGGGCTGGGGTGGAAGCCAGGTTTGGGTAGCGCATGCCAAGGCAAATCAGGGATTTTGCCTGCGGCATGATTTTGTTGGGGTTGGCGCGCCGTTCGACCGCTGCAGGGCGGGCGAGATAACCCATCTCAGCATGCAGACCGTGGTCGATCCAATCCATGTAGGTTTGTATGGATTGCGGAGGTTCAAGATTGGTAAACCCAATCAAGGCAAAGCCGAGGCGGACAGCCTCGGCTTTGATTTTCTCCTTCAGGTTCATGGCACAAAAAATAACCTGTCAGCCGTTTCGCCAGGTCACGGCGTTTCAGTTGCCGTGGGCGTTATGGTTTGCGTCGGCTCTGGAGCAGTCGTCTGCGTGGATGTCGCTGCTGCTCCCGCCACTTTGATATTGAGAGTCAGGGTGTAAAAGTTGGCGCCGTCAGCGTTGGTCAAAACCCAGATCGTGGTGAAATCCCCGGCGCGGTTGGGCGCTTTCATCGACAGTGTGAGGTCGACCGATTCGTTTGGTTTCACCTCTTTTGGAAAGCGGATATCAGACGAACCAAAGCGCAGGGTCGTGTCGCCCAGGAAATAGCGTACCTGGTAAGCGGTAGTCCAGGTGGTTGTTCCTACATTTTTTACCGTCCACACCAGGGTGAAGGGCTGATCCGGGGTCATGGTCGTGCCGTCGGCGGGGACCTGCGTTATCCACTCAGCCTTATCCGGGACGCTCGGCACTGCAGCCGTCGCTGGCAGGGTATTGGTGGGCAGTCCGCTCGAGGTAGGCGAGGCGGCCTGGGTCGGCTCCGGCGTGCGGGTTGGGATTTCCGTAACTGTGGCTGTAGCGCTGGGCATGGCCATAGCCGTCTGAGTCAGGCCCGCCTGAACCGTCTGGGCGGCTTCGGTGTAGATGACCTCGGGTGCAGTCGTGGGGGTTGCCTCAGATCGGCCGCAGGCTGCCAGTAGCACGGCGGTCAGGGTTAAGAATACTATCCCCACGAGGTTTTTTCGTAACTTCAACATGCAGTTTTCCTCCAAAAAGATACTCTTCTCAATCATACCAGATCGGGAGAGATTAGGGCTCAAGTTATCGGTCTTAATGCCGAAAGGTGATTTTCAGTCGGGATAGCGGAATTGTCAAGGGTAATTTTTATAAAAAATCTACTCACCAATTTCGATTTGCTGAATATTAAGTTGTTCTGGCCAGCTTTTCATTCAAAATCGCTGTAAAGACCACTAATTTTCTGTAGAGGGCAGATAATCATCTGGCGCAGCAGGTGTGGCTGGTAACCCGCTTGAAAAACCAGATCGGTCGCGGAAGGAGAAATAGGTTACCGCGCCTGCCTTTATGGAGAAGTCGTATTGGTAGCTGTTTTCATTGTACTTAAAGGTTATGGTGTAGTTGCCGGCCGGCAGGTCACTGAGAACCAGATTCTCACGGTAAAAATCGTCCGGATTTACGCTGGCAGGCGCGTAGGTGCGTACGCCCCAGGTGCGTTGGGTGTCCAGCGACCGCACCGTTGCGTCCAGGCGGTGAATTGGGCTGCCATCCGATTTCATCAGACGGCCTACCAGCACCCCCCAACCCTGCGGTGGGGCCAGCCAAAGTTCAGGGTTGCGCGAAACGAAATAACTGTTGCGTTCAACCCGCACCTCGAAATGCAGGTGCGGTCCGGTGGTGAAGCCGGTGGTGCCAATGACCCCCAGTTGTTCGCCCGCGCGGACTTGCTGCCCAACCGAGACATCCACCCGATCCATGTGAGCGTAGATGGTGTACAGCTGCCGCCGGTCAAAACCAAAGCTGTGGCGGATGGCTACCGCCAGACCGTAGGGATCATCCTGGTCATTCGTGCCGCGGTACAACCCCCACCCAGCCCATGTGACCACACCATCTGCGGCTGCGAGGATGGGGGTACCGCGTTTCGCCGGGATATCAATGCCTGTGTGGACGATATCTGTACCGGTGAAATAATCTCCGTAGCGGTAATCTGCCAGCGGCCAGTTGACTTCATCGGCCGCTATGGGACGGGTGAAATAAAAATGGTCATGAGGACTTAATGCCCAGGGTACTTCATAAAGAGGTGGTCTCCACAGGGTTACAGGCGGCGGCGCGGGCGTGGGAAAAGTGAATTGCAGCGGCTCTTCCTGGCTATTTGGCACCTCAGCCAGGGCTGCTTGAGAAATTTGATTTTCAGTGTCTGCCGCTGCTGCCTCCTGCGCGGGTTCTCCAAACTCGACCGCAGCCACGTTTTGCACTCCATTGGCCTGGCAAGCCGCCAGCCCCAGGCTGACAGCGAGGGTAATCATGCTGAGAACGAATTTCCGCCAGATGGACATGGTCATGACCCCCCTGGCAAGGGCGTCCAGGTCGGTCGAAAGGAAGGTGGTGGCGTGGCAGTCGCGCTGGGCAGGGGTGTAACCGAGCGGTAGAAACGAATGGTCGGTGTGAGGGTTGGCGTCAGGGTGAAGGTAGGGATTTGAGTGGGAACCTGCAGGGCTTCTGGCGGGTAGAGCTGCGCCATGGCGGCTTCCCAGCTCAGTCCATCGGTTTTGACAAACTGGTTAAAACGGGAGGCTGGATAATACGTCCGCCAATTGTGCAACGCGGGTAGAGGATACCAGCCGTACCTGGCAGCCAGTTCGGTAAAATCGATCCAATAACCGGGAGGAATCTCTCCGAACGCGCCGCCCTGCTCATAAGTGCGCGCGTCTCCTGAGTAACGGGCATCCATGTCCCAGATGGCGGCTTTCATTGGTTGTCCCTGCGACCCATCCTGATAACGAGTGCGCACAAAGATGCGCCAAAAAACCTGACCGCCGTAACCTTCACGCACCACCGCCATCCAGCCCGCCTGGACGGGCAGCGGGTTGAGGGCAAACGCCCGGCCGGTGTACAACCATTCATCCACATTGCCGGGATTGGGCGCTTCTGTGATGGGTAGATAAGCATTCTCAAGGTTGCCGAGCACATCCCAGCCAGCCTGACGCCCTGCCTCAGCCCGTAAGGCAGCGAACGCTTCGTCCACCTGATCATGAAGATATGGATGGGCCACGTTTACCTCAGGTAACTCAACCAGTCCATACCTGCCAGTGGGTTTAATCGACGCCAGGTCAAGCTGAGGCTGCCATAATTTTGAGAAGGCCGCCGGGATTTCAACCAGGCGCGACTGAAGTAATTCGAGGGACAGACCGTCGCGCCAATCAAACCCGTGCAGATCCGCTGGAAGATTAATGATTGGCATGGAAAGGCCTGAGCCATCAGCATGTAAAGCAGCCAGGCTGTATAGGGTGGGAGTCGACTGTCGAACAAGGAGGGTATCTCCCAGCGGGCTCCAGGCCGCATGGTCGCCAGCAAGCAAAGGCTGGGGTGGAATTTGAGGATTTTGGGTATCCAGGCGTAAAACCTGGAGGTAATCGTTATACTTCCCTGTCCAGGTCAGATAACGCCCGTCTGGTGACCAGGCTGGCTGGCGGTCAGGGCTGCCTGGATTGTCTGTCAGGTTGGTGAAGCGGTTTTCGATCTGATCCAGCCTGGCTGTCCAGATGTCCTCGATACCGCTGCGGTTGGAGACGAAAGCGATTTCGCGGCCAAGCGGTGACCAGGCGGGTGAATGATCAGCGGAAGGGCTGTCGGTAAGTTGAACGGGCGGTTGGTTGAGATCAGAAATGGATTGGACATAAATATCGAGATTGCCGCGCGCGTAAGTCTCATAGGCAAGCCATTGCCCGTCCGGCGACCAGGTAGGAGCGCCTTCATACTCGAAGGTATCGGTCACCTGGACCAATTCCCCGCTCCGTAATTCCATCACGTAGATATTCCAGTACCCATTGCGGCGGGAGGTGTACGCCAGGCGGGTTCCATCAGGGCTCAAGGCAGGATGCATGTCATCCCATGGGTGGTTGGTCAGGCGTGAGAGGAGCAGGGTTTGCGGGTCAAGAACAAACAAGTGAGTATAAGGTCCGTCGCTCATAGCCAGAACAATCGCCCCCAAACCCTCATTCAGGCTGTTCGGTTCAAGCGTAGCTCGCAAATCCAGCGTGGTCTCTGCGATGGGCAGGGCTGTGGGTGGATCGGTCTCAGTCAGGGTGATTGTGCCTGTCGGCGCGGCTGCGGGCTGCGTTTCTGTGTGCACCGCGCCAACCGCCTGTATTTGTTCGCGGATGAAGGGCCAGCCTGTCCACACCAAAGCTAAAATGATCCCGAATAACAACAACAGGTAAAACCGGGATTTAATATTATTGTCCTGTAATGTGGGTTCTTCCATGGGAGCGGCAAAATACCGCCAGAGAGGCGGATTCCTGCGAAGATTCACTACTTTGGTATTGTAGCATTCATTTTGGTAAGCACCAACCGGATTGTCTGAATCGAGATAGTTTCTATCAAAATTGTTAAGGCGGGGTTTATGGGAGCATATTTATGACCACCATGGGATCCAACAACATGAACCGCCCGCTGACCCGCCAGGTGCAGTAATTCGCCATTTCTTCCGGGCTTGAGTCGGGGGCATAATGACCCAGTTGTGATACCTGATATCCCGCTGGACCGATCCGCATTTCCAGGTGAAGGTGCGCATTTACTGAGTACCCGCTGGTTCCAACGAATCCGACCTGCTCGCCGCATTGCACGGAATTCGCCAAATTAAAAGCGGGGAGTCTTTCGAGGTGAGCATACAGCAGATATAACGAGCGGTCAACGCTGTCAGGAAAAGTCAGTTCATCCGACGAGGGACAGAAAAGCCTTGGCTCAGGATACTCTTCTGGCTGGGTGAGGTTTTCCGTCAGGTATTGCTGCCACAAAGCGGGTAAATCTTCTAAGCGGGTTTCGATCAGGATCGCGTTGCCGTACGGAGGGCGGTCGTCGATGATACCCGCAACCACACCATCAAGCATGCTGTTGACGCGCAGACCTTGCATCTTTTCATAAGCGCCGTAGCGGTAAAAACTAAAATCCACTCCGTGGTGGCCACCATCGCTGCCAGGCAGCGGCATCTCAAACGGGTTGGAGACAATTTCTGAAAGCTGGCTGAGTTGAAAGCCATGCAATGGAGAACAAACCTCGCCGGGTTGCGGTTCAGGGGTGGGAACCGGCGCGGGGCTGGTGATTGTGGCCGTCAGGGCTGCGGTTGGGTCGGCGGGAACCGGGCTCAGTTGACGGGAGGTTGGAGTGATTATTAACGGCGGCGGGTTCTCCGCTGCTGGCGGGCGACTGCACCCAGCTATCAAAGAAGCGGTTAATAGACCGCTCGCAACCATCACCCGCAATCTCATCGCGATGCGTCCTTATTCATCCTCGAAGCGCATGCTGTATAGATGATAATAAGCCCCGCGGCGAGCCAGCAGTTCCTGGTGATTTCCGGATTCGATGATTCGGCCGTCTTCGATGACCACGATCAGATCCGCATTTGTAATCGTGGAGAGGCGATGAGCGATGATGAAGGCTGTGCGGTCCTTCAACAAAGTATTTAATCCCTTTTGAATCAATTTTTCAGTTTGCGTATCCACGCTGGAGGTGGCTTCGTCCAGAATCAGGATGCGCGGGTCTGCCAGCAGCGCACGGGCGAAGGAGATTAACTGTCGCTGACCGACGGAAAGCATCAAACCGCCTTCTTCAACGGGAGTATCGTAGCCTTCTCGCAGATTTTCGATGAATTTGTCCGCGCCAACGGCCTGGGCAGCGCGTTCGACTTCACGGTCACTGGCCTCCAGACGACCAAAGCGGATATTGTCTCGGATGGTACCGGAGAAAAGGAACGGGTCTTGAAGAACGATGCCCAACTGCCGGCGCAGGCTTTTTTGGGTGATATGTCGCAGGTCGTAACCATCCACCAGCACCCGCCCGGAGGTCGGGTCATGGAAGCGCGCCACAAGTTTGATCAGGGTAGTTTTCCCCGCGCCGGTTTTTCCTACCAGCGCTACCGTCTGACCCGCCCGCACACGCAGGTTGATATCTACCAGGATGGGTTGATCATCGTCAATATAATTGAAGCTGACATTTTCGAAGCTGACCTCGCCTTTGATTGGCGGGATGTCGACCGCGTCCGGGGAATCTCTGACTTCCACCGGTGAATCTAGCAGCGAGAGAATCCTTTCGCCGCTTGCCATGGTGGATTGAAATGAGTCAAACCGGCGGCTGAGATCGCGGATAGGGTCAAAAAACCGGTTGATGTACAACACAAACGCAACCAGTGTGCCGGGCGTGATTTGCTCTCCCAAAACCGCCGCACCTCCCAGCCAGATAACCAGGGCCATCGCCAAGACACCCAGGAAATCAATGCTGGGGAAGAATTTAGCAGCCAGTTTGGAGGCAGCCAGGTTAACCTCCAGATTATTGCGGTTGACCGTGTTGCTGAAATGATCGTAATTATGGTCCTCCCGCGTGAACGCCTGCACTACCCTGAGCGCGTTGATATTCTCTGCCAGAACCGAATTGACCCAACTGATGGCTGTACGCGTTTTCCGGTAGTTTTCCCGCGCCCTGCGGCGAAACAGGATGGTGATGACCACCATTATTGGCAGTACGCTGAATGTCAGCAGTGAGAGACGCGCGTTCATCGCCAGCATAGTCGCCAGAATACCGATGAGGGCGAAAATATCGCGGGCGATCGCCAGCATGGCCCAGGTGATAAATTCGCGCAGCACGCTGACGTCATTGATGATGCGCACGATGATGCGTCCAACCGAGTAATGAGAAAAGAAACTCAGCGAGAGTTGCTGCAAATGATGGAAAAGTTGGGCGCGGATGTCGTAGATGATCGATTGCCCGATGCGCGACATAATATATACGCGCGCATAAATTGCGATCCATTGACTGGCAGCGATAGCCAGATATAACAAGACAGTGTTGCGCAGAACCAAGATCGAACCCTGTCCGATGCCGTCATCCAGGACGACTTTAACCAGGTATGGACCGGAGACAGAAGCGATCGAGGTAATCAGCATCAGGAACAGAGCCAGGAAGATCTGGCGGCCGTAAGGTTTGATGAAGCGCATCAGGCCCTGGGTGACCTTTCGGTCAAACCCTTTGAAGGGCAGGTCTTCGGCTGGGACAGGGATCGCTTTAGTCGCCATAGAGCATGCTTTCTTCGTGCGCTTCTTCCTGGTCGCGCAGTTGCAGTTCATAAATCTGACGGTAGAGCCCGTTGTTTGTTAATAATTCCTGATGCCTGCCTTGCTCCACAATGCGGCCGTCTTCCAATACGAGGATCAGGTCTGCGCTTTTAACTGTTGAAAGGCGCTGGGCAATCACAAAGGTCGTGCGCCCTTCCATCAGGGTATTGAGCGCTTTTTGAATTTCGTATTCTGTCTGGATATCCACGCTGGAAGTCGAATCATCCAGAATGAGGATGCGCGGATTAAGCAACAACGCCCGACCGATGGCCACGCGCTGGCGCTGACCGCCCGATAAGGTCACACCTCTCTCGCCAACCACAGTATCGTAACCATTGGGCAGCTGCAAGATGAAGTCGTGCGCCTGGGCAGCTTTTGCTGCGGCGATTATTTCGGCTTCGCTGGCATCCGGCCGGCCGTAAGCCAGATTCTCGCGAATCGTGGCTGAAAACAACAGCGAAGTCTGCAGAACTATCCCGATCTGCCGCCGCAGGGCGGTGAGGTCCAGGTCTCTGACGTCATGCCTATCAATCAAAACGGCTCCCTGGCTGACGTCATAAAAGCGTGGAATCAAATTCACCAGGCTGGTTTTACCGGAACCGGTAGGACCGATCAGCGCCACCACCTGGTTGGGCGATATTTTTAAGTTGATATCATGAAGGGCTGGCAGATCTTCGCTGGAATAATGAAAAGTAGCGTGCCTGAACTCCACTTCTCCTTTGAAGGTGCCAACCTGAACCGGATTGGCAGGGCTTTTAATTTCTGGATCGATATCCAGGATCTCAAAGGTGCGCTGAAGCCCCGCCGAGGCCTCTCCCGCTGCGTTTACCAGCCAGGCAAGCTGTTGGGACGGCTGCGCCAGAAGCAGCATATAGCTGTTAAAGGCGACGAGTTCACCCAGAGTGATTTCTCCGCGCAGAACCATCTGTCCGCCGAACCAGAGGATCAGAATGGTCCCCAGGGTGACCAGAAAAATGGTTGACGGCATAATCTTGGACCATTCGCGCACCACTGTGATCTGGCGGTCGAACAGTTTGCGGTTGGCCTGGTCGAATTTTTCCACCTCGTATTCTTCCTGGGCGAAGGCGCGCACCACCTGGACGCCAAGCACATTTTCCTGCAGGTGGGAGGAAAGCTCCCCGAGGGTATTATCCACCGCCAGGAACAATTTTCCGATGCGCTGCCCGAAGTTGGTGGTCATGAGGACCAGGGGCAGCAAGGGGGATAAGGCGATCAACGCCAGCACAGGGTGCTGGCTGATCAGGATGATCGAAATCCCGATCAGCAGCAGGACGACCCGCACCAGTTCGACCAGACCGTGGCCGGCAAAGTTCTGCAGAGCGCGCACATCTTCAATTACCCGGCTGATGAGCTGACCGGTCGGCATGTGGTCATGGAATTTGAACGGCAGGCGCTGAATGTGGTCGTACAGCTTATTGCGCAGGTCAAAGGCCACATGGTGGGCAATCCATTCGGTTAAATACTGCTCTCGAAAACCCAACAACGCCTTCAACAATCCTAACCCAACCACAAGCCCGGCTGATGTAATTAGAATCGAAATACGCCCGCCTTTTAAACCGTCGTCAATCACCCGCCGGATAATTTCTGGAAACAGCATTTCAATGGCGGTCAGAACGAGCAGCAAAAAACTCGCAAAAATGACCTGCCGTCGGTACGGATTTACCAGAGAAAAGAATCGCTTCAGTTGTTTCATTCGTTAAGGCATGATGACAGCTTTGTATTTCATAAACTTATTCGAGGGGCGGTTCCAGGCAAAAAGTTGTGCTTTGTTCGTCCACAATCCCCAGATCAGCATAGATCACTCGAGCCTGGACCATAAAGGTGTCCTCATCAGTTGAAGCGCGCAGATGCAGGGTGATGACCAGATCGAAATCGATGTTTTCCACAATATAGGCGCTGGTAATTGGATTGCCTTTCGAATCGCTCAATACCGCTTCCAGATCGGGTGGTTTTTGGAAAGGCGTCAAACGAGCGTGCAAACGCAGCCGGCGTCCATCCGGCCAGGGTTCGATGCGCAGCTCTGTGAAGCGTACTTCCTCAGGGGGAAGGGCTCCTTCGGTAGCCTGCAGCGGGTTGAATCTCGGCATGCGGTTATCCCTTCAGAATTGATCCTGATATCCACATAAGTGGCAGCGGGCTGCCTGGATATTTATCCGGCAGAATGCGGCGAGCGGGTTTATTGCACTCTCTACGCGCGGATCAATCCACAATGATCTTTCTGGCTTCCATATAGAAGCGTTTTTCAACTGCTTCTCCCATCGAGAAGGTCTTTCGCGGCAGGGCGCCGTCGAGGATGACCGTTTCAAAGAGCTGGTTTTTATCCATGGCAGGCAGGTAAAAACCACATTGACCGGCTTGCTGCGAAAGGTCAATGAGAACTTCTTCCCCGTGAACATAATCAATCTGCCCGGCTCCCTTTCGGAGCAGCCAGTCATCCAGGAAAGCCTGCAGCGTACCCACCGCCAGGTTTGAGGTTGGAGCAGTAATTTCAACAACGGTAAACCCTTGTGGGGTTACCAGCCCAAATCTTTGAATGGAGGCATCTGCTGCCTGGTCGACGGCGTGTACCATTTCTTCGCTGGTCTGACAGACGATGAGATTTACTCGTTCGCCAAAGTAATCCCGCAAGGCTTTCTGTGGGGGCTCGTTGACGGCAAACAAGACGCGGTGGATAGGCTCGAAGACCAGGCCAGCATCGTGCACATTTTCAATTTCAACCAGCGCGTAGCGGGCGGGGTGATCCATTCCAACCGAGGGTTTTATCTTTTCCCAGATGGATTTGGCCGTTGCCAGAGAATGATTCCCATCGCCGACCGCAAATAAAAGGACGCCTTTTCCTGAATCGACCTGGTATTTGGGATAGAAAACTTCGGGTGAAGCCAGCCTCTCAAGCCCTGCCACGATTTGCGTTTCGAGAGCCAGGTCGTCGACCAGCCTGCCGGTTAAGTGACCGCTGCCGAGCATCAATTCGACATCATATAGGGTTGGTTTGTTTGCCAGCGCCTGCACGACCGGTTCGATCACAGTCTGCTTCGGGTCGTCAATCAACACCAGAATATGCGGTATTTCCAGGGGGGCACCCTCGCGAATACGAATGCGCGGCGGCAGCCGGTCCAAAATGGTCCCTTCCGTAGCGCGTATCAAAGATTGTGAACCCGCTGTGAAGTCGTATTTTTCAAGATCTAAAGCCAGCATCAGCCCGTGGCGGGTTTTTCCCGCTACACTGCGCTCCACAAGGATCATACCGGTGTGGGTCTCGAAAATCCGCTTGTCGAGGTACTCGCGCATGGCTGCCTGGGTAGATTGCAGACGCTTGGTTTCCTCCGGGCTGTTCAAATAGACTTCCGGTAGAATCAGGTGGTAGGTCGAGGGCGAATCAGCCACTATATCCGCGACCTGCTGCCAGTATTGCGGCTGTGAGGTGAATTGGTCACAGGCGATGGTAGCCCATTTGCTCAAATCGATGGACGCATTGGGCAAGAGGATGTCGGCAACCTGGATTCCAACTGACGGGTAATTTCTCATTGGAGCGGGTCCCTTCTATGAGGATTAAATGCAGCGTGCGGTCTGGTTACATTTTACCAAAGACCGCACAGGCGCAATTAAGCTTGCAGATAAAACAGGAAATCTGTCAGTTCAGGTCAGGAAATTTGGCGGAGGACACCCCGAAGATTATTTCTCTTATCAAGCGCCAGCCATGAAGGCAACCCCAACGGTGCCGGGACCCGTATGGGTACCGATGGTAGGGCTCACGCCAGCAGAAAAGGCTTCTTTAATATCTGCCGGATTAAAGCGATCGCATACGCGTTGGAGCAACCGCTCAGCTTCGACCGGCGCATTGGCGTGCAAGGCAGATATGCTGATCGGGCGGCGGTCACCAATTCGGTCGACGACCAGGTCGATCAGCCGGTCGATGGCTTTATTTAGGGTCCGCACCTTCTCTACAGGTACGATGCTGCCATCCTGCAATCCGAGAATGGGTTTTAATCCCAAGGCAGTTCCAAGAAATGCCGCCGCGCCGCCGATACGCCCACCGCGGTGAAGGAACTCTAGCGTGCTGACGGCGAAGAGTACGTCCGTTAGACTGACGTTCTTTTCTGCAATCGCCTGGCATTCTTGCAAAGAAGCGCCATTTTTTGCCGCGCGAGCCAGTTCGAGGGCTTGAAACCCAAGCGCCATGCCGGCTGACTTTGAATCGACCAGTACAATGCGGTCACTGGCGAGCATATCTTTGGCCTGAATGGCGGAATCGAGCGTCCCGGATAACTTGGCTGAAATATGAATAGAGATAATATCAAATCCCTGGTCCATCAGTGTTGAATATAACTGCTTGAAAGCAGCCGGTGAGGGCTGTGAGGTGGTCGGCATGATTTTGGCAGTTTGCAGGCGTGAATAGAATTCCAAAGGAGTGATATCGATTCCGTCGCGGTAAGTATCATCACCCCAAATAACCTGGAGCGGTACGGAGTGAATCGGATAACCATTGGTCAATTCTTCTGGTATATAGGCAGTGCTGTCAGTTACGACGGCTACTTTAGACATTTAATCCTCCCGAGATGTTTATAATATCGACAAATTATATCCTCGATTTACTTTTCCCTGTTTGTTAACCCCGGTTTGCTGGAATAGTTGCGAAAACTCACGGAAATTTTTTCGGGCGACCGGGCAATCCAGGCGATAACTGCTATCCCGCTTCCCTTGACCGCTATTGGAATACCGGCTAAAATCTGAGCGTATTACGCCCCAAACCAGGGGTGTTAGTTTCTTATGCATTAAGGTCTGGTAGTGTTCGAATCGTTAACCCAAAGACTGGAACAGGTTTTCCAACAATTACGCCGCCGCGGTAAGTTATCCGAGGAAGACGTTGATAAAGCCATGCGGGAGGTGCGCTTGGCATTGCTCGAAGCAGACGTGCATTACAGCGTTGCCAAAGACTTCATCAACCGCGTGCGCGAACGGGCGGTTGGGCATGAAGTTTCTAAAGCCTTAAATCCTGCCCAGCAGATTATCAAGATCGTGCACGAAGAACTCATCCAGACACTGGGAGAACCTGCGCGCCTTAACCTGACAGGACCAAAACCGCACGTGGTTATGGTTGTCGGTCTGCAAGGATCGGGCAAGACCACGGCAGCCGCGAAGATGGCTTCATTGCTCCGCGCTCAAGGCGAGCGCGTTCAGCTTGTGGCAGCAGACCCATACCGCCCGGCAGCCATAAAACAACTGCAAACGCTGGGGGAGCGCATCTCAGTCCCGGTCTACACTGAACCGGGAGTCCTGCCGCCTGAACTGGTTGCCAGGGCTTACGCGCAAGCACAAAAAGGCGGCGTGTCTGTCCTGATCGTCGATACCGCCGGCCGATCTCAGTTGGATGATGAGTTGATGAATGAGCTGCGCGCTATCACCCGCCGGGTAGAACCGAAAGAAATCTTGCTGGTCGTGGATTCAATGATTGGTCAGGAAGCCCTGCACGTCGCCGAAGGGTTCCGCGATTCTGTCAGTTTGTCGGGTTTAATTCTGACAAAAATGGATGGTGATGCCCGCGGCGGCGCCGCCATTTCGATCCGCAAGGTTACCGGGGTGCCGATAAAATTTCTGGGCACCGGCGAAGGGATTGATGCGCTGGAAGTGTATGAACCCAGCCGTCTGGCATCCCGAATCCTGGGCATGGGTGACATGCTTGGGTTAATCGAGCGGGCTGAAGCCGCCTTTGAAGAAAAGGAAGCCAAGGAACAGGCGGAACGACTGCTTTCAGGGCAGTTCAGTCTTGAGGATTTTGCCAATCAATTGAAACAATTGCGCAAAATGGGTCCTTTCGCTCAGATCATGGAGATGCTGCCTGGCAATATGGGGCAGATGGCCAGGAATATTTCTCCTGCGGAAGCGGAACGTTCCCTGAAAGTAACTGAAGCCATATTAAATTCAATGACACGCATGGAAAAGAGGAATCCGGATATACTTAACGCCTCCAGGCGCAGGCGCATTGCCCGCGGTTCAGGGACGGAAGTGCAGGATGTCAACCGTGTTCTGAAACAGTATCGGGATGCACAGCGCTTGTTTAAAACCCTGCAAAAAACAGGCGGACGGGGAATGCCGCGCCTGTTCGGTTGATCCGATTAAGCGGAAAGAATGCGCCTCCTTCAGCGCCCTCAGCTTTTCGCCCATAAGCGGAATCAACATCTGAAAATCAAAACGAAGATCAAACAGTAAGAGGAGACAGGTCTAAAAAAATGGTTCGCATACGATTACGCCGAATAGGTTTAAAGGGTCAGCCCAGCTACCGTATCGTGGCTGCTGACAAGGAAAGTCCCCGCGATGGACGCTTCCTGGAAATTTTAGGTTTTTACAATCCCAGGACAGAGCCTTTCACCTTCCAGGTGAATGAAGAGCGCGTGTATCACTGGCTGAAGAATGGGGCTCAGCCGAGCGATTCGGTCCTCCAGTTGTTCAACAGCGTGGGTCTGACCAAGCGCTACGAGCGCGTCAAGGCAGGCGAGTCCATGGAAGAGGTCCTTAAAGAAGCCGAGACTTACTACGCTTCCCGAAAGGTCGATCCAAAAACCAACCCTGTATAACCACGCTTTATGTCCTCCACTGGCCAAGGTGATTGACCAGGTTGAACGAAAGGAGATCGCGTGAAAGAGTTAATCGAATATATTGCCTCCTCGCTGGTGGATGATCCGACCCAGGTGATCGTCCGCCAGGATCGGGTTGGGGGAAAAGTGCGGCTGGAATTAAGGGTCGCAAAAGAAGATATGGGCAGGGTCATTGGCAAAAACGGGCGGGTAGCCAATGCCATGCGGCTTTTACTGCGTGTAGCCGCGGCGCGTGAAGGAAAACAGGTTTCCTTGGATGTGATGGAGCCTCGCTGATGCCGGTTTATCGCCGCCATAGAAAATCAATACAGGAAGAACATTCAGGCTCGCCCGCTGCGGGTGAGCCTGAATACTTGGTGATCGGCAGGCTGCGCCGCTCTCACGGACTTGCCGGTGAGATGACCATGGATGTGCTGACCGATTTTCCTGAAAGAATCACGCCTGGCAAGGTGGTTCAGGTGGGGGAGGCGCGCGCTGCCCTTACAATCCGGTCTGTGCGCCCGAAAAATAAGGAAATGCTGGTAGCCTTTGAAGGCATCCACGATCCGGACAGCGCCAACCACCTGCGAAACCAACTGGTGTTCGTGCGCGTAGACGAGCTCCCTCCACTGCCTGAAGGCGAATACTATTTTCATCAGCTTCTCGGGTTACGTGTGCTTGATCAAAACGGAAATTTGGTGGGTACCCTGGTTGAAATCATCGAAACTGGGGCGAATGATGTGTATCTCATTCGCAATGAAACGACCCAAAACGAAATGATGCTGCCCGCGGTAGATGATTTTGTCCTCAGGATCGATCTGGCCGAGAGAGTCATCATCGTTTCCCCTCCCGAATATCAATAAAGGCCGGCGTTCGTGCACCCCAAAGCTTATTGGGTTGGTTTTAATTACGTGAAAGGTATTGGAGCCGTCCGCCTTCAGGCGCTGCTCAACCTTTTTGATGGTAACTTACAAACCGCCTGGGAAGCGCCTTTGGAACGTTTTGTTTCAGCCGGAATCAATCCCCGTATTCTAGAGAATATCCAACGGGTACGCTCCACGATTGATCTCGAGCGAATATGGGAGCGCCTGCAAAATTCAGGTATTCGGGTGATGACCTGGGAGGATGAAGATTACCCGCGCCTGCTGCGAGAAATTGATCAGCCCCCGCCAGTAATCTACGTGCGTGGTGAGTTGCTGCCAGAGGATGAACTCGCAGTAGCGATTGTGGGAACACGCCGCATTACCGCCTACGGACGCCAGGTTACTGAAGAATTGTCCGCTTGCATGGCGCAAAACAGGGTGACCGTCGTGAGCGGATTGGCGCGCGGAACGGATGCGGTTGCGCACCAGGCAGCCCTGCGGGCAGGCGGTCGGACTATCGCGGTACTGGGCAGCGGCGTGGATCGAATTTATCCCCCCGAGCATCGCCTTTTGGCGGAGGAAATCAGCCAATCCGGGGCAGTCATCAGCGACTACCCCCCAGGAACTGCGCCGGATAGCAGCAATTTTCCACCGCGTAACCGCATCATCTCTGGATTATCTTTGGCGACCATCATCATCGAAGCCGGTGATACCAGTGGGGCATTGATAACCGCCGCTTTTGCGGCGGATCAGGGCAGAGATGTCCTGGCAGTGCCAGGTAATATATCCTCCCCCAACAGTAAAGGCACCAACCGGCTGATTCAAAATGGCGCCAAGCCCGTTCTGAGTCCTGAGGATGTACTCGAAACCCTGAACATACAGCAGGTCAATACCCAGCGCATTGCCCGAAAAATTCTGCCTGCGGATGAGACTGAAAGCAAAATTCTGGAGGTAATGGGGTTGAATACCCTTTCAGTGGATGAGATCAGTTTCCTGGCGGGGTTGCCGATTGAGAAAGTTTCGGCTACACTGGCAATGCTCGAGCTGAAAGGCCTTGTCAGGAATGCTGGTGGGATGAACTTCCTGGGGGTCAAAGAATAACCTTATCGTTGTGAGAAGATAAATGACCGAGAAGAATGACCGATTATATGCTGTGATCATGGCGGGCGGCGGTGGAACGCGCCTGTGGCCGCTTTCACGGCAATTGCGCCCGAAACAAATGTTAAAGCTTGGTTCAGAAAAAGCCCTCTTCCAGATCGCAACCGAACGGCTGGAAGGGTTGGTTCCTCACCACAGAATCCTTGTCGTAACTGTGGCGGATATGGCGGGGGATTTGCAAAAATTGTGTCCAGAAATCCCGCTGGAAAACTACCTGCTCGAGCCTGCGCCGCGGGGGACCGCTGCGGTGGTCGGAATGGCAGCCGCCTACCTGCGAAAACGCGATCCTCAGGCTGTTATGGCAGTGTTAACCGCGGATCACATCATTGAAAATGTGACCTATTTCCAGGAGTTGCTTAAAAATGCCGTCAGTGTTGCCAGGCAGGGATACCTGGTCACTCTGGGCATTCAGCCGACTTTGCCCTCGACCGCGTATGGATATATTCAGCGCGGCGAGTTGATCGCGGAAATTGGAGCACAAAAAATTTATCAGGTACTCAGGTTCAAAGAAAAACCCAACGAAGAAACAGCGCGAAAAATGATCGCCAGTGGGGATCATGACTGGAACTCAGGTATGTTTATCTGGCAGGTCGAAACCATCTGGCAGGCATTTCAACAGTGGATGCCCGACCTGTCAACCACTTTAAGCGAAATCGAACGTTTATGGGGCGCCGCAGATCACCAATCCGATATTGAAAGGTTGTGGCTGGCGATCAAACCCCAGACGATTGACTATGGTATTATGGAGCACGCCAGCCGGGTAGCGGTCCTGCCAGCGGCGGGATTGGGCTGGAGTGACGTTGGCAGTTGGGATTCGCTTTTTGAGGTCTTGGACGCGGATGAAAACGGCAACATTATCCTCGCGGATCCTTTTGAAGCGGTCGATACGAAGAGTACGCTGGTGTACTCTGAAGACCCACAACGGTTGATTGCGGCTATTGGGATTCAAGACCTGATCGTCATTGAAACGGAGGACGTGTTATTGTTGTGCCACCGCTCCAAAGCCCAGCAGGTAAAAAATATTGTGGATAAATTAAAGGAAAATAACAGGCAGCAATACCTGTGATCGAGGTCAAATTGGAAGGATATTGTCTGAAGTGTAAAACCAAGCGTGAAATTCAGGATGCCGAGGCGGCGTTCAACGCCGCCGGCGCGCCTGTGACGCGCGGAACTTGCCCGGTGTGCGGGACAAAAATATTCCGCACCGGACGCACGCAGGCTCACGAAGGCCTGACTCCGCCCGAGAAGAAAAATAACAACAATCGGCGCAACGGCAAACTTGTCATCGTAGAATCCCCAGCCAAGGCCAGGACCGTTGGACGGTTTCTTGGTAAAGGGTTTACTGTTAAAGCCTCCATCGGACATGTGCGCGATTTGCTGCGCTCGGAGCTCTCGGTGGATGTTGAAAATAATTTTCAACCCAAATACCGGGTACCGAATGAAAAACGCCCGGTCGTAAAGGAATTAAAAACGCTGGTCAAACAGGCGGAGGAAATCTACCTGGCGACTGACCCGGATCGGGAGGGCGAAGCCATCGCCTGGCATCTCATGGAAGCCGCCGATATCGATCCCAAGCTCACTCGGCGGGTGGTTTTTCATGAGATAACGCAGCCTGCTGTAGAAGAGGCTTTCTCCCATCCGCGCGCGATCAATATGGACCTGGTAAACGCGCAGCAGGGACGGCGCGTCCTGGATCGGCTGGTTGGATACAACCTCAGCCCGCTGTTGTGGGAAAAGGTTCGCAGCCGCCTCTCGGCGGGGCGCGTGCAGTCCGTTGCGCTGCGCTTAATCGTGGAACGCGAGCGTGAAATAGAGAATTTCATCCCCGTGGAATACTGGAGCATTGACGCGGAGTTCAAACCCGAGGGCGGGAAGCAGACTTACATTGCCCGCCTGGTGAAGGTGGACGGTAAAGACCCCGAACTGGGCGAGGAAGCTCAGGTAACTGCCCTTTTGGGGGATATGGAGGCGGCGGAATACCAGATCAGCCGCATCAAACGCGGCGAGAGACGGCGAAAACCGGCTGCTCCCTTCATCACCAGTACCCTGCAGCAGGAAGCCTCGCGTCGTCTCGGCTACACCGCCCGGCGTACGATGCGCATTGCCCAGCAGCTTTACGAAGGACTGGATGTGGGAGAAGGCGGCACAAGCGGCCTGATCACATATATGCGCACAGATTCAACCCAGGTTTCAGAGCTGGCACTAAAAGAGGTGCGGCAGTTCATCCACAGCACCTATGGCGCGGATTATTTGCCAGCGGCCCCCCCGCAGCATAAGACGCGCGCGGTTGCCGCCCAGGAGGCGCACGAGGCAATTCGGCCGACCTCCGTTTTTAGGCAGCCGGAAAAAATCAAGTCTTACCTCAACAGTGAGCAATTCAAACTATACCAGCTCATCTGGCAGCGCTTTGTCGCTTCACAGATGGAAGCAGCCCTTTTCGACACCATCACGGTAGATATCGAAGGTGCAGGGCGGGTGTACCCGTACCTGTTCAGGGCGTCAGGATCGACCATGAAATTTGCGGGGTTTCTGGTGCTGTACGAGGAAGCCCGGGACGAAGATAAACATCGCGAAGAGGACGATGATGTTAAAATCCCGGCCGGGCTGGAAGAAAATCAGAAACAGGACCTGCAAAGGCTAATCCCTGAACAGCATTTCACCCAGCCTCCGCCGCGGTTCACCGAGGCTTCTCTTGTGCAGGTGTTGGAAGAATACGGAATCGGGCGTCCTTCGACCTATGCCCCCATTCTCTCTACCATTCAGGAACGCGGTTACGTCTTGCGAGAAAATAAACGTTTGATACCCACTGAAACCGGCTTTCTGGTCAATGACCTGCTGGTAGAGCATTTTGGGGATATTGTGGATGTCTCTTTCACCGCCCGGATGGAAAAGGATCTGGATGAAGTTGCCAGCGGACGGCGGGAATGGGTAAACATCATTGGCGATTTTTACTCCTCCTTCGAACCGCAGGTTAAACGTGCCCAGCAGCTTATCCCGGTCACGAAAACCGAACCTGAGAAAATCGGGCGCGCCTGCCCCAAATGCGGGCATGATCTTGTTATCCGCTGGGGACGGTTTGGTAAGTTCATTAGCTGCAGTGATTTTCCCAATTGCAGGCACACGGAACCCTTGCTGGAAAAAATAGGCGTCTCATGCCCGGAAGATGGCGGCGACCTGGTCGAGCGCAAGACTCGCAAAGGGCGCACCTTTTTTGGTTGCGCGAACTACCCGCAGTGCCAGTTCACTTCCTGGAAGCGCCCGGTTGCCGTGCCCTGCCCAAATTGCGGCGGGTTGCTGGTGGTGGCGAATAAGCGCGACCTTCAGTGCCTTCGCTGCGAAGAAACCTTCTTACAGGAAGAGATCAACTCCTCGGAAACTGAATCGGCATAAAAATTGCAACTGGAAAGTCAAGAAATTCCATCCTGCGGGCGGTTGCGATTTTCTGATATTTGTTCTACAATAAATTCAGTTTGAGGGAAGAATCCGCCCACGAGGAAAGAAATCATCCTGTAGGAGCAAAGACATGGACAAAATCCGAGAGCAGATGCGCAATCCGCTGGCAACCGCGATAGCGGGGTTCGTTATAGGCCTGATCATCGGCCTGCCGATCCTGGGGTGGTGGTTATGGCCGGTAAAATGGGCGAATGCTGACCCATCTCATCTCCGCGATGACTATCAGCAGGAGTACCTGTGCATGGTCATCGATTCATTCGTACGCAAGCAGAACGCTGCCGAAGCTTTGACCCGTTATGAGGCTCTCGGAGAAGCTGGCGAGGCCGTGCTGGAGTCGATTCGTCCCGGGACATGCAACCTTAACGAAAATGACATCAACAGTTTCAGAGCCGCTATCCTCGGTCCGGTCATGCCCCAGCCAGGCGCGCCTGCAACACCCGCTGCCCCCACGGAAGGCGGCGGCAGCAGAATTGGCCTGGTCATCGGGCTGTGTCTGGTAACGCTGCTGGTTGGCGCGGGGCTGGTATATCTGCTGGTCTTCCGCAAACGCGGCGCGCCTGTGGGCGCTACGCCGACAGGCATGGCGCAAGAGCTTTCCCGTCAGGCGGAGCGCACGGATTATACGTCTGAAGGCCAGGAAGCACCCGTTGCCCAGTACATGACTACATACATGCTCGGTGATGATTTGTATGACGACTCCTTCAGTATCGACTCTCCGACAGGTGAATTCCTCGGCGAATGCGGTGTCGGCATTTCAGAAACAATTGGCGTTGGTGATCCCAAGAAAGTCACCGCATTTGAAGTCTGGCTGTTTGATAAAAACGACATTCAGACGGTCACCAAGGTGATGATGAGCCCGCATGCTTTCAATGATCCTGCTCTGCGCCAGCGGCTTGAATCTAAAGGCGAGCTGATCGAGGTTGGTAAAGATAAACGCGTTCTGCTCGAGACCGCTACCCTGATGCTCGAAGCTCGTGTAGTGGATGTCGGATTAGGGGGCGGGGCGCTGCCCGAAGAAAGTTTCTTCGAGCGCCTGACGCTGGAACTGGCTGTGTGGACGAAAACTACTCCATAAGATCATAACAATAAAAGCCCCGATCGAGTTCGACCGGGGCTTTTTTTATTGACATTCCTCACTCGATTTTGATGATCTTCAGTTGGATTGCTCCTGCCGGAGTGTCTACGGAGACAATATCGCCTACCCGATGCCCGAGCAAGGCCTTGCCAATGGGTGATTCGTGCGAAATTCGCCCATTGCCAGGGTCGGCTTCTTTTGGTCCAACCAGGTGGTAACGCTCGGCTTCGTAATCACCTTCCTGGATGGTAATGTAGTCGCCAATACTGATGACATCAGTGTTTTTTTCGACATTATCGATAATGATGACATTCGATAATAGTTGTTCCAGTTCCTGGATGCGGCCCTCAAGAAAGCCTTGCTCCTCTTTGGCAGCAGTGTAGTCCGCGTTTTCGGATAAATCTCCTTGTTCTATCGCGGCGCGCAAACGGCGGGATAATTCTTCACGCGCAGGTCCCTTAAGATACTCGAGCTCTTTTTTAAGACGCGTCATGCCTTCGAGGGTGAGGTAAGATGCTTCTGTCATTTGTCTAACTCCCAATAAGATAACGCCGCTAATCATAACATATTTTGAGAGTTACCGATCACGGCAGGGTGGTTGGATCAAATAATTTTTGGTACTCCTCAGTGGCGTAGCGGTCGGTCATACCGGCGATATAGTCGCAGACGGTGCGCTGCAAGCCGTGTTTTTCGATCCGTGCCTGCACATGGCCTGGAAGCATGGTCGGTTCGTTACAGTATGTTTTGAACAACTGGCTGATCAATTGCTCAGCCTTAACTGCCATGCGCACCACCCGATAGTGCCGGTAGAGATTGTTGTAGAGGAAGTCTTTGAGCTGGCGGTTGCGTCGGTGGAGCGTTTCGCTAAAAGAGACCACATTATAGTTTAAGCGCTGCAGGTCCTCAACAGATTGCAGGTTGGCTTCGTTGATCCGCTTCATTGTCGTTTGAACCAGGTCATCCATTTCAGTCCCGATCAAACGACGGATCAGACGATGGCGGGTTAAATCCGTCAGCCCGCCAGTCCGCCAGCCAATGGACTCCTTCATTACCTGCCATAACTCGATCCCCTCAAGCATACTTTCATCGATCATGCCAGAACGCAGGCCGTCATCCAAGTCGTGCGCGGTGTAAGCCAGTTCATCGGCTACATTGGCTATTTGAGCTTCCATATGGCCGCGCAGGTCTGGATTGAAATCTCGCGCGTCTGCGCGGTCATATTCAGTTTCATGCTTGACCATTCCCTCCAGCACTTCCCAGGTTAGATTTAATCCGGGAAAATCGGGGTAGCGCTCCTCCAACTGGGTAACGATACGCACGGACTGCTTGTTGTGTTCGAAACCACCATAATCCTTCATCAGGCGCGATAAAGCCGTTTCACCTGAGTGACCGAAGGGCGGGTGCCCCAGGTCGTGAGCCAGACAGATGCTTTCGGTCAAGTCTTCATTCGCCCCCAGGGCTCGCGCCAGCGTGCGTCCAATCTGGGTGACTTCCAGCGTGTGCGTCAGGCGGGTGCGGTAATAGTCCCCTTCGTAATTGATGAACACCTGGGTCTTGTATTCCAGGCGCCGGAAGGCGGTCGTGTGCAGGATGCGGTCGCGATCGCGCTGGAAAGCCGTCCGGTAATCCGGTTCGTCTTCCGGGTAGAAGCGGCCGCGCGTGTATTTACTGCGGCAGCCGTAAGGCGCGATTGATTTTTCTTCCAGGTCTTCCAGGCGTGAGCGGGAATTCAGCATAAAACCTCCTCCTATTTCAAGATTATGGTCCCAACGGGATTTCCCTTCAGCGCATGGTACAGGTTTCCTTGTTGCTGACCTGAAAAAATCATACACTGCAGGTGTGGGTAGCGTTTGATCAGCTCGATCATCAGGCGTACTTTTTCTATCATGCCGCCGGTCACATCGATTCCGGCTGAACCTCCAAGCTGCGGGAGGAGTTGTTCTGCCTGATCGACGGTTATGGATGAGAGCAGTGTGCGGCGATGCGGATAATCCGCCCAGATGCCCTCCTCAAGGCCGCACAACAAAATTTGCTGGGGAGTAAAGTTCTGTGCCAGGTTGGAAAAAACATCTTCGGTTGAAAATATCGTTCCCCCCCGCACACTATCGAGAACAACATCACCGTTGACCACAGGGATGAGTCCGGCTGCAAGCGCGGCGCTGATGGGTTCTGTATTCCAGCTTTGGATTTCTCCATCTCGTGAAAGAATCAACGCTGAAGGTGGAAAGGCGATCACAGGCAGGCCAACCTCCAGCAGCGCATTGATCATGATCTGGTTGAGTTCGCGCGCCTGCTGCCAGACCTCGATAAAACCCTGCCACTGTTCAGGGCTTTTCACACCGCCGCGTGTGCCGTATTTTTTCGCGGGAACATGGCCAAATGATCCGGATCCATGCCCAAAAATCAACCGCAATTCGGGATTCTCGCGGCGCGCTTGCGCGAGTTCCTCTGCCAGCCTGGTAATCACACCCATTCGCGCTGTCCGCGGTAAGGCTTTATCCGTGATTAAAGAACCGCCCAATTTTAAATATATCAGCATGCCTGGGCTCCCGACACCGGCTCTGGCTGCAGGCTGGTGACCAGCGTTCTGGCGGCACCCGCGGCCTGCAAAGCAGCAGCCAGCGACTCGGACATCTCATGATCAACCAGCGCGATGATGTTGCCGCCGCCGCCGCTTCCGGAAAGTTTTGCTCCCCAGGCGCCGTTGTTAATGGCTGTTGCAACCAGCTTGTCTAGCAGCGGTGTTGACACACCGATCTTTTGCAGCAGGAGATGGTTTTGAGTCAGCAGGGAACCCAGTTCCTGGATTGGACCCTGCTCGAGCTTTTGTCTGGCAAGCTGGCTGATCGCGCCAATATCCTCAAAGATGTGCTGGATTTGTTCCCCTTCCTGCTCATACCGCTGGCGCACGCCCAGTACCATTTCTCTAGTCGAAGCCGCTGTTCCGCTGTCCGCAATCACCAGATGAACAGGACTGCAAACGGAAAGGATTTCGATGGGCTGCCCCCGGGTGTAATAAACAGGACGGTTGTATGTGATGACGGTGTTGTCAATGCCCGATGGGGTGCCGTGCTGGCGCACCTCCATCTGGTATGCCAGCTGGTTGATTTCCTCATTTTGGAGCGGATGTCCGAGGAACGCGCTTAATGCGCGAATCATTGCCACGCTTACCGCTGCGCTGGACCCGAATCCGGCTCCGGCAGGGATCGTTGAACTGATCTTAATGCGCATGGCGGGCAGGCGCGGGATCCCCAGATGCTGTGATACCATTTGAGTGACCGCAGCCAGCGGATGTTGGGGGTCGAGGTCCTCTAAACGAGAAACCAGATGAATAGCCGGCGATTCTAACAACACCTCACCCGTCTTTCCGACCGGATTGGCGAGAATATAAACCTTTATACTGACCGCGCGGACTGGAAAGGCAATCGCGGGCTGCTGGTACACCACCGCGTGCTCGCCAACCAGTATGATTTTCCCGGGCGCTGTAGCGCTAATAGCAGGCATGAACAGATTAATAGAAATAGAAAATTAACAAGACCGCAATTCCCCACAGCGCGATTGCGATTTGCAGGGGGCGGTCGCTTAACAGCAATTCTTCTGGCGCGCCGCCGGAATGCTCAACCTGAATAAGGTACAAATACCGGAATATCCCGTAGATTACGAAGGGGATTGTCAGCATCATACTGTAATTGCTGGGCAGATTGGGCGCGGAAAAAGAATACAGGCTGTAAGCCACGATGGTTGTGCTGGAGACAATCGTGATTAACTGGTCTAAAAATGGAAGGTTATATCCATCCAGTACAGGGCGGTGCGAATTGGCGTCTTCATTTAATAACTTCAATTCCGCCCGCCGTTTACCAAAGCCAAGGTATAACGCCAACAGGGTGGTGACGACATACAGCCAGGGGGAAAAGCGTTCCACCTGCACCAGCGAGACGCCGCCTGCCACACGCAGGACGAAACCAGCCGCGATCACAAGGACGTCGATGAGGGGAATGTGTTTCAGGCGGGTCGAGTACGCCAGGTTGATAAGGAAATAAAAAAGCGCGATCCACCCGAAGAGCGTTGAGAGGAAGAAAGCCAGTGCAATGGTAACCAAAAACAGCGCACTGGCGGCGGCCGCGGCGAAAGGAACGGGGAGTTTTCCTGAAGCAATCGGGCGGCTCTTTTTTACCGGATGCTGCCGGTCGACATTGATATCCAGGATATCGTTGATGATATACACACTGCTGGAAAGCAGGCAAAAAAGAAGCATGCCCGAAATCGAGCGCAATACTGCCTCTGGATTGAGAAGCTGGCGGTCGAAGACGACAGCTGCCAGGACAAAGGCGTTCTTTGTCCACTGTCGAAGGCGCATGGTCTTGATTAACGCACGCAGCATGGATAAATAATATCACAACTGCCCGAAGGGATGCGATAAAATTAACGCGTGAAGAACCAGCGCCTGGATGTTGAATTGGTCGAGCGAGGTCTGGCCGGCAGCCGCGCCCTGGCTCAAAGGCTGGTGATGGCAGGACAGGTGCGCGTGAACGAACAGGTGGTTTTGAAACCAGCCACCCGAGTGGATCCCAAAGCCACCATCACCATCGAGACTGGCCCAAAATTTGTTTCGCGTGGCGGGGAAAAACTATTAGCCGCCCTGCAGGCCTTTGACCTGCTCGATTTACGGGGGTGGATTTGCGCCGACGTCGGGGCGAGTACCGGCGGTTTCACCGACTGCCTGCTGCAGCACGGGGCATCCCAGGTGTATGCGATTGATGTGGGTTACGGGCTGCTGGATTGGAAGCTGCGCCAGGACTCGCGCGTCGTGGTTATGGAGAGAACAAACGCGCGGTTTATCCCCGCATTAGAAATACCGCCGAAGCTCGTGACGGTGGATGCCTCGTTTATATCCCTGGGTGTCCTGCTGCCAGTGATTTCCCGTTGGTTTATGGATCAGGCAGGGATCGTGATCGCGCTGGTAAAGCCGCAGTTTGAGGCCGGGCGGAAAGATGCGGCGCGTGGCGCCGGTGTCATCCGCGATCCTGAGGTGCACCGCAGGGTGCTGGGGCAGGTCATCGAGATGGCGCAGTCGCAATCCTACGGCGTGGCGGGGTTGATTCGCTCCCCCTTGGTGGGTCCTAAAGGCAACATAGAGTTTCTGATCCGGTTAGATCACAACGCACCCACGCGTATCGACCTGCAGAATCACATCGAAGCGGTGCTGGTTGGACCGCGGCTTACTTGAAGATATCCTGGACGTAATTGAAAACCTTATTGCAGCCTGGATCGGTGAAGTAGCGGGAGACCGTCTCCCAACTGATTATTGACCCGTTATCCAGAGCTTTTTTAATCGCGACAGCCGTACATCCCGGACCTGCGTTGTAATTGGCCATGGTGATCTTCCACAGGTCCGTGTAAGATGCTGACCGGTGCGCCGCGCCGCCTGTCAGATTTTCGACCAGCTGCCCAACTTGCCGGCAGTTGGCTTTCAATACTTCAGCGAATACCGGGATGCTGTTAACGGCCTGGGCGTTGTTGATGCCGAATTCGCAGGTGTCACAGGCAGCGTTTACCTGCTGGACAAGCGCTCCTCTGAGCAGGCGTTTGCCATTGGTATCTATCTTGCCGTAGCCCAGGTCACAGGTGGATGGGTGCAGAATACCTGGACAAAACTCGCTAAAAAAGGCAGGGTTGTAGAGCAGAAGTGCATCAGCGCCAATTTCATTTAGATGACCCAATCCACCTACCAAAAAATTGGGATAAATCCCCGGCCAAAATTGTGATTCGACCGCAAACATCTGTTTAAGTAATCTCGGCGGGATGCCCCGTGAGGTGCTTGCTTCAAAAATCACCTGATCATATTGGTTTTGCCATTCCATAATCATGGAGCTGGCAGCTTCAACCCCGCATTGATTCGCTATGGTGGCTGACTGAAGTCCATTCTGGGCGCAATGGCTGGCATCGATGGCTTTATGGTGGATAAGCATGGCTGCCAGGTAATAGTAATTTAAGTCAGTTTTGAGCTCCTCAGCCGAAGGGATGTCTGTCAAAACATGCGGCAGGTCGTCAGGCAGGGATTCAAATCCCCAAATATCGCTGCAAGAGATACCGGGTTCGATTTCAAGCGCGGATACTTCAACGGAGGACAGGGTAGCTAACGCCAGGATCAATTCCTCATCGAGTTCAGATAATTGTGAGCCAATAAAATTCCCAGCGCTAATGGAGCTCGGGTCCGAACCTTCTGGATTTCCTGCGTTGCCCGAATCATCCTTCCTGTTGGGCAGGGACTGCTGGTCTTCCGCAACCGCGTTGTGATTTTGCTCCGATCGTACTGCTGGCAGCGGCAGCTCCGCAGATTCAGCCCGTGCAGACTGGCTGACCGCCGACAGGTCGAGCTCATTGCTGTAGTAAAAAACGGCGGCCATTAACAGGAAGACGATTGGAATCGCAAAGATCCCAAGGATAGACCTCCTCTGCCGCATATCGTTGTTCGCCCCCAAAGGTAGAAGCCTTATTCCGTTTCAGTATCTGCTTCTTCGAAAATATATGCCCAGCCTGTCCCTTTGCAAACCGGGCAGCGGTCATAAACATACCCATCCCGGCACAACCCGCCGCCGTTTCCGGAACAGAAGGCGCATTTTTTAGCTGCCTGGGCAACCAGGAGGGTGCCAATGCCCTTGCAAACCGGGCAGAGTTCATAAATATTACCGTCCCGGCAGCGCCCACTGCCGTTTCCAGAACAAAATGCGCAGGTTTCTGGAGCATAATGGATAAAGGGTTGAACTTTGGTCATAAATGCGGCCGCCTCTCCGGTTAATCTTGTTGGCTTTCTTCTGTTTCTGAGACACCATCAATAAATGCTTCGACAATTTCGGGGTTGAACTGCTTGCCTGAATCCTCTTTAATATTTTCAAGTGCTTCCTGTGTCGTGACCGATTTCCGGTAGGGTAATTCAGCGGTCATGACGGTGTAGGCTTCAGCGACGGCAATAATTGAACTGGCTGCGGGAATATCCTCTTTGCTCAACTGGTCAGGGTACCCGCTTCCATCCCAGTGCTCCTGGTGATGGTACACCCAGGGTACGATCCGATTGAAGAAGCTCATTTGTTTGACGATCTGAGCGCCGTAGTACGGATGCATCTGAATCATTTTCCATTCCTGCGAGGTAAGTGGTTTGACCTTGGTCAAAACCGATTCGGGAATGGAAATTTTTCCAATGTCGTGCAGCAGAGCCGCAATTTCAAGGAATTCCAGGTCCGATGAGGACCAGTTAAGTTTACGTCCGGTCATTAACGCCAGCCGAGCGACCTGCTCTGAGTGACCGACCATAAACCGATCGCGCTGGTCGATGGCCGAGACCATCACTCGAGCCAGATTGATTAAAGGCGATAACCCACCTGTACCTGGAAGGGAGGCGGCCGGAATCCCCTGAGTAAAGCCTATCCTGCGGCGTTCACCAATCGCGACTTCCAATTCGACCGTGTTTTCGTAAAAATTGAGAAAATTTTCAACCCGCTCGATAAAGGTTTTCAGGTTTGCGTAATCACCAGCGGACCACATGGCAGGGATCTGCTCATACATGATCGTCGAAGCTCGCGCAATTTCTGCCTGTGGGATGATGCGTTTTCCATAAGAGGCGAGCAAGTCATGGTATGCGATTAACCGAGAGAAGCGTTCGCCAACCCGCTGAATTTGTTTTGATACGCTCGGGTAATCCCGGATGATTTCCTCCAGGGTGTGGATGCGGTCCAGTATGGTATCCACGTTTGCGGTTTTCATATCCCGCATGGTCAGGATTTCTGTCAGAGCTTCGTTCCATTGCTGCTGAGCGTCCTGGAGGGTTAAGATTTCATTGCCGTAGAAAATGGGTTCATCGTCCTTGCATTGCTGCTCGACGTAGTTCAATGCTTTTTTGAGCGATTCATACGCCGATTCGATCTGCGCCTGGTATTCCTGCTGGCGGAGTTCTTCCTGTTCTTTCTGCTCGCGCACAATTTGCATGCGGTTGTAGTTTTCAAGACCTTTGGGCGCTTTGGTGAGCATGTCGATGAGCAGTTCCTGCTCGCGATCCAAATCGACCCAGGATTGATGCAGTTCACGCAGACCGCGGTTGGTGTAGAGGATCAAAGGCCGTTTTTGATTCTTGCGTTCCAAATGGGGCAGTGAAACGAGAATGCGGTTGTAAACCTCCCAGATCTCATCCTCGATTTGCGGGGCTTTAAAGGTCAACCCGGTCAAAGTCAGCCTGTAGAGAACAAACTTTTGTTCCACTTCAAGCATGCGTTTGCGAATTTTTGCCGGATAAGCGCGAATCTCCTGGCGTAACCGCACCCAATCCGCATATGAGTCGCCAGCATTTTTCAGGCTTCTTTTGACCCAGTTATCTTTGTTTTTAATGGTTACCTCATGGGAACTCAACGCTGATGAATGGTGGTTATTATTCGGCTCTTCTTCAACAGAATTTTCCAATGAATCAAGGATGGACTCAAGAGATTCGGCTTCGATTTTTGAATCCGCATTGTCCATTTTGTTTTTAGTTACCGAAGATTTGTCGGTCACGAAACTCTCCGTAAGAACGCTAAAAAAACTTTGATACCTTCATTCTTTGTGGATCCCTGGGGAAAATTATGCCTGTTCGTAATTTCTCCCCCTGGGTAATTATACACCGCCTTTTATGATCAAAACACCTGGATGGTTGCAATCCTCATGCCATGTAAAAATTCTTGACCTGGCGGTAATCCTTAACCTGGGATGATAAAAGGGTTTAACCTCAACTTCTATTATAATCACTCGCTGGTAATTTTTAGTTTATAAAATTCTTAAGTGTACAGGGGCGATTTGAGAGCATAATATTTGTGGAATACGTTGTCCCCTTTTTCTATTGACTGTATAATAACCTTGGAGTGGGGGAAAACCATCACCGGTTCACCCGCAGGCCGATTCCAGTTTTCAATAATACTGTTACCAACTATTTCCGTTGGAGGTTTGCATGCCCAGTAATCCTGATGCCATATCGATTGTACTGGTTGAAAATGTACCACAACTGTTAAAACACCTGCAAAAAACCCTGGGTTTAATGGATGGGATTGAATTAGTTAACACTTCTATGTCTGCCCAGGAAGCAACTGAAGCGATCCGAGACCTAAAACCTGAGGTTGCTTTGATTGAATACAATCTGTCAGATATGAATGGCATTGCTTTGACAGAACTGATTCGCAAGGATTACCCCGGAACGCAGGTGGTTTTAATTTCACAGGATAACTATACCGAGATTGTCCTGAAGGCCATTCGTGCCGGTGCTTGTGATTTCATTACTCACGATGCATCGGTAAAAGAAATGACGGACGTTATCCGCAGAGCTGCGCTCCTCGCTGCTCAGGACCGCGAGAAACTGGCCCTGCCTGGCGGACCGCCGGTAGTCGGACCTGTAACAGAGGAGAGCAAAGGCGGCGAAGGCCGGGTCATTGCTGTCTACAGCCCCAAGGGCGGTGTCGGGACGACAACGATCGCAGCTAACCTGGCACTGGCATTGATCGATATGGACAGCGAAGCCCGTGTGGTACTGGTTGACGGCAGCATGCAGTACGGGGATGTTCATCTGCTGTTCAATGAAATTGGGCGCCTGTCCGTGCTGGATCTGGTCCCGCGCGTGTACGACCTGGATCCCCAACTGGTAGAGAGTGTCATGTTGTTCAACCGCGCGACCGGCATGTATATCCTTCCGGCGCCGCCCAGACCAGAGTTTGCCGAAAAAATCAGCGGGGACAATTTCGCCCGGATCATCGATTACCTGCGGCGGTTTTACGATTACATTGTGATTAACACCGATTCTTATATTTCTGACCCGGTTTTAGCAGCGCTGGATGCGGGTGAAGCGATTATCCTGGTAACGGCACAGCAGATTAACGCCATTCGCAATACCCGCCTGTTCCTGGACCTGTGGGAAGCTTTTGGGATGGCCAAAGAGCGGCTCTCGCTGGTAATCAACCGTTATGATGAAAACAGTCCAATTACGGTGGAAAAAGTTAGTGAACGCTTGAAGCACCCGGTTGTGGTCACCCTGCCAAATGAACCAGAAGTAACCGCTCGCGCGGATGCCCTGGGCCAGCCCATACTGCGGTCAAGTAAGAATTCTGAACTTGCTCAAGCGATTCTTTCTTTGGCAGAGCATGCCAAAAAGCGCGCGAGTTCTGCGGAGCGGATTGAAATGCCGCGTATGCGGTTATTCTCGGTCTCATAAGTCTGCGCCTGGTTAAGCGGCGACCTGCTTAGGTATCGATTCCACTGAAGCTCGTAAGGGACGGTTCGTCTGTCCCTTATTGCCTTATTGGGGTATACTAACGGCGGCTATGGGAACGGATCATATTCGCAATTTTTGTATTATTGCTCACATCGATCACGGCAAGTCAACTCTTGCAGATCGCATGCTTCAGATGACAGGCACCATATCAGACCGAGAAATGGTTAACCAGGTGCTAGATTCGATGGACCTCGAGCGCGAAAAAGGAGTCACGATCAAAGCGTCCGCGGTGCGCATGCTTTACACTGCCAGAGACGGGCGTGAATACGAACTCAATCTGATTGATACGCCTGGGCATGTGGATTTTGGGTACGAAGTCAGCCGCGCCTTGCTGGCGTGCGAAGGTGCCCTGCTCGTCGTCGATGCTACTCAGGGCATCGAAGCCCAGACACTGGCCAATCTTTACCTGGCACTGGATGCCGATCTGACGATAATTCCCGTCATCAACAAAATTGATCTGCCGTCCGCCCGTACGGATGAAGTCGCCGAGGACATTCATAATTTACTGGGCGTTGAGAAAGACTCGATTCTGCGCATCTCAGCCAAGGAAGGCCTGAACATCGACCAGGTCCTGGAGGCGATTGTGCACCAGGTTGCACCACCACAGGGAGATGCCGACCAGCCTTTGCAGGCATTGATTTTCGATTCGCATTACGATTCATACAAAGGCGTGGTGGCTTATGTCCGCGTGGTGCAGGGCAGGATATCGGCCGGCGACCAATTGCGCATGATGTCCAACAATACGGACGTGCGCCCAGTCGAAATTGGCATTTTCAGCCCTGAAATGCGCCCGGTAAAGGAATTGCTGGCGGGGGATGTCGGTTACATCGCCACCGGGCTCAAAACCGTTTCCGAATGCCGGGTAGGTGATACGATTACCTCGGTGCAAAATCCCGCCGCAAAGTCGCTGCCAGGGTTCCGGCATCCAAAACCCATGGTCTATGCCGGTATTTACCCGGTAGATGGCGAAGATTACAGCGCCTTGAAGGAAGCGCTTGAAAAACTGCAGCTCAATGATGCCTCTTTAATTTTCGAGCCAGAAAAGTCGCAGGCGTTGAACTTTGGCTTTCGCTGCGGTTTCCTGGGTTTGTTCCATATGGAGATCATCCAGGAGCGCCTGGAGCGCGAATACGACCTTGACATCGTGGTGACCGCGCCGTCGGTGGAATATAAGATTGTGATGCAAGATGGCGAGGTCAGGATCATCGATTCGCCCGCTCAACTGCCGGATGAAGCCAGCATCAGCGAAATCCGTGAGCCCTGGATGGTACTGCAGGTGATCACGCCAACTGAATTCTACGGCACGGTCATGGAACTGGTCCGCAAAAGACGCGGCATCTTCAAAGACCAGGATTATCCATCTCCGGACCGCGTCCAGCTCACCTTCGAAATCCCCCTTTCGGATTTAATTGTGGATTTCTTCGATGAGCTGAAATCGCGCACCCGCGGCTACGCCTCCATGGATTACCACTTCGCGGATTACCGCCCAGGCAATCTCACCAAGCTGGAAGTGCTGGTGGGCGGTGAGCCGGTGGATGCTCTGGTGACGATTGTCCACCGTGATAACGCCTACCATAAAGGGCAGGCATTGGTCAGCAAACTGAAAGAATTAATCCCGCGGCAGTTATTCGACGTAGCCATCCAGGCTTCAGCCAATGGAAGGATTATCTCGCGCGCCAATGTAAAAGCGCTGCGTAAGGACGTGCTGGCCAAATGCTACGGCGGCGATATTACCCGTAAAAAGAAATTGCTCGAGCGCCAAAAAAGGGGCAAGAAACGCATGAAAATGGTTGGAAATATCGAGATCCCCCAAGAAGCCTTCCTGGCGATTCTGCGCCTGGAGGAAGAGTGACCGTCGAGGGGCGCTCCCGCGGGCGCGCGGTTCTTCGCTGGCTTCCAGGCATGCTTATCAGCCTGGTGGCTCTTTTTGTGGTTTTCAGGCTGGCGAGTTGGGAAGATCTCGGTCCTGCGCTGGCTCGTTTCAGGCCGGTTTTTCTCCTGGCTGGTGTGGTTTCTACTCTACTTTTTTTGGGTTTTCGGGCGATTGCCTGGCGGGCGATATTAGGGGGCAAGGTTAGGGTGGCGCAGACCTTCTGGGCAATCAACCAGGGCTACCTTTTGAACAATATTTTCCCATTACGGGCCGGTGAGTTGGGACGCGCTGTCCTGCTGGGTCAAGCTGCCAACCTGCGTGCGGTTCATGTTCTTTCATCCATTATTATCGAGCGCGCGTTTGACCTGGCTATCGCTGCCGGATTGCTGCTGGCTACCCTGCCATTGGCCTTAGGAATGGCCTGGGCGAGACCGGTGGCGCTGTTGACCTTGCTGCTGGTGATCGCTGGTCTGGTCGTCCTTTATGTTGTTTCGCGCAACCATGATCCAGTTATCAGGTGGGTGGAAAAACTCGGTCAGAAATGGGGCATTGTCCGGCGTCTGATCGTCCCGCAAATTCGTTCACTGCTGGAAGGACTGGGCATTCTTTCTAACGCCAGGCAATTTGTGTTGAGTATATTTTGGCTGGGGCTATCCTGGCTGGTGGCAGTTACCCAGTACTATATCTTCATCCTGGCGATTGAACCCCAGGCTCCGTATTGGTGGGGCGCTTTTACTGACGGTGTGCTGGCTCTTGGAATCGCGATCCCCTCCGCGCCGGCGGCGATTGGGACTTTTGAAGCGGCAATCGTTGGCGCTCTCAACGTGCTGGGAATCGATGAAACTTCCGCCCTGGCGTATGCCATCACCCTGCATTTTATTCAATTCGTGGTCACAGGCATCCTGGGGTTAATTGCGCTGCTTCGACAGGGTAAATCTTTAGGGAACTTTTTACGCGATTTGCGTGTCCGTACCATGAGAGCAACCTTGGATCAGGAATAGTCTGAACATCGGAGATGCGGCATGCCTTTGAACTACCTGGTAACCGGAGGAGCGGGGTTTATTGGTTCGAATTATGTTTCCCATTTGTTGGCGCGAGGTGAGCAGGTCACCATTCTGGATAACCTTACAAGGGTTGGCGCTGAACGCAATCTGGATTGGCTGCGCCAATTGTATGGGAAATCCTCTATTAACCTGGTTGTGGGCGATATTCGGGATGTAAATCTGGTCATGCAGACAACCCGTGAAGCAGATGTAATCGTCCACCTGGCCGGGCAGGTTGCCGTCACCACCTCGGTGGTCGACCCGCGCAGCGATTTCGAGGTAAACGCTGCGGGCACGTTTAATGTTCTGGAAGGCGCGCGGCTTTCAGGAAGAGACCCCATATTTATTTATGCTTCGACCAATAAAGTTTACGGCGGTATGGAGGGCATTGAGATTGTGGAAAGCGGCAGCCGGTACGCCTACCGCGATTTTCCTGAGGGGATCTCAGAAAACCACAACCTGGATTTTCACTCCCCCTACGGCTGTTCGAAGGGCTGCGGCGATCAATACGTGCGCGATTATCACCGCATCTATGGTTTGCGCAGCGTGGTGATGCGGCAGAGCTGTATCTACGGCATGCGGCAGTTTGGGGTTGAAGATCAGGGTTGGGTGGCCTGGTTTATCATCGCGGCAGTGAAAGGCAAGCCGATAACCATCTATGGCGATGGGAAGCAGGTCCGGGATGTCCTGTTCATCGATGATTTATGTGCCTTATACGACAGGGTGATAGAAAATATCGCCGCGGCGGCCGGAAAAGTCTATAACATCGGCGGCGGCCCCGACTTCACCATGTCTATCTGGCATGAGTTTGGTCCTTTATTGGAAAAATTACTGCGACGACCTATTCCAGTCACATATCGTGACTGGCGGCCAGGCGATCAGAAAGTTTTTGTTTCAGATATTCGCAAAGCAGCCCGAGAACTGGGGTGGCAGCCGCGGGTCGGTGTCGAAGAAGGGGTAAGCAGGTTGTTTGAGTGGGTGCAGGCAAATCAGGAGCTTTTTTAGAGGTTTTATGCGCATCCTGATCGTGCTGACATATTACCGCCCGCACACATCCGGGTTGACCATCTATGCAGAACGGCTGGCGAAGGCTTTTGTTCGTCGCGGTCACCGCGTAACGGTCATGACTTCGCAATTCGACTCGGACCTTCCTCGTGAGGAAAGCGTGGAAGGCGTTGACATCGTGCGCATACCCGTGTTGCTGCGCGTCAGCAAGGGTGTAGTGATGCCGAAATTTGGGTGGATCGCCAATCAAATGGTGCGAAACCACGATGTAGTCCAGCTCCATCTGCCGCAACTGGACGCTGCTGGTGTGGCGCTGCGTGGACGTCTGCTGCGAAAACCCACGGTGATTACCTATCATTGTGATCTGCGCATGCCGCCCGGACTGCTCAGTCGGGCAGCCAACCAGGCTGTCCTGTTGATGAATGAACTAGCAGCCCGATTTACACACCGCATTGTGACCTATACCCAGGATTATGCCGAGCATTCGAGCTACCTGCGCAGGCATTTAAAAAAACTGCGAGTCATTCCCCCGCCAGTAGAGCTGCCGAGCGCAACTCCTGAGGCAATCCAGGCATTTGGCTTAACCACCAACCCCCACAATCACAGACCGGTAATCGGGATGGCGGCGCGTTTTGCCACCGAAAAGGGTGTTGAGGTGCTGCTGGATGCTTTACCGCAGGTCCTGTCTGCCTACCCAAATGCCCAGGTGCAGTTCGCCGGTGCCTATGAAAATATCATGGGGGAGGAAGCCTACTTTGCCCGACTATACCCGCGCATACAACAATACCAGGCGACGGGGAATTGGGTCTTTCTTGGAAACCTGGACCCCCAAGAAATGTCCTTTTATTACCCTAACCTGGATGTGTTGGTATTACCCTCTCTGAATTCTACCGAGGCCTTTGGGCTGGTTCAGATCGAGGCCATGATGAACGGGGTGCCCTCCATCGCTTCAGACCTGCCCGGCGTGCGCCAACCGGTAATCATCCACGAAATGGGTAAGGTTGTCCCGATCGGGGATTCCTCGGCGCTGGCGGCTGCTTTGTTGGACGTTTTATCACACCCTGAACGATACAGGCGCGATCCGCGGCTGATCCGTGAGAGATACATCCCCGATCAAATTGCCCTTGAATATGAAAAATTGTTCGCAGAAATCCAGTCTGAATTGACACATTGATCTACCTCAGGAGCCGTTGAAATGCCGGCCGGACAAGCATCGACACCCAAAGATCACCTGTGGTTTCAAATTCGCGATCTGCCATATTTTCGCGCTCTCCTGCGCGCGGTGGAAGCCCGTTTTTACGAGCAAATCAGCCTGCCAGAGCCAGTCCTGGATCTGGGCTGCGGCGACGGTCATTTTGCGGCCCGGACTTACGATCATCCGCTGGATGTCGGGTTGGACCCCTGGGCTGGTCCCGTTAAGGAGGCTGCCCAACGTAAAGCCTACCGCTTGACTGCCCAGGGATACGGCGACCGCATGCCTTTCGCGCGGGGCACCTTTGCGAGCGCGGTTTCCAATTCGGTCCTTGAGCATATCGCTGATCTGGATGCCGTGTTGGAAGAAACCGCGCGGGTATTAAAACCTGGCGCCCCTTTCATCTTTTGTGTTCCCAACCACAATTTCCTGCCAGGCCTGTCGATTGCGCGCGGATTAGACAGGCTGGGCATAAAATTTGCAGCACGGGCATACCGGCGGTTTTTTAACCAAATTTCCCGCCACCATCATTGTGATGACCCTAAGGTATGGGCTGATAGGCTGGAAAAGGCTGGTTTTACCATTGAGCGCTGCTGGCATTATTTCTCGCCGCACGCGCTGGCCGTTCTCGAGTGGGGCCATTATTTTGGGCTGCCTTCTCTGGTGTGCAAGAAAATTTTCAACCGCTGGATCTTAGTCCCCCAGAAATGGAACCTGGCGGTAACTGCTGCAATCTGCAGGCCGGTTTATAATGAACCCGCTGAACAACCTGAAGGCACTTACTCCTTCTATATCACCCGGCGTACTGGTTAAATGCGAATGCAATGAAAGAACCCAGCGTACTTGACTATGTAAAAGCCCTGTTGACTCCCTGGAAAGGGAAACCTCCCGCTTTTCCTGCTGAAGAGGAAGAATCTCAGCAGGAGATCAGTCCTGAATCGCCCGCCAAAGACGAACTGCCGGTCGACTATGGACCTTCGCTTGAAAGTATGCCTGAGTTACCCCAGGGTGAGCCGCTTGCACTGAGCGAGGACGTGGAGCCGACCAGGCAGGCGAAATTTCCCTGGTTGGGTCTGGCGGCTCTCATTCTCGCCTTGATCGCCCAGATTGGCATGGAACCGCCCGACCAGCGAATTCTGCCAGCGGTGATCCTCTACGGCCTGGCAGGGGTTCTCCTGGTCTTGGCACTATGGAGGAATGAACTCGTATTGCCGGTATATTCAGAAGCGGGTGGAAAACCATTTTCAATGCTGGTTTACCGAAATCCGCTGGTCATTTCGGTTCCGCTTCTGTTGTTCGCCGGGTTTCTCTTCCTGAACAACCGTTTTACCCTTATTAATGTCCTCTTGTGGCTGGCGGGGGTGACGGCGCTGGTCATTGGTTTAAGAATAAAGCCTGCACCACGCGCCAGCATTTTCCAACGGCTAAAGACCTTTCTGCGACAACCCGCCTGGACGTTTAAAATTTCCGGCTGGACGATGCTGGTTTTGGCAGTCAGCCTGGTGATCATTTTCTTCCGTTTCTACCGCCTGGATCAGGTGCCGGGCGAGATGTTCAGTGATCATGCTGAAAAGTTGATGGACGTCGCTAATGTCTATAACGGTGAATTTTCCATCTTCTTCCCGCGCAACACAGGCCGCGAAGCTTTCCAAATGTACCTGACCGCGCTGGTTGGCCTGGTGTTTGGAACTAAGCTCTCCTTTATGAGTTTAAAAATCGGAACAGCCCTGGCAGGTCTGTTCACGCTTCCATATATTTACCTGCTCGGAAAAGAAATCGGCGGCCGCCGTGTCGCCCTGTTCGCGCTGATCCTGGCGGGGGTGGCATACTGGCCCAATGTCATATCACGAATTGGGCTTCGTTTTCCGCTTTACCCGCTCTTCGCAGCACCCACCCTATATTACCTGATCCGCGGGTTGAGGCGGCGTCAGCGCAACGACTTCATCTGGGCTGGAATCGCCCTTGGTTTAGGGCTGCATGGTTACAGCCCGGCGCGCCTGCTGCCGTTGGCGGTGCTGGTCGGATTCGGGCTGTACTGGCTGCACAAACAATCCATTGGAAACCGTAAAGAGAGTGTGATTGGCCTGTCCATCACCGCGCTGGTGTCCCTGGCGGTTTTCCTTCCATTGATGGTGTACGCGCTTGACAACCCGCAGATGTTTGGATACCGCGCTCTTTCGCGCCTCGCGGAAACCGAAACCACCTTTTCGGCGCCTGTGATGACGATATTTTTTGACAATCTGTGGAAATCCCTGACCATGTTTTTCTACAACAATGGCAATATCTGGGTGCATTCTGTCACTGGCAGGCCAGCCCTGGATGTGGTTTCCGCGGTTCTTTTCTTTTTCGGGGTCGTGCTCGTCATCGTGCGCTATTTTCGCCAGCGCGCCTGGCTGGATTTGTTTTTACTGCTGGCGATCCCAATTCTGATGCTTCCGTCCATACTCTCGCTGGCTTTTCCGGAGGAGAATCCCTCCCTAAACCGCAGCGGGGCTGCCATTGTGCCGGTGTTTATCCTGGCTGGAATAGGCCTGGACAGCCTGGTGCAGTCTTTGCGCAGACGTTTTCCATCCTCCGCGGGAAAGGTCTCTGTCTCCGCGCTGGTTGCCATTCTGTTGTGGTTATCCGCTTCAGCCAATTTTGATCTGGTTTTTCGCCAGTTTGACCAGCAGTTCATTCGGGGGGCGTGGAACACGTCTCAGATCGGGCATGTCATACGGGCTTTTGCGGAATCGCAGGGAAACAGGGATACCGCTTACGTGATTCCATATCCTCACTGGGTGGATACGCGGCTCGTTGGCATCAATGCTGGAGATCCTTTAAAAGATTACGCTCTCTGGCTTGACGATGTTGAGACAACCCTGGCGGACCCGCGAGCGAAATTATTTGTCATCAAGCCGGAGCACACGGAGGCTGTGGATAAAATCAGCGGGTTGTACCCACAGGGGTCGCTGTACCTGTATGATGCGCCGCTGGAAGGCAAAGATTTCCTGCTTTATTTTGTCCCGCCGCAACGCCAATAAAAAAACACTAGGATTTCTCATTTTCAATGAAAAGAGCGGTTGATCTCTCAACAGAAGACAAAAAACCGGCAGAAAAGCGCATTTTCTCAGGCTGGCATTGGGATGCGCTCCTGCTGCTGGTTTTATCCGCCGCAGCCTACTTCCGGTTTACCGGCCTTCTGTGGGGTGAGTTTTCTTACCTGCACCCGGATGAAAGATTCCTGGTGTGGGTAACCGCTGACCTTTCGCCGGTGCGCAGCCTGGCAGAATATTTCAACACGGCTGTCTCGACGCTGAACCCGCACAACGTTGGTCATGGATTTTTTGTCTACGGTAATTTCCCAATCATCCTGACCCGCTACCTGGTCGAATGGGTATACGGGGGCGGAGGTTGGGAATCCGCGCTGGTCATTGGGCGGGTGCTTTCAGCCAGCTTTGATTTGATCACGGTCTTTTTGGTGTACCTGATTGGCGCGCGCTTGTTCAACCGTTGGGTTGGAATCCTGGGCGCTGCTTTCTCGGCAGCCGCGGTCATGCAGATTCAACAAGCGCATTTTTATACTTCCGATTCATTCGCGACCACATTCAGCACTCTGGCGTTGTTTTTCGCGGTTAGCCTGTCCATGAACCAAGATAAACCGGCCGATGAGCAGCATTTACACCGCTGGTCCACATGGCTGCGCTCGCGCGCCTTTACAACCAGCCTCATGTTTGGCGCGGCTGTCGGGCTGGCGATGGCTTGCAAGATCAATACTGCGCCGGTGGCGCTTTTGTTACCAGCAGCCTGGGTAATCCGCTGGCTGCGCATCCGCAAAGACAGCCCGGCAATCTCTACCTGGGCAGTATTAGCCACCCTTATCGCAGCGGGGTTAACCGCGCTGATCGTTTTCCGTATTTTTCAACCTTACGCTTTCCGGGGTCCATCCTTCTTCGATGTCCTGCCAAATCAGCAGTGGCTCCAGAACCTGAGGGCACTGGCGATCCAATCCGGAGGGAATGTGGATTTCCCGCCCGCTCTGCAGTGGGCACGCCGCCCGATCACCTTCAGCTGGCAAAATATGGTCCAGTGGGGGATGGGCTGGCCGATGGGTTTACTGGCCTGGGCGGGGTTCCTCTGGATGGGTTGGCGTCTGATCAAAGGGGATTGGCGCGCCAGCCTGCTGTGGGGATGGACCGCGATTTATTTTACCTGGCAGTCGCTGGTTCACAACCCGACCATGCGCTACCAGCTGCCAGTCTACCCGGCGCTGGCGGTGATGGCGGGCTGGGCGTTGGTGCAGCTCTGGCAAAGAGCAAGGTCTCACACCGCGCTAACAAAGCCGAAGCCGCGAACCATTAGCAGCATACTGGTGATCATTCTTGGAGCGGCAGCCCTGGTTGGCACTCAAGCCTGGGCGTTTGCTTTCACCCGCATTTATACCCGCCCGGTTACCCGTGTAGAGGCGACTCGCTGGATGTATCAAAACATTCCTGCGGCGGTAAATTTATCCATCCAAACTGAAGACGGCTGGTATGTACAGCCGCTGTCCTACGAACCCGAATTTGTCATCAGCAGAGCCGCAAATTTGCAGATGGCTTTCACGGCCAGTTTTGACGGGGTTTTATCGCGCATTGATTTTGAGTCCATCCAGGACAGAAGCTTGATGGAGGATTACAAAACCCTGGTTTTGTCCGTGAGTGAGGTGGGTGATGGAGGTTCTATCGTCGGGTTCGGTACGACGACGCAACAATTTACCCCTTCTGACAATGAGATCCGCCAGATCTGGCTGGATAATCCACTGGCTGTCGAAAAAGGGAGAACCTACCACATCATCCTTTCGATGCTCGGCGGCGAAGGCGGCTTAAGTGTAAGCAGAAAAGTTAAGGCAGTGATCAACGGTCCTGAACAAGAGTACAAGCAATCTCTGCCGCCGGTAGTCGGGGTTATCCGCGCAGACCGCTTTCAAGATATCCGTTTTACCGCCTCGAAGACAGGTTCCCTGGAAGAAATCCGCCTGAACCGCGTCATCGATACCTGGCTGGATCCCGGTGAAAAGACTCTCAAAGTCAGCGTGCTGGCAAATCCTGGTCAGGGAGAAGCGATTTCCAGCGGGCAGGCGGTATCCAGGTTCAATTTTTTTGAAAATGATTTGCGCGGTGAACCGGCTGTAATTCGCATCGACCCGCCTGTTAACCTGGTAAAAGGGGAAACCTATGTATTGCGCCTGGACCTGGCCCAGGGCAATGGGGCGCTGGCAATCCATAGCAGCGCGATTGCCAATGAATCCACCTGGGATGATGGCCTGCCTCTGCGCCTGGGAAGTTACGATCCTTATTCCGGCATGTATCCGCGCGACCTGACTTTTGAGATGTATTGGGATGATAACCAGGCCAAGAGGGAATGGTTTTCCTCAATCCTGGAGCGGTCTGACTTCATCATCATCTCTTCCAGCCGTCAATGGGGAACGACCACCAGGCTGCCGGAACGTTACCCGTTGACCAGTGCTTATTACCGCAACCTCATCGGCTGCCCGCCGGAAAAAGAAATCTTATGGTGTTACCGCGTGGCCGAACCCGGAATGTTCTTTGGCAATCTGGGATTTGATCTGGTTAAGGTTTTTACATCCTATCCCAATCTGGGCAGCCTGACATTCAATACCCAGTTCGCTGAGGAAGCCTTTAGTGTTTACGACCATCCCAAGGTGTTCATTTTTCAAAAGTCAGCAGACTACGATCAATCCCGGGTAGAGCGCATATTAAATGCTATCGACCTTACCAATGTGCAGCGAATAATCCCAGGCCAAGCGCCGGACCACCCGGCCGATTTGATGCTGCCCGATTACCGCCTGGCGCAGCAGCAGGCTGGCGGCACCTGGCGCGAGCTGTTTAATACGGAAGCGGTTCAAAATCGCTGGCCGGGAGTGGGCATGCTGATCTGGTACATGGTGATCACCCTGCTGGGCTGGATGGTGTATCCGCTTGTGCGCGCTGCTCTTTTTGGCTTACCGGATCGTGGTTTCCCGCTAGTAAAAATCGCTGCGCTGCTGCTGATTTCATGGCTGGTATGGATAGCAGCTTCCATGCAGATGAGTTTTTCTCGCCAGGTGATCACGCTTGTGGTAGTGCTGCTTTTGGTGGTTAACACTTCCCTGGCTTTCTGGCAGCGCCGCGGGCTGCGCAAGGAAATTCAAGAACGCTGGCGTTACATGCTGATGGTGGAGGCTGTCAGCGCTGCTCTGTTCTTCCTTTTCATCCTTATCCGCATCGGCAACCCGGACTTGTGGCATCCGGCTTTTGGCGGCGAAAAACCGATGGATTTCGCTTATTTTAATGCGGTATTGAAGAGCACAACCTTCCCACCATACAATCCCTGGTTCAGCGGCGCGTATATCAATTATTACTATTATGGGTTTGTGCTGGCCGCAGTACCGGTTAAATGGCTGGGTATCGTGCCTGCCATTGCTTACAATCTGGTTCTGCCCATCATGGCCGCCATGTTGGGTCTGGGCGCGTTCAGCGCAGGCTGGAACCTGACAGCCGCGCTGAAGGAGAATAGAGGGGAAATAACCAGTGTGACCGAGCGTGTTCCGATCGACCGCCTTGCGCTCTCAACCGGTCTTCTGGCCGCCGTTGGTTCACTGATTATCGGCAACCTGGGCACGCTGCGCATGATCTGGCATGGAATTATGCGTCTGGTTGCACCGGGCGGGTCGATCGAAGGCTCCAATTTCTTCGAGCGCCTGTCCTGGACAGTGCAGGGGATCTCTCGGTTTGTGGGCGGGGAACGGCTGCCTTTCAGCACAGGCGATTGGTATTGGATTCCCAGCCGGGCGTTGCCTGGCGAGGCCATCACTGAGTTCCCATTTTTTACTTTTCTTTACGGAGACCCGCACGCGCACCTGTTTGCCCTCCCGCTGACGATGCTCGCCCTGGGCTGGTGCCTGGCGATCCTCTTTGGCAAGTGGCGCTGGCGCATAGATCAAAACAGTTCTTCCGCCCTGCCCATGCTGCTGACATTTTTCTTGGGCGCTCTGGCGATGGGTGTATTACGGCCGACCAACACATGGGATATGCCGACCTATCTTGCGTTGGGACTGACGGCGGTCGGGTACACCGTTTTCAAACATGCGCCCGCCTGGCAAAAGGATGGTCTGCAAATACCCATTTGGCTTGGGAAAGCTTTAAAGGCTGCGCTGGCAGGGGCGATTCTGGTAATGGGGTCCTTTATTCTATTCCAACCTTATGCCCAATGGTACGCGCAGGGTTACACCAGTATCGATCTTTGGCAAGGCATGCGCTCTCCGCTGGCGTCTTACCTGACCCATTGGGGCATCTTTTTCTTCTTCATCATTTCCTGGATGGTAGCAGAAACCGTGGATTGGATGGCAAAAACGCCGCTGTCATCCCTGAAACGATTACGAAAGTACACCACCTGGATTTACCTGGCAATGGCGCTTTACCTGGTCGCGGTTCTCTATCTCGGACTTGCTGCCAGGGTTGAGATCGGCTGGTTCGCCCTGACTCTGGCGATATGGTGCCTGGTATTGATCCTTCGCCCTGGCCTGCCGGCGGCCAAACGGGCCGTGCTTTTCATGGTTGGATCGGCGGTGATCCTGACCCTGGCTGTCGAACTGGTTGTTTTGGTCGGTGATATTGGGCGGATGAATACCGTGTTCAAGTTCTACCTGCAGGCATGGAACCTGCTGGCGGTCAGTTCCGCTGCCGCGGCGATATGGCTGCTGCCTGAAATCGCCCGCCACTGGCAAAGTGGTTGGGCGAAAGGCTGGAGAATTGCGGCAGTCGTGCTGGTTGCCAGCGGTCTTTTGTATCCCCTGCTGGCCGGATCCGCAAAAATCCGCGACCGGATGAGCTCGTCCGCGCCGCATGGACTGGATGGGATGGCTTTCATGCTGACTTCGCAATACCACGACCAGGGTCAAGTCATGCAGCTCGACCAGGATTACCGCGCCATCCGCTGGCTGCAGGAAAATATCGATGGCTCTCCAGTTATTGTCGAGGGAAATGCCCCACTGTACCGCTGGGGATCGCGGATGTCGATATACACCGGGCTGCCAACGGTCATTGGATGGGACTGGCACCAAAGGCAGCAACGCGCGGGCAGCACTGATGCCCCGGTTTATACCCGTATCGCGGATGTAGCGGAGTTTTATAATTCGCTGGAAAGGCAAACCGCGCGAAATTTCCTCGACAGGTACGGGGTAAAATATATTGTCGTTGGGCAACTGGAACGGATTTATCATGATCCCCAAGGAATCGCCAAATTCGAGCTGCTTGACGGCGACCTGTGGCGCGAAGTTTACCGCGATCAGGACACGGTCATTTATGAGGTTATCTCTTGATGAATTCGCAAGCGCTGATCTACCATATCACCGGCGCTGCCGCCTGGCGCGAAGCCTTGGAAAGCGGCCAGTACCGCGCTGAATCTCTGGAGACAGAAGGTTTTATTCATTGTTCCACCCGCGGCCAGGTCGCAGCTACCGCGAACCTGCTTTTTCGCGGGCAGACTGATTTGGTCCTGTTGGAGGTTGACCCGGCCTTTTTAGTCAGCGAAGTGCGTTACGAGCCGGCCGCGAATGGACAGCTTTTTCCCCATATCTACGGGCCTATTTTTGTGGAGGCTGTAAAACGCGTTCTGCCTTTTGCCCCCGCTGCCAGTGGTGATTTTTTCTGGCAGGATGAAGGGAGTGACGGATAGTGATCGCGGTTCTTTCCTGGTACCTGCTGGTTACTCTGGTCGGTCTGGCAGCGCTGCCCACTGCGTTTCGGATACTGCGTTTTCTACCCGACCGCGGGTATACGCTGGTAAAGCCGCTCGGGTTGCTGCTGTGGGGTTACCTGTTCTGGCTGTTGACCTCTTTCGGCATCCTGCAAAACAATGCTGGCGGGGTCTTATTTGCGTTGCTTTTGCTTGCTGGCATTGGACTGTGGCTAAATCGGCATAACTGGGAGGAGACCGGCGCCTGGTTACGGGCGCATAGACGACTGGTCTTTACCACGGAAATCCTGTTTATCGCAGCTATTGCCTTGTGGGCGCTCGTGCGGGCAGCCAACCCGAACATTATTTACACAGAAAAGCCGATGGAACTGGCATTTATTAATGCCATCCTGCGCTCTCCGCAGTTTCCACCCAACGATCCCTGGCTGTCAGGATACGCCATTTCCTATTATTATTTCGGTTACGTCATTGTCAGTATGTTGATCCACCTGAGTGGGCTGGCAGCGCAGGTGGCGTTTAACGTGGCGGTTGCCTTATGGTTCGCTTTGACGGCTGTGGCTGGTTTTGGCATCCTGTACAATCTGCTCTACCTTTTCTTCCATAAGCACGCGGCGCGGCACGCAACGCTGGCTGAACAGGCGTCCGCCGTGCAAATTACCCATGACCCGGAGGATGACCAGGCTGCCACAAATAATCCGGTCGAATTTCAACCAACAAATATATCCAGAATTCAACGGCGGGCGGTGGGGTGGGCTTTGCTGGCGCCGCTTTTCATCCTCTTGATTGGCAACCTGGCTGGCTTTTTGGATATTTTGCACGCGCGCGGGGTATTTTGGACGCGGGACGACAGCGGGCAACTCCAATCCGGTTTTTGGACCTGGCTGGGGATAAAAGAGTTCAATGAACCGCCACCCGAACCTTTGGACGGCGTCCCCAAACGCTCATACTGGTTGTGGTGGCGGGCCTCGCGTGTGGTCCAGGATTTGACTCTCCAGAAGGAACCGGTGGAAGTCATTGATGAGTTCCCATTTTTCTCTTATTTGCTTGCTGATTTGCACCCGCACGTGCTGGCGATGCCGTTTGTTTTATCGGCGGTGGGGCTGTCATTAAATTTGTTTGTCAGCGGAAGGAAGAGAAAATTCCAGACGGTAAGTGTGAAGAGGTATCTAGGCAGCCATGAATTCTGGCTGTCAGCGGTATTATTGGGTAGTTTAGCCTTCCTGAACACCTGGGATTTTCCTATCTATGTGGCCTTGTACAGCGCAGCTTTCACATTGGTCCGCTATCAGCAAAATGGCTGGAACCGCTCGCGAGTCGCGGACTTTATCACCATGGGCCTCATGATGGGGGTGAGCGGCGTGCTGCTTTACCTGCCGTTCTACATCGGTTTTGCCTCTCAGGCGGGCGGGTTGCTGCCGAGCCTGATTTTCTATACCCGCGGGGTGCAGTTCTGGGTCATGTTCGCGCCTCTGCTTGTGCCGATCCTTGCCTGGTTATTCTGGCAAAAAAAGGACCAGCGTACGGAAATCCGCCAGGGGATGAAATATGCAGCCCTGGTCGTGGCCGGGCTGTGGGCGCTGATGATTCTGGCAGTACTATTGGTTCTGATCGGAGAAGCGGCCGCCCAGAGCCTGGTTTCCTCGGCCAGCGGTCGATTGGCGGAATTAGGGACCAGTCTGCTGTCGCTGGCGGGTATGTTTTTTGGCCGCCAGGGCGGGGGCGGCGTTGAATTACTGCTCAACTCTTTCGTCCTTCGCCTGATCAATCCGGGGACCTGGGTAACCCTGCTGCTGATGCTGGGACTGGCGCTTGCGCTGATGGCTGAGAAAAATCGTCTGTATACGAATCGATCCGGCGCTTCTGCGGAAGAGGAACCCGATACCCCTGGCAGCACCTCTGATGCAAATCGATTTGTTTTACTGCTGGTTTTAACCGGAAGCGCTTTGACGCTGGTCCCTGAGTTCTTCTATTTGCGCGACGGCTTCGGCGTGCGCATGAATACCATCTTTAAGTTTTATTTCCAGGCCTGGATTGTGTGGGGACTGGCAGCCGCTTACGCCAGCGCCGTGCTGTGGAATCAATTAAAAGCAAGATCCGCGCTGATATTCCGGATTTCCTGGAGCCTGGTATTAGCCGCGGCCCTGGTTTATCCCGCCCTAATGCTGCCGTTAAAAATTCAGCGCGACTCGCTCACGCCGTTCAGACTCACGCTGGATGGAAAGGCGTATCTGCAGCAGTATTCGCCGGACGAGTGGCAGGCGTTTATGTTTCTGCGGGATGCCCCACTGGGCGTGGTTGTTGAGGCGGTCGGACCTCAGTACAATCCCGATTACGCTCGCGTGGCTACCCACACCGGTCAACCGACCGTGCTGGGCTGGGAAGGCCACCAGGTGCAATGGCGCGGAGGGAGCGCGGAAATGGGCAGCCGCCGCGCGGATATCGAGCTGCTATACCGCGGCAACGATTGGAATCAGACGCAAATGATATTATCCAGGTACAATATTCGCTATGTTTACATCGGACCGGTAGAACGAAGCACTTACCGGGTGAATGAAAACAAGTTTGTCCAGAATTTAACCCCCATTTTTTCGAACGCCTCCGTCATTATTTACGAAGTGCCGCAATCACTGACAACATTGAATTGACATCAGAATGAAAACCAGCATTCGCATCAACATCGAACACAGCCTGTACCTGGCAGCCTTTCTGCTGGCGGCTGCCCTGCGCCTGATTGACCTTGGCCGCCTGCCGTTGAGTGACGCCGAGAGCAGCCTGGCTTACCAGGCGCACCTGCTGGCGCAAGGGGCCGCCCCTGCCAGTCTTGAACCTCAACCGCTTTATCTTTCCTTCACCACCCTGCTGTTTTTCCTGTTCGGGTCTGGTAATTTCGCCGCGCGTCTTCTGCCTGCCGTTGGCGGAGCGCTGCTCAGCCTGGCGCCTGCTGGTTTTCGGCACATCATTGGCAGAAAGCCGGCTGTTATTCTGGCGTTTTTACTGGCAATCGACCCTGGCCTGCTCGCGATTTCGCGCCAGGCGGACGGCTTCACGATGACCATCGCAGCCTCCTTGTTTGGCATTTCCGCTCTACTGCTCAAGAAACCTTCTGCCGCCGGCATTTGTTTTGGTCTGGCGCTTCTGGGCGGTCCGCAATTCTGGAAAGGAGCAGTGATACTGATTTTGGCTGCGGCGCTTTACAAATTCGTTTTCGAAGTCGAAAACGCTGGGGAGGAAGCGGGCTTTTCGGTTGATCGGCCGCTAATAAAATCCGTGATATTTTGGACACTTGGCACGGTCCTGGTGACAGGCAGCCTTTTTTTGTGGCTGGCAAACAACCTGACCGGCATCACTTCCAGCCTGTGGGAGTATTTACGCGGCTGGTGGGGCACGGGCGGTCAGTCAGTAAGCGTCTTCTTTATTGCGTTGTTGGTTTACCAGGTTTTCGGACTGGTTTTCTCCATCACGCAGGTCTTCAAGACCGTGCGCAGGCCTACAGCAGTGGATCGGTTTCTGGCGGTTTGGTGGATAACAGCCTTGGTATTGACCTTGATCTACCCTTCGCGCCATGTGGCTGACCTGGGCTGGGCGTCTGTTCCCATGCTCATATTGGCAGCCCGCGCGGTATCGAACCTGCTGGTTTGGAAAACTTCCGAAAAAACGGTTGCCTTGATTCTAAGCGCTGTTGTGTTTTCCCTTTTGGTGTTCTTCTGGTTGAACCTGCTGAGCCTGACAAGACCGTTGCAGGGGAATATCGATCAACAACTGCGCTGGATTGGTTCTGCCGCTGCGCTGGTATTAATTTTGGCTGCCTTTTTGCTGGTGCGTTGGGGATGGCCAGAGACGACCTCAACCCATGGAACCTTATGGGGGTTCACCGCTGGGTTGTTGCTGCTCACGATATCGGCGGCATGGAATGCAGGGGGGATCAGCCGTGCGCCTGCAAACCAGTTGTGGCGGTCAGCGCCATTAATTGCCGAAGAGGACCTCCTATTAAAAACTCTGGGCGATATCTCAGAATGGAATACCGGGACTCGCACTGGGATGGAGGTGGTTGTAGTTGGGATACCTTCGCCATCCGTGCAGTGGGCTTTACGAAATTTTCCAGAGGCGAAATTTGTGGATGTGCTTGCCCGCCAGGATGCGCCGCCGATGGTGCTGACGCCTTTTCAACCTGAACTTGCTCTAAGTTCGACCTACCGTGGACAGGATTTTTTCTGGGGCGTAAAAGTGGCCTGGGATTTGATGTCTGCGGAGGAATGGTACAGGTGGGCGCTGCTCAAAAACGCGAGGATTGAGCGGGAAACAATCATGTTGTGGGTGAGAGAAGATCGTTTTCCCGGCTGGTCAGCGCCTTAATTCAAATTCAGGAAGGGTACATCGTGATCCCTAAACACATCGCAATAGACGGGCCAGCCTCCTCTGGGAAATCCACACTCGGCGAATTGTTAGCCGAAAGGTTAGGTTATTTATTTTTTGATACCGGCATCATGTATCGGGTTGTTACCTGGGCTGCGCTGCATGAGGGCATCGATGTCGAGGATGAAGAGGCGGTAACCGCGTTGAGCGAACGTTTGGATATCGACATAAGACCGCCCTCAAAGAAAGACGGCAGACGCGAGGATGTCCTCCTGGATGGAAATGACATCACCTGGGAGATTCGCAGACCTGAAGTGGACGCGAATGTATCCAGAGTTTCGGCATACAGCGGCGTCCGGCGGGCACTGACACAAAAACAACGCCTGATTGGTCAGCGCGGAAATGTGGTCATGGCTGGCAGAGATATTGGCACTGTGGTGCTGCCAGAAGCTGAGTTGAAAATTTACCTGGATGCGTCGGTTGAAGAACGCGCCCGCCGCCGCTATAACGAAATTCGCGCGCGCGGAGACCAGGCGGACTATAACGAAATTCTGGCTGCCATGCAGCGCCGCGATCACATTGATTCGACCCGCGAACTCGCGCCGCTGCGCCCGGCTGAGGATGCTGTTATCTTGAACACCGACAAATTGAATATTTCTCAGGTTTTGGAGATTCTTTTGGGACTTATCCGGAGCAGATAACATGTGTGATACCTTCGTCGCCCTCAACAACGCCACACAAGATGGTTCGGTCTTATTTGCTAAAAATTCAGATCGCGATCCAAATGAGGCACAGGAACTGGTGCTGATTCCAGCAGCCGACCATGATCCTGGCGACCTCGTCAAATGCACTTATGTCGAAATTCCACAGGTGGAACACACTTACGCGGTGCTCCTTTCCAAGCCTTTCTGGATGTGGGGCGCGGAAATGGGCGCCAATGAACACGGGGTAGCGATCGGTAACGAGGCGGTGTTCACGCGGGTTCCCATGGAATCAAAACCCGGTCTCATCGGGATGGATTTTTTACGATTGGCACTGGAGCGCGGAAAGACGGCTGAGGAAGCACTGCGTGTCATTATTTCCCTACTGGAGCAGTACGGGCAAAGCGGGAATTGCGGCTACGGCCACACGATGGTTTACCATAACAGTTTCATCATCGCTGACCCGAACGGAGCCTGGGTTTTGGAAACTGCTGGCAGAATCTGGGCTGCCGAAAAAGTAAAAGATATCCGCTCGATTTCCAATGCGCTCACCATTGGTTCGGAATGGGACCTGGCTTCACCCGATCTCATCCCTTACGCTGTGGAACACGGCTGGTGCAAAAACAAAAATGATTTTCATTTTGCTCGCTGTTATTCAGATAGGCTGTATACCCCTTTGAGCGACGCGAGTCAGCGTCAAAATTGCAGCACAACCCTTCTCCGCCAGGAGAAAGGGCGAATTTCCGAAAAAATGATGATGTCGGTGTTGCGCTCACACGGCCTCGATAACCTGGACCACCAGTTCCGACCGGATAAGGGAATTACTGGCTCGTACATTTGCATGCATGCAGGCTTCGGACCTGTGCGTGCTTCGCAATCGGTTGGATCCATGATTTCTCGCCTGGTTGAGGGTGAAAACCTGCATTGGGTTACAGGCACCGCAGCCCCCTGCACCAGCATTTTTAAGCCGGTCTGGATGGATGCCGGTTTGCCAGACCTGGGCAAACCGCCAGGTGGAGCCTTTGACCCCGCCAGTCTCTTCTGGCGGCATGAAGAATTGCACCGCGCGGTGATGCGGAATTACTGGCCTCGGCTGGATGCGTTCGTAAAGGAACGCGATCAACTGGAAGAAGAATTCATTGAACACAGCCGCGTAATGCGCAAGCGGACCGCTCAAGAGCGTCTGGCTTTCAGTCGTGCCTGTTTCGAGCGGGCAGACCAGGCGGAAGAGGAGTGGTTGGCAAAAATTTTGCATTTACCTGAGAAACCAACCAACTGGCTTTACGCCTTGGCCTGGAGAAGCTTTGATCGCAAGGCGGAGTTTTCCCACAGATAATTCCACTTGCGGATGGGATAATGCTGCCCAAGATTTAGTGGGGTGCTATAATTTTATAAGCGTTTGCTATGGATTTCCCAACCTCTCTCATGACCCGTACGCCCTATATTGACTGGCCGTTTGAATGGATCGGTTGGATCGGCTGGCTGATTTTGGTTGCTATGATTGCGGTTGGACTAGCACTCAATTGGAAATCTTTGATAGTAAAACTCAAAGGGCGGGGGGGTATTTTATTCCTTTTACTTCTGTTAGCGCCCGTGACGACGCTGCTGTTGACCTTCAAGATACCGATTGAAGCGCTGTCGATCCTTCCAAATCTGCCAGTAGAAACTGCGCAGCCCATTTTGGTATTATTGTTTGCGCTGCCGGTAGTTCTGGCGGCAGGGATGACAGGCGGTTTGGGGGCAGTACTGGCGGGTTTTTCAAGCGGTATGCTGCTGGCTTTGTTTTATACTCACAATATTTTTACCCCGCTGGAAAGCGCTGGCGTTGGCCTGCTGTTCAGCGCTGCGATTGGCCAAAACTACCGCACGACTTTCTACCGCTTCCTGCGCCATCCACTGGCTGCTGCGTTGGTGGTTGCAGCAGGCTTTATCCCGTTTTACCTGTTCAGCTCTTTCTTTTCGGTCCCCGGGGCACTCGCGGAGAGACTGGATTTTGCGCTTACGCAAAACTGGGTCAGGATCATTGCGCGCAGCATCGAACTGATCATCGCCGGCGGGATTGGTGAGATCCTGCTGGTCAGCGGATTCAGGTATTGGACAAAGCCCAGGGAACTGGTCCCATCCCCGGCTGAAGTCAGCCTGAAGACACGCTTCCTGCACATCACTGTCCCGGTCGCTGTGATCCTGATGGTAGTATTGGTCGTGGGTGATTGGCTGGCGGCTGGACAGGCTGCCCGGCGTATGGTTGAGGAGCGGCTGGTGAGTTCGAGCAAGATTGCTGCCGACAGCCTGCCATATTTCCTCGAAACCGGTCAAAGCTTGATCCTGGATACCGCCAGCCCGGAATTGCTGGTTGAATCACCCTCCCAGTTGCGGGAATTGCTCTCCGAACGCATCCGCACCATTCCATATTTCCGACAACTCTATGTTTTTGATGAAAACAAGCAGCCATTGACCGGCTATCCAGAGGCGGATATTACTCAATTGCGTCTTACAAGTGAAGAAAATCTGGCGGTCGATCTGGCTCTGGACGGCGTATTAATTCAGGTATATACAGTGCCGCCGTTTCCAGGGGAGAGATCAGCGCAGATCGCTTTTATTACCTCGATCAATAAACCCGATGGAGGGGTTGGCGGCGTTTTGCTAGGGCGCACCGATCTGGAATCCAATCCATTCACACGCCCGGCCCTCAATGCATTGGCAGCCCTGGGAAGCGATGGCGGCGAAGGGTTCATCCTGGATGATCAGAGCCGGGTACTTTACCATACGCTTGCATCTTCGCCATTGACCGCCACGGATGAGTATGTCGGGCGTATTCCAGAAGAGGCTTTATTTTTCGAGGATGTATCCACTACCGGTACCCGTCAATTGGTATATTTCCAACCCGTGTTAGGGCGTCCCTGGTCTGTTGTGGCTACGCTGCCGGCGCAGGTCGCCCAACAGATAGCGCTTGAAATAGCCATTCCTATGATGGCAATTCTAGCCAGTTTGTTTACCCTGGCATTTTTACTGCTGCGCATCACTCTCGGCAAGATAACCACCAGCTTGCAAAAATTATCCACACAGGCGGGTATGATCGCCCGCGGTCAACTTGGCTCGAAATTGGATGTGGACGGTTTTGATGAAGTCGGTCAGTTGAGCAGATCCTTCGAGCAAATGCGCACCAGTTTGAAATCCAGGCTGGAAGAGTTAAATAAGCTGCTGGAGGTCAGCCAGGGCGTATCTGCCAGCATGGAAGTTGAAGATGCCATCAAGCCAATTTTGCAGGGGGCGCTGCGGTCGGATGCTGTGGCTGCGCGGGCGGTGCTAATCCAGGAGGTAACCACCGATGTGGCCGGCGACCAGCTGGTTCAACTCGGGATCGGGCCGGAAGCATCCACTTATGCATATCTGGATAACCAGATTTTCGAATTGATGCGCACCCAGGAAGTCCTGACCATATCAAACACAAAACGCGTGCGCAGGCTGCTCAACCCGGGTGAACATACATTACCGCAGGCGTTGATCGCTTTCGGAATTTATTTTAAAAACACCTATTTTGGCACCCTCTGGCTGGCGTACAAAGAACCGCGAATATTCACGCCGGATGAAGTGCGTTATCTGGGCACGCTGGCAAGCGAGGCGGCCATCGCGGCTGCTAACTCACGGCTGTACGCTTCTGCGGAAGTGGGGCGCAGGCGGCTTGAAGCTGTCCTGGCTTCGACACCTGAACCTGTCCTGGTGTTTGATGAACGCGACCATCTGCTGCTTTTGAACCCGGCCGCCATCCATATTCATGGATTGGTTTCCTCTCAGACTCCAGGCCGCCATGTAAAGGATGTGGTTTCATCCAAGGAGCTGGCGAAATTGATCGGCACGCCGATGGAAGAGCGCATCCTCTCGCGGGAGATAGAGCTGGGCAATGGGCGTATTTATCACTGCAGCGTGGCGCCTGTAACTGGAGAAGATCAGCCTCTGGGAAAAGTGTGCGTGCTGAGGGATATCACCCATTATAAAGAACTGGATTCGATCAAAAGCGATTTCGTCGCGACTGTCAGCCACGACCTGCGCACGCCGTTAATGCTGATGCGCGGCTATGCTACCATGTTGACGATGGTTGGCGAATTAAACGAGCAGCAGAAAAATTACGTCGCCAAGATGGTCACTGGAATTGAAAATATGTCTCATCTGGTCGGCAATCTACTGGATTTAGGCCGCATCGAGGCGGGCATCAGCCTGAACCTCGAGGAAGTTTCGGCGGCTGAAATCGTCGAGAAGGTATTGAAACAACACCAGCCTCATGCTGCGCAAAAAAATATTACTCTAACTTTTGAGGATCTGCCGGAAGGAAAAAGCCCCTATATATCCGTTGATGTTGCGCTGATTCAACAGGCGCTGGTCAACCTGGTAGAAAATGCGATAAAATTTACCGGTACGAATGGACAGGTAACGGTGCGTTTGAAACAGCGCGGCGATAAGATATTGTTTGAAATTCAGGATACTGGTATCGGGATCGCTCCATTGGATGTCCCGCGGTTGTTCGAAAAATTCCACAGCAGCGGGCAGCGGGATGCACAACAGGTGCGGGGAACGGGTCTCGGGCTGGCGATTGTGAAGTCAATTGTTGACCGCCATCATGGGCGGGTCTGGGCTGAGAGCTTTTTAGGGAGAGGCAGCACCTTTTTTATTGAACTCCCGCAACAGTTGGGACAGATGGAAACTTTCATTAATTAAAAGCTTGATTTTTAGAAAATTGTGTTATAATTCAAGTTTGCATGTGTATATTTTGAGCGCATTTTACCAATTTCAACGCGCGGGAAAATGTTCCCGAGCGTCTATATAAGTTTAAACTCCGGGTGCACTTGAGGAGGCGAATTCGTGGAAACTAAAAGTTTGGTGGCGTTAGGTATCAGTCTGGCTTCGCCTGAGACGATACGCAGCTGGTCGTATGGAGAGGTACTAAAACCGGAAACGATTAACTATCGCCGGTTACGACCAGAAAAAGATGGGTTGTTCTGTGAGGCAATTTTTGGGCCGACGCGCGATTATCAGTGTTATTGCGGTAAATACAAAAACCCGCGCTATAAAGGTATTGTGTGTGATAAGTGCGGTGTCGAAGTAACGCGAGCATCTGTGCGGCGTGAACGCATGGGGCACATTGAACTGGCCACACCCGTTGCGCATATCTGGTATACCCGCCGCGTGCCGTCCTACCTGGGCCTTCTGCTGGATATCTCGCGCCGCAATCTGGACAGGGTGCTTTATTTTGCTCAATACATCGTCACTTATGTGGATGAAGACGCCCGTCAAAAGGCATTGAAACGGCTCGAGGATGAAATCAATGTTTCTGAACGCGAGCAGGCTGCCGAGATCAACGCCCGTATTTTGGAAGTGAAACAGGCGCGCGATAAGAAAATCGCGGAGCTTAACCAACGCCGCCAGGATATGGAAGCCCGCCGAGACGAACTGATCGCCCAAAAGCTGGAGCCCGTTATCCAGGAAGGTCAGTCGCTGGAACGGCAGCTTCAGGATAAAGTTGGCACGGTCGCCAAAAAAGCCATTGTTTTCACTTCGACCAACACAGAAATCGTTTCTGCCGGGGATACCATTTCCACCCAGCAGATCGGTCGTGTGCAGCGGGTGGTTAAAGAACGCCTGGAAGAACTGGAAAACGAGTTCAAAGACCAGTTCCAGCGCGACACCGAACAAATCAAAATGCAAATCGAGGAGATCCGCGCTCAGGCTGATATCGAGATGGAAGGCCTGCGCAATACCCTCGAAGATCAATCCAACGTTTCTCAGACGGCAAATTCGCGTCAGCGGGACGAACTTCAAGAATTGCGCCCGTTTACTTTTATCAGCGAGAGCCGCTACCGGGAGTTAAAATCCCGCTGGGGCCAGGTTTTTCGCGCTGATATGGGCGCGGAGGCATTTTTCGATGTGCTGCGCCGCCTGGATCTAGACAAACTGTCAGAAGAGCTCTGGCATGAGGTGCGCACCTCCAAGAGCAAACAAAAACGCAAGAAAGCCACCACGCGCCTGAAGGTTGTTGAGGCGTTCCGCCGCTCAACCAACCGGCCGGAATGGATGATCCTGACTGTCTTGCCGGTCATTCCACCAGACCTGCGCCCGATGGTCCAGCTAGACGGCGGGAGGTTTGCCACATCGGATCTCAACGATCTGTACCGGCGCGTGATCAACCGCAACAACCGCCTCAAACGCTTGCTCGAGCTCGGCGCGCCGGATGTAATCGTCCGTAACGAAAAGCGCATGCTGCAGGAGGCTGTCGACTCACTGATCGACAATTCTCAGCGTGGGAAAGCACTCTCTCGCCGCGGACGGCGCGAACTGAAATCGCTCAGCGATATGCTGAAGGGCAAGAAAGGCCGCTTCCGCCGCAACCTGCTGGGCAAGCGCGTCGACTACTCCGGGCGTTCAGTAATCGTGGTTGGTCCGACGCTCAAGCTCTACCAGTGCGGGCTGCCAAAAGCCATGGCGCTGGAGCTGTTCCGCCCGTTTGTGATCGCTCGTCTTGTGGCGCACAACTATGCTGCCAATGTCAAAGGCGCGCGCCGATTCATCGAGCGCAACCGGCCGGAGGTCTGGGAAGTCTTGGAGGAGGTAATCAAAGACCGCCCGGTGCTGCTCAACCGCGCGCCGACATTGCACCGCCTGGGTATTCAAGCATTCGAGCCCATCCTGATCGAGGGCAGCGCGATTCAATTGCACCCACTGGTTACCACAGCTTTCAACGCTGACTTCGACGGTGACCAGATGGCTGTACACGTCCCGCTGTCTGAAAAAGCGGTCAATGAAGCCAGAGAGTTGATGCTGTCGTCCCGCAACCTGCTGAAGCCCGCTGACGGAGAACCGATTATCAGCCCATCCAAAGACATGGTCCTGGGTGTGTATTACCTGACAATGATGGATGATTCGGCTCCATCCGAAAAAGAGCGTGTTTTTGCCAGCCTGGATGAGGTCGAACTGGCATACCAGCTTGAACTGCTGCCGGTTCACACCCGCATCAAACTGCTGGTGGAAACCAATTACGCTGATGACGGCTCACGCCTGCCAGAAAAACGGCGCGCATTGGTTGACACGACCGTGGGTCGGGCCCTTTTTAACCGCATCTTGCCGGAACCAGTGCAGTATATCAACGAGACCCTGGATAAAGGCGGGGTCAAAGACCTGATCGCGGATGTATACGAAATTTGCGGAGAAGAGATCACCACCGCCGTCGCTGATGCCGTCAAAGATATTGGCTTCGAGTATGCCATGCGCTCCGGTTCGACTCTGGCGGTTGCTGACATCAGCATGCCAGAAGAGAAGGTTGAGATTTTGCGCAAAGCGCAGGAGAGCATCGAAAATATTCAGCGCTCCTACCGCCGTGGGCTTTTGACCGAACAAGAGCGCAATGAGCGTGAAATCGAAGTCTGGCAACAAACCACCAAAGATGTCGCAGATGCCGTACGGCGTAATATGGATCCGCGCGGCAACCTGGCGACCATGGCCAATTCCGGCGCGACCAAGGGTGGTTTCGGTCCTATTTCGCAGTTGGCGGGTATGCGCGGTTTGATGGCCGACCCGGCTGGGCGTATCATCCGGTTGCCGATTCAGTCGAACTTCCGTGAAGGTCTGACGGCGTTGGAGTACTTTATTTCCACCCACGGCGCGCGCAAGGGTCTGGCCGATACGGCCCTGCGTACCGCTGATGCAGGTTACCTGACCCGCCGTCTGGTGGATGTTGCCCAGGACATGATCGTGAATGAACACGAGTGCGGCACGACCGATGGTATCTGGATTCGCAAATCAGATGACGTTGCCGGGCAGCCGATGAGCGTTCGCCTTTACGGACGCCTGGTAGCTGAGCGGATTGTGGATCCGTCCACCGGTGAATTGTTGGCTGAGCGTGACGACATGCTGGATCATGAGCGCATCCGAAAAGTCCTGCAGGCAGGCATCACAGAAGTAAAGGTGCGTTCACCCTTGACGTGCGAATTGATCCACGGCGTTTGCGCCAAATGTTATGGGATGGATCTGGGACGCGGAAAAATGGTGCAGCTAGGCGCCGCAGTAGGGATCGTGGCTGCCCAGTCGATCGGCGAGCCCGGCACGCAGCTAACGCTGCGCACCTTCCATACTGGCGGTGTGGCAGCGGGCGGCGACATCACCACCGGTCTCCCGCGTGTGGAGGAATTGTTCGAAGCCCGACGCATGCCAAAAGGTGAAGCTGTCATCACGCGCATATCCGGTAAAGCCAAGATCATTCAATCCGACCGTTACAGCGAACAGCGGGTTGTGCGAGTCGAGCACAGCGAAATGGTCAGCGACGAGTATGAGATTCCAGAAGAATGGAACATCGTTGTCAAGGATGAGGGCACGGTTTCGCTTGGTGATCCCATCGCTGAACATGGAGAAGCCACGATTGCCGCGCAGCACACCGGTCGCATCCGTATTGAAGGCCGCAAGGTGGTGGTGGCATACGAACAGCGCGAATCGGAAGAATATGAAATTCCTTCAACTTCTCGGATCCTGATAAAGGATGGCGATCAGGTCGAAGCCGGCCAGCCGCTGACAGAGGGGTCCCTGAACCCGCACACCATCCTGCGCATTAAAGGACGGGATGCGTGCCAGATGTACCTGATGAGCGAAATTCAGAAGGTGTACCGGGCGCAAGGCCAGAATATCAATGATAAGCATTTCGAGGTTATCATCCGTAAAATGCTTGGACGCGTTCAGGTCATCCGCGCAGGCGATTCACCTTTCCTGCCAAACGACCTGGTCGATCGGCTCGAGATTCGCCGGGTGAATGACCAGTTGATTGCTGAAGGTAAGCAGCCAGCGCGTTTCGCGGAAGTGCTTTTGGGTGTGACCAAAGCCTCGTTGAGCACGGACTCCTGGTTGTCAGCCTCTTCCTTCCAGCACACCATCAAGGTCCTGGCGGGAGCAGCCATCGCCGGAACCGAGGACCCCTTATTCGGTCTTAAGGAAAATGTGATCATCGGTAAGCTCATTCCTGCTGGTACCGGCTTTGAGTACGGGCGTTTCATCCAGTCGGAAACCCTCGGAAACGGCGAGGAAAACTACCGTATTTCTGTCGCGAATATCACCAGCGCAGATTGATTTTAGAACTCTGAAAGCCCATAAACTGGAGCGGAGAAACCTTCGCTCCAGTTTTTTTATGGATTCGAATGTGAAAATTAATCCATGATAAACTAAGCCTGATATTGCGCCTGCACATTATTGGCAAATATCGACCTGAAAATGATCTGCTTTGTAAAACGGAAATATCCGTTGCGTGGATCAATTAATGAACGGTCAGGAGTGTTGGTATGGAGATTGGTCTGGTACGCAATGTAGATATCGATCATGAAATGCAGCAATCTTACCTGGATTACGCCATGAGCGTGATCGTCGCGCGGGCGCTTCCAGATGCGCGCGACGGCTTGAAGCCTGTCCAACGCCGTATTCTGTACGGTATGTATGATATGGGTCTGCGGGCAGATTCCCCATTCAAGAAATCCGCCAGAATCGTCGGAGAAGTTCTTGGAAAGTACCACCCGCACGGAGACCAGGCGGTTTATGAAGCCATGGCGCGCATGGCCCAGGATTTCAGTATGCGTTATCCATTGATTGATGGGCAGGGCAATTTTGGGTCAGTCGATGGGGACCCGCCGGCGGCGATGCGCTACACCGAAGCGCGGCTGACCCCTCTGGCGCTGGACATATTAAAACAATTGGATCGAAACACGGTTGATTTTTCACGCAACTTCGATGATTCGATGAATGAGCCGGAAGTGCTGCCGGCTGCGGTTCCGAATTTACTCATCAACGGCGTCAGTGGTATCGCTGTGGGCATGGCGACCAGCATCCCACCACACAACCTGAGCGAGGTCATCGATGCCCTGAATTACCTGCTGCAGCATTGGGAAAAACTGGAAGACGTCTCCGTTGACCAGTTGATGAAATTCATTCAGGGGCCTGACTTTCCCACCGGTGGGATCATCCTGCAGGAAAACGGCAATGCGGATTTATTAACCGCCTACGCCACGGGCAAAGGAAAGGTAACCCTGCGCGGACGGGTTCAACTGGAAGATATGGGGCGGGGGAAAAGCCGCATTATCATAACAGAGCTGCCTTACCAGATTAACAAAGCCTCGCTGATCGAGCGCATCGCGGAGCTGGCGCGGGAAAATGTGCTCGAGGGAATCAGCGACCTGCGGGATGAATCCGACCGCCAGGGTATGCGCGTCGTCATCGAATTGAACAAGGCAGCCGAGGAAAGCGATGTGCTGCGCGAGCTCTACCGGCGGACTCCGCTGCAATCCACCTTCCGAATTTCCCTGCTGGCGCTGGTGGATGGCGAACCGCGGCTGCTTTCGCTGAAACAGGCGTTAAAGGTCTATTTGGAACACCGCATCACTGTTATCAAACGGCGCAGTGAATTCGACCTGGAAAAAGCCCGCCAGCGCGCTCACATCCTGGAAGGATTGCGAGTCGCCTTAAATAACCTGGATGAAGTCATCAACCTGATCCGCCGGGCAGCGGATGTGGATGACGCCCGCGCTAAACTGATGCGCCGCTATCGCTTAACGGAGTTGCAGGCCAATGCTATCCTTGAGATGCAGTTGCGCCGCTTGGCAGCTTTAGAGCGTAAAAAAATCGAGCTGGAGTATCAGGATACGCTTAAATTAATCAAAGAACTGGAACTGTTATTGCGTTCACCAAAAAAGCTGCGCCAGGCAGTGGCCGAGGAGCTGACCGCCATTCAACAAGCATATGGTGACCGCCGCAGGACTCAAATTGTGTCCCTGAGAGAAGGGGAGGCAGCCCGAAACGTCCTGACCACGAGCGACCTCATTCCGGAACAAACCGTATGGGTAGGGGTTAGTGAAGACGGAATGATCGGACGGACGAACAGCGACCGCTTGCCGCGCACCAGCGGCCGCCAGGCGCCGCGCTGGCTGCTGGCAACCAACACCCACCATACCCTGTACCTGGTGGGTGCAGACGGTCGGGCTGCCGCCATTTCAGCCCAGACACTGCCAGAGGTCGAATCTTTTACGGATGGAATTCCGCTTCACAAAGCATCCGCTTTCGAGCCTGGAATGCAGCTCGCGCAGATCATTTCCCTGCCTGCCAAGATCGCTGAAACTGAAGAACGATATGTGATGACCGTGTCCACTTACGGCATGGTAAAAAAATCTGCTGTCAACGAACTGCCTGGTCCGTCAGCCCAGTTGTTCAACCTTGCGCGCGTCAACCCTGGCGATTCGATCGGATGGGTTTTTGTGACGGATGGAAAATCGCAGATCGTGTTGGTGACGCAGTTTGGCATGATGATTCGGTTTGACGAGAGCAGTGTGCGGCCGATGGGATTGGCTGCAGGCGGTGTGAACGGCATCAAACTTGGAAACCAGGACTGTCTGATCGCGGCATTTCGGTTTGATGAGAAGGCAGATTTACTTTTGGTAGGCGCGGATGGAAGGGGCTGGCGCCTGCCATCCAGCCAGATCATCCTGCAGGGTCGTTATGGGCAGGGGACAATCGCCTGCCGGCCGCCTAAAGGCGGGGAATTGGTCGGGGCTTTGTATGGGCGCGCCAACGAAACCGGTCTGCTGCATTTAAAGGAACTGGCTGCCAAATCCATCCGCGTGGATCAAATCCCGGCTGGCAGACGTTCTTCGGCTGCCAGGGAAATTCTTGCCTTGAAGCCGGGAGACAGGGTTGTGGCGGTCACGCCGTTTGTTGACGGATTGTCCGATTGGGTAAAGAAGGGCCGCGGGCGCGCGAATGAGGGCGGGGATGGTTCGCCGGCGCAGAAATCGTCCCGCACGGCTGCGCCGAAAACTCGAGCACGGCGCAGCGTGACGAAGGCGGCCGCGAAACCCGCTCAGTCCAGGGCTGAAAAACCAACGGCGGCCAGAACCTCACCAAAAAAGCCTGCTGAACCAACTGGGAAGAAAAAAATCTCCGCGACACCAGATGCGGGAGGAAGTGCGAAAACCACCCGTAAATCTGAACCGAAAACTCGAGCCGTACGCAGTGCGGCGCCAGCAGTCAGAAAGACCGCAAGCGCAGGAGCTGAAAAGACCGCTGCGGGAAAAACCGCGGCTGGAAAGACGGCTGGCTCTGCTGCCGAGAAGAATCAAGTTACCACCACAACCGGTCCACGAAGGAGCACAAAAACCACAGCGCCCGCTGCCGGTCAGAAACCGCGCAGCGCAGGCTCAACCGCTAAAAAGACGACCAGCGCCGGAAAAACCACTGCCAGGAGCGGGACGGTTGGGCATCCGCCAGCAGGTAGCCGTGCAAAGACTTCCACAAAGACCTCACCGGTTCGTTCTAAAAGCGGGACAAAAGGGAGCACATCCAGCAAAACGAAAGCCAACCCCAAACCCGAAGAAAGCGCGCCGAAACGAAGAGGCAGAAAGCCTAAGGCGCAATAAAAATTGGCTCCCGCTAACTGACCTGGCTTACCAGTGGTCAGGCGTTCAGGCTGAAGAAGGAATAATGGTACGCGATCTTCCCATCCATGATACCGAGCGTGTCGTTGCCGTTCTTTACGAAGCCGGTTTTCGCCTGGGCGGTCCAGGTGACTTGGCGCGTGCCGCCGCTTCCGGAAGCGCTGGTCAATGAGAATTTTCCTTCTGGGAGTACCTGTGTGAAAAGAGTATGGTACCAGGCGCGGATGGCGTCACTGCCCTGAATGGCGCGGGCAAAATTTACGTGCACGGCATCCGAGTGGTAGAGGGAGGTGACCTGCTGCGGATCGCGGCTGTTCAATGCAGCCATAAAGCGATCGGCGATATCCTGCTGGTGGGGCGCGGACGACCACTGAAAGCCAGCCACGATATCCCAGACTTCGGGCATATCACGCCGGCAAAGATCCCAGGAAAAAAAGTTTACGCCGGCAAGGTTTAAGGTGCGGGCTGTGTTAAGAAACTCCGTAGTGTCCGCCGGGGTTGGGCGCCAGCCGCCCCACTTATAGCCGGGACCGGTAGGGATAACCGGTCTGAAGGGGGTCATCGCCTGGAATTCGCGCACGCAGCGCTTTAGCTGGGCATCCGGGTTGTGCGCCTTTTCCCAGTACACCTGCGGCATATTCAAATCGACTTTTTCTAAGAAGACTTTCCAGGGCAGCTGGGGGTGATAAGAGGGGAAGCGGTAAGAACTCAACGCCATCGGCATGGACGGTAGTTCCTGGCGCAGACGATCCATATACCTGGCGGCAGCTTTGGCCTTACCAGGTTCTTTGTATTCGATCTCGGCGTCGATGACGTAGCCATCAAGCTCGCATTCGCGCAAGCGGCGGATAGCCATGTTGGCTTCGCCAATGGGATCCTGGCCGTAGACGTAATGCCAGCCCCAAACACTAATTCCTTGGTTTTTAAGTGCCTGGACGACCGGCGGTACCAGATCGGTTTTGGTCTCACGCACGAAATTATTGGCGAAAGATCCATCCGCGATCTTGATGAGGACGTGAGTAAAATTGGCTGCCACGGCGGTATCGGCGATCGCCTGCGGGTTTCCACGCTCTGAATCCGGAATTTTCCAAATAAAGAAACCTTTACCTTGAATAGGCATCGAAATCCTTCCTTACAACCAAAATCGAAAAAGAAGCGATTAATTGGTTGCAGGAAGTGTGCCTTCAAGTCCAAGTTCAGGCGCAATTTTGCGCATAGCCATAATCACATTATCGGTGTGCTGCCACAAATCGACACCGAAATCCTCAGCCGCGGAGGCAATTTCCTCGCGGTTTGCGCCAGCAGCGAAGGCGCGGTCCTTCCATTTTTTTCTAACGGATGAGGCACTTAGGTCGTACAGTGATCTCGAGGGGCGCACCAGGGCTACGGCTGTGATTAAACCGGTAATTTCGTCGCAGGCGTAGAGCGCTTTCTTCATCAGGGTGTCCCGTGGAACTCCTGAGTGATCGGCATGGCTGAGTATCGCGGTAATGATTTCTTCCGGAACACCCTTTTGGCGCAGGATGGGCGCGCCTGCCATGGGATGCTGCTCGAGGTTGGGGTGGATTTCCCAGTCGAAATCGTGCAGCAGCCCGGTTAACCCCCATAAATCCTGGTCCTGACCCAGCATCTCAGCGTAAAAGCGCATGGCGGCTTCGACTGACAGCATGTGGTTGATCAGGTTTTCATTTTTTACGTATTCGCGTACGATGGTTAAGGCAGCATCGCGGTTCATTGTTTCTCCAGCATCAAAGATAGGTCATTATTTTGACTGTTTTCCTGGGGGAAAATGGGTTCAGGTTTCCCCAGCACTGGCAAGGGGCGGGTTATATAGACATCCACGACAGCCATTGTGGTTGCGCCGATCTCGCGTATTCGCCAAAAGCGCATCGAATAGCGATTGTATTCTCGCTGGTCGGCTTTAACGCCTGCGGCTCGTATACCAAGTGCATTACAAGTCAGCAGTACACGGCCAAGATGAAAATTCTGGGTTACAACCAACGCATCGGTCACCCCAAAAATGTGCCGGGCGCGATAACAGGTATCGTAGGTACGCCTGCCTGCGTAATCTAACACAATGTCTTCATCGGGAACCCCTAATTCCAGGGCGAACTGCCGCATGGCACCTGGTTCGTTGTAATCGATGAAGCGGTTATCGCCGCTCATCAAAATTTTATTCACTTTACCCTGGAAGTACAGGTCGGCCGCTGTGGCGACCCGATCGCGCAAAATAGGCGTAGGACGCCCGTCGCGCGTTAATCCAGCGCCAAAAACCACCGCCACGGGGGCAGATGGCGCCGCGGCGACCGTAAAAGTGCGCGAGCGCGCATACAGTTCACTGACAACTGTGGGAAGACCAAATATCAGCAGACTGCTGACGAAGACGACCATAATCAGGCGGGCAGTGAATTTTAAGAACTTTTTGAGCATTGGAAAATTTTACCACGCCAAAAATGGCTGGCGCATCTAAAGATATAAGGCTCAGCCTGCATTCAGGGGCATGCAATAAGGGGGTTAACCTCAGCGGCCAACCCATTGTGAAACATCTGCACCAGCCAGATCCACTGCTGAGCGCAAAGGATCGTAGATCGAATCGTCGACCACACGCAAATCCTGGACATCGTAGCCGTTCAGTGCCCTTGTCAGGGTGGATTTGCCATGCCCGCTCTTAATAAACTCGATAAACCATTCATTAATCGCGCGCACAGTAGCTGCGGGGACCTCATTCGCATAGGACAGGTTGAGGTTAGGGATATCAGCCTCGCTCTGCCAGATCACAATAACCCGATCGCCAGCGTCTGTAAGGTCATCCAATACGGCGCTGGAGGTTCGTGGGTCCCCTGAGATCGCGAAGGTGGCGCCAAAATCGCATACCCCTTTAATATACAAGGCTCGTATCACCGCGGTGTGGGTCTGGGCTATGACGGCGGGCTGAGTTTCGATACCATTGGCTTCCAGTATTCCGAGCGGCAAAATATAACCAGAGATCGACCCCGGGTCGACCCAGCAGGGGCGGCGCCCGTGCAGTTGAAACAGTGCCGTGGCCGCGTCCGCTGTGCTCTGATTGATGTTGGGATCAAAATAAGAGAAAAACCCGCTTTGTATATTCGCCAGGAACTGGCTGCCGTAATAGTAGCTGCCAAAGTGATTGGTCAATAAGCCAACTTCAACCAGATTGCGTTCACGGGCGTATATGTAGGTGAGTGGATGCAGCCATGCAAGGTGCGCCTGGCCTTCTTCCAGAGCGGTAAACAGGGCCAATGGTTCGCCGTAAGTAGAGGAAATAACAGATAAGCCGGTGGCTTCGGCGATTCCCTGGGCAATTTCATCCATCGCGTTGGTATTGCGGGAATCTGAACCACTTTCCAGGAGAAAACCGATCACAATTGGATTGGCCTGACTGCCAAGGGGCGCGGGCGTCGGAGATGGGCTGGGTGCCGGCGTGGCGGGGATATCGGCTGTCGGCGTCGAGTCACCCCCGGTTTCCTGGCAGGCGCTCATCAAAAAGACCGCCATCAATATCGCGATGAGCAGGCTCAGATGCCGGAAAAATGGAGGTGGATGGCTAGAAGTCACGAATGAGGCCTTTGAGCTTGACTTACGCAGTCACTCAGTTCCGATTATAATCTTTTTGATCGATTCAAGTTATTCGTCCGCCCAGCCGATAATGCAATAGCCCGCAATCGGGATCCGCCACAGGCCGGAATTCCATGGAGATAATATCATGAAGTTCGACCAGGTAATGAAAGGTTTTGCCATTGTGCTGTTAGCCCTGGTGGTGATTTTCGCAGTCATGATCCTTATCATGATTTCAACCATCCAGAATACAACCGCGCGAGCCCTGGCGCCAATAAACCAGGCGAGTGATTATCTTTCGACCCAATCCGCGCTGTTATTAAACCCCACACCCACGGTTATTCCCGATCCTGTAACCATTATCCATGAAGTCAGGTCCCTGGCGCGACTCGAGACTGTGCAGTACACCATGGAGAAGATCATCACCGCTGAGGTTGGCCATGGTGACCTGCGATTTTTCTTCGGCGACCGATTGTTATTTGTCGGGCACGGGCGCGTCATCGCCGGAATCGACCTGGAGAAACTTCGACCTGAGGATATGTGGCTGGAACAGGGCATCCTGTTTGTGCGATTGCCGGAGGCAGAAATTTTTATCACCAATCTGGATAATGAATTATCGTATGTCTACGACCGAGATACCGGCATCCTCACCCGTGGAGAAGTCAACCTGGAAACCCTGGCGCGGCAGGCAGCCGAAAGGGAGATCCAGTCCGCCGCCATCAGTGACGGCATCCTGACCGTGGCGAACCGTAATGCCGAAAATTATTTGGCCCGCTTATTCCGCAGCCTGGGATACCTGGACGTGGTCTTTGTGCGCGACGAAGGCTGACCTAAACTCTTTCAGTCCAGGAAGCGTGATTGTATTTTTCCCGCACCAGCTGGCTGGTTCGTTGTAATTCCAGCGCTGTGGGAGATGCAGCATCCAGCTTGATCCCCAGTACCGCACTGAAAGCCCGAGAGAACGCATCGGCAGCCTCGTCCCAGGTGGGTTTATCTCCCCGCAGCATTTCGATGGTGGCGGCGTGATCCAGCAAACGTTGGGCGGCGACAGAGCGTTTGGCTTCATCTTCGTAATGAAGCACCTGAGTGATACGGGTTAAATCTCCATGCAAGGGTAAAGAACCGTGCTGCAGCACCCCTTTCATGCGCCTGGCCTGAGCGCTGCCGATCAATTTCTTGCCGTTTACGGTAACTTCATAGTTGGAAGGCACTTCAAAGCACACAGCCCCGTTTACCTGCGCGCCGTTGGGTAGGGCGTATTCTTTGTCCGCGACCGCAGCCAGGTTCAGTATTTTCAGGGCCGCCAGCAAAGCTGCGGATAGGCGGCGGTAGCTTTCGAGGATGGTTCCAGCTACTCGGGGTTCATTTTGCGGTGCGATTACGGAATATGTCAGTTCATCCGTATGCAGGATCGCACGTCCGCCAGTCGGGCGGCGCACCAGATCCCACCCCATTTCTTTGAGAGCGGCAATGTCCACGTCTGCCAGCGGTTGGGCATAACCGAGCGACAGGCAGGGCGGCTCCCAGGCATACAGGCGCAGGGTGGGCGGCGAATGGTACACGGCGACAGATTCAAGAATAGCTTCATCCAGCGCCATGTTCCAGGCGCCCGCCGCTGGAGGTGTAATGATCATACGCCATCGATCCTTGTGCATATCCTTGAATTATAAACAAAAAGCTACTTTAATTAGTGATATAATCTGTTCATCTCGCTTGTTCAAACAATTGAATAAAAAAAGAGGAGGAAGGCGTTCATCCCCTGAATCTGACGGTTTAAGTTAAGTCTGTTGACAGAAGCAGCGATGATGATATAATTTTGGCTTATAAATCGGGGCGAGGGGATAAATGGATACCACAATTTGGCATATTCCCAAAACAAATGTTAAGAACCTTAACAAACATGTTGCCCTCGATTTGATTCGATTTTCATCCGGCGGCATTTCCAGAATAGAGTTATCGCGCCAATTGGGGTTGACACGGGCAGCAGTGACGCTGATCGTCAGCGATCTGATTGGGGCGGGGCTAGTCCGTGAAAGCGGGCTGACTCAATCCGGCAGCCGCAAGCCAATTAACCTCGAAATCAACCCGGACCATGGTTACGTGGTCGGAGTGGATATGGGCGCGACCCATGTAACCCTGATTTTGGCGGATTGCCTGGCGCGCGTTGTGCAGGAGACAGAAGCTCCGCTGGACATCACACAGGGACCGATGGTCTGCCTTCCTCAGGTAGATTCACTTTTGAAAAGCTGGTTGGGAAAGACCGGACTGACCCCTGCTGACCTGGTAGCGGTTGGGGTGGGTGTACCCGGACCGGTCGTCAGTGAAGCCGGAATGGTGAGCACTCCCCCGATTATGCCAGGGTGGGATAACTTCCCGATCCGGGCCTGGCTGGAGGAAGCCTGGCAGTGCCCTGTGAGTTTGAGCAATGACGCCGAAATTGGCGCGCTGGGTGAGTGGGCGTTTGGCGCCGCCCGGGGTGAATCGAATGTGGCATACATAAAAGTCGGGACGGGTATTGGCGCCGGCCTGCTGATCGATGGGCAGCTTTATCGCGGCACCACGGGCAGCGCAGGTGAAATCGGCCATGTCACACTGGATGAAAAAGGTCCTCTCTGTGCCTGCGGATCTCAGGGCTGCCTGGAAGCATTGGCTGGCGGGCGTGCGATTGCGCTTAAAGCAATTTCAGCAGTTCTAAAGGGAGAAAGAACCGTTTTGTCGGAAATCGCACCAGTCCATGCGCTGAATGCCTTTGATGTCATGGCGGCTGCACGGCGGGGAGATTTACTTTCCCAGCAACTGATGCGCGAGGCAGGGTCCCACCTTGGAACGGCTATCGCCAGCATGGTAAACCTGTTCAATCCATCCATGGTTGTTATCGGCGGGGGGCTTTCTCAGGTGGGAGACCTGTTGCTGGACCCAATCCGCCAGGCGGTTAAAAAACGCAGCCTGCGGGTGGCGTCCCAAGCGGTGAAAATTACTTCTGCTTTGCTCGGAAGACGCTCATCAGGGATGGGTGCTGTTGCCCAGGCAATTTCTATCGGTTTACACCAGATGGTTGTAAAATAATTGGAAGGGAGGTGATGCAATAAGGAAAACACAATTATTTGATAGTTAATGAAAGTCGGTATGACCCTGGAACAGGGCTATCACAATCCAATCAAATTTCAGGAGGAAAGAGATGTCAAAGAAGTTGTTTACGTTGGTCAGTGTAATCCTGGTTGCCGCCTTTGTTCTGGCAGCCTGCGCACCGGCCGCTACCCCCACGCCAGCCGAACCGGCCGCGCCTGCGGAACCGGCTGCGCCTGCGGAACCGGCCGCGCCTGCGGAACCGGCCGCGCCAGCCGAACCAGCCGCTGAGGAAGTCACCATCGCTATCTGGCATCAATGGAGCGGGGCGTATCTGGAAGCCATCACTCAGGCCTTCCGTGATTACGAGGCTGCCAACCCGGGTGTCAAAATCGAGCTCTCCAACCCAGAGGATGTCGGTAACGCTCTGAGTGTGGCGATCCCGGCTGGCGAAGGCCCCGATATCATTGGCTGGGCCAATGACAAAATCGGTGAGCAGGCTTTGCAGGGCAATATCGTCCCGCTGACGGATTACGGGATCGATATGGCGTTCTTACAGTCAGTCTATACTGAATCCGGCATTAACGGCGTTATCTGGCAGGACATGATCTGGGCGCTGCCTGAGACCATGGAAGGTATCGCGCTGGTTGCCAACAACGCGGTTGTGACAGACGAATATCTGCCCGCAGATCCCTTCGATTTTGACGGCTTGCTCGCGGCGGCCGAAAAATTCCGCGCTGACACCGGCAACGCTCTGATCTGCAACCAGGGTTTCGGTGCTGAGGATGCCTACCACCTGTCGCCGATCTACTTCGGCTTTGGTGTTCCTTCCTATGTCGATGAAGACGGGAAACCCTACCTGGACACCCCAGAAGCGCTTGCGGCTGGCGAATGGCTGGTGAAACTGGCTGCAGTTTCCCTGGCTGAAAACAGCTACGATATCTGCAACGCTGCACTGCAGGAAGGCCGTGTCGGCATGTGGTGGACCGGCCCCTGGGCGATTGCTGGCATCGAAGAAGCTAACATCGATTATTCTGTGATCGCCATGGGTAAACCCTTTGTGGGTATCAAGACCCTCATGCTGAGCAAGAATGCCGTCGATCGCGGTAAGGAAGCCGCTGCTCTGGAAGTGATGAAATACTTCACCAGCCCCGAAGTGCAGAAGAAACTGGCCCTGGTCAACAAGACCATCCCGGCGCAGACTGCTGCCCTCGAGGATCCTGAAGTCGCCCAGCTTCCGGCTGTGGTTGGTTTCGGTAACGCCCTGGCCATTGGTGTGCCCATGTCGCCCTCACCATTCTCATCCGCCCAGTGGGGTCCTGTCGGCCGCGCATCTGCTGCCATCTGGACCGGAGCCCAGACTCCTGATGTCGCCCTGAAGGAAGCCAACGCCGCCATTATCGAAGGCGTCGAGGCAATGAAGTAAACCGCTTTACCCTGCGGGGGGAGCCATTAGGGCTCTCCCCGCTTTCTCTTATTGCTTCCCCACTTAAAATCGCGAATTTTCCTGAGAAAGGAGCACGCTATGGGCGCCTGGCGCAGTGGCCGTAAAGGGTTAACCATCTTTTTGTTCCTGTTTCCAACGCTCCTGGGAATTCTTGTTTTTAACGTATATCCGATCGTATTGAATACTTACATCTCCTTTACCGATCGGAACAGATTCCGACCAAAACCCGACTGCGAAGTGGTCTTAAGCGGGATACTCGACCCATTATGCTGGCCTCAGTTCCGCGAGAGGGGGGCGGGTGGTTTAGGTTCTCCATATAAAATCGCCAATCCGGTTACGGCTAACTACAGTTACCTTCTTGGAAAACTGTTCACCGTAGATTCGGTTGTGGCATTCGGGAAAATCGCCCTGGTATTCCTGCCTTTATTTGGCGCCGCCTTTGTCAATAAACGCCTTGACCGGCAGATTGACAGGCCAATATCCTCGGGAGGGGTCTGGTTGATCGCCATCGGTCTGATGGTTACCCTGGCATTTTTGTTATCTCTGAGGGCGGCGTTCAGCCAGTTGATGACAACAGGGCCATTCTTCATCGTTGTTTTCAGGACGATCCTGTTTGTGCTCATCCGCGTGCCGCTGACATTTTTGTTTGGGTTAACACTGGCGATTATCCTGAATAATCCCAATCTAAAAGGCAAAACATTTTTCCGAGTGGCGTTGTTTGTACCCTGGGGGGCTTCTTCAGTAGCAATTCTGATGGCTCTGGTGTGGCAATTTCTGTTCAGGCAGCAAGGCACTATCAACCAGGTCCTGACTTTGATTGGGGTTGAAGGTCCAATCTGGCTGCAAGACCCAACGCTCGCATTTGGCGTGGTTGTGCTGGCTGATATCTGGTTTTCCTATCCCTTCTTCATGGTGGCGATCCTAGGTGCCCTGCAATCCATTCCGGTTGAACTTTACGAAGCGGCCGAAGTGGACGGCGCCAACTGGCTGGTTAAGTTGCGGAATATCACATTGCCGTTGATCCGCCCGGCGGTGCTTCCAGCCACGGTGTTGACCTCGATTACAGCCTTTCAGATGTTCGGAACAGCTTTTGCTATCACGGCAGGCGGGCCGCTCGCTGGCGCGGATACCCCTGGCGCCACAGAGTTTGTCATGGTTTACGCTTACCGGCAGATCTTCCAACTGGGCAACTACGGTAGGGCAACGGCATTCGCAGTTTTGATTTTTGTGATGCTGTTCCTGGCGACGCTGTACAGCCTGCGGATTACGAGGATAACGAAAGGAGCATACGAATAATGGTCCAGAAAACCAGTTTAGGCGCTCGTATCGCCCAATACGCCTTCCTTGTATTGGCGGTCATATTTGCCCTCTACCCGGTCTGGTTCGCTATATTGGCATCCGGCCGGGCCGGCGGGCGTCTGTATACCCTCAGCCTTCCAGGAATGTTTCTGCCCTTAGAATTCACGCTGGAAAATTTCCGCGTCATGCTGTTCGAAAGGCCATACCTTACCTGGTTAACGAACAGCATCAAAGTTGCCTCGATCACCACCATCGCCAGCCTGATCGTGTGTACATCGGCTGCCTTTGCCCTATCGCGTTTCCGGTTTAAGGGCCGGGAATTTATCCTCATCTTTCTGCTGGCGATCTCTACATTTCCAGGTATTCTTTCACTGGTAGCGATTGCCCAGGTTCTTACGGCGGTTGGGCTTTTTGGCAAACATCTCGGCCTGATCCTGGCATTCACGACCGCGACATTGGTTTTCTGTACCTGGAACCTGAAAGGATACTTTGATACCATCCCAATTGATCTTGAGGAAGCTGCCCAAATTGACGGAACCACCCCAATTCAGGCGTTTTTACTCATCGCTCTGCCGCTGGCGCGGCCTGCGTTGGCGGTTACAGCCATTCTGGCTTTCATGACCGGTTGGGGAGATTTCATCTTCTCATCTGTTTTGGTGCCCGCGCCTGATTCGGTCAAGCTGGCTGTGCCTGCCCTGTACTCAATTGCGAACACGCACGCTGTACCATGGGGGCACTTCGCTGCCGGGGCTGTTATCGTCGTCATCCCGACGGTGCTGGTCTATCTGGGTTTGAATCGTTATTTCGAAGCAGGCCTGACCATAGGCGGTGTCAAGGGTTAATAAGGTGGTGTGTGGACGATTTTATCTTTGGGACGTTAGCAACTGAAGAAAAACGGCTGGAACGTGTCCGGGCTTTACGGGCGGGGGTTACCCACAATTTTAACCGCGCACCCCATACTCCCCGGCCGGGACAACAAGTGAAAATTGCGCTGACGGTTGGCCCGGATCACCCTTGTGACCGGGCTGCTGTCTATTGGACTGATGACGGCAGTGACCCCATCGGCCATGACGGCATTGCCATCCACGGGTCCGTTTCACCCATGGTGCTTGTTAAAACAGAATGGGATACCCTGCTATGGGGGTATGTTGCTCATTACTGCGCTGTGTTACCAGCGTTTCAGGATAAAACCCTGGTGCGCTACTGCATTGCAGCCCATATTCCGGGGAAAGGCGAGGTATGGGCGGATGAAGGCCGGATGCATGCCTTTTTTGTTGATGAGACCGATCCACCAGCCTGGGCGCAGGAAGCCATCATCTACCAGATTTTTTCGGAGCGTTTTTATCCCGGAGGTGGCAGGCAGTGGCACACACCAGCCCGACTGACCGGTTTCTACGGCGGGACATTAGCTGGGGTTGCCGAAAAGCTGGATTACATCGCTGACCTGGGGGTTAATACGATCTGGTTTACCCCCATTTTTCCTACCCCCAGCCATCACGGCTACGACGCCCTGGATTTCTTTGAGATCGAACCGCGGCTGGGCAGCAAGGACGAATTCAAACAATTGCTGGAAAAAGCGCATGCCCGCTCCATCCGCATTCTGCTAGACTTTGTGCCAAACCATATCTCAAACCAGCATCCGATTTTTCAGGATGCCGCCCGCAACGCGGAAAGCAAATACAGGCATTGGTTTTCCTTCCGGCAATGGCCGCATGACTACGAGACCTTTTTTGGTGTGAAGTCACTTCCCCAGCTTAACTTGCGTAACCCCGAAGCCCGCCAATATGTGTTGGAAGCCGCCCGTTACTGGTTGGAATTCGGCGTTGATGGTTACCGCGTGGATTATGCTATCGGACCCAGCCCAGATTTCTGGGCAGCTTTTCATCAAGTCACGCGAGGCGCGAAGGCTGATTGTTGGACATTTGGGGAAATCGTCGACCCGCCCGATGTGCAGCTTTCCTTTGAAGGCGGGTTGGATGGAGCCCTGGATTTCAATTTGTTAGAAGCGCTGCGCCAGGCGTTTGCATTTGGGCGCTGGGATGCCTTACGATTGGCTTCTTTCCTCGACCGGCATGAAGCCTATTTTCCGCCAACCTTTACGCGTCCCTCGTTTCTCGACAATCACGATATGAACCGCTTTCTGTGGGCGGCTGGAAACGACAAACGCCGCCTGAAACTGGCGGCTGTGTGCCAGTTCACACTGGCGGGCCCTCCAGTTATTTATTACGGCACAGAGGTTGGCATGTCGCAGCAGCGGGATGTGCGCCAGGGTGAGCGTGGTTTTCCGGAAGAGTCACGCCTGCCAATGGTGTGGGATGAGGACCAGGACCAGGAACTCCTCGGCTTTTACCGCGCATTGACTGAGCTGCGGCGGTCATTCCGTGTGCTGCAATCAGGAACGCGCAGGACACTGCTGGCGCAGGAAAATGTGCTGGTTTACATTCGTGAAAATGACAGCGATCGACTGATGGTAGCGCTTAATTTGGCCGATTCGCACGCAGCTCTTCCGATTGATGGACATTTGAAGGCTTTAGTCGCCTCGGACAACGGCTGTGAGCTGGTACAACAGGACGATAAGACTCTGCTCGAGCTGCCAGGTTTGAGCGCTGTGGTCGCTAAGTACTCCGGCTAAAGTCCTTTTGGAAAGTCGCTGATTTGCTAACAAAGGTGCTGAATTTCCCACTGAGTAAATTGCCGAGGTGGTGGAAACGCCGGCATACCATCACGGTGATTGTGTTAATGAGTGTTTTTCTGCACGCGTGGGCCGTATGGCAGCTACCTCTGGATGCTGATGAGCCAACTTACATGCGTGCGGGCAGGGCCTATGCGGGTTACATCAGCAGCGGCGACCTGCAGGGGGTGATCGACTACGCACAAAACCGCGAACATCCACCCCTGGTTAAATTGCTTTACAGCCTGCCTCAACTGTTGGGGATTGATTCTCCTGACGGCCAGGCTGCCTTTTTTTTCAACCGTTCGATCAGCGCCTTTTTCGGGGTTCTACAGATCCTGTTGCTGGCGCTGGTAGATCCACTGGCCGCCTTTTTTCTAAGCCTGCATTCCTACACCATTAAATACACCAGCCAGGTCTACCTGGAAGCGCTGCCATTGTTCACCAGCCTGATGGCCGTATTCGCATTTCGCAGGGCGCTCGAGCAGGAGAGGGATCCCAAACCTATCCGGCGATTTCCCTGGTTGTGGCTTTCCGCAGTGGGATTAGGACTTACCGCTGCCAGCAAATATTCCTATTTGATGATCCTGTTTCCGCTGGCTTTCCTGGCTTTGTACCGCCGTACGCTTAGCTGGCGCAGCCTGATTCTTTACATCCTGGCAGCCGCAGGGGTGTTCTGGCTGTTCAATCCCTATCTCTGGAATGAGCCCGTCAGCCGCCTGGTTGATTCGCTGCTTTTTCACAGCCGCTACACCCAGGGGCTGGATGTGCGGTTAGCGAATTATCCTTGGTACCAGCCGCTGATCTGGATAGCCACTTCGGTTCCCTGGCACCCGCAGGTGTTTTTCTTTTTCACCCTGGATGAATTTATTTTCTGGTTAGGAATGATAGGGGTTGTAACTTACGGTCGAAAACAACCCTGGTTGTTGGTGTGGTTTTTCTCGAACCTGGCGGTATTGCTGGCGTGGACGACAAAATGGCCGCAGTATTCTCTTATTATCGCCCCGGCTTTGTGCATGCTGGCGTCCGGGTTCCTGCGCTGGGCGATTGGCTGGTTAAAAGTCAAAGATGATTACTGGGACTATCTTGAAGAAATGCTGCCGAAACCCCCGCGAATATTCTGGTGGCTGGTGATCGGAATATCCGTTGCTATTACCGTCGGAAAAGTCGGTTACGAATACGAGCGGGCGCTGAGCCGAAAGGGCTGGACTCAAATTGTTGCAGATATTTCACCGCTGCCCTCGAATACGGTAAATGACCTGCTGCAGCGAGCCAATGGTGAGGTCATTCTCGCCACGGATAACGGGATCGCCATTTGGAGCAGTGACAGCAGCACGCCCTGGGGGAGCTCCCCACAGACGCTTAAGACGGATAATTACCCGCTGCCAGCGAACCGTGTAACAACAGCCTATGAAGATCGGCAGGGAAGAATCTGGTACGGGACCGACAGCGGTATCAGCATGGTCGATGATGATCATTGGTCTTCTTTCGGGGCCACGGATTTTGATTTACCGGGTGCGCGTGTGCGGGCACTCGCTGAGGACAGCAGCGGACATATCTGGGTTGGAACGATTGAAGGATTGGCCAGGTGGGACGGAAAACAGTGGACAAAATATACACCCGACAACAGCGCTCTGTTAGACTTATCCGTGTTCACGATTGCGGTTCAAAATAATTCTGATCACGAAACGCTGTGGTTCGGTACTAGATTGGGAGTCACCAGTTTCGATCGAGGTACAGAAGAATGGCAGAGCATGGATTTATCCACGCGAGATTTAGGCTGGGGTGGGGTTTCAGGTTTACTGGTCGACAGGCAAAACCGCGTGTGGATCGCGACCATGGGAGGCGGGTTATCCATCTGGCAGGATGGCCAGATGACTACCTACCGGGCCAGCAATTCAGGTCTGCCAACCAACAATGTGAGCGCGATTGCGGAAGGAGCAGACGGGGATTTATGGATCGGATTGGGATTTTCGACCGAACCCGGTGGTCTGGTTGTGCAATTGGATGCAGACAATAACTGGCGCCGGTTTACCAGTTCCAACTCTGGTTATAACGGCGGTGAACCCAAAACTATGATGGTGGATAACACCGGCCGCTTATGGATCGGTACTGCCATCAACGGATTACAAATCTTTGATGTGAGCCAAGTGCGTAAATAAATAGAGGAAGGATGGGGAGACCAGAATGAAAAAGCTGACAGGATTGTTAATTGTGATCGTGATACTGTCGTTGGTGCTTTCAGCGTGCCGGACGGTAGAAACCCCGCCAGCGCCGACACAACCGGTGCCGCTGCCAGAGGCAACCTTTACGCCGCAGGCTGCACCGACCGAAGAGGTGCTTGAAGAGGATGTCCTCTACCTGAACCTGATGTGGCATCAGCACCAGCCCTTATATTACAAAGATGAGGATGGCATCTATACCCGCCCGTGGGTGCGCGCACATGCGACCAAGGACTATTACGACATGGCGTACCTGGTTTCGCAGTACCCGGATGTGAAAGTGACCTTCAACCTCACCCCTGTGCTGCTGCGCCAACTGGTCGATTTTGTAGAGAACGGCGCCAAGGATGCCTACTGGGTCCTGGCAGAAAAACCGGCTGCCGAATTAACTACAGCCGATAAGGAATTCATCCTGCGACGGTTTTTTGATGTCAACTGGACCAATATCATCGCGCGTTTCCCCCGCTACCAGGAACTGTTGAACAAACGAGCGGGGACGGATGACGCCGCAATTTCTGAGGCGCTGGAATCCTATACCGAGCAGGATTTCCGCGACCTACAAATTTGGGCCAATCTGGCCTGGTTCGATCCGATGTTTCTCGAGCAAGAACCCCTGAGCAGCCTGGTGGCGAAAGGCAGGAATTTCTCCGAGGAAGACAAAATCACCCTGTTTACTGAAGTCGAGCGGGTTATGGCGGAGGTTATTCCGCTGCACAAACAGCTTCAGGATTCCGGTCAAATCGAGGTAACCACCACGCCCTACGCCCATCCAATCCTGCCTCTATTAATCGATACCAACCTGCAGACCGTTGGAAATCCTGGGTCGGATGTACCTCTGAGGTTTTCTTACCCGCAGGATGCCCTTACGCATCTCGAACGCTCTGTGGAGATGTATGAAAGCCATTTTGGGCGGGCCCCGCGAGGACTTTGGCCCGGAGAGGGTGCTGTCGCACAGATTATGGTGCCGTTTGTTCTGCGGGCAGGTTATTCCTGGATGGCGACAGGGGAGCCTGTGCTGGCCAAGTCGCTCGGACTGGACAGTTTCACCCGTGACAGCAAGGAAACCGTGAATGAAGCCGACCAGTTATACCGGCCTTATTACGTGACCAACCAGGCGGGCGAAAAGCTGGCGGTATTTTTCCGCGATGGGGTCATTTCAGACAAACTGGGCTTCACCTATTCAGGAGTACCCGGCAGGGCGGGCGCCATCGATCTGATGCAGCGCCTGGAAAATATCCGTGAAAAACTGGAAGAAAATGGGGCTGAGGGCCCTCACATTGTTAGTATCATCCTGGATGGTGAAAATGCCTGGGAATATTATCAAAACGATGGGATCGAATTTCTAAGCACTTTTTACCAGTTGCTCTCAGAAAGCAAGACCATCAAGTCTATAACGCCCAGTGAATACATCCAAAAATTCCCGGACCAGCGCATGATCGAAGATCTCTTCCCGGGCGCTTGGTTCAGCCCCAACTATGATACCTGGATTGGTGAACAGGAAGAAAACACCGCCTGGGATTACCTGCGTCAGACTCGCGAAGTCCTGGCGAAGTACGATATTTCGCGGGTTCGTTCGGCGGATCCCGAAGCGGTTGCCCTGGCGCAGGATTACATGTTCCTGGCAGAAGGGTCGGATTGGTTCTGGTGGTATGGCGATGACCAGGATTCAGGGCAGGATTCTTATTTCGATGAGGGTTTCCGTGCGCTGTTGCGAAAAGTTTTCACAGCCTTAGGAGAACCCGTGCCGACCTTTGTTGAAGTCCCCATCATCCAGGCTCGTCCGGCGTTGGCAGAGACCCCGCTGTTGGGTCTGGCGACGCCGGTAATCGATGGGTCGCTAGGCGCTGATGAATGGTCGCTGGCGGCTACCTTCTCGGTTGCGGAGGCAACTTCAGCCTCCACGCTTGCCTATGTAATGGATGAAAAGAACCTTTACCTGCGCGTGGACGCTCCCAGCGGCGGCGCGATGGCGCGCACGCTCTCTCAGCCGGTGAATTTCTACTTCCAGGCACCTCGCAGCGCTCAGGGCTACCCGTTTACCCTGTCGGATGACCCTCAATTGATCGGGATATCTGCGTCGCTGGCTTTTTCCTGGACAGGCGAGACCACCCTGGCGGGATACAGTGCGAATTCGGACGGTTGGCAGCCAACCGATGTGAGCGGGACAGCAGCAGCCAGCGCGGGATTGCTGGAAGTGGCGATCCCATTAAGTGTCTTTGGCGAAGTTGAAACCGGAGACGAACTCAGGCTGGTGGTGACCGCTGGAGAAGAGCAGCAATTCCTGCCAGCAGCCGGACCGGCCCAGGTGATTATCCCAGACCTGGGATTGTCGACTGTGGTGTTTGAGGTGGACGATCCGGAGGGGGACGACCACGGCCCGGGTACATACAGTTATCCGACCGATGCGGTCTTTCAAAACCGGGCGTTCGACCTGAAATCCTTCCGCGTTTCATACGATGATAACAATATCATCTTCCGCGTGGCTTTCAATGGTCCCATTCCTAATCCCTGGGGCTCCCCCAACGGGCTGGCGATACAGACCGTGGATATCTATGTGGATCTGGATCCGGGTGCTGGTTCAGGTGCACGCCTGCTCTTGCCGGGCCGAAATGCGGCGTTGAAAGCAGGAAATGGTTGGGATTTTGCCTTGTGGGTGGAGGGTTGGACGCCTCAGGTGCTGCGTCCACAGGCGGACACCCTCGAGCCGGTGCAAATGACAGAAGCCAGTATGCGCATCCTGGTCGATCCTGCAGCCCGTACCCTGACACTGCGGCTGCCGCGCTCGGTGTTTGGTGACGGCAACCCCGAAGAGTGGGGGTACGTCGTGGCGGTCATGGGGCAAGAAGGATTTCCATCCGCGGGGGTCTGGCGGGTGAGAGATGTGGAGCGCCAACCAGCCCAATGGCGGTTCGGTGGCGCCCCGGCAGGTACCAACCACACGCGCATCCTGGACCTGATATGGCCTGAAGGTGCGGCATCTACTCAGGAAGAGATGTTGAGCAATTACCCATCCAGTACCGCGGATGCCGGCACACTGACTCCGGATGATTTCGCCCAGGTAGAACTGCTTCGACCTTAGTCAGACCGATTATTCTAACTTTCTAAGGTTCGGCGGGATGGTTGGCAATTTTACTGCAACCATCCCGCCTGAATGAGTATGTTATACTTTTGGCGTCCAATGAGGCAAACCGATGCAAAACCCGCAAGATGCCAACATTCAATTTACACAACCGCGTGAAGATGTAGAAATTCATCTTCCAGATGGTCGTGTCCTGCGGGGCAGGCGCAACGCGACTGTGGAGACTTTCCTGCGCGCTCTTCCTGAGTGGGACCATCCTCCGATTGTGGGAGCGATTGTAAACCATGAGCTGCGTGAATTGACCTACGCCGTCAGCATGGATTCGAAAGTCCAGCCAATTACCATGGCCAGCACGGACGGCGGCCGCATCTATCGGCGTTCACTGACCTTTTTACTTCAAGCTGCCTTCGAAAAGCTTTACCCGGATGCCAGCCTGACCGTTGACCATTCGGTTGTTTCTGGAGGGTATTACTGCCAGGTGAACGGCCGATCGCGTTTGACGGGTAAAGAATTACAGCGTCTGGAAAAATTCATGTATGAACTGGTCCAAAGTGACCTGCCTTTTGAACGCCGGATTGTACCGGTTGATGAAGCGGTTGAATACTTCAAGAAAAAGAATCACCCTGACAAAGTTCGGCTGTTAAAGTACCGTCAAAAAGGCACGCTTGTTCTGTATAAATTGGGAGATCATCAAGATTACCATCACGGCTACATGGTACCTTCCAGCGGTTATTTGCGCTGGTTCGCATTAAAAAGCCTGGATGATGAGGGTTTTATCTTAAGGTTCCCGCGCCAGCAGGCACCAGATAAATTATTACCCATGCCGGATAATCCCATCCTTTTACGGACCTTCAAGCAGTATGGCGCATGGTTATCCCGGCTTGGAATCGAAGATGTGGGCGCATTGAATGACTCAATCACCCAAAATCGCAGCCGCGAGGTAATTTTAGTGTCGGAGGCGCTGCATGAGCAAAAAATTGCTGAAATCGCCCGCCAGATCGTCGCCCGGGCGGACAGGGCGCGTATCATCCTGATTGCTGGTCCCTCATCATCTGGAAAAACCACCTTCTCGAAGCGCCTGTCTGTCCAGCTTTTGGCCTACGGTCTTTCGCCGTTCGCGCTGGAAATGGATAATTACTTTGTTGACCGCGAGCTTACGCCGGTCGATGAGAACGGCAATTACGACTTTGAATCCCTGAAAGCGCTCAATATCTCCCGGCTTGAAAAGGATCTGATGGATTTGATCGCGGGCAAAGAAGTCCAATTACCGCGCTTTGATTTTCGCAGCGGGAAATGCCTGCAAGGAGAACGGATCAAGCTGGCAGAAGACCAGTTGATCATCGTTGAGGGCATTCATGGGTTAAATCCTGATCTTCTGCCGAACATCTCGCAGGAGAATACATTTCGGATTTACGTTTCCTGTCTGACTCAGTTGAATCTTGACCGTTACAACCGCATTTCGACGACCGACACGCGATTGCTGCGCCGCATAGTGCGGGATGCGCGCGAACGGGGATATTCAGCCGTGGATACGATCGGCAGGTGGGAATCTGTGCGGCGCGGGGAAAAGAACCATATTTTTCCCTACCAGGAAAACAGCGACGAGATCTTTAATTCAGCTCTGGCGTACGAGTTATCCGCTTTGAAAACCCTGGCTGAACCGCTGCTGCGGCAGGTGCCTTACGGCAGAGAAGAATACATCGAAGCCAAACGCCTGCTTGCGTTTCTTGAATGGTTCCGGCCTGTGGATATCGACCTGATTCCAGATAATTCTATATTACGTGAATTCATCGGCGGGTCGATCTTGCAAGATTTCAGGCTGTGGCGCGCATCGGGGGACGAATAAAAAAACCTTCGCACATCTTTCGCGAAGGTTCTTTAATTTAAAGCGGGTTCAGTCTTACACGCCCTGGAAGATCTTTTCGTTCCGGCACAATTCTTCTTTGAGCATTTTTCCGAGACGACCGATGCCCTCGTTGATCTTTTCAGGGGTTGAGTAGGAGAAATTCAGGCGCATGGTGTTAAACCCGCCGCCATTGGGGTGGAAGCTCTCGCCCGGCACGTAAGCGACCTTGTTTTTGACCGCGGCAGGGAACATGTCGGTTGTGTTACAGGCCTCTGGCAGACGGACCCACAAGAACAAACCGCCCTGCGGGTGCGTCCATGTGACACCCTCCGGCATGTGCTCTTCCAAGGCCTCCAGCATGACATCGCGCCGCTCGCGGTAAACCTCGCAGATCTTGAGGACATGCTGATCCAGGAAGCCGTGCCGCCCGACTTCGTAGGCGACAACCTGGTTAAAAGTTGCCGTGTGCAAATCGCTGCCCTGTTTCACCAGGACGAGTTTGCGGATAACTTCCGGCGGCGCGATCACCCAGGCCAGGCGCAGCCCGGGGGCAAGGATCTTTGAGAACGTGCTCAGGTAGATGACATTACCGGTGTAGTGGCCGTTCTGCACGCGCATGCGCGCGTCGATTACCTCGACGGCGGGAAGATGTTTACCTTCGAAGCGCAGTTGCCCGTAAGGGTCGTCCTCGACGATGGGAACGCCGTATTGATCCGCTTTTTTCACCAGGACCTCTCGGCGTTCAAGAGACATACTGACACCCATCGGGTTCTGGAAATTGGGCAGAACATAGATAAATTTTGGGCCAGCTCGCAAAGCTTCATCCAGCTCGTCGGATACCATACCATCGTCGTCCGTCCGAACGGTGACATATTCCGCCCCGTAGGTGTTCCAAGCCTGCAGAGCGCCCAGGTAAGTGGGCGATTCGACCAGAATGTGGTCGCCGCGGTTTATAAAAGCCTTGCCGATCAAATCCAGCGCCTGCTGCGAGCCGGATGTGATCAGAACATTATCGGCAGAAATTTCAATTCCATAACGGGTGGTGTGACGCGCAATCATCTCGCGCAGGGGCAGGTAACCTTCCGTGGAGCCGTATTGCAGCGCCAAAGGACCTTGATCCTTCAATACTCGTAAACATGCTTCTCTGAATTCATCGATGGGGAAAACTTCGGGGGCGGGTAGCCCGCCTGCGAATGAGATCACTTCCGGATTTTCCGTTAGCTTGAGCAGCTCACGAATGGCAGAGGCTTTGATCCTCTGCGTGCGCTGCGCGTAGCGATGATCCCAGGGTGTGTGCATATTTATTTCTCTCCTTTATCAACTTTCTGGTTGACCGGCGCTTGCTTTGCGTATGATCGGTCGTGTGCAGGTACTGCATCCTCGTTAATGGTATTAACCAATCCCAATACTTCTCGATTTCATTTTACTTGATTTATTCAGCACCTCCTTTTTGGCAGAGATTCCAGATAGTTTACAATTTTGCATTGAAAAAACCAGGTGCTTTGGCTTACGCCGCCGCACCTGGTGGGCAGTTTATTTGGGGAAGCGGCTAATAATTACTGCCGCAGCAGGTAGAACGATCCGATCCCCGCTCTTTAATTCCGCGGGGGGTTTACCGGCGCTGGCTGGAGCGGATTGATAAATAAAAATAGGCGTTCCCTCGTCGGCTGACTTTAGGTCGACAAACGCCTGACCAGTCAGGAAACCTTCCGAATCGATCGCACAACTGGTAACGGTTCCAATCGTCCGTCCTTTGCGGTCGATGACTGGGTCGTGCAGGTGCGCCATGCGCACCCCCTTCTCGATGAAGCGAAAACGAACGACCACACCCTGGCGAGATTTTTCACGCGCCAGGAACGCCTGGCGGCCGATGAACCAGGGCTTATAGGTCTTAACATAGGATCCAAACCCGGCTTCAGCCACGCCGAGGTTCAGGTCGCCGCCCATTTCGTGCCCATAAAGCGGTAAACCAGCTTCGGTACGCAGAGAGTCTCGCGCCCCCAGGCCGCACGGCTTCAGGCCGAGCGGAGCGCCAGCCTCCATGAGAGCATCCCATAAACCGGCAGCTTTGTCAGGGTGAACAAACAGTTCAAAAGCCATTTTTTCGCCGGTGTAACCTGTGCGGGAAACCACCAGGTCGAAACCACCCACGACTGCTTCGCATAATTCGGTGCGCTTTAAGGCCATGATCTTACGGCGGTTGGCGGCATCCACGCCCAGGGCGAGCAGAATATCGCGTGATTTTGGTCCCTGCAGGGCAATATCAACGCGCATGTCAGCGCCCTCTTTAGGATCGCGCAGGTTGCGCAAGGTCACGTTGCGTCCGAAGGCGCGCGCTGCCGGGTGTTCAGGGTCAATCATCACGCGCCCATCGCGGACGGCGTTGAGCCAGGCCCAATCATTATCATCGTTGGCGGCGTTGACGACGACCAGGTATTTGTGCGTCTCTCGACGATACACCAGCAGATCATCAATCACATTCGCCTGCGGGTCGAGGAAATGGGTGTAGAGCGACTGCCCTACTTCCAGGCCGGCGATATCATTACCGCAAACTGAGTCCAGGAAGACGCCGGCATCCGGGCCTTCCGCCTGATACACACCCATATGGGCGACGTCGAAAAGACCGCAGGCCTGGCGGGTCGCCAGGTGCTCTTCCATGACCGAGGTATACCAGACCGGCATCTCCCAGCCAGCGAAGGGTATGACTTTTGCGCCTAATTTTTTATGGGTCTCATAAAGCGGGGTGCGCCGTAAGGTCTCGGGCTCTTTCTCCTGCCAGGAAAAAGCTGGCAGGGATGTTGCCTGGCTTTCAACGGTGATGCCAATATAATAGGGCTTTTTTGAGCCTACCAGCATGGTGGGGGTGCTCTGCAGCCCAGCCTCCGTAGATTCGCTGATGTAAATAGGTCCGGGAATACGGCGGGTCAGGTCGTCGTCGAACATGATATAGCCGTCTGAAAGCTGACGCAGCCAGGTGATGGCTTTTCCGGCCGCGGCAGCCGAGAGGTTAAGGCGGTAATGATCATCGCTCAGGCAGGAAAGCACACCTTCAATCCGTTCACCGTCCACCAGAAGGGTCGTTTGTTGTGCGTCGCCCGGTTTTAGGTCCTCAGTTTCGCTGGCGAAAACATAGTTTACGAAGGACCTGACATGCGTACCTTTGAGGTCGTAGGCCGGCATTTCAGACTTCGAATCAGGTTTGTCATCGATGAAAAAGTAATGCGGATAGCCATGGCGGGTAGGCTCAGCGTCAAATCCTGCCGTCTCTGCCAGGGTGCGAACACGCAGTTTGGCTTCCTCCAGGAGGTCGAACTTTATTTTGGCGCGGATGATTTCACCCTTGCGGGAAGATAGTGAATAAGGGCGGATGGCCAAAAGTACATCCGCCATCACATTCGCCAGTTCAAGGATTTCCTTCTCGCCAAAGCCGCGTTGAGTCACCCAGGGGGTGCCGTAACGGATACCGGATGCCGCCAGGGCAGTCTTATCGCCGGGGATGGTGTTGCGGTTCAAGACGATGCCGGCCACATCCAGGATGCGCGCGGCCAGGTCGCCTGAAAGCGGAGTGCCGTCTGCTCCGGTGATGGTTTTACAGTCCACATTGCCCAGGTGGGTATCGGTACCGCCGTAGGAAATTCTCAGTCCGCGTTTGGCCAGCTGGCTGGTTAAGGTTTTACAGTTTTCAATAATCTTATGCTGTAATTCTTTGAAACTATCGCTCTTTGCGATTTGAAGCGCAACCGCTAATGCGGCTATAGCATGCATATGCGGACCGCCCTGTTCACCCGGGAAAACAGCGCGGTCAATTTTTCGTGCCATGGCAGCATCCGCGGTCATGATGACGGCGCTGCGCGGTCCCATAAGGGTTTTATGGGTCGTAAAGGTGATCACATGGGCTGATCCTACCGGACTGGGTATCGCCTTGGCGGCAATTAACCCAGCGATATGCGAGACATCCGCCAGAACGAGCGCGCCGGCTTTATCGGCGATGGCTCGGAAACGCACCCAATCTGGCACCCATGGGTAGGAAGAGTACCCGGCGATGATAATTTTTGGTTTATGCTCCAGTGCCAAAGCTTCGACTGCATCGTAATCGATCTGCTCTGTTTGCGGATCGACATTGTAATGAACGACGTTATACAGTTTACCGGAGCGATTTACAGATGAGCCGTGGGTGAGATGCCCGCCGTGTAGAAGGTTCATTCCCAGGATGGTGTCGCCTGGATTGATGAGGGCGTGATACACAGCGTTGTTGGCGGGGGCTCCGGACAGAGGCTGAACGTTTACAAATAGTTGGTCGGGGGAGACTTTTTCGTTGGCATAGACTTCCGCGCAGCGGCGGCGCGCCAGCGATTCGATGATATCGGCATATTCGACGCCTTTGTAATAGCGAGGGTCTGCGTACCGACGATAATAGGTCAGGCGAGCGGTGTAATCCAGGATTTCATCTTCGCTCATCCAGCGCGTTTCTTCATCCGGGTATCCTTCGGCATATAAATTTTGAAAAACGGATCCCAGTGCTTCGCGAACGGCAACGGGCGCAGTGCTTTCGCTGGGGATGAGGATCAATTTGCGATACTGGCGTTCGGCTTCGAGTTGAATTAATTCGTGCACCCCTGGATCAACATCAACCAGCCGACCACGTGTCAGGAAATCTGCCATCGACTCTCTCCTTGGTTTAGTCAAAATTTTGTATTGTTAAGCTGCAACACGGTGCGCTTAAATACTGGCACACTGCGTCCACACCTATTGTATTCCCGAGGTGGGGGGTGGTCAAGGAAAAAATGTCCTGAACTGTCCTGCCGGTTGTAACCGAAATTCAGTCTGCGGGTTTTTTCAAAATCGAATCCAGCCAGTCGTGAATCAGGGCGAAAACTTCATCCTTTTCGGGCTCGTTGTGCAATTCGTGATATCCTCCCTGGATTGGGAAAAATTGGGTCTTTCCATCCAATTTTTCCGCGAAGTCACGCGTGGCCTGAAATTTAACCAGCCGGTCTGCAGTGCCGTGCAGCAGCAGCAGAGGCAGTGGGAACTCCCTGGTTTGCGTCACCAGTCTTTTTCCGGAATTAATCAAATCCAACCCCAACCGGACAGACACCAGATTGTGCACCTGCGGATCATTTTGATACGCCTGAATGACCCGTTCATCCTTCGATAGGCCTGTTATGTCCAGTTCGTTGGTCATCATAAAAGCAGGATACAGGTAATAAAGGATTTTTCCCGAAATCAATTTATGCAGCGGCACTCGCGTGGGAGCCAGGCCGGGCGAGGTGGCGACCACGCCGGCTATGGCTGGCTGGCGCTGTACCGCGTGATCGAGCACCAGGTTTCCTCCCAGCGAATGCCCATAGGTGAATACAGGCACACCAGGGAAGACCTCATAGGCTTTCTGGATCAGGGTGTCAATTTCATCGAGCAGATCATCCCATTTTTCTACGTGGCCGCGCTTGCCGCCAGATTTGCCGTGCCCGATATGGTCACAGGTGATCACGGCAATATTTGCCGTGGTAAATTTTTTCCCCCAATGCTGGTAGCGGTTGCTGTGTTCCCCAATTCCATGGATCAATACGATCACTGCTTTGGGTGGATTCAGCGGCTGCCAGATTTGCCCATACAACGCCAGACCTTTGCGATTGCGCCAATGGAATTCAGACTGTCTCATCTAATCCTCCCATGAAAGTCAACCCTTTGCAAAAGGGCAGTTTAAAGGACATCATTGGAAGTCTATAACACTTGGGTCATAATCGCAATCGTTGTGATGGTACAATTTCCCCTGGTTTTGTGAGACCATTTCCAGGCTGAATAGAAAAGAGGAAAAATCATGAAAGACGTCCGTGTGGAAAAACTGGCTGGTATGCTGGTAAATTATTCCATTGGGGTACATCCCGGGGACAAAGTGTGGATTCGCGGAGATGTAATCACCCGGGATCTAATGGTGGAGGTCTATAAGCAGGTCCTGCTGGCGGGTGGAAATCCTTACATGCTTCCCTATTTTGGCGAGACGCAGGAAATTTTCTATAAAAATGCAAATGAAGACCAGTTGAAATTCATTCACCCGCCGCAAAAATTGTTGTATGACACCTATGATTGCATGATCCATATTCTCGGCAGCGAAAATACCAAGGCACTGAGCAATATCGATCCGCAAAAAATGGTGATCACCTCGCAAGCTCAGCGCGAACTGTTCAATACCTACCTGGAACGGGCAGCGAAGAAGGAACTGCGCTGGACTTTGACACAATTCCCAACGCATGCTCACGCGATGGATGCGGATATGAGCCTGGATGAGTATGCGGATTTCGTTTATAAAGCGACCATGCCGGATTTGGATGACCCGATTGGATATTGGAAAAAAGTTTCTTTCCGGCAGCAAAAAATTGTGGAATGGCTGCAGGGGAAAGATGAGATCCGAGTGGTCGGTCCTGAAACCGATCTGCGTCTGAGTGTTAAGGGCAGGAAATTCATCAATTGCGATTGTCATGAGAATGTGCCCGATGGAGAGGTTTTTACCGGACCTGTGGAAGACAGCCTGGAAGGAACTGTGTACTTTTCATACCCGGCGATACACGGCGGTCGCGAGGTAAGCGGGGTGCGCCTGTGGTTTGAGAAGGGCAAGGTGGTAAAGGCGAGCGCGGAGAAAAACGAAGAATACCTGCTTAAAACCCTGGACACAGATGAAGGCGCGCGCTATGTGGGTGAATTCGCTATTGGTACCAACGAAGGCATCACGCGGTTCACCCGCAACATCCTCTTCGATGAAAAAATTGGCGGCAGCTTCCACATGGCGCTTGGCTCAAGTTATCCGGAAACGGGCGGGAAAAACCAGTCCGCGATTCACTGGGACATGATCTGCGATTTGCGCGACGGCGGAGAAATTTGGGTGGATGATGTCTTGATGTATAAAAATGGTCAGTTCGTCATCGTATGAGCGCCCATAACGCCTGAGATGACCAACCAGCCCGAATTAAATCTCCAGCAAGAAGAAACGCTGCACGAAAACAAGACAGGATGTTTTCTGCTTGGCGCGTACATCCTGCTCATCCTTTGGATCGCCGGGGTCAGTGTGCTGCACCTGGCAGGTCAATGGACACTCGAGCAGTTAATCTTTGAAGGTTCACTGGGCATTCCAGACGTTCGTTTGGTGCTGGCAGCGGCGTATGTTTTAAGTCTGCTTCTGCCGATCAGCGCTCTCAGCGCCTTCATGAAGGATGGGAGGAAACGGCTGATCCTCAATACCTGGCGGATAGCAGCGGTTTTCCCCTTATTAACCCTGCCTGTCCGCCTGCTTCCGTTGACGGCCTGGCAATCCATGGCCGCGGCGCACCTGCTTGTCCTTTTCGTCCTCTTTTTTTTGATGCGCCGCTGGCTGCCGGGCTCCGCAATTCGAGGGGGGCGATTCCGGCAGGAATTTACCGGCTGGCAAGCGCCCATGATTTTGGCGGCTTTAATATGGATCCCATGGGTGATTTGGGGCGCGATGGGATCCTGGCTGGACAGCCTGCTCGGGCTGCTGACAGGATTGGGGCTGGGCGCTGCGATGACTCTGCTCCTCCAACCGCTGCTGTCTCAGCGGACAGAAGAGACCGGTGCTGGAGGAGGGATGGATTTGCCCAACCAGGTTTTAGCGGTTTTTGTGGCGGTGTTGATTTTCTCGGGCGGGTTTGCCATGGTCGGGTTGCAGTATCTTTTCACGCCGCTGGCTGTCATCGCCGGCCTTATGGCGATCATACTTTCCAACCAGCATGAGACCTGGGGCATAATCGCACCGGGCTGGGGAAGCCGGATGGCCTTAATTGGGTTGATCGCCTGCCTGCCGCTCGTTTGGGTAGATGGGGATGAGTTGATGCTGGTCATCGGCATTGAACCTGGTGAGACCCTTTCCGTGGCGTTGATCCTCTTAGGCACGAGTCTGGCGCTGGGGCTGGCAGCCAGCGCGCTTCTGCTGGTAATTCGACGCCGCCTGGCCCTGAATTCCTTTTCGATTGGTCATACCCGAACCTGGGGTTGGGCGGTGGTTTTGGCCTGGATGATTACAGCCGGAGCGCATCTCATCGCTGGCCAACCGGGTTTCTATGGAGAAAAACTCTTTGTTGTGTTGCGTGACCAGACTGACCTGACTGAATTGGCGGGGGTAGAAGACCCTGTCAGTCGCCGGGAGGCGGTATACGCGGTGTTAACTGCGCATGCGCATGAGAGTCAGACTGATCTGGTCAATATCCTTTCCCGCTTAGGGATTGAGTTCCAAACCTACTATCTGGTGGATGGATTGGAAGTCAATGGCGGACCATTAATGCGCCTGTGGCTCAATTCGCGTCCGGAGGTCGGGCGGGTATTGGATAGTCCGCAATTGCGTCCCGTAAACCTTAAGAGGGTACCCGCGCGCGGCAGCCGCGCAATTGTGGATGCCCCGATGTGGAACCTTACGATGATCCAGGCGCAGAAAGTGTGGGAAGAATTTGGCGTACGCGGTGCTGGCATATTGATCGGACAATCGGATTCAGGGGTTGATGGTTCGCACCCCGAGCTGGCGGATGCTTACCTGGGGAGAAACGGCGGTCAGGATTACCATTGGTTTGATCCCTGGAACGGCAGCCCTGAACCACAGGATTTCAACGGGCACGGAACCCACACTTTGGGGACGATTCTGGGAAATCGGACGGGGGTCGCGCCGGACGCAGAATGGATCGGCTGTGTGAACCTGGCTCGCAACCTCGGCAACCCGGCTTATTACCTGGATTGCATGCAATTCATGCTGGCGCCCTTTCCGGCCGGCGGTGATCCAGCCGTGGATGGGGAACCAGCGCGCGGCGCACACATTTTGAACAATTCCTGGGGCTGCCCATGGGTGGAAGGCTGCGACGCAGGGGTCTTCCATCCAGCGGTGAACGCCTTGCGTGAAGCGGGTGTTTTCGTCGTCGCCTCAGCTGGGAACTCGGGTTATGGAGGATGCGGCTCGATCAATTCACCCCTGGCGGTCTACGAGGAGGTCATCAGTGTCGGGGCGGTTGATGAAGGCGGAAACCTGGCGGACTTCAGCAGCCTCGGTCCGGTGACCGTGGATGGGAGCATGCGGCTGAAACCAGACCTGGTTGCGCCAGGAGAATTCATTCTTTCAGCTTACCCGGGCGCTACCTATGAGGTTGCCAGCGGGACTTCAATGGCTGGGCCACATGTTGCCGGGGTGGTAGCCTTGATGTGGTCCGCCAACCCGGATTTGATCGGTCAGATCGACATAACCACTCAAATCCTGTTAGAAAGCGCGCAAAAATACAGCGGGGAACTCCCAACTTGCGCGTCTGACGGGATGATCCCGAATAATGGCTCTGGATATGGGATTGTGGATGCCTATGAGGCGGTTAAACGCTCTCTTGATCCTTGAATTGCGCCGCAGCGTCCTTGATTAAATAGGACCTGAGATATATGGTTTTTCCGAATTTGAGTGATTATAATAAGAAATGAAAATAGTGGTTGGCACCCTGAAATCAATACCGATTGCCGTATATTATCGTCATGAGAGAGGCCGCAACCTTGGGGTTCTATCGGTGTTAGTATTTGCGAACGCACTTCAAGCCAGGATGAGATCTTGGACGAATTAACAGACGCAGAGGCCATCATCCGAGCTGGAAAAGGCGACAACGAAGCCTTCAGCGTGCTTTATCAACGCTATGTGAGGCGGATTTACAACTACATTTTTTACCGAACAGGTAGTTCTCACGATGCGGAAGACCTGACGGAAAGGGTATTTTTTCGGGCACTCAACCACATACACAATTATCGTAATCGCGGCGTGCCTTTTTCGGCCTGGCTGTACCGGATTGCTCACAACCTGGTAGCGAACTGGCACCGTGACAATAAGCGCCGTAAAGAGGTTCCCCTGGAGGATTATGTGTATTCCATTCGTCAGGGCGATTACCCTGAGTCATCAGTGGTAAAGGGGCAGGAAATTGAGGTTTTGTTGCGAGCGATCCAAAAATTACCTGAAGAACGTCAGACTTTATTGATACTGAAGTTCGTAGAAAGGTTATCCAACGAAGAAATAGCCAGGATCATGGGACGCAGCGAAGGGGCCATAAAAAGCCTGTATCACCGCACCTTGCTGGCCTTGCGAGGTGACCTGGGTATTGAGATATCAGGAGAGTAGGCAATGATTAAGATTGTTACCGACGGGGCGGCTGACATGCCGGAAGGCTGGGAGAAAGAGTTCGAGATCGAGGTTATTCCCTTACGGATCCGCTTCGGTGAGGAAACCCTGTTACAGGGCAGGGATGTAAACAAGGACAATTTTTACCGGCTGGTGATCGAAAAGAGATTGCCGCCGAAAACATCGCTGCCGTCCCCATATCAGATTATGGATTTTTACCGGCAAATTGCGTCCAAAACGGATGAGATTTTATCGATCCATATCGCCAGTAAATTATCCGGGACATTTGACGCAGTTTCCACGGCTGCGAAAGAGCTGGCAGATGAGTTGAGGGTGTACCCCTTCGATTCAGGCGCAGGTTCTGCAGCCCTGGGTTTTATGTGCAGGGAAGCACGACTGTTAGCCCGCCAGGGAAGATCCACCCAGCAGATCATTGAACGGCTGGCCGTTATGCGCGAAAGATTGTCAATCATCTTTACCCTTGAAAACCTGGAATTTGCTTACCTCAGCGGCCGCATTAACAAGTTGCAGACAGCCCTTTCTTCTCTGCTGCGGATAAACCCGATCATCGTCTTACGGGATGGTTTACTGCAAATGGCGGAAAAGGTCCGCACCCGGCAGCGCGCGCTGGACCGGGTGGTGGAAGAGATCCAACGCCGGGTTGGGGAGCAGAAAATGAATATCGCGGTTGTCCACGCTGCGGCGCCAGAAGCCGCCAGGGATTTAATTGAGCGGGTAAAACGCGCCATCCCTGGCTGCCGATCCATTGTGGTAACAGAATTATCTATTCCAGTCGCCGCCCACCTGGGACCGGGAGCGATTGGTATCGTAGCCTATCCTGCCAATGACGAGGTTGAATAAGATGGCGACTCAGGCTCAATTCTTGATGGGGCTGGAAGAAGATTTGAGTGTTTATTTAAAACCAGTTGACCCAGATCCTGATTTCATTCAAAAACTGGGTGACCGGCTAGCCAGACCAAATGTGGTCTCCATAGAGCACCACCACAATACGCTGCTGGCTGGAATTTTGGTGGCGGCGGGTCTGGCTTCAGGCGCGTTGCTGATCTGGCTATTGCGGCGCTTGTTTTAAAGCAAATCCACTAGTCTGCCAGACCCAGCTTATCCTTTAAATCTTTTAGCGTTGGTTCCACCAGGATGCTGCCGTCCGGGAACACAATGGTCGGGACGCTGCGAAAGCCGTTATTCACCTGTTCAACATAACGGCGGCCGTCCATATCATCGTCGATATCAATGAAGGTGTAATCAATACCGTTTTCATCCAGCAATCTTTTTGCGCGGCGTGACTCAAAACACCAGGTTGTACCGTACATGGTGATCTTAGTTGAGTTCGTGGTCAAGGTTTTCTCCTGAGATGATTTTTTCCAACACGGAAATCAGCGTTTTGGCTTGCTCAATTAGATCCACATCTACCGGTAAGTTGTAATCCGTATCCACGCGCATCAACAGGTAGTCAATTGGCATTTTGATAGGGGCGGGGCTATTCTCTGCTCGTCGTAAGAGTTCCAATACTGCCACTGCGCTTGGGTCATTGTATGCGATGCCCATGAAGTTTAAGTATTCTCTAGCAGCGATCCCGGCAGCACGACGCGCGCAAACCCGGGCTCGTCCTGTATAACCCTGAGCGCGTGCCTGTTCCGCCTGAAGTAATTCGCTTTCGATTTTCAACCTGGTTTCGCGTGTAAACATAATTTATTGTACCAAGATTGCACCCTGTATGCTTAGACAGGATTAAGGTTTCAGATTGCGCAATTCCTTGACAGGTGAAAAAGCGAGACTAGAATTGGTGATGGCGCTGAATCATTCAGCGTTTTTATTGGAGGATAAAATGAAAAATACCTGGCGTACCCTGTGGTATGCCCGTCACTACTGGAAAACAGCCCTGGGGGCATTTATCAGCCTTTTACTGGTTAATGCAACCAACCTGGCGGCTCCGCAGTTGTTGCGTGTCCTTATTGATCAAGGCATCCAACTGGTAGATATGGCGGTTGTGCTGCGGGTTGCCGGTCTGCTGGTTGGACTGGCATTGGTGCGCGGTTTATTTAATTTCCTGCAAGGTTACTGGACAGAAGTCACCTCACAGGGCGTTGCTTATGATTTACGCAACGCGATTTTTGAAAAATTGCAGCGTTTGAGCTTTTCCTACCACGACAAGGCTCAAACCGGCAAATTAATGGTTCGCATGACCTCAGATGTCGAAATGGTGCGGACCTTTGCTGGAAGTGGGTTTTTGCAGCTCGTATCGGCTGTGGTTCTGTTGATAGGCACACTGGTGATCCTCTTCTCCACCAATGTGATGCTAACATTGATATTTTTGGGAATGATCCCTTTTATCGGGGTCATTTTTACTGTTTTTATTCGCCAGGTTATGCCGCTGTCCCGAACGGTGCAAGTCAAGCTGGGAGAGTTAAACACCGTCCTACAAGAAAACCTGGCGGGTATGCGCGTGGTAAAAGCCTTTGCACGCGAGCCGTACGAACAAAGCCGATTCAGGGCACGCAATGAGGATTTATTGGTTGAAAATATTTCGCTGGTAAAAACCTTTTCCACCTTCTTTCCACTCATCTTTCTGGTTGCCAACCTTGGGGCTGCGGCCGTCCTGTGGGCGGGAGGCCTGCAGGTTATCGGGCAGCGCTTGAGTTTAGGAGAACTGGTCGCTTTTCAGGGGTACCAGATTTTTCTGTTGATGCCAATATTTATGCTGGGATTTATTGGCACAGCCCTCTCTCGCGCGGAAGTATCCGCCCAGCGGTTGTTCGAGGTTATCGATGCGCAGTCGGAGGTGGTGGAGAAACCAGATGCGATTGAGTTGCCGCATGTTGAGGGCAGCGTCCGCTTTGACCATGTATCCTTCCGTTATGTTGGCGGCGAGCAGGATGTCATCAAGGATCTTTCATTCGAGGTCAAGCCGAACCAGACTGTGGCAATCCTCGGACAAACGGGTTCGGGGAAATCGACCATTATCAACTTGATTCCGCGCTTTTATGATGTTACCGAAGGAGCCGTGCTGATCGACGGATATGATGTTCGCGACCTGACCCTGGCATCCTTGCGGAAGTTCATCGGCATTGTGCTGCAGGAGACTACTTTGTTCTCCGGAACCATTCGGGAAAATATTGCCTATGGTCGACCGGATGCTGGAGATGAAGAAGTCATTGCTGTTGCCAAAGCCGCGCAAGCGCACGATTTCATCACGGAATTTCCAGATGGCTACCAGACTGTGATCGGCGAGCGGGGGGTGGGACTTTCCGGCGGACAGAAGCAGCGCATCGCTATCGCCAGGGCATTGTTGCTTAACCCGCGCATCTTGATCATGGATGACAGCACCTCATCGGTGGACGCGGAGACGGAATACCGCATTCAACAGGCGTTGGACCACCTGATGGAGGGGCGCACAACTTTTGTGATTGCGCAGCGAATCAGTACGGTTCGTAATGCGGATCTGATCCTTTTATTGGATCAAGGAACTCTGGTGGGCATGGGAACCCATGAGGAACTCATGGATTGCTGTGAATTGTATGTGGACATTCTGCAATCCCAATTCGGTGAGCATATCGAGTCGGGTGTTGAGGTTACGGAGGTGACCAGATGATGCGCGGCCCCATGCACGCCCTGGCGCGGACGCCAGAGGAGAAGGCCAAAGACCAAAAATCAGTGCTCGTTCGATTGCTGCGTTTAATCAAACCCTACCGCACGCTGGTCGCGTTATCCTTTCTGATGGTTATGCTGTCCGCAGCGACGCAGGGATTAGGACCCTACCTGATCGGGCGGACCGTTGATGAGTTCATCGCTCCTGGTAACCGCAGCGGGCTGGCATTCATGGTTGGCATCCTGGCGTTTGTATATTTCATCAGCATGCTTTCAACTCGTTTTCAGATATTCTGGATGGCGAAAGCGGGCCAAAAGCTGCTGGCAGATTTACGCGAGCAGGTTTTTGGAAAAATTCAAAACCTCTCACTCCAGTACCTGGAAAGCAAACAAGCGGGGGAGTTGATCAGCCGACTGATCAACGATATTGATGCCCTCTCAAGTTTCTTTTCTCAGTCGTTAACCCAAATGATTGGTGGAATTTTCTCGATCCTAGGAATCGTTGTGGCGATGCTGGCGATCAACTGGAAGCTGGGACTGGCTGTGCTTGCATTCGTGCCAGTTTTGCTGCTGGTGACGCGCATTTTTTCCAACTGGGCGCGGGCCGCCTTCCGTAAAACCCGCACAACGATCGGGGATGTTTCCGCCAATCTTGAAGAGGAACTGGGCGGGGTAAAAGTTGCTCAGGCTTTCAGCCGTACCGATGAAAATTTCCGCCGGTTTGCGGAAAGGAACGCGGCCAACCGGGATGCCAATATCAATGCGAATGCGGTTACATCTGCCTTTGCGCCTACGATGGATGTCCTCAGCACGATCGATTTGGCCCTGGTTGCTGCCCTGGGTGGATACCTGGTCATCCGTGGGGATGCCAGCGTAGGCGTGGTTATTGCATTCATTCAGTATGTGCAGAATTTTTTCCGACCGCTGCAAACTGTTGCGCAACTTTGGACAACAGCCCAATCCGCATTCGCCGCAGCCGAGAGAGTATTTGACCTGCTAGACCTGGAAGAGGGAGTGAAGGACGCGCCGGATGCGCTGGCGATTGGTCCAATTCGCGGTGAGGTGGAATTTGACCATGTTACTTTCTCATATGATCGAGATGAGGAAGTCTTGAAAGAGGTTTCGTTTACAGTAAAAGCCGGGCAACATGTCGCAATCGTGGGTCCAACCGGCGCTGGGAAAACTACCATTATCGGGCTGGTGGCCCGTTTTTATGACCCGCTATCGGGTGTTGTACGCATTGATGGTAAAAATGTTCGTACAATCCAACAGCGCAGTTTACGCATCCAAATGGGTATGGTTACACAGGAGCCATTTTTATTTTCAGGCTCCATTATGGATAATATCCGTTACGGCAACTTAGATGCCAGTGACGAGCAGGTCATAGAGGCCGCGAAAGCGGCCAGAGCGCATGACTTTATTATTACGCTTCCGAATGGATACCAGACGGATGTGGGCGAGCGTGGCAAGCTGCTCAGCCAGGGGCAGCGACAGTTGATCGCCATCGCCCGCGCTATCCTGGCTGACCCGCGCATCATTATTATGGATGAGGCTACTGCCAGTATTGACACACGCACAGAACTTCTCATTCAACAAGCGATGGGTTATTTATTGCACGGACGCACCAGCTTCATTATCGCGCATCGGCTTTCGACTGTCAGGAACGCTGATCTGGTGCTGGTGATCGACCAGGGGAGAATTGTTGAACAGGGCAGGCATAAGGAATTGCTTCAAAAAGGCGGTTTGTACGCTGAACTTTACCAGCGCCAGTTTTACCAGCCCGAAGCTGTACCGCAAGGATAACAAAAAAGGACCAGCCACGCTGGTCCTTTTGATCAGCATGGTTCGGGTTACGCCCAGCCCTGGTTTTTCACAAAATTGGTGATGACTGGAATGTCGATGTACTCACCCCTGTTGGCTTTGATGGCATATAAAATTACGATCAACAACCAAACGATGGGCACCAGACAATTCACGAACGGGATGAGTGCCAGGATCGTGCCAACAACCACCAACACGATACCCAGGACTAGAGCCTGCATGTAGTGGGCTTTGATAAACGGACGGTTCTTTTTGTCCTCCATTAACAGGATGATAATGGGGATCAATGGAGTTAACAAGTAGGATAATAACGCCCAGAGACGGTCGTCACTTGTAATGTCTCCGGGGGTCTGTGGGGATGGATACTCGCTCACTTTTGCCTCCTGTAGAAAGGACCTATGGGAATGAATATATTCATTTTATTGTAAGACTTTTTATGCTTAAATACCAGGACGCGATCCATGAGAATTACGCAATGGCTGAGTGGGGGATATGTTAAAATAACAAACATGACGCCGGTTCGTATCGTATTCATGGGGTCCCCACAATTCGCAAGCCCGATTTTGCGGCGGCTGGCGCAGGAGTATGCGGTTAGCGGTGTGGTTACTCAACCCGACAGGCCTGCCGGCAGGGGAAAAGCGCTGACACCGCCGATCATTAAGATCCTGGCGCAGGAATTGGGAATTCCCTGTATTCAACCGGCCCGCCTGCGCGATCCGCAGGCGATGGATCAGCTGCAAGCGTGGGCACCTGAGCTGATAGTTGTGGCCGCCTTTGGGCAGATTTTGCGCCAAAATGTCCTCGATTTACCACGCTACGGCTGCATCAATGTGCATGCTTCCCTGCTGCCGCGCTGGCGCGGAGCTGCGCCGATCCAGGCAGCTATCCTGCATGGAGATGAAGTCAGCGGTGTAACCATCATGAAAATGGACGCTGGCATCGATACAGGCGGTATTCTCAGCGCGCGCTCCACACCTATTCAGGCTTTTGATACCGCCGAGACTCTTTCTGAACGGCTCGCCAGGCTGGGCGCTGAATTACTGGTTGGAACGCTGCCGGCGTACCTGGATGGTTCTCTCCTGCCGCAGCCGCAGGATGAATCCCTGGCAACCTACGCGCCAATGTTGAAAAAAGAAGACGGAGAACTGGATTTTTCTCGACCAGCATTGGAACTGGAAAGACGTATCCGGGCTTTCACGCCCTGGCCGGGGGCGTTTTTCAGGATTGGGGAAACGGTTATCAAAGTCAGGAAGGCCGCCGTGGTGCAAACCAACGATATGCGTATAGGCGTACGCACAATTTATGAGGGAAAACCGCTGGTCGTCACTGCGCAGGATGGTTTAGTGCTGGAAGAACTGCAGCCTGCGGGTAAGAAATGGATGAGCGGGGTTGAATTCCTGCGGGGAGCGCGTTATTGGACCAGCCCATAGACTCTTCACCGATTCGCTTTGTTGTGTTCGGGTTAGGCGCGATTGGCACTTATATCGGGACAAGCCTGATCCATGCCGGACAAAAAGTGTTATTCATCGAGCGGCCGGAAATCGCAACTCAGCGAAATGAGGTGAGACTGATTGTTCAGGGCGGCGATGGAAAGGTCATTTCCGAAAAAGGGCACATCAGGACGATGGCCGCTGATTTGTTTCCAGGCGGCACGAAAACGGTTGTCATCCTGGCAGTAAAATCCTTCGATACCGCCAGCATCGCCGAATCGCTTCAGCCTTACGCGGACCGTATAGAAGCTGTGGTGAGTCTACAGAACGGTGTGGACAATGAACCCTTGCTGGCTCAAGCCCTTGGCGGGCACAAGGTAATATCTGGAACCGTCACAAGTTCCATTTCCCGGCGCGAGGTCGGAGATGTGGTGGTCGAGCGCCTGCGCGGTATTGGCCTGGCACAGGGACATGCGCTGACAGACCGGCTCGCTGCGATTTTTAACCAGGCCGGGTTAAACGCACGCACCTACAGAAACGCGCTCTCGATGAAATGGTCAAAGCTCCTGACCAACCTTCAAGCAAACGCTGTTCCGGCCATCACCGGGCTGACACCTGTTGAAGTTTTTGCCCATCCAGGGCTATTTAAAATCGAGATATTGCAGCTCAGAGAAGCCCTGACAGTGATGCGCGCACTCAACCTGGAGGTGGTAAACCTGCCAGGCGCCCCGGTTCGGCTGCTGGCCTGGATGGTGAAGTTTCTGCCCCTGTGGTTGGCGCAACCCCTGGCCCGGAGGTTTCTGGCGGGCGGACGAGGGAGAAAGATGCCTTCGCTATATATCGATCTCAAGCAGGGCCGAAAACAAACCGAGGTGGGAGATTTGAACGGCGCGGTAACAAGGTATGGAGAAAAATCCGGGGTGCCCACCCCGGTGAATAAATTTTTATGTGACACCCTGATCAGGATTCTCAGCGGGGAGATACAGCAAAACCACTACGAACGAGATCCTGGAAAGCTGCTAAGGGATTTTCAAGGCAAATAAATTCTCAGACATCAAAGAGGGTTCATGGGCGTTCCATCCTGGCTTGAGCATGCCATTTTTTACCAGATCTTCCCCGACCGCTTCGCTAACGGGGATGCCAGCAATGACCCCCTAAACGTGCAAGCCTGGGGCAGCAAACCGGATGGCAGGCACTTCCAGGGCGGTGATCTGGCCGGCATCCGTCAGCATATCGGTTACCTGCAGGACCTGGGGGTAAATGCTGTCTACCTTAACCCCATCTTCCTCTCTCCTTCCAACCACCGCTACAACACAGTGGATTATTTTCGCATCGACCCGAAATTGGGGTCAAATGCGGAATTTAAGGAACTGCTGGATGATCTGCACCACAACGATATTCGCCTGATCCTTGATGGTGTTTTCAATCACTCCGGACGCGGTTTCTTTGCGTTCAACGATATATTGGAAAATGAAAAAGACTCCCCCTATCTGGATTGGTATCATGTCAAAGATTTTCCCCTCAATGCATATACCTCGGGGAAAGCCAAAAATTATATCGGTTGGTGGGATTATAAAAGCCTGCCAAAATTCAATACAAATAACCCCCAGGTGCGCAGGTACCTGCTGGATGCAGCCCGTTATTGGATCGATCAGGGTATTGACGGCTGGCGTCTGGATGTGCCCAATGAAATTGACGATGATGAATTTTGGGCAGAATTTCGAGCGGTTGTAAAAGGCGCCAATCCAGAGGCGTATCTGGTGGGCGAACTGTGGGAACCCGATTCGCGCTGGGTGGGGGACACCCATTTTGACGGTTTGATGAACTATCCCTTGCGCGCTGCAATTCTCGAATTGCTGACTTCTCAGGGTGGAACCGAGAGGTTTGTGCAGACAACTCGGCGCATATTGAACACTTATCCAGAAAATCACCGCAAGGCAATGTATCTGCTGCTGGGTTCGCATGACACGGTGCGCATCAAAACTAAATTGCGCCGCAGCAGGTCTAAACTTAAATTGGCCTTAGCACTGCTGTTTTCTTTTCCAGGTGTACCCGCGATATATTATGGCGATGAGGTTGGCCTGACAGGCCTGAAAGACCCTGGCTGCCGTCGGGCTTTTCCCTGGAACTCGGAAGAGTGGGACCTGGGATTGCGGAAATTTATCCAAAAATTGATCCAGGTGCGGAAAGCGCTGGGCGCTTCCAGCCGGGTAACCATCCGGACTGCAGCCCCGGAGGGACAGGCGGATATCCTTTTACTTGAGCATGCGGAAAGGGACAGTCCCTGGTTCGCGGCGTTCAACCTGAGCGGCAGGCGCGCAGAAGTAAGGATCCCGATTTCTCCTGAAGGTCCAGGTTCAAGGGAACCAGTTTATGAGTTGCTCCACGGCGCGCAGACATCGGTCGACCGGGACGGACGCCTACGGGTTGATCTGGGCGCATGGCAGACTGGTTATTATTGTATGAAACCGGTAAGGCTGTAAACCATTAGCGGGAAGCGTCCCAGCCAATTTCTTCTGCTGCCATAAATAGATCTGTGGCTGAAATCAATCCGACCAGATTGTTATTTTCATCCAGCACCGGCATGTGATGGATATTCTTGGCCTGCATTTGTAACGAGCATTCTTTCAGTGTCCAATCTGGATGGGCGCAAATGACCGGCATGGACATGATATCGCGTACGGTTGTTTCAGCCGGGTTTTTCTCAGCGGCGATAATCTTATCGCGGATATCGGTAGTGGTCAGGATTCCGTACAGGATCTCCTGATCCTCGATTAATTCCACTACCAGGCTGTGGATGCGCCGCCTGCGCATTAAAGTCATCGCATAGGAAACGCTCGAATCAGGATCTACTACCACTACCGGACTGCTCATCCAATCGCGAACCTTATGGCTCATCTTACCTCCTTGTAAAGCATGTCACTGCGGGCTGCCATGATGAAATCATTGCGGTGCAGACCCTGGACAGCATGCGTCCACCAGGTGAGGGTCACTTTTCCCCATTCTGTCAGGATTGCCGGGTGGTGATCCTGTTGTTCGGCTGCCTGCGCGACCTGGTTGGTGAAATCGATGGCCTGGGAAAAATCCTTGAATTTGTAGGTTTTCCGCAGTTTGGAAATGTTATCCTCATGGACCCATTCCCAGCCTTCAACCTGCTGGATCAATTCCATAATTTGGGCCTCCGATAAGGGGGGGCTGCCGCGCTTACCAGGGACGCAATTTTCCTGATTCAAATTTACCATTAAAAATTTCCTCCTTAATGCCTTTATTCATTCGTCTGCGCGAAGGGCGCTGATTTCTCCTGTTGCAACTTCCGCCGACAGCAGCTCGAGCCACCTGGTCAGTTGGTATCCGCTTTCCTGTTCAGCGGCCAATAATTTATCTGCAATTTCATAGGCCCCAACGATTCCTTCGACAAATTCATTCACAGTCCAATCGGGTTTACCACTCGCCTGCAGGACGGATACCGTCACCATCCACCAGATAAATTCCTGCGCAGCTTCGTGGTTGAACCATAAAATATCCCGGTAGCGATTGACCCCCAGGAAGCGCTGGATATCCGGGTCCGAAAGCCAGGATTCGAGAATTCGCCTTACCGGAAGGTCACCCATGCGTTCATACCAGCGCTGCCAGGCGATGAGGAGCTGCATGAGATGTCCAGCCCGCCAGGTTTGGGCGGGTTCCACTCCCAGCTGGTGCGCCGTTTCGATCAATTTTTTCACCAACTGCCATTCTTCAATCCAACTGAGGCTGTATTGTTCAAAAGAGTCTTCCCCGGTTAATTTTCCCAGGTCATGCAGAAATACCGCCCCCAGCAGAATCACGCGGCGATCGATATGCCCTTCGAGACCCGTCTGGATATACTCGAGAGCACGCGGGTACAAGCCTTTAGCCGGGAGGGGATAAGTCTCGGTTGGGAAAGGCAGGCTTAAAAGCAGTTCCAACTGGCGGCGCAGCCCTTTGAGAATGTGGCTGCGATTTTCGCTGTAACCGGTAAGGGCGTGAATGCCATCCAGCAGGCTGGACGATTTTTGGACCGCTTCATCCAGGAGCTCGGCCGGAACGCGGGGATTTTCCGCGCTCAAGAAATGATCCAACAAATAACCAAAGTAGCCTGGATTGCAAATTTCCTGGTACGGCCGCATAACCGGGCCCAGCAGTAATTCCTGTAAAGCCCCCTGGATATCTGGCACCCCGCGCCCATTCAAGTACTCGCACAAAGCCCGGTACGACTGGTGCTGGTCATCCTGGACTGTGCGGAAATCCAGAAAAACACGCGCCGCGTAGCCGTTTAGAGTAAGGTGAAGCCCTTTATCAGCGAATTCCTGGCTTGGATGGATAAATTCAAGGTTGCTGAGGGCATCGCGGTAAAGGATGTAGGTATCCTCTGACACCTGAAGAGCCAGCCCTTCGGCCAAAGAACGCTGTACCAAACGACCTGCATCAGCCGGGGACTTTGATTTGAAGGCAGTTGACCAGCGAATCCAGCCTTCGGTCTGGGTAATTTTGTTGTTGAACACCACCAGCGCAGACTGGCCGGCATGGCGGTTTGAGAAGGCGTACACATCCTCGTTGACCCAGCCAGCCGAAGTGAAGAAGTCATATAAAAGGAAGTTTTCAACCCCGGAAAACAAGGCTCTGCGATGGAGCAGTGGGAAAATTTCTCTTTTATGACGTTCAACCAGGTAGGGGTCTGGTTTTTCGTCCCAATAGGCGCGCCGAAATTCCATGCCGTATTTTTCAGCGAAGCCCTCGATTTGACCATGACCGAACATGGGTAAACCAGGCAGGGTTGCCATGAGGATGCAGATACCGAAATATTTATCGCCTTTGCCGAACTGATCCACGGCGGTGCGCTCATCCGGATTGTTCATGAAGTTGACATAGCGTTTAAGGATCTCTGGTTCAAACTCAATCGTATTTTTTATTAATTTCCTGTAGCCAGCGTTATCCTCGTTGCGCAGCATGTTCATGAACGCGCTGTTATAAACACGGTGCATTCCCAGGGTGCGCACGAAATATCCTTCCATTAACCAGAATGCCTCGGCCAGCAGCAAGGTATCCGGCACTTCCTGAGCAACGCGGTCAACCACCTCGCGCCAGAATTCCTGTGGCATAGCCTGGTCAAATTTCTCTTTGGTCAGGCCGTAATCTGCCCTCGATGGGATAGCCCCGCCCGTTCCTGGCTCAGGGAACCACAAACGCTGGAAATGGCGTTTGGCCAAGGTCATGGCTGCGTCGAAGCGTATGATTGGAAAACGGCGCGCCACATCCAGGATGGTCTGGATCACAGCCTCGCGCACCTGCGGATTGAGGTAATTCAGCTGGGCAGTGTCATTCCATGGCATGGAGGTGCCGTCATTACCGTGGTATATGAACTGCTCGCGTCCGCTGCTGTAATCCACTCGTTTGAAAACCACGGCGGCATCGCTGCGCGAGTAGTAATGATTTTCCAAAAAGATGCCTACGCGGCTGTCGGCGGATAAATCCGGCCCGGAAAACGAATAAGCGGGGAACGGACTGTAGTCGAGTGAAATAAACCAGTCGGGATGCTCGACCACCCAGGAGGAATCAATGCCCATGTGGTTGGGGACCATATCGCTGGCGAGGCGGATACCGTGCCGCCAGGCGCGTTCACGCAGAATTTCGTACGCCTGTTCGCCGCCCAATTCATCCGCGATTCTATACCCCGCCAGGGAGTAGGCCGAGGCGATGGCTTCCGGATTGCCGCAAAGCTGTTTTATGCGCGCGGAAGCCTTGCTGCGTTCCCACAACCCGATCAGCCACAAACCGCTGAAACCGTAAGATGCCAGCTTCGCCAGTTCCTCATCCGGTATTTGGTCAAGCCGATGGATAGGAAGCTGGTACTCTTTTGAGAGTTGATCCAGCCAGACATAGGTATTTTTGGCAATCAACACCAGCCGAGGCATCCATTCGCGGTCCGGGCTGAAGTTCTCCTGTTCGGCATCATACGCCGAGCGGTCATAGACAGGGATCGTTATGGGGCCAGGCCCGAGGAAAGGTAATTTTTCTTCCTCTTTGATCAAATCCAGGCTGCTTAGCAAGCGGTATAAGTAGCGGCCGATTAGCCCTGACCAGCGTGTGCGAATAAATTCTAGCTGGTCGGTGAGTGAATAGGGGTGTCTGCGAGCAGGCTCGAGCAGCATGTCGACCAGGTTCTGCAGGTCAGGACCGAAATGAGGCTGAGTGTCGAAAAACTGGTAAAGTTCGTGCAAAGCGCGCGGATAAACCGTTTCCCGCGCCAGGGTATCGTCATCGAACAATTCACGATAAGGTGACAGGGCTGGATTTTTGTTGGCGACCCAAAGCATCAGGATTTCTTCCAGGGTCACCGCGCGGTTTGAAACCCCGTTGGTCTCACCTGCCAGATAATCCTGCGCGTTCATTTGCTGGAGGTAGACCGCCAGGGGTGGAAATTCCTGTGTGAAAGCTAATAAAGCAGCATCCAGGGCTTGTTTTCCAAAAATGGTTTCCAGGTATGCGAGAGCCTGCTCCATCACCTGAGAATTTTTCTCTTCTCGGTACAACGAGACGACCAGGTGCAGAATCTCGTCCACCAACCCCATGGCGTTGATCTGTCCTGCTTTGACGGCCTGTTCGGGGTAATTCACCAGATCGCGCTGCTGATTCATTTTGAGGGCGAACTGACGGGCAGCGTGGAAGTTGGCGAAGATGACATTGCCATTGAATGAGAAAATCGATTGATCAAATTTGTAACGGTCTCGTGCCAGACGCGATACGTGGAATTCCATGGCTGCCGGCTCCTTTTCTGATTGTTCAGGCATGTATCAATTATACATGGAGGGCATTAACACAATCCCCCAAGACAGACTGCAGTATGTTTCTCATTTTCGATTTCTACTCCCCGAACCAGGAATCCCGCAGCAGCAAGGGAGGTTAATGTGCGCTCGAGGTCTTCAGGTCGCCAAGAAAACAGTTTTAATATATCCCTTTCTGTCGCCGCGCCGACCGAAGTGAGAAAACGGCGCACAAGTTCACGGCGGGCGTCGTACTCAGAAATCGGACGGGCCTGCTCGATTAAATTGGGGTAATAACGGTGAGTGAGATCGTAAATGAAGGCGTAACGCCAGGCTCCTGCTTCTGCCACGCCAACCGGCAGCGCCCGGAAGTCAACCTGCAGGTTGTCAAGAGCGCGGTTGAAGCGGGTCGTGCTCTCCGGGCTGGAGAGGCGGGCGGCCCTGCGCAGGGAGATCGAATCGAGCGGACCCTCATCGCGTAGCGCTTCGTAGACCAAGCGGGTTTCTTGTGTCAATAATCCCTGTTGATATTGGTCCATTAAATCCTCATCGGGGTCGCCGAAATTTGGTGAAAGGGCGTAGAAATAAGGCAGCATCTCGTGAGAGATGATCGTATTTCTGCGCCGCAGGACGCGCGCGTAGTACCAGACCCTTTTATCCAGCAGATGATCTTTCCAGCCCCAGGTTACGTGACCGGGGTCGTCATGCTCATCTGCTACCGGACGATTTCCGGCAACAGCCGCCCATAAACTCGGCATCGGTAAATCGCGAATTGGCCAGAAAAAAATTAACCCGCGCTGGTTAACAAATTCGATTGCCTCTTCCTTGCTGCCCAGGCGAAGGCGAGCATCCAATCGGAAAGTTTCGCGCCGGTAGTCCGCCAATTGTTTTTGAGAAAGGGAGGGCATCGACATATCCTCGGACATTTATTCTAATTTTACCCAAATCAGGATCGAATGCCAAATAAGAAAACGAGCATGGTAAGGATCCATGCTCGATAGTTGACAACGGCGTGATTGATTATCCGTCCGAACGCCCGATGATATGAGTAATGATATTGGAGCCGCTGCCGCCAATGTTCTGGCTCATCCCGATGCGCGCATTGGCAAGCTGATTCTTCCCCGCTTCTCCACGCAGCTGCTGCACGATTTCCACAATTTGGTACATGCCGGTAGCGCCGACTGGGTGACCACGGGCTTTTAACCCGCCGCGGGTGGCGATGGGGATACGTCCGTTGAGCTGAATTTCCCCATCCAAAGCCAAACGCGGTCCCTGGCCCGGTTCAGCGAACCCCGAAGCTTCCAGCGACAGGGCAGCCATGATGGTAAACGCATCGTGAAGCTCGAAGAAATCAATGTCCGCGGGTTTCAAGCCAGCCTGCTGGTAAGCGTCCCTGGCGGACTTTTCCGCTGCGCTTAACCACAGGGGTTTCTTGCGCGAATGGATCGCAATCGTATCGCTGCCAGCACCGGAGCCAAGGACTTTAATCACAGGACGAGGCGGGAAGCGGTTAAGCAATTCAACCGGCACAAGGACGGCCGCTGCTGCGCCGTCGCCCATCGGAGAAGCATCCATCAGATTGATCGGAGGGGTTACCATGGGGGCTTTCAGGTATTCCTTCTCCCCAATGGGTGAGCGCAGGCGGGCATTGGGATTGTGGACGGCATTGGCGTGGGCATTAATCGAAAATGGCGCGAAATGCTCATGCTTCCAGCCGTACTCGTGCATGTAGCGCTTCATCACCAGGGCGTTGAGGGCGACAAAGGATATGCCCTGGCTGGATTCCCAATCCGCATCCGCCGCGGTCGCCAGTTCCGCAGTAATTTCAGCTCCGGGCGAATCTGACATTTTCTCTACCCCGACCACGAGAACGATATCCATGACACCCGAGGCGACCGCCATTAATCCTGCACGGAAGGCGGCTGCGCCAGAACTGCAAGCGGATTCTATGTGCATGGCGTTTGCATATCGTACGCCGATCCAATCAGCGACGAAAGCGCCCAACTGCTGCTGGCGGTTGGCTGAACCCGACATCATATTGCCGACAAATACGCCGTCGACGGTGTTTATGCCCGCGTCCTGCATGGCTGCTAATGAAGCCTCGCCAGCCAGAACGCGCAGTGATTTTTCCCAATGTTCGCTGATCGGCGTTTGACCTATTCCCAGGATTGCTATTTCGCGCATTCCATCCCTTTCATTCGTTGCCTGCTGTTTGTCAGTCGAAATCCATGTGTATGTGAAATTCAGAGAAATCCATCCTGATCCAAGCTAATTATAGCCACAAGACCTGTCATTAACTCTCAAATATTTTATTTTATATAAGCTTTGGGCTGTATAATTGGCGGGGTTGGGGCGCATGAAGATAGTGAGTTATACGGCTTGCTTAAAACGGTAAACCAGACTAGATCCGCAAATGAAAATTATCCTCAAGGTTTTACTGATTTCGATGATATTCATCCTGGGGCTTTGCGCCTGCCAGGCAATCAATTTTGATCGAGTTCCGGAAGTGACCTTTCCGACGAATGCAAACCCGCCAATGCCAGCCGCAACCGAAACCCGTGGCCTGGAACTGCAAACTCCAGAGGAAACCCCGGTTGATGTTACCGCAGATAGCCGAAAAATCGTTGCAGCCATAAAACCTGCCATCAGGGAGGTACTGGCTGATCGGCTGATCCTTCCTCCTGCCGCGGCGATTGTCTTGGATGCGGAGCAGGCTGACCTTGTCCTTTCTGTTTTGGATGCCGGTAGCGTGACCGAACCAGTTTATCAATGGGTTTATGCCCTGGCAGCACCTTTTCCCACCGTAACCGACGAACTCGAAGGGACTGATCTGCTGCGCCTGTGGCGAGGAGCAATATCTGACGAAGACGAATTTCAAAACCTGCTCCTCAGCCCGGCGACCATGGAGCTGTTCAGCCTGTTGTGGGGTCCACCTGGCGGCCAGGGTGTTACGCCTACTGCAGAGGATGATATCCTGCAGCTCGCCTGGGAGGAGAGAGATACGCTGGCAATCCTCCCATTTGAATCCCTGTCACCACGCTGGAAAGTGCTTCGGGTTAATGGGGTTTCACCCTTAGACCAGGATTTTGATCCATCTGGCTATTTGCTTACTTTATCCATTGGCTGGGTAAAAACCCAGCACACTGTACAGACCTACGATTTATCGCCGTTTGAGCACCAGGTCATCACAAACCGAGACCCGCAAAAATTCACTTCACTGGTGTTGACAGGTACGACTGCATTGGTGCGGTCGACAGCTCTGCGCATGGAAGAGCAAGGCGTTCTTTATCCCGCCGCTGACATCCGCAACTGGCTGGTCAACGCCGATCTGCTGCACATCAGCAACGAAGTATCTTTTTATGAAAATTGTCCTCCCGCCATCCCTCTGCGCGGGGGACAGCGCTTCTGCAGCGATCCGCGCTACATCGAGCTGCTGACTCACATTGGCGCAGACATCATCGAATTAAGCGGGAATCATTTGCTGGATTGGGGCATCGAACCATTTTTGTACACACTGGAATTGTATGAAAAACACGGCATTCGGGTGTATGGCGGGGGGCGCAATCTTGAAGAAGCGCGCCGCCCGTTAGTTCTCGAACACAACGGCAACCGCATTGGTCTGATTGGCTGCAACCGCGCCGGTCCCGAAAATATATGGGCCGGCGAGGATTCGCCTGGCACAGCACCCTGCGACCTGGATTGGATCGAAGAACAGATTACCGCCCTGTTAGCTGACGGCATCCTGCCCATCGTAACTTTCCAGCATTATGAAGTCGAAGATTTCATGCCCATGAACCTTACCCGCCAGGAGTTCCGGCGCATGGCCCAAGCTGGCGCGGTCATCGTAAGCGGAAGCCAGGCGCATTTTGCGCACGGCTTTGAGTTTTATGACAACAATTTCATCCATTTGGGTTTGGGGAACCTGTTCTTCGATCAGATGTTTCCATTGCACCGCCGCCAGTTTATCGACCGCCACATCTTCTATGACGGCAAATACCTGGGCGTCGAGCTGCTGACCGCCATGCTGGAGGATTATGCACGTCCACGGCCCATGAACACAGAGGAACGAGCCCAGATGCTTGAGGATTATTTTCGTGTCAGCGGCTGGTAAAATAATGTCATCATTGTAAAGAGGGAATCATGGTGGTCATCAAAAAAGGGATTTTTCTGCTGGTAATCCTGACGCTCCTGGCGGGCTGCAGGCGATCCACACCGCCAGTGGAGACGCTTCAGGTTACCCAGCCGCTGGTAACCCCCATGGCATTGACACCCACCCCATCACGGACACTCACGCCCACGACAACACCCACATCCACGGCCATGGCGTATGCCGAAATTCGCATTTGGTTCCACCCGGCGGTGCCGCCCACGCTGGAAAACAGCATTCGTTTGCCGCCTGTAACTCGAATTGTCGCCAATCAAGAGGATGCCAACCTCTCCTTTGTGCCAATGGATCCGAGCGAAGCTACTACTTTATGGATCTTTGCCCTGGTGACGCCGTTTTCGTCTCTCATCGATGAAATTGCTTTTTCAGACCTGCGCGCGATTTGGAACGGACAGCAGGACGGCCCTGCGATTCTGGTAACGGAATGCATGGAGGCTGCTCTGGAGTATATATTAGGAAAACCGGATCCCCGAAATATAAATGTTGTGGATGCGGCGGATCTGCTGGATCGAGCCTGGGTGGAACGCGATGTCCTTGCGGTTTTGCCGTTTGAAGCCCTCGTCCCACGCTGGAAGGTTGTAAAGATAGATGGACAATCGCCTGTGTCAAACCAGTTCGATATCAACGTGTACCCATTATCTCTGGCGTATGGATGGGATGGTAATCCGCGCGCGCAGGCCGGCATCGAACAGGCAATCCGTTCACGCGTTGCGACTCTGCCGACGATTAACCGTGACCCGGACAAACTGACCGTTCTGGTTATGACCGGCGTCACGGCCTTGGTGCGTGCTACCGCGGTGCGGATGGAAGAGATGAGTATGACCTACCCGGCTGAGGATATTCGCGACTGGCTTGCGTCCGCAGATCTGACGCACATCAGTAACGAAGTATCCTTCGCGCAAAATTGCCCGGACCCGCAGATGACTCAACCCTCGCTGTTTTTCTGCAGCAAACCAGAATACATTGAACTGCTGGATTACGTCGGCACGGATATCCTTGACCTGACAGGAAACCATGGGGTGGATTGGGGGCGTGAAGCGCTGCTCTTCTCACTAGACCTATACCGCCAGCGCAACTGGGCTTACTACGCTGCCGGTGAAGATGTTTTTAAGGCGCGTGAAGCGGTCACCCTGGAGCATAACGGGAACAAATTCGCTTTCATGGGCTGCAATCCGGCCGGGCCCGATTTCATCTGGGCGACCGAAACTCTGCCGGGGGTGGCAAATTGCGATTATCCCTGGATGTGGGAACGCATATCCCAATTAACCTCGCAGGGTTACAATGTGATCGTAACGTTTCAGTATTTCGAAACTTACAGACATTGGGTGCAGCCGTTTGAAGAGCAGGATTTTCGCTCGATGGCCAACGCGGGGGCAGTCATTGTCAGCGGCAGCCAGGCGCATCACCCCATGGCAATGGAGTTTTTTGGCGATAGTTTTATACACTACGGGCTGGGAAATTTATTCTTTGATCAGATGTGGGTGGATACGGTCACCATTCCCGAGGGAACGCGCAAGGAATTTATTGACCGGCATGTTTTTTACGACGGCAGGCACATCTCCACCGAGCTGCTGACAGCCTACCTGGAAGACTACGCCAGACCCAGGCCGATGACGCCGGAGGAACGCCTGGATTTCTTAAAGGCAATCTTCTCCGCAGCCGGCTGGGGTCCCTATTGAGAAAAACCTTGAGGTAATAACTGATGAAGATTCATGACATAAGCTTGACCATTTCGAAGGATTTGCCCACCTGGCCTGGTGACCCGGCGGTGTTTTTAGAAAGGGTCAGTAAAATTGAAGAGGGTGCGAATGCCAATGTATCGCGCCTTGACATCGGCGTGCACACTGGCACGCACCTGGATGCCCCGTATCACTTCCTGGCGGACGGGATCACCGTTGAAAGCCTGCCCCTGGACGTGCTTGTCGGCGAGGCGCAGGTGGTTCGATTCGCGGATTCGGTCGATGTCATTGGCGCGAGAGAACTGGCAGAGGTTGGGATTGCGCCAGGTGTAACCCGTCTGCTGCTGAAGACGCGTAATTCACGCTATTGGAGCGACGGCACCAGTGAGTTCCAGACCGGGTTTGTGGGGCTTGACGAGGACGGCGCTCATTACCTGGTTCAAAATGGCATCCGCCTGGTGGGCATCGATTACCTATCCATTGCCCCGTTTAAACAGTCCCGTCCCACGCACGAGGCGCTGCTGCGTCACAGGATCATCGTGGTCGAAGGCGTGGACCTTTCGAGAATCCAGCCAGGGATCTACCAGCTTTACTGCCTGCCTCTCAAGCTGGCGGGATCCGATGGGGCTCCCTGTCGGGCGGTGCTGATCGAAGGGTGATCATCCCGGTGTGATCAGCGTGTAGCCGCCGTCGACGACGATAACCTGCCCGCGGATCATGAAAGCGTCCGGCGAGCAAAGAAAGGCAACCACCCTGGCGATATCCTCTGGCTGGACCAACCTTCCCGCCGGGGTGTTTTTGACCGCGCGGGGGATAACCTCCGGGTCGGCCAGGGAAGCAAAGTGTTTAAGTGCGTCGGTTTCCACGATGGACGGAGAGACCGCGTTGACAACGATGTTTTCGCTGGCCAGTTCAACCGCCAGGTAGCGTGTCAGGGATTCCAGCGCTGCTTTGCTGGCCCCCACGGCGACGTAATCCGGCAGGACGCGCACGCTGCCCGGACTGCTTATGGCAATCATCACGCCGCCGCCGTTCAGGCGCATCAGCGGGACGGCCTTTTGAGCTGCGAACAGGAAGGCGCGCGCGTTGACATTCATGGTATGGTCCCAACCACTCTCTTTCTGCAGCAGGGCTGGGCGGTTGAAACCAGAGGCGGCATTGCTGATGAATATATCCAGACGCTGGTAATTTTCCTGGATGTGATTAAATACTTTTTCAATGTCATCCAATTTGCCAATATTGGCTCGCACAGCGCTGGCCCGACAGCCCATAGCGATGATCTCCTGGACGACTTCTTCCGCCGGCGCCTGATTACGAACGTAATTGATGATCACGTCCGCGCCCCGGCTGGCTAACTCCAGCGCGATGGCGCGGCCGATTCCACGCCCTCCACCAGTCACCAGGGCTACCTTTCCCTTAAACGGTTTATCAGGCTTCATGCTGTGATTCCTCCGGATTTGATGTAAACAAGACGGGTTTTAACAAGCCCGGGTCGAACTGAGCCAGCCTCTCCGCGCCCAGGGAGATAATCTCAGTTTCAACGCGGCGGGCATCCGTCAGAAAACGCGCCAGGTCGATTCCGCGGCATTGATTTGGGTATGGCTTGAGCCAGGACCAGGCGCGTTTGAACATTTTTACTGCGCCGGGGTAATTTCGATTGAGGATATGATAATAGGCTACCCCGACCTGGAGAATCCCGCGGTAAACCTCGCGGACCGGACCCGGCTCATCCCGCCAGGCCAGTTCGAGTTCTTCATGCGCCTCGAAATATTTGCCCGAGTTGAACAACTGCAAGCCCAGCAAGGCTTTTGGGTGCAGGTCCCCCGCACAGCCTTCCTCCAGCTGCCGGGTAGTGTATTTTTGGTCAGGATAAATTGGATTGGAAGGCATCAGGCAAAGGGGCTAGAAAATAAAGTCCGCAAATTATAGCACAGCGGCTGCGGCGATGAAATTCTTTAAGCTGTGATTTGTGATAGGATTCACTCAGCCTGCTGGAAAAAAGTACAATTCCCAAAGAGGATTATATGAGCCAAATTCAAGACCATGAAATCTTGCCTTTGTCGCTTGAACATAATTTTTGGACCTGGTCAGCGCAGGCAAAAGTTTCCCCCATTCCTGTCAAGAAGGCGGAAGGGGTATATTTTTGGGATGTTGACGGCAAACGTTACCTGGATTTTAACTCCATGGTCATGTGCGTCAATATCGGTCACGGTAACCAGCGAGTTATCGACGCCATCACGCGTCAGGCGCAGGAGTTGACATTCGCCGGTCCACAAATGGCGACGCGTCCACGCGCTGAACTGGGGCAACTGCTGAGTGAAATTACACCTCCCGGCCTGACAAAGTTCCTGTATACCCTGGGCGGCGCAGATGCCAATGAGAACGCTGTCAAACTGGCGCGCGGGTACACCGGAAGGCATAAGATTTTGACCCGCTACCGCTCCTATCACGGGGCGACCTACGGCGCGATCTCGCTGACCGGCGACCCGCGCCGCACGGCCTGGGAGCCAACCACCATGCCGGGCGTGGTCCATTTCCTTGACCCCTACCGTTACCGCTCCACCTTCCACCGCACAAATGCAGGCATCTCGGAGGAAGAATTTTCGCGCGATTACCTTAATCATTTGGAAGAAATCATCCAGTATGAGGGGCCAGAAACCATCGCCGCGATTTTACTGGAACCGGTGACAGGCACAAATGGGGTGATCATACCTCCCCAAGGCTACCTGCAGGGCGTGCGCGAAATCTGCGACCGCTATGGGATTGTGATGATCTGCGATGAGGTCATGAGCGGTTTTGGGAGGACCGGCGCCTGGTTTGCGGTGGATCATTGGAATGTGGTGCCGGATATCATCACCATGGCGAAAGGAATCACATCGGCTTACGCTCCCCTGGGTGCCGTGGCGATGAAACCCGAAATAGCTGCGGCCTTCAATGAAAAGGTTTTTGAGGGAGGGTTGACTTTCAACGGTCACCCGCTTTCACTGGCGGCGGCGATTGCCAATATCCGCGTTATGCAGGAGGACCAGCTCGTCGTGAAAGCGCGGCAGATGGGCGAGATCATGTCGGAGATGCTAACCGAACTCGTCGATCGTCACCCATCCGTTGGGGAGGTGCGCTCGATCGGCCTGTTCGGTGCCATTGAACTTGTGCGCAACCGAAAGACAAAGGAACCTATGGCGCCTTTTAACAGCAGCAGTCCGGAAATGAGCGCTTTTCGACGCTACCTGCTCGATCACGGCGTCTTTTTGTACACGCACTGGCACACGGTTCTATTATTACCTCCATTGATTATTAACGCGCAGCAACTGGCCGAAGGGTTCGCGGTAATAGAAAAGGCTCTTGAGATCACGGATGCGCGGGTAACCGGATAATCGATGCAACTTATCCAGTTCGACCTGCATCCATAATAAGGAATGATTCAAAATCAGGAGAAAAGTCGTAATGGAATTTTCGCTCACAGATCTCTCATCGCAAAAATCTGGCAGCAGCAACTCTGTTGAAAAGGTTCTGATCCTTGGTTCGGGTCCGGCGGGATTATCCGCAGCATTATATGCAGCCCGGGCGGAATTATCCCCTCTGGTGCTCACCGGCATGGAAATGGGTGGTCAGGCGTCCCTGACACATATAATTGAAAACTACCCGGGTTTTCCGGATGGCGTGGGTGGGGCTGAACTGGGGGAATTGTTCCGCAAACAGGCAGAAAGATTTGGCGCACGCTTCGAATTTGAGATGGCTACCGAAGTGGATCTTTCTGAGCGTCCATTTAAGGTAAAAACCTACGGAAACGAATACCTGGCAGAGACACTCATCATCACCACCGGCGCCAGCCCGAACCATTTGCAGATACCAAAAGAGAATGAACTTACCGGCCGCGGCGTGTCCTACTGCGCCACCTGTGACGGTTGGTTTTTCAAGGATAAGACAGTGATGGTTGTCGGCGGGGGTGACAGCGCACTGGAGGAAGGCCTGTTCCTGACTCGTTACGCCAAAGATGTAACCATCGTTCACCGCCGGGATGAGCTGCGAGCGGGAGCGATTTTACAACGCAGAGCCAAAGAAAACCCGAAAATAAAATTTATCTGGGACACCGTGGCGACTGAAATTATCGGTGAGAATGCGGTCTCGGCGGTGCGCCTGAAGAATGTGAAAACAGGACAGGAATATGAGCACCCCACTGAGGGGTTGTTCATATTCATCGGTCACACGCCCAACACGCAGATATTCCGCGGGCAGCTAGAATTGGACAGCCAGGGTTATATCGTTGCGGATGCGCTGACACACACCAGCGTTCCAGGCGTTTTTGCCGCCGGTGAAGTCATGGACCCGCATTTTCGTCAGGTAGTCACCTCAGCAGGCATGGGCGCAGCCGCGGCCATCCAGGCGACCAGGTTTTTGGAAGAACATTCGTAAATCCACCCCGATCAAACACAATCGGCTGCGAGCCAATCGCAGCCGATTTTATTATTCGCGGGTTGAATCGCTTTTACGGGCTGGGAGTCGCCGCAGTTGTACTGGAACTCCACCAGACGAAAGCGCGTGAATCGCTGCCCGCACCGGCCGTATCATAGATAGGCCGGCCGTCGAGGGATGTGCCAGTCTGGCGTACCGGGATGACAAACCAGCGCAGGACATGCGGTGTGTTGGTCGTTGGGCGGAATGTGGAAGGGACGATGAACTTGGTGTCGGTGACGTACTCCGTCAGGCGCCGGCCTCGTCCTTCGGTCACATCCTCGATCGTGACCGCGTAGGCTTCGTTCTGGCGCAATGTGCCCACAGAAGCCCACTGCAGGGTGATGGTCTCATTGGCCGAAAGGAAGATCGCGCCGTCGGCGGGCAGCAGCAGGTTGGGGGCAGGGTACGGGGGTGGGTTGGTCGGTGTCGGTGTCGGCCCAGGCGTTGGCAGTCGTTCGCACAACGGGATATTGAGCGTCATACCTTCATAAACCACATCCGACGGCAGGGCGTTGTAATTCTTGATGGAATCGGTGGACACATTGTAGTTGCGCGCGATTCCGCTCAAGGTATCCCCGGATTGAACCGTATAGGGGAACATCTGGCAGGCGACTTCCGTTGCCTCGGCCGGGCTCAACGTGTTGGTGGGCGCAGGTGATGGCGTGAGCGTAGGCTGTGGAATCAAGATGCGCTGTCCGTCCACCAGAGTATTGCAGGCCACCGGCAGGTTGTTCAAGGTAATGATGCTGTTCACCGAGACGCCAAAGTTGAAGGCGATCGTCAGGCAGGTGTCGCCTGGGCGGATGGTATATTCGATTGGCGGCAGCGGGGTGAAGGTTGGCTGGGGCGTTTCGGTGGCGGTAGCGGTCGGGGTCAGGGTTATGGTTGGGGTCAGGCTGGGGGTTACGGTGGGTGTAGCCGGCTCGGTGGTAATGTTGCCGGATTGAAAGACAGCGAAGACGGTTCCGGCGCCGATCGCCAGAATTAACAGCACCAATCCCAGCGCCACGGGAAGGGACAGGGTCACTTCCGGCATGCGGGGACCCTGCACCACAGCGCTGGACTTCTTACCTTTGGTATCGGTTTCACCTTCACTGCTGAAGCGACGCCCACAGACCAGGCAGCGGGTAGCGTTCTCATTCAGACGCGTGCCGCAGGTCGGGCAAATTTTTGATTTAGAAGTATCTTCTGGACTCATAGGCTTTTACAAGAATTAACCGGGGTCCTGCCCCCGGCGGTTGGAATTATATCATAAACGCATTTTTGGCAAGGGCTGGGTCAATCCAATATAGAATGGCATGAGCCGCGCGGATTGTGATATCCTTCGCTTATGGATAAGGAGATCAGCCTTTATATTCATATCCCTTTCTGCAAGCACCGCTGCAGTTACTGTGATTTTAACACATACGCAGGGCTGGAGGACTTAATCCCCTCCTATGTCAGGGCGTTGTGCGCTGAAATTTCAATGGCGGGGGCGCAATTTGGGGGAAAAGCGCGGGTGAAGACGATTTTTATCGGCGGTGGCACGCCGTCCTACCTGCCTGTAGAACTGCTTGAAAATATTTTAAATACCTGCGATCTGTCCTTTGTGCTCATGCCAGAGGCGGAAATATCTTTCGAGGCGAACCCGGGAACATTAACTCTCGAAAGTCTCACCCGCTTGAAGCAGGCTGGATTCAACCGCATCAGCATGGGCATGCAGTCGGCGCATCCAGTTGACCTGACCCTGCTTGAACGCATTCATGACACTTTCGACGTCATGCGATCGGTTCATTGGGCGCGCATAGCTGGATTTGATAACCTGAGTCTGGATTTGATTTTCGGTTTACCCGGGCAGCCCCTGGAGCGTTGGAAGCATTCTTTGGACGTGGCTCTCAGCCTGCGCCCGCAGCATCTCTCGCTGTACGCGCTCACAGTTGAGCACGGCACGCCCTTTCGTCATTGGGTGCAGCACGGCCTGGTCTCCTTGCCAGATGATGACCTGGCTGCGGATATGTATGAATGGGCCTGCGAGCGGTTGGAAAAGGCTGGATACCGGCATTATGAAATTTCGAACTGGGCGCTGGCGTCGGATGGCCGCGATCTCCGCTGCCAGCACAATTTGCAGTACTGGCGCAACCGGCCATATTTCGGGTTTGGTGCAGGGGCGCACGGCTACATCCAGGAAGTTCGTACGCGCAATGTGCGCGGTGTCAGAGTGTACATACAGCGCATCGAAAAAGGACAAGCGGTGAAATTCCCCCCTGGTCCGGCCGGTGAAAGTGATCAGAGGCTGGACGTCTGGTCGCAGATGCAAGAGACTTTGATGGTCGGTTTGCGACTGACTGAGGAAGGCGTCAATGACGAAGATTTCTACCACCGTTACGGTCTGCCGCTGACCATGTGTTTCGGCGAACAGATCCAAAAGCTCCAGGCGCGCGGACTGGTAAGCTGGGATGGAACTCGCCTTAGATTGTCAAGAAAAGGTTGGCTGCTGGGAAATATGGTATTTCGAGAGTTTGTGGGCTTGCAGCCACCAGAGGTTGTCGGAAAACGGGTTACAAAACGATAACCTTTGTTCCAAAGCCGCGCCGCTCAATATCGCCTGGTTCGGACACGGGCAGCACCCAGCGGAACAGCCATTTGGCTTCCTCTGTGACCAGATTGACGCAGCCGTGCGAGCGCGGGATTCCGAAATCCTGGTGCCAGTAAGTGCCATGAAAAGCTACACCGGTCTGCTCAAAGAAGATCGTCCAGGGCACGCCGGGTAGTTCATAATCTTCAGGATTACCGGTTAAGCGGCCGTCTCCCATGTGCTTGGACGGCATTTTTGAGTAAATATTAAATTCACCTCGGGGAGTCTCCCAGGGGATTTCCCCCTCGGGAAAGCGTGGCAGCCCGGTCGAAACCCGCGTCTGCATGACGACCTCATCATTTTCATAGCAGGTCATCTCCTGCGTATGGCGGTTGACCACAATGTATTTTTTGTGATGGGGCACATCCGGTGAAATGGGGGTCAATTCTTCCGGCGGGATCATGCGCAGGTGAAGAGCAGGCACATGGTATTCGATTTCAAGCAGTTCATCCTTAAGACGGTACCAGGGCTCGCCGTCCGGTCCCTCATCGATGCCGGTCACCCAGTGAACCGATTCATAATACATGCGGTAAAGCACCTGCCAGCCCGCGAATGAGGAATAGCGCAGCGCCTGTGAGTAAGGTACGGTGACCTCTGCCAGCTGCCCGCCTTCAGGGATGTATTCCGCCAGCGGATTGTACTTTACCTTGACGCGCTGAAGGTTTGCGCGGTGAACATAGCCGCCCCAGATGCGGTACCAAACAGGGTTGTAGCCCGGTCCAAACTCCGACTCAACCTCGTAATAGACGTTCAGCAACTCATCGCGGAAACGTTGAAAGAGGATGCGGCTTTGATCACTGGCTTGGGAATGGACGCTGACGGATCGAATGGTAACGCGCGCCAGGTCGCTGCGCTCGCTGTTATCGTCCAAGCCTGAGAATGGACGAAATGCCAGGCTGCTTAAACCAGCGGCAGCGCATAATTTAAGAAAATCTCGTCTGGATAAGCGGGTTGACATTGAAAAAAATTATACCAATAATTCGGAGCTGATCGCTCCACTCCAATCACAGTGGGGATGAGAACTTTTTAATGGACAGGCAGCGATGCTGTAGGCGCCTTGCGCCGGTTGAACCAGTCTTTTAGAGCGTACGGCGAGTATAGAATGAGAATCATCAAAAATCCAATGGCTTCGATCGCCAGGATATACCACGGCCAGGGACCTAATACATCCAGCAGGCTGGCGGTATCCGGTTTTCGGGCGATAAAAAGGTAGTTTGAGCCGATCAGGAAATTAATCAGCCCGACGAACAGCATATAGATATTGCTGATCACGAAAACGCGCACAGTGTCCTTCCAGAATGGGCGGAATCCCTCGACCAGGGTCATGTAAATGGCCGCGGTTACGATTGCGCCGTGAGAAATCATGACCTGAAAGGCGCGGAAGTGGGGGAACCCGTAAGCCCCGGCATCCGGGGTCAAGAGGGCTTGCAGCGCACCGCTAATTCCAAGGAAATAGGCAAATGGGTAAATAGCGCGGTTTTTGGAGATAAGCATCCAGGCGCTCAAAAAAACAAAAACGCTGCACAGGTGAAGCGGCAGCATGGTCTGTATGGTCCATTGGCCGGTGTAGAGGTTCCAGGCATGCCAGGCCATCTCATCGAGGAGCAGGAGACCAGCCAGGCCGTAGCGGAACCTGCGACGGGCCAGCTCCCCTGACCGGCGCCAAAAAAGAAATGAAATATTGACCAGGGCAATAATCGCTAACGCGATCAGGTGCCCAGGACCAAACAGGATAAACGCTTCCCCGGAAAAATCCTTCGCGAAGAACTCACCCATGGTAATACCCTCACAGGGAAATCACAGATTTTGAAGCAAGTGAGCTAATTTTACCCGCAGAAGGTTGGGATGGCTTAATCTCCGGGAGGAATTTGGGCAGGATCCTGGCGAACCTGCTCGAAATTGAGCCGGCCGGGAATAAAGAATGCAGCCATTACCGCACTCAGCCAGGCCAGCGCCGCGCAGGCGATCAGAATCGCGCGGTAGCTGTTGATAAAAGCCAGTTGTATTGCGTTATTAACGGCGGCTGACTGGATTGGATCCAGTCCCGAGGGCAGGGGCGTATCGCCTAACCGGGAAGCGCCTGAGTTAAGTTCAGCCGCTTGCTGGCTGGTCAGGGGGATGTGAGCGCTTCGCTCAGCCAGCCCGGTTTGAAAGGAAGCGATGGCTGCAGCGCCCAACACGGCCACAGCCAGGACACCCGCGATACGCGAAACAGCGTTATTAATTCCAGAAGCTGTACCGGAGTACTGGACCGGCAAAGAAGACATCACGGTGGTGGTAAGGGGCGCCACGGTGATGCCCATGCCAATACCAAAGGCCGCCACCCCCGGGAAGAAGGTTGTCCAGTACTGAGCAGCGCCGCTGGTCTGGCCAGGCAGGGCCAAAAGGAAAAATCCGATTCCGACTACAGCGGGTCCAATAATCAAAGGCAGGCGCGGGCCAATGCGGTCGCTCAGACCACCCGACCAGCGAGAGAGAAGGGTCAGGAACAGCATGAATGGAAGCATGGCCATGCCAGCCAGCGAAGGGCTGTAGTTTTGGGCTTGAACGAGGTTAAGTGAGAAAAAAACCATGGCAACATTCAACGCACCATATAAAAACAGGGTCAGAAGATTGGCCCCTGAAAACGCCCTGGATTTAAAAAGATGCAGCGGCATCATTGGGAACTTTCGGCGAGATTGGACCAGGAAGAATAAAATTATCGCCAGTGAGCCGCCGATGGTGGAAATAAGGACACCAGGTTCTGATATCCCTGTTTCGGGTGCGCTGAGAAGCCCCCAGGTGAGGCCGGCGAGGCCCAACGCGACCAGAATAGCGCCCGGATAATCGACCACGCGCGGCAGGCTGTCATTATGGCTCTCAGGTATTTTGGTCATTAGCAGAACAAGCGCTAAAATGCCAATTGGAATGTTTATCAGGAAAACAAGCCGCCATAAACCCAGGTCGCCCAACAATCCACCCAGTACCGGTCCCACAATCATGACCAGGGTGGTGGCTGCCGACCAGGTGCCGATCGCCCGTCCTCTCAGGCTGGCAGGAAAATTCGCGCTGAGGATGGCCAGGCTGCCAGGAATCATCAAAGCGCCGCCAATACCTTGAAGCACGCGCGCGGCGATCAGGACATTAATGTTGGGCGCGATCCCGCAGATGAGCGAGGCAAGCATGAAAATCAGCATTCCACTGGCAAAAATTTTCTTCCTGCCGAAGATATCTCCCAGTGAGCCGCCGATCAGGATGAGCGACGCCAGCATCAACAGGTAGGCATTAACGATCCACAGCAGGTCTGCGCCGCGAGCCTGTAAATCCGTCTGCAGGATTGGAAGGACGACATTCAAAGCGGTGCCATCGATGAAGGCCATGCTGGAGGCGAGAATCGTCACCAGGAGAACCTGGCGTCCGAAGGCTGGTGAAAAACGCTCTGGGTTTGATTTCATACCGGCACCCTTCCCCGGGGTTGATTATGGATTCAATATACCTGAAGACTGTGACAGGTCGTTTTCAATAATTAAACAAAAACTATCAAAATTATAGTATTTACCAGAGTGCGCGTCAAATTGATGGAACGACCGGATGTAAAGGGAACTTTTAATCGTATCGAAGCGTTATTGGGCAATGAGAATAGAATTTTTCCCCATCCCTATTTCGATCGGGTTGAGCCTGCTGCTGCTTTTCCTTGCGATGGACTATTATAAACATCAGGATACAGCAAAACTGTTTTTCAAGGCGATGTTTGGGTTATACCTGCTCGTTTTGCTTGGCGGGACGCTTTTTCCCATGCCCAAACCCGCGCTTTTGGGCGGTTCGTACCCGGTGCAGTCCCTTTCCTCAATTGTGGAGAGAATAAACTGGACTCCAATTGGTATTAATGGGCTGTTGACGCTGCCGCAAGGCGTCTTATCCTTCGACCTGGCGGTCAATGTGCTGCTGACAGTTCCTTTCGGCCTGGGGTTACCGCTGGTGTCACCCCTGCGCGGCAGGTGGATGGTCATTTTGGCGTTTGTGCCGGGGCTGGTAATTGAGACAAGCCAATTGCTGTTATCGCTCTGGCTAAGGGTCGCGTACCGCGGCGTGGATATTAATGATGTTTTGATGAACGGGCTGGGTGTTCTTTCAGGTTATGTGATATTTTTGGTATTTACAGCTCTGTATGCCTCAGTCATTGGCTGGCTTAACCTGCAGCCAAAAGGCGTATTTGCCTATTTTTACCTCAAGGCACGTTTCCATAGCCGAAGGCGGTCCATGGACTGAGGAGACGAGGCCGGCAGGCCCGGTGCGAATAACAACCGCGCTTGAGGATATCCGATCCAAAGCCTGAATGGAAAAGCAGAAACGAAAATTGTTATAATAAAGAAGGGGGTTTTTCAGGTTTTGCATGAAAGGAAGGTGCCAGGATGTTCAAGAAAATCCTCGTGGCTTATGACGGGTCGGAATGGGCGCAGCGGGCGGTAAAAATGGCTGGGGATCTCGCGCGGGTTCAGAAGCAAGCTGAAATCTGGCTGGTGGTAGCCGTGGGCCCGGCACCGGTTAACCTCGGCCAGCCTTTTGCTGATCAGTGGATCAGCGGGCAATCGATCGAAGGCAACCGCTTGATGGATGAGGCAGTCAGTATCCTTGGCAGCGGTATCAAGATTCACCGCGAATTGCTCTACAACAATCCGGCTGACGGTATCATCGAGGTGGCAGAAGCCCGAGCGGTCGACCTGATCGTTGTCGGATCTCGCGGGTTGGGAGCGCTGCGCAGCCTGGTGCTGGGTAGCGTCAGCCAGAAGGTGATTAATCTGGCAACCTGCCCGGTGCTGGTGGTCAAATAAGACTGTGAGGTACTGGAGAGAATGCTTCACTTGCATTCCTCCCTAAAAGCCAGCCGCGAAAAAAAAAACCACCCGAATCAGGTGGTTTTACGAGTCGGGGCGAGAGGATTTGAACCTCCGACCTCTTGCACCCCATGCAAGCGCGCTAGCCGGACTGCGCCACGCCCCGATGGTCGAGCGTTATTATATTCGACAAACCCGGATTTGACAATGAATCAGTTGCGATGATTCCTCGAAAAAATTTGCCCGGGACACTCAGGTGTCATTTTTTTTGCGCTGATTGTGGATAGAGCTTATAATATAAATCTGATTTGATGGGTTCTTACCTCCTGTTCACAGGATTTTTTCGAGGGAAGAGAGCCTGCATCGCTTTTTAAAAAATTATCAGGATCACGGAGACCGACATGCAGACAAATAACGGCGGCGTCATTTATATGGAAAAGGGCAAACTGGTTGTTCCCGATTTTCCCATTGTGCCATTCATCATGGGGGACGGTACCGGTCCTGATATCTGGCGGGCTTCTCAAGCTGTCATCGACGCTGCCGTAGAGAAAGCATATCATGGTAAACGTAAAATCATGTGGAAGGAAGTGTTGGCAGGTGAAAAAGCCTTTAAACAGACCGGCAATTGGCTTCCTGATGAGACCCTGGAAGCTTTTCGTCAATACCACGTTGGGATAAAAGGTCCGCTGACAACACCGGTGGGAGGGGGTTTTCGCTCTTTGAATGTTGCCCTGCGCAAAGAACTGGATCTGTACGTCTGCCTGCGCCCAGTACGCTATTTCGACGATGTCCCTTCGCCATTAAAGAACCCCGAAAAAACCAACATGGTGATTTTCAGAGAGAACACCGAGGACATTTACACCGGCATCGAATTCGAGCAAGGCACGGAAAAAACCGAAAAGTTCAAACAGTTGCTGCAGGAAAATTTTCCAGCGGACTATGCCAAGATTCGTTTTCCGGATACGGCTGGTTATAGTATCAAGCCGATCTCTATTGAAGGCACCCACCGTTTGGTCAGGGCAGCCATCAGCTGGGCATTGGAGAACCGGCGGCGCAGTGTTACCCTGGTGCATAAAGGCAATATCATGAAATATACCGAAGGCGCTTTTCGCAAATGGGGTTACGAGCTGGCTGAGCGCGAATTTGGCTCGCAGGTTTATACCTGGGAGCAGTGGGAGCGTACCAGGTCCGAAAAAGGCGAAGCGGCGGCCAATGCCGAGCAGGACCAGGCGGTGCGGGATGGAAAGTTGGTCATCAAAGATGTGATCGCTGATATCGTTTTCCAACAAACGCTGACACGCCCGCTGGATTTTGATGTGATTGCCACCATGAACCTGAACGGGGATTATCTATCGGATGCGCTGGCGGCACAAGTGGGTGGGATCGGCATCGCACCGGGCGGGAACATAAACTTCGAGACCGGATACGCAGTTTTTGAGGCCACCCACGGCACAGCGCCAAAGTATGCCGACAAGGATATGGTCAACCCCGGCAGTGTCATTTTATCTGGTGAAATGATGCTGTGTTACATGAAGTGGTCTGAAGCCGCCGATCTGATCATCAAAGGCATGCAGGGAGCAATCAGCGCGAAAACGGTTACTTACGACTTCCACCGGCTGATGGAAGGGGCTACCCTGCTTAAATGCTCGGAATTTGGGGCGGCAGTCATCCAGCATATGGATGATTGATCCCTGAAGCCTGGTTTTGAAAATCCTAGGGGACAGCGCCGGCGGCGTAGAAAGTGGGGATATACAAAATGCGGGTAGCAGACGCCCAGGCCTGGCGGTCCTGGTGTTCAGCCAGCTCGAGGTCGGTTGGATTTAACCTGCCCGCCAGGTCATGCCGCAGGACCTGCCATTCCAAATCAATATCCTCCTGGCTGGGAACTGAAGCCCAGAAACCGCCCACCACCCCTGTGAAGACATCCACCAGTCCGGCCTGGTGAAATAATGCGGCGAGTTTCCGACCAGCGCGGGGGTCAGCGCCCTGTTCCTGCAAGGCGGCTGCCTGATGCTGTCCTAGAGACTCCAGTTCGGGCGGGTAATCGATGCGTCCGCCGTAATCGGGTTCGGCCAGCGCTAGAATCTTGCCGCCGGAGCGGGTCACACGGCGCATTTCTGCCAGTGCCTGAGCTGGGTCGACCCACAACAGGAAAAAATGGCAAAGGCAGACGTCAAAGGACCCAGGTGCGAAGGGCAGGCTGTATACATTGGCAGCAGCCAACCGCAGGGATGGCTGAGAGGATTGTGCGATGCGTAAAAAATCGCGGCGGATGTCAATTCCGAAAACCCGTGCACTGGTGACAGCGGGTAAATCTCGCAAAATGGCGCCAGTCCCACAGCCAGTCTCCAGAACCCTGCCTGCCTGGTGGATTTTTACCAGGTCATACAGGTAAGCGCGCACCTGAGCAGTCCAGCCAGCTTGCTGTTCGAAGCGCGCCTGCCAGTTGATCTCGGGTGTCATTATCCGGCTGGCGCGTGCTGACGCGCATTGGCCCAGATTTGATCCCAGGGATCCTGCAGGATATTGCCAAGAACGACATTTATACCCTGACCCGGCAGGACATCTCCATCGGGCTCGACATACAACCAGGCCCGTCCCGCCCCTGGGATGTGCTGACCCTGGTCACGAAGTTCCAGTTCGACCGGGTTCAGGTGTGAGTAAGGTACCGGCAGGTCCCAGACAAGGGGAATGAGCAGGTGAGCAGCAAGTTCCCTCGCATGGCGCAAGTCATTGCTCAGGCGGATATCATTTTCACTCAAGCTGAGCGCTTTCACGCCCAATCCGGCGAGTCTTTGCAGAATGTGGGGTAGGTCGTCTTTATTCTTTTCCGTGATCGTCAGGTGAACCGTGACGTGAATATCCGCAGCTATTGAATCACGCAGTGCTTCCCATGACTGTTCATCACTTGGATCCAGGACCAGCATGAGATGGTCCAGCCCGGCATTCAAGACGTTTTGGAAGTATTTTTTGTCGGTGAAGCGCAAACCATCGCTCAACACGCCAGTAACCATGCCAAGTGATTCGGCGTAAGCGATTAGGTCGGGCAGATCTGGTCGCAAGGTCGGCTCCCCGCCTGTGAAGATTAGATGCGGGATACCCGCCCGCCAGGCTGTGTCGATGATCTGCTTCCACTCATCGCAGTCGAGATCGCGGGTGACACGTTCACCAGGCGCGCCGAGGGTCGATTTTTGAGAGGTGTGATAGGTCAGCGCGCAATCCAGACGCAGCGGGGCGGAAAGCTCGACGCCGTGTAAATCTTCGCGCTCAAACCCCAGGTAACTGATTGGATCCAGATCGGGGGTGGTGATCAACGTGAGTAAGCGCTCTTTAAAGGCGCGGTAATCCTGTAACGCTTGCAGAATGCTGATCTGGAAGCGCCTGGCAATCTCTTCAGCGGTTGGCTCGTCGGCGTCACCCTGGATCAGGTGATAGGCGTACTCCACAGCGGTCTGGTTGAGATGCAAAACGGTGGACGCATTCAGAATGAGGACACCCTCCCCGTTTTGTTCGATGCGCAGGTGCAGACGGTATGGAAAATCGGCATCCTGCGGCGCCTGGTAATGATAGATGCCGGGTGGGAGTGGTTCAGGTTTGGTGAAGTATTTCTTATACAGTTTTTGAATGCTGTTCAACATGTTTACCTCCTGCAAAGCGAAGGATGTTCCGCAGTCAGCGGTTGGCTGCAAGCGCTTCCCAGGCGAGCGGGCAGCCGCCGCCGCATTCTGAAATAAAATCGCAGCCGGCACATTTGGCTGGTAAATTGCGCCTTTCACGCAGCGCCACTGCCAAATCATGGTTCCAGATGGTGTCCCAGGCATCATCCAGGATGTTGCCAAGCGGCTGGTAATAGGACTGGCAGGGCAGAACACTGCCGTCCGGCTCGATGCACATATTGTATAGCGCGGCTGTGCAGCCTTTAACGCCTAATTCCATTTGCACCGGGTCAAAATGACAATATTGGGTGGGGGTATACCAGATCAGGCGCTGCTGGTTGCGTTCTGTGTATTCTCGAGCCAGGTTCAATATTGGTGGCAGATCGCTTTCGGGGATGCCGGCGTTCACCGTCAAGCCCTTTCCAGAATAGATCAAAGCATTCAAACCAATGGTCGGCACGCCGGTTTCAGCCAGGAACTTCAGCGTTCCTTCGATATGCGGCGCATTGTACTTGAGCAGGGTGGTGTTGGTCATTACGAAAAGGCGGCTGTCCAGGGCGTTGCGCAGCCCTGTGACCGTATCCTGCCAGGCGCCTGGACTGGCAACCATCTGATCATGAATGTGAGCGTCGTGAGATTCCAGGGTGATTTGCACGTGGTCAAGGCCGGCCTCCACAAGCTGCTCGACAAAGCGGCGGTCTTTTAGGCGGCGGCCGTTGGTGTTAATACCGGTGATCTGTCCGTTGCGCTCCGCATGCGCGATCAGGTCGGGAAGATCCTTTCTCAGGGTCGGCTCACCACCGGTAAACACAACATGCGGGATCCCCAATTCCCATAAATGATCCAGTATTCTGTACCAGGAGTCTGTATCCAGCTCGGGAAAAGCACGCGAACGCGCGTTGTAACAGTGTGAACAGACATTGTTGCAGCGGTAGGTGATTGCCAGATCCATGCGGTATGGGCGGCTGGGGTGGCGAGAAAATGGGGCGATCGTTTCCAGGTCGAGGTCGCAAATTGGGCAGACCGCAGCAGGATCGGTCAACACCTGGAACTGTTCCAGAAAGGCGCGGTAATCCCTTTGCACGTCAGCCCTGGTCACCTTAAAAACCCGAGCAAGGTCGCTAACGGCTTCATCTTCAGGCAGACGATTCAGCGCCAGGTATGCCATATAGGCAGCGCTGGGGTTGAGGTGAAACAGGCGGCTGGCGTTGATCAACAGGACGCCGCTGCCGTCCGATTCGATGCGCAGGTGCAGGCGAGCTTTATTTTCCCCATCCTGGTGAACATAGTGAAACACCCCTGGTGACGGCAGGTGAGGGCGCTTTTCGAAAGCACGCGGTTTTAGGAGCCGCTGGAGTAAATTGCCAGGATGAGCAGACATGGATAACCCTGATCAGCGCCCGCCCCCAGCGCAGGCGCAGGCGCAGCCAGCGCAGGCACAGGCGCAGGCGCAGGATGACCCGCCGCCGCCCCCGCTTCGGCCGCTGTAGGAGCTGGTTTTGGGCACCGGATTGGTGCGGTCGGTGATATTGCTGGTGAAGGAAGTCAGGTTACCGATCACGCCGGCGGAGAACGACTGCACGCCGTTGACCATTGAAGCAGCGAAATCGGATCCGGGCAATTTCGGGACGTTAAACTTGCTGCCGGTGGTTACTGGCGCAGCGGGTTTGGCTGCCACGCCGCCGAAACCGCCTCCAGGTGCGCGGACCACGGGATCGTAGCGCCACCACCAGGTGGGCACATAAACCGGTCCAGTGCCAAAGACATCCCGGGTGCGGCCATCCCAGCGCCGGTCAAGCATGGTCCAATCCATGACCTCTTCGTAAATCTCGGATTTGACTTCGGGAGTGTCAGCCGCGCTAACCTGTTCCCAGGCTTTCTCCATAATGGACTGGTAATAGGCAATGGTTTCTTTGCGGCTGAAGCCTTTTAATTTTTCCGAGACGGACTTAACCAGCCCAATGATGGTTGTTTGCAGTTCCGTGCGTTTTTCCCGTTCATTGGTTTTCTTGAAGGCCTGCAAGAAATTGATCTCGTAGGGCTGCAGCCCATCTGGTAATGGATCGGTGATCTGTAATTTCAACGGGTCGCGCGACAAGACCGTGGCGGCGCCTTTCTTCAAGACCGAAAACAGGATCATGGTCATGACCTTGTCAAGAGGCTGCTCCATTAAAATAGCCGCCTCAACCGCGGTCAAGCCACGTTTAATGCCGTGGCCTTCAACAGTGATTTTGGGTGGCAGATACTGGAGACGACGTTTGCGGCTGCTCACAAACCCGAGGATGGGTATACCAACCATGAAGAACAATATCGCGGCCGTAAAAAGGCAGCCAAAAATGGCACCACCATCGATGGAGGTCCGGCTGGGGGTCTCTGTTGCGATGACGACCGATGCTGGCACCAGGCGCATTGGAAAGGATGCGCCGAAAATGTAACGATCATAGGGGGTGGCGTTGGCAGCGTGCCAGGTATATTCAACCCGGCCAAAATCATCATAGCGCGCTTCAGGTTCCTGTTCCCCAGGCCAGTTTGAGCTGGGTGTGTGGAATCGCGGTTCGTCAGGTTCTATTCCTTCAGGAAGGACGATCTTGAGGGTGTAATCGGTCGTCCCGCTGGCATACTCGCTCCCGTAGTAATTGGGCATGAACACCAGGCTGGCGTATTCCTCGGCTTCTTCCAGCGAAGATTTCCCCAGCGCAAATTCAACCGTGCCCATATAGACGTGAAGCGTGCCCATTTGCCCAGGTCGAATGGCATTGGCTCCCAGATGGATTTCAATGCCAGGCGAAACCACGGTAGATTGGCGTATATCACCCAGCGCAACCCCGTTGATATCCGCGCGGGCGGTGTTCAGGCGGTAGCTGTGATTCGGCATACCGATGTCGACGATATCGATGACATCCCCAGCGGGAAGATTACGGAATGTAATGGTGTAATCCAGCGAAAGCGTACCGTCGGAGTTGACATAGACGATAACGGTTTGTTTGGGGATTTCAAAACGAAGGTCCTGTGCCGATACGGGTGTGGAATTAACCAATATCGACAGCGCGACCAGCAGCGCAATGAAAAATCGAAGCCTTTGCATTTTTACCCTCCCTGAAGGGTTTTTTCTACCACTTTGGTTCTTCGGTCAATTGATAAGAGGTGCCACAATACGGGCAGGTGACAACCGGCGCTCCTGCTACCATGGCAACGTGCTCAGGCCGCAGCGCACCACCGCATGATTTGCATTTCAGAGTGTCCAGATTGACGTTTCCGGGCAGGTCCACCTTTAAGGTGACATTGGTCTGGCTGGCGGAAGCTGGTTTTCGAGCAGCCAGAAAGATGATGACCAGACCGATGGCCACAGTGATGACCCCGATTGGAATCCACGCCAGAGAACCGGTGTCACCGGTTGCGCCCCAGATAAAAAGGACACCGAAAAATATCAGTATGGCAGCGACAATATAAGCAATTATTTTTCCAGCGCTCATCGTTCCCTCCAGTCATGTGATAGTGTAACATTTAAGCCAGGGGCTGACAATTTGACAAAACTCACATTTCTTGTCCGAGATTTGAGTGAGTGGAGATTGGTTTCATTATCATACTGTATACGCAGGAACCCGCTCTTTGTTTTGTTTTGCACTATAATTTTCTCGGAGGGACCTCCTATGAGTGAAGCTGAGCTGAAGCAGGAACTTCAAAAACTCAAAAATGAGTTGAATTTTCATTCCTACAGATACCATGTGCTGGATGCGCCGCTCATCAGTGATTATGAATATGACCGGATGATGAAACGCCTGCTGGAGATCGAAAATGCGCACCCAGAATGGGTGACACCCGATTCACCCTCCCAGCGAGCGGGCGGCCAAATCCTGGATAAGTTCGTCAAAGTGCGCCACCCAGCGCCAATCTTGAGCCTCGCAAATGCCTTCGACCAGCAAGAGGTGCGCGCCTGGTATGAGCGCATCGCGCGCCTGGACGAGCGCGTGCGCAGTACGGACTTCGTGGTCGAGCCCAAGATCGACGGCCTGACGGTGGTTCTGCACTATGAAAACGGCCTTTTCGTGCAGGGCGCTACCCGCGGGGACGGGGAAATCGGCGAGGATATCACCCACAATCTCAGGACGATCAAGTCTCTCCCTGTTCGTATACCTGTTGATGCCAGCGCAGGCCCAGCGCCTTCCAGGCTGGTTGTGCGTGGGGAATCCTTTATCTATATCCGCGACTTCGAAGAACTCAACCAGCGTCTGCTCGAAAACGGCGAAAAGACTTATTTGAATCCTCGGAATACCGCCGCGGGCTCTTTGAGGCAGCTTGATCCAACGCTGACAGCTTCCAGGCCGCTGCGGCTTTTGGTTTATCAGGTAGTGCAATCAGAGGATGGGTTGCCGGATACACAGTGGGAGCGGCTGGCCTATTTGAAGCACCTGGGTTTCCCGGTGAGTGAGCATGCTCAGTACTGCGGGAATATCGAACAGGCTATCCAGGTATGCTCGGAATGGGTTGCTAAACGCGGCCTGCTGCCATATGAGGCGGACGGGATGGTGATTAAGATCAACGATTTGCGCCTGGCAGACTCGTTAGGCGTGGTGGGAAAAGACCCGCGCGGAGCGGTTGCCTTCAAATTCCCAGCGCGCGAAGTAACCACGCGCCTGCTCGATATTGGCATCAATGTCGGGCGTACAGGCGTGCTTACGCCTACCGCGGTCCTCGAACCTGTCGAGATCGGCGGGGTGGTGGTTAAACAGGCCACATTGCATAATTTCGATTACATCTTTGAAAAGGACATTCGCATTGGTGACCGTGTACTCATAAAGCGAGCTGGCGATGTGATTCCCTACGTTATCGGTCCGGTGCTGGAAGCGCGCGACGGCAGCGAAAGGATCTTCGTTCCGCCAGAAACCTGCCCGGCCTGCGGGCAGCCCGTGGACCATTTCGAGGGTGAGGTTGCCTGGTACTGCGTTAACCTTTCCTGCCCGGCGCAGCTGGTTCGCAACCTGGAACATTTTGTCTCACGCGGCGCGATGGATATCGTCGGGTTGGGCATTAAGATTGTCGTACAGCTGGTCGAATCCGGGCTGGTACGTGACGTCGCCGATTTATATACCTTGAAGAAAGAGGACCTGCTCAGGCTGGAGGGCTTCGCCGAGAAAAAGGCAGACAACTTGCTTCAGTCGATTGAAAATTCTCGCCAGCGGCCTCTGGCGCGCCTGATCAACGCGCTTGGCATCCATGGGGTGGGTGAGGTCATGGCCGCGGATCTCACGCGTTATTATTCCAGCCTGGATGAACTAGCGCTTGCCAGCAAAGAGGAGTTGCAACAAATCGAAGGAATTGGGCCAAATATTGCCCAGGCAATTGTCGATTGGTTTGCCAGGCCAGCGAACCAGCGGGTTTTGGCCAGGCTTAAAGAAGCCGGTGTCTGGCCGGTCGCGCAAAGGCAGGAAAAGCCAGCCGGGGCGCAGCCGTTGGCTGGAAAAACATTCGTGGTCACCGGCAGCCTGGCGGGCTTTACACGGGAAGGAGTAAAAGCCTTCATCCAGGAATATGGTGGAAAAGTGTCCGATAGCGTATCCAAAAAAACCGATTTTTTGGTTACAGGGGAAAACCCTGGCTCTAAACTGGATAAGGCGCGTGAGTTGGGGGTGGCTGTCATCGATGAGGTTGAACTGCGCAGGATGGTTACGTAAAAAACTGCGTGTAGCCGGAGAAAATCATGGAAAAGAAGATACTTTTGAAGCCCGGACGGGAAAAGTCTGTCCTGCTGCGCCATCCATGGATTTTTTCTGGGGCGATTGCGCAGGTAGAAGGGGATCCTGAAAGTGGTGAAACGGTTTCCTTATGCGCGTCAGACGGTCAGCCGCTGGCGAAAGCCGCGTACAGCCCGCATTCATCCATCCGCGCGCGGGTGTGGAGTTTCAACCCTGCTGCGGTCGTGGATGCGGATTTTTTCCGTGAAAGGCTGCGTCAGGCGGTTCAACTGCGCCATAATTTGCGCATAGCCAGGGAGAGCAGCGCTTATCGGCTTGTTTACGCCGAATCGGACGGCATTCCAGGGCTTATTATCGATCGATACAGCGATGTTCTGGTGGTACAGCTGCTGACCACTGGTGCGGAGTATTGGCGCGACACAATCATCAACCAGGTGGTCGAGCTGGTCAAACCTCAATGCGTGGTAGAGCGCTCGGATGTGGATGTACGCGAACTTGAGGGTCTGCCGCTGCGCAAGGGGATCCTGGCAGGTTCGCTGCCTGATAGGCTGGTTGAAATAAAGGAAAATGAGCTGTGCTTTCTTGTGGATGTGCTTAATGGCCAAAAAACCGGTTTCTTTCTGGATCAGCGCCACAACCGGTTGTTTTTGAAAAACCTGGCGGAAGGCAGAGAGGTGCTGAACTGCTTCAGCTACAGCGGGGCATTTTCGGTTTACGCCCTGGCAGGGGGAGCTTCTTCAGTACTGGCTGTAGACACATCCGAGGGCGCGCTCGAACTGGCGGATAAAAACCTCATCATCAATGGGTTTGAGGCAGCCCGGCATGAATCGATGTCGGTGGATGTTTTTCATGCGCTGCGCAAATTCCGTGATCAGGGCCGCTCATTTGATCTGGTAATCCTTGACCCGCCAAAATTCGCTCCAACCGCAGCCCAGGCAGAACGAGCCGCGCGCGGCTACAAGGACATCAATTTACTGGCGTTAAAACTGCTCAGACCAGGCGGATTACTGTTCACTTTTTCCTGTTCGGGCGGAATATCCGCGGACCTATTTCAAAAAATAGTGACCGGTGCAGCTTTGGACGCGGGTGTGAACGCCAGAATCGTTGCCCGGCTAGCGCAGGCGCCCGACCATCCTGTCGCTTTGGCCTTTCCAGAGAGCGCCTATCTTAAGGGCTTTGTGTGCAGCGTTGATCCTTGGGTCTGAGTGACCACCATAGCACAAATCGCGACACGATCCTGAAGGCACAACCATTCTCAGGATCGTGTCGTTTGCCGCCAGGCCTTGGGATAAAGAAGACCCGGCCAGCAGAAAAATTGTGGTTTATTTGATTCTGAATGACCCGGTTGCCTCAACCGTCTTCGCCAGATCGGTTGTGTGGACACGCACGAGCCACTTTTCTCCCGATTTTGCTGGTGAAGGCACCGAAACTTCCAGGCTCAGGTAACCGGAGGCATCCGTCTTTCCGTCGACGATCAGAGCGGGATTGTTAAGGTCAATGCCGATACGGATGTCCACCGATTGATTGGCAGGGAACTTATCCGCTACCACGCGCAGTTTACCATCCGCGGGCACTTCAGCGGGCAGGATGGTTACCGCCGGGCCAGATGCGTTTACTGGTATGGTGATGCGCTGACCCACGTATATCAGGTTAGGATTCTTTATCCCAGGGTTGACAGCCAGGATGGCGGCCATGCTGGTGTTAAATTTGTTGGCGATTTTTCGCAAGGTGTCACCGCGTTCGACCACATACACCCGCTCGTTTGAGCTAGAGGACTGGCCAATCTGGAAGGGATTTGTGACTGCTTTTTCATCCGGATTGCTGCGCACCCGCACCAGGAAGAGATAGGATTTTCCTTGCTGAGCAGATGCCGGTATGCTGACGGTCTGCAATATGGCACCTCGCAGGTCGGTCTTTAAGGTCCCCACCAGCTCAGTTTCATTTTCGCTCACGCCAAAACGGATTTCCAGGTCGATTCCGGCGCGGAAGCCAGTTACAGCCAGGGTGACCGTATCCCCTGCTTTGCCGCTGATCGGGCTGATGCCGGCAGTCCTTACCCGGGCTGCGCCTTGCGGCAGTTTGATTTGCATGCCGACCTCAATCCGATTTGGGTTGGTAATGGCCGGGTTTATTTTTTGGATATCCTGAACGCTTACTTTGAAGAGCGCTGCAATCGCATTCAGCGTGTCGCCGGGTTTAACGATGTAGACCGAACCGCCGATTCCGGGGCTGGTTTGGCTGCCGGTGGGGATTTTAAGTACCTGCCCGGTGTAGATCAGGCTGGGATTGCTGATTTGAGGGTTGGCATCCAGCAAGGCAGATACGCTGGTGTCGCAAAGTTTCGCGATTTTCGACAGGTAATCGCCGCGTTTGACGGTATAGGTTGCCCCGCACTCCGATTGAGCGGATACTGCTGTGGTCATCAGGCTGGCGGACAACAATGAGACAACGAGTAAAAGGAACAAAATGCGTTTCATGGCTCCTCCTTTTTCGCGAGCCGCAAATCATTGGTTTCGGCCGGGGATAGATTTTTCCCATCGCCATTAATTAAGGAAGACGCTGCAATGTCGGTAAAGGTTCCAATTTGGAACCACAAAAACCAGCCTGATCAAAGGCTGGCGCAGAATAATGACCACGAAATAAATGGAAAATCTTAGGTGGAGATGGCGGGAATCGAACCCGCGTCCGAAAGAATAGACCCGCGAACATCTACGAGCGTAGTTGGTCTTTGATTTCGCGGAGCGCCCGCTGACCAACAAAACAGACGAACCGCCAGCCGCTTGAGCCCGAAAGCCCTCTTTCGCATTTCCCGCGGCTTGAAATGCGGCAGCCTGACCTTGTGACGTTCGCTCTACTACCGGTCAGGCAGCGGAGCAGGCGAACGTGACCTCATCAAAGGAGGTCATTTGCGCTCATCCCAGGCTTAGGCAGCCAGGGGGAGAGCAGCATAGTTAGTGCGATTGGCACTTGTTTTTTGTGCTGATTTAACGAGGTCGGCACCTCTCGGCTCGCAGTCCGGGATCAGCCTCTCCCGTCGAGACCTTTCATCCCCAGACATATATATTTTACCTTAAAAATTGGTATCAGGAGTAGAATAGAGCCGGGCGGAAGAGCAGGTTAAATAACTTCAGAAGAGGCGGCTATGATTAAGATATACATCACATCCGATAACAACCTGCATGAAATCGAGGAATTTACACCCGGATCCTGGATCAATGTGGTTGACCCGACCACGGATGAAATCGAGCGCTTGACCGTAGAGGGCATTCCAGTGGATTTCATCACTTACCCATTGGACCTGGATGAGCGCGCCAGATCGGAAAGGGAGGACGACGGGCAGATGCTGATCCTCATCCGTATCCCGTACTATCAAGGGCCTAAAGCGGATGTGCCCTATATTACCATACCGCTGGGGATAATCCTTACGGATAAGTACATCGTCACAGTGTGCCGCAAGCAGACGGATCTGATTGAGGATATGACTGGCGGAAAAGTGCGCGGGCTGTCGACCAAAAAGCGCATCCGGTTTGTTTTACGAATATTATTGAACAACGCCACAAAGTTTCTTTACTTTCTGCGCCAGATCAACCGCCAGGTGGATGAACTCGAGGACCGTTTGCAGCTCTCGATGCAGAATAAAGAGGTCCTTGCGCTGCTGCAGCATCAAAAAAGCCTGGTCTATTTCACCACCGCATTGAAGGCAAACGAACTGCTGCTCGAGCGTTTGCAGCGAACCCAGCTTTTCCGCATGTTCCCGGATGATGAAGATTTACTGGAAGACGTTATTACCGAAAACCAGCAGGCCATAGAAATGGTCAACATTTCATCCAATATTCTGAGCAGCATGATGGATGCTTTTGCCTCGATCATCTCCAATAACTTGAATGTGGTTATGAAAATCCTGGCCTCTGTCACCATTTTGGTCAGTTTGCCCACCATGGTCAGCGGTTTTTACGGCATGAATATCGAATTGCCGATGCAAAGTAATCCTTATGCCTGGCTGATTATCCTGGGTTTTTGTCTGTTTTTAATTGGGCTGACGGTTCTCATCTTTTTCCGGCGCAGGTGGTTCTGATTATAAAGGGAAGATCGGTTTCTTATACGGGTTTATACACATCTTTTACACCAGGCGGCCGTGGCGGTACAATTCTGTTTGAGACTTAACTCAAACAGGATGGCTGCGTGAATCACTCCTTTGACAGACTGCAAAAACAATTACAACCCAGCACCAATCCGCAATTCATTCGGTTGGAAAACCTCAGCAAGGGGTATTTGGAAGGCGGGCAGAGGCACATTATCCTCGACAAAGCCTGCCTGCACTCGCCGGAGGGGGAATTTCTGGCTGTTTTGGGGAAGAGTGGCAGCGGCAAAACCACCCTGTTGAATTTGATCAGCGGGATCGATAATGCGGATAGAGGGGATATTTTTATCAGCGGTCTGCGTCTGAGCACAATGAGCGAGCGGCAGCGCACGCTTTTCAGGCGTGAAAAAATTGGCTTTATCTTCCAATTCTTCAATCTGATCCCTACCTTAACCGTGTGGGAAAATGTTACACTGCCGCTCTCTTTGAACGGCCAAAACGGCCTGTCTGCCCAGCAAAAAGCCGCAAACCTGCTGGACGAGGTCGGGCTGCTCGACCGCCGGAATGCATACCCAGACCGGCTATCGGGCGGAGAACAGCAGCGGGTCGCAATTGCGCGCGAACTGGTGCATGACCCGCTGCTCGTTCTGGCGGATGAACCGACTGGAAATCTGGATGAAGCCACGGGTAAAGGCGTACTGGAATTGCTGGACCGGCTCACCCGCGGTTTAGGAAAAAACCTAATCCTGGTTACGCACAGTGAAGAATCTGCCAAAATCGCCGATCGGGTGATGGTCTTGAGAGACGGCAGGCTGGTGGAGAAGGCGAATTGATTCCGGCCCCGGAAAGATTGCCCCCAGCTCTGACCCGCCTGAGCATGCGCTACGTCATGCGGCACGGCTGGCAATCTTTATTGATGATCCTTGGAATCGCCCTGGGAGTGGCCGTGATGGTTTCCATCGATCTGGCAAACTCGAGCGCATCACGAGCATTCGAGTTGAGCGCAGAAGCGGTCACCGGAAGGGCGACTCACCAGGTGATTGCTTCAACGAACGGCATCGATGAGAGCATTTACCTGCAATTGCGAAAAGCTGGCCTGAATGTCCCTATAGCGCCGGTGGTAAGCGTTTTTGTGCGCAGCAGCGGTTTGGGCGCGCAGCCCTACCAGCTGCTCGGGATTGACCCGTTTGTGGATCGAGATTTTCGAGATTACTGGCAGGATGCGGACAGCCAGGATGACCGGCTGCTAATTAAGTTTTTGACCCAACCGGATACGGTTTTACTGTCGCAACCGGTGGCTGAGCGCTATCAGTTGGAAGAGGGACAGACATTCTCGATAGAGGTGGAAGGGCGTCGAAAGCAGGTTTATTTGGGCGGCGTAGTCCTCCCCCCGGACCGCCTGACGGAGCGCTCTCTGGAAGGCATTATTCTGGCGGACATCTCTACCGCCCAGGAACTGAGCGGAAAAACAGGCATAATCGACCGCATCGACCTGATCCTGGCGGGGGAGAATGACAGGATAGTCGGTGAAATTGAAAGGCTGCTGCCAGCCGGTGTGCGGCTGGAAACGGTTGAAGCCCGACAAGGCGCAATAAAAGAAATGACCGCGGCTTTCCAACTGAACCTGTCGGCTCTATCTCTGCTGGCACTGGTTGTGGGACTGTTCCTGATCTATAACACCATGACTTTTTCAGTTGTGCAGCGGCGCGATCTTTTTGGCGTCCTGCGCTGCCTGGGTGTAACGCGCGGACAGGTCTTTTCTTTGGTTGCGGTTGAAGCCATCATCGTTGGGGTGATCGGTTCACTGGCCGGGATCGGTTTGGGGATTCTACTTGGAAGAGGTACGGTGGACATGGTCTCACAAACCATCAACGACCTGTACTTCACCACCACTGTGCGCGAGGTTGGCTTGCCGCTGATCAGCCTGATAAAAGGCGGTGTGCTGGGACTGGCGGCTACACTGGCGGCAGCTATCCCGCCTGCCCTGGAGGCGGCTTCAGTGGAACCGAACACAGCTTTATCCCGCTCGGGGCTTGAGAAGAAAGCGCGCTCGGTTGTCTGGCTGCTGGCTCTGGTTGGGCTGCTGCTTGGCGGGCTGGGCGTGGTGCTGTTTCGCGTCCCTTCAGGAGGGATCACAAACGCCTTCAGTGGGACGTTTCTGGTCGTGGTTGGGTTGGCCATGACCGCGGCAGTATTGATGCGGGCTGTCATAACCGCGATCACCCCGATCAGCGCCAGACTGTTTGGGTATATCGGTCGTATGGCGCCTCGTAACCTGGTCAAAGCACTAAGCCGTACAGCCGTAGCAGTGGCGGCTCTGATGGTCGCTGTGGCTGTTACCATCGGGGTCAGTCTTATGATTGACAGCTTTCGGTATACGGTGTCGGTCTGGCTGGAGGAGACTTTACAGAGCGATATTTATATATCAGCGCCCAGTTTCACGGCTAACGTCTCTTTCACACCGCTGCAGCCGGAAATGATCGCTGCTTTGGCGAATTACGACCAGATTGAACGCGTTGATTCCCTACGCTCAACGATAGCGTTGAGCGACCGCGGCGAAGTTCAGATTTCAGCCACTAATAACCGTGATTTGGTGCGCGAGCGCATTTTTAAATCCTCGCTCGGCAGCCCCGACCAGTTGGAGGCAAGGTTTAAATCCGGCGATGTTCTGCTGTCTGAACCGCTGGCGAACCGGTTGGGCGTCGGCGTGGGCGACATGCTGACCCTTTTCACCCCGACAGGTGACCGGCAGGCGCGGGTAGCTGGCATTTATTACGATTATGCCTCCAGCGAAGGCAATCTGCTGCTTGATTTGGAAGTTTACCGGCGGTTCTACCAGGATACCAGCGTTACCGCTGTGGGCATCCGGCTTAAACCAGGCCAGGATGCGGACGACCTGGTGCGGGTTTTACGCTCGGACCTGCAAGGTGGTCAGGAAATCAATATCCGCGCGAACGCAGCGCTGCGCGCGGATGTCATGGAGGTTTTTGATCGAACCTTCGCTATAACGGCGGCTTTGCGCATCCTGGCTACAGTGGTCGCATTCATTGGGATTCTAAGCACCATGCTGCTGCTTCAACTGGATAAACAGCGAGAGATCGGCATCCTTAAGGCGTTGGGGCTGTCTGGCAGGGAGTTGTGGGGTTTGGTCATGCTCGAGACCGGTATTATGGGGTTGGTGGCGGGGCTGCTGGCTGCGCCAACGGGTTATGTCCTTTCACTGATTTTGATCTACATCATTAACCTGCGCTCTTTTGGATGGACACTGCAGCAATCGATTCGCCCAGAGGTCTTTATATTTGCCATTCTACTGGCGATTGGCGCAGCTTTACTGGCCGGGGTGATCCCAGCTATCCGTCTGGGGAGGATGCCGGCGGCGGAGGCGATCCGCTATGAATAAATACACAAAGGTGCTTATGATTGCTATGGTTCTTCTGACCGGCCTCTCAAGCTGTGCGGGTGTTTTTGAATCGGGAAGAGCAGAGGATGGTTCATCTTATTCCCCGCTTACTGGTATGATGACGACCAGCACAGAGGGGTTTTCGCGGGCAGTCGAGCCGATGAAATTTCAATTTCCGCGAGATCACGGCCCCCATGAGGATTTCCAAACGGAATGGTGGTATTACACCGGTAACCTGGTGGATTCTTCCAGCAACCGCTACGGATACCAGTTGACCTTTTTTCGGAGGGCTTTATCGCCGCCCGCTGAAGGCAGCCAGCGAACCAGCAGTTGGGCAGTTAACCAGGTTTACCTGGCGCATTTCACCATCAGCCAGGTTCAGGCAGAGCGTTTCTACAGCCAGGAACGGTTTTCGCGCGGGGCAGCGGGACTGGCCGGCGCACAAGGGGAGCCCTTTTTCCAGGTTTGGCTGGATGACTGGCAAGTTAAACAGATTAGCCCGGATAGTTTTCGATTACAAGCCAGGACTGAGCAGGTGCAGCTTGATCTGACGCTAACAGACACGAAAGGTCCAGTCTTGCAGGGAAATGCCGGGTTGAGTCCTAAAGGTCCGCAGGCGGGAAATGCCTCATATTACATCAGCCAGACGCGCCTGGAGAGCAAGGGAAAGATTCGTATTGAAGGCCGCGACATCTCGGTTTCCGGGCTGAGCTGGATGGACCACGAATTCAGTACCAGCGCTTTGGCTGAAAACCAGGTAGGCTGGGACTGGTTCTCTCTGCAGCTTGATAACCAGTATGAGTTGATGGTTTTTACTTTACGGGATGAGCAAGGCAACATCGATGCTTTCTCGAGCGGAACCATTATTTCTCCGGATGGGAGCACGGTTTCGTTGGAAATGGGAGATTTTTCAATCCAGATTTTGGATACCTGGCGCAGCCCGCACAGCGGCGCTGTGTATCCTTCCGGTTGGCGCTTGCAAGTACCTGAAGTAGATCTCGATGTGGAGGTCTACCCATTGATGAAAGACCAAGAACTGCGCATTTCTTTTATTTATTGGGAAGGCGCAGTAAAGGTCAACGGGCGGATGGGCAGCCAATCGGTCAGCGGGTACGGATATGTCGAATTGACCGGCTACGCCCAATCCATGCAAGGACGGTTTTAATACAGGTGGGCGGAACAGGACTCGAACCTGCGACCTCATCTGTGTAAGAGATGCGCTCTAACCAACTGAGCTATCCGCCCGCAGCGCGTATTATACCGTGATTTCGTGAAGTATGCTAAACTTTGGAATCGGGAGGGGTATCCATGAAATTTATCCGTTTTCAAATGGGCAATGAAGAACCGCGCTACGGCTGGGTCTATGGAGAAAGGGTTGGACCGATCATAGGGTCAATTTTTGAGGAATACCGGCGCATGGAGGCGGAAATTCCGCTCGATTCGGTGCGTCTGCTCCCGCCAGTAGAACCCTCTAAAATTGTCTGCGTGGGCCGTAACTATAGCGAGCATGCCCGCGAACACGGGGTTGAAGTTCCTGAAATCCCATTGATTTTTCTGAAACCCCCCTCCACATTAATCGGTCACCAGGGCACCATCCTCCTCCCTCCACAGTCTGAAAAAGTGGAGCATGAAGCAGAACTGGCTGTAATCATCGGAAAGGAGGGCAGGTGGATCGATATAGAGGAGGCCAGCGATCACATCTTTGGGTATACCATCGGAAACGATGTAACGGCGCGTGACTTGCAACGCCGTGATGGTCAATGGACGCGCGGAAAAGGATTTGACACCTTTTGCCCGCTAGGTCCCTGGATAGAGACAGAAATCGACCCCTACGATATGCTGATCACCTGTCGGGTCAATGAGGATATTCGCCAGATGGCATCCACACGCGACATGGTCTTTTCTATCCAACAATTGATCGTTTTTATCTCCTCTGTGATGACTCTTAAACCGGGGGACGTCATTCTGACCGGAACGCCGTCAGGCGTCGGACCCTTAACTGCTGGAGATCGTATTTCGATTGGCATTGAAGGTCTGGGTGAACTGGTAAATTTTGTCCGTCTGGATGATAGAAATCAATAAAATTATTATTTGTTGATCGGTTTGTATTGACAAACCATATCAAGGTTACTATAATGATTATGTATTTGTTGGAGGTTCGTTTGTCTGAAACGAACCAAAATTTAATAAACGAGCAATGTTTTTCAGGCGGCATCGATCTGAACACCTAATCTGGTCGCTTTGTCCACCCTAAATGGGCAAGTGTTCAGGGAGCCAATAGCGAAACCGGCCTACGCTGGTTTTTTTATTTTAACTGCTCAGCGCCAGGAGGGTGGAATGGAAATGGAAACGGTTGAAATGGTTGGAGCTGACCTGGATGATTTTTATGCCAGTGAACGTTCTCGAATCCTGGTTGTTGAAGATGACCAGGATACTGCGTATTTGTTAAAACAAATCCTGAGGCACGCTGGTTTTGATGTACTAAGCGCGTCAAATGGTAAAGAAGCCTTATCAAAGGTCAATCTCAGCTTTCCAGACCTGGTCCTGCTGGACTTGATGATGCCTGAAATGGACGGCTGGGAAACGATCGACCGTTTACGCCAGGTGACCAACACGCCAGTCATCGTTTTGACAGCCATGGCAAACAAAGAAAATATCGTTGACTGCCTGCACAAGGGTGTTGATGATTACATGACCAAGCCGTTTTATAAGGCTGAAGTGGTGGCGCGTGTGCAGGCCGTTCTGCGCCGCTCAAGCACCAGCCGTGATATCAGCCGTTTTGTCTTTCCACAAATTGGTCTGGCAATCGATACTCAAACCAGGGAAGTGCGGGTTAAAAATTCGAAGATTCAACTCACCGGCAAGGAATTTGGCGTCCTGCTGGTGCTGGCAAAGCACGCGCCTGAGATCGTGCACTACCAGAAGATATCCCAAAGTGTATGGGGACGGGATTTTCCACAAGCCCGGCAGCGGATCAAGTATCTGGTCTATCTGCTCAGGCAAAAATTTATCGACATCGATCCCAGCCTGGGCGAATTGATCGTCAATATCGACCGCCTGGGATATAAATTGAATACCAGCGATACCTGAAAGCAGGGCTGTTTAGTATAATCTTCTCATCTGGCTCAGGCTGAAGTCACCCGCTGCGCGGATATCGACTAGCCGTTCGGCGGTACTTTTTTTTTGCCGCCTGCGGCGCGGTTTATCGCTATGGGGATGTGAGGGATATTTTGGAAAGAATTAAACCCATCTGGTTAATCTTGATTGGCGCCTTTCTCCTTGTTATGGGGGTGGGAGGAGCGCTGGTCTCAATGCTTGATCTGTTTGGGGTATCGGTGTCCAATTTCCAGGAGTGGGATGAGTCGGTATCCGAAGTTGGTTTTGCGCCGTTTGCCATGCCGGTAACAAAAGATGAGGTGTTCGCCCCGTCTGTTGAGGTGGATACTACCCTCGTGCCGCGAGTGACCCAAACGCCTGCAGACGATTCGCCGGGCTCACCCTCACCAGAAACCAGCAATAATATAGAAACAGAAACCGTTGAGGCAACCCGGCGCAGGCCGTTTGTCATCCCGTCGAGGTTGATTATCCCATCCATCGGGCTAGATGCTCAAATTGTGCCCTCCAAACCAAAAGATGTTCGCATAGGCGGCGATACCTATGAGCAGTGGCAGGCGCCGGATAAATTCGCGGTTGGCTGGCATACGACCTCGGCGGTGTTGGGGCAGGAAGGGAACACCGTCCTTAATGGACACCACAACATTGAGGGAAAAGTTTTCGAAAACCTGCACCTGGTTGAACCGGGAGATACCATCTTCATCATGGGTGGTTTATTCCAGTTTGAATACATGGTCGTAAATGTCATGATCCTGCCCGAGCGGAATGTGGATGTAAACACCCGACTGGAAAATGCACGCTGGATTCTGCCCTCGACAGATGAACGTGTTACCCTGGTAACCTGCTGGCCAGCCTGGACAAACACGCACCGGCTGGTAGTTGTCGCCCAGCCGGTAGGGGAACCGATAGAGTTGGATGTGACGCCCACCCCCTTGGGTGAAGCGCCCTAATATTATTTAATGGACCGCCACCAAGGCGTACGGATCAATGGGGATGGCGATAACAAAAAGGCGTCCCCAGGATAATTCACCATCCTTCTCAATGCAGGTTTGCAAAACCAGGCGGCCAGCCTGGGCATAAATATCATAAAAGAGATCGGTCGCGCTGATAATATTTCGCGAACTATCCGCAAGATTTATAAAATTCGAGTAAGGGCTGTTTGGAGAGAGTGCTTGATATTGCCGAACTTCTTCAACCAAATAAGTTGAAATCCGGCCGTCACCATAGACGACTGAGAGCACACTTCCGGGACGAATGGCGGAAAAATCCTTCCCTGCCAGGTAATTGTGGGCCAACAAGGCGGTTACGCCAAACTGGCTCGCCATGCGGAACTGGGTTACTTTTCCGGCTTCAGTGGAAACATAGCCCGGAGCGTTGAGCGGCTGCTGGACCACCGGAGCCCTGATGGCGCCTGGTTGATAGATGCCGACGACCTGATTGGAATTATTAGAAGTTGCGACCATTTTTATAAACGAAGCAAGAGAATCAGGAGTTCTGAGCTGATTGATGCTGAAATCCCGCAGATTACCGGTCACCGGAATGGGGGCGGCTGCCATGGCCAGGAATGCGGTCAGGGCGGCTATCAGCAGGTATCGTGAAAAGGCAGGAAGAAGGTGTTTTGTCATGGATTGGTTATTTATTGGTAAGTTTATGATAATAGATTAGTATTTTCTTCTCGATAAAACAAGGCCTTAAAATCGCTTGTAAACCACCTGTAAGGCGGGTTGGGCGGGGTCATATCCCGGTGGTATAATTGCAGAACATTAGGATTGCACAACCAAGTCCGGTAAATTCAAGGAGCGTAGGTATGTCTGGTCATTCAAAATGGGCAACCATCAAGCGCAAAAAAGGCGCTGCGGATGCCAAACGTGGTCAATTGTTCACCCGTCTGACCAAAGAAATCGTGATGGCTGCACGTGAAGGTGGAGGAGACGCCGATACAAATTTCCGGCTCAGGCTTGCAATCGAAAAAGCGCGCTCGCAGAACATGCCCAAGGAAAATATTGAACGTGCCATCAAGCGCGGAACCGGTGAGAGCAAGGATGGGGCTGCCTTCGAGGAGGTGTATTACGAAGGTTACGCTCCGCACGGCGTGGCCTTGATGATCGAATGCGTGACTGAAAACCGCAACCGCACCGTCGCAGAAATCCGCCATATCCTGACCAAATCAGGCGGCAGCCTGGGCGAAGGAGGGTCGGTGGCATGGCAGTTCAAACGCGCAGCCGTTTTTGAGGTGCCTGGCGATGAGACCGCGATGGAACGCTTGTTTGACCTGGCTGTGGTAGCCGGCGCTGATGATGTCAACTATGATGATGGAATTGTTGAAATTGTCGGACCGGTGGAATCCTTTAAAACTCTATCGAATGCGCTCCGGCAAGGCGGGTACCAACCAGTGGAAGCAGGCCTGCGCATGATCCCCAACCAGGAAATGGAATTGAACACGGAGCAAACCCTGCAGGTGCTGCGTTCAATTGAAAGCCTGGAAGACCTGGACGACGTGCAGAACGTCTACCACAACCTGCGCATCTCTGAGGAGGCCCTGGCAGCGATCGAAGGGGAATAGGCGTCATGGTGGTCCTCGGGATTGATCCTGGTACAGCGACAACCGGTTACGGATTTGTTCGTGAGGTCCCCGAAGGAATTCAACTGGTTACATACGGCGTCCTGTCGACACCTGCCGGCATGCCGATGGAAAAACGACTTTTGCGGCTGCATATGGCTCTGTCGGAATTACTCGCCTCCATAACGCCTTCCAGCGCTGCAGTCGAAAAATTATTTTTCCAACGCAACGTGAGCACTGCCATGACGGTGGGACAGGCGCGCGGTGTAGCCTTATTATCGCTAGCGCAGGCCGGCATACCGGTCGGTGAATACACGCCCCTGGAAATAAAACAGGCTGTAGCTGGATACGGTGGGGCAGATAAAAACCAGGTCCAGCAGATGGTGAAAGCCCTGCTAAACTTAGATCAGGTCCCCCAGCCGGATGACGCCGCCGATGCGCTGGCTGTGGCTATCTGTCATTTACACAGCATGCGAATGAAATCCCTGTTCGAATGATTACCAGCCCAGCCAATCCTCAAATTAAACTGATCCGCAAGCTCAAGGATCGTAAGGAACGCCAGAAAAGCGGGTTGTTTTATATCGAAGGACTACGCATCGTTGGCGAAGCCGTGTTGAGCGGCTGGGATATTGAAGTGATCCTGTTTTCACCTGAATTACTGACCAGCCTGTTTGGTCAGCAGACGATTCAGAATTTTGTCGAAGGCGGCGGGCACACCCTCGAAGTGAGCGCAACTGTTTTTAAAAGCCTGTCTGAAAAAGACGGCCCTCAGGGCATTGCGGCTCTCGTCCGCCAGCGTTGGGCAGACCTGAACGGCCTCACGCTGAAAGAGGGGGATATCTGGATTGCCCTCGATTCGGTTGCTGATCCAGGTAACCTGGGCACGATCCTGCGCACCAGTGACGCCTGTGGAGGTAAGGGAGTAATCCTGTTGGATCAATCCACAGATCCATATGATCCAACCTGCTTGCGTGCCAGCATGGGCGCAATTTTCAATCAGACCATCATCCGCACCATTTTCCCTGATTTTTTAAATTGGAAAAAAAGCCAGCAAGTACAGGTTGTGGGGGCATCCGACAAAGCCGAGCAGGATTACTACGGTTGGAAGTACCCTGATCAAATGGTGCTCTTTATGGGGAGTGAACGGCGAGGTCTGCAGGAACACCACGCCGCAATATGCGATGCCATGGTTGCCATTCCGATGGCAGGGAAGAGTGATTCCCTGAATCTGGCGGTTGCCACCGCTTTGATCGCTTATGAATTTTTCAACCAGCGCCGGACATCAAAAATGAGACCGGCCCAATGAGCGCCTTATTCCATTAACTGGCAGGAGTTTTCTATGATCGTGCACATACAGGGCGAAATCGTTCATCAAAGTGAGAACAGCCTGACAGTACGGATGGGCGGTCTGGGCGTGCAAGTCTTCACTACTCAGGTGACCGCCCGGCAACATGCTGCGGGCGAGATGGTTTTTCTTTACAGCCATCTGGTGGTGCGCGAAGACGGTTGGTCATTGTACGGTTTTGAAACGGAAAGCGAACGCGACTTTTTTGTATTACTGCTCGGGGTGAATGGCATTGGCCCGCGCCTGGCATTGATGGTGCTTTCAACCCTCACAGTGGATGCCATCCGCAGGGCGGTATTAAGTGAACAGGCTGATGTCTTTGCCCGCGTACCAGGACTTGGAAGAAAGACCGCCCAAAAGGTGCTGCTCCACCTGCAGGGGAAAGTTGGCCAGCCCGGCGCTGTGGGAGAAGGTATACAGATATCTGATGTGGATACAGAAGTTTTGGAAGCCCTCACCGGGCTGGGTTACAGCGTGGTCGAGGCTCAAACAGCCATCCAGTCTTTGCCGCGAGACAGCGGGCAGGGTGTTGAAGAAAGACTGCGCCTAGCGTTAATGTATTTTTCCAGGTAAGCGGGCATTCACAGAAATGTTAGAGCGCATAAACTGGACAAACGCTCTCCTTTCTAGTATCATACATGCCGATAAATGTGCAATGTTGATCAAAGAATGCAAAATTTTATCGGCATTATCAGGGTGAAATTTAAGAAAAGCGAATAAATACCAGGCCTGGAGGCTCAATGACCGATCTGATCAAGCAACTCACCAGTGACTTACAGCAGAAGATCGATTCTTTTGAACCACATTTTGAAGTTCGTAATGTCGGGTACGTGATTGAGGGCGGAGATGGGATCGCCCAGGTGGGCGGGTTGGCCGGCGTGCAATCTCAGGAACTGGTGGAATTCAGCAACGGGGTGATGGGCATTGCCTTCAACCTGGAGCAGGATCGGGTTGGTGTGACCATACTCGGTGATTATTCCTCCATTTCGGCGGGCATGCAAGTCAGGACAACTGGACGCATCGCCTCGGTGCCAGTGGGCGACAGCCTGATCGGGCGGGTGGTAAACGCCATCGGGCAGCCGATTGATGGTAAAGGACCGATTGTCACCTCCAACTACCGGCCGCTGGACAGGATCGCACCCGGGGTGGTTGAGCGCCAGGACGTGGATACGCCGGTACAGACCGGTATCAAAGCCATTGACGCCATGATCCCGATCGGACGCGGTCAGCGTGAATTGATCATCGGCGACCGCCAAACCGGTAAAACCGCTATTGCGCTGGATACGATTATCAACCAGAAGGGTAAGGACCTGATCTGCATTTACGTGGCGGTGGGCCAGAAGAAGGCGGCTATCGCCCGGACAATCTCCATCCTTGAGCGTTACGGTGCTATGGGGCACACCATTGTGGTCATGGCGGCTGCGGATGAACCCGCGGCCATGCAGTATATCGCCCCTTACGCAGGCTGCGCCATTGGTGAAGAATTCATGGAAACAGGCCGGGATGCGCTGGTGATATATGACGACCTGTCAAAACACGCCTGGGCGTACCGCCAGCTATCCCTCCTTTTACGCCGCCCGCCCGGGCGCGAGGCTTACCCGGGGGATGTATTTTACCTGCACTCCCGTTTATTGGAGCGTGCGGCCAGAATCGCAACCCGCTTTGTCATCGTTCCAAAAGATTACCCGCATGAAAAAGCCAAAGCCGCTGACGGTTTGAATGGAAAGGTTTTCGGCGGCCCGTTGGCGCAGCATGATGCCGAAAGCGCCTTAAAAGAATTGGAAAATGCGGCTGAGTACCGGGTAGCGGCGGTTGAAGGAACCGGCGGTTCATTGACGGCACTTCCCATCATCGAAACCCTGCTGGGAGATGTTTCCGCTTACATCCCCACCAATGTAATTTCCATCACCGATGGACAGATCTACCTTGAGTCCAACCTGTTCAACGCCGGCATACGCCCGGGTATTAATGTAGGCATATCCGTATCTCGTGTTGGCGGTGATGCGCAGACCAAAGCCATGAAACAAGTTGCAGGCAGGCTGCGCCTGGACATGGCCTCTTTCCGTGATCTGGCAGCCTTCGCCCAATTCGGTTCTGACCTGGATAAAGCCACGCAGGCACAGTTGAACCGCGGTTTACGCCTGCAGGAAATATTGAAACAGCCGCAGTACGAACCGCAATCGCTCGAACAGCAGGTAATGGCTTTGTTTGCCGGCGTCAACGGCTTTGTTGACCATGTGGCTGTCGACCGCGTGAAAAGCTGGGAAACGGCTTTTCTGCGTTTCATGGAGTCCTCGTACCCGGAAATCGGGAGAGATATTGCGGAGAAGAAGCGCATCAGCGAGGAGACAGAGGCGAAATTGCGCGACGCCCTGCACGCATTCAACTCGTCCTGGGTGTAACCGGTGGACAGGTTTAAGGGAGGATAATGGCTTCCATTAGAGAAATGCGCATGCGAATCCGCAGCGTAAAAAACCTGGCTCAGGTAACACGCGCTCTGGAGACCGTCAGCGCAAGTAAAGTACGAAAAGCCATTCAGGCAAACGATCAGACCAGACCTTATGCAGAAAAAGCCTGGAAGGTGCTTGTGCACCTGGCAAATCAGCCCGAACGGCGTAATCTGCATCCCTTGCTGGCTGAGCGAAATCAGATCGATAAGGACCTGGTCATTTTGATTTCTTCGGACCGCGGGTTGGCTGGCGCTTACAATGTCAACATTGTGCGCCATACCCTGGTTGAAATGAAAGACCACGAATCTGAAGTGGTTTATTTGACCGTCGGGCGCAAGGGGCGTGACATGCTCCTGCGCAGGCGCAGGCCTATCGTGGCTGAATTCAGCCGGTTATCTGCCACACCCACATTTGCGGAGTGCGCCCCGATTGGCAGGCTGGCAGTGGATGAATACCTGGCGGGGAATGTGGATGCGATCTATATCGCTTACACCGAGTTCGTCAACATGCTGCAGCAGGTACCGGTCATCCGGCAACTGCTGCCGTTGGATCCTGTAAAGCTGGCAGCCGAAGGCGCATTGACGGAAGCCGATAAAAAAAACCACGGCGTATTTTCCTACGAGCCGGATCCCGAGGAACTGCTCAGCCAGATTGTGCCGCGCTTCACGGCGCTTCAGATTTACCAGGCGATTCTTTCGGCGCAGGCCAGTGAACACGCCGCCCGCATGGTCTCGATGCGCAATGCCACCGAGAGCGCGAAAGATTTGATCACTGTCCTGCAGCTTGAATACAATAAAGCCCGTCAGGCTGCCATCACCAATGATATGCTGGATATTTCCGGCGGGGCAGAGGCATTGGCGCAGGCTGAAGCTGGAAAGCTATAATCGCGATTTAGAAACTTTGTATTGGAGGTAATGAATGGATCATTCAACCGGGCGTGTGGTGCAAATTTTAGGTGGTGTGGTTGATGCAGAATTTCCAGCGGATAACTTACCCGAATTATATGAAGCCCTGGTGGTCCCCCGTGAGGGGAAAGAAGACATGATTCTGGAAGTCCAGAAACAAATGCCGGGCAATTGGGTGCGCTGCATCGCCATGGATTCAACCGATGGTTTGATCCGTGGACTGCCGGTCAGCCGCACGCACAGTTCGATTCGTGTCCCGGTTGGATCCGAAACGCTGGGAAGAATCTTCAACGTGCTCGGCCACCCGATTGACAATAAAGGTAAGGTCAGTTTCGACCTTACCTACCCCATTCACCGCCCGGCGCCTGAATTTGCTGACCAATCCACACGGGTGGAAGTTTTCGAAACCGGCCTCAAAGTGATTGACCTTATTGCCCCCTTTACCAAAGGTGGTAAGACGGGGATTTTCGGCGGCGCTGGAACCGGAAAAACCGTCATCATTATGGAGTTGATTCGTTCGATCGCGACAGTTCACCAGGGGAACTCGGTTTTTGCCGGGGTAGGTGAACGCACACGCGAAGGCACCCAGCTATACCGCGAGATGCTCGAATCGGGGGTCATGAAGGACACTGTCATGGTGTTTGGGCAGATGAACGAACCTGCCGGAGTGAGATTGCGTGTAGCCCTAACCGCTCTCTCGATGGCTGAGTATTTCCGCGACCAGGGCCGGGATGTTTTGCTGTTCATCGATAATATCTTCCGGTTTACCATGTCCGGCTCAGAGGTTTCGGCGCTGCTGGGACGCATGCCTTCGGCTGTGGGTTACCAGCCCACCCTGGCAACCGAGATGGGCGAGCTGCAGGAAAGGATCACCTCCACACGGCACGGTTCGATCACGTCCATGCAGGCAGTGTATGTCCCCGCCGATGACTATTCTGACCCGGCGCCGGTGGCGACATTCACGCACCTGGATGCCACCATCGCGCTGGAGCGGTCAATTGTGGAAAAAGGCATATTCCCGGCGGTTGATCCACTGGCATCGACTTCCCGTATTCTGGATCCGTTGGTTGTCGGCGAAGAACATTACAACACAGCACGCGAGGTTCAACGCGTCCTGCAGCGGTACAAGGATTTGCAAGATATTATTGCAATTTTGGGTATCGATGAACTGAGCGAGGATGATAAACTGGTTGTTTCTCGGGCGCGGAAAATCGAGCGCTTCTTCTCGCAGCCGATGTTCGTGGCGGAAAAATTCACCAGCCGCCCGGGCCGTTATGTCCCCTTGCGTGAAACCGTGCGCGGCTTCCGCGAGATTCTGGACGGAAATTGTGATGACTTGCCGGAGCAGGCATTCTACATGGTGGGCACGATCGAAGAAGCCCGCGAAAATGCCATGGCAATGGCATAAAAAGGATAAACTGATGCCTATTCGCTGTGAAATTGTCTCCCAGGACCGCGTGGTTTTTTCCGATGACGTCGATATCGTCGTTCTGCCTGGGGCTGAAGGGGTGATGGGTATCCTGCCCAACCACTCACCAGTCCTATCGATGTTGAAATTCGGTATCATCACAGTCAGGAAGGAAAACCGGGAGCAATTCTTCACTGTGGCGGGCGGGGTGGTTGAAGTCCAACCCGACCAGGTGACGGTGCTGGCGGATGCGGCTGAAAATGTGGAGGAAATCAGTATTGCCAGGGCGGAAGAAGCCCGCAAGCGGGCTGAAGCCATGTTGAAAAATGTGGACGCTCTGGATAAGGATGAATACCTGGCTGCCCAGGCAACCTTACGTAAATCGACCTTGCGGATTGCGGCTGCCCAACGCTACCGGCGCGGACAAAAGACTCCTTACCAGGGGTAGATACGGTATAATTTCTGCGGGGTCTTGGTATTCCAGCAAGATCATTTCGCAGCGAGGAAGGAAAAACAGCATTATGCCTGTTTTTACGAGAGAACTGGGCATCGATCTGGGCACGCTCAATACCGTGATCATGGAAGGCAACCAGATTGTCCTGCAAGAACCGACGGTGGTAGCCATCGTTGTCGATGAACAAAAAATGGTCGAATGGGGCCAGGCTGCGCGGGATATGATGGGCAGGGTATCAGAAAGCATTGAGGTAGTGCGCCCACTGCAGCATGGGGTTATTGCTGAATTCGAAGTAACTGAAAATTTATTACAATATCTGATCAAGAAAATTTGCGGCCCAATGCTTGTCTTTCGGCCGAAACTGGTGATCACTATCCCTTATGGGATCACCAGCGTGGAAACCCGAGCTGTGCACGAAGCCGGCCTGGGGGCTGGCAGCCGGGATGTTGTCCTGGTCAAACAACCTCTGGCGGCAGCGCTGGGGATTGACCTGCCGATTAGCACGCCATCGGGAAACATGATTATCTCGTTAGGGGGAGGAACGAACCAGGCAGCCATCCTGGCGATGAACGATATCGTCACCGCCGAGACCTCACGAACGGGCGGCCTTGCCATGGATGATGCCATCATGGCCTACGTACGCAAGAAATACGGCGTGCTTATTGGTCAGCCAACCGCAGAATTACTGAAAATAAAAATTGGCGCAGCCATACCACAGGACACTCAATTGACCATGGAAGTTCAGGGTCAAGACCAGGTAACTGCGCTTCCACGTCCGGTCACATTAACCAGTGACGATATCGTCGAAGCGCTGCAAGCGCCCCTGACCGAGATTGTAACCATGGTCAAGCGTGTGCTGGAAAAAACGCCGCCTGAATTGATATCGGATATTATCGACCGCGGGGTGGCTTTATGCGGCGGCGGGGCTTTGCTGCGTGGGATGGATAAATACCTGACAAAGACCCTGGGGATCCCCGCCTATCTTGTTGACAACCCTATGACCTGTACCGCTGAAGGCGCCAGCCGAGTTTTTTCGATGCGTGAGTCTTTGCGGCGCAGCCTGGTCAATTTTTAGGATTATTCCGTTTTAAAATCAATCCAGATAGTACGTCATGTGCTGGAGTGCAATTATGGGGTCCAGGTTTTCTACGTGGATACCGGCGGGCACATTCAGGCTGATGGGAGCATAGTTCAGAATAGCGCGAACCCCTCCTTTGACCAGTTCTTCGGCGCTTTTTTGGGCTTCAGATGCCGGCGTCGTCAGCATGGCGATTTTGATGTTTTTGTGGCGAACTTTTGAAGCCATCTCGGCCGCATCCAATATTTCAAGGTCGCCTATTCGCCGGCCGATTTTCGCTGGGTCATTATCGAAGGCCAGGACAATTTGGAACCCGCGGTTGCTAAAGCCCTGGTAGCGGACGAGCGCATTTCCCAGATCGCCCACACCAACGAGGGCCAGATCCCAGACCTGGTTGACGTGTAAAATGGACTGCAGTTGGGTCACCAGGTATGGGATGGCGTATCCGGTGCCTTGCTTACCAAATTCACCAAATTGCGAAAGGTCTTTACGAATTTGGGCGGCTGAAATTCCGATGCGTTCCCCCAGTTCTTGCGAAGAAGTGGTCTTAATGCCTTCTTTTAACATATGCTCCAAAGCCTGTAAATAGCGCGGGAGCCTGCCTACAACGATGTCAGGGATGCTTTTGGAATTCATAAGCCCTCACTCGAGTGAAATTTCCCTACCTGTCAGATAGATTTGTGCAGTGTACAGGTCCTGCAGATCGGCATGGTTAAATCTGCTCTAATTTTACAATAACCATCCTTTTTTGTGTTTTATTTCACGCAGATGAAAAAAGCGCAGCCGAAGCGACTGCGCCTTTCATTTATTTACCAATCAAACCAACCGCATCAATCTCGATTGCGCCCCATTAACAAGAAGGCGTAATATAAAATCGTGGTTATCGCCTGCACGGCAGCAGCGACGTATGTCAGAGCGGCGGCATCCAGCACGCCGTTGATACCGCGCATTTCTTCGTTATAAATGACCCCCGATGTGGAAAGCCAGGCTTTCGCCCGCCGCGAGGCATCGAACTCAACTGGCAGTGTCACCAACGCAAACAAGGCAGCCAGCGCAAATAACCCAACCCCGAACCAGGCCACCGTGGTGCCAATCGCCGGGCTCATCAAGAAACCGACGATGAAAATAATTGGCCCGAGCCAGCTACCGATCTGAACCGATGGGACCATTGCTGTGCGGAACTGCAGCATAGCGTATCCCTGCGCATCCTGAATGGCATGACCGGCTTCATGGGCCGCCACACCCGCCGAGGCAATACTGTTGCTTTGATAAACCTGCGGACTAAGGCGAAGTACCTTCGCTCGCGGATCGTAATGGTCACTGAGAAAGCCCTGAACCTGTTCGACTCTCACATTGCGCAAACCCTGGGAATCCAACATGCGCCGGGCAACATCAGCACCGCTCAAGCCTGTGTAAGTGCGCACGCGCGAATATTTACGAAAGGCTCCCTGCACTTTCATCTGCGCCCATAAGCCCAAAAGTAGGGCTGGCAGGCTGAATAATAGATATAATCCATACCCACCTAAAAACATATCCATAAGCGTTCTCCTATAGCGACTGTCGCCCGGGCAATCCCTTTGGGATCAACCGGTTATTTTTTACTATACTGATATCATTTATAACAGAAAAGTATCTGTAAAATGTTAACAAAAACCGGTTGACGGGTATCAACCGGGATTGGCTGTGCGCCCGCCGAGACTCGAACTCGGGCTCTTACCTCCGGAGGGTAATGTGATGTCCACTTCACTACGGGCGCTCAAGCTGCAATTGTAAATTTTACCACGGTTTCTATCTGATATTCGTATGCTCGAGTGCGGGTTGGCACGAAATTAATTAAGTTGGAGTGAGAGCTCTGCCAACCGTACCCGCAGACTTTCAATGATCTGACGATTTCCGCGCTCATTACCCACGGTATCGAGCTGGTGTTTTTTATGCGCGAGTTCTGCGCAGGTCTGAAAAAACTGGCGCGTATGCTCAAATCGATGATTTCCCAAGGCGGAAGCCACGGCCAGGAAGCGTGACCAGCCAGAACAGGCTGTACGGAATTGATCATGCGTCAGCAAACCAGCGCGGACCTCATCCATGAGATATCGTTCGAGCAGCCGGCGTTCGCGGATGACCATAGCGATGGTGAAGGTAAGCATCGCAATCCAGCCTGACCAGTCAATAACCGTCCCAATCAGAATGCCCGCTGCCCCCGGTAGAATCGCTGGAATGGTATTGTGCAGGCTGTGCAGCAGCATGGCGAAAAACATGCCCGCCAGGGGATAAAACAGCTTTGATTTCAGACCGGGTTTCAAGCGCGCCATGGCAAGCCCGATGCCAAAAAAAGCCGTGTAGAAGGGATGCTGCCAGCCGACCAGTATCACCCGGACGAACACGAGTGAAAACAGGCCGATATAGCCGCTTTCTAGATAACCATATGTGAAAATGTAATAGGCATTTTCTGTGGCTGCGAACCCCAACGCGGTAACAGCGGCGTATACTATGCCGTCCAAAACCGAGTCAAATTCTTGGCGGAAAAAAAGGAATACAATCATGACCGCCATGCCTTTTAAAATCTCTTCAACCAGCGGGGCGATGATGGAGCCGGTGGTCAGGGTGGCAAAATTTTCATCCCCACTCAGCATGTAGATACCCGCGCCCAGGAAAGTGTTGAGGAAAAACGCTGCCCCAGCGGCCGCGACCGCTCCCCAAACAAAGGCACCCTGAAGGAGGTGACGCGGCTCCTTCTCATAATGGTCGAGCGAGTAAATAAACCCCGCATACAACACCATGGGGATAAAACCAAAGAAAACGGACAGGATGATTCCCAAAGGCATGTTCCAATAATTTCCTGCGGGGTCAGCTGGTGCTTTCAAATACGCGGGTAATTTCATCCCGCTCAAATTTTTTCACGCGCAGCTTCCCCGCGGCGGTCTGCTGCAGGACATCCGCCGGACCCTGCTGTATTACGCCAATGTCAGCAGCAGCAATCCCATGCTCGGACAATTTTGTTAATACTGCCTGCGCCGAAGATGGGTCTGCGCTCAGCAAGAGCGATCCGGACGCGATGGTCCCGTAAGGATCTACGTCAAAGGCAGCGCATATCCGTCTGGAGAGCGCTGGGATAGGAATTCTTTCCAGATCTACCAACAGGGTATGACCACAAGCCTGCGCCAGTTCCCACAATGCGGTCGCGATACCCCCTTCGGTGGGGTCGTGCATGGCTGTGATTTTTCCAGCTTTTACCGCGATTTGAGCGTCCGTGAGCACGCTGATTCCTGGTGAATAAATGAAATCCTGGGCAATTTTGATCTCTTCATTGGATAGAACTCCCTCCAGACGCTGTGGAAATTCTCTGGCAAGAAGAGCGGTAGCCTCGATCGGGACCCCTTTGGTCACAATCAGCCTGTCGCCTGGTCTGGCGCCCTTGGGGGTGATTAACGAATGGCATTCTGTTTCGGCAAGTAAAGTAGTAACCAGAATGGGGCGGTCGAGCCCATGGGTCACTTCAGTGTGTCCGCCGATGAGGGTGATGCCGAGGGCCCGGCACGTATCCGCCACCTGTTTGGTGATATTCTGAATCAAACTAACCGACGTTGATTTTTCCGGTAATAGTGCGGTCAGGAGCATCCATTGCGGGCGCGCGCCCATGGTCGCGATGTCATTGGCAGCGATCTGGACGGCATACCAGCCAATCTCATGACTCGCGAAGGTGATCGGTTCGGTTTTGATCACCAGGCAGCGATCACCAAATTCAAGCACCGCGCAGTCCAGACCAACACCCGGACCCAACTTTACCCTGTGCCCGTCTGTTGGCGCGGCGTTAATGATTTGCTCCAACAGCTCGTGGGGAATTTTTCCAACCGGCAGTGAATTCATGTTGTTGCCCCTGTGGACTGGTTGCTGATTTCTCGGATCAAGGCGACAATTTTATCGTAATGCGAGCCTTTCCAGTATATCTGCTGGCACTGGCTGCAGCGGGTGAATTCATCATAGTATTTGCGCGTTAGCGGCTGAAGGTGTTCAATAATGGCGGATTTATCCACCGCTTCAAGAATCCCATTGCAGCGCGCGCAGCGGTAAAATGGCCTGACCCAACCCTGTAGATGAAATTGGCGCATAACCTCCATGGCCTGGTCCCGCGGATCATCAGCGCGCAGACAATAGCCTTTGGAGATGATCTTTCTTTTTAACAACCCGCGGTCACGGGTGAGCAGGATGCGCTCCTGGCTGGCGGCGATTAAAGCCAGGCGGTTGTCGTCCCATTGAGGATCATATAAACAATCAAAGCCCAGAAACCGCAGGTAAGTGGTCAATTTTCCCAGGTGGTTGTCAAGCACGAATGCTGGATTGTTCTGGCTACCCCCGAAGAGCGGGTCTTCTGGCGGGAATACCTCAATTTGGTCCCCGTCGCGCACGTGGTAGGCTAACGCAACCACCTGGTTGTTTGCCAATACCCTGCCAACTTCAGGGTGGGGAACGCCCAGGGACTCGATAATATGTTTTACGGCTGTTTTATGGGAAAACCCAATCTCCAGACGGGTATGTCTGCATCCTGAAGGTAAAAAATCATTCAATTTCCCATGGAATAGAATGCGGATATTCCCCTGTGGAGCAGGGAGGGGTTCAATAGACGAATTCGCGGATATCATAGCGGCTGATATGGGGCGTTCCACCTGCTTCGCTAAAGGACAGCGATTGTTCGATTTCATCCGCTTGCTGAAGGCGTTCCGCAGGCGAGAGGGGATTCAGATGGGACAGATACGCATCCTGAACATAAGGAAGGGTTTCCCCCTCAATTAATTCTGAAAAATAAATGATATCTTCAAGGTCCAACGGCATCTGGTTGACAGCCTTAACCGTCTCCTCAACGTGCCGCTGATAGTATTTCCACCCGCCTGCGCCTAAAAGAATGATAATCCCAACCGCCAAACCGGCTTTTTTTATGGTCTGGACAGCCGAAATAACGTCACTGGCACGGCCAGGTTTTTTCAGAAAGGTCAGCAAGTCCTGACAGCCAGATTCCATGCCGATATAGATCCGAGCCAACCCGAGTTGTTTTAAATGTTGGTAATCCTGGCAGGATTTCTTCTCGCCGCTGAATCCATCCAGAAAGGCAAAAATACCGCCCAACTGGTCGACAGAAAATTCTTCATTCACAATCTCCATTAACGCCAGCAAGCGCGGCATTGGGATGACCAGGGCATTCGCGTCGCCCAGGAAAATCGTGCGCCTCAAACTCAAGCCTTTACCCAGGAATTTTTTTACCGCCTGGCAATGCTGGCGAAATTCAAGCGGGGATTTAATGCGAAAGGGCCGGTCGCGGTAAAAATCACAGAAGGTACAGGTATTGAAAGAGCAGCCCTCTGCGGCTTGCAGAACAACCGCCATATACTGGTCCGGCGGGAGAATACCGACCGGTTTATATATATTGCGGTAATTCAACGCATCTTCGGCTGCTGCCAGGGATGAAAACTCTGAGGCAGCCTGAAGGATAGAAATCGCGGGCAGGTCCAGTGGGGGAAAAAAATCAAGGTTGTGCTTCCGGATGGCGCGGATGATCTCCACCAATGTCTCACGAGCCTGGTCTATCAGTCGCCTGGCTTCGATGGGTGAAAGGGTTCTGCGGCTGCGGGTGCGGTCCTGCTCCTGCCATTTGGCGACAATTTTTCCATCCAGACCGCGGCGGAAAGAAACACCATCCTTCATCGCTGTCCACAACCTGCCTGCTAAGTCGTAGCTGAGCACGGTCAAACTGCCCAGGCTCACTGTCGCGCAGTTGGGCTTAATGCTTATCGTCAATGACTGGTTATTCCACTGTCCCTGATAAAGCATGTGAAAACCCCGCCTTGAGGAAACGGGTATAATTACCTGGTTTAACCAGCGGAAATGCTTAGATTTCCAATATTATAGCCTAATCAAATAGGCACTTTTTTATTATCTTACCGGGGTGCCATGCTGCTTTATTTTATTCGCCATGCTGAATCGGAAAACAATGCTCTCTGGACTCAAACCGCCAGCAGTGAAGGGCGGGTCGATGATCCGGAATTGACAGACCTGGGACGCGAACAGGCGAAACTCGCGGCCGCCCTGCTGGCGGGCGAAAACCAAACCCCACCCTACCTGCAGGATGACCCATTCGACGGGCTGGGGTTCAAAATTACCCACCTGTACAGCAGCCTGATGTGGCGTGCGTTAAGCACCGCCCAGATCATTGCCAGGGCGATCCAACGCCCGATTTTAGGGCAGGCAGAGATTCACGAAGGCGGCGGCGTGTGGCTGGCAGATGAGGAGAGCGGTGAATTCGTCGGCTTGCCAGGGAAGTCCCCCAGCGCGCTCAAAAAGGCCTTCCCGGAACTGACCCTGCCGGAGAACCTGAATCCTGAGGGCTGGTGGAGTAAGCCATTTGAGCCCTTCGAGGAGCGTATGCCGCGCGCCCATCGGGTTCTATCCTGGCTGATGGCGCAGCATGGGGGCAGGGACGACCGGGTGGCATTTGTCAGCCATGTCGCTTTTTATAATTACTTCATGAGCGCTGTCTTCGGTTCACAGGAAAGGCTGCAGGTCTGGTTTAATCTCAACAACTGCGGCATAACCAAACTGCATTTTCAAAATGGCGAGGTGCAAATCATTTACAGCAACCGCCTGGATCATCTCAGCCCTGAAAAGATCAGTTGAGTTCTATGCCTGCTGGCTGGCTACCGGCTGGTTTCCGTCGGGTTTGTTCAGGTAAAACATGGCAAAACCAGCGATCTGGAACCCGCCGCCGATCAGCAGAGCCGCGCTTAAACCGAGTACGTCGCCCAGGAGTGTACCCGCAAGCGGAGCGAGAATCGAAGAAAAGTACTGAAGACCCTGGGCAAGCGCGACAAAAGTCGAGCTGTACTCGGTGGGGACGGTTTTCATCAATTCGTCAAAGAAAACCAGGTTGAGTCCAGCCTGAAAAATACCATTAATGCCTGCGAAGACCATGATTAAGCCTGGCTCCCGCGTGGCTGCCACCATGAGCGGATACAGGGCCGTGCCGAGGGTGGTCCACAATAACACCGGCCGGGAGCCTGCCCGGCGCGATTGGCGAGTCCAGAAAAAATAACCAATGATGACAATAGCGGTTTGGGCGGTGCTGATGGCGGCGATCCAGCTATTACTGGCCTGAACCTCCCGAACAAGATATAAGGGCATTACTGGCAGGATCATGGCTGTTCCAGAAAGGAATACGAACCGCTTGATAACAAAAGCCTGGAAAGGCTTCTCTTGTTTTACCAGGCGAATATACTCCCCAAAAAGTTGTTTGAGTTTTGGGCGCGGACCCTCATGGTGCGCCTGGATATCGGGCAAATTAATACGGGAAGAAAAATAGAAGCTCACCAATCCGCCGATAGAAAGAAAGATGAACGCGATTTGGAAATTTAACGGAAAAATGATCCGGTCGAGGAATTGCCCGATCAGAAATACCATTACCGCGGTGGTCAGCCCGAGAATGGACCAGCGGCGTGTCATCAGGTCAAAGCGATGATTGGGACCAGCGACCGCATTCATGACGACCGAAAATGTGATCGCGAGCATGGTTTGCGGGATGGTTGCCAGCGCCCAGACTGCCAAAATCCCGACCACCAATGATTTACCAGACAGGATGAACGCCAGTAACCCGGTAAAAGCGTACGAAAGGATCACCCCTAAACGCGCCGCACTGAACCATGGGATGATCTTGCGCTGGTTTTGCAGAAAATGACCCAGGGGCACCGCCAAGACAAGGCCGGTGAGGGCGGGCATGGACGTCAGCAGGCCAACCTCAACCGAAGTTGCGCCTAACAGTGTCAGGAAAACCGGCAGGAAGGGCGCGGCTGCGTTCGCCATTCCCACCCCAATCGCATCGATCTGTACGTTGGTGAAATTCCGATTTTGAAGCGGGGATAAACCGGGTGGATTGGTGAATACTTTGGGTAGTCGCACGACTTCGGCCTGTTTATCTGGCTGTCTTTGATTGCATTGATTATACCTCTGCTGGCGCGCCTTCATCCGAAGGATGGATGCACCCTGTTCTTAAAAATATATGCGTGAATCCAACGGCTGGCAGGCTGCCGGGAAGGTGACATTTATCCACCCTGGCAGTGACAGTGGCTTGATGAATCCGGTGCGGACAATCACTATAATTAGACTGGAATACCTTGTCTGCACGACTGTATCCATTGATCAAATTTCCTTACCAGGGAGAGTACATACATGGCTCACTATTCACCAGAAGCGATACGCCAGGCTCACAAAGTTGTCGCTGAATATACTTACGACCTGCGCCCGGTCGTGCGCGGGTACGCCAACCGCACGCTGTACATAAACGTAGGAACCAATGTCATCCAGGGTAAACCAGTGGATGAAAAAATGAAAGAGACCTTTACCGGCGGGCGCGGTTTTTGCCTGTGGCTGCTGTGGAACGCGATTCGTGACGAGACCCAATGGGATGATCCAGAAAACGAACTGGTCATCGCTGGCGGACCCATTGGCGGGATCACTGCTTACCCGGGGAGTGGTAAATGCACGGTGGTGACAGTTTCACCATTAACCAAGTCCGTGATCGACAGCAATAGCGGTGGATATTTTGGTCCGTACCTCAAATTTGCCGGCTGGGATGCGCTCGAGATTCAGGGCAAGGCTGAAAATGAAGTGATTATTTATATCGACGGCGATCATGGACGGGTAACGATTGAAGAAGCCCCGCTCGAGCCTGTGGACACCCACCTGATCAACCGTATGCTGACCGAAATGTACGCGGAAGACCCGCGCGGTCTGCGGGGAATCTCCGTGATTTCAGCCGGGCAGGCAGCGGAGCATGTCCCGATGTGCGGCCTTAACGTCAGTTACTACGATCCACGCCGCGATGAAGTGCGCATTAAACAGGCAGCCCGCGGTGGTTCAGGCCGGGTGCTTCGCGACAAGAAGATCAAGGCAATAGTGGTCCGCTACAGCGAAATCAGCGGCGACAGCAATGGATCAGCTAACCTCGAGTTGATCCGCAAGGTGGGGCAAAAGATCAACCGTGAAATCGCGATGTTTGACGCCTCGCAGAATGATATGCGCGGCACGGGCACCCCTTACCTGGTTGAAATAATGAACAAGTTCGACTTGCTGCCGGTGAAAAACTTCCGTTTTGGTCACCACCCGGATGCTCACCGCGTCGCAGGTGAGGTGTGGAAATCCAAATTCGACACGCGCGGTCCGGATGGCTGCTGGTACGGCTGCACTATGTCCTGCGCGCATGGCGTCTCGAAATATGTTCTCCAAACCGGGCCGTACAAAGGCGAGGAAGTTTTTGTGGACGGTCCCGAATATGAAACGTTGGGCGGGTTGTCCTCAAATTTGTGCATTTTCGATCCAGCCCAGGTTTTGGAAATGAATTTCTACGCCGATACCTACGGGATCGACACGATTTCGCTGGGCAATTCGATCGCCTTTGCGATGGAGTGTTACGAGTACGGTATTCTCACCCCTGAAATCACGGGCGGTTTAGAGCTGACCTGGGGGAATTTCGACGTTGTCATGACATTGATCCACCAGATGGCGCGCGGCGAAGGATTCGGCATGGTCATCGGTCAGGGTGTGCGAGCCATGCGCAAGTTGTTCGCGGAACAGTACGGCGCAGACGCCGGACTGCTGCGCGATATTGGCATGGAAGTAAAGGGGATGGAGATTTCAGAATATCTCTCCAAAGAGTCACTGGCACAGCAAGGCGGGTATGCGCTGGCATCCAAAGGTGCTCAGCACGATGAGGCCTGGTTGATTTTCATGGATATGGTGCATAAACAACTGCCAACCTTTGAGGACAAGGCAGAAGCGCTGCATTATTTCCCCATGTGGCGAACCTGGTTCAGCCTGCACGGCCTGTGTAAATTGCCGTGGAACGACATCATCCCGGAGAGCAATAAAACCGCCAAGGAACCAGCCAAGGTCCCGGAACATGTCGAAAACTACCTTCAGCTTTATGAAGGGGTGCTGGGTAAGAAAATCGACATTGCCGGCATCATTCTGGAATCGGAGAAAGTCTACAACTTCCAGCGGATATTTAACCTGCGCCTTGGTTTTGGAACCCGCCAGTACGATTACCCACCCTACCGGGCTATGGGGCCTGTGACTGAAGTGGAATATGAAGATCGGGCCGCCCATTATGACCAGCAGTTGAAGGAAGAAGCCGGCATCGACCCGCAAACGTTGAGCACCAAAGAAAAATTGACTGCGCTGCGAAAGATTCGTGAGGAGCGCTATGACAGACTGGTAGATGCAGTCTACGAGCGCCGTGGATGGACAAAAAACGGCATACCCACTTTGGAGACCATCCAGCGCCTTGGTATCGACTTTCCAGATGTGCTGGCTGTGGTTAAACAACATTACGATTAGCTGCAATTGAACTGGCCAGCTTCAACATAGAGGTGCGCTGCACCTCTATGACTGTTTTTAATACAGATAAAAAGGAAAAAAACACGGTTATAATTGAGCCGTGGAGGTGAATCGAACTGGGACTAAGTGTCGTCGGGAAAGCACAGCGCACGGCCTTGACAATCTCCAGGGTGGATGGAATTTCAAGGTGACGAGGATGAGGGTTCCCCACCGCGAGGCGGGGTTAACCGGCGAGAACAGGCTGTTCACCTGGACGCCGGGAAAATCGAGAGATCAGCGGAAGCCTTCCAGGTTTAAGTAAACCTGTCCCTTTCCCAGGATAAGCAATCAAATCATCTGACAGCACGAAACCAAAGGTTTCGGTAGTTTCTCTGTCAGCAGAAGGTGGCTTTGCTTCTCGCAGGCAGAAGGATCTATGCACAGGAGAGCGCTATGTGTGGAATTGTCGGCTACATTGGCGATCGTAACGCAACGCCGATTATATTAAATGGATTGAAGCGGCTTGAATACCGCGGCTATGATTCGGCCGGGTTGGCGGTTTTACAAAATGGGAATATAGAAATTCGCCGCGATGCAGGAAAATTAAACAAATTGACCAGTCTGGTCGAAACCCAGCCAATCGAAGGGTGTTTGGGGATTGGTCATACCCGCTGGGCCACGCACGGCGAACCCAGCGCGCGCAACGCCCACCCGCACCTGGGCAGCACCCGGAAGGTCGTTGTCGTACACAACGGCATCGTAGAAAATTTTCTTGAACTTCGCGAAGAGCTGCTGGCGGAGGGTATCGAATTTAATTCAGAGACGGACACTGAGGTGATCGTTCATCTGATAGAACGTTTCCTTAGCGGTGGTACTGGTTTGGAAGAAGCCACCCGCCTTGCGCTGCGCCAGTTGAAGGGAGCGCATGGCGTGGTGGTTTTTTCCGCTCAGGAACCGGACAAGATTGTCGCCGCGCGGATCGGGAACGCTGGCGGGGTAGTGGTCGGCATAGGTGAGGGCGAAATGTACGTTGCTTCCGATATTCCCGCAATTTTAGACCATACACGGCGCATGATTTTCCTGGATTCGCACCAGATGGCTGTGATAAGTAAAAATTCAGTCAAAGTACGTACCTTGGACGGAGCGGTAATCCAGCCGCAAGAGCACAATATCGGCTGGGATCCGGTGGCAGCGGAAAAGGGCGAGTACCGCCATTTCATGCAGAAGGAGATTCATGAGCAGGTGCGCTCGTTGACCGATACCCTGGCAGGGCGGGTCGATTTTGAGGAAGGTGTGGTGCGCCTGCCGCAGTTGAACCTCACGCCTGAATTGGCGAAACGGATCCAAAAAATTATCATCACCGCATGCGGCACCGCTTCTCATGCCGGCATGGTGGGGAAGGTACTGATCGAGCGGATCGCGCGAGTGCCGGTTGAGATGGACATCGCATCCGAATTTCGCTACCGCGACCCAATCGTGGATGAAAACACGGTCGTGCTGGCGATCAGCCAGTCTGGTGAAACAGCCGACACCCTGGCAGCCATGGATGAAGGTCGGAAAAAAGGGGCTGTATTATGGTCGGTGGTGAACGCCATCGGCTCTCAGGCGATGCGTATAGCCGATGGTTATATTTCAATGCAGACTGGCCCAGAAATTGGGGTGGCTTCCACAAAAGCCTTCACCGCGCCGCTGGTGGACATGTACATGCTGGCGGTGCTGCTGGCTGAATTGCGCGGAACGATCAAACCCTCTACGCGGCGAAAATTGGTCAGTGATTTACGATTGATCCCAGATCTGGTGGGACGCTGCCTTGACCGCGAACCTGAAATCATCCAGGCTGCACGCGAGATGAAATACATCCGCAACATGCTCTACCTGGGGCGCGGGATCAATATGCCCATCGCGTATGAAGGCGCGCTAAAGTTGAAAGAAATTTCATATATACACGCCGAAGCGTACCCGGCTGGCGAGATGAAACATGGCCCCATCGCCCTGGTTGACCGCGACATGCCGGTTCTGGCGATTGCCCCTCAAGATCCCTGGTATGAGAAAATGATCAGCCAGATCGAACAGGCCAAGGCGCGCGGAGGCAGCGTCATTGTGGTGGCTACGGAGGGAGATACCCGTATCCCGGCACTCGCAGACCATGTGTTCTGGGTGCCAGAAACCCCCTGGCTGCTGTCACCGGTGGTGACGGTCATCCCGCTGCAGCTTTTTGCTTACCATATTGCCTCACTGCGTGGTCTGGATGTGGATCAACCCCGCAACCTGGCGAAAAGCGTGACAGTAGAATAGCCCGAAAATCTTTTCCAAACAAAAACCGCCGCCACAGGGACGGCGGTTTTATCTTTGATTCGCTCCTTAGCGGTTAAGGATGCGCACACCGGCGGCGAAATCCGCAACGAGCACATGCGAGCCAGTAACAGCCACACCGCGGGAGTGACCAGGCGTGTCATGATGTCCGGTCACGACAGGATTGCCTGGGTTGCTGATATTCAACTCGATAATCCCGTTGGACTCATCAGCGATGAAAGCCAGGTGACCGTCTATGATCACATCGCGGGTCCAGCCCGGCGTATCGTAGCCCCCGATACGCTGCGGGATGTTGGGATTGCTGACATCGAAAATATGCAACCCACTGCCCCCATCCGCTACATAAGCCAGGCCGTTGTAAATCTTGACGGCGTAAGCGCTTTCTGGGGTGTCATAAATACCAATTTCAAAGGGATTGGCAGGATCGCTGATATCCACCACGCGTAAACCGCCAGCCTGGAAAACGCTCAGGTAGGCGTAATGACCGTCAACCGCCACGCCCAAGGCCTGATCAGGCATTGCCAGAGAAGCCACCATCTGCGGTGCAGAAGGATTGGTAACATCGAATACGAGCAAGCCGCCAAGCCGGTCAGCCACATAAGCGTAGCCATTTGATACCGCAACTCCCCAGGCGAAATCAACTGTCAGGGCAAAGCCGATCTCGATCGGATTGGCGGGATTGCTGATATCCACAATTCGCAGGCCGCTGCGACCGTCAGCCAGGTAGGCCAGGCTGCCGTCCAGCACGACAGCGTAAGTACGGCCCGGGGTGTCGTAATAACCGATTTCATACGGACTGGCCGGGTTGCGAATGTCGATAATTCTCAGGCCGCGTTCGATGCCTGCGATATATGCGAATTGCCCGTCGGTAGCCACTCCCCAGGCGGACCAGTCAGCCTGGTAAAAGCCGATCTCATCCAGGTGACCAGACTGCGGGGTGGCAGTCGCTTCAGGGGTCTCCGTGGGAGGTGGTGGTTCTGTTGGGGTTGGAGGCAGCGGCGTTGCTGAGGCTGCAACGGTGCTGGTCGCGGTTGGCGGGGCAAGCGTCGCAGTCGGTGGCGGGGTGTCTGTCAAGGTTGGGGGCAGCGGCGTTACTGAGGCTGCAACGGTGCTGGTCGCGGTTGGCGGGGCAAGCGTCGCAGTCGGAGGCGGGGTGTCTGTCAAGGTTGGGGGCAGCGGGGTTGCTGAGGGTTCAACAGTGCTTGTAGCCGTGGGGGGCGAGAGCGTCGCAGTTGGCTGCGAGGTGTTTGTCGGGGTCGGCGGAAGTGACGTGAAAGTAGCGGTTGGAGGCAGCGGCGTTGTTGATGGTTCAACCGTGCCGGTCGCCGTGGGTGGCATCTGCGTGGCTGTAGCCGTCGGAGGCAGCGAGGTCAGAGTGGGTGTTGATGTTGGCGGCAGCGCACCGAAGGCATCCGACAGAACCCATTCGGCAGGCGCGCCGTTGGACTGCACCCCTCCACTGCCATCGAGCAGTGTCCCAAGCCAGCCATTTCTGCTGTCATCCGAAAGTAGCGTACCGCTGCCATTGGACATTTTGTAATAGGCCTGCAAGCCTGGTTCGTTTCCGGTCAGTTCTGCGTACATGCTCTGGCTGACTTCAGAAATGCTAACAGCGCGGTTATATAAACGCACCTCGTCGATCACACCTTCGAACGTCCAGTTGCGGTTCGGGTTATTGATGGCGCCACCGATATACAATCGAGGTTGGCCGCCACCGTTTGGTTGGCTGGTGGCGCCGCTGGGGGTGGTGCCAAATTCGACGCCGTTTCTGAAAGCCCGTAATATCCCATTATCGTGCACCATGGTGATGTGAATCCAATCGCCTGGGGTGTATGGAATACCGATGCGGTCTTCGGGACTGCCGCTGCTGTTATCGAAGTTCCATACCCAAATACGGTCCTGCCCTGAAATGATTCCGCGCACAATACCCCAGAAACGCGGACGATCACCGAAGATGACATCACAATTGGCGGCCGAATTATTCAGACAGGCGGGAGAATCTCCCGTAGGTTTTACCCACAGGCTGACCGATTTGGTGCTTTGCCAGCCTGGCGCGAAAATTTGGCCGGTAAGAGGCAATTCAACCAGGTCATTGATGCCGTCAAAGCGCAGCGCGTAGCCGGCGCTGGTTACGGGGGTCGTCGGGGTGGGCTCTTGAGGCGTGCTGGTAGGTTCAGGGGTGTTCGTCGCCGTGGGAGGGAGGCTGGTTTGGGTTGCTGTGGCCGTCACAGTTGGGGGCAGCGGTGTAGAGGTTGCGGACGCCGTCGCACTCGGTTCTATGGGTGTTGAGGTCGGTGTACTGGACGGCGGTAGTTCGGTTGGAACGGCTGTCGTTGTGCCTGTAGGCGGGTTATCAGTGGGGGTCAACGTTGCTGTCGGTGGTGAAGCGGTTTCCGTTGCTGTCGGTGCAGCAGTGGGAGGCGCAACCGTCGGCGTGGAGGTCGATGTGGGTGGAGGGGAAGTAAGTGTGGCGGTGGGGGTAGCTGTGGCAGTTGCAGCCGGGAGGGTGGCGCTGGGGGTTGCGGTTGGTCCGCTGTGACCGCCGTCAAAAGCGCCGGAATCCACCCATAACGGCAGGCTGCCGTTGGGTGGGACATCGCGATCGCCATCTTTTAAGACCCCTGTCCATCCGTTGCCGCTGTCATCGCTGAGAAGACTGCCGCTGCCATTGGACATCTTGTAATAAGCCCTCAATCCCGGTTGGCTGCCACTGAGTTCGCTGAACATGGATGATTGGATTTCAGCCGCGCTCAGGGCCGTGTTGTAAAGGCGCAATTCGTCGATCTGTCCTTCATACGTCCAGTTACGGACGGCGCTTTGGATGATACCGCCAATGAATAACACCGGCAGGGCGCCGGTATTTGGCTGCACTGTTGCTCCACTGGCCGAAACACCGATTTCCATGCCATTTTTGTACACACGCATCACACCATTTTCATGCACCAGGGCGATGTGCACCCACTCACCAATGGTATAAGGAACAGCGATAACATCCATAGGACTGGTGGAGGAATTGTCAAAATTAAAAACCCAAATGCGGTCCTGCCCAGAAAGGATACCGCGCGCGATTCCCCACCAGCGCGGCCGGTCACCGAAAACCGTATCGCACCAGGCAACAGAATTATTCCCGCAAACCGTCGACTGACCGGTTGGTTTGATCCATAAACTAACCGTTTTGGTGTTTTCCCAACCAGGACCAAGTATATGGGCGGTATGGGTAAACTCAACGAAGTCGGTCTGACCGTCGAACTGCAAGGCGTAACCGGCGTGTGATGCCAGTGTCGAGCGAAGAGGGACGATTAGCGCAACAATCAGGGTGATAAACAAAAGAAAGGATAAGTGCCGCGAACTATCAACTTTACCAGTAAACCTGAATCTCATGACCCACCTGTCTGCCGCGCATGGGGTATTGATTGCGGGCACTTTTCTTAATATAATTTTGGAGCACGGAATAGGAATTCGTGCTTTAAAATAAATAAGAGCAATATTAAAAATTATAACAAATAGGACAAAATTATTCTTATATAATTTTCTTAGAAATCTGGTTATTCTTGCGGGCGGTCAACCCAGCGCTCCAGTCCCTCAGGATGGCGATAGGCTTGCATTAAATCCAGCAGTTCGGTGACCTCTTTGGCAGTGACCAACAGCTCGCGGTGTTCGCTGTAAATGAATCCTTCCTGCCGCGCCATATCCACCATGGTAAGAAGAGGGTCGTAATAACCATTTATGTTCAGGATGCCCACGGGTTTTCGGTGAATACCAATCTGCGCCCAGGTGAGGGTTTCGAATAACTCATCCAATGTCCCAAACCCGCCTGGCAGAGCGATAAACGCATCCGCGAGTTCACTCATGCGGGCTTTGCGTTTGTGAATGTCGGGTAATATTTCCAGTCGGGTCAGGTTTGCATGGATCAATTGCGGCTGAAAAAGGTTCTCTGGGACGATCCCAATGGCTTTCCCGTTGTTTTCGAGAACGGCATCGGCAAGCGCACCCATCAGCCCGGTTTTACCGCCGCCGTAAACAAGGCATATCCCCCGTTGGCTTAGTTCACGACCCAATATTTGCGCCGACCGTATATAATGCTCCGATAAGTTGTCCGCAGACCCGGCATAGACACAAATGTTGGATAAATTAGAGCGGTTATTGGCAGCTAATTGAACGTCCATGTGCCAATTATAGGTCATAAAGAAGAATTTCCAGCGTTGAAGTGAAATAATCTTCCGAAGAGATATGTGACATTTATCACAATTTTTGCCTGTGGGCGGTTTTATATTGGTATTAATATTGAATTAATGTAATCCAGTTGATATAATGGTGCTAATGTGATTTTAATACTCGTATTATGAAAGGAGAAGCGCCCCAGAAAGAAATTCGCCCTTTTATTTTTTCGTAAGACCCATTCCCCCAAAATCGTTTTTTTACAATGGAGAGTCGGTATGACAAATAAACTCCTGAAAGGCTTATTAATCATTGGCCTGATGGTCCTATTGGGATTAGCACTGGCGGCTTGCCAGCAAGCGACCCCAGAACCACCAGCGCCTGAACCTACACAGGCTCCAGTGGTATGTCCAACCGCAGAACCGTGCCCGCCTGTTCCAGATCTATCAGCCGAAGTTCCCTATTACGCTCTATGGATGAATTCGGGTCACGCTGATGACACTTCGGAATCCTTCCGGCATTGGGATGAGGAGGATCCGGTGGCTGTTCCAGTCGGATGCGCCAAATGCCACAGCAGCGGGGGCTTTCTGGACTACATCGGTGCTGACGGCACTGAGGCGTTTGCTGTAAATGCAGCGGCCGCTACTGACACGGTCATCACCTGTACAACCTGCCACAATCCGACCGCTGAAGCGCTCAAGACGGTTGTATTTCCGTCCGGTGCAGAGGTTACCGGTTTGGGTCGGGAGGCTGTATGTATGACCTGCCACCAAGGCAACGCCTCCATGGTGCAGGTTGATGAGGCAATCGCAGCAGCGGGGGCGACGGATGAAGATGCTGTTGCCGGTGAACTAGGTTTCATCAATATCCATTATTATGCTGCTGCCGTCAGCCGGTATGGCGCGGAGGTAAAAGGCGGCTACCAGTATGAAGGCAAAACCTATGATGTGCTTTTTGAGCATGCTGTGGGTGTCCAGCGCTGCCAGGATTGCCACGATTCACACTCGCTGGAGTTGAAAACCGATTCCTGCTCAACCTGCCACAACGGCGCCACGGATGTCGAAGCCATCCGGAATATCCGCTGGGTATCCTCAGCAGTGGATTACGACGGTGATGGTGACCTGAGCGAAGGCATTTATTACGAAATCACCGGACTTCAGGACCTGTTGTATTCCGCCATCCAGGCTTATGCTAAAGAGGTCGCGGGAACAGCAATCATATACTCGAAGGATGCTTATCCTTACTTCTTCATTGATACCAATGAAAATGGTGAAGTTGATGAAGGAGAGGCAACCTTCCCCAACCGCTATGTAACCTGGACGCCACGGCTGGAAAAAGCAGCCTACAACTTCCAGACTTCGAAGAAGGATCCCGGTGGTTATGCCCACGGTGGTAAGTACATCATTCAACTGCTGCACGATTCGATCGAAAGCCTGAATGAGAAAATTGCCACTCCGGTCGACCTGGCTGCCGCGAACCGCGATGATCCCGGTCACTTCGACGGTGCCTCGGTTTCCTGGCGCTACTGGGATGCTCAGGGCCGAGTGCCCGCCACCTGTTCAAAGTGCCACACGGGCGAAGGTTTGCCGCAATTCATCGCGGAAGGGGTGAACACTTCACTGCCGCCAACCAACGGCATGCAGTGTGAAACCTGCCACAGCAGCCTTGCACCGGTGGAATTATTCACGGTGGAAACGGTCACCTTCCCGAGCGGCGCCCGCCTGGGCTTCGAGGGCAGCACCGCAGACAATCTCTGTCTGATGTGCCACCAGGGCCGCGAATCAACGGTGAGTGTGAACCGCGCCATCGCTGGTATGAACCCTGATACCCCCTCTGAAAACCTCAGCTTCCGCAATGTGCACTACTTCGCCGCTGGCGCGACCCTGTTTGGCAACCAGGCGCAGGGTGTGTATGAATATGCCGGCAAGGAATACCGCGGGCCGTTCCTGCATGTGCCGCGCTTCTCGACCTGTACGGACTGCCACGATGCGCACGGCTTGAAAGTTGAAGAAGCCAACTGCGTTGCCTGCCACCAGGTAGAGGATGTTGCTCTGATCCGCTTTGAGGACCCGCGTCTTGATTACGATGGAGATGGAGACACGGAAGAGGGCATCAAGGGTGAAATTGATACCCTGGTAGAGCTCCTCTTTGCTGCCATTCGGACCTATGCCAATGATGTTGTGGGCAAGCCGATTGGCTACAATTCCGCTTCGCACCCGTATTTCTTCAACGATAACAATGATGATGGGGTGATCGACGCGAGCGAAACCAACCGCGACAACCGCTACCTGTCCTTCACGCCGCGACTGCTTCAGGCGGCCTATAACTACCAGTACGCCAAGAAGGATCCGGGCGGCTTCACACACAATGGAAAGTACATCATCCAGGTGCTGTATGACTCAATCGCAGACCTGGGCGGCGACGTTTCCAATCTTGTAAGGCCGTAATTCGCTGTCGTCTGGCTGACTCCCTCATGGCTGCACAGTCATGAGGGAGTTTTTTTTAGTTGGGTCATTCCTCCCTCAAATAAAGGAATTTTTTCCGGTAATTTATGACAGATGTCGGAATAATCGCCTGAATATTAATGTATAATTAACCTCATGCCCGCCTGGGTGGGCGATCTACTTTTCCCCCATAAATCAACAAGGAGAATTACAGCATATGGGATTCAACACCCGTAATCGTTCTCTCATTCTAGCGCCAGTGTTCATTGCCGTGGCGCTGATTCTGGCGGGGATCGGGTTTGGATTGAGCGGGCAGGCGCCGGTCGCGCAGGCAAGGCAGCCAGAACGGCCGCCGCAGCAATTGCCCGACAATGCAGCCTGTTTATCCTGCCACTTGCAGGATGGATTGGAGCTGGAATTTCCGAATGGAGAAATCATCTCAGCCCAGGTTCTTCCAGGCGTTTACGGACGGTCTGCCCATTTAACCCTTAGCTGCCAGGTGTGTCATACGAATATCAGCGGGTATCCGCATCCTGAGAATTCGGCCCAAAGCAGCCGTGAATACACGCTGCAGTACCAAAATACATGCAATCAGTGCCACCCCTCGCAGGCGAGTGAGTTAATGGACAGCGCTCATACCCGGCTACTGCTGGCAGGGGATACCAATGCGCCCATCTGCGCAGACTGCCATAATCCACACGAGCAACCAAAAATCGAAAAAGGCGAAGACGGGCGCTTAACGCCGGCTGAACACGCCTATTCGGCTGAGGTTTGCGCTTCCTGTCACAACTCTATCTATGAACAATACGCCAACAGCGTGCATGGAACCGGTATCATCGTGGATAAGAATCCAGATGTTCCGTCCTGTATTGACTGCCACGGGGTTCATCAAATCACCGGGCCAAGTGGCGGGGCTGCCTTCCGCCTGACTTCACCGCAAATCTGCGCCGAATGCCACACCGATCCAGAGGTGATGGGTAAATATGGGCTATCAACTCAGGTGCTACAGACCTATATCGCAGATTTCCACGGCACTACCGTGACCCTTTTCGAGAAGATAGACCCTGATCAGCCGACCAATATGCCGGTTTGTTATGATTGCCATGGTATACATGATATTCGCCGATCGGATGACCCAGAAAAAGGCCTGCAGGTGAAAGAGAATCTATTGATAGCCTGCCAGCGCTGTCATCCCGATGCGACCGCGAATTTTCCGGATGCCTGGTTGAGCCACTATATTCCCAGCCCGGAAAAATATCCGTTGGTTTATTATGTCAACCTCTTTTATCAGATTTTGATCCCGGTTGTACTGGGGGGAATGGCGGTATTTGTCGCCAGTGATGTTTATAGGCGCGTGGTGATTAACCGCCGAAGGAAGAGGAAGGACGACCTTGAGCCGCCAGACATGCAAGGAGAGCCAGGTGAAGCGAATATTCCTCAAGCACCAGAAACTGAAGAGAAGGTGGAGGAGTAGCCAGCCATGACAAAAAATAACCAATCCATCCTGCGCTTTACCTTGGGACGCCGCCTGGAGCATTATCTTCTGATCGCTTCGTTCAGTACCCTGGCTGTCACCGGGCTGGTGCAAAAATTTTCCATGAGTCCCATTTCGATCGGGATAATCAGTTTCCTTGGCGGGATTGAAATCACCCGCATCATCCACCGCACGGCCGCGATCATCCTGGTGCTGCAAACGGTCTACCATTTTGTGCTGGCGGGTTATCTGCTTTACGTGAAGCGGCGCGAATCCAGCATGCTGCCTGGGCCAAAAGACGCATTAGACGCCTTCCAGGCATTGCTCTATAATCTCGGTTTACGCAAGGAAGCACCCAAGATGGGCCGCTACAACTTTGCGGAGAAAATGGAGTACTGGGCGATGATCTGGGGGACCGTGCTGATGGCTATCACTGGGTTCATGCTGTGGAACCCGATCGCCACCTCGAATGTCTTACCTGGACAGTTTATACCAGCGGCCAAGACCGCGCATGGCATGGAAGCCATCCTGGCTGTGGCAGCCATCATCTTGTGGCATTTCTATAATGTACACATCAAGACCTTTAATAAGAGTATCTTCACCGGCAAGATTTCACGCCACGAGATGGAGGAAGAACACGCGCTCGAATTGGAACAAATCGAAAGCGGGAAGATTCCGCCGCCGCCTCCGGTTGAAGCGCAGCGCAAACGAAAGTTAATCTATTTCGCTGTAACCGGAGTGCTTACGGTGTTGTTCGTCATTGGCCTTTACCGCTTTCTGACTTTCCAGGAAACCGCCATCACAACCATTCCGCCTGTACCCGACGCGGTTGATTCAGCCTTTGTGCCGCGCACCCCGACTCCCCGACCGACGCCTTTGCCTATGCCAACACGCCAGCCCACCGAGCCCAGCACAGGACCCAGCGAGCCTTTGACCTGGAGTACCGGTATTGCGGATATTGTCGGGCAGCGCTGCAGTGCCTGCCACGGCTCAATGGGCGGACTGGCGGTGGACACTTACGCTAATTTGATGCGCGGCGGTAATTCGGGTCCCGTGATCGTCGCTGGCGATGCGGCCAACAGCCGTTTTATAACTATTTTGGAAGGCGGCAGGCATCCCGGTAATTTCGAACCGGATGAGCTGGAGGCGGTCATTGCGTGGATCAATTCAGGTGCTGAAGAATAATTTTTAACTGTCAGCAAAAAAATATCCCATCAGCCGATGGGATATTTTTTTTGTTCCAGGTTTTCCGCAGGCGGTTCAGGGGCTGGCTGGATTACAGGAAGGTTTTAAACTGACACTGCGAAGCATCAGCATCCGTGCCGACAGGTGAAATGGTCTGGAGGATGTGGACCTCGCTGTTCAGATACTGGCTGAGGATGGTTTTATCCAGCTGGCAGAGCTGCGGGAACCGCGCCAGGATTTTAAGATAAGGGCAATTGGCAAAGATGACGCATGGACCGCCGCTACGAGCTTCCCAGTGAGCCTGATATTGATTGGCGTTCAGCCATTCGACCAGAGCATTTAACCGCAGGCTGCCGCTGGCGGGAAAGCTGGAAATTGGCGGCGCAAGCAACTCAGCCAGACGGGAGATGGTTTCGGTTTGAATGCCCGGATCCTCCTCAAATTTAAAAAGCAATGTCAGGGAAGCTTCGAGCAAACCCTGCAGGTTATCCTGCCTGGCACTGCTGGCCAGGCAGAAACGCCGCGCAGGGCGCCCGCGAGAAGGGTTTCTTTTCCTTTGGCCGCCGGGCAGTGTGGTGATTTTGTTCTCAGCCCATAATTGACGAAAGTGGTAACGCACATCGGCTGGTGTGATGTTTAGCGCGCGGCTGATTTCTGCCACCGAGGCGTGGTTGACTTTATGGAGAAAAGCAAGAATACGATCTTGGGTCGAAATTGGCGTCAAGTTGCCCCTTTCTTTGTGATAATTAAGTAAAAATATTTTATCTTAATTATTGGTTGACAGGAAGGGTTAATACGGTAAAATTAATAAAACACAACTGCCAAATAATACCGGCAGCCGCAGGTGAAAATTCATCCCATCTTCACCGTCCCACCCATAAACCCACCCGTACAATCGAAAGGCAGTATGATGGCGTCAAACGAGATCAATACTCCTGGTTATGATGTGCCTGCCGAAATGCAGGCGCAGGTGGCGATTACCACCCTCGATAAGATCTATAACTGGAGCCGAAAAAATTCGGTCTGGCCAATGATGTTCGGTCTGGCATGCTGCGCGATCGAAATGATTGGCGCGGCTGCCAGCCGTTATGATATTTCCAGGTTCGGGATGGAGGTCATGCGCCCCAGCCCGCGCCAGGCTGACCTGATGATCGTTTCTGGAACCGTGACCAAGAAAATGATCCCGCAAATCGTGCGCTTGTACAATCAGATGCCCGAACCACGTTACGTGATTGCCATGGGTGCCTGCGCCTCGGGCGGCGGACCGTTCAAAGAGGGGTATTCGGTGGTGTCTGGCGTGGATAAATTTATCCCCGTGGATGTGTACATTCCAGGCTGCCCGCCATCGCCGCAGGCATTAATCCATGGATTCCTGGTATTGATGAAGAAAATTGAGGGTGAGTCTCTCAGGAAGGTGCGCTGGTATCAGAAAGGACCCTCGGAGCCAATCCCAGTGCCGGTCCTGGGACCTGACCTTATGGATCCGCGGAAATATGCGTTGATAAAGGAAATTACACATCGGCCTGCTGAAATGGAAGTACAGGAGCAGGACCAGACAGGGGAGGTGGAAGGATGAGCGAACAGACTACTGAAACACAGGTTCACGAACTTGTTCGTCGTTTCCCTGACTGGGTCAGGCCAGATGAACGCAGCGGTTACAGCGGTTACATCGTCGAAAGCACCCGCTTGCTGGAAGTCGTCCGGGTGTTGAAGGACGAGATGGGCTATGATTACCTGGCGTCCGTCACGGGGGTAGATTACCTTCCAGAAGGTAAAATGGAGGTGGTTTATCATTTCTCTCGCACTACCGGCGGCAGTAGCCTGGTGATTAAGACACAGGTCGCCCGCGATATGGCACAGGTGCCGTCTTTAACACCTTTGTATCCAGGAGCAAACTTCCAGGAACGCGAAGCCTGGGACCTGTTGGGAATCCGATTTGACGGCCACCCAGACCTGCGAAGAATATTGACCTGGGAAGGATTTCATGGTCATCCCCTGCGAAAGGACTGGATCGAGCCGTATTTTGAAGAGGAGACCAAACCTTTCAAGAGCCGCTGGCCGGATGGCAAAGTCTTTCGCATTGAGGACCGTAACCCGTTCAACGACAATGTCAGCTACCCGCAAGATTTTGATCCCGAAAAATGGGTGCCGCACAGTGAAGACCTGCTTTATTCTGGGTTGAGAAAAATTGAAAAGACGGATGATTTGCTCACGGACCAGGTGGTGGTAAACCTGGGACCTCAACATCCCTCCACGCACGGCGTCTTCCGCATGGTCGTGGTGATGGACGGCGAAACCATCGTCGACCTCAAGCCGGTTATGGGCTACCTGCACAGGAACCACGAGAAGATCGGAGAACGCAACACCTACCTGCAGAATATGCCTTTCACCGACCGCCTGGATTACATCTGCTCGATGAGCAATAATTTTGGTTATGCCCTGGCCGTTGAAAAATTAATGGGAATCAAGCCGCCGGAACGAGCGGAATATATCCGCGTGATCATGGCTGAACTGACCCGTATCATGAACCATTTAATTGCGGTTGGATTTTTGCTCAACGACCTTGGTGCTTTCTTTACCCCGGTGCTCTATGCTCTGGAAGAGCGCGAGTTGATCCTGGATGTGTTCGAGGAGGTGTCGGGATCACGGATGATGTGCAATTACTTTCGATTTGGCGGATTGGCGCGGGATCTTCCAGAGGGGGTGGAAGAAAAAATCCGCAGGCTTGTTTTCGACCGATTACCGCGTAAGATCGATGAAATGGACGAATTCCTCACCAACAATGACATCATACGCGGGCGCTGCATCGGTGTTGGTGTGTTGACCGCAGAGCAGGCGATTGCCAATTCCGCAGCCGGCCCGGTGCTGCGAGCATCCGGCGTCCCATATGATCTGCGCCGCGCAGATCCCTACAGCATTTACGACAGGTTTGACTTTGATGTGGCTGTTCGCTACCACGGCGATATCTACGACCGCTATCTTATCCGCCTGGATGAAATGCGCCAGAGTCTGCGCATCCTGCAGCAAGCCGTTAATGACCTGCCAGGTGGCCCAATTATGACTGGCAAGCCGCAATATCAGGTGCGTGTCCCCGCTGGCGAAGCCTATGGACGGGTGGAGGGTCCTAAAGGTGAGCTCGGATTTTACGTGGTGTCGACCGGCAAGCCCAATCCGTGGCGTTACCATGTCAGAGCGCCAACTTTCATCAACCTGACCAGTCTGGCCGATATGAGTTACAACGAGAAAATCGCCGATGTGGTCACCATTTTGGGGTCCATCGATATTGTTCTGGGCGAGGTTGACCGGTGACAGGGGAAAATTGGAGGAAACTATGATCGGTTTTGGTGTTCTGCGCGGGTTGTGGACCACATTTCGGCATTTCATCATGACGTATGTCGATGATTTTCGAAAAGGGAAAAAGCGTTATTACACCCCCGAGGGGATCGAACTCAGGCGCAACACAGATGTCGAGGGAATTTTTACTGTCCAATACCCGGAAGAAAAACTACCCGTACCCGAGGAATTTCGTTACATCCCGTTTCTTGTTTACGAAGAAGGTCCCAATGGTGAAAAAGAGCTGCGCTGCACTTCCTGCGGGATCTGCGCGAAAGTCTGCCCGCCGCAGTGCATCTGGATTGTGCGCACCAATGATCCGGAGACTGGTAAACCAATTCCCCAACCAGCGGAGTTTTACATCGATGTAGATATCTGCATGAACTGCGGGTTTTGCGCGGAATATTGCCCCTTTGACGCCATTAAGATGGACCACGATTATGAAATCGCTTCATATGACCGCATGCGGGACAACATATATGATTTGGAGAAGCTGAGCAAACCTTTATCGTACTACGCGAAAATCCGCCCGACCAATTACCAGCTTGAGGAGGCTGCCAGGGCGGAAAAAGAAGCCCAGCGTGCGGCTGCCAGGAAACCGGCAGGCTGAACCCAAACACATGCCCTTACAAGGAGCCCAGGCTGCATGTATAATAGCGACACGGATTTGATGTTCCCTCCACGGGTGATTCCGCAGTTAAAAGGTTTGCGTGGAGAAATCTGGAAAAAACTGGTCGAAGAAATCGATATGCCAGAAACCAGCCTGGTAAGAAAGGCTGCCTTTACCCTGATGATGGTCAGGTTGGGCGGCTGCCAGGGTTGCAGTGTCGATTCCTTTCGCGGAATGCGCGGATGCACAATTTGCGCCAAGCAGACCATACGGCGGTTTCGCGGGGCTGACCAAGACCTGGTGAACCAGTACCAGCAGGCGCAAAGCGAGGTTGAAAAATACCTGGAAAATTATTGATTTTTTTAGCGTTATTACTCTGAAGAAAGGTTACGATTGCAATGATAGAACCCAATATCAGCAGCGACGCTGTTCTGGCTGCGTTGAGCAAAGTTCAGGAACCTGAACTTCACCAGGACCTGGTAACCCTTAATATGGTGCATGACATCAAGATTGAGGGCGGTAAAGTTGAGTTTAGAATTACGCTGACCACTCCTGCCTGTCCCCTGAAAGGGAAGATCGAAAGGGATGCTCGCAAGGCGGTGCTTGAAATCCCAGGTGTCCAGGCGGTTACGGTGCGTTTTGACGCCAATGTTCCTTCAGACGGCAAAGCCCGCGGTGTAATGCAGGTGCCGGTGAAAAACGCCGTCGCTGTGGCATCGGGCAAAGGCGGGGTAGGAAAATCTACTGTGGCGGTGAATATCGCGGTCGCGCTGGCTCGCAGCGGCGCCAGAGTTGGCTTGTTGGATGCAGATATCTACGGACCCAATGTTCCCATGATGATGGGGGTGGAAAAGCTGCCGCCCATCGCTTCTGAGAAATTAACCCCAGCCGAATCCTTTGGGGTGAAAATTATGTCGATCGGATTCATGGTTCCCCCTGGCAAGGCGTTGATCTGGCGGGGCCCCATGCTGCATTCAGCCATACGCCAGTTCCTGGGAGATGTTGATTGGGGCGAGCTGGACTACCTGATCATTGACCTGCCGCCCGGCACTGGAGATGCCCAGTTAAGCCTGGCGCAGTCCATGCCCCTAAGCGGCGGCGTGATCGTCACCCTGCCGCAGGCGGTTTCTCTAGATGATGCCAGCCGCGGCATGCAAATGTTTCAACAGTTAGACATACCCGTTTTGGGTGTGATCGAAAACATGAGCTACCTGGAATTACCAGACGGGACCCGCGTGGATGTATTCGGCCATGGCGGCGGTGAAAAACTTGCGATGCAGGCGGGCGTGCCCTTCCTGGGCAGCATCCCCATGGACCCGCAGGTGCGCGTAGGCGGCGATAATGGACAGCCCGTGGTGGTATCCTCGCCCGAATCTGCACCCGCCAGAGCGTTGCAGGCGATCGCCGAGCAGCTGGCTGCCCGCCTGAGCGTGGCTGCCTACAACAGCCAGAGCGGTGTTAAAATTGAAATGATAGGTTGATTTATGGAACAGGCCATTCGGGAACGCATCCTGGGTATCCGGTTTTCTAAGGTTGGTAAGATTTATCATTTCAAAGCCACCCACCTGGACGAAGTAAAAATCCGAGACGCGGTGGTTGTTGAAACCTCACGCGGCTGGCAGATTGGCGAAGTAGCCCAAGTGCTGGATACGCCAGAACACCCGCCAGAGGGCGGCTGGAAATCAGTTGACCGTCTGGCCACACCCCGTGACCTTTTATTGCGCCAGTTATGGCAACTGCGCGAACTGGATGTGGTTGAAGCCTGCAAGAAACGGGCAGCAGAAATCCGCATACCAAACATCAAAATTGTGGCCGCTGAATACAGTTTCGACGGCGCGCGCCTGACCATTCTGTATTCAACCGAAGCTGAAGAAAAAGTGGATCTGAAATCCTTGCGTGCGGATATGCAGCGCCAGTTTTCTCCGGCTGTGGTCGAAATGCGCCAGATCGGTCCAAGGGATGTGGCCAAAATCATAGGGGGGATGGGCGCCTGCGGTCTTGAAACGCGCTGCTGCTCACAATTTTTGACCGATTTTAGCTCGATTTCGATCCGCATGGCCAAAGAACAGGGAATTTCCCTCACGCCGACGGAAATTACCGGGATGTGCGGCCGGCTGCGCTGCTGCCTGATTTACGAGTACTCGAACTACGCGGAGGCGCGCAAGGGGATGCCCAAGCGTAATAAACGGGTTATGACACCCCTGGGAGAAGGTAAGGTCGTGGATATCTCACCGCTGGCTGGGACGATGAGAATTGATATTCCAGAAGTAGGCGTGCGTGAATTCTCCCGCGAAGAGCTTTACACTTTTTTGCAATCACAGGGTCAGTCGGGCAAGTTACCCGGCGAGGGGGAGAGTGAAAGCGATGAGGAAATTAAGGGAATCGGTCCCGAGACAGTGGAGCAGCCAGCGGAACAGCCGTCCACAAAACCGCGGCACAAACCGCGGGGCGGTGGAAGGTCAGGGAGGCGGCGGCGTGGACCTCGGCGCAACTGAGGGATGGAAAGAAAAGAAAAAAATCCTGGTGATTCTGGCACATCCAGATGATCCAGAATTTTTTTGCGGCGCCAGTATAGCGCGCTGGACACAGGCCGGTCAACAGGTTCATTATTGCCTGTTGACCCGCGGCGAAAAAGGGGTGCAAAACAATATCCGCGACCCGCTTGAACTGGCCAAACAACGCGAGGACGAACAGCGCCAAGCCGCCCGCGAATTGGGCGTCCAGGATGTCCGCTTTATGGATTTTCCAGATGGGTACCTGCAGCCAACGCTGGATGCGCGGAAAACGGTCGTGAAGGTATTGCGGGAGACGAGGCCAGATATTGTGGTGACCAGCGACCCAACCAATTATTTCCCCCGGGAAAACCGTATAAACCACCCGGATCACCGCATCTGCGGGCAGATCGTGGTTGAAGCCGTTTTTCCAGCTTGCGGAAACCCGATGTACTTTCCCGAACTGGCGCAGGAAGGCCTTAGCCCACATTCCATCGAAGAGCTTTGGCTTACATTAACGACCCAGGGGAATTTCCATATCGATGTCACTGAGTGGTGGGAAAGGCGAATTAGCGCCTTGATGAAACACACCAGCCAGATAGCGGATATGGCAGCGTTCGAAACCAATCAACGCAGCCGCAGAACCAGCGATAGTACAGATGACGACCCCCGTTATGTGGATGTTTTCAGGAGGATACGGTTTACATGAGTGATACTTCCAATTTCGTAGCACTGGCACAGCGATATTTTTCGTATAGCCAGGAAAAACGACGAGATTTCCACCGCCACCCAGAACTTGGTTACAAAGAAATCCGTACGGCTGGAATTGTTGCAAAGGAATTAACCGGCCTGGGGTGCTCGGTGCGTACAGGTGTTGCGGAAACGGGCGTGGTGGGATTGTTGAAAGGCGCTCAGCCCGGCGCAACGGTGTTAATGCGCTTCGATATGGACGCATTGCCAGTCAGCGAGGAGACGCAAGCCGATTATCAGTCTGAAAATCCCGGTGTGATGCACGCCTGCGGTCATGATGGGCATATGGCGATCGGGTTAACGGTTGCGCGCATACTGGCAGAAATGCGCACGGAGCTGCATGGGCAGTTTAAATTTGTGTTCCAGCCGGCGGAGGAAGGGTTGGGCGGCGCGGAACGCATGATCGCTGAAGGCGTATTGGAGGATCCCAAACCGGATTATGCCCTGGCGCTGCACCTGTGGAATGAAAAACCGCTTGGCTGGTTGGCTGCCGCTCCAGCGCCGATGATGGCTGGCGCGGATATCTTTACGATCAAAATCATCGGTAAAGGCGGGCACGGTGCCCTGCCTGAAACCACCATCGATCCAGTGGTAGCCGCTGCCCAGGTTGTGTTGGCGCTGCAGGCGATCGTTTCCAGAAATGTGTCGCCGCTGAATGCCGCTGTTGTCAGCGTAACTCAGATAACGGGCGGAAGCACTTTTAATGTGATCCCTCCAGAAGTCGAGTTGAAGGGGACGATCCGCACTTTTGATAAAGCTGTGCAGCAAACGGTCATCAATCGAATGCACGAAATTGTAAACAATATTTGCGCAGCCATGGCGTGCCAGGCGGAAATCCACATCACTCAATTAACACCAGCGCTGCGCAATGATCCTCAGGTAGCGGCAGCAGTACAGCAGACCGCAACAGACCTGTTCCCAGAAATTCACCAGGATAATGCCTACCGCTGCATGGGCTCTGAGGATATGGCCTTTTTCCTGGAGAATATCCCGGGCTGCTTGTTTTTTGTAGGCAGCGCCAATCCAGATAAAGGTTTGATTTACAGCCACCACCATCCAAAATTCGATTTCGACGAGCAGGTTCTACCTGCTGCGTCTGCCATAATGGCGTCAGCAGCCGTAAACCTCTCCCAAAGCTAAGGAAAGTACCGGATGACGATGCTTTATTCCCTGGAGGACCTATCGTCTTTCCCGGTCAGAATTGTCTCGCTGGTGCCCTCCATGACAGCCAGTTTGTTTGATCTCGGACTTGGCGGGAATCTGGTGGGAATAAGCGATTACTGCACCTATCCGCCCGACTCACTCCACGGGCTGGAGAGGGTGGGTGGACCGAAAACCATCCATGTTGAGGGTGTTCTCGCCCTAAAACCCGATTTGATCATTGCCAATCAGGAAGAAAATTCACGCTCAGCGGTTGAGCAGTTGGCGGGGGATTTTCTGCTCTGGCTGACTTTTCCAAAATCGGTGCGCCAGGGGCTTGAGGACTTGTGGCAGTTGGCTCGGCTAAGTCATGATGAAAGAGTGTACGCGCGCGTTCACAGCCTGGAAACCGCGGTGGAATATGCGGAGCTCGCGCTCCATGAGAGCAGCCTCCAGAGGGTATTTGTCCCGATTTGGCGCGGAGAGACGCGGAATACACCTTGGTGGATGACGATTAATGACCAGACCTATATGGCTGATGTTATCCGTTTGCTCGGCGGCGAAAATGTGTTTACCGATCGTGAACGCAAATACCCTCTCGAAGCGGAGCTTGGATGGGTTGAAAGCGAACCTGCTGGAGACCGTGACACGCGCTATCCAAGGGTCAGCGCTCAGGAAGTAATAGAGTCCGCCCCCGACGCCATCATATTGCCGGATGACCCTTACCCCTTCTCTGAGGATGAGATCCGATTCATGCGCGAAACCTTCGCGGCCACGCCAGCGGTGAAAAATGGTCGCATTTACCGGGTGGATGGCAGGCTGCTGGCCTGGCACGGCACCTTCATTGGAAAGGCGCTGAATGAATTGGCCAATCTGCTGCGCTATGAAGCCGCTTGATCAAGAATTCCATTCACTCGGCAGATCGTTGTAGAAATCAGGGCTGATTGTCATAGTTGACTCCGGTTGGCTGTCATGCTATACTCTAATTATCTGAATGATCTGATTAATCAACTTAATCAGTAAAAGAGTGACCGCATGTTACGTGAACGAATCCCCACCGACCGGTTATCGGATTTTATGCGCTACCTGGCTTCGGATGAGACCCAGGAAGGCGAACGTCTCCCGCCCATTGCGGAGTTGAGCCAGAAAATCGGCATCAGCGTCGCCAGTCTGCGCGAGCAGCTCGAAGTTGCACGGGCTATGGGACTGGTGGAAGTCCGTCCGCGGACGGGCATCCGTCGCCTGCCATACACCTTTAAACCCGCCGTGCTGCAAAGCCTGATATACGCTCTCAGTATCGAGCCAGAAAACTTCACCGCATTTTCTGATTTAAGAAACCATATTGAATCGACATACTGGTACCGCGCTGTCGGTTTGTTAACGGATGAGGATCACAACGATTTACGCTGCCTAGTTGCGCGCGCTTATGAGAAACTGCGCGGTGACCCGGTGCAAATCCCGCATGTCGAACATCGCCAGCTGCACCTGACCATATACAGCCGGCTGAAAAACCCTTTTGTAATTGGCTTGTTGGAAGCCTATTGGGAGATTTATGAAGCGGTTGGGTTGGATGTCTACACGGACCTGGCCTACCAGGAACGCGTGTGGGACTATCATAACCGCATGGTCGAAGCGATTTGCAGCCATAACTTCAATGTTGGCTACGAAGCCATGATGGAGCATATGGATTTGATTTTTCAACGCACAAAACGAATTGCTTACCAGACCTTCGAATAAACCTGGATGACAACAACTGATCAATTAACAAGGAGTAACAATGACTGAAGCACAGCCTGCACCTGTTATTCAAAATGGCAAGGTAGGCGAACGAGTCGTAAATGATTTTTGTATCACCTTCAGTACCATCAACGGCTCTGGGAGCGCGACTGCCAACACCATCATTTTGCGCTCTTTGTTCCGCATGGGTATACCCGTTAATGGGAAGAATATTTTCCCATCGAATATTCAGGGATTGCCAACCTGGTATTCGATTCGCTTGAGCAAAGATGGCTATCTGGCGCGTGTTGAAAAGGATCACCTGGTCGTCGCCATGAACCCCGCTACCATCGCCACCGAACTGGATTTTCTGGTCCCCGGCGGCGCTCTTTTTTATGCCGACGACATCAAACTAGACCTGGACCGCAAAGATGTCGTTCTATATCCGATGCCGGTTCGAAAATTGGTCAAAGAGTCAGATGTTCCCCAAAATTTGCGCGACTACATCGCCAACATGGTCTATGTCGGCGTAGTGGCGCAAATGATTGGCATTGAAATGGATACCATCTACGAGGTTTTGGAATTTCATTTCAAAGGCAAAAGAAAGGCTGTTGATTCCAACTGGCGTGTGATTAAGGCTGCGGCTGATTGGGCCGCGGAAAATCTCGAAAAGCAGGATCCTTACTGGGTTGAGCGCATGCCGGAATTGAAGGACATGATCATGGTGGACGGCAACACAGCCAGTGCGCTGGGAGCGATTTACGGCGGGGTTCAATTCACAGCCTGGTATCCGATCACGCCGGCTTCATCCCTGGCTGAATCTATGATGGAGTACCTGCCGCAACTGCGCACCGACCCGGAAAGCGGAAAAGCGGATTATGTGATCATCCAGGCGGAGGATGAACTGGCAGCTATCGGTATGGCCATTGGGGCAGGCTGGGGCGGGCTGCGGGCAATGACCTCCACCTCAGGGCCTGGCGTTTCTTTGATGGCGGAATATCTGGGCCTGGCATATTATGCAGAAATCCCGGTTGTCGTCTGGGACGTGCAGCGTGTCGGACCGTCCACAGGCCTGCCGACACGCACAGCTCAGGGGGATCTGACATTCACATACTTTATTGGCCATGGCGATACCCAATTTATCATCCTGCTGCCGGCTGACATCAACGAGTGTTTTGATTTCGGCTGGCAAGCCTTTGACATCGCTGAGCGCTTGCAAACGCCAGTATTTGTTTTGACTGATCTCGATTTAGGGATGAATGTCCACTTGGGGAAAAAATTCACCTATCCCGATCGGCCAATCGACCGCGGTAAAGTTTTATGGGAAGAAGACCTGCAGAAAATGCTTGAAAAAACCAATGAAAACTGGGGCCGGTATCTGGATGTGGATGGCGACGGCATTCCTTACCGCACGGTGCCGGGAAATACCCATCCACGCGGGGCTTATTTTGCCCGCGGTACCGGACACGATGAAATGACGCGATACACGGAAGACCCGGTGGTGTGGGAACGCGTCCTGGGGAGGCTAAAACGCAAGATTGAGAACAACAAACAATTGCTGCCTAAACCTGTGGTGGAAAAAATGGAAGGCGCAAAGTTCGCTATCATCGGCTTTGGCTCCACCGATCCAGCAATTCAGGAAGCAAGGGATTTATTGTTGGCTGAAGGCTACCCGACCGACTATATGCGTATCCGCTCCTTGCCGTTTTCCGATGAAGTGTGCGATTTTCTGCACAGTCATGAAAAAACCTACGTGGTCGAACTAAACCGCGACGGGCAAATGAAGCAGTTGCTCACCATGAATTATTCAGAATGCGGATCAAGTCTGCGCCAGGTAGCCCACATAGATGGGATGCCGCTGTCTGCCAACTGGGTAAAAAATCGCATTCTCTCCATGGAAAAGGAGGAAAAATGACCACACAAACCACACCGGCACCGAAAGTGCAGGTTAATCTGGCGGGGCTTACCCGCAATGATTACAAAGGGCTGCCGACCACCTTATGCGCCGGATGCGGGCACAATTCGATTTCAAACCAGATTATCGCGGCCCTGTATGAACTGGATGTTCATCCAGAAAAAGTGGTAAAGTTCAGCGGGATCGGTTGTTCAAGCAAAAGCCCGACATACTTCCTGAGCCGTTCCTTCGGGTTTAACAGCCTGCATGGGCGTATGCCATCACTCGCATTGGGAGCCTTGTTTGCCGATACAAGCCTGAAGGGAATTGGCGTCAGCGGCGACGGCGATACCGCCAGTATCGGTCTGGGACAGTTCAAGCATCTGGTTCGGCGAAATTTGCCCATGGTTTACATTGTCGAGAATAACGGTGTATACGGCTTAACCAAAGGGCAGTTTTCGGCAACCGCGGAGCGCGGATTGGAGCTTAAACGCCAGGGCGTAAACAAGTATTTTCCTGTGGATATCTGCATGGAGGCGATTATTTCGGATGCCACCTTTGTGGCTCGCTCCTTCGCAGGGGATCCCAAGCAGGTAAAAGAGATCATCAAGGCGGCCTTCAGTCACCACGGTATAGCGGTCATCGATATCATCAGTCCATGTGTGACTTTTCACAATAAAGAGGATGCTTTTCATTCCTACGCGTATGGGAAGGAGCATGAAATCCCTCTGCATGATATCTCCTACGTGCCTAAACGAGAGGAGATCATGGTCGAAGAATACGAGCCCGGAACTGTTCGCGAAGTCGTTCTGCACGATGGCGCGGCCATCATGCTAAAGAAGCTTGACCGCGACTATGACCCCACGAATATTTTCGATGCTCTTCGCGTTCTGGAAGAAGGCGAGCAGAATAACTGGATGGTTACCGGTATCCTTTACATTAAACCGGATGCTGAAACCATTTTCGACATGCACAATCTGATTGACACGCCGCTCAACCGTGAGCCGGTCGAAAAGATGCGCCCTAGCCGGGAATCATTGGAAGCGATCAACCAATCCATGATCTAAGCGGGGACTTTCTTACGAGGCGCAATGTAGGTATATTGCGCCTCGTTTTTAATTAACCACGGGATATTAGGCGTTGTGGGTCGCGGATCCATTCACTCCACGAGCCCGCATAAAGCCTGGCGCCTTTCAACCCAGCCGCCTGCATGGCGAGGAGGTGATGACAGGATGTAACGCCGGATCCGCAGTACACGATCGACTGCTGAGGTGGGAGCCCTTGCAACACTTCAGTGAATTCACGCTGAAGCGTGGCGGGATCTTTCATCCTGCCGGACGGTGTGAGGTTCTCCTGGTGAAAGCGGTTGACGCTGTTCGGGATTCTGCCGGCGACCGGATCGATCGGCTCGACCTCACCGCGAAAACGCTCTGGAGAGCGGGCGTCGATCAGGCGGATATCATCGCGCTGGTACAGACGCAGCAATTCCTGAATATCCACCAGCATGGAATCATCTGGGCTGCCTGAAAATTTTCCCGCTGGACGGGTTTCGGTGCCGGTGGCGATTGGATAGCCGCTCTCAAGCCAGGCACAAAACCCGCCGTCCAGAACAGCTACTGATTCATGGCGAAAATATTTTAACATCCACCATAAACGCGCAGCGAATGAACCGGAAGTGGTGTCGTACACCACCACCTGCGAATGGTTTGAAATTCCCAGTCGAGACAGCGTTTGCAAGAATACTTCTTTATCCGGCAAAGGATGCCGGCCGCTTTGCTCGGTTTTAGGACCGGAGAGATCATCGTCCAGGTGGGCATAAACTACGCCCGGTATGTGGCCGCGGCAATAGTCTTGATACCCCCATGCGGGATTAAGCAGGTCAAACCGACAATCGACGATGACCCAATCAGGTTCATGCAGGTGTTCGAACAACGCATGTGTGGAAATGAGGGTTTGGTATGACATGCAATCCTCCTCAGGCGGGCGCAAAATTCAAATGGTACAAACGGTGAATTTTATTCCAGATAACGCCCATGTTGTCCATATCTGATTTGCTTCTGTAATTGCGCTCATCCACCTGGACGAAATTGCCGTACTGCGCCCCATAAGCGCGCAGTGTCTTTTCTAATTCAGCATAAACCAGGATATTTGCTCCCAGCCCCTGGTATTTTGGAAGAAATCCGATCCCGTTTAGATCCACAATTTTGCTCGTTTTTAATGCACGCAGCACCTGCACCCAGCCGAAGGGATACAGTCTTCCCTGGATTTTTTGCAGGGTCCGCGTGATGTTCGGGTAGACAAGCACAAATCCCGCAATTTCATCGTCCTTAACAATGATCTTGACCAGACGCGGGTCCGCGATCTGGTAAAGTGTTCTCGATATCAGGTTATATTCATCTTTTGTGCTGGGGTAATAATTGGGGTTTTCTTTAAAAGCTTCCTCATAAACGATCCTGATCTGCTCAATCCAGGGCAGCAGGTCCGCCTTGCGGTTGAACTTGAGAACCTTGAATCCTGTGCGCTTGCGGACTCTTTCAGCCGCTTCAATGACCTTAGCCGGCATTTCGTAAGAAGGCACCAGGTAACCTGAATACAAGTCGCTTACTTTTTCGAAGCCGTAATTATCCAGGTAACCTGCATAGTACGGCGGATTATAAGGAACGCCCATTGCCTGAATGGTGTCAAATCCGTCAATTAACAACCCAAAGCCGTCTGAGCGAAGGAAACCTCTGGGTCCAAGGTAACTGGTCAGCTCGTTTGCACGCCCCCACTGCAGGGCTGTATCCATTAGTTGTTCAAAGACCTGGTTATCATCGATAAACTCAAGGTAGTAAAAGAATCCGGTGTTGGTCTTGTAATATTCACAGAATTGGCGGTTACGCAGGAGGGCGATGCGCCCCAGAACACAACCGGCACTTTCTACCATAAAAAAACCAGCCGTGGAGGTGCGGTAGAATGGGTGGCGGCGGCGATTGAATACACGATGCATATCCTGGATGAAGGGCGGCACCCAGTTGGGATCATTTTTATACAGGTCAAAGGGAAATTGAATAAATCGGCGAATGTCTACTGCATTATCAGCATCGATTTGACAGATACGCAATTTTCATCCTCCTATGGCCATTCACCGACGGAATAAAGCAGGGCAAAATTTGGCGGGCGCATAGCTCCGACCGGGAAGCCGCTGATCATCACAACCTGATCGCCTTTTTTAATGGGAGTCGAAGAAATCAGCGCCGCCTCAACACTGGCAATCATACTCTCAACACTGGAAGCGTACGGCACGAGAAAAGGCTTTACCCCCCAGTACAAACCCATGCAGCGGTAGGTACTTTCTTCTGGGGTGAAAGCAAAAATCGGCACCCGCGGGCGAGTTTTCGACATCAGCAGGGCGGTGTTGCCGGATTGCGTGAAGACCGCCACAGCCGCTACCTTGCGGTCGTGGGCGAGTTCGCGAGCAGCATGAGTGATCGCATAGGCATCGTTTTGGGCGGCCTCTTCCGGTCTGGTTATGGCGTGCCCGTATTTATCCCGGTTCGCCTCGGCTTCACGAATAATTGCGTCCATCATTTTGACGGCTTCGACTGGGTATGAACCGGAAGCTGTTTCACCTGAGAGCATGACCGCATCGCTGCCGTCGAAAATGGCATTGGCAACATCCGACGCCTCCGCGCGGGTTGGGCGCGGATTGTGGATCATCGAGTCTAGCATCTGAGTGGCGGTGATGACCAGCCTGGCGTGATTGTTCGCCATTTCGATGATTTTCTTTTGAATGATCGGCACAGTCGCCGGGGAGGTCTCCACTCCCAGGTCTCCGCGCGCCACCATGACACCATCGGCAACGTGAATAATCTCGTGCAAATTTTCAATGGCTTCGGGGCGTTCCAATTTGGCGATCAGGGGAAGGCAGGTTTTATCCGGCGTGAGATCGCGCATGGCTTTGCGAACCGTCTCGACATCCGTTGCCTGCTGCACAAAGCTGATCGCAACCATATCGACACCAGCGCTGAGACCAAACTCGAGATCTTCCTGGTCTTTTTCCGTGAAACAGGGGATACCCAAGGCTGCGCCCGGGAGATTTACACCTTTGTTTGAATACAGCTTTCCGCCTAAGACGACTTTCGCTTCGACCGCGTTTTCTGTTACAGAGGTAACTTCAAACTCAAGATTACCGTCATCGAGAAGGATCCGGTTTCCCGCTTTGACACCCCGCGCCAGATTTGGGACATCAAATGGAATAAGAATTTTACCTTCGTGCTCTGATTTCCCTGACGTTTTTTCATTCACGGGCAGCAGAACCACAATTTGGCCGGCGGTCAGTTTAACGCCTTCGGCGGGTAATTTTCCTACCCGCAGTTTGGGCCCCTGCAAATCCTGCAGGATGGTGACAGGTTTGTTCAATTCAGCGGAAATTTTCCGAATCGAAGCAATGCGGGCAGCGTGGTCACTGTGTGTGCCGTGAGAAAAGTTTAACCGAGCAACATCAACACCCGCCTGTATTAACCGCCGTAATACTGCCTCATCCTGGCTGGTTGGGCCGATTGTTGCCACAATTTTTGCGTATCGATATTTCATTTACCCCTCGTTTCAAATCAAACGCCAAAGGTATGCTGGAATAATTTTACGCGAAAATGATTTATCCACAAAATTTGGCTTTTTCAGATAGGTCGATCCCTTTTGTTTGCACGCGGGTTAAGAAGACTTAATTCGACAAATAACCCTTTGTGGGATGATGGACAAAAAAGGCGGGGTTTCCCCCGCCAGCCTTATGTGAACCCGCTAATCCATCGTCAGGACATCATAAATTGGTCCCATTGCCCAGTCGATATCCTCGCGCTGGATGATCAGCGGCGGCGCGAAGCGAATGATGTGTTGGTGGGTCTCTTTGGCGAGGATGCCGCGCTTCTGCAAGGCTTCGCAGAACCTGCGCGCTCCATTGGCTTCTTTTTTCAGCTCAACGCCGATCAAGAGCCCTCTTCCGCGCACTTCTTTTACGTGTTTTGAAGGGACTTCGACCAGCCGTTCCAGAAAGTACTCGCCCATTTCCGCTGAATTCTGGATTAAGTTTTCATCCTGAATAATTTTTAGAGCTTCGCGGGCAATCGCGCAAGCCAGAGGGTTCCCGCCGAAGGTCGAACCATGTTCGCCGGGTTGGAAGAGGCCCATGACAGAAGTATCGGCTAGAACAGCCGAAACCGGATAAAATCCACCGGAAAGCGCTTTACCTATCACGACCATGTCCGGGCGGACGCCTTCGTGATCACAGGCGAAAAGTTTTCCCGTGCGTCCCAGACCGGTTTGAATTTCGTCCGCGATGAACAGAACGTTATTCCGTTTGCATATTTCCGCGACCTGTTTAAGGTAACCATCCGGCGGTATTAATACCCCACCTTCCCCCTGAATTGGCTCCAGCATAACTGCGGCAGTGTTGGGCGTGATGGCGTTCTCTATCGCTTGCGCATCGCCGTAGGGAACGGTGATAAACCCGGGCGTGAAGGGACCAAAAGCATCTTTGTACAATGGTTCGCTGGAAAAGGAGACAATCGAGATTGTGCGGCCGTGGAAGTTGCCCTCCGCGACAATGATTTCAGCCTGATGGCGGGGAACCTCTTTCTCGATGTAGGCCCACTTGCGCGCCAGTTTAAGGGCAGTTTCTACAGCTTCAGCTCCGCTGTTCATCGGCAGCGCCATTTCATAACCGGTCATCTCGGACAGTTCTTTATAAAACAGCGGAAGCTGATCATTGCGAAAGGCACGTGACGTTAGGGTGACCTTCTGAGCCTGGGCGACCATTGCCTTGACCAGGCGCGGGTGCACATGTCCCTGATTCAATGCTGAATAAGCGCTCAGGCAGTCCAGGTAACGGTTGCCCTCGACATCCCATACCCAGATACCTTCACCCCTGGTAATCACCACATCCAGGGGATGATAGTTGTGTGCGCCGTATTTTTCCTCAAGTTCAATATAGTCTTTTGTCAGCATAGAAACATCCACCCCTTATTTTGCCAATAATTCAACCAGAATTGCTTTTTGGGCGTGAAGGCGGTTATGCGCCTGTGGGAAAAGACGCGAATGGGGACCATCCGCTACAGCATCGGTGATTTCCTGACCGCGGTGAGCTGGCAGGCAGTGCATGACGATGACGTCTTTTCTGGCTTTTGCCACCAGGGATTCGTTTACCTGGTAAGGCGGGAAAACCGCCTCGCGTTTCTTAGCTTCCGCTTCCTGCCCCATCGATGTCCAGGTATCGGTGTAGATCACGTGGGCATCCCTGACGGCTTCATTGGGATCACGCAGAAAGCGCAGGCGACTGCCGCTTTCCGCGGCGAACACGCGCGCTTTTTCTACTGCCTCCGGGAGGATGTCGAAGCCCTCTGGGGAAGCGATTGTGAAATGCGCTCCCAACCTGGCGCATATGTGCATCAGGGACACAGCCACATTGTTTCCGTCACCAATGAAGGTCACGTTCAGGTCTTTCAAATTGCCAAAATTTTCCTGGATGGTGAGCGCATCCGCCATGGCCTGACAGGGGTGGTTGTAATCACTCAGGCCGTTGATGACAGGAATGTCAGCCCATTTGGCCAGTTCCAGAACATGGTCATGGGCGAATACCCGCGCCATAATCGCATCCACATAGCCTGACATCACCCGGGCTACATCAGCGATCGATTCGCGCTGTCCCAACCCGATTTCATTCGGCGAGAGGTAAAGCGCGTCCCCTCCCAGGTGGCGCATCGCCATGTCAAAACTGACCCGGGTGCGCAGGCTCGGTTTTTGAAAAATCATCCCGAGCACTTTCCCTTTGAGCAGCGGTTCGTTTCCGCCGGCTTGCCAGTCCTTTTTCAGACGGACAGCCAGGTCTAGCATTCCTTGGAGTTCTGCCGGTGAATAGTCAGAAACAGCAAGAAAGTCTTTTTTCATGTCCACTCCTGTTGGGAATTAAATTGGAATTTTTCGCATTGAGTAGTATATCATACAGGGATTTCAGGGACAGTGGGCTTTAGCACGTCCGCAGGCGGTACTTTGTCATCAATTCGGATGACCAAACCTGGGTTATAAATTCCTGTAAATATTAACCAGCTAAGGTTAAAATATTTATACCTAATTTGTAGACAGACTTCGGGGTGAAATGAAATTTCTAAACGAGCAGCGATCATATACAAAATATGTCTGGGCATTTCTGTCGTACAACCTGTTTGTAATTCTTTGGGGGGCTTTTGTTCGCGCCACGGGCTCAGGGGCGGGATGCGGCTCTCACTGGCCTTTGTGTAATGGGGAAGTGATTCCGCGTGAACCGGCCGTGGAGACACTGATCGAGCTCACTCACCGCCTGACCAGCGGGTTAATCCTGCCGTTGTTTATCCTTTTGGCGGTCGGCGCATGGCGTATTTTTCGACCAGGCAGCCTGGTCAGGAGGGCAATATTCTTTGTGGGTTTTTTCACTTTGACCGAAGCGCTCGTCGGCGCAGGGTTGGTTAAATTCGAATTGGTTGGCGACAATGACTCCGCGGAACGAGCGCTGGTGATGATGTTTCACCTGATTAATACTTTTCTTCTGGAGGGAGCGATAACCCTGACCGCCTGGTGGTCTCAAAAGGGGGCGCCTGACCGACTGCGCTGGCCCGGAAGGGTGGGATTCTTCCTGGCGGCAGGGGTTGTGGGAATGATGCTGCTTGGCGCCAGCGGCGCGGTCACGGCTCTGGGGGACACCCTTTATCCCAGCAGTTCACTTATCGAAGGGGTGCGTCAGGATTTTGATCCGACCGCCCATTTTTTGATTCGGCTGCGCATTTTTCACCCGCCGATCGCCATCGTTCTTGGCGCCTATTTGATTGTCCTTGGGCGCTATTTACGAGCGAAGAATGACGACCCACTGCTGGGAAGGGTCACGCTGGTGCTGACAGGCTTATATTCTGGCCAGATTGCCCTGGGCGTGATCAATGTGCTCCTGCTGGCTCCGGTAGCCATCCAGTTGGTTCACTTGCTGCTGACAGAGTTGATATGGATAACGCTGCTGATCACATGCGAATTAATCTTCAGCGGGCGGGCGGTTTTTCAGCGCACGGCTGACCATGGAGTCCAGGACGCGGTGGGTGAGGTTGCGTCCTAGCAGGTGGACCGCCGAGTAAATCAATTTATTCTCAAAACCCGGCAGGATGATATTTTTCCGTTTCCTGATTCCTTTCAGGATTTCGCTGGCGACCTTATCGGATTTTAATATACCGCCGTTGCTAGAGAGCACCTTAGTGACATCAGGTTTATGCTGGTTGTCATATTCCAACTGGGGTGTTTCCGTGTCGGGGGGGAAAACCAGGGCGACATGTATCCCTTTAGGTTTTAATTCCATCCTCAGCGCTTCAGTGAAACCCGTAACTGCGTATTTCGAGGCGCTGTACGCGGTGTAACCGTAAATGCTGAGATAGCCAGCCACAGAGGAAATGTTGACGATTGCGCCGCTGCCTTTTGCGAGCAGGTAGGGCAGGACGATTTTGGTCGCGTTATATGTTCCAAAAAAATTCACCTGCATGGTGTGTTGGAAATCCGCCGGAGACAGGTCAACAAATTCACCCGGTTCTACGATTCCGGCTGAATTGATCAGAATATCGGCAGGACCTGCTGTTTTTGTAGATTCATTAATGGCTGCTTCCAGTGACTCCATGCTGGTCACGTCAGCGGGGATCGCCTGGATCACGACCCCAGCGAGCGCTTTCTTTTCAATCTTCTGATGAGCTTTGTCCAGGACTTCTGGCCGCCGGGCGATGATGGTTACGTTCGCGCCGAATTCTGCCAACCGTTCAGCCAGGGCCAGTCCGATTCCGCTCGAACCACCGGTAATTATGGCGTTTTTTCCTTGAAAGTAGCTCTCCATCAGTTGTCTGGGGTGCTCCAAGTGGATATAAATTAATGCGAGCAGCTGGAACAGCTTCCGCCGGCGCATCCAGCGCAAGAATTACCCGCAGCAGTGACAGCGCGCCCGTCTGAGCTGGCATAGAACAGAGAAAGCGCACGCTTTGTCTGCTGGCTGTGACAATTCTTACACGTGATCGGTGTATCGGCATCGTTCATAGAGCGGAAAGCATCAAAACGCGCGCCGCAATCAAGACAGGTGTATTCGTAAAGGGGCATCCAAAACCTCCTGCAGATGAACCGCACTGATTTTATACGCAATAAACACGTGGGTCAATAGGGGAAGATCATTTATTAAATCATGCGGATGGGCAATGATGTAGTTTTCCGCCTTATCAGGTCCGGTCTGGAACAGGGTTGCTATGGGTTATGAATCGCAGGGTGTAAACCGCGACAGCGAATGCAATGGCGACGTTGAGGGAGCGTTTATAACCGAGCATAGGAATGTGGACGAATTTGTCACAATAAGCCTGTAGACCCGGATCGATGCCAGCGACCTCGTTGCCAACCACAAGAACTACCGGCGCGGAGGTGGAATGCAATTGCACATCGAACAGTGAACTGCCGCTCGCTTTGATCTCCAACGCCCACAACTGGCGGCCGCTTTCCTTCAAGCGCCTGGCCGTTTCGAGACTGTTGGGAGCATAGCTCCATGGAACAGAAAATTCTGCCCCCAGAGCCGTTTTTGCCACTTTTGGGTGCTCTGGATGGGGAGTAATGCCGCACAGGTAGAGATGGTCTAACCCGGCCCCGTCTGCTGTGCGGAACATGGCCCCCAGGTTGAAGGCAGAGCGGATATTATCCAGTAAAGCCTCAATCGGCGTTAGGGCAGCATCAACATTGCGGTGAGTCTGGGCTTTGACGTCCTCCAGTGTGGGTGCCCTGGAGGCAGGTCCATTGCATCTGGGGCAGCGCGGGTCAAAGGAGGGAATAAGCGCTGCCGGAAATCGTAAAGCGCAGCCGGGGTCGCAACATTGATAATAGGAAAATGTCTTACCTGGGCTCATGATGATGGATTTATTTTATCATCACAGCTAATGGTTCGATTATCCCGTCAATAAGCGTGTGCGGATATAACGAGCCGCCATTGGGTCAAGGTTCATTTCGTTCAATACCTCTTCAGGACGGCCGGTAGCGCCTTCGCGAGCCGCCAGGCACATTTCGATTTCAACAGGGTCGGAGCAGGCCAGGGTGAGCGATAAAACCAGAGGACGCAGGTCGTACCGCTTTCCGCGGCGGACGCGCGGCAGCGTTTCGGCGGAAAGAATACGGTCAATCTGGTCCTGAATGCTGTTCCGGTCCTGGGGATCAAAGAGGATGACGCGGTAAGATGCCTGCCTGATCTGGGTCATCATGGCTGGCTCACTCAGGGGAACTTCCTGCAACTGGTGGATTTCGATTCCCGGCTGGCCAGCATCGTTCAACGCCCTGGCAATTGAGAGTAAATCAGCCTTATCGGAATCCAGCCAGATGTCAATGATTTCGTCCTCGCCTAAAAATCCTAATGGCAGCGGGTTCGCCTGTTGAATTTTAGGCTGCGGGTGATAACCCTGGGAATACGCTACTGGCAGCCGCGCGCGCCGCAGGAAACGTTCCCACACTTTATGCATATCCAGGTTACCGGTGTAACGGAGTTCCTGGGTGCGGGCGTAATGGACTCTGACGCGAACCATTTTATGATTTTACCTGGGCTGTTTCCAGCACCGCTTTGCGCGGTGACACGTCCGGGCATTCCCATATATTTCCGGGATATTGGCGGCGCAGATCTGCGAAGGTTGGCAATATACCGCAGGCGAAACAACCATCCCGGCAGTCATGCTGAAGTTTTTCAAGTTTACTCGCCCGATATTCGCTCAGAATATAGGCTTTGCGAACCCCCGCAAAGATGTGATCCCATGGGAAAACTTCGCTTTCACTTCTCTCGCGGTGTGTGTAGAAAAGCGGATCCAGGCCTGCCGTTTCGAAGGCGGTCCACCAGCTTTCTACGCGGAATTGGTCCTGCCAGGCATCGAATTTGGCGCCATTTTGCCAGGCGCGATAGATAACCTCGGCCATGCGGCGGTCCCCTCGTGAAAGCCAGGCTTCAAGCAACGTCTCCAGTGGATTGGTCCAGGTTAGTTTTAACCCTGGACCTCGCAGTTCGCGTTTCAATAATGCCTGTTTGGCCTCGATTTGCTCACTGGTATCGCATGGAACCCATTGGAACGGCGTGTGGGGTTTAGGCACGAAAGTGCTTACGCCGGCATGTAAGGTTGCTCGTTTACCGATCACCTTGCGACCCTCAGCGATAACTGCCTTGCAAAGGTCAGCAATGGCCTGGACATCTTCCAGAGTCTCCATCGGGTGACCAATCATGAAATAAAGTTTGATATTTGTCCACCCGCGGGAGTAAATCCCCCTGGCAGTATCCAGAAGCTGCTGGGTTGAAATCGGCTTGTTAATAATATTGCGCATGCGTTCGGTGGCTGCTTCTGGCGCCAGGGTAAAGCCGCCCTGGCGAGACCCTTTCAATTTCTCCATCAGGTCGATGGAGACGGTTTCGATGCGCAGGGAAGGCAGCGAGATGACCAGGTGATGATCACTGGCGTGTTGGCTGATTTGGTCGACGAGCTCCACGATATTCGTGTAGTCAGAAGAGGAAAGTGAAAGCAGGGCAACTTCTTCAAAGCCGGTGTGTTCGAGTGCATTTTGCACTGCCCGAAGGACCTCATTTACAGGCCGCTCGCGGACCGGGCGGGTTACCATACCGGCATGACAGAAGCGGCAGCCGCGCGTGCAGCCGCGCATGATTTCAACCGCGATGCGGTTGTGAACTACATCAATGGATGGAACGATGAATCGAGTCAGTGGTGGAGGAAGCTTGGGCACAATACGCTTAAGCACTCGGGAGGGAATTTCCGGCAGAAGCGGATTGACCTGCGCGATCGTTCCGTCTGGATGATAGTGCGCTTCGTAAAACGAGGGTACATACACCCCCTGGATTTTAGTCAGCTGGTAGAGCAAGTCCGACCGGGATGCGTTGCTTTTTTTCCAATCCTGGTAGGTGTTGATGATATCGTGGATGATTTCCTCTCCCTCGCCAATGGCGAAGGCGTCGATAAAAGGCGCCATAGGCTCAGGGTTATAAACCGCGTGCCCGCCAGCGATCACCAAAGGGTCATCATCGCTGCGCTGCTCACTGAAGATGGGAATCTCGGCCAAGTCAAGCAGGTTGAGGACATTCGTGTAAAGGGTTTCGTAAGGCAGGGTGAGCGCCAGGATATCAAACTGGCGCACGGGTTTTTTGTTTTCGAGTGAAAAAAGCGGAATGCCCGCCTGACGCATGGCGGCTTCCATATCGATCCAGGGGAGATAGACGCGTTCTGCCAAGGCGTCTTCACGTTGATTGATGATGTCATATAAAATCGCCAATCCCAGGTTCGGTAGTCCGATATCATAGATATCCGGGAAGGAAAGGACAACCCTGGTTTGATTGTCCGTCCATTGTTTTACGATTTGGTTGAGTTCTCCGCCAACGTAGCGTCCTGGTTTCTGAACGGATGGCAGAATGCGTTCCAGACGATTTTCAAGATCGGGTATTACAGCCAAAGGTCTCTCTCCGTAAGTAATTACCAATAAGGGATAATCTTCAGCACCGAATACCAGACGGGTGGTTGCCCAGGGCTGGCGGCGCGGGGGTGGGTTTCTTTCCTATGGGGAAAGTAAGACCATGTAATTTTACCTTATTTTGTCTGAATTTTCCCGGCGGCGGTAGGCGGTCACCAGGTTCCTTTGTAAGCGCCGCCATCCACATTCAACATGGCGCCGGTTATGTAACTGGCTGCCGGGCTGAGCAAGAAAACCGCCGCGCGGGCGAATTCATCCGGGGTTGCCATGCGTCCCAGAGCGCTTTCTTGCGCCTGCCTGCGTATCTCCTCTTCAAGAGTCGTGTGGTTATTACTGGCCCGATACGTCAGCAGCTCAGTTACGCGTTCTGTCATTGTCCAGCCTGGCAGAATGGAGTTGACCCGGATCCCTGATGGTCCGAGTTCGAGCGCCAGGCTTTTGGTCAGTCCGATGGTGGCTGCGCGCACGCTGTTGGAGAGGATCAGGTTGGGATTGGGTTGTTTGACCACATACGAAGTGATTGTTAGGATAGCAGCGGAAGTGGATTTTTTCAGGTACGGCAGCGCGGCCCTGATCAGGCGAACGCTGCTCAAAAACGAGAGTTCGACGGCATTCTGCCAGGCGAGGTTATCAAAATCCGTAAAATTGCCGGCTGGCGGTCCACCGGCGTTGGTGACCAGCAGGTCAAGGCGGCCGAAACTCTCCACGGTCTGCCTGACAGCTTTTTCGGCACTGTCCTGCAGGCTCAGATCACCCGGGACCGGGATTACCTTCTGGCCGGTTTGTGTGGAGATATTCGTCGCAGCCGCGGTCAACTTTTCGGCATTTCGGCTGTTTATAGCCACAAATGCGCCTTCCTCTGCCAGCAATTGAGCCGTCGCAAAACCCAATCCGCGGCTGGCGCCGGCAACAAAAGCCACCTTATCCTGTAATCCAAGATCCATAAGAAGCTCCTTCGGTCAGTAACATTCGATGCGGTGGTCTATGATCTGATGCTGCGGCCAATGCGCCTCAAAAAAGCTCAGCACATTTTGTAATGCTTTGTGAGCAAACGCGCAGTCATTGCATATCATGGCGCAGGCAATCACAGCTTCGGACCAATGGTCATTCAAGGCTACTTCGGCGGTGGAAATATTGAATTCCCTGTGCAAACGGGATAGCACCGGCTTTATCAACCCTCGTTTATGTTTGAGGGAAGTACAGGCATCGAGATGCAGGTGGATGGTCAATAAACCAGTTATCATATGAAATTCCCGGTGATTTGTACCAATTGTAACTATGAATGTTAAACCGTCAAGGAAGCGCGCATCCAAGCTATTGGCTGGCTTTAGGGCATAGCGCTATCCTTGCAGAAAACCTCACGCTTGGTTACAATGCAGCCATTCGATCAGGATGGATGGTTAATCCAATGCCTTTCCAGGAAGAACAATACCAGCGTGCTCTGGATTTTCTCTACAGTTTTATTGACTATAGCCTTACTAAAAATTTTCAATTTTCGGCTGATAAGTTTGACTTAAGCCGCATCGTGAAATTTCTCGAATATTTCGACCAGCCGCAAAATAAATTCCCGATAATCCATATCGCTGGGACGAAAGGCAAAGGCTCAACAGGCGCAATCATCGCATCTGTCTTGCGGGCGGCCGGGTATAAGGTGGGTTTTTACACCTCTCCGCATCTTGAGGAGTTTACCGAACGCATCAAGATAAATGATGTGGAGATTTCCCGCGAGCGGTTTGTTGACATTGTGGAGCGCATGAAGCCAGCGATTGAGCGCGTCAAACGCTTAACCACTTTTGAGCTGGCGACAGCGCTCGCGTTTATCTACTTCGCCGAGGAACGGATTGATATTGGTGTGATTGAGGTTGGCCTGGGCGGCCGGCTGGATGCGACCAATGTTGTTAATCCGCTGGTTGCGGTGATCACCTCGCTTTCGATGGACCATATGAATGTGCTGGGTGACACTATTGAAAAAATTGCTTTCGAAAAAGCAGGCATCATAAAGAACGGCAGACCGGTGGTATCCTCCGCCCAGGTTGATAGCGCCTGGCAGGTGCTCGAGAACACCGCAGCGGAGCGCAGCGCCAAAATCATTCGGGCTGACTCGCTTTATTCAGCAATCCCGGTGAATCACAGTCTCAACGGGCAGGAATTCAAGATAGAAACACCGAACAAGGAAACGATTGAGTTGTCCATACCGCTGCTCGGCAGCCACCAGCTTGAAAACGCCCTGACAGCATACGCGACGTTAAAAGTCATCGAAGAAAATGGGTTTCCACTCACAGATGCAGCCATTAAGCAGGGGTTCTCGCGGGTCAATTGGCCCGCGCGCTTTGAAGTGCTTCTAAGAGAGCCGCTAGTTGTGGTGGATTCGGCCCATAACCGTGATTCCGCTGGCAAGCTGCGAAACACCATTAAGGAGTACCTGCCAGGTCATAAGATTTTGCTGGTTTTTGGGGCATCGGATGACAAGGATGTCAGTGGAATGCTGGAAGAGTTAACGCCAGCCGTAGATCGAATCCTTTTCACGCAATCGATCCATCCACGCTCGATGCGTGTGGAGCGTCTGATGGAGATCGCTGCTGCATTCCCGGTGCCCAGCGAAGCCGCAGTGCCATTGGAAGCGGCGGTCGAAAAAGCCATACAATATGGTCAACAGGGATACGCGGTGTTGGTGAGCGGTAGTATTTTCGTGGCTGCCGGTGCCCGCCAGTATGTGGCAAAAACGATCAACCAGGCACCTGGTGCTGATGAGTTGATGTTAACTAATAAGAAACAGGGATCTAAATGAAGAAAGAAAAATGGTTCCCAAAAGATTCGGATGGTGAAGAACTGAGCTCATCCATTCACCAGCGAACAGAAGAACTTTACCAGGTTCCTGATTTGGAACCGGATGAAAATGGGTTGGTCGAATGCGCGGCGATGGTAATGCGCGACATTGTGGTTTATCCGCGCATGGTTTCACCGATATTCATTACACCCGGATCGAACCTGCTGGCAATCCAGGAAGCCCAGTTTAATTATGAAACCATGGCTGCTCTGGTGATGATCGATCCGGAAAAGGAAGATCCAGCTCCCGGGGATTTCCTGACCATAGGGATCGAAATCGCAGTAGGGCGCTTATTGAACATTCCAGATGGGAATAATTCTGCCCTGATCCAGGGGCGACGACGATTGGAGATTGTAGAGTTTCTGCAAACGGAGCCCTATTTTCGAGTAAAAGCCCGCCCGATTGAAGAGCCCATCGAGGTCGACCGCCAGACTGAAGCCCTGATGCGCACCACCCGCGACCTGTTCGAACGCTGTGTCCAGTTGGACCGCTCGCTGCCTGAGGAAGCGCATCTTTTTTCGCTTAACATCCAGGAACCGGGCTGGCTGGCGGATATGGCAGCCACTGCAATATCTCTCCCATTCAACGAACGCCAGGCGTTGTTGATGCTGACCAATCCGGTGGAGCGGTTGAAGCGCATCAACTGGCTTTTGGCGCAGGAACTGGATGTTTTACAGCTCGAGGACGAGATTCAAAATCGGGTTCAGAGTGAGGTGGACCGCACACAGCGGGAGTATTACCTTCGCGAGCAAATGAAAGCCATCCAGACTGAACTTGGCGAGGGGGATATTTTCTCGCGCGAGCTGACTGAATTGCGCGAAAAGGTGGCCACCATGCCCCTCCCAGACGAGGTGCGCGTGCAGGCATTGAAAGAAGTTGACCGCCTTTCTCAAATGCCCGCCATGGCCCCTGAGGTTGGAATCATCCGCACCTACCTGGATTGGATACTTGAACTCCCCTGGTTCACTGAGACCGAGGATAACCTTGACGTCAGCCACGCCGCCAAAGTGCTGGAGCAGTACCATTACGGCTTGAGCAAAGCAAAAGACCGCATCCTGGAATATATCGCGGTTCGCAGCCTTAAACCCAAACGTCTGCGCCAACCAATTCTCTGTTTCGTTGGAGCGCCTGGGACCGGGAAAACCTCATTGGGTCGTTCGATTTCGGAAGCGCTGGGGCGGAATTTTGTACGCCTTTCTTTGGGCGGCGTGCGGGATGAAGCCGAGATCCGCGGGCACCGCAGAACCTATATCGGCGCATTACCCGGAAGAATTCTTCAAACCATGCGGCGGGCGGGGTCGATTAACCCCCTGTTTATGCTGGATGAAATCGATAAACTCGGAGCCGACTTTCGCGGCGATCCTTCAGCGGCGCTGTTAGAAGTCCTGGATCCCGAACAGAACCATGCCTTTTCGGACCATTACCTTGAACTGCCTTACGATCTTTCCAAGGTGATGTTTATCACCACCGCCAACACGCTTGGCACCATTCCACCGGCTTTGATGGACCGCATGGAAATTATCGAATTTCCGGGCTATATCGAAGAGGAAAAGCTCGAGATTGCTAACCGTTTCCTGGTCCCGCGCCAGTTGGAAGAAAGCGGATTGGATAGCGACGAGATCCATTTTCAAGAACAAACCCTCCGCAAAATTATCCGCGAATACACTTATGAGGCTGGCGTTCGAAATCTGGAGCGTGAAATTGGACGCATGTGCAGGAAAGTTGCGCGGTTGAAATCAGAAAAGAAGCGCTACCCCAGGCACCTTACCACCGAATCCGTCGAAAAATTCCTGGGACCACCGCAGTTCTTTATGACTGAGGCTGAAATGCAGGATGAAATCGGCGTTGCCACAGCAATCGCGTGGACTGAAAATGGCGGCGAAATCATGCCTGTTGAGGTCCTCATCCTGGAAGGTAAAGGCAATGTGCAAATCACCGGGCAAATAGGCGAAGTCATGCAGGAGTCTGCGCAGGCTGGTCTATCATTTCTCAAATCCCGCGCTCGCGATCTGGATCTGGACCCGGAAATTTTCGAACGGCTGGATGTTCACATTCACATACCGGAGGGCGCGATTCCAAAGGACGGTCCCAGCGCGGGAATCACCATTGCGACCGCCCTGATATCGGCCTTTACGGAAAGAGGGGTATCGAAAGATATTGGCATGACGGGTGAAATCACCCTGCGAGGCCGCATCTTGCCGGTAGGCGGAGTGCGCGAGAAGGTTCTTGCTGCGCACCGAGCGGGGTTGAAACGCGTCATTCTGCCAGAGAGAAATATCAAGGACCTGATCGACATTCCTAAAAAGGCCCGGCATGATCTGGATATCATCCCTGTTAAACACATGGATGAGGTACTGGCGATCGCTTTGAGCCCAAAAAGCAGTAAACCTGCCCGGACTCACCGAAGACCGTCCAAGAAAGAAACACAAACTCCAGAAGATACGGGTGAATAAAAGAAATGGGCTCGATCCAGGTTGCTGATCGAGCCCAATTTGATTCGGGGGGATATTATTGCTCCTGTGAACCGGGGCGGTTCATTTGAGCTGCGGCGGCTTGTCTTTCAATTTGCAGCGCATGGATGCCATTTTGTACCTGATTGAGCATTTTTTCAAGTTCCTGGTTCAGACGGGTAAGCGTCTCCATGACGTAATCATCCGCATCCCGTTTGGTTATTTCTGTTTCCAGGCGGGCCTGTTGAATGATTTGCTCGGCTCGCGCCTGCGCAGCCTGGATGATCGCATCCCGTTCCATAGCTTGCTCGGCTTTTTCTTTGGCCAGCTGTATGGTTCGATTGGCTTCTTCCTGCGCCTGGGCCAGGATACGATCGCGCTGTGTCAAAATCTGCTGAGCTTTCTTGATCTCTTCCGGAATGGACACACGCATTTGATCGATCAGATCCAGCATGCGGTCTTCATCGACCATTACGGAATGGGTAAACCAGATGGGTTTACTCTCATTGAATAATTCTTCCAAACGGTCAACCAGATGCAGGATGTCCATGGTACCTCCAGGCTGTATTTACTTTCTCTCAGGGTGCAATTATCAGGCCATAAATATGATTATAGATTAATCTCGCAATGCCGTTAAGGGGACTACTTGCTGACCCTCTCCCAAATCCTTAAATTTAGCTTGCAGGGCTTCGGCCACGTAAGGCGGAACCATGCTGGTGACGTCTCCGCCGAGCGAGGCAATTTCCCGCACCGTTGAGGAGGAAAGAAAGGTGTGTTGTTCGCTGGTGATCAATGCCACCATCTCAATATCGGGGAACAAGCGGTGATTGGCCAAGGCCATTCTGAACTCATGCTCGAAATCTGAAAAAACTCGCAGCCCACGGACAATCACCTGGGCACCAACATTTTTACAAAACTCCACCGTCAGGCCGCTGTAGCCGACAACCGTGAATTTAGGTTCAGCCAGGAAAGTGCGCGAAACCAGGTCGAGCCGTTCCTGTGGAGAGAAGAGCAGGTTTTTGAGCGGTCGGTTATACACTGCCATGATGACTTCATCAAAAAGGCGCGATGCCCGCCTGGCAATATCTATATGACCATAGTGGATAGGATCGAAGGTTCCCGGGAATACGGCTCTGACCATGGTTAGCCTCTTTTCAACTGATATCTCCGCGCCCAACGCCCCAGAAGGCGTCCAATTTTGCAAGCAAGGCGAGATGTTCCTGATTCGTCAGGTCTGGGTCTAATTCAAATACCTGGTGGGCAAATTTACGCGCTTTTTCTATCAGGCGAATGTCTGTCAGGCTGGCCAGGCGTAAATCGCCAAAGCCTGCCTGGCGCGTGCCAAGAAATTCGCCTGGACCGCGTTGTTCCAAATCGCGTTCAGCCAGGATAAAACCGTCGTTGGTCTCCTCCATCACCATCAAGCGTTCATTTTCCAGCGCATCTTCATTATCTGGGATCAGGAGGCAATAAGATGGCGCGTCTCCGCGTCCGACACGACCTCTAAACTGGTGCAGTTGAGAAAGACCGAAACGGTTCGCTCCTTCAATCAAAATGACAGTCGCGTTGGGAATGTCAATGCCGACTTCTATAACTGAGGTGGATGCCAGGATGTGATACTTCCGGTCGCGAAAATCGGTCATGACCTGTTCTTTCTCGGCTGGCCGCAAGCGGCCATGCAGCAACCCGACCTTGAATTCAGGGAAAACCTCGTCCTGGAGCACGCGTTGAGCCTGGACGGCCGCCATATCCTCTTTCTCGTCGGAATCAACCAGCGGGTAGATGATGAAGACCTGAAAGCCCGCCTGGATTTGAGAGCGGATAAAAGAGTAAGCGCGCTCGCGTTCCACTGGTGAAAAGATGTGGGTTTCGATTGGCTGACGGCCGGGTGGGAGTTCATCGATAATGGATACGTCCAGGTCCCCATAAATGGTCAGAGCCAGGGACCGCGGGATAGGCGTGGCGGTCATGACCAGAAGGTGTGGACTGGCGCCCTTACTTCTCAAGATAGCGCGCTGCTCCACGCCAAAACGGTGCTGCTCATCGATGACAGCCAGCTGCAAATTGTGAAACTCTATTGGATCTTCAAGCAGGGCATGGGTACCAACCACCAGTTTGATCGATCCGTTACGCAGCCCTTCGCGGATTTCCTGCTTTTCATTTTCAGGGGTATCGCCGATTAACAGGCGAATTTCTTCTGGCTGCATGGGCGAAGAACGTTCGGGTTGCGGTTCTGCCAGCAGGCGTTTCAGGCTGCGGTAATGTTGTTCGGCCAGGATGCTGGTTGGCGCCATAACGGCCGATTGAGCGTCGAGCTGCGCCACCATGGCGGCAGAAAGGGCAGCGATAACGGTTTTACCCGAGCCAACATCCCCTTGCAGCAGGCGGTTCATCGGACGGCCTGAGCGTAGATCGGAGCGGATCTCTCCAAGAACCCTGGTTTGAGCCTGAGTTAATGGGAAGGGTAAACGATCAAGCTGCGCTGCTAACCATTCATCGGATACCTCAACTGCTGTGGCGGACGCGGATTGCCAGGAACGTTTCTGGCGCAAGACACCTAATTGAATCAAGAAAATTTCGTCAAATGCCAGGCGTTCCTGAGCTGCCCGCAATTTTTCCGCGCTGTCTGGAAAATGGATTTGCTGCAGAGCCTCCTGGAATCGCATAAAATTGCCCTGTTTCCGGACCGTTTCAGGCAAATAATCCGGCAGGCGGGGAGCCCAGAAAGTTACCGTTTGGTGCATCATTCGCCGAAGCGCTTTTTGACTGATACTTGCCGTTAATGGATAAACCGGTACGATTCGATTGGTGTGTAAATGTTCCTGCTCAAGCGGTTCCCAATCCGGATTGGTCATGCACAGGCGGCCCAGGTAAAGATCGACTTTACCAGAAACGACCAGCTGAGTGCCGGGTCGGATGGTTTTTTCGAGCCAGGGCTGGTTGAACCAGGTGATGCGTAAAGCGCCGGTTTCATCCGAAATGACCGCTTCCATCATCGTCAGTTTACCGCCTTTTATCTGGCGGTTGACAGCGCTTTTGACCGTTCCTAACACCGACAGCTCATCACCAAATTTCAGATCGATGATGCGCTTCATTTTTGAATAATCATCGTATCTGCGAGGGAAGTGGAATAGTAAATCTTCCAGGGTGCGAAGACCAAGGTTTTGCATTAATTGGGCGGTCTTTTTTCCCACCCCTGGCAGCACTGTCAGGTCCGCGGACAAACCTCCTGGAGGAAGTCCGTAATTGGCATCGGCGCCGTTGTTTTTTGAGCCAGGATTTCTTGAAGTCCAATTATCTTCCACCAGGTCGTCTTGGACAGCCTGGCTGGTGATGGCCTTCGGCTGCGGATTGCCATCGCCCCCCGATGGGGTTCCCGATGATTCCGCGGCAGGAGCCTGTAAATAATGATCAATGACATCAAAAATCTTCTGAACAGCGAGGCTTCTGTCTTGCGGATCTAAATTCGGGTAGGTTTCCAGAAATGCGAGGATTGTTTCAATGGTTGAAACCGGCAGCTCGGCAGACCTTGCTTCAATCTGCCAGGAAGGAATGATTTTATTTAATCCTCCCACAACGGCGCGGTTATCGAAACCTCTTTCACTTTCCAACCTTAAAAATTTTTGTAATTTAATTAATGGAGAAGACATGGGTTTATTTTACTCCAAAGTGAACAATTAATTCGTCTGGGAGTAATGCCCAAAACAAATTTCGTATAGACAATCGGCAGTTTATAGGGTTTTTTCGACAGCGATCAGACCCAAAAAGCGCGGACCAAAAGTGATTGTCAGGACTGTGTTGAGGTTGTGTTCGCTGTATTTTGCATTCGGGTAAAGTTCGTGGAACAATTGCCGCAGTGGTCTGGTATCGGGGATGGGGGAAGGCGCGCTCTGGATCAGGGCGATATGGCGAAGGTGTTCAAATTCTTCAATGAATTCAGCGAACAGATCGAGAGCGCTGCGGTAATTGCGTACTTTCTCTAAGGGGGTAACGCGTTCTTCCTCAAGGGTGAACACCGGCAGAAAATTCAACATTTCACCTACCAGCGCCTGAGCGGGATCGATAATCCCCGCAGTGGACAGGTAAGATAAACCCGGGGTGCAAAAAATGGTGTAGATATGTCCGATTTGTTTCCTGATGATGTGTTCGACGTCGCTAAAAGGTAATCCTGAATGGGCCGCTTCAGCCGCGATTTGAGCGAGCATCCCTAAACCTGCGGAAGTCGCGTGAGTGTTGATAACCAGAACTGGCAGGCTGTTATTATGTAATTCAGCGGCTGCCTGGGCATTTTCATAAGCCTTCGACAGGTGGCTCGACTGACATAAAACGATGATATGATCAAACTCCTGGGCCAGACCATGGTAATGGCTGCTGAACTGTTCTACGGAGGGTGATAAAAGGCGGGGGTGACCGCCAGGCGCGGCGCGCAGAGGAGGATTGGTGTTGATAAGCTCTTTGCCCTCTGGAAAAAACTGGCCGCGAAATTCCGCGTCATAATGAATGATCCTCACCAGGTTCTGGCCTGGGAAGGAATGGTTAGGGAACTGGGCAGAACTGTCGGTGAGGATGCAGGTTTTCCGCATGGCGGGGTTATTCGATCGAAATAATCAACTGATAGTGCGGCTGGCTGCCTTCATGGATTTCGATTTCGTGCATCGGATAAATGGAACTAATCGCCTCGGCCAATTCATTAACCTCATCGAGGGTGATATTTTGCCCGTAAAAGAGAGTAATTCGCTCGCGGTCTTTAGTATTGGCTTCCTTAAGTAAATCCAGGCAAGCTTGGCGGGTGTCTTTGCTTGCGGCTATTAATTTACCGTTGAGGAGCGCGATCACCTGCCCTTGTTCAACCTTCACGCCGTTAATTTCAACAGAGCGTGTGGCGGTGGTGATTTCGCCGCTTTCAACTTCTCCGACCGCTTCGGTCATTTCCTGGCTGATCACTTCGATTTCGCCATCCGGATCATGGCGCAGCATGGCGTTAAGGCCTTGCGGGATGGTTGTCGTCGGGACAACAGCTACCTGTTTGACAGACACTTCAGCCGCATTTTTTGCCGCCAGAATAATATTCTTATTGTTAGGGAGGATGATGATCTTGTCGGTGGGCAAATCTTCGAATGCCTTTAAAATTTCCTCGGTGCTCGGGTTCATTGTCTGCCCGCCTTCCACAACCGCTGCCACGCCCAAACTTGCAAATATTCTACTCAGGCCGCGCCCTGGAGAGACCGCCACAACAGCGATTTTTCCGGGTTCGACCGGGGCGCACTGGACCTCTTGGTCCTTAGCGGCGGACCTGGACTCCATTTGCGCGACCAGGTTTTCCATTGCGATCTTCGTGATGGTACCGAGGGTCATGGTGTACTCGATGGGTTCGTAACGTTTTTCCAGGGGTACATGAATGTGCATCCGGTACATGCCGTCGCCTTCACCCACCTGAATGGATGTGCCCATCTCGGACAGGTCGGCATAAAATTTGTTCAGATCGAGGGGTGAGGTTGGTTGGAAATCCACGACAACCTCATAATCCTGGCCAGGCTCTATTTCTTCCATAGCTTCATCCACATTCATAGCACTGATTGGCTGTACCATTGCTGCGCTTGATTCGAGCGACATGCCTTTAAGGTAACGAAGCATGCCTTCGAGAATAACCGTCAGGCCTTTGCCGCCGGAATCAACCACCCCAGCCTGTTTTAAAATCGGCAGCAGTTCTGGAGTGTTTTCTACGGAGCGGTTGGCTTCCTCAACGAGTTTCTCCAACCAATCCAGGGTTAATGGACTACCTTGTAATTTTTCAACAGCATTCGCTATATCTTTTGCGACCGTTAAAATCGTCCCTTCAACCGGCCTGACCACACCCTTGTAAGCGGTGTTCTTACTTTCCACGAGGGCTTTAACGAGCAGATTTCCATCCATGACTTCCAGGTTGTCCAGGGCTCGGGCGAAGCCGCGCCACAGCTGGGATAAAATTACCCCTGAATTTCCCCGCGCTCCCATTAATGCGCCCTGGGCAACGGCGTGAGCCATTTTACCAACATTGCGGTCGCTGCTGTGCGCGATTTCATTATAAGCTGCCTGCATGGTGAGCAGCATATTGGTACCTGTATCTCCATCGGGAACAGGGAATACATTCAACGAATTGACAAGTTGTTGGTTCGCTTTCAACCATAACATGCCAGCTTCAATCAGGGCTTTGAGACCCTGGCCGTCCAGCACCCCTTTATCTGCCAGATTTCTTCCCTGCATTAGTGACGATACATCCGAATCAATGCTCATGACTCTCCCAAAACAACGGATATTGATCTATTAATCCGGGTTGCTGATGCGCAGCCCGCGAACGTGTACATTTACACTATGAACTGGCAGCCCAATGGCTTTTTCGACCTGGTACCGAACACTATCAGAAACACTTGAGGCGACCATTTTTATGCGGGTGCCATATTCAATGACGATGTACAGATCAATTTTGATACCGTCGCCAGTATATTCTACTTCGACCCCCAGGGTGGGGTCTTTTACCAATACCTGCGCCAGACCTTCCGCCAGGTTTTTGGCCGCGAGCCCGACTACACCATAAGACTCAAGTGCAGCCTGGTGCGCGATTGAAGCGATTGCACGGTGGGAGATGAATATATTACCAAGCGGGTTTGTCTCTTTCATCTTCTCGTATCCTCTTGTATAAAACAATCCTTATTGTAAAAAGATGCGTATTGTGGTAAAATCCACCCTTGCGTCCAGGAATTGTCCATTGGCGAAGAGCATCTAGGCAGGAAAGGATATTGAAACATGGCGAAATGTGAGTCTTGCGGGAAAACCACAACCTTCGGTCATAACCGCAGTTTTTCTATGCGCGCAACCAACAGGGTATTCAAGCCCAATTTGCAGCGCGTGCTGGTAATGGAAAAAGGCCGAAAAGTTCGGAAAACGCTGTGTGCGAAATGCATCCGGACATTGGTTAAGACCAAGTAAGAGTTCCTCCCAAAGAATAGAATTGCGGCGCAAGCCGCTTTTTTTTGTTAACCTGCCGCCTTCCTCAAGGCCGCTATTCCGTCAGCGATACCCGAAGGGAATTTAAAGATCGAGGTGGCGGCAACAAAGCACCTCGCGCCAGCAGTATAAACCGAACGGATGGTCTCGGCCGTGATTCCTCCATCCACCTGGATAAAGCCGGACGGATTCTTTTGATCCATTAATTGCCTGACCTCGGCAACTCTTTTTTCGCTGCTGTGGATGTATTTCTGGCCGGAATATCCGGGGTCGACGGTCATAACTAGGACATAATCCACATATTTAACAATCGCGTCGAGGTTTGACACTGAAGTGCCAGGATTGATTACGATGCCAGGTCTGGTACCGGCAGCTCGGATGGCTTCGATTGTACGGTGAACATTCGGGTTGGATTCGATATGGATGCTTAGACTGGTTGCGCCTGCGGCAATAAAATTATCGATGTGGCGCTCAGGGTTTTCGATCATCAGGTGAACGTCAATTGGAAGGCGGCTAATTTTTCGGCACCACTCAACAATGAATGGTCCCATAGTAATATTAGGGACGAAATGCCCATCCATGACATCCACATGGATCCAATCCACGCCCGCCTGTTCGGCCAGATGGATTTGCTGCCCGAGGTTGGTGAAGTCAGCGGATAAAATAGAGGCTGCTAAAGTGATCGAGTTCATGCGCCTTCTATGGAAGCGGTGGATTGAACGAGAACCAGATCCATAACCAAAATGGAATCAAGCCGCCCACAGCTATAATAGCAATCAGCGCCAACGCAATGGTTGCCCAATCGATATCCAGAGAAGGGTCTTCTTCTACGGGCTGCGCCGGTGCCGCCTGCGGGGGGTAATTTTGTTGCCTGACAGGGACGGCGACAGGAGTGGAACGTGCTGACGAAAGATTTGCGGCAGGTGTTAGCGGCTGTTCAGGGGGTGTTTCATGTGCCAGGAGAAAATTGCTTAATACCCGGCCGAATTGATCGGCGGTTCGGTACCTGGCCGAGGGTTCTTTGGACAGGACTTTAAGGATGATTTGTTCGAGAGCGGGTGGAATTTCACGGTTCAAACGCCGCGGCGGTGGGGGAGGTTCATCACGGTGAAGACGAGCTAATTCGCCCGGGTCGTTATGGTTGAAGGGTAAATGGCCGGTTACCAATTCATATAGAACAACGCCAAGGGAGTAGACATCGGAAGCCGGGGAAGGCGCAGCGCCGGCAGCCTGTTCAGGAGAAAAATAGAGCGGGGAGCCCCAGACGACATCATGCTTTTCTTCCGGCAGGATACTGGCCATAGCACGGGCGATGCCAAAATCTGTGACTTTCAACCGCAGATCTGGAGTGACCAGCATGTTATGCGGTTTGACGTCGCAATGGATCAGGCCGGCGCGGTGCGCATAGCCGATACCGGCTGCCGCTTGAATGATCAGGTTGACCGCTTCTTCCACGGGCAGGCGCCCTCGTTCACGCAGGATCGTTTTCAAATCTGTCCCAGGCACATACTCCATGACCAGATAGAGTCGATCGGTATCAAAACCAAAATCGTGGACGGTAACAATATTGGGATGCGAAAGGTTGGCTGCTGCCCGGGCTTCGAGCCGAAACCGCTCGCGAAAGGCTTCGTTGGTCGAGAAATCGTGTCTTAGGACCTTGATTGCTACGGGTCGTTCAAGCATTAAATCACGAGCACGGTAGACAACTGCCATGCCTCCCGTGCCAATCATTTGTAGCAATTGGTATCGTTCTCCCAAAATTACGGGTGCTTCCTGTGATTCATCCATACACTGCGGCCTTGCCAGATTATATCATACAGTCTTTCTGTTTCTTATCGGGTTATAATTCCATGCGAAACGCCCTGGAAGGTTGTTCGCGCCCCTTCCGCCGAATCACCCGCGCACACAATGAACGGTTTACAAGGGCCGGGAGGATCCTATCTGCCATGAGGACGAAAAAAACGCGACTACCGCTATCAATTTGGGTAATTATTGGCGCGCTGGCAATGGGATGCGCCTTGTTTGCGCTTATTATATTTGCGGTCTGGTCGACGAGGCCAGAGGCAGTGGCCGCCACCAATGCCACCGCTGTCCTGACAATCGTGGCTGCCCCCAGCTCGACACCTCCAGGCAGCCAAAGCCTGCTTTCGACCCCAACCCCAACACAGGAGTCAGCGGCAATTACCATCGACGGGATTACCATCGGAAAGTACGTTCAAATTAGCGGTACTGGTGGGGACGGTCTGAGGCTGCGACGCGAACCCAGTACCAGCGGCGCTATTCTATTTTTAGGATATGAATCAGAGGTTTTCAAGGTAAACGATGGCCCGGTACAGGCCGATAATTACACCTGGTGGTATTTAACCGCACCGTATGATGACACCCGAAGCGGGTGGGCGGCGGCACAATTTTTGACGATCGTCGACCTTGAGCCGACACAATAGAGGTCAAGTCCTATGACAGTTACTCCGACCAAAATTTCCGCTGATCGTGGTCAACGATTGCTGACTCTGACCTGGCAGGATGGGCACATCAGTGTTTACCCTTTCAAGCTGCTGCGAGCCGGCTGCCCATGCGCATCATGCCGCGGAGGGCACGAGAATATGCGCGCTGAGCCGGATCCTGAAGTATTCGAAATGGATTTGCCTGATACCGAGGGAACCCAGATCCGCAAGATCGAGGCCGTTGGAAATTATGCCATCTCTATCGAGTGGGAAGATGGTCATCATTACGGCATATACAACTGGCGTTATCTGCGCGGCTTATGTCCCTGTGATGAGTGCCGCGCAGGGTAAATTACTGAAGGTTAATCACAGGTCGAAATAAAGCTGGACTTCGTAGGGGTGTGGACGTGTCCGGATCTGATAATCTTCTTCGCGCTTAAGGCGAATCCAATCCAGCAGCATTTCTTCCTCAAAAACATCACCCTCAAGCAGGAAATTATGATCCCCTTCCAGGGCATTCATCGCTTCTTCCAACGAAGTGGGCAGGTTTTTTATGGCAGCCCTTTTCTCGGCTGACCACTTGAAGATATCCTCATTGTAGGGACCAAAACCGGCCTGCGTCGGGTCGATTTTATTTTTAATACCATCCAGACCGGCCATCAGCATGGCTGCCATGGCGAGATAAGGGTTACAGGTGGCGTCCGGCGGGCGAAACTCGAAGCGCACCGTCTCGGGTTGGGTGGCGTATTTTGGAACCCGAATGGCGGCACTGCGGTTTCCGCTGGAGAAGAAACAGTTGATTGGGGCCTCAAAACCGGGTACAAGGCGACGGTAAGAATTGGTGCTCGCGTTGGTGATGCCCAGGATGGCGGGTGCGTGAGTGAGCAAACCTCCAATGTAGTACAAAGCGGTCTTACTCAAAAGGTTGGGTCCATCCGGATCGTAAAATACATTGCGGTCGTCTTTGCGCAGCAACTGATGGAAGTGCATGCCGTTTCCAGCTTCTCCAAAGAGGGGTTTGGGCAGGAATGTCGCTGTCTGCCCGCTGCGGATTGCGACCATTTTGGTAACATATTTAATCATCATGCTCATGTCACCAGCTTTTAACAGTTCCATTAAAGGGGTTTCGATTTCGCACTGACCAGGTCCGCCGACCTCGTGATGGTGGTATTTAACCGGAATTCCAATATCTTCGATGATACGTACCATCTCTGCTCGTATGTTGTAGAGCTGGTCTCTGGGCGGAATGGCGTGGTAGCCGCCGTGTAAAGGAATGTAATGCCCGTGCCCTGCCGATGCGCTGTTCCAGTTCGATTCCACCGAATCGACGCGGTAAGAAGCGACATTTGTTCCGTTCTCAAATTGAACTTTACTAAAGATGTAAAACTCAAACTCCGGACCCCAAATAGATTGGTCGGCGATCTCCAAATCGCGCATATATTTTTCTGCCCGACGGGCAATTTCGCGCGGCTCCCGGTAAAAAGGTTTTTTTGTGTCAGCTTCGAGCGTATTACAGATGAAACTCAGCGTCGGCAGCTCCCAAAATGGGTCGACAAAACCTGTGCTGAGCTCGGGCACAAGGACCATATCACCTGATTTGACGCTCTTAAAGCCAACACTGGAGCCGTCAAAACCGACCCCGGATTTCATCAAATCTGGGGAAAATTCCGAAGCAGAAATGGTCACATGGTGCCAGCGGCCCCAAAGGTCGCTGAACTTGAGATCTACCATGCGGATGTGGTGGTCGTCGACGAATTTTTTGGCTTCAGCAAAGTGATTAAACATTTTCCCTCCCGAGGAAAAAAATTGCCTGTGAATGCACAGGCAATATTAAAAATCAGGATTTCCGTGAGCGGCGTCCCAGCAGCCAGGCTGCCACCCCCATGACAACAGCCAAAATTCCAATGGCTGTACCTGCCTGGACGACCGTTTTGGGTTCCATGCCCGGCATCACCACTTGACCATCACCGTAATGCTCAAATAGCTGTCCCCAGGGTGTCTTTAAAGCATCCGCGACCCGCTTTCGACCCACAAAGGGGTACCAGTATACGTTGTGATAGAAGTTGCTGGCAAAATAACTCCATGGAACAATCGGACTTTGCAGCAAAGGTTTTTCCAAGGGTTTGAGCGGACCATGGTAAATCATCTTTTGCCCCCGGGAGGCAAAAGTATCTTCTTGAACAAAGTGCCATGGTTCTTCCTGGTTAATATCATAGCCCACGATGTCGATTTGGTGCGGATCCCCAATTCCGAGATCCATTTCATGCGCTATGCGAATGAATGGGATTTGCATCGGGTCAAAACCCTGCAGCTTCGCGGATACCGCATCAATGGCTACCTGGTCAGCGGATGCGATCAGGATATTTTTCTCATGCCAGCGCATGGCACGAGGTCCCGGTCCATCGCCAGCAAAAGTTCCATCCATAACCGCGAAAATCCCCGGATGTATTTCTTGCTGGATCATTAATAAGTCGACCAGCGTTTCATGAATGACACTGTGGGTCCAATGTCGGTTGCGGTGAAGCAATCCCCCGAAGGCGTTCTTCATTGCGCCGGTGATGGTGGTAAAAACATGAGTCTTTACCGTTGGCAGGTGAACAATGTTTTTGTTCATCAGCACTTTAGGGATAAAAACGCCCTCGGGATAGACTTTGTCCAGAACGAGAAACGGACGTTTGCGCGGCCGGTACTCAACCCACTCGAACTGCTCCTGGTAGAGATAGGTACAGGGGACAGCGTACTTGTCTGTGACAAATTTGTGCTTGTTATTTGCCTCTCCCACGCTGGTATCCACAACCACTGTGTCGTTATGAATACCGAGCAGGTCTTTGTATCCCAGTTTTTGCAGAGTGCGGATCACTCCTTCCAACTGCCAGGGAGTAGACGAGCAGGCAGGATACCACGTCTGCCATGAAATATTGATCTTCAGACCTGTGGGGGAGGTTTTGGGCAGGGACTTTTCAACTTCGGCCAGCACCATAAGCCGTTCGATATCCTCCAGCACAGTCTGTGGGCTGGTTTTTAGGACGGCTACCTTACCTTTGCCAGGAAAATTACTCATTGCGAAAATGCCTCCTGAATTGTCAGGCTGAGCTATTGCCTGCAGCCGTTGAACTTATTCTAATCTAACCGCATAAACCAGTCCAGTCACTTTGGGCGTAGAAAAACCTCCCTGCGCAAGAACGAGCATGGATTGTCCTCTTGCATTCAGTTTTCAACATTGTAAAGCACGGGTTAAGACAAGATTGGTTGCAAAAAGGGGGTTTGAAGATATAATTTATTGAAGATTCTCATGGGTCATCCCTTGTTAGGCCAGGTTCGCTTAACCAACTTAATTTCTGGATTACAACAACTTTCAGGCAGCCGCCTGGTTTACAGGGGGGAAGAACACTTGTGGGAGGCATAGCTGAATACTCATCGCATAACCCAAAATTTTGGTGATGGACAGGGATCCATAAAGCAACTGGCTTCAGGGCTGGTCCTGGTTGACCGTTACCTGATTCAGGATGTGATTGGCGTCGGCGGAATGGGTTCTGTTTACCGTGCACGAGATTTACATTTTCCAAATGTGGTCAAACTGGTGGCGGTTAAGGAGATGATTAACCAGGCACGGGACCCGGTGGTACGTCAGACGATCGTCCAGAATTTTGAGCGCGAAGCGAATATTCTGGTTACGCTTAACCACCCTGCCATCCCTAAGATTTTTGATTACTTCAGCCACGATGAACGGTCTTACCTGGTTATTGAGTATATAAACGGAAAAGATCTTGAAGCCATTCTGGCTGAGACAGAAGGGTTTTTCCCGGAGGACCAGGTCATTGAATGGGCGATCGAAATTTGTGATGTGTTGGAATACCTGCACAATCACAAGCCCGAGCCGATCATTTTCCGCGATATGAAACCCTCCAATGTGATGGTTAACCAGCAAGGACATATTGTGCTGGTGGATTTCGGCATTGCAAAAATGTTCCGCAGCGGCCAAAAGGGCACTATGATCGGCACAGAAGGGTATTCCCCGCCTGAACAGTACCGCGGGGAGGCAACCCCGGTCGCAGATATTTACGCATTGGGCGCCACGATGCATCACCTGCTGACGAGGCGTGATCCCAGGGTGGAGCCGCCGTTCTCTTTTAATGAGAGACCTATCCGGCAGATCAATCCAAGCGTTAATATCGAGGTCGAGACCGTCATTCAAACGGCACTGCAATATAATCCGGAGGATCGTTTCCAATCGGCTGCCGAGATGAAGGAAGCCTTAATTGTCGCAGCTAAGAAAACCGGTGCTTTGAATCGGATTTCGCTCCCACCCGTTTTGAAAGAACAAAATGTCAAGCCCTTGTGGATATTCCGCTGTGAGGATGAGGTCCGTGGGTCGCCGACGTACGACAGCGGCGCATTATTTATTGGTTCTTACGACAATAATCTCTACGCGCTCGACGCGTCGAACGGTGATTTTCTATGGAAATTTCCCACGGAAGGCGGCATTGTCACCCGACCTGCAGTAACCCAAGATTTGATTTTTATCGGATCTGAGGACTCCAACCTGTACGCTATCTACTCGAAAACCGGAAAACTTGCCTGGAACCACCAGGTCGACGGCCCGGTACGCAGTTCTCCCCAGGTGGCTGAAGGGCATGTTTTTTTTGGCTCCGACGATGGTTACATGTATGGGGTCAACATTCTCTCAACTCGCAGAGTGATAAAAGTGGACGCTGGCGTAGCCATTCGCTCCTCGCCATTTGTGACCAATGAAAATATCTATTTTGGAAACGAATCTGGAGATTTTTTGTGCATCGATTACCGGGGTCAGGTGAAATGGCGCTTCAGAGCGAAGCGGGCGATAACTTCATCTCCCCTGGTGACGAGCGGGATTGCCTATTTTACCTCGCTGGATGCATCCGTGTATGCGCTGGATGCAAAAAGCGGTTGGGTAGTCTGGCGATACCGCATGGGGAAAGGTTCGATCTCCAGCCCTTGCCGGATCGATAGTTATTTATTTGTCGGGTCGGCGGATGGAAATATATACTGTCTGGATGCCAATACTGCCAAAGAAATATGGAAATTCCAGACTTCCCACCAGGTAAGCGGATCTCCCATCATCCATAAGGATGCGCTTTACTGCGGCTCTGCTGACGGGATGATGTACTGCCTGGAATACAAGACAGGGCGGGTCAGGTGGAAATTCGCGACCGACGGCCCGATTACCTGCACACCGGTAATTTTCAACGACGTGCTTTATTTTGGGTCAGGTGACCATATCGTATATGCTTTACTGGCTTAGGGCCAGACGCTCGGGCGCGGACAATCGGACACCCCTGGAGGGAAAGTGGTCAAAATATTCGATAAATTATTCAAGAAAGCATCAAGAGAAAAAGCGGCGGACAGTGTTCAGACCGCTCCACTTTCAGAAGAACAGCTACAGGTGGTGTCATTTTCACCGCTAGAAATCAAACCCGCGCATTTCCTGGTCGGATTGGGACAATCGGTTGGTCGTCAGCGAGACCATAACGAGGATGCCCTGTATGCCATGAATGCGGTCCTGGCGGATGGCAGTGATGAGATACCCTTTGGATTGTTTATTGTTGCGGATGGGATGGGGGGGTACGAATATGGTGAGGTAGCCAGCAGCGCCGCAGCCAGAACGATTGCTGAAAGCATAATCGAACGCATCTACCTCCCATTTATTGGACTGAACCGCGATATGCCGTCCGATAGTATCCAGGAGATTATGGAGGAGGGGGTATTAAAGGCACACCAGGTGGTTAAACAAAAAGCGCCAGGTGGGGGAACGACCCTGACGACAGCCCTGGTTCTTGGCGAGCAGGTGACGATTGCGCATGTTGGTGATACGCGCGCCTACTTTATTTTTCCCGATGGGCGCATGCAGTTGATTACGCACGATCATTCACTTGTGCGGCGGCTGGTTGAATTGGGGCAAATCAGTGAACTCGAAGCCTCTGACCACCCTAACAGAAATGTATTGTACCGGGCGCTTGGTCAGGCGGAACCTTTCAAACCTGACGTACAATCCCTGCCGATGCCGCGGCCAGGGTATCTTTTGATCTGCAGTGATGGTCTGTGGGGCTCGGTTTCTGATGATGATATATTCCGCATTATTACCAACGCGAAAACGCCCACAATCGCCTGCAAAGATCTGGTCGATGCCGCCAATTCCGCTGGCGGACCGGATAATATCAGCCTGATCCTGGTTCAAAACACTTAATCATGGCAGGGATTAAAACCGATTATTACAGCATTCTGAATATCCCTCCGGATGCGACCCAGGATGAAATACGAGCAGCCTATTTCGAGGCTGCAAAACGCTATCACCCTGATGTAAATCCCGATAAAGAAACCCAGCTGCGGTTTCTCAAGATTCAGGAAGCCTATGAGGTGTTGTCAAACCTGGATCGCAGGCAGACCTACGATGCTGGCTTGCCCGCTGCATACAGAGAAACTGCAGCGGTCAATTACTTCACCCAATACAGCCAGTCTGTGTTGCCGGTCCTGGATGAGCCGCAGTTGTTTTATGCTCTGCTGGAACTTGAGTGCACCAAAGGTCTAAATCCGCAGGATTTACCCTCGGTGCACATCTGTTTAGTTGTGGACCGGTCAACATCCATGCGCGGAGAGCGAATGGACATGGTCAGGTCAAACATCAGCAAGCTGGTTCGCTCGATGCGACCCAAAGACAAGCTCACCATTGTCGCATTCAGTGATAAAGCAGAGGTAATTGTCCCGATCTCAGAGGTTAGCGAACCTCATCTGATTGATTCGGTCATGAATCATCTAAGTGTGGGCGGGGCAACGGAAATTTATCAGGGCTTACAGGCCGGCGTCGAAATGATTCAGCGTTATGAATTGGACAACCATTTCAAAAATCTTATTTTGATCACCGATGGCCACACCTATGGTGATGAGATCGCCTGTATCGACCTGGCGCACAACGCCGGGCTGGATGGGATATCCATCTACTGTCTGGGTATTGGCGAAGACTGGAATGATGCATTTCTGGATAAGCTCGCTTCAGCCAGCGGTGGAAATTCCATTTATGTTCGCAATAAAGATGATTTACAAAATTTTATTGAACAAAAATTAAAATCGATAAATTTCAGTTACGCACAAAATTTACAGCTTCACTTTGAACTTGATCCTCAGGTAATGCTTAATTATGTCTTTCGCCTTCATCCGGATGTCTCGACCCTGAGAAGTGAGAATCCAATTTCAATCGGGTCTCTGGAATATGGGAAGAAAACAAGCATAATTCTGGAATTTAAACTCTCTCCGAAACTGGCCGAGACGGCTGAACTGGTAATCCTGCGAGGGAAAATTACCTTAGAAGCACCCTCCTTGAAGAATCCTTATTCACGTCTGTTGATTAACCTGCGTAGACCGGTTCGTAAAAGTCATCCGCCCGAAAAGCCACCAACTTCCATCTTGAACGCGATGTCTCACCTGACACTTTACAGACTGCAGGAAAAAGCCCGAAAAGAGGTCGAAAGTGGAAATATTTTAGAAGCCTCCAGACGGCTGCAATACCTGGCCACTCACCTGATGGCGCAAGGCAATCGCGAACTTGCAAAAACGGTGCTGGTAGAGGCGGAACAGATTCAAAGGACCAGCCATTTTTCAAAAGAAGGGGAAAAGGCTATAAAATATGGTACACGAGGATTGTTTTTATTACCCGATCCTGAACGGAAGCCGTTATGATCACCTGCCCAAACTGTCAATTTCAAGAATTACCAGGCGCATTATTCTGTAGTGAGTGCGGTACTCAACTCGTTAAGGCTGAACCGATGACAACCCAAAATTTGACTCAGGTACAGGATGATCTCGTCAGCACCCATTTTGTAAAAACAATAACCGAACATGAGGAACCTGTTGGAGCCCCGTCCCTATCCGTTGAAAACGCGGTTGTCTCTCTCTATTTGATCGATGCGGATAAGACAATCCAACTGAAAGGTCGGTCGGAGTATTCTATTGGTAGGGTAGCAGAAGGTCAGCCTATCCTGCCAGATGTGGATACTTCACAGTATGATGCCTACGCCCAGGGTGTATCCAGGCTGCACGCCTCGTTAAAGGTCAGCCCTAATCGGATAACAATAATGGATCTTGGTTCGTCAAATGGGACGAGGGTAAACGGGCAGAAAATCGTTCCGCATGTTGATTTCCCAATCACCCATGGAGACGTGGTAGCTTTAGGGAAGTTGAAGATTCAAATCATTATTCAAAGTTCGCAATAAATTCAATTTGGGAAAAACCACATGCCCACTGTAATCATCCATATCATGAACGAGGACCCGGTAGTTGGTGAAATTGATGAACTTCCCGGTCCTGCTGATACGTTGATTTTCCTCAAACACCCGCGAAAAAAAGATGGCAAAGACATCCCGTACCTGGAGCCGAACATAACTACAGTGCTATGGCCGCTTAGTCGAGTCACTTTTATTGAAATTATGCCGACAGGTGAAGAGGATGAAATCATTACCCATGTAAGGGAGTAGTGCAATGGTTGACGATTCCTTTAAGAACCGCGTCATTTTGGTGGTCGATGATGAAGAACGCATGGCAAGGTTTATCCGGCTTAATCTTGAGCACGATGGTTTTCAAGTTGTAGAGGCCTATCGTGGATTGGATGCGATTCGAAAATTGCGCGATTCGATGCCGGATGTCATCTTATTGGATGTGATGATGCCGGACCTGGATGGATTCGAAGTCTTAAAGATGATCCGTGAGATCAGCAATGTGCCAGTTATCATGCTCACCGCCAAAGGGGAAGAGGACGATCGTGTGCACGGACTGGAATTAGGCGCGGATGATTACGTCACCAAACCCTTCAGCCCGCGGGAACTTGTCAGCCGGGTTCGCGCGGTTTTACGCCGAACGGAGAGCACCGGGTTTGTATCAAAGGATGTTTTCGAAATTGATGAGCGTCTGAAGATCGATTTCGGCAAAAGAGAAGTGTGGGTAGACGGTAAATTGGTGAAATTGCGCCCCACGGAGTACAGGTTACTATATCATCTGGTACAAAATGCCGGTTGGGTTATGACATATGATCAACTGCTCTCAAAAGTGTGGGGGTATGAATACCGTGATGAGCCGCATTACGTGCGCCTGTATGTAAATTATTTGCGCCAGAAATTGGAAAAAGATCCAACAAATCCAAAATATATTCTGACAGAAAGAGGTGTAGGTTACCGTTTTATTGATTTGGGGCGCGAAAAAAAGCCTGCTGCTTGAGTGAAAATCGGGCTCATATAAAAAATTTATAAATCGCTTGCGAAATATTGATAAACCGAACTTATAAATTTTGATAGTTCAACCAAAATTTATACAATATGGAGGTGTGAATATGTCCAATCTAACCGTATTCGATCCTCTGCGTGAGATGGCGAGCCTGCGAAGTATCATGGACCAGATGTTTGACACCGTCCTTTCCCGCCAAACCGAATCATTGCGCGGCCTGGACTGGATGGCAATGGATCTCTATCAAACCGATAATGAAGTGGTCGTAAAAGCCTCTCTCCCCGGTATCAACCCTGACGACCTGAGCATTTCCATCACCAATCAGGTCCTGACCATTCGCGGCGAAGTGAAGGAAGAAAAAGAGGTTGAAAAAGCCACGTACCATATCCGCGAACGGCGGTTTGGGAGCTTCTCCCGCTCTGTGCAGCTGCCTGCCCCAGTGATTTCTGACCGGGCGAAGGCTGAATACGAGAACGGTGTTTTGACGCTGGTTTTGCCAAAGGCAGAGGAAGTCCGTCCGAAAACCATTTCTGTCAAGGTCAAATGAGTGCCTGGCAATGGGACCACAACCGGCAGTGATACCAAATCACTGCCGGTTCTTTTTCACAATGTGTAACCTTTTGGTATTTACAGGCATCTTAATGAAGGTAAATCCATGTTATACTTTTGGCAGACCTTTACCTGCCATCAAGGAGAAATTATGATCAATGAACCCGTGCATGTAACCGATGCCGCTTTTGAAAAAACAGTGCTCCAATCCTCATTACCGGTAATTGTGGATTTTTGGGCACCCTGGTGTGGTCCGTGCCGGATGGTTGCCCCTATCCTGGATAAAATCGCAAAAGAATATGCTGGAAAGGTGATCATCGCAAAAGTGAACACCGATGAAAATCCTGATTGGGCGATGCGGTTCGGGGTACAGGGAATTCCGACCATGCTTTTCGTTGCTAACGGAAAGGTCGTCCACCGGCAGGTAGGCGCACTGCCAGAAGGCATGCTGAGAGATATTTTAGAGCAATTTATTGAAGTCGTACAAACGAACTCAACCAATTAATAACCAAAAATATTGGAATAAAAAACCCCGAAGGAGACTTCGGGGTTTTGAATGTATTGCATAGGGTTCAATCGCTAGCGCGCTCGATTTTCGCGCCGAGAGACTGCAGTTTAAGGTCTACTTTCTCATAGCCTCGGTCGATTTGACCAATATTGCGAATTACTGATGTCCCGCGGGCAGAAAGGGCGGCCAGCACGAGCGCCATCCCCGCGCGGATATCCGGGCTTTCCATTTTCTCGCAGAACAATTCTGTTGGCCCTTGAACTATGCAGCGGTGTGGGTCGCATAGAACGATTTGGGCGCCCATGCTGACCAGTTTGTCGGTGAAAAACATGCGGCTTGGATACATCCAATCGTGAAATAAGATTGTGCCTTTCGATTGCGTGGCGACGACCAGGGCGATGCTCATCAGGTCTGTCGGGAAGGCCGGCCAGGGCATAACACTGATTTCAGGAATTGCGCCGCCCAAATCAGGCTCAATTGATAGTCGCTGGTTGGAAGGGACGCGGATATCGTCGCCAAGGACTTCCCACTCCACGCCCAAACGCCCAAACACCAACCTGATCATATCCAGATACTGATTACCGGCATTATGGATGGTAATTTCACCACCAGTGACAGCGGCCGCACCGATAAAACTGACCACTTCGAGATAGTCGGGTCCGATTGTAAATTCTCCACCATGCAAACGGTCCACGCCGCTGATGTGGAGGGTATTTGAGCCGATATTCGAAATCTGAGCTCCCAACACGTTGAGGAAATGGCACAACTCCTGTATGTGCGGCTCTGAAGCAGCATTGCGAATGACGCTTTCTCCGCGCGCGGTGGCGCATGCCATGATCGCATTTTCTGTGGCCGTAACACTGGCTTCGTCAAGCAAGATGTCAGCGCCTTGCAGCCGGCCGGCTTTGAATTTGAATCTTCGGTCGTATTCTACATCTACGCCCAGTTTGCTCAGGGCGAGGATATGCGTATCGACGCGCCGCCTGCCGATGACATCTCCACCTGGTGGCGGCAATTCGAGTTCTCCAGTCCGTGCTGACATCGGGCCAGCCAACAGGATTGACGCGCGGATTTTCCGGGTGAAATCGGGGTCGAGATCGGCCGGTCGCACCTCTTTCGCCTGAATTCTCCATGTGTGGTTTTCGAGGGCGTTAATTTCGACCCCCAGGCTTTCGAGCAGCAACCGCATGGTGCGCACATCCAGGATATCCGGAACATTGCGCATGATGACCGGCTCGTCTGTGAGAAGGCATGCGGCCAAAAGCGGCAGCGCGGCATTTTTATTGCCGGCTGGTGTTACTTCCCCCCTCAATGGATGGCCGCCTTCGATAATAAATTTTTCCATTTGCACCTCCCGAGTGTCAGGTGTATTATATCTTCAGAATAGCAGGGTGTGTTGGTTTGGGTTTGGCAGCCGGTGGTCAAGGTGCATTTTATTGAAACAGGATCGCATAATAAATCTGCTGTGGTTCTGATTCACGGATTGGGTGCCACAGGTGAATCATGGTATTTTCAACTGAAAGCAGCGGCAGAGGCGGGCTTTCGGGTGATCGCGCCGGATCTGCCTGGTTTTGGGCGCTCCAAATATTCAGGGCGGTTCTGGGATATAAAAACGATTTCAAAAGAACTCGTTTCCTTTTTGTCTGGTGCGGGGCTGCGAGAATATTTCCTTGCGGGCATCTCTTTGGGCGGGGCTGTTGCTCTTCAGGCTGCATTGGATTTTCCAGAGAGGGTGCGTGGATTAATGCTTATCAATACATTCGCCTGCCTTAAGCCGCATAGTTTGAGCGAATGGGTTTATTTCACGCGCCGTGGTATCCTGGCGTTTTTGCGCAGCCCGGCGGTACAGGCGAAAATGGTTGCTGACCGAGTTTTTCCACATCCAGACCAGCACATTTACAGGCAGATGCTGGTGGAAAATATCAACAAAGCAAACCCGCGAGTATACCGGCAGGCGATGATCGCACTGGCTAAATTCGACGTGCGCAACCGACTGGCTGAGCTCAACAAGCCTGTCTGGGTGGTGAGCGGAGCTGCGGATACGACCATCCCATTAATGGCTCAATATGACCTGGTTCGAAGAATCCCAAACGCGAGGCATTATTGTGTGTCAGAAGCAGGTCATGCGGTTAATATTGACCGTCCTGAAGAATTCAATCGAATCCTGCTCAAGTTCCTGAGCGAATCTGGTCTTTAAATTCGTCAATACTATAGGTTGGTTTTAAACAGACAAAATTTCGACAAACATAAGCTGTGATGTGATTGTCAAAGATTTCACGGTGGTTGACCAGCTCAGGAGGGTTGTTTAATGGTGGATGTCGACTGATCACTAGCATGCGGTGAGGATGGTAGTTAGACCGTATTATTTCAAACCAATCAGATAAAGAATTTTCTCGTCCATGCGGGTATAAAATTAAAACTTGCTGCCTTTCTGCGGTTGCAAGGCTTAATACTTGCAGCCAATAACCAAACGCGGTGGGGTAATTTTGGGCAGCATCCTGAATGCTTGCGAGCATTTTGTTCGCCTGGCTGGCGGCCGCCATGTCCTGGTTTAATTCTGAAAGCAGCAAGAGGGCATGCGCTGCCAGGGCGTTGCCGGACGGTGTCGCGTTGTCCTGAGGGTTTTTTGGAAGGCTGGGGATATCTGTGCGATGTTTTGGAGCATCAAAAAAGCTGCCATTCTGGTCCTCAAACAGGTCTTTTGTCGCCGCCAGGATCTCTTTACCTGCGGAAAACCAGCGTAAATCAGGGTCGTATTGAAACAAAGTGAATAAGGCAACACAGATACCGGCGTAATCTTCCAGGAAAGCTTCTGTTCTGGCTATCCCATCGCGCCATGAACGCATCAAGCGCCCATCCATCCAAAAATGATTTAACAAAAAACTGGCGTTCGTGCGAGCAGTCTGGAGGTAATCTTGTCTGCCAAGGTAAAAACCCGCTTCCGAGAAGGCTATATTGGCAAGTGCGTTCCAGGAAACCAGAACTTTATCATCGGTCGCGGGTCGTTTGCGCGATGAGCGTAAAACGAATAGCTTTTGGTGAATTTGATCCAGACGGTTAAAGTATTCTTCAAGTGTCATTCCCACATTGGCGGCGCAGTCCTTCGCCGGCTGAAACCGCTGCAGGATGATCTTGCCTTCGAAATTCCCCTCCTCGGGGAGGCGATACGTGGTTCCCATAAAATCCAATTCTTCCTCAGACAACATTTGTCGCAGTTCGTGATAAGTCCAAAGGTAATATTTACCTTCTTCACCTTCAGAATCGGCGTCAAGGCTAGAGTAAAACCCGCCCAAAGGATGGGTCATTTCCCGCAGAATAAAATCCAGGGTCGCGGTGGTTGTGCGCAGGTAGGAAGGATCAGCGGTGAGCAGATATGCGTGCAGGTAAGCGCGCGCCAGCAAGGCGTTATCGTAGAGCATTTTTTCAAAGTGAGGAACCAGCCATTGGTTGTCTGTGCTGTAGCGGTGAAATCCGCCTGAAATCACATCAAAGAGTCCACCTTTTTGCATCATGTCTAATGACTGCCTGGCGGTATCCAATGCTCGTTGGTTAGATCTGAAGGCCTCCGCCAATAGAAATTCGATACTCATGGCTTGAGGGAACTTGGGCGCGCGGCCCCAGCCGCCTTGTTGGTTATCATGGGATTTTATTAATTCTGCAGCAGCGGAACTGGCATGAACCAGTTCCACGATGTGTTCATCCGAGATGTCCCAATTGAAAGATTGACGGATGTGGCGGATGGCTTGATCCGCAACTTGTTGGACATTCTCACGGTCAGATTTCCAGGCTTCATGAATGCCAGCCACCACCTCCAGAAAGGCGGGCATTCCGTAGCGTGGGACAGGCGGAAAGTAGGTGCCCCCGTAAAAGGGGTGGAGATCGGGGGTTAGAAAAACTGACATTGGCCAGCCGCCCTGCCCAGTCATGGCGACAACCGCAGTCATGTAAATATCATCCAGGTCTGGGCGTTCTTCTCGGTCCACTTTAATACTGATGAAATGCTGGTTGAGCATCTCTGCAACTCGAACGTCCGAGAAGGTTTCTTTTTCCATGACATGGCACCAATGGCAGGCGGCGTAACCGATACTGAGGAAAATCGGTTTATCCTCATTAACCGCCCTGAACAATGCATCTTCGCCCCAGGGGTACCAATCAACCGGGTTATGGGCATGCTGAAGTAAATATGGAGAAGTTTCATTAATAAGATGATTAGCCATTCACGCTCCATTAATAATTATAAATATTACTAAAATTATCTAAATTATTTTACCACGTTAGAGAAGTTAACAATTTATGACACTGTAGCCGCAAGTGTTAAGCAACAAAGGAACGAAAAAAAAGTTCAGTTTCGAATAACCTTGTCTTCAGGATGAATGGGAGTATACTGAAAATTTATACGCTGAATAATTCGGATATCAGGAGAGGTGCAGAATGATCAATCTTGAAAGAGTAGATCCTGAAAATCGAAAACAGGTGGATGAATTCGTTAAATTTCCATTCCAAATTTATAAGGACGTCCCCCAATGGGTGCCGCCGATTTTGAGTGATATTCGCTTCATGATCAATCCGAAGAAACACCCTTTTTATGAACACTCCTCGGCTGATTTCTTTCTGGCCAAGAACAATGGAGATGTGGTTGGGCGAATCGGGGTGATCGAGAATAAACCGTTTAATGCCTACCATGGCACCAGCCAGGCTCAGTTTTATTTTTTTGAAAGCGTTGATGATCAAGAAGTGGCGAATAAACTCTTCGAGCGGGCATTTGAATGGTCGCACGAACGAAACCTTAATGAAATCGTCGGGCCAAAGGGATTAAGTCTGTTTGATGGTTACGGCATACAAATTGAAGGTTTTGAGCACCATCAGATGATGACCATGATGAATTACAACTTACCCTATCATGTTAAACTGGTGGAAAACCTGGGCTTCCAAAAAGAGGTTGATTTTGTGTCCTGCTACATTCACCGGGATTCTTTTAATATGCCTGAAAAAGTTCATCTGGTGGCGGAACGGGTGAAGGAACGCGGACACTTCCAGGTCAAAACTTTTACAACAAAGCGCGAACTGCGTAAATGGGCCAAGCAAATTGGCGATGCCTATAATAAGACTTTTATCAATAATTGGGAGTATTATCCCCAAACACAGCGAGAAATAGACTATGTCGTCGATACCATCATGCTTGTGGCTGATCCGCGCCTTAAAAAAATCATCACATATAAAGATCAAGTGGTGGGCTTCTTATTCGGATTTCCCGATGTGACTCCTGCGCTGCAACGAGCGAAGGGACGTCTGACCCCCTGGGCGATCCTTGACCTGTTGCGGGAAATGAAACGCACGAAGTGGGTATCCCTTAATGGCGCCGGTATCCTTCCCGAGTATCACGGCCGGGGGGGAAACGCACTGCTGTATGCAGAGATGGATAAAACCATCAAAGAATTCGGGTTCGAGCATTTTGAGTTGACACAGGTGGCTGAAACAGCGGTTCAGATGCGCAAAGACCTGATCAATGTCGGTGGTAAACCCTATAAAAACCACAGGGTGTACTTCAAGCATATTTAACCCCTCATTGAATCTGGAAAAAAATCCAGAAAAATTCCGGTCCAAAAAGGTATGCCCTGCAGCTGTGGGGCATACCTGTTTTATTTCACCCGACGCGCGAGAAGGGAAACCACCATAGAGTAGATGGTTAATAAGCAAAGGCCGATAAAGAGAATATTAAAGGGAACCATTGCGATTTGGTAACGTTGAAAAGAGAGCGGCACAAATAATAACAACCCGCTTCCCTGCAGGAAAAAGCCCAAGAGGATAATTAACCTGGCACGTATGAACTCATAAGTCGAAGATTTGTTTGTGATCTGGAGAGCCCAAAAGAGCATTCCTGTCAAACAGAGGAACAGCACCACCCCGCCAGCGTAAAGTCCGCGAAAGAATGAATGGACCGGCATTGCGAGGTATTCGCGTTCAGCCTCCGCGGTGTATGCCAGGTAGTTTCCCACATCCGCGATTGAAGGCGGGCTGAAGAAGGCCTGAACCATTGACGCCAATAACCTCTGCCCAAGTCCAGACGGCGCCTGAGCAGGGTTAAGTTCCTGGAATAATGCAACCTGAGCACCCATCAGATTTGCTCTGTTTTCTACGGCGTTCTGGATGGAAATGACAGGATGCGACCAAAATACCGGATTGAGAAGAAAAGTAACCCCAATAAAGACGAGGATTAATAGAACGGCATTGATTATTCGCTTCGTGATTCTCTCGCCGCGGATCGCGGGAATAAAAAAAATGACAATCAGCGACAAGATAAGCATGGGGGCTGCTGTAAATTTTGCGTTTACAGCCAGGGCGACCGGGATCGCTGCCAGCCAGGAATATTTTTTAAGGGTGAGGATTACGAAAATGGACAAGGTAAGCCCACACAACAGGATACCTTCAGCCATAGCTCGCCGGGTATGCAGCAAAACCAGGGAATTTGTGGCTAATAACGCAATCGCGACCCAACCAAGTGAGGTCGATCCGCTGATGACCCCAATTTTATAAATACACCAAAGCGTAAGGGGGAACAGCAATGCAACCGCCAGGCGGCCCGCCATCAGCATGTCCTTATCTGGGAGGGCGCCATTGCTTTCATTTTCAACCCAGCTTAACGACCAATCCCAATCAACGTTGGGGGGAGGAAGATTACGAGCCACGCGCCCAATTCCGACAATGTAACGTGTCAGCGGTGGGTCTACCAAACGGTAATATTGCCGCAAGGTGTCTGGGTGCTCAGGATTATACATGAGCGATGCAGGCGATGATATTAGCATCTCTAAATCGCCACTCATGTACAGATAGGTGGCCTCATCAGGATGAAATGGGATTAAGGAAATCCCGCCCACATACAACAATGAGACCGATGAAATTACCACAGCCAAGAAGATTTTTTGCCAGTGCTTAGAAATAAATTTCATGTCAGAATCCCTGACAGAAGTGTTAGGTGTTGTGTGCGGTTCTTGGCTAAAATAAAGGTGATCATCAAGGTCAGGGATGCAGAACAAAACCAGGACATACGAGTGGATATGGTTTGCCGGGCTGATCGTGATAGCAGCCGGTTATAAAATTTGGTTAATTGCTGCAGATTTGGTGCCATTTAATGCCGATGAAGCTATCGTCGGATTAATGGCCCGGCACATCCTAGAGGGGGAAAAACCTGTTTTCTTCTATGGCCAGGCCTACATGGGCAGCCTGGATGCTTTTCTGGTGGCAGGCGGATTTCTTGTATTCGGCCAGCAGGTTTGGGTAATTCGGCTTGTCCAGGCGGTTCTGTATTTATTAACCATTATATCCACAGTATTTTGCAGCAGGTTGTTATTTGGATCCATGCGTGCAGGTTTGATTTCTGGTTCCTTGCTGGCAATTCCAACTGTGAACCTGACTCTGTATACCACCGCAAGTTTAGGCGGCTATGGTGAGGCGTTGCTGATTGGAAACCTTATCTTCATGACTTCATGGCTTCTATCAAAAGAGGAGTCCATTTCAAATTTCCGTAAAAGATCAGTAACCGGGTTGTTTTCTTTCGGACTGTTGATCGGCATAGGGGTGTGGGCGAATGGATTGACATTAGCTTACGCTATCCCCGCGATTGCAATACTATTGAAAGATTTTTTCCGAAAACGCCCCTTTATAAAAATATTTCCTGCCATCATTCCAATTATTTTGGGTGGTCTGCTGGGCAGCCTGCCAATCCTGGTTTTCATTGTCCAGAACGGGATAACAAACCTTTTAGGAGAATATTTTGGCCAGGCGGTTATGGTGGAATCTGTGTCACTGTTGCAGAGAACTGGCGCACACCTGATTAACTATTTTTTGTTTGGATGGACGGTTTTGTTGGGTTTACGACCCCCGTGGCAGGTGATCTGGCTGATATTGCCTTTGATTCCTTTCGTTTTGATGATTTGGGTGGCGATCGCTTATGTTTGGGTGGGTATGGTTATGAAACCCAACCACCATCGCAAGGCTTATGGTTTGTTAGCGATATTTACGGCAGTATTCACCGCTGCTTTTCTTTTTTCCCCCTTTGGCGTAGATCCATCCGGGCGCTATTTCCTGCCATTGGGGATTGTTTTGTGTATGGTTGCAGGGGCGGTTTTGGATACCTGGGTGAGAGTTAAACCAGCAGCCTGGGCGATTTGCTGCCTGTTGATTGTTTATAACTTGTGGGGCAATCTCCAGTGCGCCCGCGCAAATCCGCCAGGTTTCACAACCCAGTTCTACGAACCCGCGCGGTTGGATATGCGTTTTATGAGGGATCTGATTGGCTTTTTGAGGGAAAATTCAGAGCTGCGCGGATACACGAATTATTGGATTGCCTATCCCCTGGCCTTCATCTCCGATGAAAAAATTATCTATACGCCAGTGCTGCCTTATCACCCAGATTTGCGTTACACGCCCAGGGATAACCGCTACCGACCATATAACGACATTGTTGACAGGGCGGAACGGACCGCGTATATCACCTCAAAAAACCCCCGTTTGGATGAGCGGATCGTGCTCGCGATGCAAAGCGCATCGATTAGTTGGGAAGAAAAACGGATAGGCGATTTCCGGGTCTTTTACAACCTGTCGGCGCCATTGGACCCAGCTTTGATTAATTTATCCATGCCATAATTGATTGATCAACTTCAGGTGACGAAACTGTGACACATTCAAGCTTCAACCCGAACACAAATCTGGAAAAACTGGTTTTCGTCGTGGTTTTACTTCTTGTTTGTTTAATGGCCGCCAGAATCCCGCTGGATTCAGATACCTGGTGGCATCTGAGTGCAGGCAGAGAGACCGTTGACAGTGGAAAACCTTTGTTGGTAGATGTCTTTTCTTACACCCGCTATGGTGAAGTGTGGACCAACCACAGCTGGCTGGCTCAGGTAGCTCTATTTTCTGCTTTTAAAATAGGCGGCTTTCTGGCGCTTGGGCTGCTGGTAGTCGTATCCATTACCCTCGCGATTGCATTTATGTATTTCCAGGCGGTAGGGCAACCCTTGTTACGCGCGCCCGTCATTCTGTTGGGTGCTGTCGTTTCCTCGTTTGTATGGTCGCCACGACCGCAGTTGTTTTCGATGCTGTTATTTGCTGCCACAGGTTACTTACTTTACCTATACAAAGCCAAGGGAAGAGACCGTTTATGGTTACTGGCTCCGATTTTTATCCTTTGGTCGAACCTGCACGGCGGATATTCCCTCGGATTTATTCTACTGGGAGTTTATATTTTCGGGGAAATCATCAATAAAATAACAGGGTTCCAGGTAAACGAAGCCCTGTCCTGGAAAAGGATCCGAAAATTAGCAGTGTGGTCACTTGTATGTCTGGGGGCAGTGTTATTGAATCCTAATGGGGTAGATACCTGGCTGGTCCCGTTTCGAACGGTGGGCGTCGAAGTGCTGCAAAACTTCATCGATGAATGGGCATCGCCTGATTTCCATAATGTGGGGTTGCAGTCATTCTTATGGTTGTTATTCGCAACCGTTGCAGCGATGGCCCTAACGAAAAAACCTGTGGATCGTGTGCACCTGAGTGGGATAATTATTTTTGGCTATTTGGCGCTGGTCGCGAAACGTAACTTTGCCCCATTTGCTCTATTTTGTGCCCCCGTTCTTACTTATTACGCCGCACCACTGTTTGAAGAATGGTTAAGCAGGGGGCAGTTATGGCTTAAGGAAAATCATCTTTGGAAGCAAACAGAAAAGGCAGGTACTCCACCTGATGGCAACCGGCTGAAAAAGGGAATTAACTTGAGTATCGCCGCCATATTGTGGTTCGCAGTGTTGGTGAAACTTATCTTTGTAACCCATCCTTTGGTCGTCCAGGCTTATGAACAGCGCTTGTTCCCAGTTAGTGCGGTCGCTTATTTAAAATCGAATCCAATCCAGGGGAACATGTTTAACAGTTATACCTGGGGAGGTTACCTGGAGTGGACTTTGCCAGAGGTGAAGGTTTTTGTGGATGGGCGAACGGACCTGTTCGGGGATGAAATCTTGCAGCAATGGATCTCCCTGACGACCGCAGATGAAACCTGGCGAGATGTAGTGACTGAATGGAATATTCGCTATGCCATCCTGGAACCGAACCGCCCAATTATTCCAGTTCTAGTGGGAAACGGCTGGCAGGAACGGTATAAAGATGAAGTGAGCATTATTTTGGAGCGGCGTTAAGCATATCAGGAAGCAATAATTCTGCACTTAAAAAAAGAATCCGTGTTACCTGAATTATTCAGAAATCCACTTTTTATATAGATCAAAACGGCTGTCTTCTTTCGATGGGACCAACTGACTGGCTTGCTCGATTTGGTCAAAATCAATTTTTGCGGTAAATACACCTTCCTCGGCATCATCCGCTTCAACCAGAGTCGATCCCCAGGGATCAATGATCGCACTACAGCCTGCCAGTTTGTCCTGATTCAAAGGTCCGCAGGCATTAACCGCTGCAACAAAGCATTGATTTTCGATAGCTCTGGCACGTAGAAAAGTCCTCCAATGCTGGCTTCGTTTCGCCCCCCATTGCGCTACATTTAGGATGACTTTAACCCCCTGGCGCGCATAAACGCGAAACATTTCCGGGAAGCGTAAATCGTAACAGATAGAGAGACCGGCCTTACCCCAGGGAAAATCGACAGTCACCGGGTCGGTCCCGGGAATAAACCATTGAAATTCATTCAATGCCCGGAAGAGATGGATTTTTTGGTACTGCGGCAGCGGCGCAGACTGGGGGGACAGAATGATAAATGTATTATGGAATCTCTCGCCAGCTTGCACAATATAAGACCCACCGATGGAAAGGGCAAATTCATCGGCTAAATTCTGTAGCTCTTTCAGGATCTCCAGGTTGTTCTGAGAGTGCGCAGCACAGTTTGGGAGATCATATCCGCTGGTCCATAATTCTGGCAGCAATATCAGGGAACTACCCTGGTCAGCCGCTTGCCGAATCATTTTCCGGACTTTGCTGAGATTCTTTTGCGGCTGACCGATGACAACATGAAATTGAGCGAGCGAAAGGATGGTTGGCATAGGTGATTGAATTATAATTGGATTGGGGGTGCAAAGGCAGCGCGATTAACATCCATCTCGTTGGGAGCAGACCTGCGTATGTCGCGGCAAAGACCATTCCTGCAACTAATCTTATTAATCCTGCTTGCAATTCTTTTACTCGGGGTATTGATTTGGGGAAACCTGCGGTTTGTCCAGGCAAATCCCGGAGGAACTGATTTCCTTGTTCATTGGGTTGGAACCAGGGCGTTCATATTGGAAGGGTTAAGCCCCTATTCAGATGAGACTGCTCTGCAAATTCAGACCATGGTTTACGGTAGAGCCGCTTTACCGGGTGAACACGAGCTTAGGGTAGCTTACCCGCTCTATTCTATTTTGATTTTCCTGCCCTTCGCACTGATATCGGATTACAACACTGCCCGGGCCATCTGGATGGCTGTACTAGAATGCGGACTTATCCTGATGGTATTCCTTTCGCTGAACCTTGTTCGCTGGCGTCCAAAGCCTATCGTTTTATTGTTCCTGCTATTGTTTTCGCTTTTTTGGTATCACGGTTTACGACCTGTCATTTTGGGCAATGTTGTGGTCCTGGTCGCCCTGGCGTTTATTGGGGTTATGCTCGCTCTTCGAAATGGGCATGACGAGCTGGCTGGAGTCCTGTTGGCATTGACCACCATCAAACCTCAGGTAGCAGTCGTCTTTATTGTTTTTATAAGCATGTGGTGTCTTATTAATAAGCGCGCAAAAACCGTAATCTGGTTTTTTATCACGCTTGGTTTATTGTCGGCTTTGGCTTTTCTTTTCATTCCTGACTGGATACTTCAAAATCTGCGGGAGGTGCTGCGCTACCCTGGATACAATCCGCCCGGGACACTGTCCGCTGCTCTGGAGGACTTATTACCTCAAGCCGGCAGGCGTATCGGGAATGCCCTGTCGGCCATTACCGCCCTGATACTTCTTATCGAATGGTTTCTCGCCATGCGTAGAGCGACCCAGGGATTCATCTGGACCGCGTGCCTGTCACTCGTTGCTTCGCTTTGGATTGGTTTGCAAACGGATCCAGGCAATTTTATCGTCGCATTTCCAGCAATCCTTCTGGTTTTTTCAGTATGGATCGAGCGCTGGCGGGTTGTGGGAATTGGTGCAGTCTTTCTATCGATGATTTTACTATTTGTGGGCTTGTGGGCGATTTTTCTAAATTCTGTGGAATATGTTTACCAGCCTGTGCAGAGTCCAATTATGTTCCTGCCTCTGCCGTTAGTTCTGTTAATTTTGCTTTATTGGGTGCGCTGGTGGGCAATCAACCCGCCTGCCACCTGGTTTGATCAATTTTCACAAAGTGTTATTCGCTGATCAATGAACCAGCGCGTAATTTACATCCTCTACCTGACAGGGACCGTCATTGCCTTACTGGCGGCAATTTCGCAAAAGGGACCGGGTTACATGGATGCGGCATATTATTATGCCGGGGGATTGCAGCTCGCTGCGGGCAAAGGTTTTTGGGAGCCGTTTATCTGGAATTATCTGACAGATCCATCGGGTCTACCGCAGCCATCACACACCTATTGGATGCCATTAGCAAGCATTCTATCCGCCATAGGTTTATGGCTGAGCCAGCAAAATGATTATTTTTGGGCGCAGGCAGGATTCATCCTGCTTGCAGGGCTTATCCCGGTCCTGACATATGTAATCGCCAGAAAAATGCTGACAAACCCAAGAAACGCCTGGATTGCAGCCCTGCTGGCAACTGTACCGGGTTTATATTTGATTTACATGACGCTAACCGAAACCTTCCTGCTCTACATGCTGGGCGGCGCATTTATATTTGTTTTGCTGAAGAAAATCCAGTGGGGCGATAGAACCGCTAATAACCGCCTGGTCTATTTTTTATTGGGAATCACAGCAGGATGGATGCACCTCAGCCGTGCAGACGGCTTGTTGTGGTTGGCGGGTATCGGATTTTGGATAATGGCTTTCACTCCCTGGGGTGAAAAAACAAAATTCCCGGTCTGGCGTATCACCGGTGCTCTGGCATTGGTCTCGCTTGGTTATTTCTTGATGATGGGCGGGTGGTACCTGCGTAATCTGGCTGTTTATCAAAGCTTGACCGTTCCTGGAGTAAGTAAAACCCTCTGGTTAACGGAATACAATCAGCTTTACGCTTACCCTGCCGCAAAAATCAGTTTTCAGAATTGGCTTCAAAATGGGATAGGTGCCCATATAATGGCTGGCTGGCACGCATTCCGTCTTAATATCCAAAATTTATTCGTGGTTCAGGGGTCAATTGTCCTTCTACCTGTCAGTTTGATCGGATTTTGGCATAAACGGAAAGATCGCGCGGTAATGTTTTTTATTCTGATGTGGATGTTGACGCTGCTGGTCATGACCTTCGTTTTCCCTTATGCTGGTCCGCGTGGTGGGTATCTGCATTCGGGTGCAGGGGTGCAGGTTCTTATCTGGGCTATGTTTACTGTGGGTTTGGAGCAAATAGCTGAGTGGGGTCAAAAAGTCCGGAAACTACCGGCACAAAAAACATTTCTCGTGTTCGGGATTGCGGCCTTAGCCGTTAATATCGGCATTGGGTCATGGTTCTTCAGTCAGCGCGTTATTGGTTCAGATGTTACACAGCCAATGTGGAACCGCAGTGTTCAAACCTACCGGCAGGTGGGGGATTATCTTGGGAGTATTGGCTATGTCCAGAATGAAATCGTGATGGTGAATGACCCCCCCAGTTTTTTTGTTGCGACAGGCTATCCATGTGTGGTTATTCCTGATGGCGATGTATCTGTAAGTTTACTGGCAGCCCAAAAATTTGGGGCAAAAATCCTGGTACTTGACCGCAACCAGGCCAATTTACTTGACCTGTACGAGAACCCCGGTTTATCAGAGCATCTGGACCATCTGGCAACTGTGGCTGGTGCGCATATTTTCAGGATTATCAGTGATGAAACCTCCCGGCGGTAGCCGTTTGTTCTCAAACCAACTTTCCATTCGTGTGTGGGTTTGCGCGCTCGCGGCTGCGGTGTCACTTTTGGGCTATATTATCACTTCGTCTGCTGTTTCTCGAATCGGATTCCCATTGGATGATGCCTGGATTCACCAGACGTATGCGCGAAATTTGACCCAATACGGTGAATGGTCTTTCATCCCGGGTCAACCATCTGCAGGCTCGACTTCGCCTTTATGGACCATCCTGGTAGCCGCCGGGTATCTGTTCCAGCAACAGGTCCCCTACGGCTGGGTATATTTTCTGGGGTTTCTTTCTTTGTGGGCATTGGCATGGTTGGGGACACAATTTTTCGGTGGAGCGCAATGGAGAGCAAAATCAACAATTCCATGGATTGGCCTGTTCCTGATTTTTGAGTGGCACCTGGTATGGGCGGCTGCCTCCGGTATGGAAACCGGGTTGATGGCTGTACTGATTTTGCTCGTTTTTGTTCTGCTTACACAGCCCAGGCCGCGTTTCCTGGCAGCCGGGATAGTCACCGGAATCAGCCTGTGGGTGCGGCCCGATGGGTTAAGCTTGATTGGTCCAGCATTATTTGTAGGGATTATGACTGCAGACAGCGTGAAGAAAAAATTCCATCATTGCTGGATGTTCATTTTTGGTTTTGCTGCCGTATTCCTGACTTACCTTGTCTTCAATCGCGTGGTCGGCGGTAGTTTTTGGCCTAATACTTTTTATGCCAAGCAGGCCGAATATGCGAGTTTATTGCAATTGCCCTTATGGTACCGGTATGGCAGCCTGCTGGTGCTGCCGCTGATCGGTCCCGGCAGCCTGCTCTTGCCTGGCTTTCTATATTACCTCTGGCAGGTAATCAAAGAACGCCAGTGGCTATATGTCAGCATGTTTCTATGGTGGTTTGGTTTTACTCTGCTGTACGCACTGCGGTTACCGGTTACCTATCAACACGGCCGTTACCTTATGCCGGCGATGCCGGTTTTTCTTATTTTGGGCTCATTAGGGACGATCAAACTTTTGAAACGCCTGTCGGTTTACGAAAGATTGCACATGGTAGTTTCACGGGCATTAATCCTGTCTATAGGATTGGTCACGGCTGGATTTTATGGGCTGGGTGTCCAGGCATATACCAGGGATGTAACCATTATCGAAACAGAAATGGTCGACACCGCTACCTGGTTGAATAATAATATCCCTGCTGATGCCGTGATTGCGGTTCATGATATTGGCGCTATCGGGTACTTTACCCAGAATAATTTGATCGACCTGGCTGGGTTGGTTTCTCCGGAAATCATCCCCATCATCAGGGATGAAGAAAAAATCGGGGATTTTCTGGACGAGTCTGGGGTGGATTACCTTGTCACTTTTCCTGGCTGGTACCCAGAACTTGTAAAGAACGCGGTTCCTATATACACCAGTACCGGGGAGGTGGCTTTCGAGACTGGCGGCGAGAACATGACTGTGTATATATGGAATCCTGTGAAAAAATAAAATTTAGCGCAAAAAAGAAGGTGTGCTATACTTAGCTGGATTTTGTCAGGATGTACAGGCGTAAAATATTCCAGACTAAGAATCAGCGTTCATACAGTAGATTTGATGAGGAGCTATCCAGGCTATGGTAGATCAAAATACAACTGTCAACCCGTGGGACGAATTCTTGCTGGATGTACAGACTGAGCTGGATCACTCGAAACAAGCCTTAAAAGAAGTTATTCTAATGTTGGAACAGAGCAAGGCGGAGTTGGGAAAATTAACCCAGCGGAGCGCTAATATCAACGCGCACCTGCAAAGCGTTCAGTCGCAAATTGAAACGATTCCGCGAGCGGATATTAAGATGGCTTACAACTCAGCCCTGGATGCACAACAAAGGCTGCTGGTGATGCGAAACCAAATTGAAAAACTGCAGAATGATCAGAATAACCTGCAACGCTTTATTACATACCTTGAACGTACGCGTGAATTTTTAAGAGCCAGCCATGAACCTTCCGCGAGCGCCAAGGCTGCTCGAGGTGGATCAGTCACTTTGGAAAAACTCGTAAATGCGCAGGAAGCTGAACGCAAGCGTTTATCCCGCCAGATGCATGATGGGCCAGCACAAGCGCTTTCGAATTTTATTGTGCAAGCGGAAATCGCCACACGTTTGTTTGATGTTGACCCATCCCGGGCTAAAGAGGAACTGGAGAACCTGAAAAACGCTGCCATGGATACCTTTCAAAAGGTGCGCATGTTTATAACCGGTCTTCGACCGATGATGCTGGACGACCTAGGGCTGGTTCCCACCCTTAAAAGGTACATCGATGGTTTTAAGGACGAGACCGGGATTGAAGCCAAAATAACGATCAAGGGAACGGAAAGCAGGCTTCAGCCGTACCTGGAGGTGATGATTTTTAGGGCTGTTCAGGAGTTGATGAATAACGTGGTACATCACAACCAGGATGCCGCAGTTAAGCCACAAATAAACGTGCAGATGGTCATTGAATCAAACCTGGTGCGTGTTATGGTCAGTGACAATGGCAAAGGCTTCAACCCGGATGAAATAAGCGATGAAAAGAGTTTTGGCTTGAAATTAATCCGCGAACGGGTCGAAATGTTGGGTGGGTATATGGAAATCGATTCTGCTATTGGCCAGGGTGCGCGGATAACCTTCCAGATTCCAGTTGACACTACAATCGACAGTTGATTGTTGATTTTATTCTTACTCGGAGGATTCTATGACGACGATTGGGATATTGACGGGTGGGGGTGACGTACCCGGCTTGAACCCTTGCATTAAATCGGTAGTGATGGGGGCGTTGGAGAACGGGTACCGCGTAATAGGCATTCGCAGGGGTTGGGCAGGGCTTTTGCATTACAACCCCGATGAACCGCCGACGCGCGATTACTATATTCGTGAACTGCACGAGGACGATGTCCGCACCATTGATAGAACTGGGGGAACCTTCCTGCACACTTCCCGAACCAATCCTCAAAAAGTGGGCGATAACGATGCGCCTGATTTTCTAAAAAACTCCAAATATGGAAAAAGAATCAAGGGCGAAGATAAAACCGACTACACTGATTATGTCCTGAATGTGCTTGAAAATCTGGGTATCGATGTGATGGTGCCGATCGGCGGCGATGATACTTTGAGTTTTGCTGTCCGCCTGCACAAAGAAGGGTTTCCTATCGTAGCCTGTCCTAAAACGATGGATAACGATGTGTTTGGAACGGATTACTGTATCGGTTTTTCGACCGCCGTTACCCGCTCGATCGAGTTTATTACTAACATGCGTACCTCGGTAGGATCGCATGAACGCATCGGTATTGTCGAGTTGTTTGGACGGAATTCTGGCGAAACATCGTTAATCAGCGCATATCTGTCATACGTCGATCGTGCGATCATCTCGGAAGTCCCTTTTGAAATCCACAAGTTATGTGATTTTTTGATCCAGGATAAGCGCCGTAACCCATCCAATTATGCGATTATGACCATCTCCGAGGGGGCAATGATGGAAGGCGGCGAAATCATTGAATCGGGTGACGCTGATGCTTATGGCCATCGAAAATTGGGCGGCATCGGCCAAATTGTCTCGGAAGAAGTCAAGCGAATTACCGGCCAGAAAACCATGGTACAGCAATTGGGGTATTTAATGCGGTCCGGCGCGCCTGATTCATTGGATCGAATGGTCGCGATGTCTTTTGGATCACTGGCAATTCAATTGATCCGTCGAAAAGAGACCGGTAAAATGGTTGCGCTGCATGGCGGCAAGTACACGACTGTGCCCGTTGAGATGGTTCTGGCAGGTCGAAAAAGGGTGGATGTGCCGGCATATTACGATATCGCAAACTATAAACCGAAAATTCGTGATTTCATGGGCGTACCGATGTTCTTGAGCTGAGTCGGTCGGGAAAAACTTAAGCAGTTCAGTCCTTCAATTGTTATGGTTTGTGTTGACTAAAACATCAGGCGGCTGATTTGGCTGCCTGATGTATTCATTAAAAACCAGACTCGCATTTACAATTGATGCCAATACCTAAAGTGATATGGAGGGAGCTGGATGCCGCGTGAAGATCAAGGCGTGACTCGCGACCGATATACTGTCATTCCCAGAACCCTGATTTTCATCTTCAACAACGAGGAGGTTCTGCTATTGAGAGGGGCGGCCAATAAAAGATTGTGGGCGAACCTGTTTAATGGCATCGGTGGGCACGTGGAGAGAGGAGAGAGTATTTTGCAGGCTGCCCAACGGGAACTGGCCGAGGAAACGGGACTCAATCATGTGGATCTATCTCTTTGCGGGACTGTTATGGTCGATGTGGAAGAAAAGGCAGGGATCGGAATTTTCGTTTTTTGGGGAGAATCCCCAAACAAAGAAGTGCGCTCATCCCATGAAGGCGCCCTCACCTGGGTAAATTTGCGGGATATTTATTCTCTCCCGCTGGTCGAGGATTTACATTATTTGATACCGCGGGTGGTTCAGTTTCGATCGGACAAACGCGTTTTTTACGGACGGTATTTTTATGATGAGCAAGATCGGCTTGTCGTGGAGCTATCAGGCTAGCCGCTGGCTGACTTGTGCTCATAAAAAATAAGCTGGGTGCTGCCGTAGCGCCTGAGGTCAAACTCCAAAAGGTTCTTGAGGGTAAGCTGTTGGTATTCGACGGGATCGATTTGGACAATCACCCAGGCGGATTCAGCCAGCCCGCCTGGATGGCTGTCTATCCCTTCCATCGCTTGAATCCATAATTTCTTATATTGCGGCGGGGCGACATAAATGTAGTCGAAGTTAAGGACCGGGACTTTTTTCAACAGAACGAAGGCATCCATTTGAGTCACATGGGCGTTTTGCTCCAGATGTGTTCGCACCAGATTGGCGCGTATGGCATTGACGGCGTTTCTGTTGGAGTCATTCAGGTGTACATAAGCGGCACCCCGGCTGAGGGCTTCAATGCCTACGCTGCCAGTGCCTGCAAATAAGTCAAGCACCTTCGCTCCCACAATATCCATGCCGATGATGTTGAACAAGGCTTCTTTGACCCTGTCCGTTATGGGGCGGGTGGTATCTCCAGGGACTCCTTGCAAACGAATTCCCCTGGCTTTTCCTGCGATAATCCGTGGGTTTGCCAGAAATATCCTTTCTTTAATGTGGCAAATCGAAGTGATCCACCGCTTTTCGGGCCGCCATAATATTTCCGTAAGGCGCAGTGATGGGTACCACGCAGCCCGTTCCAAGGATGAATTTTTTACCGCCGGTTTGCTGAAAAGCTTGTTGTGCTTCGGCTGTTACTGATGCGGGATCTCCCAGAACGAGGGTTTCCCATTGGCGAAGTCCGCCGCATAGGATTCCGGGGAAGCGGTGTTGGGCTTCTGCCAGGTTTGGCGGGGTTTGCCGGTCGTGCCAGTTGAGGACACTCACAGGATAATCCACCACCTGATCAAACATGATATTTTCACCATGAATATGCCCAACGTTAAACCACAAATCGGAGGCGGCTTTCAGGATTTGAAGGTCGTAAAACCTGCCAAAAGCTTCAAATTCGGCCAATGACAACAGATTATATTGGGCGTGCTGAATTGCGAAGAAGATCCCATCGATCCCGACCTTTTTTGCTTCTGTGATGAAATCAAGGGTCGTTTCTGTAATGGTTTTCAGCCCAATGTGCAATGCCTCGGGGCAAGCACGCATATGGTAATAAAGTCGGTCTTTACCAACCAGATTTTTCGCCTGGGCTAAAGGGCTGAAAATCGTCTGGATTATAGGGACAGTTGAAGAAAATTCGGTGGTGATTAATTTTAAGCTTACAAGGGTCTCGCCAAGTTTTCCTTTGGCGGGGTCCAATTTTTGCAATCGTGACCAATCATCAAAACGCTGGATAACAGCATTACCATATTCTCTTGTGCCCTCCGGATTCCCTCGCCAGGTATCCTGGCTGCCCCAATCCTTCAGACAATAGGATGAGGCTGGAGTCACTTTGATAAAGTCAAAATCGAATGTGCGTTGAAAATCCGCGACGGCAGCGGCCAGACCATCCGGGCTTTGATCGTCCACAGGAAAATGCCGCCACAACGCCACCGGCACACGGTCAATTGTTACGCCATTATTACAACGTTCTAGCCGTTCTCGGTGGGAGAAATTCACTTGTTTGGCCATATCTCAGGGTCCTTTCTTGGTCGCGCGCCGCCTGGCTTTTGCAGGGATAATGGTCTTCAACTTCTCCTGTATTTCGTGGTCTTCCTGCGACTGTTCTAAAAAGTAATTGGTCATGAACTTGGAAGTTCGCAGACGCAATGCCATCGGCGCGACCTCAATAATATCAGCCGCCGTGACGATATCGCGGTTGTCTGCGGCAGCGTATGCACGCGCTGCTTCAAACAAAGTAATTTCGGCTCGCAGGGAATCAATGTTGAGTGATTGGATTAATTGAATCCCATAGCCGGCGATCTCGTCAGATATTTTCACCATGGGGAGTAATTTTTTGGCCTGGTCGATTTCTTCGGCAGCCCGGTTGGAATCCTCGGCATATTGTGAGATCGTCAGGCGTGGGTTCTGGCGATAGGCGCGCACGCGCCGGTAAGCCTCAAGGCGTTCCTGTGGGTCTGCCAGCCCCTGGACAATCACCCGTAATCCAAACCGGTCCAGGATTTGTGCGCGCAAGTTGCCTTCTTCAGGATTCATCGATCCAACCAAAGAGAAGCGAGATCTATAAGTCGCAGAGATCGGACCGCGCCGCACTGTATAACTGCCCATGGCGGCTGCATCCAGGATAGAATCGACGATTTCATTGTCGAGCAGATTCACTTCATCGACGTATAGTATGTTGAGATCCGCCTGTGCCAGAATTCCACGTTTTAAAAGCAGGCGATTATGGATTGCTGCTCTTTCATCGATACCACCAATCACATCCTCTAAACGAGCGTTGAGCGGCAATTCGATCAATTTAACCCGGTCATGAATGGTAAGTGACCGTCCTTCCGCGTATTTCTTTGCGCAATCGGGACAGATCGCATCCATACCGCCGGCTTCGACGTCTTCGGGCAAGCAACCATAAAAACAGGCGCTGCGCTCAACCTGAGGAAGTAAATCCAACAGGCTGCGTACCGCCGTGGTCTTGCCAGTTCCCCTGGGACCAATTAACAACACCCCGCCAATGGCCGGATTGATCAGCGTCAGACATAACGCAAGTTTCATTTCTTGTTGTCCCACCAGAGCCAGGAAGGGGAAGGGGAGCGCTTCTGCAAAACCAGCGTCCTCTTGCGGCAGTTGGTCTTTTATGCTCCTTCCGGAGACAACGTCGATTAACTCACGCAGCGAACGAATTCCGCTGGTAACGGGTTCACCATCCTGAGGGGATGACTCATGCTGATCGACTGAGGGATTCATGGCCTTACATCGTTATAGGTCCAGAAACGGTTTGCGAAAAAATTCCAGGTCAAAACAACACCGATAACGATCGCCAGCGAAGCATTGTGGGCGACGAAAAGCGGGGTAAGGAGTCCGTTGGTCATCCATAAGCCTGAGAAATAATCGAGCAGAGTCTCTTCCAGCCAGATAAAGAGCGGGGTGCGAATGGACAGGCCAATTACACTGACGATCAAAAATTGCGTCCACTGACGACCAATTGGTTTGCTGCGCGAATCTGGGTAGGTCCAAAGCCTGTTCCAGGTGAAATTGCTGACGACGGCCAGAATAAAGGATATTCCCTGGGCGAAGACAGCGTTCTGCCTGAAATACACAAGCATGACCGTCAGGAGGTTAAAAATGCCAAAGTCAATAATCGCTCCGATTGAGCCGACTATCGCAAATCGAAAAAAGCGGGTGCGTTCCTTGGTGTTCGCTATGATCATTTAATTCCCATTTTTTCCTTAAAGTACGGGATCGTTCGTTTAATGCCTTCCTCCAGTGAGACCTTTGGCTCCCAATTGAGGATCTGGCGGGCGCGGGTGATATCCGGGCGGCGCCGTTGAGGGTCATCGCCCAACCTGGATTCGGGTTTCTCAATCATTCCGCCAGTACTGCCAACAAGCCTGTTAATGGTTTCCGCGAATTCGCGGATGGTTATTTCATCAGGATTGCCAATATTTACCGGATCATGCTCCTCAGAAAGCAACAGGCGGTAGATTCCCTCGATCAGATCATCGACGTAACAAAAACTCCGCGTTTGAAGCCCGTTGCCATAAAGTGTGAGCGGTTCGTTTCGGAGGGCCTGCTGGATGAAATTGGGCACAACGCGGCCATCATCCAGGTGCATGCGCGGTCCATAAGTGTTGAAGATGCGGACAATGCGGGTGTTGATGCCGTGATAGCGATGGTAGGCCATAGTGAGGGCTTCGGCAAAGCGTTTGGCTTCATCATACACCGAGCGCACCCCAATTGGGTCCACATGCCCCCAGTAAGTTTCTTTTTGAGGGTGCTCGAGAGGATCGCCGTAAATTTCACTGGTCGAAGCAAGCAGGTAGCGGGCGTTGTGGGCGCGCGCAACGCCGAGGGTGTTGTGTGTTCCAAGGGCGCCGGCTTTCATGGTTTGAATCGGTAAATTCGTGTAGCCATAGGGTGAGGAGGGATTCGGGCTCGCCGGGGAAGCAAAATGCAAGACGGCATCCACTTTCCCGGGCACAAAAATGAAATTGGCCACATCGTGGCGGATAAATAGAAAATCAGGTTGATTGATCAGATGGGCGAGGTTGTCGGGACTGCCTGTTATGAAGTTGTCCATGCCGATCACAGAATGTCCCTCATTCAACAGGCGTTCGCATAAATGCGACCCCAAAAAACCAGCTGCTCCAGTAACGAGTATGCGCATCAAATTATCCTTTAAGAGAAATTATTTCCAATCTATGTGACTGATCAATCCATCACCGGTGATCTGCTGGCTTTGCCAGTCCAGCGGAGAGGTCAACCAGATATTACCTTGATAGATAAATGCCAGCATTGAAGCACCCGTCTCAATCTCTGTGGGGGACCATTTTAGCTGCTGGGGGTCCAAACCCGCTGATCCCTCGGGCGGGAAAATCATCCGGCGATTTGAGCCATCCTGATCCACGACCACCAGCCGATATCGGCTGGTCTCACTCTGTTCTGGAAAAATTGCCTCCAAATACGCTACCCAGGATGAACCATACTGGTCGGCTGGCGAGACTGCGGGGTAAGCAAACATGCCGGTTTGGGAAGCCAATTTTATTAAGGGTCCATTATCATTGATTAATACAGACAGGTCAAATAGTGGTGAAGTCTCCGGGTCAGTCAATCCAGTCATGGAAGCATGCGTGACCGTATACAACATGTTACTATCCGGCGACCAGGAAAATCCAGGCACCCAAGCCCAATCAGATCTTGTCTGAAAGGGTAGAATTTCGACAAGCGGGCTAAATTCGCCTTCATCTAGGTCCACGATTCCAACTGAATCGGGGCGGGCATAAGCCAGTCTTCTGGCATCCGCTGACCACTTAAATTGGGTTCCCCACCAGCCGTAAATTCCACCGCTGTTGGCTTCGATAATCTGGTCATTGCGAACAATACGCCCCTCAGCATTAAATACAAGCCGGTGCAGATCGTTGTTTGCCTGCCAGCCAGGCGCAGTAGCGCGCGGCTCCACGGTTGAATAATAAATCGTTGCAGTTCGATCAGGAATAAACTCGGCATAATGGATCACATTATTTACCCTGAGGTTGATCAGGACTGGTTCTTCACCTGTCAGGCTGGCGACCCAAAGGGTGTTAATTACCCCATTCTCTTCAATCGGTTTTCGAGTGAAGAGCAGCCAGTTTCCGTTGGAGGATAGAGAGAAAATCCTCCCGTCCAGGTCACCTGTGGTCACGATCGGTTTACGGTTTCCAGTGGTTGTTTCCATCAACCAGGCGTTACCAGCGGTTAGGTAGGCGAGTTTCCCCGGGATATCCAAGGGGGTAAAAGGCGACTGCACACCGATCATAATGATTTCAGGCCGCGTTTCTCGTATAGTTTCGACCTTAAAAATGGTTCTTGAGGTTTCAATACCGTTTTCTAACAGCCGCCGATAGGTTATTTCCTGCAGGCCATTTTCTCCGGATTGGATTAAAAGCGATTGACCTTCGGGGAGCGATTCATTTCGCACCGTCTGGCGTTCGAAAGGAATGACCACTTCCTCCAGATCAAAAGCCTCCTCAATTCGGGTTATTGTGATATCTACGGGCGCGGTGATAAGGGTAAACGAGGGAGGATCTACTGAATCCAAATCATTCAGAGTAATTTGCGCTATCTCAAGAGCGCGCTGGACGCTGGATCCGACTGGAATTTCTGCCTGAATGGTCCGATCGCTATCGTGTATAGAGACCACTACCGTTTGGTCAAGGTTATCGGGTGCTTGATTGCAGGATGCGATCAAAAAGAGAGCCAATAAAATACTGCCAGTCATACGGATCAATGGCAGTGTAGAGGTCACTTTGTTCCTTATTCTTATCTTCAGAGACAATTTATAGATCGTCGTTTATTCAGGTATAATCTGGCGTGTCATCTCTTAACACGCCTATTATAGCATGAGTGATTCTAACCTGTCTGATAATTTTAACCTGGAAGCCTGCCTCGAAGCCATGCTATTTGTGGCGGCCTCACCGGTCAGCGCCAACCAACTGGCAGAAGCCCTCCATCTTGATGCTGCGGAAGTGGAAAAAGGTCTCTCACGGCTTGAAATCAATTACCGCAACCAACGAGGTCTGCGATTGCAGAAACATCAGGGCAAATATCAACTGACAACCGCGCCAGAATTGTCGCAGTGGGTCGAGACTTTTCTGGGGCTGGAGGCGGTTGCGCGCTTGAGCCGCGCAGCCCTTGAAACCCTGGCTATTGTAGCCTACCGCCAGCCGATTACCCGCCCAGCGATCGATGCTATTCGCGGCGTCAACAGCGATGGAGTCTTGAAAAGTCTCCTGTCGAAGGGGTTGGTTGAAGAGGTCGGTCGGGCAGAGGGACCTGGACGCCCCATCCTATACGGTACCACCCCAGAATTTCTGCAGCATTTTGGACTGGAAGGGTTGGAACATCTGCCTCCCTTTGAGCTTTTGGAACAGGAAAATTACACGCCGGAAGAACAGAAACTCCTGAAGGATTAACCGAATTGGAAGAACGCCTGCAAAAAATCCTCTCGCGAGCCGGGTTTGGTTCTCGGCGCAGTTGTGAAGTCCTGATTTCCGAAGGTAGAGTTCGGGTTAACGGTGAACTGGCTGTTTTGGGCAGAAAAGCTGATCCGGAACGCGATCAAATTACGCTGGATGGACAAAAAATTACAATCCGGGTCAAGAAGCATCTCTACATTGCGCTGAATAAACCGCGCGGAGTGCTTTCGGATGATGTCCGGGAGGGTGATCGAAAGACAGTTTTTGATTTAGTCCCCATAAACGAGCATTTATTTACTGTCGGCCGATTGGATTATGACAGCGAGGGGTTAATATTGTTGACAAATGACGGAGACCTTGCCAACCAGTTAACCCACCCGCGCTATGGACACGAGAAAGAATACCGCGTCCTTTTATATACACGTCCGGATGAGAAACAGCTTGAAGCATGGCGCCACGGCGTGGTTCTGGAGGACGGTTACCGCACCGCACCGGCAAATATAACCATCGAAAGCGTGGCGGGTAAAGGAACCTGGTTAAAGGTGATCATGCAGGAAGGCAAGAAACGGCAAATCCGCGAGATTGGGAAAACCATAGGTCTGCCCGTGCAGAGAATTGTGCGCACGAGAATCGGCAGCCTGCGTCTGGGGAATCTCAAAACGGGTGAGTGGCGTCACCTGACACCGGAAGAAATCGCCAGTTTAAAGAAGAGCACTGTGAAGCCCAAAGCCGCTTCTGGAAAAGGACGGCAGAGACCCAGGAGCAGGTGAGTTTGACTCTCCCTGGGTCTCAAATTCGGTGGAAAAAATGTGGGACTAACCGCCCGCCATCGCCCCGACAATGCGCAAAGGTTCTTCTGCCGATAACACCCGGGCTGGCAGCAGGTCGTCGGGGGAATTATGAGACAGGTCTTCCCCGCAGGCGAAAAAACGAACGAAGGGCCGTCTTTCTTTGCTTATTTGATCACGAATCGTGCCGCGCAGCATCGGATAATGCTCTTCCAGGGTATCCAGGACGGCGGCGATTGAGGCGGTGCCGGTAATTTCCAGCGCAACCTCCCCGTTAAGGTTTGCGAGCCTTTTCAGGTGAGTCGGCAAGACAACGCGAATTTTCACAGCACCTGCACCTCTACAGAAAGAACCGGCGGCAAGTCGCGAGCGATAGTGGTGAAATGATCCCCCGAATCGGCGGACACATAAACCTGACCACCGGTAGTCCCAAAGTAGATACCGCACGAATCCAGCGTGTCCACTGCTAAGGCGCTGCGCAGAACATTGACGTAACAGTTGCTTTGCGGCAAACCGTTGACCAGGGGTTCCCATTCATTCCCACCGCTGCGCGACCGGTATACCCGCAGCTTGCCGTCGGGGGGGTAATGTTCAGAATCACTTTTAATCGGGATGACATATATGGTTTCTGGCTCGTGGGCGTGCACCGCGATTGGGAAACCGAAATCGCTGGGCAGATTACCACTGACCTCGTACCAGGAATCGCCGCCGTTATCGCTGCGCATGACATCCCAATGTTTCTGCATATAAAGGACGTCCGGGCGAGAGGGGTGCATGGCCAAATTATGAACACAGTGCCCAACTTCTGCTGCGGGGTCAGGCAGCTCGTACTGGGACAGCAGCCCCTGATTGATTGGCCGCCAGGTCATTCCGGCGTCATCCGAGCGAAACGCCCCCGCCGCAGAAATGGCGACGATAATCTGGTTCGGGTTTTTCGGATCGAGGAGGATTGTGTGAAGCCCCATCCCGCCAGCGCCTGGCGCCCAAAGATTGCCCTTGATTTCACGCAGTGCTGATAATTCATGCCATGTGTTGCCGCCATCTGTCGAGCGGAAGAGGGCCGCGTCTTCCACACCCGCATAAACCGTCTCAGGATCGTTGGGGGAAGGCTCGAGGTACCAAACGCGGGAAAATTCCCAGGGATGTTGGGTGCCGTCATACCATTGATGTGTACCAGGGTCACCCACATATTCGAATTTATTTCCAACTGGCGTCCAGGTCTTTCCACCGTCCTCTGAGCGTTGAATGACCTGTCCGAACCAGCCGCTGGTTTGGGAAGCATAAATGCGGTCAGGGTCAAGCGGCGAGCCTTTCAGGTGAAAAATTTCCCACCCTGGGAAATGAGGCCCGTCGATTGTCCAGTTTTGACGCTGGGCGTCAGAAGTCATGATAAATGCACCTTTCCGGGTGCCGACCAACACTCTTACTTCACTCATGGGATTACCTCGCTGATCAGAATTTGTTAACCCGCGCAACTCGAATAGTGAATTTCATTTATTCGGTGGATATAATTCTAACAAATTATATCTTAAAAGTCAAACATATGTTCTAGCCCGATCTCGTGGTTACTCCCTGGTTGTCTTTATAAAAGGTAAACGGTGCCAGGTTTGGATGAACAAACAAAAACCCCTGATAAGGGGGTTTTTGATTCAGTTGGCAGCGGGGTAAGGAACTTATTCGATGTCCGCGCCAGGAAGGCTTTTTTGGATGATTTGGATGGTGTCCATTGAGAAATTTTGTTTTTCTTTGCCTTTTTTCCGGATAAAGTCCTTAACCTTTTCCAGCGAGACGGCAGGGAAGGGGGAATCCTCAATTTCAAGCTCAGCTTTTTTATTTGTGAATACAAGAACAGCGTTCACTTCGGGTCGCTCGAGGTCAGGAAATTCCTTCTCCAGAAATTTTCTTAAATCATCAATGGCATAGCGAGCATCCAGGTCTGGACGCCCAAGGCTTTCCTGTCCAAAGATCTTCAAGTAAAAATTTCCACCTTTTTGACGGTAGCGTTGGCGGGACTCGTCGTAAGTGATTTTCCCAGCCACGGATACCGGCACAAGCGCCAACACACCGGCTGGACCAATGAGGGCATGAGGAATACCCGCAGCGTAATGGTAAAGGGTATATCGGTCCTCCAGCCCTTTTAGAGCGGCACTTAAAAGCTCATCTGGGCGCGGAGATTTCCCCCATCGATTCCCATAATAGATACCGATTTGGGTTAACAAGAAACCAAATAACAGCGCACCAAAAGTAATGGTGATTTGTTCGGGATTGGTGAATGAAAAATATAAACCTATGCCCAGGATTACGAGCGCACCGATCGTAAGGAATTGCCCGATTTTCCTGTTGCGTTTAATTAATTTCGTGTTTGAGACAATTTTCATTTTTTCCTCTATTATTACTCATCATTCATTTTCGGTGGATTGGGTTTCGAGCAATTCCAGACGTTCCTGGATAGCGCTGCGAAGTGAGGGCAGGAGATCGGCAGCGACAGCCTGACGGGCGGTGCGAATCGCACTTGTGATGGCATGGGCATTCGATCTGCCATGACCGACGAACACCAACCCATCAATGCCTAGCAAGGGTGCTGCGCCGACCTCGGAAGGATCAAGCATTTTCTTTAGCCTGGTGAAAGCCGGCTTTGCGAGTATGGCGCCGAGGGTGGTGAATAAACCAGCGGTTAACTCTTTCTTGAGGGTATCGGTTAGCAGTTTTGCAACCGCCTCGCTGGATTTCAACAAAATATTCCCGGTAAAGCCATCTGTGACCGCAACATCAGCCTGACCGCCGAAAAGTTCCTTACCCTCAATGTTGCCGATGAAGTTCAAGCCGGATTTTTCCAGCAGCGGAAAGGTATCTTTTATGAGCTGATTGCCTTTGCCGGTCTCTTCGCCATTCGAGATTAAGCCAACCCGCGGGGAAGGTTTCCCCAACATCTTTTCAGCATAGACACTGCCCATAATTGCAAATTGGAGCAAAAATTCTGGCCGGCAGTCCGCGTTTGCGCCGATGTCGACGACCACGCAAAAACCTTCCTTCACCGGAAACATGGCTGTCAGCGCCGGGCGGGCTACTCCCTTAATTCGCCCGAGGATTCGCAGGGCGTTAAACATTGCCCCGCCTGTATTCCCAGCGGTCACGAATGCGCTACCGATGCCGTCTTTCACCAGAGTCAATCCAACGGCCATTGAATTACGCGGCTTTCTACGGGCTGCCTCTACCGGTTTTTCGCCCATTTCCAGCACATCCGGGGCGTTTTCTATGCGGACTGGAAGGTGATCTGTGTTGAGAGCGGTTAATTTTGGGGCGATAATTTTTTCATCGCCTACCAGAACAATTTCCTCCTGGAATAATCGAGCTGCCTGAAGGGCGCCTTCGATTTCCGGATCGGGATAGGTATCGCTGCCCATGGCATCTAGTATGATTGTCATAATAAAACCTCAAAGTGAAAGCTGGCGACAGGTTTTGAACACGAATGAAGACGGGACGACAATTTCTTGACAAGCCGACAGAGCAGATTATAATATCGAAACGCCTGCGCTGGTGCTGGAATTGGCAGACAGGCATGGTTGAGGGCCATGTGCCGCAAGGCGTGGGGGTTCAAGTCCCCCCCAGCGCACACAACCGCCGCTGTTGATCGCGGCGGTTATTTATTTTCTTATACATTCCTTCGGGTGATATACAGGGTCAGCTCTTCGAGATGAATCCGCTCTGCCGATTCGGAGAAAAGGCGCAGGGTGTCAATGGCGGCGCGGACGTAGGTATCCGCCTCTTGAAGACTGCTTTCGATCGCACCGCTGCCGCGAATCCGCTCGACCAGAGACGCGATTTCCTCTCCATATTTGAAACAATTACCCGCCAGGATATCCTGAGCGTCTTTATCCTCAGGGTTTTGCTCGACATAATAAATGGCTGGCAATGTGATCAAACCCTGGCGTAAATCACTACCGACCGGTTTTCCGAGCTTCGTTTGGTCCCCAGTAAAATCGAAAATATCATCGATAATCTGGAAGGCCATGCCAATGTTATAGCCAAAGCGGCGCGTCGCTTCGACAGTGTGTTCATCGGCTGCGCTGATTAAGGCTGCGCAGCAGGTGGCCGCTTCAAACAGAGATGCCGTTTTAGAGTAAATGCGCTGGTAATATTCATCGCGATTGACCTGGCAGCGGCTGGAGAATAACTGCGTGATTTCGCCATTCACAATCGTAGAGAGGGTCTTCGAGAACAGGCTCATTACCGGGATTGAATTGGTATCTGATGCCAGTTTCGCGGCGCGCGCGAATAGAAAATCCCCTGTCAATACCGTTGCACCGGGTGACCAGCGCGAATTTAAAGTTGGAATACCCCGCCGCAGGATAGCGCCATCAATCAGGTCATCATGCACAAGGGTGGCGGTATGCAATAATTCTATTGCGGCCGCAAGCGTAATCAAGCGCTCCTCATCTGCGCCCAGCATATGTCCCACCAGCAGGGTAACCGTTGGGCGGATACGTTTACCACCCGAGGAGAGCAGGTGATCCAGGGCTGCCTGAAGGTCGGGATGATGGCGGGCGGCCTGAGACCGCATCAGGTCTTCAACCTGCTGGATCTGTTCCTGGACGGGCATGAAAAAGGATGTTGTGGCGTTCAATCAGCCGATCTCCATGAAAATAAGCTATCCGCATTTTGCGCTGTTACCGCTAAAATTTCCTCGTAAGACCGGTGGTGCAGAAAAGCAACTTTTTCGGCAATCAATCTTACATACGCTGGTTCATTGCGCTTACCGCGATGCGGGTGCGGCGTAAGGTAAGGCGAATCTGTTTCTAATAGAATTTGCGTCAAAGGCAGGCTTGCAACCAGAATCTGACGGTCTTTCGCATTCGAGAAAGTGACCGGTCCAGATACTCCCAGAAAAAAATGCTGCTGAAAGGCTTTTTGGGCTAATTCGGCATCGCCATCGAAGGAATGCAGCACCCCCGGATGCGCGGCGAGAGTGCTGCCCTTTTCCTGAAGAGATTGCTGCCAGGCGGAGAGCCTTGGCCAGAGGTGATGCCAGGCAAGGCGGTTGTGAATAACGACGGGTTTGTGTGCTTCGCTTGCCAGAATTAACATCTGCTCTAACACCTGCTGCTGAATTTCCGGCGGGCTGTTGTCGCGATAGTAGTCCAGACCGATTTCACCAACCGCAACCACCCTGGGATGTTGAATCAGGTCCCGCCATTCAGACATTTGATCTGCGTGCCAATGCAGAGCGCTGGTTGGGTGCAAGCCGACGGCTGCGAAAAGGCGGTCGTCCTGTTCGCATATATCCACCGCCAGCCTGCTAGTGGGGAGATCAATGCCTGGGATAAGGATTTTTCCAACGCCTGCAGCGAAGGCGCGAAGAAGCACCTGGTCCAGGTCTTTATTGAATTGGTTAAGGTTCAGATGGCAGTGTGTGTCTGTCAGGTAAGTCAATTTACTTCAATCCAGCGATTTTTAACCCATCCTGGAGGATCGCCTGGACGCGATCAGATTGGGTTGTTTCACAATAAACACGCATGATGGGCTCAGTTCCTGAGAAGCGTATGAGCAGCCAGCCGCCGTCTTCCAATAAAAATTTGTAGCCATCCAGGTCATTCAAACCGACCACTTTCAGACCGCCAATGGTATCCGGTTTGGCCGCACGAATCATTGCCTCTTTTTCAGAACGGTCCCCTGAAAAGCGGGTATCAATGCGGTCATAATAATGCGGTCCGACGATGCTGTAGAGTAAATCGATCAGTTCCGAGGGTTTTTTTCCCAAACGGACCATCATGTCAAGGATATATAACCCGGCCAGGATACCGTCCCTTTCCGGGACGTTTCCGCGAAAGGCGTAACCGCCCGATTCCTCGCCGCCAATCAAGGCGTTACTTTCGGTGAATTTAGGAGCAACATACTTGAAACCAACGCCTGTCTCATAAACTGGAACATTATAGATTTTGCCTAGTTTTTCCAGCATGCTGGTGGTCGAAAGTGTTTTAACAATGGCACCGCTTTGACCACGGACCTCCAGAAGGTAGTAGGCCAGTAAGGCATAAACCTGCAGTTGATTGACGAATCCACCTTTTTCGTCGCCCACGCCAACCCGGTCGGCATCTCCATCAAGAATGATGCAGACATCCGCTTTCAAATCAAGCGTGGTTTGCAAACCCACGTCAATGTTGGGGGGGATAGGTTCGGGGCGTTTCATTTCCGGAAAAATTGGGTTGCGGTAATTGTGAATCTCGTGAACCTGGGTTTTACCGCCAGCGAGCAGTCGGGTGAACCAATTAGCGCCGTTTCCCCACATCGAGTCGACCACCACTTTTAATCCGGCATCCTTGAGCGGCTGCAGGTCGATGAGTTCATCCAGGTGCTTGATATACGCTGGCGCGAAATCATAGCGGATCAGCCTGCCTTCCGCTTGCGCTTGATCGAGCGACAGACGCGGAATATTCTCGTCGGTATCTGGAATCTGGCTTTCGATTCGTTTCAATCCCTGCGGGTCAATAGCACCTCCGGTTTCATTGCGTACTTTGAAACCGTTATCCGTTGGCGGGTTATGTGAAGCAGTGATATTTACTGCGCCAGCCGCTTTTTTGTTAACCACGGTGTATGCAATCACCGGTGTTGGGACCGGTCCGGTGGTCAGGTATACCTTTAACCCGTTGGCGCAAAGCACCTCGGCTACCGTCTCCGCAAAAAATTCGGACAGAAACCGCTGATCATGACCAACAACAATCCACTCACCCCGCTTGCCATTTTCCAGCATATAAGAAGCAAATCCCTGCGTACACCGGCGCACATTCGCAAAGGTATAATCTTCAGCTATCGCCCCTCTCCAACCATCCGTTCCAAACACTATCTTCTGCGTCATGACGCCTCCGGATTTGTTAAAGGAATGTGAGATAATGAACAAATCGACTTTATTATAACAGGGGTTCTACGCAGGTCAAAGTTGTTTTTAGACGCCCGTATAACATGCTATAATCTACTCTTACTGTTAGATTTGAGAATGGTGGATAAAAGTTGAGCGAGCGAGTGTACCTGGATTATGCGGCCACAACACCTCTGGATGAACGGGTGATGGAGGAAATGTTGCCTTATTTTTCCCGCATATTCGGGAACCCATCATCGGGGCACTTCTTTGGTCAACAGGCCGAGGCGGGAATTGAAAACGCGCGAGAGATCATCTGCGCTTGCACAGGTCTGGGGACAAAGGAGGTTCTTTTTACCAGCGGTGGCAGTGAGAGCGATAACCTTGCTATTCGCGGTGTCGGGCTGGCGCAATTCGAAAACAGTGGCGCAAATCGGATTCTGACAACACCAGTCGAACATCACGCTGTTTTAAACACAGTTCTGCAACTGGCGCGCTTTTTTGGTTTTGTAGTCGAGTTCTTACCGGTCGATTCATACGGCATGGTGGATATTGATGATTTACGGGCAGCTCTGGGAACGGATGTGGCGCTCGTCAGCGTGATTTACGCAAACAATGAAATCGGGACGATCAACCCTGTACAGGAAATTGGCAGGTTATGCCGTGAAAGGGAAATTCCTTTTCATACTGACGCGGTCCAGGCAGCACCTTACCTATCATTAGAAGGTATCACGAGTTACGCCGACCTTGTATCCATCGGGGCGCATAAATTTTACGGTCCGAAAGGTGTCGGAGCGTTGTTTTTGCGAGAAGGGGTTCAGATCCTTCCAACCCAAACTGGCGGTGGACAGGAATTCGGACTTCGAGCTGGAACAGAGAACACGCCATATATCGTCGGCATGGCAGCGGCCTTCAAACTTGCCCAGGATGAGGTACATGTCCGGGCGGCAAAATTGAAAAGCCTGCGGGATCGAGTAATTGCTGGTGTTCTGGGGAGTGTTCCGAACAGCCGCTTGACCGGTCATCCGGAGATGCGCCTGCCAAACCACGCCAGTTTCGCATTTCGCGATGTTGATGGTAATCAGTTGGTGATGCTGCTGGATGCGGCCGGTTTTGCCTGTTCAAGCGGTTCTGCCTGCAAGGTGGGCGATCCCAAACCATCCGACGTACTTGAAGCCATTGGGCTTTCGACCGGATGGGTTTATGGTTCTCTGCGTGTCACCGTCGGTTTGCGTACGACGATAGATGACATTGAGCGGTTCCTGGGTATCCTTCCAGGACTGGTGGATAAAGCCCGCACCTTATGACCTCGGGGTGGCAGGATTGATGACCAAACCAACTGTCGCTGTGGCAATGAGCGGAGGGGTTGACAGTTCTGTGGCTGCCGCCTTGCTGGTCGAGCAGGGTTATCCCGTAATCGGAATCATGCTGCGCTTGTGGAGCGAGCCCGGTCAGGAGGACAGTAACCGCTGCTGCACTCCGGATGCCATGGCGCAGGCGCGCCGGGTGGCTGCCAGACTGGGAATACCATTTTACGCGCTTAATGCCCAGAAACCCTTTTTCGAATTAGTAGTTCAAAATTTCATTGAGGGATATCTGTCAGGGCAAACCCCGAACCCCTGCACCGTTTGTAATCGCTGGATACGCTGGGATTACCTGTTGAATTTTGCTTTTGACCTGGGCGCTCAATATCTGGCGACCGGCCATTACGCGCGGCTGGTTGAAAGCGGTGGAAGAGTCAAGCTTTTACGAGGAGCCGACTCTCAAAAAGATCAATCTTATGTATTGAGTGTCCTGACCCAGGCGCAGCTCCAGAAAACGATGCTGCCTTTGGGTGAATTGACCAAGCCTGAAGTTAGGGAAATCGCCCGGCGTTTCGGGCTTTCGGCCGCGGAGCGCCAGGACAGCCAGGACCTGTGTTTCCTTGCCGGGCAGGATTACCGCTCATTCCTGCTGAGGCACGCCCCTCAGGCTGAGTATCCAGGTAAAATTCTCGACACCAAAGGGAATGTTTTGGGCCAGCACAACGGTCTGGCCTTTTACACGATTGGTCAGCGCAAGGGATTGGGGCTGCAGTCAAGCAAACCAATGTATGTGATACAAAAAAAGCCTGAAGATAACCTGCTGGTGGTAGGTTATGCCAATGAACTGGGTTTTAATACGCTGGTAGCTGACCAGGTTTCATGGGTCAGTGGCGAGCTACCGGACCAGGCTTTTCGGGCGGAGGTTAAAATCAGATACAAAGCCGCCTTCGCTTCCGCGGAAGTCCACGTGATCGACGAGTCGCATATCAGGATCGAATTTGACCATAACCTGCGCGATATTACCCCTGGTCAACGCGCGGTTATCTATGTGGGGGATGAAGTTATGGGTGGAGGAAGAATTATCCGCGCTACCGTCCGCAACATGCAAAAAAATGAGGAGGGGATATGACGATCCAATCCATATTGTTAGGTTTTCTGGTCCCCACGTTAATTGGGGCGGGATTTCACTTGTGGCGCGGCGGCAGCCTTTGGCGTCTAATCCTGTATATCCTTTTTGCCTGGGCAGGTTTTTGGGGCGGTCACCTGCTTGGTCAGCAAATGGGCTGGACGTTCCTGGCTATCGGATCCTTAAATTTTGGATCCGCGATTATTTTATGCATACTTGTCCTGGCTGTTGGTTATTGGCTCAGTCTTGCCCAGGTAGAGACTAAGAAAAGCCTCAAATAAAAGGAGTTTTCTTTGGGTTGGAATCTTCATGGCACACTGGTTCGGGATGGTGATTTAGCGCAACTGGTTGGCTTAAGGCACAAAAGTTTCATTATCCGCGTCGTAGCAGGGGGTGAATTGCAGACCCACCGCGGGGTTGTAAAACATGATGATTTCATCGGGAAACCCTGGGGCAGCCGGATCACCAGCCATATGGGTAACCCCTTTTATGTCCTGCAACCTGCGCTGGGAGACCTCTTGAAAGAACTACCCCGCCGCACGCAGATTCTTTACCCCAAAGACATCGGGTTCATCCTGGTGACGATGGGTATCGGTGAAGGACAGGTCGTGCTCGAGGCCGGTACCGGCTCGGGGGCTCTGACCTGCGCATTGGCATTTCTGGTTGGCACCTCCGGCAAGGTGATCAGTTATGATGTGCGGGCTGAAATGCAGCAATTGGCGCAAAAAAACCTGACCCGGCTGGGGCTGGATGAGCGCGTCTCTCTAAAAAACAAGGATATCCAGGACGGTTTCGAAGAGGAAGGCGTGGATGCCTTATTCCTGGATCTGCCCAATCCGTATGATTATATCCAGCAGGCAAGAAATGCCCTCAAGCTGGGCGGTTTCTTCGGATGTATTTTACCGACAGCTAACCAGGTATCCAGGTTATTGATCGCTCTGCGCCAGAATGATTTTGCCTTCATCGATGTTTGTGAAATCCTGCTGCGCTACTATAAAGCGGAACCTGATCGTTTCAGACCAGTGGACCGCATGGTTGCCCATACCGGCTACCTGATTTTTGCCAGGCCGGTGATCATCGACCGGGAAATTGATCCAGAGCTTCTGGAGACGGATGACGATAGATTGGTGAGCGGTGAAGCAGAAAAAGCTGAATTGGATTAGGGGTGAATCCTAAGGGTAGCAGGCTATGGTGACGCCACAAAATTTACCCAAATCAAGAATACGGAGACTTCTCCGGCAGCAATTGATGGAAACGGATCTCAGGGGAGAGCGCTTCCACGGCAGGCGGGCAGCCGTACTGGTCCCTCTTGTCGTGATCGATGCGGAATGGCACCTTTTATTCACGCGCAGGTCTGAGGCAGTCAACGACCACAAAGGGCAGGTGTCTTTCCCTGGCGGTGTGATCGAAGCCCATGACCAGAGCCCTGAACAGGCTGCGCTGAGGGAGGCCGGTGAGGAGATCGGTTTACCCGCCAGGGCTGTGCAAATCCTGGGGCGCATGAAGGATTATGAAACAATCTCCCAGTTTGTGATCACGCCGGTTGTTGCGCATGTGCGCTGGCCGGTGACTCTTACCATCAACAGCGAGGAAGTCAGCCGGGTCTTCACCATCCCGCTATCTTGGCTGCGCCAATCCACCCATTTCGCGTTCCGCGACTGGCAGCGACCGAATAGGCACACGGAAAAGGTAATTTTTTACGACGATTATCATGGTGAATGCTTGTGGGGGATTTCTGCGCGAATTACGGTCAATTTTCTGGACCAATTATGGCTGCTGGACCGAGAATTACCCTGCTAGATTTATTGTCTTCGCATCGACTGATAACCATTAAGTACTTACTTTTCCATCGTAAATAACAAAACCCCGGTATGTGTTCCGGGGTTTTGCAGGGCGGGAAAGATTCCAGGATCTATTCTCCCTCTTCCTCTTCTTCTTCCTTCTTGCCGCGTTCGATAACCTCTGGCTCGGCGCTTTCTTCCTCGAGCTCTTCTTCGGCCAATTCGGGCGCAGCCCCGGTGATAACCACAATAATATCCTCAGGGTTGGAAATCAGCTCAACATTGGCTGGTAGGACCAGATCTTTGACATAGATAGCGTCCCCAATATTTTCGAGCGTCGAGACATCTACAACAAAATTTTCGGGCAGGTCTTGCGGCAGGGCTTCGACTTCCACCTGGTTGGTGTCGGTCACAACCACGCCATTGAAATTCTTTATGGCAGGCGACACACCTGTGATTTCGATGCTGACATTGGTGCGGATTTTTTCGGTCAGAGACACCACCTGAAAATCAACATGTTTTAACGTCCCGCGGATAAAATCACGCTGCTTTTCCCTGACCAGGGCAGCGTGTTCCTTACCATCCAGGCTGAGATAAACAATTTGAGACTGCGAGATATGGGCCAGTGTTCGGCTGGCATCCCGCAAGTCCATCAAGATGGGAGTAGGTTCAAATTTATGACCATACATCACCCCCGGAAGTTTGCCGGCGCGTCGCAGGGCTCCCACCTTTTTTCCAACGACGTCGCGGCGAACAGCTTCAATAACAACTTTTTCCATTTTCCTTTTCCTCGAGCGCCTCTCACCTCGCTTTTCGGGGTTACCTTCGCTCTTTATGAGATTTTCTGGGCGAAAAGCCCAGAATGAGGGCATAGATGCCGGGGCAAAATTTTAGCCTGAGAACCCGGCTTCGTCAAGCATCAGTTTAGTGAAAACTGGATTTCACTTACCCGCCTGAACCACAACGATTACCAGCCAGGTGCCGTAAATAATCGCGATGGTGCCGATTGATACCAGGCTGATATCGACTACCGTGAGCGCGTGTTTTGAGGGGTTAAGATCCAGAATAATCGAACGGACACCGATAAACGCATGGACAAAGACCACAATCAAAAACAGCACTTCCATGATAGGGATGAAATGCACCTGATAATAAGCGAGCACATCCGCATAACTCAGCAGTCCACCAGGCGCAACAAGGTGATTGACCACAAAATGCACGCCCAGCAATATCACGATCAGTATGCCAGCGAGAATTTTTGTTAACCAAAGCCAGAAATTTTCACGGTTTTTTGGACCTGTCATCATCGTCATGGTAATCCTCCGGGGGCATCAGCCTTCCAGGAACATTTTGTAGCCAAAAAAGAAGATCAAAATCGCGCTGCACAGCATCAGCCCAATGAACAGGGCTTTCTGGTGCCGGACAGCGATGCCGAAACTGGTCAGTCCCACCCGGATACCGTTTAACCCATGGATAATCCCAGCAGCGATAACCAGCATCTCGCCAGTTTTTATGAGCGGCGTTTTAGCAAGCGCGATGAAGGCATCATAGGCTTGCGGTCCTTGAGCCAGTTTGCCGAGTACGACCATGTGCATGCACAGGTAAATGGTCAGACCAATAGCGGTGATGCGGTTAAGGATAAACGCCCAGGAACCTAATTTTTTATGGCGCGGATCGAACCAATGCGGCCAGTTGGAAGATTTAGACAGATCAGACATGTTTTTTTTCCTGTGCTGTGGTTTTTATCGAACGTTTGATGCGCCAGGTAAAGATTTTCCTGCGGAGATTCATAATGCGCCAGGCTGGGTCCACATTTGAGGGGCATACTTCGCTGCAATCGTAAGCACTGTGGCAGCGCCAGGCGCCATTTTCATGGTCTGCCATGGCCAGTAAATCACCGCAACCGTTACTGGTTGACATCATTTGAATGGCAGCCAGAACAGCCGGCCCGATATACTCGCTGCTGGTCATGGCTGCCGGGCAAGCGCTGACGCACAACCCGCATTCGATGCAATCCACCAGGCGTTCGAAATCAGCGCTGGTTTCCATATCCGTTTCATAGGGTAAGCCTGCTTTATCGAGGTTGACTACTGAGGAGAAAGCAGCCTTTCCCATGTTTTGAAAAAACGGAGATATATCGACCACCAGGTCGCTCAAGACGGGGAAGTTTCTGAGCGGCTCAACGCGGATCTTACCGCCGTCTCGGGCTACCGAGCGGATAGGGGTGATGCAGGTTAATTTTTCAACGCCGTTGATGCGCATACCGCATACACCGCAGGTTGAGTGGTGGCAGGCGTGCCTGAAGGTGAGCGTGCGATCTTTATGCGCCCAGATGCGCTCTATGGCGTCCAGAACATTTTCATCGGGGTCAACCTGAAGGGTGAACAACTGAAAATGCGGCTTCTGGTTTGTTTTTTTACGATAGATTTCGAAGTGAATATTCCATTTTTGCTCTGGCACATCGACCTCACTGAGATTCAGGCGTAATAGAGGTGATAATCCACCAGTGGGTGTTCTTTTGTCTCACACGGCACATTCAATCCAAGTTTTGTTATCACCAGGTCGGCGGTCTTTTCTGCCATGACCCTGCAGGTGGTGGCTTTGCCCCCGGTAATGGTGACAAAACCGTCCAGGCCGTTATCCGCTTTGTGGTCAAAACACTTGAAAGTACGCGAGAGCGAACGACCGCTGGTTACCCCCTTGATTAACGGGCGCGCGGACATGTAGACCCCGCGCTGTGGTGCCTGTTTCAGCACGGGGACCAACTCGGCAGCACGGCGGTTCATCAACTCGACCTGTTCCTGTTCAATTGGAATGTAATCGGGATCATTGATCTCGAATGAGGTGGTGCCGATGACCGACATGCGGCGCTGGGGAATGATAATATCCCCATCATCGGGTTTACATAAGCGATTGATCACCCTCGAGGTTGCCCTGTGGGCGTAAGAAACCATCACGCCTGGCGTGGGAATTACCGGGACTTCGATCCCCGCCAACGCGGAGACAATCCCCGCCCAGGCGCCGGTTGCATTAACGCACAAGTCGCAGGAGAATTGATTTTGTAAACCGGAGTGGCGGTCGATCGCCGCGACGGCAGTCAATTGGGCACTGCCGTTGATTTCAAAGCCGGTGACCTCATGGTAGGTTAGAAATTTTGCCCCATGCACCCTGGCGCTGGCAGCGAAATACATTGCCAGGCGCAGGGGATCGAAAGCACCGTCGGGGACGGTAAAACCCATGCGTACCTGGGGTGAAAGGTTGGGCTCCAGGTCCACCAACTGGCGATGATCCAACTGCTCGATAGGAATCCCGCAGGCAGTCGCGCCTTCGGAAAACGCGCTCGCGTACGCCTCGTCTTCATCGCTCAAGGCGACGAATAAACCGCCGTTGAACTCAATACAGCCTTTTGCGATTTTGCGTAGCAGGATGTTTTCCTGGATGCATTCAATGCCAGCTTCCTGGTCGGTGACACAATAGCGTCCGCCACTATGCAGCAATCCGTGCGTGCGACCGGAGGTGCCGTTGGCGATATCACCGCGCTCCAGGACAGTTACATCACAACCGCGCAGCGCCAGGTCATATGCCAGGGCACAGCCGGTAAAACCGGCGCCGATGACCACAATTTTTGGTTTTAATTTGTTCATTTATTCAATCCAATCCAGGGTGCGATTAACGGCTTTTTTCCAACCATGGTATAAGCGCTGCCGCATATCAGCGCGCATTACCGGCAGCCATTCCTTGCCCTTACCCCAGTTAGAGCGCAGATCATCCATGTTCTTCCAGTAGCCTACAGCCAATCCGGCTGCGTAAGCAGCTCCCAGGGCTGTGGTCTCAGTGACAACCGGGCGAATAACAGGCACATCCAGAATATCAGCTTGAAACTGCATTAAAAGGTCGTTATGAACCATGCCGCCATCCACTTTGAGCGAGGTCAATTTCACACCAGAGTCCTGTTCCATTGCGTCGAGGACTTCGCGGGTTTGATAAGCGGTCGCCTCAAGAACCGCGCGGGCGATGTGACCGCGGTTAATGAAGCGGGTCAATCCGACGATAACCCCGCGGGCATCACTGCGCCAATAAGGCGCGAACAAACCGGAAAACGCCGGCACAAAATAGATGCCGCCGTTATCCTCAACCGTCCTGGCGAGCGGCTCGATGTCGGCTGATTCCTGAATAATTTTGAGGTTATCGCGCAGCCACTGAACCAGTGCGCCGGCGATGGCTATGGACCCTTCCAGGCAATAAACAGGGGCTTGAGACCCTATCTGATATCCCAACGTGGTCAGGAGACCATTTTTACTGGGAACGATTTCCTCGCCCGTGTTTAATAGCATAAAGCAGCCAGTCCCGTAGGTATTTTTTGCCTCTCCTGGATTGAAGCAGGTTTGTCCGAACAATGCAGCCTGTTGATCTCCTAAATCCGCGGCAACCGGTATGCCGCCGAAAATATCCGCGTAACCATAGATTTTGGATGATGGTTCAATCGCAGGCAGCATAGCCGAAGGCAGGCCGAGGTCGTGAAGAATTTCTGGATCCCATTGAAGCGTGTTCAAGTTCATCATCAGGGTACGGGAGGCGTTTGTCACATCTGTCACAAAGACTCCGCCACGGGTACTACCGGTCAGGTTCCAAATCAGCCAGGTATCGACATTCCCAAATACGGCGTCGCCGTTGTCAACAGCTTGCGGCAGCCCAGGGATATTTTCCAGCAGCCAGGCGATTTTTGGTCCGGAGAAATAAGTAGCCAGAGGCAGCCCGGTCTTTGCGCGAAAGCGATCCTGCCCGCCTTTTTCAGCCAAACGGCTGCAGATCTGATCGGTACGGGTATCTTGCCAGACAATGGCGTTGGCATAAGGTTTTCCTGTGAATCGGTTCCAAACCAAGGTGGTCTCTCTTTGATTGGTAATCCCGATGGCAGCCACATCTGCGGTGGAAATGGAAGAGCGGTCCAGCGCGCCCCTGAATACCCGTTGGGCGTTCTGCCAGATTTCTAGTGGGTCATGTTCGACCCAGCCAGGCTGCGGGTAAATTTGAGTATGTTCTGCCTGATCCTGGGCAACGATGTTTCCATGTGCATCGAAAATTATGCAGCGCGTGCTGGTAGTGCCCTGGTCGATAGATGCGACAAATTTTGACACTCGACCTCCTTTTGGAAATGTCAAAAAATTTGACAGGAAAGGATTATTCAGATGGTATTTCGAACGGGGGGATTAATGCCAGCGTAAGGCCCGGCGGATATTTAATTATACCCCGGGGTGCTGATTCCGCCTGTGAAAAACCAGGTGGAAAACTTCCGGCATGGAGTGGTGTTCGGAAATTTCCAGGATAGGAAAAAATCTCACAGTTAGGTTTTTAATTTTTTTTAACAGGTTGTTATCAGTAAGATATTTTAAGGTTAAAAACTTGCCGATGTTTTTTATTTCGTTTATAGTAATAGGGTATTGTTTGTTAGGTCCGTACCGTTAAACACATAAAGGAGAAGAAAGATGAAGTTACGCCGAAGTACGTTTGTACTGTTGTCCGTATTGCTTGTCGCCTCGTTTGTTTTGGCTGCATGCCAACCCGCTGCCACGTCTGCACCTGAACCGACACCGCCGCCAGCCGCGGAAGTCCCACCGACGCCGGTTCCAGAACCTACGGACGTTCCGGAAGAACCCACTGAAGAGCCCATATTAATCGGCAGTGAAGCGCACCCGATCAAAGTCTTGTTTGTCCCTTCCGCTGAAGCCCAGGTCATCGTCAGCGGCGGACAGGTCATGGCAGATGCGCTGCACGCTGCTACTGGTCTGTATTTCGAGGTGATGGTACCGACTTCATATGCAGCCACGATCGAAGAAATGTGCGCCTCTCCTGAGGACACCATGGGATTTATTCCTGGCCTGGGTTACGTCCTGGCTTCACAACTGTGCGGTGTGGATGTTGCTTTTAAAGCTATCCGCAATAACCTGGATGTTTACTACGCACAGATCCTGGTCGGCCGTGACAGCGGCATTGAAACACTGGAAGACCTGGAAGGAAAAACATGGGGTTATGGTGATGCGTCCTCTACTTCCGGCTACATGGTTCCTCTGGTAATGCTGCAGGAAGCCGGCATAACTGTCGGTGATACGGTTGAAACCGGCGGACATGGTCAATCCGTTTCAGCAGTCTATAACGGTGAAGTCGATTTCGCCACCACCTTCTTCAGCCCACCGCTGAAACCAGAAGGTGAGCCGGTGTGGAAAGAAGGCGATGATCCTGAAATTCCTGCAGATTTGATCGAACAGTGCACCCTGACCGCTGACGGTAACAATATCGACTGCGGCGGGTGGATTGTCCTGGATGCTCGCCGCAACATCCGCACTGAAGCACCGGATGTTGTCCAGAAAGTGAAAATCCTGGCGATCAGCCCCCCGATCCCGAATGACACGCTTTCTTTTGGCGCGGAATTCCCCGCTGAACTGCGCGCCCGCATCGAAGCCGCGCTGCTGGCTTTCGCCGAAACCCCCGAATGGGCGGATTCAATCGGGAATCGCGACTTTTACGGCTGGACAGGTTTGAGCCCGGCCCGCGATGCAGAGTACGACTTCCTGCGCAAGATGGTTGAAGCAACGGGTTATCAAATCGAAGGATTGGGCAACTAACCCGATTTTGGCTCTAGAACTTCCGGACAGGTCTCCCTGTCCGGAAGTTCTTAGATGATATTTTTATCACTCACACGATAATAAATGTGAAAAATGCTTGAAATTAAGAATATATCAAAAATTTATGATGGGGGCGTTCAGGCGCTGTACGATGTTAGTTTTGACGTTCCCAAGGGCCAATTTCTTGCCGTCATCGGATTGAGCGGCTCTGGAAAATCGACCCTGCTGCGCTGCATAAACCGGTTGATAGAACCCACATCTGGTCAAATTGTCTGGAATGGTGTCGACCTGACAGCCGCCACGCAGGATGAGATGCGTCTTTACCGACGAAAAATCGGGATGGTGTTTCAGCATTTCAACCTGGTTTCAAGGTCTTCGGTCTTGACTAACGTCCTGGCAGGACGGTTGGGTTACGTCAATCCTGTATGGAGCCTGATCAACCGGTTCTCCCGAGCTGATCTGGACAAAGCTATGAAACAACTGGAGCGAGTAGGCATCGCTGACAAAGCCAACCACCGCGCGGATGAATTGAGCGGAGGACAGCAGCAGCGAGTCGGTATTGCCAGAGCGATGATGCAGGACCCTGAGATGATTCTGGCGGATGAGCCAGTGGCTTCCTTGGACCCGGTTTTGGCGCACAGTATCATGCAGTATCTCGAGACCATCAACAAAGAGGACGGCGTTACCGTTCTATGCAGCCTGCACTTCCTGGATCTGGTGCATAGGTACGCTGACAGAGTCGTCGCTTTGAATGAAGGAAAACTGGTTTTTGACGGTTCGCCGAAAGAAATCGATGACAAAAAATTTAAAGATATCTACGGTAAAGACGCAGAGCGGGTTGGTTGAGGAAGGGAAAAGTGAAAAAGTATAAACAGATATTTCGATCTGCGGGCCTGGGTCTGGCGGTGCTGTTTGGGATGATTGTCTATGCTTACGGTTTCCAGGTTACCCGCGTCAACCTGGATGAGACCCGCTCGGAGAGACGCCAACAGCAGCTCGTGCGCATCCTGCGGGCATTGGCCAGGCCTGATTTTCTCGAATATGAACGTGTAGAAGTTCAGGTAAACGCTCCCTTTATGGTCCCATGTCCAGAAGGTGGGTTTACACCGCCAGAACCAGATACCAGTAAACCTTATATGATCATCGAACCCGCCTGCGCCAACCCGGGCGATACTGTCATCGTACGCGGCTATAATTTCGAAAGCAACAGCCGTGGACCTTTGAGTTTCATTCCTCCCAGCGAGGTTTCGCTCCCATTGGGGATCCTGGAAACGGATGGGAGAGGTTTTTTTGAGCTTGAGGTTAAAGTCCCAAGGCGTGACGAGGATGTTGTCCAGACCATTCGGGGTGTAACCCGTGAAAATGTTGGCGCGCCCTATCTTACCAAAACAGCCTACGATACCTGGGATAAAATTGTTGAAACCGTTTTCCTGGCGCTTCTAGCGACCACCCTGGGAACCCTTTTTGCGGTACCGGTCAGCTTTTTCGCTGCCAAAAACCTGATGCGGGACGTGAAAACCCCCTTAATCAGTATCGCTCTAAATATTCTTTTAATACCATTGGGATTTATTGCTGGAGGTTATCTGGCGCAATGGGGCAGACAGATCACCGAAGTCATTTCTGTTTCGGTGCTGGCGGATCTGGCGGGTGTGATCATCGGCCCGGCCATCTTCCTGCTGATCTTTCGCTGGGCACTGCCGCAAGGAGAAATTACTAAACCAGCGATTGGGTTGCGCATAGCCAGAATTGTGGGACTAGCTGTGGCTGCTCTGGTGATGATTCTGAGCCTGCTGATGCTTTCTGGTCTGGCGATTAAAACCGGAAACATTATCCGGCCTGCGCTGGGCGGCTGGGGTTTTATTGGTAAATTCATAACTGATCTTGGCGATATCCTGGGAATGGCGGTCGTGGTAATCAGCGCTATGGGTGGCGCGGGGGTATTGAGCAGCATCGGCAGTAAAGTTGGTAAGGAGATCGCGTATAAAATCAGCCGAACGCCTGCAAAAATCCTTTCATTGATCTTGAGCACTGCGGCCGGCGCGCTGCTGGCAATCCTGATCATGGCAGGGATCAATTGGTTCTACCAGTACAATGACCCTGTGATTACTTTATACTGGCCCGGTGCGATTGGTGGGCTCCTCGGTTTTCTATTAGCCATACGCTTGTCTCCAAATGATGATCTCCCGATTGGAATCGTGATTTATTATGCCTCACGAACCCTGTGGAACGGTTTACGCTCCATTGAAGCGCTTGTGTGGGTGATCGTCTTCGTCGTTTGGGTTGGGATCGGTCCTTTCGCAGGCGTTCTGGCATTGTCTCTTCACACGATTGCCGCCCTGGCAAAACTGTACTCCGAGCAGGTTGAGAGTATCCTTCCCGGTCCGTTGGAAGCAATCACGGCCACGGGGGCAAATCGACTTCAGACAATTGTTTACGCCGTGGTACCGCAAATTATTCCGCCGTACATTTCCTTTACGATGTACCGCTGGGATATCAATGTGCGTATGTCAACCATTATCGGTTTTGCGGGCGGCGGCGGTATTGGCTTTCTGCTTTACCAGAATATCAACCTGCTAAATTATCGTGCCGCGAGCGCGCAGATGCTGGCCATCGCTGTCGTGGTTGCCTCCATGGATTACATCAGTTCAAAGCTGCGCGAAAAAGTCGTTTAGAACAGGCCCGGCGACCATAAAAATACCCCCCGGGAGATCAGGCATATTCCCGGGGACGTTCTTTTTGCCAAAAAGGATTTTCACAAAACAGATTCCAGATGCCCGCTCCGCGTACGCGAGGAGAACTGGACCAGATTCTGGCCGATTTTTTCCGTCAACCGTCGAAAGTGGAAACCATATATGCTCAGCGTGATCGTGAGGGGAAACATTTTGGGATTCCTGAACAGGCTCCAGAAAAAGTTGTACCAATAATGCCAGCGGCCTGAATCCAGGACTCCCAGGTAGAAAATGGAGCGAAAGAAAGCGACAATTTCCAAAAACTCGAGGTGAACGATGTTCCCGATCGGCTTCAACTCATAAATCAGGGTACGCACACGCTCATAGAATTGGCGGGGTGAATAAATGTTCTCGAGGATGGCTTTGTACCCGCTGGCAAGGGTGTGAGGATCCATTTTGGGGATGATGTTCGATGTTCCATCGGTGTTATCACCGGACATTTCGGTAACCAAACGGTTTTCCTTCTGCATGCGCCGGTAGAGGTCGGTGCCGTATGGCGCCTGCAGCAACCCGACCATGGCTGTGACAATCCCGGATTTTTGGATGAAATCAATTTGCCGGTGAAAAATGGAGGGTGTATCGCTGTCAAAACCCACAATGAAACCAGCCATTACCTGCAAGCCAGAACGCTGAAGCCGTTTAACGCTCTGGATCAGGTCACGGTTTTGGTTTTGTTTTTTATTACATATCTCAAGGCCATTTTCGTCCGGCGTTTCGATACCAATAAAGACAGATGTAAAACCAGCCCTGACCATCATTTCCATCAAGGCAGGGTCATCAGCGAGGTTAATCGAAGCTTCAGTGATAAACAGGCAGCCTTTTTTCCCCTGCCGCCATTGGATCAACGCAGGCAGAATTTCGGTCTTGAGCACTTTTTTGTTGCCAATAAAATTGTCATCCACCATGAAAATGTTTCTGCGCCAGCCGAGATTATAAAGTCCGTCCAGCTCCTGAATAAGCTGAGCGGCTGTTTTGGTCCGCGGGCGGTGGCCTAGCAGCGCAGTGACGTTACAAAAATCGCAATTATACGGGCACCCACGTGAAAACTGGATGTTCATAGCGTCGTACGCCTTCAAATCTAACAGCTGCCACAATGGCTGGGGTGAGCGAGTGATATCGGCATATTCGTCCGTACGATAAAATTTTTTAGGGAAACCGGTTTGCAGGTCATTCAGGAAGGGCGGCAGGGTCAGTTCGGCTTCGTTGAGGATAAAATGATCTACTTCTGGAAACTGATCATACTCAGCGGTGAATAAAGGTCCGCCGGCAACTATCGGCTTATTTAACCGTTTTACCTGCTTAATAACCTCTTGAGCTGAATTTTTCTGAACGTTCATGGCTCCCAAAAAGACGTAATCCGCCCATACAACCAATGCCGGATCGAAAGGGGAGGTATTCAGGTCAAGCAATTTCTTTTCCCAATGGGTTGGCAGAAGCGCCGCTACAGTCAAGAGTCCCAGAGGCGGGTTGGCTGCTTTCTTGGAGATAAAGCGAATCGCATGCTTAAAACTCCAAAAGGTATCTGGAAATTCCGGGTAAATCAATAAAACTTTCATGTCACCGTCCTGTGGATACACTGTAATTGGTAAGGGTTTTAGTGGAATCCCCTAGATGGAAGTGTAACCACGTTTTACCGTTATGGAATGTGGCACAGGTCACAGGTAACAGCACAACTGGCATGCGGCGTCACAGGAGTAAGATATGACCCGGGTAGAGTAAAAGAGAAAAGACACTCGGTTATAATAAAAAAATGACGCGTCAATCCCCGTCGATCATCAGGACCGGTGGAGACGCCGATCTGGCGTTTGCTGTGGTGGTATTGGCGTCGTATTTCACCACCTTTAGTGCCCTGCGGACGGCTTCGGTCCAGGATATTGTCTTCCTGATTGGCTTGGGCACCGCGTACCTTACCATCGGGATTTACGGATATGCTTTCTGCGCCCGATCACAGACCCTCGTATATCAGGTGCTCTATTTTGCGGTCCAAATCCCTCTTGGCGCGTTGATCGTTTATCTCGGAAGAGGGGCTGGGTTTAACGCCATGGTATTGTTTCCTCTTGCCGGGCACGCAGTGGTGTTGCTGCCGCGGGTGACAGGTTACATCGCGCAACTTGCAATTGCGTTTGCCTATGTCCTGGCGGTTTACAGCTACAGTGGTTCACTGCAGTTCGTGTGGGAGGGGTTCCCGACATTTATTGCCGGCCTGGTTTTTATTGTTGTGTTCACCCAAATGGCATTGAATGAGGAAGCTTCGCGGCAGGAGGTTGAGCGGCTGGTAAATGAACTCACGGATGCCAACCGAAGGTTGCGGGAATACGCTCTGGCCGTTGAGGATCTGGCTACAACGAAAGAAAGAAACCGCCTGGCGCGTGAAATTCACGACGGGCTCGGGCATTATCTGACGACGATCCATATGCAGATACAGGCGGCCAGTGCCATCCAAAACCGTGACCCAGAAAGAGCGGCAGAGATGCTGGGAAAAGCGCAGGCGTTGACCCAAGAAGCTCTGACGGATGTTCGTCAATCCGTATTCGCCCTTCATCAGAAAGCCGATAACCATGTTCTATTGACCGATCAAATCGAAAAGTTAATGGAAAATGCACGATCCTTTGGAATCGAGCCAAACATCCAGGTGCTGGGTACCCCGCGAGAGTTAGCATTACCGGTACATTGGACACTTTTCAGGGCCGCCCAGGAAGGCATTTCCAATACTTGCAAGCATTCAGGCGCCAATCACCTGTGGATTGTGCTGGATTATCAAAAACCTGATGCTGTTATCCTGGCTGTTTCAGATGACGGTGCAGGCAATTCAGAATTCAAGGAAGGATTTGGGATGTTGGGGCTTAAGGAGCGAATAAATCATCTGGGCGGGAAAATCACTTTCTATTCCCAGCCGGATATTGGATTCTCATTTGAGGTAACTTTACCGGGATGAACGGTACGATAAAAATTCTGCTTGTTGATGACCAGGCGCTTTTCCGCGAGGGATTGAGAACCCTGTTGGAGGTGCAGCCTGATTTCAAGGTGGTTGGGGAAGCATCGAACGGCGAGGAAGCTTTGAGAATCGCCGCCATCGAAAAGCCATCGGTTGTGCTCATGGACCTGCGTATGCCCGTTATGGATGGAGTCACAGCCACGCGGCGATTGAAAGATACCCATCCAAGCTGCAAGGTGATTGTACTAACGACATTTGATGATGATGACTATGTCTTCGATGGGCTGCGCGCAGGGGCGGTCGGGTATTTATTAAAGGATGTCTCTTCTGAGAAACTTTACGAAGCCATTCGCTCCGCTGACAGGGGTGATTATTTCTTGATGCCTTCGATCACCGCCAAAGTATTGGCTGAATTTTCACGCATGGCGCGTCCCAACAGGATAGCGATTGAGGCCATGTCAGCGGCATTATCAGCACGTGAGCTTGAAGTCTTGCGGATGGTGGCAACGGGTGCCAGCAATAAAGAAATCGCCGATGCCCTGGTCATTGCTGAAGGGACGGTAAAAAACCACCTTACCAGCATCCTTGCAAAGCTTGAGGTGCGCGACCGCATGCAGGCAGTATTAAAAGCCCGGGATTTAGGTTTGATCTAGTGAGAATCGCAATGAAAGAGATGAACCCATCAGAAGCGGCACCACGACGTGGATTTCCCTATGTCATCGGGCTGGTCTTGATTTCGGTTGGTCTGGCTATATTACTCGACCAATTTCTAAAGACCGGCTGGATCGCGCTGGCAATAGTTCCGATATCTGGCTTGATTCTCCTGGCTGAGGGTGGTAAGACCCAGAAGTTCAGTTTTATCATCGCCGGTGCCTTGGTGAGTGGGGCAGGGTTAGGTGCGTTCTTGTTTCTCAGCCAGGTTATTGACGCGCCGGTGGAAAGAAAAATCGGCCTGGTGTTGATGGCTTTTGCTCTGGGCTGGGGATTAATCACGGTGAGCACGCATCTTCTGCTGCAAAAACGGGTCTGGTGGCCGCTAGTCCCGGGCGGCATCCTTACTTCCGTGGGCGCCTGTTTTTTGTTTTCAGATCTGCGGCTGTTTGATTTCGTTCTGTACCTGGTCACTGGAACAGGATTCGTCTTGCTGGTATGGGGCGTGTTCTGGCGGCTTATCGGATTGATCATCCCTGGCAGCCTGCTGATTTCTATTGGACCAGGCATTTATCTTCCCTGGGGAACCGAACTCGGCATCAATATCCTCACCAAAACGGGCATGATGCTGGTCATTTTCGCAATCGGCTGGGTAATGATCATCCTGTTCGCGCGCGTGCTAACAACCCGATTCATGTGGTGGCCTTTGATTCCCGGGGGTATTCAGGCTGTGGTCGGGTGGGGATTGTATATCGGCGGCGACCCGGGTGGAGCGGCTGCTTTCATCGCCAATACCGGGTCAATCGGGTTGATTATCTTTGGCCTGTACCTGTTGCTGATGCGCAAAGGAATTCACCGTTGAACAAATATTAGCCTGTTCAATTTTGCACAACTTTGATATGATTCACCCCTGGCTAAATCTACCCTCGGCAGTGTGCCGGGGGTCTTGTTTCTTGATTATTGGATGGAACGGCTCAAATGGTAAGGTATAGAGAAGATTTAAGAAATATAGCAATCATAGCGCATGTTGACCATGGGAAAACCACTCTGGTTGATGGATTACTGAAGCAGGCAAAAGTTTTCCGAGAAAACCAGGCAGTTCAAGAACGGGTAATGGACTCGAATGACCTAGAGCGAGAACGGGGCATAACCATACTGGCTAAGAATACCGCTGTGGTCATTCCGGATCCAACATCCGGAAAACTGGTCAAAATCAATATCGTCGACACACCGGGACACGCCGATTTTGGGGGTGAAGTTGAACGGGTGATGAACATGGTCGATGGTGTTCTGCTGCTGGTGGATGCGGCTGAAGGTCCGATGCCGCAAACGCGCTTTGTATTGAAGAAGGCTTTGGAGTTTGGACATAAAGCCATTGTTGTGATCAATAAAATGGACCGCAAGGATGCGGATGCGACCAAAACCCTGAACGATACTTTTGACCTGTTCATCGAACTGGGCGCAACGGATGAACAGGCAGATTTTCCGGTGATATATGCCAATGCCATCACCCAACAGGCCGGGTTGACGCCTGAGCTGGGACCGGATCTGCAGCCGCTGTTTTCCGCCATTCTCGCTCATATCCCCGCACCGCAGGTGGCGCTGGATGAACCATTCCGCATGCTGGTGACCAACCTTGGGTATGACGATTACCGCGGGGTAACCGCGGTCGGGCGGGTGTATTCAGGCAGCGTTAGCAGCGGACAGCCTTTGGCACGCATCACTTTGGACGGAAATATCCTTTCTGAAAGAGCACGCTACCTGTTTGTCTTCCAGGGGCTGCAGAAATTGGAAGTGGATCGAGTTGAAGCCGGCGAGATCGCTGTCATCGCTGGGTTGGAAGGAGTTGAGATCGGGGAAACCCTGGCTGACGCGGATGACCCTCGCGCCCTACCGCCCATCCGGGTGGAAGAGCCAACCGTGCGGATGACGTTCGGGGTAAACACTTCCCCATTCGTCGGCCGGGAAGGGAAGTACAGCACCTCGCGTAAATTACGCGAACGATTGTTCGCTGAACTGCGCAACAACGTTGGTTTGCGCATAGCCGAAACAGAATCGGCGGATACCTTCCTTGTATCGGGGCGGGGAGAACTGCACCTGGCCATCCTGATCGAAACCATGCGCCGAGAGGGGTACGAATTTCAAGTTTCCCGTCCGGAGGCAATCTTGAAGACAGGCGCTGATGGTCAGCTGCTGGAGCCGTTTGAAGAGGTTCACATTGAAACCAGCGCGGATACCGTCGGGGCAGTTGTTGAAATGCTTGGTGAGCGTAAGGGTCAGATGATTGACCTGGTGAATAACCCGGACGGCAGCGTAAACTTGACATATATCGTGCCAACCAGAGGATTGCTGGGTTTTCGCTACCAGTTTTTAACTTCTACGCGCGGAATGGGCGTGATGAACACGGTATTTCACGGCTACGCGCCGCTGGCGGGGACGATTTCATCCCGCAGCACCAGCTCTATTGTGGCGTGGGAAGCCGGCACAACCACCAATTTTGGTTTAAAAAACGCCGAGGAGCGCGGTATCCTCTTCCTGGGACCTGGCGTAGAGGTATACGAGGGCATGGTAGTTGGAGAAACGCCCCGTTCGAATGACCTGCCAGTTAATGTGTGTAAAAAGAAGCACCTCACCAATATGCGCTCTTCGAATAAGGACATCGAGGTGCGATTGACACCACCGCGGATCATGAGCCTGGATGAGGCGATAGAGTACCTGGCGGAGGATGAACTACTCGAGATCACCCCGCAAAATTATCGCATTCGAAAAAAGATCCTGGACACAGAAGAACGCGGGAAACAAACCAAGAAAACGCGTGAGTTGATTGAAGCGGGTTGAATTTTTCTTTACCATGGTTGGTCATAAAAGTAACCATTGAAAGTCTAAAGGTTCCATGGAAAAGTATCCTAAAAAACGATTGGCGCCATTAATTTTATTTTTTTTGGTTGCGCTGATGGTGAACGGTTGTGGTTATCAAGTTGAAAGTGTCCCTGTCGAAACCACCCCAAAACCGCAGCCGGTGACCACCCCCCTTGCACATGTACCGGAATCAGATGTTGCCAGTACACCATCCGCTCTGCTGGAGGGCGAACAAACGCCGGAACAACCGGACCATAAGGTTATACCCCGCTACGAACTGGCGGTGGTATACGATCATCAGATGAAATCGGTATCGGTTAAGCAGAAAATTCACTATCAAAATAATACCGGTGCCGAATTAACAGAATTACAGCTTGTTGTCGAGCCGAATCGCTATCCTGACGTTTTTACCTTGACTCAGGCTTCCACCAGCGAAGGAAGCAAGATTCTTTCAATAGAAATTGATGACCATATCATGCGGGTAATTTTTGAGGACGTGGTAGAACCAGGGGATTGGCTGACTCTCGATTTTGATTTTGACCTGAAGCTGCCAGCGATTCCACCGCCGGACGAGAATTTCAAAGCGCAAATTTTTGGATTCACCAGCCGTCAGACGAACCTGGTGGACTGGTATCCATTTATCCCCCCGTATGACCCAGGGTCAGGATGGGTGATACATCCGCCTTCATTTTTTGGGGAATTCCTGGTTTACCCGCTGGCGGAATTTTTGGTTACATTGTCGATCGAAAGCCCATTCCAGGATGTGGTGGTGGCCGCCAGCACAATCGCGGAGCAGCAGGATGGGAAATATTATTATCACTTGATTGAAGGACGAAATTTTGTGTTTTCTTTCAGTCCGGACTTTATCGAGAAGACCATGGAAACCGATGGCCTGCTGATAAAGGGATATTGGTTCCCCTTCGAAGCCAGAGCTGGGGAACAGGCTTTACAGGATACTCTCGAAGCCGCCAAACTGTATTCAGAACTGTTCGGTCCATTAGCGCGTAAATCTATCAGCCTGGTTCAGGCGGATTTTCTGGACGGCATGGAATTTGACGGTCTTTTCTTCTTAAGTAAAGGTTTTTATAATACCTACGACGGGACCCCAAAAGGGTACCTGACCGCCATCGCAGTGCATGAAACCGCGCACATGTGGTTTTACGGCCTGGTCGCCAATGACCAGGCTATGGAACCCTGGCTGGATGAAGCCCTGTGCACTTACAGCGAATTGTTGTTTTACGAGCGTTATTACCCTGAACTGGTGGATTGGTGGTGGTATTTCAGAGTGAATTTCTACGAACCGGTAGGCGTGATCGATCTGCCGGTATATGATTACCGGGGATTTCTGCCTTACCGAAATGCCGTATATTTACGCGGAGCGCTATTTTTACAGGAGATACGGGATGTGATCGGCGATGAAGCATTTTTCGCTGCTCTGAAATCGTATGCGCAAAGTGGAGCTGGCAGCATTCAGCGAGCAGGAGACTTTTTTGCAGCGATTGCGGAGAACAGCCGCGAGGATATTACGCCGGTCCGTGAAAAATATTTTTCTCCCCGAACCGACCCTGGCTCTTAACGATCTGGAGGCCGAGCGCCATGCCTGCCAGGGCATCTATTCCGGATGAATTGCCCCACCCCAACAGCCCTGTAACGACACGCTGGTTGGGGTGGTTATTGTTTACCAATACCTCAAACGAACGCGCAAGACGTTCATCCACCTCGCCTATCCCTGCGCAGGTGATCAGACATGCGCTTATTTTTGTGGTTCGGGGAGTGCTTTCGGCGATGGAATTTTTTATCCCATCCAGGTTTAACGCATGATAATTTTGCAGGCAGAACAGGCTGAAGAGCAGGCCCAGGATCAGGTCATCCCCCGAGGGTGTTAACCCACTGCCGCGCCCGATGAAAAAGTCCACCGCAGCTTTGGTTCCCACATGGTCACCACGCAGGAGCGAGGTAAATAAATTTTCTAAATTGATGCGTAAATCATGATCTATGGGTAAGTTGCCCGCCAGATCAACCCCTGAGAACATAAGGACTACACCTTCAAGTAATGAATTGCGGTCATCAATTTTTTTTGAGACCTGCTGGATCAATTGTGAATCTGCTAGCGCGAATTCTTTCGGATGCAGCCCCTTGCGCAACTCAGCAGCGCTCCATATCCGGGCACCGGTTGTCCTGATGGTCAGTTTTCCGGGAAAATATAGGCTACCCTGGGCTGTAATGAATCCGTTTTCATGGATCTCCAACAGCTTTGACAGGTTGAGTGAACCGGGGTCAAGGTTTATATTCAATGGCCCCTTAAATTTTTCAGAAGAGAGAAACAGGATGCACTGGCTATTGGTTTCGAGGAATATCCCGCGCGAGGTAATTCCGCGGATTGTGACCGGTTGTGGCGCTGTCAGAATATCCGCAGCAGGTTTACCCATCGACACCGCCATAAGGATTCGACCGGGAGCGTTATTGGCAATTGTTAGACAATTATCATGAGGATTGTCAGTTGACATGGAATTTATTTTATACGATAATGGCTGTGATCTAAGGTGAATTTAAAATTGCTGGTGGAAAAACGCTGAAAACAATGACCTGGCGCGGAAAATTCTCACTCTCAATCAGGATTGAATGGGTGCGGCTGATGCGCGTGCGGGTTTATGATGCACACCACGACCGTAAGCCTGCCTGATTTTTATCTCTCCACAATGCTCCTGCGTGGAGAGTTTGTTTTTTCAGCAGGCAGGTCAGACGGGACTTCCACCAACCCGGCAATTGAGCCAAAAACAAAACTGGCAGGATAATATTTCCAAAATCAAGGAGGATCGTTATGAAATTAATTGACCTTACTATTCCACTTGGTATTGCCACACCTCCCTGGCCTACTTATGAGCCGCTGCAGGTGAAATACTTCAAGCGTCTGGCCCCCAATGGCGCGAACGGCCAGGTCATGACCCACTCGAACCATCTGGGCACCCATTTGGATGGTGAAATCCACTTCCATACGCCAGGAAAGGACATGGCGTCTTTGGAAATGGATTTTCTGGTCAACCAGGCGGCGGTCGTTGACCTTTCGGATATCTGCGGCGATTATGATGTTTACACCAGCAAAATGGTCGAGGAACGCGTTGAAGTGCGCGAAGGTGATATCCTCATCATTCATACTGGTTATCACCATTTCGGATGGGACCAGCCAACCGCCAACGAGGTCCGCTACATGGTCATGCACCCTGGTCCGGACCGTGAATTCGCTGAATGGGCCAAAGCGAAAAAACTTCGCTGGATCGGTGTGGACTGCGGCAGCGCGGATCATCCCATGAACACCATCATCCGCAACTGGATGCCTCGCCAGGCCCGCCAGGCAGATCTCGTTTTCCGCAAGAAATACGGCATGCCCCTGGAAGAGTTCTTTGCTGATGACAAGTACCAGTTGATGCACCTGGAAATGTTCCCTTACGGTATCATCCACGCTGAGTGCATCGGCGGGGACCTGGATCTGATCCTCAACCGCCGAATCACGGTTGGTTTCTTCCCCTGGCGTTTTGTGGATGGGGAAGCAAGCATCGGGCGCTGTGTAGCGATGGTTGAAGATGATGAATACGAAGAACTGATGGCCAAAAAGGCTGAAATGCCAAAGACAAAATTCGGCGATGCCTATAACCCGGCGCATGTAGACAGCCTGAATGCGATCTCGCGGGCAAACCTTGCGTAAATCCAAATCTATTTTTATCAAAGAGGAGTATCAAAGATGAGACTACCAACCCCCGAACGTGTAACCGAAAGCAAAATTACCTTTGATGTCGAAGAAATCGAACCCATTTTGCAGGCACCTGCCATGGACCTCAAACCCTGGCCGAATGCCATGGTTACCCTCAAAGACGGCCGCAAAATGCTGATTCGCGAAGCAAAGTTAGAAGAAGCCCCCATGATGATGGAGTACATGAAGAAAGTCATGGAAGCGGATCACGATTTTTATGACATCGTTGGCGCGCGCGTTTATGCTGAGATCCTGGGATGGTACCGCAAACGCCTGAAAGATCCCTACACCCTGGTTGGCCTGATCGATGGGCTGTGGGCTGGTTTTGCAAACGGTCGTTTATTGAATGAGGATATTAACATCAGCTTGCACACCATGGCCTTAATCCGCGGCGGACGTATTGGCGCGGTAATGTACTATGCCAAAGCCTATTATGGTTTTGAAATCCTTGGCAACAAGGAATGGTGGGCTACGTATGAAAGTTACAACGGCTGGATGCGCTGGGGGATCGGCATGGCACAACCCAGCTACCCCTGGCCGGATGTGCAGCATGAGCTGGGCGGCGCGCGTGTGTATTATGTCACCAAAAAATACTGGGACAAGGTTGTAAAAGACTATGTCCGCCAGATGACCGGCACAGAGCTTGTATTCGATGTTCCGGATGAGTTGATCAAGGCCAACGAAGTTATGCGGGTGCCGGAAGAAGTCCTGGTTTAAACGCTAACGGCAGTTTGCCCACTTACATAAGTGCGCTGATTGTCGAAACAAAAAGAGGTAAAGCTCCAAGACCTTGCTTTTGGAGCTTTACTTTTATCCATTCCTTTTATACGAACAATTGTAATTGGAGTCAGAAAGCGTCAAGACTCATAAATTCAGGTATAACAGGGATGAGTGAGGATGCGATCAAATGGCAAGCCGGCTTGTGATTGAATACCCGCGGAATCGGTTTTGGCGCTGGCTTCTGCGTTATGTTGGCAGGATCTTAATGACACTGCTAACTCGCAGTGTCATTACCGGTAGAGACCATTTTCCAACAGAAGGTCCTTATATTCTGGCCGGGAACCATACGTCCGTGATGGAAATTGTGATGATGGCGGTCTACGCGCCCAGGCAGGTGGAATTTTTAGGCAGCGGTGATATTCCCATCGATCCAAAATTTGCCTGGCTTGCCGATTTATATGGGTTTATCCCTGTAATGCGCGGCAGCGTAGATAGAGAGGGGATAAACGCGGCGCTGCTGGTTCTGGAGCGAGGTGGAATTATCGGAATTTTCCCTCAGGGCGGAATTTGGGATGCCGACAACCCTCAGACGAAGGTAGGAGCTGCCATGTTAAGCTACCTTTCCAAGGCCGTAGTCGTACCTATCGGTTTCGCAGGGGTGAATGGCGCGTTGAGCCAAATCCTGCGGTTTAAGAGACCGAAGCTGGTGATGAATATTGGACTGCCGGTGGGTCCTATCCAGGTGCGTGATCCATCTCTCAGTGTACGGAAAAATCTAGAAGAAGGCGCAAAACAGATTCTGGATGAAATTTTCGCTTTACTGCCTGAAAAAGAGAAAACCCGCTATGATGAAAGGATTATTGAAGAGTTCGACCTGGAAGTCATTTACAATAATGGGAGCGGTGAGGAGCAAACAGACCCTTTTGGATTGACACTGGAGGAACGGCAAGGAATGGGGAAGTTTTTTTACTTCCCGGTGCTAATGGATGCCCTTGTCCGTAATCTTAAACTACCGGTTGGTGTATTGCAGTCAGCCAGCCAATTCCAGAATATGGTAGAAATCGGAAAAGCCTGTCAGGCTATCATGGTATATCTTAAGCAAAATCCAGGCTTTTTTATTTTTCGCCTTGGTATTGATCAGGGCAAGGCAGTGGAGCGGGCACTTCAAAAAATCGCACAAAAATCACTCGATGAACGGGAGCATGACAGCAGAGTCAGGTTATTACCTGTCTGCAAATTTGTAAATACCTCAAGTGGTGAAATCAGGACGGAGCGTGGGGTAGAATCAAGCCATCAATATTAGATTTATCTTCGAAATGGTTGCCAAGAGTATTGATAATATGGATAAAAAATACCTCGAGGAAATATTAAAAGCGGTGCAGTCTGGTGAACAATCGATTGGCGATGCCATGGAAAAGCTCAGACGCCTGCCGTATGAAGCTTTGGATGAATACGCCAGGATCGATCACCATCGGAATATCCGCCGCGGTTTGCCTGAAGTGATTTATGGTGAAGGGAAGACCGCCGAGCAGTTAGCTGCCATTTTTAACCGCATGGCTGAGCATAGTTTACAGGTCCTGGCAACGCGTGTGAGTAAAGAGCAGTATGATCTGGCAGCCCAGCACCTGCCTGAAGGAGTGGTCTACGACCCCGAGACGCGCCTGCTGTACCTGGATCGCGAGCAAAATCGCCAGCTCCTGGAAGGGGTGCTGGTGATGGCGGCAGGTACATCGGACATCCCGGTTGCCCAGGAAGCTGCGTTGACGGCAGAACTGTTTGGTCATTCTGTCAGGCGTGTGTATGATGTTGGCGTTGCCGGGCTACACAGATTATTGGATCACCTCGACGCGCTTCATGAAGCCAACGTAATCATCGTGGCCGCAGGCATGGAAGGCGCCTTACCCAGTGTCGTCGCTGGCCTGGTGCAGGTACCAGTGGTGGCAGTGCCCACCAGCGTAGGTTATGGCGCCAGCTTCAACGGATTGTCTGCGCTGCTGGCGATGATGAATAGCTGCGCAAACGGTGTAGCGGTAGTCAATATTGATAACGGATTTGGCGCTGGGAGTTATGCTGCCATGATCAATCGTCTGGTACACAGGCATAGTGTGGATAAACTTGGTGCGAAGCGATGAGAGCAATCTACTGTGATTGTTTTTCTGGCATCAGCGGTGATATGTTCCTGGCGGCAGCCATCGACGCTGGATTCCCTGTACCGCAACTCCAGGATGAATTGAGAAAGCTGCAACTGCCCGCCTTTACAGGCATCGATGTTGCCCGGGTGCAGCGCGGCGCCATCAGTGCAACACACCTTGAATTTCGTATAGCAAACCGAGAAGGCGCGCAGCACCGCCACCTGGGAGAAATAGAAGGGATTATTGCCCGCAGTAACCTGCCGGACCAAGTCAAAGATACCGCGAAAGCGATATTTGCAAACCTTGCGAAGGCAGAAGCAAAAGTACACGGCATACCGGTAGAAGCGGTTCATTTTCACGAGGTAGGCGCGGATGACGCGATCCTGGATATCGTCGGGGCTGCGGTAGTCCTCCACTATCTAGAAATCGATAAAATTTACACCTCGGCATTGCCGTTGGGCAGCGGAACCGTACATGCCCAGCATGGAATGCTGCCTGTCCCGGCTCCGGCCACCCTTGAACTCCTGCGAGCCTGCGGCGGTCGTGTCAGGCCTGCTCCAGGAGAAGGTGAATTGGTCACCCCGACCGGAGCAGCTATCCTGAGCACACTGGCGGAGTTTTCCCAGCCCGCGATGAAGGTAGAAAAGGTAGGAATCGGTGCAGGGAAAAAAGAATTTAGCTGGCCGAATATCCTGCGGGTTATCATTGGAGATCTCACCGTGGAGTCTCCCCTGGTGCTGCTTGAGACTAACATCGATGACATGAATCCGGAATTTTATGGGTTCTTGATCGAACGGTTATTTGCTGCGCAGGCCCTGTATGTGTTTCTGACGCCAATTATGATGAAAAAGAATCGTCCAGCGGAAAAAATCAGCGTGCTCGCCAGAACGGCTCAAGAACCAGCCCTGGTGAAAATTCTCTTAGAAGAAACCAGTACATTGGGAGTGCGAAAAATTCCAATCGAGCGGTACGAGGCTGGACGTACGGAAACCTCCGTACAAACCACATGGGGGATGGTAAGAATCAAAATAAAGCATCTGCAGGAACTCGGTACCATCCAGGTTTCACCTGAGTACGAGGATTGCGCTGCCATTGCGCGCCAGAGCAGTGTACCGTTGATAGAAATTTATCAACAGGCGCTATCACTGGCGCGAAAAAAATACAATTTGTAAAATTGGTTACTGGCTATCGCTCAGAAAGAGAAAAATTCTTAATTGCCGTAGCAGCGATGGTCTGACCGATGCTGATCGATGCTGTCGCGGCTGGCGACGGCGCATTAAGCACGTGAATCATGCCGTCAGCCTCGACAATTCGGAAGTCATCGACCAGGGCACCATTGGGTTCGAGCGCCTGGGCGCGCACACCAGCCCCGCTGCGGTGAACATCATCGTACCCGAGTTCAGGCACCAGCACGCGCAGTGCGTCCACAAAGGCTTTTTTAGAGATCGAGCGGTAAAATTCACCGAACCCGATCTTCCAATATTTTAGAGCCATGCGCCAGAAGCCGATATAAAACCCATAAGTGACCAAATCCCTGAGCGAAATGTTAAACATTTTGTACCCTTCGCGCTTGAATGCCAGGACCGCATTGGGACCGGCTTCAATCCCGCCAGTTACCCGGCGGGTAAAATGAACGCCTAGGAAGGGAAAACGCGGATCGGGGACAGGATAGATCAGGTTTTTCACGAGGTAATGTTTCTCGGGGATGATGTCATAATACTCCCCCCGGAAAGGAATAATCTGTAAGCCTGGATTTACGCCGCAGGATTTGGCGATACGATCCGATTGCAAACCGCCGCAGTTGATTAAATAGCGGGCGTGAATTTCTCCGGAGGAGGTTTCTATGACCATTTCGTCCTGCCGGCGGGAAAAAGCGGTCATGCGCGAATTCACGCGAATCATGCCGCCCTGGTTCTCTACCAGTTCAGCATATTTTTGCAGCGTCTGGACATAATCCACAATACCGGTTTGCGGGACAAAGAGGCCTTCAACCCCGACCGTGTGCGGTTCATACTCTTTAATTTCCTCAGCCTTAAGGCGGCGAAGACCTTGCAGCCCGTTCGCGATCCCGCGCCGTTCGAGCTCATTGAGCGCCGGGAGTTCTTCTGGGCGGGTGGCGACGATGATTTTTCCGCAGCGCTCAAAGCGGATATCATGTTCTTCACAAAACCGGTAGAGCGCCTCTCTGCCCTCAACACAATTACGGGCTTTCAGAGAGCCGGGTTTATAGTAAATTCCGGAATGAATTACGCCACTGTTGTTGCCAGTTTGATGGCGGCCCAGGCGAGTTTCAGCTTCCAGCACGATTACTCTGGCTTTTGTTTGTTTGGTTAAAGCCATGGCGGTTGCAAGACCAACAATGCCTGCCCCAATAATTGCGATATCGTAGCGGGTATCATTCATTAATCGGTTCCTCCCCGAAGCGCATCTTAGATAATCCCAATCCGGATTAGTGAATTATACAACAGCCGAATAAAGGGGAGGGGTTAACCCTGGAGGTGATTTAGCGGGTGATCGTCTAATTTAGCCAGGCGGCGTAATTAGCCTTTTCTGGCGACACTTCCCGCAGGGAATTTAGAACAGCCAGTTCACGCCGATAGAGCCGAGTGATCTTGTGGAGCAGATGGTTCGCCGTTTCCGCCTCCAACAGCTCCTGTTTTTCGTTGGATGGGATCTGCAGAAGGGCGGCAGCCATATACATCAACATGAGCGGGTCATCTGGCAAATCCCACAGTTTCAGATTCAGATTGAGGTCTTCTTCCGCGAGCGCGGCGATTAATCGCAGATATGCAGTTACCCAGGGTCTTAACACACGCACACCGCGAATCACTTGAAGTGTTTGGGGGGTATCCATGGGCAGGGATTCCACCTGACCAGTTAAATAGGCTCGATCATGGTTCAAAGCGTGCACGCGGAAGCGCTCCTCGCCGATGGCCATGATGTTAAGTCGACCATCTTCGAGCCTGTCAACCTGGACAATATTGGCTGTACAGCCAATTAAATGCGGTTTTGCCAGAGGACCAAAGGCCTCCACCCCCTGCTTGATCAGGAGCACGCCAAAAGGGCGGTTTTCTTTCTGACAGCGGCCAATCATATCCAGGTAGCGCGGTTCGAAGATGTGCAGCGGCAGCGGCATGCCCGGAAAAAGGACTGTGTGTAACGGAAAAAGACATAATTCACGCATAATATCGTTTTAATTTAACCCAGCCGTCCTATAATTACTACCCTTTATATAAGGTTGGTTTATTAACTTGGTAAAAGGGAGCGCACTGTCTATGCCTGTATGCAACAACCTCAGGTATACTAATTTCATCTCCTATAAAGATGGAAATATCAAAAATGTTGGTCATCGATGGATCTCAGGGAGAAGGCGGCGGGCAAATCCTACGTACTGCCCTTGCCCTGGCGATGATTACCCGAAAAAATATCGTAATCAAGAATATTCGCGCCGGCCGAAAGAAACCCGGATTACAACCTCAGCATCTGGCCTGTGTAAATGCGGCGGTTGAGGTCTGCCAGGGGAAAGTCAGTGGTGCCAGGCTTGGTTCCACGGAAATTGAGTTTTCTCCTGGACCTGTATCGCCAGGACGCTATCGTTTCGATATCCATACGGCCGGGTCTGCATGTCTGCTGGGGCAAATGCTGTCTCTGCCGCTCGCCCTGACTGACGCTGGATCAGCGCTGACGATTCGGGGCGGTACGCATGTTCCATGGAGTCCCTTGTACCCCTATCTGGACAGCCAATGGCGGCCGCAGTTAGCGGATTGCGGTATCCATGTCCGCGGTACGCTCGGGCAAGCCGGCTTTTATCCCCAGGGAGGAGGACAAATACAGCTGGTCACACGCCCGGTCTCGCAGATTAATCCGCTGGTGAAGCTGGAAAGAGGATCATTGCGGCGAATTCGTGGAGAAGCTGTTGCTGCGAAACTGGACCAAAATATTGCCAGACGGATGAAATTACATGCATTGCGCACTTTAGAAGATATTTGCCGCGATAGTAAAATAACAACGCCAGTGATTGATTCTGCTAACCCGGGCGCTTATATTTTTCTCATCGCCGAGTTCGACAATGGGAAAATTTGTGCCAGTGCTCTAGGGGAGCGGGGAAAGCGTGCTGAACTGGTGGTCGAAGAAGCCTTGACTGAATTGTTGGAAGGAATCGATTCAGGCGGGTCGGTTGACCGCTACCTGGCGGATCAGCTGCTGCTTCCGCTGGCCTTTGCAGCGGGACCGTCTGCGCTGAAGACCGCGAGGATAACCCATCATCTGGTGACTAATGCTGAAATCGTGCAGAAATTTGTGCCTGGTCGCATCCAGATCGAAGGGAATGTGGATGAAGCAGGAATTGTGTGGATAAACGGCCTATGAGGAAGATGGTTGCGTGGTGGATCCCGCTGGTGCTGATTATCACCGCCCTGTCGGCGAGGCTTATTCCAGGCCCTCGCACCATTGATGACGCATACATCACCTATCGGTATGCCCGCAATATCCTGAGTGGAGAGGGCTTCGTTTTCAACCCTGGCGAGCGGGTATTAGGCACTACCACCGGGTTGTACACCCTTATGATGGCGGCGGCCGGCAGCATTAGCGGGGGCGCGCAGGCGAATTTTCCAGTAATTTCCTGGCTGCTTAACGCATCAGCGGATGCAATTACCTGCGTTGTACTCTGGCAAATCGGGAAAAGAAGCGCTTATCCAGTGGCGGGAGCGATTGCCGGGTTAACCTGGGCTGTGGCGCCATATTCCGTAACTTTTTCCATTGGCGGACTGGAGACGTCCCTATTTATTCTGCTGCAGACAGCCGCAATACTGGCTTACCTAACGCGGCGATACCCTTTTGCTGCTCTTTTTGCTGGAATGTCGCTGATCCTGCGCCTGGATGGATTGATTCTGGTCGGATTAATTTTCCTGGATTGGCTTATCCGCGCCTGGCGCGACCAGGCTGACAGGCCGACCATCCGTACATTATTGCTATTTTCAATTCCTGTGGCGGCATGGCTGATTTTTACGATTTTCTATTTTGGTAATCCGCTGCCCCACTCAATCCAGGCAAAAATTGGCGCTTACAGACTGGAACCTACCGATGGATTGGTAAGACTTCTGCAGCATTATGCGACCCCTTTTTTGTTCCATAACTGGATCGGAACCCTGCCAGCAGTTGCGGGTGGGTTGGTTGTTTTTCCATTTTTATTTTTGGTTGGCGCCCGAAGAGCAGTAAATCACAACAGGCGGTTGTTTCCCTGGGCTATCTATCCATGGGCATATTTCATCGTTTTCGCGGCTGCCAATCCATTGATTTTTCGCTGGTACCTGGCTCCGCCGCTGCCAGCATATCTCTTGTTCATCCTGATTGGGCTGCAGGATATTTTATTCAGACTGTTTAAACTCGCAGATCGTACCCCTCCTGACCGGCGGCGCTGGACCGCAGCCATTTTGATCATGATAGTCCTTTCCGTGGGGGGTAATTTATCTGATTGGAAATTAAATCCAGGCCATGGGCCGAACCGACCCGCGCCTGATATGGCTTACATCGAGCTGGAAATTCTCTATCGACAGGCAGCCGATATCGTTCAGCCATTAATTGGGCCAGACACTGTCCTGGCAGCCGGTGATGTAGGCGTATTGGGATACTATACGTCTGCAAAGATTTTAGATACGGTGGGATTGAATTCCCCGCAGGCGATAAAATATTATCCGCTGGAAGATAAATTTTACGTTATTAATTATGCTGTCGCACCGGAGCTGATATTACACGAAAAACCTGATTTGATCGTTATCCTGGAGGTGTACGGGCGGCATGGATTGTTCAAGACGCCAGACTTCATCCGCCAGTACCAGGTCATAGACATCCTGCCTACGGATATGTATGGGTCTGATGGCATGTATATAATGTTAAAAAATTGAACCGAATTCCTTAACATCTGCTTACATTTATTCAGGCGTGCGCAGTTGTGAGTTAGCAATCTGCGGGCTGTTACAAAACTTTGACATATTTTATCGATGGACTATAATACATATCATTAAACCGGATGAGCTTGAATACATATGTTTTCTGTAAAACTAACGCCTTCAGGAGCACAGATGATGCCTGAAAATGTTGAGCCTAATCCTGGAAAGGAATCGGTATGGGATTACCCAAGACCGCCGCGAGTTGAGACCTGCAGCCGTAAAATCGAAGTGTACTTTCGTGGTATTCAGATTGCGAACACAACCAGGAGTCTGCGGGTTCTAGAGACCAGCCATCCGCCAGTGTATTACATACCACGTGAAGATATCCAAATGCAATACCTCGCCATAAATGAAAGAAAGTCTTATTGCGAGTGGAAGGGAAATGCCACTTATTTTAATCTCAGCGTAGATGGCGAAGCAGTTCAAAATGCAGCCTGGACCTATTTGAAACCCACACCTCCCTATGAGATTCTGGCGGGCATGCTGGCGTTTTACCCACAAAAAATGGATCGCTGTCTCGTTGATGGAGAAATAGTTCGACCGCAGCCGGGGATGTTTTATGGAGGTTGGATAACCAGTGACATTGTCGGTCCTTTCAAAGGTGAACCGGGTAGCGAGCTTTGGTAGAGTCATTTGTCGCGACCATTTCGCAGGCCTGGGTCTATCTTCTGGGCCGGCAAGATGAATTTATAAAGGCGCTGGGAGATCACCTGATCCTGGTTGGGATCGCTATTGGGGCGGCGCTGATCGTAAGCATTCCGCTTGGCGTCTGGACTGCGCGCTCGCGGGCTGTATCATCGGTGGTGATGAACACAATTAATGGTTTGAGAGTCCTTCCAAGTCTGGCGGTATTGTTTTTAGTGGTGCCATATCTTGGGTTGACGGTGGCGTCGGCATCGGTGGCCTTAATCCTGCTCGCACTGCCGCCAGTTTTAATCAACACGGACGCCGCATTTCGCTCGCTGGACATGGCTGTTATTGAGGCTGCGCGCGGAATGGGCATGAGCCGCGGTCAGATTCTGCTGCGAGTCGAGTTTCCTCTGGCTTTGCCCGTTATCCTTGCGGGGGTGCGCACCGCTGCTGTGGAGGTGATCGCCAGCGCAACCCTGGCGGCGTTCGTCGGCAGCGGCGGGTTGGGTATTTACGTTACCCGAGGTTTTGCTCTATTTGATTACAGTATTCTTATGGTGGGTGCGGTGCCGGTGGCACTATTAACACTAGCCGCCGAAGGCGGATTGGGAATATTGCAGCGTCTGGCCCAACCCGGAAGAGCAGCGTGATGATCATTTGCCATTCTGTGAGTAGAGTGATTTCAACCATTTTAAAACCATTTATAAAGGAGTAAGTAACCATGAAAACAAAAAACCTTTACCTGTTACTCGGGGTTTCAATAATTCTAATATTTCTTCTGGCTGCATGCACAGCCGGAGGAAGTGAACAGACGACCGTCCGGGTGGCATCCAAAGATTTCACCGAGCAATTTATCATTGGGGAGATGTACGCCCAGTTACTGGAAACGAACGGCTTCAGTGTTGAGCGAAAGTTGAACCTGGGCGGGACCCCGGTAGCCCAGGCTGCGCTGGTGGCAAATGAAATTGACCTTTATCCAGAATACACCGGAACTGGTCTGCTCACTGTTTTAAAGTTGCCGGTAAATTCTGACCCGGTCGCGGTTTATAACACCGTTAAGGATAATTACAAATCGCAATATAACCTGGTTTGGTTAGATCCAGCCCCGATGAATAACACCCAGGCGGTCGCAATGAAGCGGACGCGTGCAGCCGAGCTGGGGATCGTAACGATTTCGGATATGGTGGCAAAAGCGGATCAGTTAATCATGGTAGGACCACCCGAATTCCAGGAACGCGAAGATGGTATTCCTGGTCTTCGCAGCGTGTATGGCGATTTTGAATTCAAAGAATACAAATCGGTGGATCCTGGTTTGCGTTATCAAGCGATCAATGAGGGACAGGCGGACATCACCGTCGCGTTCGGCACCGATGGCGAAATTGCCGCTTTTGACCTGGTTGTATTGGTGGATGATAAAAACCTGTGGCCGCCGTACCAGGTAGCGCCGGTTGTTCGACAGGAAATTCTGGATGCAAATCCTGAAATCGCCGAAATACTAAATTCCTTAGCGCCAAAATTGACAGACGAGGTTATGCAGCGCTTGAATTACGAAGTCTCCGGAAAACAGCGCGAACCCAAAGACGTGGCCAGGGAATTTTTACAGCAGGAAGGTTTGCTGAAATAATCGCAAACATACCTTGAAGGGACTATAGGCTGACTGCCGGGATGTAATCCAGCATTGTGGGATAAATTTATGGCGAAAATTGTCTTCGATCACGTTACCAAATCCTATCCCGGGACCGTAGTCCCGGCAGTCGATGATGTCTCCCTGGCGGTACCAGCCGGCAGTTTTGTTGTTCTTTTAGGACCTTCCGGATGCGGGAAGACCACCTTATTGAAAATGGTGAACCGGCTGCACGAACCCTCCGAAGGGGTGATCACCCTGGATGGGGTTGACACACGCTCGATTAACCTGACCGATCTGCGCCGACAGATCGGCTATGTCATCCAACAGGTAGGCTTGTTTCCGCATATGACGATAGCCCAGAATATCGCTGTTGTGCCGGAGTTGATGAAATGGCCGCGGCCAAAGATCGACCAACGGATTGACGAACTGCTTGAGCTCGTTCGGCTGCCGTTGGACTTCCGCAACCGATACCCTGCACAATTATCCGGAGGGCAGCAGCAGCGTGTCGGTTTGGCTCGAGCCCTGGCGGCAGATCCGCAGGTCATGCTCATGGATGAGCCTTTTGGGGCGATCGATGCCATAACCCGGGCTAATCTGCAAGAGCAGTTGCTTGAACTGCAGCAGCGGCTGCATAAAACGATCCTTTTCGTGACCCATGATGTTGATGAGGCTTTGAAACTGGCTGATGAAATAGTCATATTAAGCAAGGGTCGGTTGGTACAGCAGGCATCACCCTGTGATTTACTCACTCAACCAGAAAATGATTTTGTCCGCGAGTTGTTAAACAGCGACGACCGCATTCGCCAATTTTCGTTATTGAAAGTTGAAACAGTTATGGAGCCAATCTCTCAATCATATCGTCGAATTGGGGCGGTTATTGAAGCCGGCAGCGATTTAAGGCAGGCGCTGTCGCTATTACTCCGGCCGGGCGTAGAAGAGCTGATTGTGGAGGCGTCGGGAGAGGCGATTGGGGTGGTAAATTTTAAAATCTTGCAAAGGGTTGGCTGTCAGCAAGAGGGTGAATGACCTATCTATTTAATAATTTTGATATTGTCCTTGGGCTTGCAGGCCAGCACCTGAAGTTGACGGTGGTCTCCCTGATTATCGCCTCGGCACTTGCCCTTCCCTTGGGGTGGTGGTTATACCGATATCCGCGTATGTATGCGGCCGTTTTAGGGGTCTTTGGGGTGATTTACACCATCCCCAGCATCGCGTTAATGATTTTCCTGATCCCGGTTTTTGGATTGAATGAACGTACTGTTATGGCCGCATTGATATTGTACAGTCAGATAATCCTTCTGCGAAACGTCCTTGCGGGCTTGAGCAGTATCGATCCAGCCGTGGTTGAGGCTGCTAAGGGGATGGGTATGAACGCGCTGCAAATTGCCTGGAAGATTCAACTGCCATTAGCACTTCCTGTTATTCTGGCAGGCTTAAGACTGGCAGCAGTCGTAACGATTGCGATTGCCACGATAGGCGCAAAGTTTGGTGCTGGCGGTTTAGGTGTTTTGTTGTTTGACGGCCTGGCGCAGGCGGGTCGAATGGATAAAATATGGATAGGCGCTTTATCGGTGGCCTTGATGGCATTTACATTCAACCGCGGGGTCATGAGCCTGGAATACCGCTTTAGAAAACCTGTATGACAGTTTGGCGTGGATTAGCCTGACAAAATTAATTATGGAGGGAATTCTAAGAAATTATCGCCCTGATGTGTGCTAGAATAATTAAACAGTGCAGGATAAAAGATCACCTGTTTGTTGGGCGGAAAGGCAACGGGTGCATAAACATTTATGGTGAGTTGATCCTCAGGAACTCCCGCATAACCATCTCTTTGAGAGTTGGGACAGTTTAGAACGATTGTCTATACCTGAAATGCCATCTGGTTTGGGTGGAGTTGCGACCCCTGGCAACTTCACCCATTTTTTTGCGGCTTAAATCTCCAGGCTTCTTGATATTTTACAAAACAAATAGAACCCTTGATTCTGCGCTTAGATCGCGGTAAATGTTGTCCAATTGAGCGCGTGAATAAGCAATAAACGACACTTTTACCGCCAGGTACTTACCGCCGTTGCTGGGGCGGCTGTCGATCGAATCCTCTGTCAGTTCCGGTACATGCCTGCGCACCTGTACCATGATGAAGGTGGCAAAATCATCCTCGTTGTTGCCGATGACACGCAAACGAAAGATGGTTGGAAAATCCATATCGGGTCGCTGGTAGTCCATAACGCTGCCCATTATAATACATGCATATGCAGCATGACCATAAAGTGTATATCTTCACCGATGGAGCCTCGGTTGGGAACCCAGGACCTGGCGGCTGGGGTGTTGTCATTCGGGAAGGGTCTACAAAACGAGAAATATCAGGCGGTTTCAGGCGGACAACCAATAACCGCATGGAACTGATTGCCGCCATCCAGGCGTTAAAAGCCTTGCCTCCAGGGAAAGAGGTAGAGTTGGTTTCGGATTCAAAATACCTCATTGAAAGCATCATCACTGGCCGCGTGAATTCATGGCGCGCAAAAGGCTGGAGACATTCGCCCAAACGACCTGTCGCAAACGCGGATTTATGGAAGACACTGGCTGGGCTGCTTGATCTTCATCATATTCAGTTCACATGGGTCAGAGGTCACAGCGGCCACCAGGAAAATGAACGCGCGAATTTCCTGGCACAGCAGGCATTATTAAAGCCTGGTTTACCACCTGATGAAGGGTATGAATTCAGCCTTCATTCTTTTCAACCTGGGTTGTTCACCGAAGGTATGCAGCGGGTTGGTCAAGAACGAAGGTCAAAATTGGAACCTCAAAATAATTCACAATCCGCGGATACCGAGGTGGTTGGGAAAAAATTAACTGACAATGGGAGAGCCATAACCCGCGAAGGCCAGGCCTGCAGAAAATGCGGTACCGCGGTAATAAAAAGGACGCCAAAGCGAAAAACCAAACCTGGTCAGAAATATTATTACGCCTATTATTTTACCTGTCCAAACTGCGGGACAAATTACCTGGTCGAAGACGCTAAAGTTTGGTTGTAAAACCCCGCTCATTTGTGGATGAAAATTGATTGAATGAGATCATCCGATCGGGTGGTTTTTTATAACTCCCGAAGAATAATTAGATGAATATGAGTATAATAATCAAATAAATATTGACATTACACGGGGTCATTGAGGTGCCTGGAGGGTGGTGAAATGGAGAGAGAAAAACTCGGTCTGAGAAAAAGACTGCAGTACGAGTTTGATAAATTGTTTTCTGTCGGCCCGTGGATGTTGATCGCAGCATTAGCTTTATTCACGGTAATCATTTCAATCTTTGCGGGGGTTATCCTGGTAACTACCGGCCTGGCACCAGCGGATGAGCCGCCGTTTGATTTTATCGAGGCTTTGTGGTTCAGCCTGCTGACTGGGATTGGAGAGGGGGGATCCATTGGCGGCAGAGAAAATGTATGGGCATATCGGTTTTTGATGTTGTTCATGACCTTGGCGAGTATTTTTGTCGTCAGTAATTTAATCGGTATTATCACCACGGCTATCCAATCCAAAATCGAAAATTTACGCCGCGGCCGGTCCACTGTTATCGAGAATGGACACACAATTATATTAGGCTGGAGTGAACAAATTTATACCATCATCCCGCAGCTAGCTCTGGCAAAGGCGGATCAAAAATCGTCGATCGTCATTCTAGGGAAAATAGACAAAGTAGAGATGGAGGACCGCCTGAGGCAGCGCCTGGGGAACAATGGGGGCGTGAGGTTGATTTGTCGGACAGGCGATCCGATCGAGATGAGCGACCTTGAAATCACCCGCTTCAACCATGCCAGCGGAATAATCATCCTCTCACCAGAGGACAGCCCCAATGCAGATGCTGAAGTAATAAAAACGGTACTGGCAATTACACGCCATCCCAAAAGGCGAAAAGAGCCGTTTCACATCGTGGCAGCATTAAAGGATTCAGCCAATCGCGATGTTACCAGGGTGGTAGGCAAAGGCGAGGTCGAATGGATTACCCGCAATGATGTCATTGCCAGAATCATCGCGCAAACCTGTCGCCAGCCAGGGCTTTCAGCAGCCTACAATGAATTACTGGATTTTAATGGAGAAGAAATTTATTTTAATGAAAACGCAGCCTTTATTGGGCGTACATACAGGGATACACTGCTTGCTTGTGAAAAAGGAGCCGTGATTGGTGTAGAGCGTGCAGGCCTGACACACCTCAACCCTTCGATGGATTTTCGCATTCAAGCTGGTGACCGGCTTGTTGTTATCTCAGAAGGGCAAAACCAAATCTCCTGGCGGAACGTGAATAGTGGGTCAAATAACATACGGGAAGAAGTAATTTTGAAGAATGCTCTGAATTCTGAAAAACGCGAGGATATTTTGCTTTTAGGTTGGAATGATAATGCTCTGACGATTGTCCTTGAATTGGACCAGTATGTCAAAGCTGGATCAACCGTATGCGTTGTTTCAGAGCAGGCGTCTGCTAAAGAGCAGGTTAAAAAAGCCAGTAATCTGGTAAAGAAGTTGAAACTAAAATATGAGTTTGGGGATATTACTTCTCGTGAAACCCTTGAAAATAAAAAATTGAGAAGGTTCGATCATGTCATTCTCTTAAGCGACGACGGCCATCTGAGCGTACAGCAGGCTGACTCAAACACCTTGATGACTTTACTGCACATCCGTGATATAGCCGATAAACAGGGTTTGGATTTTTCTGTTGTCACTGAAATTTTGGATGAACGCAACAGCAGACTGGTGCGGGTTGATCGGCCCGATGATTTTATCGTCAGTGACAGGTTAATTAGCCTTATGATGGCTCAGGTCGCCGAAGACAAACGCCGTAATGCAGTTTATAACGATTTGTTCGCTTTCGAAGGTTCGGAAATTTATCTTCGGCCGGTGTGGAATTACATAAAACCTGGGACGGCTGTAAATTTTTTCACACTGGTTGAAGCGGCAGCAAGAAGAGGTGAAACTGCGTTTGGTTACCGTTTATATGCGTACGCAAATGATGCTGACAAAGGCTTCGGGATGGTCTTGAACCCACCAAAAGATGAGGAAATCACCTTTGGGGAGAGGGATCGATTGATCGTCATGGCTCAAGTGTAAACTTCATGAATCAAAACCCTTTTGGATTGGGTGGTGTAAATTTAATTTCACGAACCAGCGGTGGAAGTTGTTTTCTGAATTAGCCTGACCTGGCAGCAGCAGCCAGGTCGGCATCATTAAACCCCTGTGCAGACACTGTTTTGTGAAATCATTGTACGCTAGCCGATATAACTGCCCTGCAATCGGTAAAATTAGAACTGGCACGAATATAGCAACACATAACCCTGTGAAGAATTTTCTGTGCTAAGATTAATTTTAGCTGTTGTTAACTCTTCCCACACAAATACGCTTCACAACCAGGAAACGCATTGCAACCAGGAAATAACCAAGAGGGGTTTTTGATTCCATCTTCGGACGAAACCATGACGGATCACGATCTGGATCTTGAGTTCCGCCTGGCGTCTGCTCAGGATTCGCGCGGGAAATACGATGTAATCACCGCAATGGTGGAGCAACTTCGTTACCGAGATTATGATCGCGCTCTGCGACTGGTCGATGATATGCATTCAATTGGGGCGGTCCTTGCTGGTGGCTCAGCCGAAGATCAAATTAATGTTGGGATGGGGTTGAAATTATCGGGCAGTGTTTATGTCCAGGGTGGACACTACGATAAAGGTCTTCAGGCATATAACGAAGCCTATACCTTGTTCATCCGGTTGAAGGTAAACACTGAGGTGGCCGAGATTTTGGCAGAGGTGAGCAGGGTCCATCTTTACCAGTCCGGTTATGTAAATGCACTTCAGTACACGCTTGACGGCCTGGAACTGGCACGTGAACTGGCGGATGACGGAATTCAAGCCCGCTTGCTCACGAATATGAGCGCTCTTTATATTGCCCGGGAAGAGTACACCAGGGCTTTGTCTTACTTATTAAAGGCGAAGAAAATTTGTGAGGATCGTGGCCAAACGCGCACATTGATTGAAGTCCTTGACCAGATTTGTCAGGTGTATGTAGGTCTTGGGAACACGGAACCGGCATTGGAAGCCGGAAACCAGGGCTTGCAAATGGCGCGTGAAACCGGCGTCCCGCCTGGAGAGGCCTGCGTATTAATCGGCTTGGGGAGCGCTTATCGGTTGAGCGGTGACCGAATAAGGGCAATGGATCATTTACAAAAAGCCCTGTACCTGGCACGTCAGTTACATCTCCGCTACGACATCATCCGCGCCCTGCTGAATTTGGCTGGGGTTCATTTTGACGATGGGGAGTATCAGGAAGCCCTTCCTCTGCTTGAAGAAGGTTTGCAAATCAGTGAGGAAATCCGCGCGCGTGGAAAGCAGGTTGAGTGCCACCAGGCTCTATCCAACCTCTACCGCCGCATGGATCAATTCCAGAATGCGCTGCTCCATTACGAAAACCTGCATGAAACGCAACTTCAACTTACGGATGATGAGAGTGAATCACGGATACGAAACCTGGAGGTCATGTACCAGGTTGAGCAGGTAAAACGTGAAGCGGAGAAAGAGCAGGAAAAAAACCTGATCCTTCAAAAAGAGATCCAGGAGCGGATTGAGACGCAGCGGCTGCTGCAAGAAGCCAATGAACGACTGCAAAAAGAAATCATTATCCGCGAGCAATTAATTTCTGACCTAAATGCATTTGCTCGAATGGTGGCTCATGATCTAAAGACCCCGCTGCAAAGTATCGCTATCCTGGCTCACCTGTTGGAATCGCACTTAAAGGATTCGCCCAATAATACTGAGGTATTAAGCCTGGTCCACCAGGTGCAACAGACCGGACAGAAGTCAGCCGCCATTGTTCATGAATTATTGACACTGGCAGGTTTGCGCAACCAGGAAGTTTCGGTCCAACCTCTGCAAATGGAAAATGTCTTAAAGGAAGTATTCCAGCGAATTTCCTTCCTTATCGAGGAATCAGGCGCACGCATATCACATCCGGCAGAATGGCCTCAGGTTTACGGTTACGCCCCCTGGGTAGAGGAGATCTGGTCGAATTACCTGACCAACGCCATTAAGTACGGCGGATACCCGCCAGTTATATCGTTGGGCGCGATGGTTGAGGATGGCGGCTTCATCCGTTTCTGGGTCCAGGACAATGGAAATGGCATCGATCCGGAATACCAATCCCGGCTTTTCAATGCTTTTACCCGTCTGGATAGCGCCCGGGTAGAGGGACACGGGCTTGGGCTTTCGATCGTGCAGCGGATTGCGGAAAAATTAGGGGGAAAGGTCGGCGTCGACAGCCGCGGAAGACCTGGCGAGGGCAGCCGGTTTTGGTTCAGCTTACCAGCGGTAAATTGAGGGTATCAGATACCGCTTAAAAGGTTATCCACTTCTTGGCGGTGCGGCAAGGCTGCCTGGCCACCTGCGCGCGAGACCGTGATCGCACCGGCGGCAACCGCCATGCGGACAGCGCTGTTCAGACTGCGTTTTTCCCATAAAGCTGTGGCGAGAGCTGCGATGAATGCGTCGCCGGCTGCGGTAGTATCCACGATTTTTATCGGTACTTCAGGGATGTACGTCGACCCGCCATCAGTTGTGACAATCAAAGCGCCTTTATCTCCCAGCGTCACGATCACATTCTTGGCCCCCCGCGCAATTAATTTTCTGGCTGCTTTTTCGGCTGTTTTGGTAGAGACGATATCCACATCGGTCAACCGGCTGGCGTTGCTTTGATTTGGGACAAGGATATCAACATAGGGCAGGAGGGCATCGTCGAAATCACGCGCCGGGGATGGATTGAGTATCACTTTTTTTCCTGCCTGGCTGGCCAATTTACACACTGCCAAAACACTTTCAAGCGGGTTTTGCAATTGAGTTACCAGAATATCCACCGGTTGATGTTTATGCCACGCCTGCACGGCGAATTTCATTTCGAGCCGTTTGTTTGCCCCAGGGACATAAACATTTGTGATGTGGCCATTGGGTGCGGCGGTGATGAAACCAAGACCGGTATTGATCCCGGTTGCTTTCATAATGGTTTTCGTGTCAATTCCCTCGGATATCAGGTTTTCGAGCAAGGCGTGGCCAATGGTATCTTTGCCAATGCAGCCTAATACTGCCACTGGAGCCCCCATACGCGCAGCCGCAACGGCCTGATTGGCGCCTTTCCCCCCTGGGACTTGCAGAAATGCTTCAGCTTCGATGACCTCGCCCGGGATTGGCTGTCGGGGAGTGCGGATGACCAGATCCATGTTAAAGCTGCCGACAACGAGGATTTTGCCCATATATTCTCCTGTGGATAATTAGGAATGGGATTATTTTCTCATATTTTGTGAACTAGGGGTAGAGATAACCTTAATCCGGGTGCGGAAATGATAAAAAAAACACACAGTCAGTATATAATTATGATCATCCCAGGTACCGTTTACAGGGCATTCAGGATGGGCGTTAAATAGAAACCGGTTGGTTTCACCATTCAACATAAAATCATCAAATCTCTTTTACCAGGACTTAACTTTGAGCGAACTAACTGAACACGAAGTAAGAGCGATCGTGGAGCGGGTTCTGGGTCAGTTGGCGGCGGTTAAAACCGACAAATCGATTGTTGAAGGGAATTCCGCACGCGTGGTCGCGATCGGGGCTGATCATGGCGGTTTTCAATTGAAAGAAATATTGAAAAAAGAATTGGCAGAGATGGGATATGCCGTTGCGGATATTGGAACGCACAACACGGAGGCGGTTGATTACCCAGATTTCGCTCATGAAGTCGCCAGACGGGTCGCATCCGGCGAAGCATGGCGTGGGGTGATGATCGACGGCGCTGGAATCGGCAGCTGCATAACCGCCAATAAGGTTCCGGGCGTGCGGGCTGGTATGGCCTACGATCACGCCAGTGCGGTGAACTCGCGCGAGCATAATGACACCAACGTGCTTACGTTAGGAGCTGGTTTGATTGGAGTCAATCTCGCCAGGCAAATACTAAAAGTCTGGTTAAGCACTGATTTTGGCGGTGGCAGGCACGCCAAAAGAGTTGAAAAAATCACCTCGATTGAAAAACAGTACCTAAAGTGAGGGAAATTTATGCTCCCGGATCAAAAAACTGTTGAAACACTGGTCGAATTGATCACTCGTGAGGTTCTGCTGGCTTTGGTGGAGGAGCAGCAGCGTAAACAGGCACCTGGTGACGAGGTTTGCACGACTGCATGCGCAGAAGGATTATGTGTCCGCACCTGTTTCGATCGCGCCGGGCAGGTTGTCAGCGCAGGGGCCGATCGCTTGAGTTCATCGCTGGGCGCTATTCCCCAGGATAGGCAACTGGCTTCCATGATCGACCATACATTACTGAAGCCAGACGCAACACCAGACCAGATCGCTCAATTATGTTTTGAGGCGAAAAAGTATGGATTTGCATCCGTGTGTGTAAACCCCGCATGGGTGGAGTTGTGCGCCCAGTTGTTGAAGGGCTCGTCTGTCAAAGTCTGCACGGTGATCGGTTTCCCGTTAGGAGCGTCAGCGCCTGAAGTGAAGGAATTTGAGACCATCAACGCTATTGAGCATGGTGCAAGCGAAATCGATATGGTTATCAATATCGGCGCATTAAAAGCAAGGGACTTGGAACTGGTGGCCCGAGATATTCGCGGGGTGGTCATGGCCGCCCATTCGCGAGGCGCCATTGTAAAAGTAATTATTGAGACCTCCTTGTTGACGGACGAAGAAAAAGTGATTGCCTGCCTGCTTTCTAAAGAAGCGGGTGCTGATTATGTCAAAACATCTACCGGTTTTGCTGGTGGAGGCGCAACGGTTCATGATGTCAGCCTGATGCGGCGGGTTGTTGGTCCCGCCATGGGTGTCAAGGCTTCTGGCGGTGTCAGGACATTTGAGGACGCTGAAAACATGGTCAAAGCCGGGGCGACCCGTATTGGCGCCAGCGCCGGGGTTAAGATCATCGCTGGTCCAGGATCGGATGGTGAGAAATCGGCAACTACCAATTCGGGAAGTGCAAAAAATTATTAAAAGGCAGAGAGTCGAGATGTTGATTGCAAAAGTAATTGGTACCACCGTAGCCACCATTAAAGATGAAAAACTGGTCGGCAGAAAACTGTTGATTGTCCGGCAGACTGATGAATTTGGTTCAGCGGTGGGAAAACCTTACGTGGCGGTTGACACTGTGGATGCCGGGATCGGCGATCTGGTGCTGACTTGCGCGGGATCTTCAGCTCGACAGACCGCGCAGACGAAAGACACACCGGTTGATGCCGTTATCATGTCGATCATTGATACCCTTGAAGTGGAAGGTCAGGTGACCTTCCAAAAATCGAGATAAGGATTGCCTAATTCGCGCAGTCGAAAGGAAGGACAAAATGGCAGGAGAGACCCCTTTGATAGCACTTGGAATGGTTGAAACGAAAGGTCTTGTGGCTGCGATTGAAGCAGCCGACGCAATGGTGAAGGCTGCCAATGTAACCTTGATTGGGTCGGAATATATTGGCGGCGGTTATGTCACCGTGATGGTCCGCGGTGACGTAGGCGCTGTAAAAGCCGCGACAGATGCTGGGGCGGCGGCTGCACAGCGTGTTGGTGAGATGGTTTCTGTGCATGTTATCCCGCGTCCGCACAGCGATGTGGAGATGATCCTGCCCCAATCTTTTAAAGGGAGTGTGGCGAAAAAATAATTCACCACTCGAATAAACTGAGTTCACGGGATCGGAATTTTGTCATTTAAATCAATGGGGTTTACGCGGGTTTCGCCGTGAGGAGTGTGAATGGGCAGAAAAATTTTGACGGTGAAAGATATTGAAAAGCTTTACGACAGCGGCGAGAAGGAATTAAAGCTCAGCAGAGATGTTGCCATAACTGACCTGGCGTTCGAGAGGGCGCGTGAATTAGGTCTGGCAGTGATCGGCGAACACGCAGATCTGGCGCCAAGCGCACCGGTGCGGCCTTATCTCTCACGGGGTACAAAACCAGCGAAGGCCCCCGATTTGTTCGGAGCCAAAAGTGCGGCGTCAATGACTGCCAGTGTTCCTCAGGTTATGGCCAACCAGGAGGAAACCTCCAGTGAGCTTCGAGCGCGAATCGTAAACGCAGTTCTCGAAAAATTTTCTGGAACCCTGGACAGAGAGCTGATTGAGCGCATCATCGATAGAGTGATGGCTGCCAGCGGAGTAAAGTAAAGCATGATTCTGGGCCTGGTAAAGGGCAGCGCTGTGTGCACGATCAAATATGCGGGTACAGAGGGACTGAAGCTCCTGGTTGTCCAGCAGGTGGATAAGCATTTGCATCCGTTAGGTGAGCTCCAGGTGGCGGCGGATGTTGTTCAGGCTGGACCTGGGGATTTGTGTGTCATGGTCAGAGCGCGCGAAGCCTCCCTGGCGTTACCAGACACCAAATTTGTCCCTATTGACCTGGCTCTGGTTGGCGTGGTGGATGAACTAGAGGTCCGTCCGGACGGTGAATATGAAATTTATATGGTCCGGGGCTGGAATCCATACAGCTAGGACTGGCCGATGATTCTTGGAAAAGTTGTTGGCACTGTTGTCACAACCATCAGCCATCCGCATTTTAAAAATCGTCGGTTGCTGGTAATCCAGCCGTTATGTCTGGAGGGTGATATCCCTGAGGGTGATTTTATTGCGCTGGATAACACGCAAGCCGGGATCGGTGACACCGTTCTGGTTAACCGCGAGGGCAGCGGCGCTCGCCAGGTTCTGGCAAACCCGGATGCCTGTGTTATATCGGTGGTGGTTGGCATCGTCGACTCGGTTTTCCTGGCAGAATGGTGATCGTCCTGTAGATTCCATCATTTTTAAAGTGATTAGTATGAAAATATTCGTATAGCCAATTAATTTTTAATGAAATTCTTCAGGTTTGGTCCAACATTAAAGTGATAGAATAATCACCTCCGGCGCGTGTGATTATCAACCCTGAAGGTCACTAAATTTCAAACTAAAGGTGCAATAATGGACGATTTAATTGTAGCCGACGGCATGGTAGTATCACTGGAATACTGGCTGACGGTGGATGAGGAACTGATCGATTCTTCTGGCGCGTCGCCGCTTCAATATCTGCAGGGCTTTCACAATATCATACCTGGCCTGGAGCGCGAATTGGCTGGTATGAGGATTGGTGAGGAGAAGGAGGTGCTGGTCGCGCCCCAGGATGCCTACGGGGAATTCAACCCGAATGGTTTTTTTGACCTGCCCAGGACACAATTTCCGCCCGACTTTCCGGTAGAGGTTGGCCATCCGCTGCGTGTCAGGACGGAAGATGGGCGGGTTCTTAACGCCCGGATCAGCAGCATCAAGGATGATGTCGTCCAGATTGATACAAATCATCCGCTGGCAGGTAAAGAGCTGTTCTTCAAGGTTAAAATTTCAGATTTACGAGCCGCAACGCAAAAAGAAATAGCAAATGGGCGACTTGGCGGTGGCTGCGCATCGTGTGACGTTCAGGGCAACTGTACGGGGGAGTGCTGAGGGGTTGGATATAAATCTTAACAGCCGGTTATTGCGTCGGCAGCACCGGGAAGTATTCTGCGCACTTGCGTTTGGGAGGACAAGTTGGAAAAGATTTACACCTGCTTCAATCAGATAGATTTTCGTTTAACCAACTGGATGGCCCGCTACGGAATTGGTATCCTTCGTGTCAGCCTTGGCATTGTATTTTTCTGGTTCGGTGTGCTTAAATTCTTTCCAGGCTTGAGCCCCGCCCAGGACCTGGCGACAAACACAATTGAAATCCTTACTTTTGGCTTGATCGCTCCACAGGTATCCATCATCCTGCTGGCAATTTGGGAATGCCTGATCGGTATCGGGTTAATATTTAACCTTTTTATGCGCGCCACGTTGTTCTTGTTATGGCTGCAAATGCTTGGAACAATCACGCCTGTTTTCTTCCTTCCCGAAGAAGTATTCACAAAGATTCCTTATGCTCCCACACTGGAGGGGCAGTACATCATAAAAAATTTGGTGCTCATTAGCGCGGGTCTGGTGATTGGCGCTACTGTTCGAGGTGGTCGGCTGATTCCGGAAGAAAAAGGAACAACGCCCCCGGTCGATAAATAAGAATAGCAGGAGTTTTTTTTTACCTGCTTCGAAACCTGTGGAATGTTCTGGCAGCGGTTAATAGGTGCCGCTGCAGTTATCCCTGCAGCGGATATACCATCGCGCGGTTGCGGCCTGCTTGTTTGGCCAGATACATGGCTTGATCCGCCCTCTGAAGGAGTGTATCCAGCGTCAATTCGGGCTCTTCACTGATCGCGGCAATGCCAATGCTGAGGGTGACCGGCAGCGCCAGCCCGGCGATTATTTCGCTGCGGTGGGCAAGGCAATTGCGCAAACGCTCCACAAGCTGCATCGCGCCATCGCGGTTCGTTTCTGGCAGCAGAATAACGAATTCGTCTCCACCGAAGCGTCCCAGAATATCCACCTTGCGCAGCACTTCCTGCATATAGGCGGCCACTGCGGATAATACCTTATCGCCAGTTTTATGCCCGAATGTATCATTGATGTGCTTAAATTGATCGATATCGATCATGACCGCCGTTAACGGCCGGCTGTAACGTCGCGCCTGAATGAATGCGCGGCGGGCTAGATCCAAAAAATGACGCCGATTTGCCAGGCCGGTCAACGGGTCCTGGGTGGCCAGGTGTTCAAGCGCTTTTTGCGCTTTTTTGCGTTCTTCGATTTCCTGCTGGAGCTGGACATTTCGCAACTGGTAAATTTCAGCATCTTTGCGCGCAGTTTCCACCTGATGGATGATCTCGATCGTTTTAAGACGGCGGTCTGATTCAGCATCGAATGCTGCCTGAATATAACTGTAATAGGATTCGAGGTTTTCTAAAGCCAAGCGGTATTCGCCTGACTTTTTATAAATCTCTGCCAGTACCCGGCAGCATTCTGCCTGTTCGCGGTGGGCTTTAATCTCGCGAGAGATTTCAAGTGCACGGTTGATATACTCGATAGCCCACGCGCTGCGTTCCTGCCGGTCGTGAAGGATGCCAATTTTCCGCAGGGCGCGCGCGAATTCAAGCTCCATTTTATTTTTTTCAGTAACCTCGGCGGTTAACTGCAGGATCTCCATGGCATGCTGGTAATCTCCGGCATCCAGGTAGGCTTCGCCGAGGGCATTCAGCGCTCGGGCTTCTCCTCTGCGGTGACCGTTTTTTTGGAAAATTTCAACGCTGCGCAGCCCGGATTGGATGGCGCGCTGGTGGTGACCAGTCGCACGGCAGGCACTGCATAAATTCAAATGGATGTCGGCTTCCAGGATTCCCAGAGCATTTTCCTTGGTCAATTCAAGCGCCTGTTCAAGATGAGCGAAGGATTTCGCCATGTCTCCGCGAAGCTGGTATAAACGACCTAAATGATTCAGCGCTTCCCCTTCCGTGCGCACCTCATTCAGGTTGCGGCTGAGAGAAAGCGCGCGCATCAGGTGTTGAAGCGCTTCGGGATAGATGCCCAATTCCATATAGCCCACTCCCAGGCCGAGGTGCGCCGGGATCGTTTCAGGCAGGTCGGAAGCCGGATTGTAGCAGGCGAGGGCTTGAAGAAAGGAAGGAATGGCTCGTTCTGGAACCTCAGCGGCGAGAGAACCACGCCCTGCCAGTGTCAGAGCCTGCGCGCGGAGTCGACGCTGTGAAAGACTGGCATGCTTATCATCACCGAGCTGCCGCACGACCTCAAGCGCCAGTATCAAAGCCTGTTGAGGGTTACTGTCCAGCCAGGATTCAACGGCCTTTAGCTGAGCCGCGGACTTCCTAAATGAGGTATGTGAGACACTTTCGAGAGGAACAGGCGTGGATCTTGTTTCAACCATGAGTAATATTCCCCACTCCAGTGGTGCAAGGTCTGTGCCGTTCTATTCGTGAAAGATCATCCCTTCTGGCGGTTTTTCATTTTTTCCAGCAGGTTCACTACCTGGGTCAGGCAACAATTGTAGCCAGGATACGCCGTCGTACCCTATTTATAATCGTCTTTGCGGTCTAATTTCACACCCTGGTTGGCAATAGAATTGTCTTCGACATATCTGCGCGGCATTTCCAGCGAAGACCATCCGCCTGCTTCCTGCAGACTGAATGGATCGGTTCCGGAACGAGCGGCGGTCGTCGCCCAATAATGCCGGCAATCATGGGGTGAGAGGCCAAAAATTCCAATTTGCCTGCCCAGTTGATTGACTCGAGCCGCAATGGCCCGTTCGGACATGCCGCGATCCGCGAGCTGTCCGTTTTTCTGGCTGCGCAGCAGTAAGGGTGATTTTGCGTTATTTTTGGCGGTGTAGGCCTTATAAGCATTGGCAGCTCGATAAGTATCTCGGCTGAGTCGATGAACCTGGTCTTTGCCTACTTTAGGCCGGAAGAACCTCAGCAAGCCGCCGGCCAGGTCCAGGTTATCCATTTTCAGCCTTGCAACTTCGCCGACGCGCAAACCATGGTCAAGGAGAAGGCAAAAAAGAAGGGCATCGCGGCACGACTGCGGCGAATCGAGAGGCTGCGATTTCAGCGCACTGGCCTGCTCCGGAGTTATCGGTATCGGTGTCTCTTTTTTAAGACCGACTCGCTTTATCGGCCGCTGGGTATCGATGCGCCGCATTTCTCGGCGGCTATAGCCCTGCACTGAGCGGATCAAAGCGTACTCCTCCGGAGGGATAACGCCAGCTTGGAAAGCCAGCCTGGCGTAGGTTTTCACGGTTGAGAGCCGTACATTGACTGTGGTCACTGCGTAACCTTCTTTTAATTGCCATTTACAAAAGGCTTCAACCAGACCCCAGCTAATGCCCTGCCAGGAAAACGGGTCGATATTCAATTCTCCAGCTTTTACCCCGACTGAATATAAAAATTCCGAAAACAATCCCAGGTCCGCATCCTGGCGGCGGACAGTTTCTGCAGCCCGCCGAGAGCGATAATCTGAGAAGCGGTGTCTGGCGGCGGCCTGGTTCGCAGCTTTACCGGCCTGCTCCATTGCAGTCGGAAGCAATCCTTGCTGCGGGCGTGGGATGGGTAACTTTGTGTCGGGCATAATCGTATTATACAGTGATACCCCAAGGGTATTTATTCCGCACCAGTAATTTTTATTCTTAATTGCGATGTTTGGTGATAAACAGATAACAAAAATTTAAAATAGCCTTCAATCTGCGCGGAAAAGGTTGGGTGAAAATCACAGCGCTGACTGGTGATTGACTGACGATCGCGGTTATTATCCATATCATTGGAAACACCCGCTTTCGAATGGGGAAGCATATATCAACCTAAAAAAAAGCCATAGCTCTCAGAACGCTGGAACCCAACCTCTGCTAAAATTACCGCATGTCTCCCATCCATGCTGTCTTGATTGGAGCCGGGCAGCGCGGGGCTGAAGCTTACGCTCCTTATGCCCTGGCTCACCCGGATGAGCTGGTATTCACGGCGGTGGCGGAACCAGTCGGTTCCAGACGCACACGCTTTGCTCTGGCGCATAAGCTTCCTGAAGATCGCTGTTTCGCATCCTGGGAAGAACTCCTTTCTCGCCCGCCGCTGGGTGAAGCGGCCATTATCGCAACCCAAGATTGGCTGCACGCTGAGCCGGCAATCGCGGCTATGAAGGCGGGGTACCATGTGCTGTTGGAAAAACCGATGGCAACCACGCCTGAAGAGTGTCACGCACTGGTTTCTACCAGTATCGAAACCGGCCGCCAGCTTCACATTTGCCACGTGCTGCGCTATACCAGGTACGCACGAAAAATGCGCGAGATTATTCAATCGGGTGAGCTTGGACAAATTGTGGATGTCCATCACCGCGAGAATGTCTCTTTTTGGCATATGGCGCACTCCTACGTGCGCGGGAATTGGCGCAACCGCCAGGCATCAAGCCCAATGATTCTGGCGAAGTGCTGTCATGACCTGGATATCCTGCCCTGGGTGATGGGGGACCATCCTGTCAGGCTGCAAAGTCAGGGAAATCTGCTGCATTTCCGCCCGGAGAATGCCCCCGCCGGCGCTCCTCCTCGTTGTACAGATGGATGCCCGGTATCCGATCAATGCCCTTATTACGCCCCTTGGATTTACCTGAAGCTGGCACCGTTCTGGCAGTCCTACGCCCGTACCAGCACGCGGGCTTTCGAGCGCTGGCTGACAAACGCGCAGGTAAACCATCCGGGTTTCGTCCGCATGTTTGCCAGGGTAATAAAACCACTCCGGCAGGTAGCGGATTACCGCGGATGGCCCCTGACCGTGTTGGCGGAAGAGCCCAGTCCAGAAAACATCCTGCAGGCATTAAGAAATGGTCCCTACGGGCGTTGTGTGTATCACTGCGATAATGATGTGGTAGATCACCAGGTTGTTTCGATGGAATTTTCTCGGGGGGCAACGGTGACCCTGAGCATGCACGGCCACTCACATTACGAACACCGCTCCACACGAATCGAGGGCTCGCGCGGCCGTCTTTTGGGCGAGCTGGGCAACGGCGGAGCCTGGCTGCGAGTGGAGCATCACCGTCGTGGCGCCGGTAAAACGATCGATACCAGCCCGGCCCCGCACGAAGGGCATGGCGGCGGGGACACACAATTGATGGCGGATTTTATTTCCAGTGTACGTCAAAATCGCAACAGCAATGAATTGATAAGGGCGGCTAAAGAGGCGCTAGCGAGTCATCTTTTGGCTTTTTGTGCAGAAAATGCGCGCATTGATGGGAAAACTCATGATGTGGCTTCCTTTTATGCCGATATCCGTTAGGTAGGAGTAATAGCGATGAGCGAACTCCTGGTGACAAATGCTATTGTAATTCCCATGAACGCCAAGGATGAGATCATTCCTGATGGCGCGCTGGCTATACGGGATCGCTGGATTGTGGCGCTGGGAAAAACGCGAGACCTGGAAGCGCAATTTCCACTGGCTGAACGAATCAACGCGGATGGTATGGTTGTAATGCCGGGATTGGTCAATACCCATACGCATTTATCCATGACCATGACCCGCTCCATTGCGGATGATGTTCCCGCCGTCAACTGGCTTCCCGTCATTTGGGCGGTTGAAAAACATTTGAAACCTGAGACGGTGTACGCGGGCGCGTTGCTGGGCATTGCCGAAATGATTTTGAGTGGGACCACCACCTTCAACGATCATTATTTTCACATGGAACAGGTCGCAAGGGCGGTAGCTGAAACTGGTATTAGAGCCGAACTGGCTGAAGGAATTCTGGAAAACCGCGACCGAAAAAAGGGGCTTGCCGGCCTGGAAAAGGGTAAGGCTTTCGCGGCAGAATGGCACGGAAAAGCTGAAGGCCGCATCCGGACGCGCATTGGACCACATGCGCTATATACCTGCTCCACAGACCTGGTGGTCAAAGCCCGCCAGGCAGCGGATGAATTGGGTGTGGGCATGCATATGCATGTAGCCGAATCAGCCCTTGAAATGAAAATGGTCGGGAAAAAGGCAGCCGGAGCGACATCCGTCCAGCACCTGGATGCTTTGGGGGTATTGCGGGAGGATTTTTGTTTGGCGCACGGACTTACGATTGATGAGCAGGACATGGAAATCCTGGCCGGGCAAAAGACAGGTATCGCCCACTGTCCCCAGGCTTACGCCAAGGTTGGCGGCTGGCCATTCCCTGCCATCGACGGCTGGGTAAAAGCGGGAATTACCGTTGGGTTGGGCACGGACGGCGTCGCGAGTAACAATAATTTAGACATGTTCGACGAAATGCGTTTCGCTGCCCTGGTGCGGAAACTTGCCGCCCGGGATGGGAGCATCCTGCCCGCCAGACAAATAATGCGCATAGCCACAATAGATGGCGCTCGAGTCCTTGGTTTGGCTGATCAAATCGGTTCTCTTGAAACTGGCAAGAAGGCAGATGTGATAATGATCAGGCTGCGTTCACCGCATTTATATCCGCTGCACAATCTGCCAGGTCATCTGGTTTATTCCGCCAGCGGGGCAGATGTAGATACGGTCATTGTTGATGGAAAGATTTTACTCCGTGGGCGAAAATTTCTATCCATCGACCTGGATGAGATCCTGGAGCGCGGGCAACGCGAATTTGAGAGTCTATTGAGACGAGCCGGCTGGAGCGCCACGCTGGAAGAGCCAAAAGTTAGCCTGGCGGCCGCTTTGAAATTAAAAGTCACTCAGCAGTCCCTTAAAATGATCCAGATTCTGGCCGGCGTGCGCGAACCGGACGCAGATGAAACCTTTTGACTGCAGCAGGTTGAAATTCAGGGTTGAGGGTTCAGGCGCGCGAGAACAAATTCCCCAAAACGGGTGGGTTGTGAATATCCCCGAGAAAACATTTGGGGAAGCCACTCGTCGTCATACCAGCATGCGATCCACCCAATATCCAGGGAATCCAGGTAAGATAACAAGGGGTCGCCGTACTTTTCTGCGTCGCCTGCCAGGTAAGGTGCCTGCTCCTGGCGGTTTTCGTCCATGAACCCCCATTCAGTGATGATAACCGGATATTTCTTCGCCACCTCTCCGAAATATCGCGGCCACAAGGATTTAATATGGGCGGGATAAATATGAGCCGCGTAAATGAGGTTCGAATCCTCTACAGGGGTTTCCAATACCCAGGATAAATCGCGGGCGTATTCAATGCCGCCCACGATAACGGGCTGCCTGGCGCCTTGCGCACGGATGACGTTGATAATATTCTCTGCCTGTGCGTGCCATTCGCTGCTGCTGATGGATTGCGGCTCATTAAATATCTCAAAAAGAACATTGGGCGTATCTTTGAAGTACGTGGCTGTTTGAGACCAGAAATCCAACGTCATCTGATAGCTGTGGCTATAGAGTTCGGGCATTAATGGGGCAAATCCAGTTTTTACGTTTCCAATTGAGTGCCAATCGATAATCACATAGAGGTCGGCTTCACCAGCCCAGGCTACCGCTTTGTCAAGATAGCGCCATAAATACTGCGGATCTTTTTGCCAGTATTCCGGGTGAACCGGGATGCGCACGACATTCGCACCCTGTGCGCGGATTGCGCGGAATAATTTACGATTGAATAAATTTCGCCCGTGCAGCACATATGGATCCGAAGGCATCACGCCGACCAGCCGAACAGCAGTCCCATCCGGTGTGGTCAGAGAGGGTCCCTCAGTCGATATCCAGGCAGGAAAATCTTCTATTTGGGGATGGATGAAGGCATTCTTTTGTTCCACAGGCAGGCGAATCCTGCCCTGCGGGGACAAAATGATAATCGCGATCAGGGATGAGACCAACAGCAAGATCACACCCAGGGCAACTAGAAAAACGCGGAAAACCAATTTCATCCAACACCTCAAAATTAAAATATTGCTTAACTTATTATTGCACGGATGATCTATTCTTTAAAACCAAAAATGGACAGGCGGTTACCTGTCCATTGGTAGAGGATTTAAGGATGATCAGCTGGTTTGTTCGACCAGATAATTTTGTATACCCATCTGGTCGATCTGATCGAGTTGCGCTTCAAGCCAGTCGAGGTGGTCTTCTTCGTCAGCCAGGATCCCTTCCAGTAAAGCGCGCGTGCCGTTGTCGCCTTTATCAACACATAAACGGATAGCAGCGTTATAGGCGCTTACAGCCTCCTGTTCGGCAGCGCGATCGTTTTTGTGCTGATCGCTGACGGATGCCCCAATTTGGATGGCGTTCAACTGGTTGACGATGGGCATACCCTCTAAAAAAATCAACCTTGCGATCAAGGCTTCAGCGTGTTTCATCTCTTTGATAGCGCGCTTTTCGGCGGCTTCGTGCAATTTTTCGTACCCCCAGTTGGCACACATCTCTGAATGGACCATGTACTGGTTGATGGCGGTCAATTCGTCCGCCAACAGTTGATTCAGAACGGATATGACTTCAGGACTGCCTTTCATATTCCCTCCCAAGAAGTGAAATCGAGGTGTTCTCCAGAACGTTCACAGTTCGCATAATGAGTTTATTATGAATTGCTTTTGTCGTCAATTTGAATTCAATTCTCAATGACCATTTCGTCTTCCGACCATATGCCCGATTTGGTTTTCTTTGCCAGGCGTTCGGCGTAATTAAGTACATCCTTGCAGGCAGAATCGGGCGGATAATCCCGCGCGCGGGCCATGCCGCTGCGCACCAGTTCGTAATTCACAAAAATGTCATCGGTGTAAACATAACGCAGCAGGCGGTTGAAACGGTCAGTTTCGGAAGTATCGCGATAAAGAAAAACCCGCTGACCTTCGACAAGGGTTGTGTTGTAACTGGTGGACTTCTCCGCCAAGGATTTTTCGGCGGGGTTGAATTCAGGAGCATCGATACCGATGTACCGCAAGTTATATTCGCGTCTATCCAGCATAACAACGATTGTATCGCCGTCAACAATCCTGATCACGACCGCTGTCTCGGGCATCTGGTTCGCTGGAATGCAATCGGCCAACTCCGGGATGGTTGTGGGGATAATATCATTTAATGGGGTTTGCTTTGTGCATCCCATTAGCAGCGCAGTCAAGAATAATAAGAATAATTTCACTATCCTGGGCTTGTTCATCATGATATGAAATTAATTCTAGCACGACCTTTTAAAATACCTCAGGATAAAGCTGGTTTGGTTAAAAATATATTATTTCATATATTGATTTTGTCAAAATAGGTTGTATTATAAGAAATGAAATAACAGAATTGATCTACCTTAGGGGTAAGAACAGGGGGCTCTTTATTTTTTACAGAATTAATTCTGTTATATTGGCCAGTTTTGTATCTCACCAACTGAATAACACTGGAGGGAAAATCATGGATGCGAAGCATTTGTCTGGACACAAGATACTGGTGGTAGCGATCATTTTCTTGTTTCTGATTGCTCCCGCGGCAGCTGTCATTGCGCAGGAATGGTTAAGCAGCGCTGATCCCGAGTATGTTCCGCCTGTCGATGTTCAGGGCGATCAAATCATCGGTGACGATCCCGATGAGGATGGGTATCAAGGACCGGTTCTTCAGGGTGAGCCGGTGGGAGAACCCAGTGGTGATGGCGTGGAACCAGAGTGGGAATTTTCCCCGCAGGATGACGAACCGCAGCCGGACGAGGATGCCTATTATGAAGGTGTGACGATCGATAACCAGACCAATGGTTATTCTAGTGAATTTTCTTACATTTTTGTCCCTGGATCGGTTTTGAAACCACGAGACAGCACTGCCCGCTGGACTTCATCGGCGGATGGAGGTTGTATCTACAGCTCGGACCCATGGATAGTTTATAACGTGGATATCCAAATACCCGAGGATGCAAGGATCGACTATTTACGGATATATTATTATGACACCTCATCTAATAATGCATCGGCTTGGGTTACAACTTATAATGGCGCCGGCGGATTATCCGATCTAATTTCTGTTACATCCAGCGGTAATACTGGTTATGGATATGTTGTCTCTGAATATTTGGGGCATGTTGTCGATAATGCATCAAATCCGTATGTATTAAATTGGCGACCCAATCAATCGGGTAATTCAATGAGGCTATGTGGGTTAAGGGTTGCCTACCGATTGTGGATTCCTTAAATCAATCCGCGTTCTGATAAGTCGAAGAATGGGAGAAATATCATGTACCTTTTTCCTCGTTTTCGTGTGTTAGGAGCAGTCGGATTGGTACTTCTGTTCCTGATCGGTATTAATTCATACGTTTCGCAGGCAGGGTATGCTGGTTTTTCAGATCGTAATAACGTACCTGTTTTTGGCCACAACATCGAGGGGTCATCCCTTTTTCAAGAAAATTCTACACAGGGTTGGTCCGCTGATGGCAGTGGTGGATGTTTGATTAGCTCCTTTCCTTCAGTGGTCTATAATGTAGACATCCAGCTTCCTCAAGGGGCGAGGATCGATTACCTCCGTATTTATTATTATGATTCAAGCCCAACAAATGCAAACGGGTGGGTCACAACTTATGATGGGGCTGGCCATTACACCGATATTGCTTTTGTTACCTCAGCCAATGCTGCAGGATACGGAACCAATTTGAGTAGTGGTCCAATAGGCCATACTGTGGATAATCACAATAATGCTTATGTTTTAAATTGGCGACCTAACAGCATTGGGTCAAGCCAGATGTTATGCGGATTTCGAGTAGCCTATTATCCGGTTGGTGAAACGACTTTTTATCGGTATTTGTTTGTCGCCGGATCAGCTCTCAGACCACGCAGCCATATTTCGAGTGTATTTCTACCCATGATCACACGATGAAATAAACCAAAGCGGACACGTAAACAAGCCTGGGTGTCCGGGCCAGGCTTGTTTACTGAAGGAGGGGAAATCTGATCAACGCGTTTTGCGCTGTTGTCTGCGATATCGATTATTTTGTCAATCAGGCAGGTCGCCTGTGGTAAAGACCAGGCTCAATCCGCAGCCGACGCCCGCGATTGTTAGGTAAAGCAACTGACCCGTCAGAAAGTAGAAACCCGCTCCCACAACAGCCCCAATTCCCATACCCAGCAGCATGCGCAGGACGGCATGCCCTTTTTCTTTACTTTTCTCCACCAAGGAGGTCAGTGAATCTGAACACCTTGTGGGCTCAACCGCGGTTGTCGGTGAAACCTCTTCAAGCGAATTTGAGATGGAAGAGAGCAGTTCCATAAGCAGCCAAAAGGATACCACCGGCCGGTTTGTTAAGCACCCTGCGTGAGAGCAGGATGGGGTAGAACTTTCGGGGGGAAAATGCCCTGTCCATTAGCACAGGTGGGGTTTACCGGATGGTTTGGAGGATGTTGGAAACATCTTGTATAATTCGGTCTTATTGAATCACGAGGTCAGGCATGAATCATCACAGGTTAACCCCTTTCCGAAGCGAATTGTATGAAATCATTTTTGGGCACGAGACCCTCAAAGGGAAGATTTTTGATGTGGTGCTGATCGCCTCGATATTGGTTTCTGTCGGGGCTGTCATGCTCGACAGCGTTTCCAGTATTTCTCAAAAATATGGGGCTTTGTTGTTCGGCCTGGAATGGTTTTTTACCGGGTTGTTCACGCTCGAATACCTGCTGCGCCTGTACAGTTCACCAAAGCCGAAGGGCTACGCATTGAGTTTCTTTGGAATTATCGACCTGCTGGCGATCATCCCGACCTACTTAAGTATCTTCGTCCCGGGCGGCAGGTTTCTGATTATCGTGAGAGTGCTGCGCGTACTGCGAATATTCCGCATCTTAAAAATGGTGCAGTTCATCGATGAAGCCCACCTGCTGCGAAGGGCTATCCGCGCCAGCTGGCATAAGATTATTGTGTTTCTGCTGACTGTCCTGTGCCTTGTCCTGATTGTCGGATCGATCATGTACCTGGTGGAAGGACCCGAGGCGGGGTTCACGAGCATCCCTAAAAGCCTGTATTGGGCGATCGTGACGGTAACAACCGTTGGTTACGGGGATATCGCCCCCGTGACCCCCTTTGGGCAGGCGCTGGCCGCGCTCCTGATGATAACTGGTTATGGGATCATCGCGGTGCCCACAGGGATCGTAACGATCGAATTGGGTAGAGAATCGCTTGCGATCAGGGGTAGGGAATGCCCGAACTGCGATACCAGCGGACATGACCGAGACGCTCATTTCTGTAAATACTGCGGCGCTGAGCTTGAAACCAATGGAACTCGGCACGATTCCAGATACCACGGGGAGCAGTAAGAATTTTTTAAGAATTTTTGAAGGAGATAATAATAGATTCATAGAAAGTTATCAATGTTTAATGGCTGCCAAAGTGCTATATTTTATTTACAGGTTGGCAGCAATTAGCTACTGGTTGTAGGGTGGAGTATTGCTTTATTGCTGTGTCGATCAACCCCCACCTTGATAAGACCATTAGTAAGCTGGCTGATCTACATCACCGAAAGGGCGTAGACCTTCCCGCATCGGTAACGCCCAACATCGCGAACACCTTTTACCACTTACTGATAAATCTCGGGTAAGAACAACTCCGTTTTATTTAGTGGACAAATCCATATCAAAGAACGCCGCTTCTCGCAAATCACAATCCGAGAAGTATTGTTCAACGCGCCTGGTTAGCTAAGAACTGGCATGTTAAGGCTCGAATCTTTTTCATGTACCAGGCTGACAAAAATCGATTTATTTTCATGTCGAAATGGCGGAGCATGGATTAAGCCTGATGCCTACTTCTCTGCAAGCAAAAGAAAATATCTCATCCGTTGGTTTCCAAGGAATCCATATCCATATTGAACCTGTCTCAAATAAAACCCTGGTTGATTTATCTGAACTTTGGCAATACCGCGAATTGCTATATTTTTTAACATGGCGGGATGTAAAAGTTCGTTACAAACAGACATTGTTGGGAGCGGCCTGGGCGATTTTACAACCATTTCTATCAATGGTAGTTTTTTCTCTTTTTTTTGGCCGCTTGGCAAAAATTGGCTCTGATGGTTTACCATACCCGATATTTAACTATGCTGCTTTACTTCCCTGGACCTATTTTTCGGGTGCTTTGAGTAATGCCTCGGGCAGTTTGGTTGGCAGTGCGCATATGATTACAAAAATTTACTTTCCTCGGCTGATACTACCCCTTTCGGCCGTCATCTCCGGTCTTGTTGATTTTTGTTTTGCCTTCATTGTATTGATCGCGATGATGCTTTTTTACCAGATCCAGCCTACCGTATATGTAATATTTCTGCCGCTTTTCCTTCTGCTTGCGATGATCACCGCTTTCGGTGTGGGTTTGTGGTTCTCAGCAATAAACGTCCGCTACCGTGATGTGAGATATATCGTGCCATTCATTATTCAAATTTGGTTGTTTGCCACCCCGGTTGTTTATCCGAGCTCATTGCTGGAAGAGCCTTGGAGAACCTTGTACGGATTGAATCCAATGGTGGGGGTTGTGGAAGGTTTCAGGTGGGCTTTGCTGAATGGTAATGCACCTGGTCCTATGTTGTGGTTATCCATTATTGTCTCGTTAGGAATATTTATTAGCGGGTTGCTGTATTTTAGAAAAATGGAAACCACTTTCGCGGATGAGGTCTAAAGGTTAATTTCCCGTGCAGTACGCAATTAAAGTCGACAACCTTTCCAAAAAATACAGAATCGAACAAGGCGCAAAACCCCAATACAGGACCTTGCGTGATACACTAGGTGCATTGGTCAAGCGTCCTTTTACGAGAAATAAATCCAATACCCAATTCCAGGCGAGGAGCGAACGCATCGACCGCAGCGGAAGAATACTGTGGGCATTGCGAGAGGTCAGCTTTAATGTGCACCCAGGCGAAATTGTGGGTGTAATTGGGGCAAATGGAGCAGGAAAAAGCACATTGTTGAAGCTGCTGACCAGAATTACTTATCCCACCAGCGGGATGATAGACCTTTATGGGCGTGTAGGCAGCCTTCTGGAAGTCGGTACAGGTTTTCATAAAGAACTTACTGGAAGAGAAAATGTTTTCCTGAATGGTGCGATCCTGGGAATGCGAAAAGCAGAAATTGAAAAAAAGTTTGATGAGATTGTGGCGTTTTCTGAGATGGAACAGTTCATTGACACGCCGGTTAAGTTTTATTCCAGCGGCATGGGAGTGAGGCTGGCGTTTGCTGTGGCTGCACATCTTGAGCCTGAAATCCTGTTGGTGGATGAAGTGCTGGCGGTAGGCGATGCTGTTTTTCAAAAAAGGTGCCTGAACAAAATGGAAGATGTCGGTAAAGAGGGGCGCACAGTTATCTTTGTATCTCACCATATGCCGTCGATTACCCGTTTATGTCAAAGAGTCCTTCTGTTAGAAGAAGGAAGAATATCAATGGACGGAACTCCTTTTGAAGTGGTTGGGCGATACATGACCAAAGCGCTTGGAACCAGGGCCGAAAAAAGGTGGTCAATCACTTCTGAAGCCCCTGGGGATGATAATGTGCGCCTGCGATCTGTAAGGATTATTGACCGGCAGGGGGTGGTGCGTGACGCATTCGATATACGCGAATCAATTGGCGTAGAAATTGAATTTGATGTCCTTATTGGCGGGCAAACCCTGGCTCCAGGATTCACTGTTCACAACGAAGAAGGATTATGGCTTTTCGCCAGTTTGGACACTGAACCATACTGGCGGTATCGTCCAAGACCACGCGGGCGTTACATCAGTGTTGGGTGGATCCCTGGAAACCTGTTATCCGAAGGCACAATGTTTATCGGTCCATCAATCCGCTCAAACATTGAAGATATCGAGCATGTTTATGAACGTGAGGCTGTGGCATTTCAAGTAGCTGAAACCCCAGGGCACCAGCCAAGTGCAAGGATGGATTATGCCCACCACTTTCCTGGCGTGGTCCGTCCATGGCTTGAATGGGAAACACGTTTATCACCGGAAATGGTGCAACCTTGATTTCTGAGACAGGTTCCATCGCGATTAGCATTGGACTTCCGGTTTACAACGGTGAAAAATATATCCGTGATGCGATAGAAAGCATTCTCGCGCAAACCTTCACAAGGTATGAGTTAATAATTTGCGATAACGCCTCCACTGATTCTACAAAAGACATTTGTCTGGATTATGCTCAACGTTTCCCTCAAATTAGCTACTACCGCAACCTGGAGAATTATGGAGCTGCATTTAATTACAACCGGACATTCAATCTTTCGAGAGGGGAATTTTTTAAGTGGGCGGCTGCCGATGATTGTATTGCGCCAGAGTTTTTACAGGCCTGTTTGAATATGATGGTCGCTGACAGCAGCATCGTATTATGTTACCCACAAACCAGGATCATCGATGAAAAAGGGAAGGTGATTGGCGATTACAGGGATTTGATGGAGCTCACGTCCACTGATGCACTCCAACGCTACCGGGAATTTCATGCGCGATTTCGTGTACGTGACAAATGCAACGCAATTTTTGGGTTGATCCGATCTTCTGCACTGCGATCAACACGATTAGTGGATCGATTTGTATCCTCTGACGTTATTTTGTTAGCAGAGCTAGCCTTACTCGGAAAATTCGTGGAAGTCAACCAGCCGTTATTCTTCCGCCGTTATCACGATGAAATGAGTATACGAGCGTATAAACCAGCAGACCGAGCCGTATGGTTTGATACTCGTGCTGTTCATAAAAATTACCCCGCAGTCAACTGGAAATTGGCCAAGGAATTTTATATATCTGTCAGAAGGATTAAACTCAAACCGGCTCAAAAGGCAGGCTGTGTACTCGAGATTCTGCGCTGGATGTTTTGGAGGAGAAAATTGTTGGTTATTGAGTTTCGTGGGTGGTGCAATCACAAACAAAAACGAATGCCTTTGCGTGTGCGGAAATGTATGCGCTTTATTTTTCGCTGGGTCCATCGCGTAAGAAAAAGTCCTTCTGCCAATGAGGAGACCGTATGAAGGTTGTAATTCTGGCCGGCGGGTTGGGTTCACGTATTGGCGATGAAAATGAACTAAAACCTAAACCTATGATTGAAATAGGCGGCCGTCCGATACTTTGGCATATTATGAAATTATTTTCCACACAGGGATTCAACCAATTCATCATCGCATTGGGGATCAAAGGAGAAATCGTAAAAAGGTATCTTGTTGATTATGCTGCCCTACACTCAAACCTGACTGTAGATCTTAAAACCGGTAAAGTAACTTTATTAGATGAGCCGGATCAAGATTGGATGGTTGAACTAATCGATACCGGATTAAAAACTCAAACAGGTGGAAGAATCAAGCGGCTGGCAGAGCACATCAACAACCAAACTTTTATTCTGACCTGGGGAGACAGCCTCTCTGATATCGATCTACGCCGTTTGGTTGAATTTCATCAATCGCATGGGAAGCTGGCAACGGTTACAGCGGTGAGGCCGACGGCGCGATATGGAACAATGGTCTTTGAGGGGGAGCAGGTGGTAGAGTTCAGTTCCAGACCTCAATTGAATGAGGGCTGGATGAATGGCGGGTATTTTGTTCTAAATCCAGGCGTTTTTAATTATATCGATGGGGATGATACTGTCTGGGAACATGATCCTTTGGAGCGTCTGGCAAAAGATGGTCAGTTGATGGCTTATAAACATGATTCATTTTGGTTTTGCCTGGATACGGCCAGAGAAAGATATATCCTCGAAAATCTATGGCAGTTGAATCAGGCACCCTGGAAAGTATGGGAGGAGAGTTAATGCGCATATTGATTACGGGTCACCTTGGTTATATTGGGACGGTATTGGCACCATATATCATGGCTGCCGGCCATGAAGTGGTTGGCCTGGATTCGGACCTGTACCAGGGGTGTGATTTTTTAGGAAAATTACCTGATGTATCGCAGATTCGCATGGATATCCGCGATATCCGCAAGGAAGATCTGTCTGGTTTTGATGCCGTTATGCATCTGGCAGCCTTATCCAATGACCCGCTGGGTAATCTTAATCCGGCGCTTACGTATGAAATAAACCATGCTGCGTCGGTCAGGTTGGCGAGCCTAGCAAAAGAGGCGGGAGTAAAGAGGTTTATATTTTCGTCCTCCTGCAGTAACTACGGTGCGGGTGGAGATGATTTCCTGGATGAAAAATCACCTTTCAATCCCGTTACACCATACGGTGAATCAAAGGTACTTGTTGAACGGGATGTTGCCAGTCTGGCTGATGATAACTTCAGCCCTGTATTCCTTCGAAACGCAACAGCATATGGAATTTCACCACGCATCCGATTTGATTTGGTCCTCAACAATCTGGTAGCCTGGGCGGTATCGACTGGAAAAATTTACTTGAAAAGCGATGGAACTCCTTGGAGGCCGATCATACATATTGAGGATATTGCACTGGCATTTCTCGCCGCGGTGGAGTCTCCTAGGGAAAACATCCATAATCAAGCGTTTAATGTTGGCCAAACTTGTGAAAATTACCGAATACGAGAGTTGGCCGAAATCGTTGCGGAGGTTGTTCCGGGTTGCGAAGTATCCTTTGCCCCGGGTGCTGGTCCTGATAAACGTAATTACCGCGTTGATTGCAGCAAAATTGTGGATCAATTACCACTTTTCAAACCAAAATGGCGTGCAAAACAAGGCGCAATCCAATTAAGGGATGCTTTCCAGCAAGCCGAAATATCGCCAGAAGACTTTGAGGGACCAAGGTTTAAACGTATTGCTCGGATTCAAAGCTTAATTGAAAGCGGAACTCTGGACGAAAACCTTCGCTGGAAAGAGCCCGTTAAAAACCATTGAAAAGCACGCTGAGACAGGTATTTATTTTTTTTATTGCACTGATTGCCGCTGTTTTGCTAGCCGGCTCAACAATCAGCGGCGATGCAGCCGCACAACTGCCAGAAATTGACTCTATTACAAATGAAGTTCAAGCGGAACCAATCATTTCGGTGTGGTACGGAGATAATCAAATTTTTGGCGTTCCGGGGCTTCCACAACGACAAATAAATATATTGGGTAATGTGAGAAACACAACGACGCTGACTTACCAATTAAATGGGGGAGAGGTCAAATCGCTTTCAATTGGTAGCGATGCGCGCCGATTGTACAATCCTGGGGATTTCGTCATCGATTTGATGGACTCCGAACTTTTAAACGGAAGTAATACTTTACTTATTACCGCTTATGGGTCCAACACGGTAACACATGAGGTTAATTTTACTTACACTCGAAACCAAATTTGGCCTGAAATTGTCGACATAAATTGGAATACTGGCTCCATACAAACATTAGCTCAAATTGTGGATGGTAAATGGGAGCTGACTCCGGAGGGGATTCGAACCACCGAGATCGGATATGATCGTCTGATTGCTATCGGGGACATGGGGTGGCGAGATTATGAGGTCGTTGCTAACTTAACCATCCATTCGAAAGATGATGCAGGTTTCGAGGACCCGAGTTACGGGCCTGCTGTGGGCGTTTTGATGCGGTGGACAGGTCACACTGATAAACCGGTTATCTGTGAGCAGCCGAAATGTGGCTGGCAGCCATTTGGGACGATTGCCTGGTACCGCTGGTTAGATCCCGAGCAACCTGACAAGGGCCAGCTTTACTTGTATATGAACTCTTCCGCCAGCCAGTACGCTTCTCCTTCGAAACAACTCTCTTTTGGGACGCCATATATTTTTAAAGTCAGAGTAGAAACCCTGGTCAATGGTCAATCAATATATAAATTTAAGGTTTGGCAGCAGGGAGACGATGAGCCCGATTCATGGGATGTATTTGCTTATGACCGGGGCAATGAGTATGCAACCGGAGACCCGTCTGCTGGTTCCATACTGCTGCTGGCTCACCACGTGGATGTGACCTTTGGTGATGTATCTGTATCGCCTTTAGGTAATCCACTGGTTTTGATGGGGACATCGGATGATTTCAATGCCTGTGAAATATCAACCGGTGTATGGGAGTGGGTCGATCCAACCGGAACCGCGAGTTACGCCGTAAATAATCCTTATGGTGGCAACGCACAGGCGTCAATAACCATACCCATCGGTGAGGTTCAATCTATTAATCCTCCGATAAATAACGCGCCGCGCCTTGTCCAAACAGTTGGAGATGGTAACTTTCAAATCGAGGTGAAATTCGACACTCCCCTGAACGGTAACTCAGTAAATTTCAAACCGGTTCAAGGGATATTGCTTGAAAGTATGGATGGTAACCGCTGGATGCGAACGGAGTTGTTCTCACAAGGGGGAGGCATAAAACTGCGTGTATTCACCCATGAACGAAGCGGCCTTTCCACCTGGGTAAATACCCTGTGGCTGGATGAATCCGTCGCATCAGATGGAATCACGCCAGTCTACCTGAAGGTGCAAAGATATGGGAGCAGGTACCTAATTTCATATAAAGTGCAGGACAACGCCTGGATAGACCGGATAAATATTCCGCTGCATATGCTGGCAGGGAAAGCAGGAATTTACGCAGGGAATTCCGCCATTACGCCATCCCCGAGCAGCCACACTTTTGTTGTCGATTATGTTCAATTAAATTCGCAGCCTTTTTTCCAGCCTGATGAGGTTAAAAATGACCTCACCGTCAATGTTTCTGGGCGGGGAACTGTGGACGTTCAACCTGAGCAGGATAGTTACAGCTGCGGGCAAACCGTTTTGTTGACCGCTAATCCTCAAGAAAGGTGGGAGTTTACTGGCTGGGAAGGGGATATTTCTGGGAACGAATCTGTTTCGCAGGTATTCATGGATAAACCAAAATTTATCAATGCATCATTTATTCAAAAGGAATTCGTGGTCAATGTAAGCACATTAGGGATGGGGGAGGTGCATCTGAGACCTAATAAAGAAACGTTCATCTCCGGTGAAGAAGTGACTATTGAAGCTGTACCACATTCCGGTTGGTATTTTTATGGCTGGGGTGGAAATGTCGTGGGTGAAGAAAACCCAGTGTCTATCTCCATTGAATCCGATGTCACAATTGTCGCAATTTTCGAAACCCGGAACCGAGTGTATCTTCCGTTCGTTATTCGCTAGGGAATGACTCTGGCAAGGATCCTTGCAGCAAAATCTGGTGAAAATTCATTTCGTTAAATTGGGGAGGAAATAATGGACATTCGACTGTCTCGTATCGGAATAATCCTTCTGATGGTTATCCTGGTGTTGGGATCGCCGGGCTTGTTTGGCCCGGATGTGGTCGCGCATTCGACAACCCAGGAAGAGGAACCAGAACCGCCGCCTACGCCTGTTATCAATGTTTGGTATGGGAATACGCAAAGTTTTGGAAGTTTTGGCAATCCACAACCGCAGGTCACGATTCTTGGTGATGTAGATAACGCCACATCTCTGGAATACACACTCAATGGCAGCGCGCCGATGCCACTAACCATTGGACCGGACGGGCGGAGATTGCAGGACGAAGGCGATTTTGTAATTGAATTGTTTGATGTCGACCTTCTAGCATCGAACAGCGTTGTGATCACCGCCAAGAACGATAACGGCGAAGCCATTGCAACGGCCACAAGGAATTTGACCATCAACTATCGCCGCGACGTGCGCACGGCACTGCCTTTTTCTATTTCAACCTGGCCGGCAACGAGCAGTTTGTATACCGTAGCGCAAGTTTTAGACGGCTATTGGTATAAACCATCGACCGGAACAAAAATTGTAATAGAAGATCCAGGTTATGACCGGCTGCTCGCAATTGGGGATATGAGCTGGCAGGATTATGAAGTTCTCTCGGAAATCACCGTCTTATCAAAAGATGAGCTTCATTGTACAGGAGATGAACTGAATGATTGCGGGCCGAACAGCGGTTCTCCGGGAGTAGGATTGGTCCTGCGGTGGCAGGGTCATTCCGATACACCGATTTCAGGGCAACAACCTAAAAGCGGTTGGCTGCCATTGGGGGCGATTGGCTGGTTCAGGTGGAGCGATGACCCGAATTATAATTCCGTGCGCATTTACCACGATGACCAAACATCCGAGTACGGACCAAGTTCTAATCTGGTTCTGGGTGTGCCGTACATGTTCCGCTTTCGTGTGGTCACCCAGGATGATGGGCGGCCCCTGTACAGCCTGAAGGTGTGGGCTAAATCCGCGCTAGAGCCGGATGATTGGACGGTAGAATCTTATGGTCGATTAACGGACCCGAAAAGCGGTTCGGTGGTTCTATTCGCCCACCATGTAAGGGCCGAATTTGGTCCCATCAGTGTTACGCCTTTAGGCGAGCAGCCGCAAGCCACCATAGTGTCACAGGATTTTAATACCTGTAGCATCGATAACAATGTGTGGGAGTTCTATACACCTGTAAATCAGGGCCTGGCCACAGCGTCAATAACTGGTGCTTTTAGCGGAAATGCCAGGTTAAATATCTCTATCCCTGGCGGGTTGCCGTCAGACAACCATCCCGAAAAGAATAATAACAAAGCCGCCCGCTTGCGCCAGTCGGTGAACAACGGCAACTTCCAGGTGGAGGCAAAATTTGATTCGGCTGTAAATTCTCAATACCAGATGCAAGGAATTATGGTTGAAGAGAGTGACCCGAGTAATTTTATTCGCTTCGAGTATTTCTCGAATGGGAGCGGGACTTTTATTTACACTCATGCATTCCGCGGGTCAACCGAACAAGTATTCCTGGAGGAGCAAATCAGTGCCTCGCCTGTCAGCCCGCTCTATTTGCGGGTAGTTCGGAATGGTGATCACTGGCTTGTGTTGCACTCTCTAAATGGGACTTCGTGGTCAACCAAGGCGTCGTTTCCGTATGTGTTCGATATGAAGAAAATTGGCGTCTATGCGGGAAATGCTTTTCAACCTTCGGCGCCGGCGCACACGGCTGTTGTGGATTATTTCTGGGATATCAATAATGCAATCAGCCCAGAGGATGGGGCGCAAAATTCACTTACCGTAACTGCGGGTGCCGGAGGAAGTGTAACCAAAACACCATCGAAGAGCACCTATGCATGTGGAGAATCTGTTCAATTAACCGCCACTCCAGACATCGGTTATTCCTTCAGTAGTTGGAGCGGAGATCTGACTGGAAGCGTTAACCCCGCCACAGTTGTGATGAACGGTCCAAAAGTAATTAACGCCAGTTTTACTCAAAATACCTACGATTTAGTGGTTATTGTAGTGGGTCATGGTAATGTCAGCCGGTCCGACCCTGGTCCATATCACTATGGGGACAAAGTCACTCTGACCGCGGTGCCTAATCTTGGGCATGAGTTTGAATATTGGAGTGGAGCCGTGAGTGGTACTGACACGACGGTCGAAGTTGAGATAAAAGGAAACACGACGGTATCCGCCCATTTTAGTGGCGATAAGCAGGTATTTCTGCCGATTGTGATTAAGTAAATTCGATGCAGAAGGCAGGTTGGAGCAGCGGGTTCCTGGCTGCGTCCAACCTGCCAAAGGGGGTGGGGTGACGGATATAATCGATCGTTCCTTTTCAAAAACGCTATTTTCTGGCTGTCCGGTATGTAGTTCTCTGGATATTGAGGGATTTTTTCGGCTGGATAAACAACCAGTCCACATCGGGTTGTTATGGTCTACGCGTGCCGAGGCGATAAGTGCCCCAAAAGCGGATGTAGACCTTTACTTTTGCAAAAGCTGTGGTCATGTTTTTAATCACGCTTTTGACCCGGACCTATTGGATTACCAACGGCCTTACGATAATTCTCTCTTTTTTTCGAAAGTATTTCAGGATTTTGCTCGCAAACTAGTGGACACCCTGATCACCCGCTATGGGGTGAAGAGCAAAAGGGTGATTGAAATCGGCAGCGGAAGAGGGGATTTTCTTCGCCTGCTGTGCAGCCGAGGAAACAATGATGGAATTGGTTTTGATCCAAGCTACCTGCCCGATCATCAAGAATCCGAAAAGGATAATGGTGTAAAGTTTATAAAGCGGGAGTATTCAAAATTGGATAAAGATATTTCCGCTGACCTGGTTTGCTGTCGCCATACGCTGGAACACCTTGCCTATCCAGATGAGCTGCTATTATTGTTACGAACCAATTTTGACAATTCTCCGCAAACTATTTTTTACTTTGAGGTTCCAAATTTTAACTACACCTTAAGGAAAACGATGGTGTGGGATTTGATCTATGAGCATTGCCATTATTTTTGTTTAAATTCCTTAACCCGTCTGGTCGAGCGATGTGGTTACCGTGTCTTAAATATCTATGAATCCTTTAATGGGCAATTCCTTTCTATGGAATGTCAACCAACGGGAATGATCACTGCTGCCGAGGTCAACAGCCAAGTGGACAGCAGTAAAATTTATAAGTTTGCCCAAAAAGCACATAAAAAAGTAACCACCTGGAAACGTGTATTTGACACATATATGCTTGAAAATAAAGAGCCCGTTTTATGGGGAGCTGGTGCCAAAGGGGTTTGTTTTTTAAATTTGATTAGTTCACAGGAAAAAATTCATTACATCGTTGATCAGAATCCTCGCAAGCAAGGGAAGTATATTCCGGGGAGCGGACAAAAAATTATTCCTCCGAAAGCCTTGTGCAGTATAAAACCTGGAATGGTCCTGATCATGAACCCAAATTATGAAAATGAAATTGTCGAGACTTTGATAAAGCTGCGCTTGAAAACCGATGTCAAAATCGCCTGAAAATGATATTCGTTTAGAAGTTAACAGCCCTGCAATATCACCGATACGTGGATCGGTTGTTGATACAGACGCTGAGCCTCCAATTTTCTTACGGGCTTATCGGGCGTTAAAACCTGTCAGGGATTTTGTATACTATCATCTCTCAATCATTAGCGACAGGATTATTTTTATTGAATATCAAAAAATAATTGAAAGAGATCTTAAAACCGATGTTCGACCATCAACTTTATTGAGGGCGAGAAACAAGTATTGGCTGAAAAATGTTGAATCCCGAATAATTTCATTGTCAGGAGTAAACAAAATAACAGGTGACCCACTCAGAGTGACATACTTTGGAGATAAAAGCAGTTTGAGATATTTATGCTATAAATTTTTTCCCGAGAACAGCGTCACACAAGTCGAGGAAGGGCGTTGCCTTACAGGAAATATTCACAATATTGCCAGTTTTTATTCGCGAGAAAGTGATCTCATCATTTTCGATAGACCAATCGGAAGCCGTTGGGTCCCTGATTATGGAGAATGGGCTTGCTCACCACGCTGGGTGAGAATGATAAGATGGTTTCCCCCAAATACCACAAAAGAAGATGCAAAAAAGTCTTTTTGGAAATATCAGCACACAAATTATTATCGATCTCAAGAACTTGGATTAACCAGAATAGTCAGCCGAAAAGTATCGGACCTTGTTTTTTTCTATGACTCAATGTATTTGCCCAGCATGCGGAATCGCCATAATTCTTACGCCGTAATCGAAGACAAGGAATATTTTGTTAAAAAGGGAAAAACAGGATTTTTAATCTTGCTTTGCCGTTCTGACGGATTGCCAGTTGCAGGATCCTTAAATTTTTCTAAGGGGAATATTCTTTATAGTGATATGAATGGAGTTCTTATGGGGGATTCACAATTATTAAGGAATGGTGCCCTTGCAGCCATCTATTTCAATACAATCGATTATGCTATCGAAAATCATTACGCTTATCTGGATATGGGATTGACGACTCCCATACTTTCTGATGGGGTTTTTAAACACAAATTACGGTGGGGATTTGAACCTATACGTTGTCCGTGGCACGTAATGGAGTGGTTGTGGTGGAATCCGCAATCTTCGAAAAGCGGATTAGATATTTTGTCAGCGCATCAATTTCATAAGGAATTTGTCACTTACGGTGGGAGGTGGTTAACACGTTTGTACAGCGACTCCTAATGAAAAATGAGGTCGTAATGAACAATGAAATTGCAATCTTGCCTAATTCTGAAACACCTCCAGTTTTCTTGCGCGGATACCGTTATCTTATTAATTTTCGGCACCGGCTGAATAAAAAAATGTCCTTCCTCACGGACGACTTGATCGCCTTTTTCTACGAGCTTGAAATGGAGAAATTGAGAACCAGAGGATTGAAGTTTGCTAGTAGTCTGCGTAAACATCACAAAAAAATCCTAACCCAACTTGAATCGCAAATTATTTATTTGAGCGGAAATTACCAAAAAAACGGAAAACCAATGACAGTACTTTACATTGGTGATGAGATTTCACTAAAGGAAGTCATCTTTAGGGTTTATAACGCTTCAGGCTATTCTCGAATCAATCTAGGGCGATGCTTGACAAGCCGGATGTTACAGGCAGCTAATAACTTTGCCCTTAGTGTTGATTTGATCATGTTTGAAAGACCATCGGATGAAAAGTGGTTTCCAGAATTTGGAGATTGGCTGGTGACGCCACGTTGGGTAAGAATGGTGAAAACAATACCAGCAGGAATATCAAAAGAACAAATCCGGTTGGATTATTTGAAACACCAGAGGATGAATGTAAAACGTGTTGAGAGGTTGAATCTGGTTCCAAAAATTTCGACTGACAAAACGGATTTTGAACTATTTTATGATTTGATGTTCGTACCCTCGTTAAAACACAGGCATCACCTGGATGCATCGGTTGCAGGTAAAGATTATTATCGTCACCTTGTTAAAAAGGGATTTCTGTTGTTGCTCCTTCTACCAGACGGAACACCAGTTGCTGGATCATTAAATATTGCCCGCAACCGCGTCCTCTATGCACTTATGAATGGTTGCCTAAATGGCGACCCCGAGTGGATTAAATCGGGGGTGCTTTCAGGTTTATATATGCAGATTTTGGATTATGCAGTTGAAAACCAAATTCGTCTGGTTGATATTGGGGAAGTGCATCCGATAATAACAAATGGTTTGTATATACATAAATTAAATTGGGGATTTTCACCAGTAATTAGCCCCTGGCATGTGACCGAATTTCTCCTTTGGATCCCTCGAAATTCACCAGCTGCATGGGATTATGTCAGGGATAATCTATTTTGCCCTCAATTTATCAGGAGCGGGGGCGATAAAATGCGATGGCTTTATACGCAGGAAATTTCTTCAATAAATGCAAGAAATTGCTCATCTTACGCTCAAACCTGACAAACCCTCTGCAATTATTCGGGGTTATCGTGCTGCAGCACCAATTCGGCGGTGGGTGGATCAACGCCTCACGAACTTAACGGATGATTGGATTGCCTTTGCATACGAACGTCATTTCGATGGTAATTCAAAGGTGTGGGTGTCTTTAGCCTCTAAGGCGCGAACAACGCATAAAAATTACCTTATACGAATTGAATCTGAAGTAATAATGGCTAGCGGATTAGAAAAAATTTCAGGAGACCAACTGACTCTGACATTTCTTGGCGACTCAAGATCGCTCAAATATATCATTCACTCCCTGTATAAAAAGGAAAGTATCAGAATAAATTCGGTTGGTCGATGTTTATCTAAATATATGTACACGGTTGGCATGGATTTCGCAAACAAATGCGACATGTTGATATTTGACCACGCGACAGATTCACAATGGATTCCGCCTGAAGGGGATTGGGTCAATTCACCTCGTTGGGTGAGGATGGTTTTGGATATTCCGGCCGGAATTACTGTAGAGGAGTTTCGAGAAAAATTTTTGTACAGGCAGAAAAAGAATATAAAAAAAGTTCTAAGAGAGGGACTCTATCTCGAAGAATCTAACGACCCAGAAGATTTAGAATTTTTTATCGAAAAGATACACAAACCCACTATCAAAAACCGTTATGGAAATTTCGCTGGCATTCCGGATCGAAGTTATTATGTGAGACTAGCCAGGAAAGGACGATTGTTTTTTTATTGTTTACCAACCGGTGCTCGTGTAGGCGGTTTGTTGGCTCTCGTTCGCAACAACATTATGTACTGTGTTATGAATGGTTTTCTGGACGGCGACCCCCAATGGTTGGAGCGGGGTGTATTGGCAGCAGATTACCTATATTCTATTGAATACGCAATTAAAAATGGAATACGCAGGATCGACACCGGTGAAGCAATGCCCGTAATTGATAATGGGTTATACAGGCATAAGCTACGCTGGGGTTTCAAACCCATCTTAAGCCCCTGGCATGATTCAAATTGGCTATTTTGGATTCCTGCATATTCACGCCCAGCATTAGCATGGATGAGGTCACATTTATTTTCACCTCATTTTTCTAAATATGGTGGTGAAAACATAAGTCAGTTCATGAAAGAAGCAATTGCAAGTTAAAAAAGACAAATGCCTGGCATATTTGGATTTATTACCCAAAATATTTATGAACTGGAAACCAGCCTGTTAATAATGTCCGAGGTTTTAAATCCCGACCATTTTGGCGGATCAAAATTATGGATTGATGACAAAATGGGGCTTGGTATGGGGTATCACGGGATAGATTATTTTAACCACCAATCCAGATGCGCATATTTTGATGACAATTATTCTGTCGTTTTATATGGAGAGGTAATCGAACTCGAAGAGACTAATGATTTCGATACTGGTTGGAGATTTTCCCCTGAAAATGACAATATCGCAAAAAAGGTGCTGGCATGTTTTTTGGCAGGGGGGTTGGATCGCGTGAGAACCATTAATGGAAATTTTTCCCTTGCTGTTTGGGAGGGAAAAAATCGGAAATTGATCCTCTGTCCAGATCGGTACGGATTACAGCCGTTATTTTACACGCAGAGCCCAGGGCGCCTGGCTTTTGCGAGCGAGATCAAAGCGTTATTAGCGCTGCCCACAACCAATCCTTCTCTAGATGAACCAACTGTAATGGAAATGTTGACCATGGATATGGTCGGGTTCGACCGGACATACATTAAATCTATCCGACGAGTACCTTTTGGATGTGCGTTGATCTACCAGGATGGAAAAATTTCATTAGATGAGCGATGGCTGCCACGATTTTCTCTCCCAATAGAAAAACGCAGCGACGAAGATTACCTGGAAGAATTCATAGCCATTGCACAAAAGGTGGTGTCTTCCCGGTTATCCGACCAACGGGTTGGTATCTCACTTAGCGGTGGGCTTGATTCGCGATTTCTTTTAGGACTTGCAATAAAGAATCATTTTTTACCGACGTCCGTTACATACGGTACCAAAAACTCGCGCGATCTTACTGGTGGAACAAAAGCAGCTCGAGCCGTTGGTTCCAACCACATCCGCTTGGAGCTTCGAGAGGATTATTTACGATTATTTGCCGGTAAGTCGGTTGAACGAGCTGAAGGTTTTTTTAATGCATTCAATTGTCATGCCATGATCTTATTAAATGCTGCTGAAATATGTCCTTTATTGGCGTTTGGAAATGGCATCGATCAACTTTTATACACAACTCGGTCAGAATATGATTTGATGGGACTGAATTCCGTTATTGAAAATTTCTATCATAATCGCAATCACTATATTCCTGAAAAAGACTGGCCTTATTGGTTTACATCAGATTGGTTAAAAATAGTCGGCTTTGCCACCCGCGAACAATTTTACACAGACGTGTTACGTTACCAGGCCGATTGTATTGATAACCAGTTAGACAGTTACATGCTAAATTACCTCGCAAATACAACCATTTCCGGTTTTGCAACAATCAGCCAAAGAATAGGATACACTGCGCCATTTTTTGATCATGAACTGGTGAATTTTTGTTTACAGTTGCCAGTTCGTTTACGGTGGCGAAGAGAATTGGAAGCTGCAGCGTTTGAAAAAATTTCCCCAGCTCTGGCAAGTATCAGGAATGATTTACATATTGGAGGTTCAGCTAATAGAAGATGGCACAAGTTTGTTTCATCCAAAATCCGCCATGGTTTTTACCATCTCGGATTAATTCCACCCGCTAATTTACAACCTCCATCGGCGACATTTACGGATATACACCGCATTTTAAGAAAATCTGGAAATCAGCGCTGGCTTAAAAATATACTGCTTTCATCGTCGCTCCTGGACCGTGGAATTTTTCGACGAGAAATGCTTCAAAAAGCGGTGGACGATCATTTCTCGGGTAAAAGGAACTACACCAAACAACTCAGTACAATCGCAACCTTTGAATTAACGATGCGGCATGTTGTGGATACCTTTTCCTATCATTTTAGAAAAAGATTATCCGAGGCATATTCCACAAATGTTATTAATGCCCGACTTATTAGGATAGCGCCAGAATAAACATGCGAGAGAATATAAGGCCGATCCAAATGAAAGTTGTAATATTGGCTGGCGGGTTTGGTACCAGGTTGAGCGAGGAAACAGATATCCGTCCAAAACCGATGGTGGAAATCGGCGGAAAACCAATATTATGGCACATTCAAAAAATATATGCTTCATTTGGTTTCAAGGATTTCATCATCGCGCTTGGGTATAAGGGCGAATATATAAAACGTTATTATTTGGATTTCCACAAATTAAATGGCGGACTCACTATTAATTTTAGAACCGGAAGAATTGAACCTCATTGCGAAGAAACTGAAGATTGGCGTGTTATGTTAGTGGATACAGGAATCCACACAATGACTGGCGGACGAATACACCGATTACGTGACTGGCTGAAAAATGATAGATTTATGGTTACTTACGGTGATGGTGTAGCAGATATTAATATTCGATCGCTATTAAACTTCCACATTGCCCAAAATAAAATCGCGACAATCTCTGCAGTGCGTCCACCTGCCAGATTTGGTGAGTTGGCATTCAACGGGAGCCTGGTAGCAAATTTTCTAGAAAAACCATTGATTGGAAATGGGTGGATTAATGGTGGTTTTATGGTTTTTGAGCCGGAAATTTTTACTTATCTGGATAGAGATGACTGCGTACTCGAGCGAGATGGGCTGGAGCGCCTGGCTGCAGACGGCCAACTTGCCGCGTATCAACACGAAGGGTTTTGGCAGTGCATGGATACTCTTAATGACCGTAGGTTTTTAGAAAGACTCTGGGAGTCGCAAAATCCTCCCTGGCGGATATGGAACCATGCGGTTAATTCAAATATTGAGTTGGGGGAACACCATGAAAATTGATTCATGTCGGTCATGTGGTCAAAAAGCATTGCGAAGAATCCTGTCTTTAGGTACCAGTCCACTTGCGAACGCGTTGGTAAATGAGGATCAACTTTCAGAGGAAGACCCAAAATTTCCTCTTGATCTGGTATTTTGTCCAGAGTGCGCACTGGTTCAAATAACCGAGACGGTTCCACCGGAAATTCTTTTTAGAAATTATGTTTATTACTCTTCGGTATCAGATTCGGTGGTTAATAATGCCAGGTTAATTGTGGAACGGATGATAGGGCAGCGGAATTGGGAACCTGAAGACCTTGTAGTTGAGATTGCCAGTAATGATGGTTATCTATTGCAATTTTATAAAGATGCTGGCATAAGGATTTTAGGTATCGAACCTGCTTTAAATATTGCCAAAGCGGCAGAAAAAAACGGAATTCCTACGATCCCTGAGTTTTTTGATGATGTCCTTGCCCGTCGCCTAAGCGAAGATGGCAAGTTGGCCAAGGTTTTTCATGCCAATAATGTTCTTGCGCATGTAGCAAACCTGAACGGCGTGGTAAGAGGGATGAATATATTGTTGGCTGATGATGGGGTGGGGGTGATCGAATTTCCTTACGTCAAAGATCTGATCGACCATGTAGAATTTGACACCATATACCATGAACATTTGTGTTATTTCTCTTTGACCTCGGTTGAAACTCTTTTTAAGAGACATCATTTAGAAATTATCGATGTCGAACGGCTGCCTATACACGGCGGCAGTTTAAGAATCTTTGTTGCACATAGTGGTAACGAATCGAAAAAAAGTGATCGTGTGAAGGCGTTGAAGGCTGAAGAAAAATCCTGGGGCGTTGAGGATATAAATTGCTATTTAAATTTTGGCGGTAAAGTGGAAAAATTACGCTGCGAGCTACTGGACTGCCTGGCATATTTGAAGGGACAAGGGATGCGGATCGCCGCTTATGGTGCCTCCGCAAAAGGCACAACTTTGTTAAGTACCTTCGGAATTGGAGCAGACTATTTAGACTTTGTAGTTGATCTCAGCCCATACAAACAAGGTCTATACACCCCAGGGACCCACCTGCCCATCTATCATCCGGAAAAATTATTATCAATAAAACCAGATTATGTACTTCTTCTTACCTGGAATTTCGCCGAAGAAATCTTGAGTCAACAAGTTGAATACCGAAACAGAGGTGGAAAATTTATCATTCCTATCCCTAACCTGACCATAGTATAAGTTTTTAGTTTTCTATTGGATCAACCAGTAGAGGTTAAGATGAATTCTTCCCGAACGATCGCGACTACCGTAACTCGATACGGAACCCACACGCTCATTGACCGGCAATGTCCAAGTTGTGGCGCTATACCTTTAAGGGGGTTTTATGCTGTCAGGGATGTTCCAATCAATAGTGTTATTTTACTAAAGACGAGAAATGAAGCTTTGAATTTTCCCGTTGGAGATATCCATCTCGCATATTGCTGGAATTGTGGTCATATCACTAATGTTGCATTTGACCAATCGTTAATTGAATACTCAAGTAGATATGAAGAGACCCAGGGGTTTTCTCCCGCTTTCAATGATTTTCACAAAAGATTAGCAGAATACCTGATAAGAGAATATGATCTGCATGGCAAGCGAATATTGGAAATTGGATGTGGAAAAGGAGAATTTTTGGCTTTGCTTTGTGAAATGGGTGGAAATAGTGGTATCGGGTTTGATCCTGCATTCGTTCCGGAAAGAGCGCCAAAAATTAAAAACGGGAATATCGTTTTCCATCAATGCTTGTTTACCGAGAATAACGCTAACATTGAAGTGGATTTTTATGTTTGTAAGATGACGCTGGAACATATACAAACGACTCGTGAATTTGTTTCGATGGTCCGCCGTGCCATAGGGGACCGAGCTGATGTGACGGTGTTTTTCCAAATTCCAGAAGTGTTTCGGATATTAAGAGAACTTGCTTTTTGGGACATTTACTACGAACACTGCTCTTATTTTTCCGCCGGGTCCTTAGCCAGGTTATTTCGTAAATGCGGATTTGATGTAATTGATGTCTGGACTGATTTCGATGACCAATACCTGATGATTGAAGCAAAGCCCGGGATAGCGGGTCCTCTCCTTCCACCATTACCACAAGAGGATGACTTAAAAGATCTTTATCCATTGGCAGGATATTTTACCCAGGCTGTAAAAAACAAAGCCAGGGCCTGGCTAACTCGCTTGAAGGAGTATCAAAAGGAGAGGATGCGATGTGTCCTTTGGGGAGGTAGTTCAAAGGCAGTAGCGTTCCTGACAACCTTAAAAATCCGAGAAGAAATAGAATTTGTAGTTGACATAAATCCTTATAAAACCGGAACCTTCATTGCCGGAACAGGACAGGAGATTGTCGCTCCAGAATTCCTGATTGATTACCAGCCTGATTATGTGATCGTAATGAATCCTGTTTATACGGCCGAAATCAAAAAAATGTTAGATGGAATAGGGTTAGCACCTCAATTGGTGTCAATAAATGTTTGAACAACCTCGGGGATCTATTCACCATAAGGCGCGGGTCTTTAGTGGGGGGGAAAAAGAATGCCCGGTCTGCCAGGGGAAAGAAATGAGACCGATAACCCCATCTCTACCTGTTCCCATCAATCCTGGATTGTTATGGAGTAGAAAAGAGGATGCCTTAAGTGTGCCTGTGGGGGAAATCCAATTGTGCTTTTGCCCTGTTTGTGGTCATACAATCAACCGTTGTTACAGCTCTGATCTTCTTTATTACAACAGTTGGTATGAAAAATCCCTGCACAATCGATCGGTATATCAACAATACCTACGACCTGAGGTTGACCGGTTAATCGAACGATATCGGATTGAGAGAAAGGAGGTGTTTGAAATAACTTCAAATTCTGGCGATTACTCCAAATTACTGTGTGAGATTGGAGACAACCAGGCTGTCATCCATCAACCAGATATCTTCGAAAGCACAAGCCAGGGCGGTCAAAAAATTCGATTGATCTATTTGCTTTCTCACCTCAGTAAGGACCAATTGAAAATTCATGCAGAATTGGTTTGTTGTCAAAATGTTTTGGCTGAATCAACGGTCCCGAGATTGTTGCTAAGAACAATTCATAGTGCCATTGCCGAACCACAAAAAACCATGGGTTACTTTGAGGTTCAAAATGCTGCCAAATTCTTCGAGACCATGAAATTATGGGACCTAAAATATACTCAGTATTCATTATTTTCACTTCATTCACTATATGCTTTATGTCAAAACTGTGGATTTGAAGTTAAATCAATACGTGAAATTAATGACGGAAAGATCATTTCTATTGATGTTATCGCGGCCGGTCCAGATTCTAAGCGATCTTCAACTGCTGACAAAGAAGATTTGGAGCGAATAAGAAGGAAAACTGCTGACTTTGAGATGAAAATAAATAGTGAAATGATTTATTGGCAAAACTTGTTTGAGCATTCGGTTGAAGGAAAAAAACGAATAGTGTTGTGGGGTGGTGATGAACGCGGGGTAATGGCTGTGAATATGCTTCGTCTTCAGGATAAACTGGACATGGTTGTTGACAGTAATATGGATAAATTCAACTTGTTTATACCTGGAACCGGGTTTCGGGTCCAATCACCTGCTCAAATTCAGATCGCAAAGCCAGATGTGATCCTAATTTCAAACCCACTTCATGAAACTGATATCCGAAAAATGGTCGCTGCGATGGGTCAAACACCTCAGTTATTAATTTTATAAATCGGTTCAGATGTTTCCTCAACAGGTTGAAAAAATAATTAATAACATCCTAAATGCTTAATTAAAGATGATTTCTGAACGAAGGTATCGATTTTATTACGCAAACGCCTCATTCAGATACAGTGATCCGCGCGGCCGCGGCGTACACATTCGCCAGTTTATTGATCATTCCATTAAGCTGGGCCATCAGGTGTGGATGGAACCTGATTGCGAGCATCCCAACGTTTATGCCTTGCCAAAAAACCGCATACAACGACTGGCTGTGTTGCGAAATATGCAAATGGTCTATGTTCGCTTGCAAGAAAAGCCCGCCGACGCATGCCGGTTTTCTGTGTCTCCATATCGCCAATTATTAAGAAACCCGTTGAATGTGTGGGAATTCAACACAAGTCCAGAATTTTGTCTATTAATGGGCGGGGATCAAAATAGCCTTAACACCATAATAAAAAGATTTCAATATTTGGGAAAAGGATGCGACTTAGCTGTTTGCGTTTCGAAAAAACTGAGTGATTTTGTAATGGAAGAGTTAAAAATACCACACACGCTGGTGGCACCTAATGGATCGGATCCAGATCTTTTTCACGGAAAGAAAATTACTCCTAATGAGGAGGTTACAAATAAGGAAAGATTGGACGTTGTTTGGATAGGAAGTGCTGACTTAAAATGGCACAATTTCTCAATTCTCCAAGAGGCGATAAAGGTGTTAAAAAACCGCGGTCAATCAAATCGTTTTCGGTTTCATATAATCGGAGCGAATTTTCCGCATCTAAATATGGCTGATGATACAACTCATTATTATGGTTCTATGCCATATGAAGAATTACCGGCTTGCCTGGCAAAGATGGATGTTGGTCTCGTGTTGTACAATCCCGGCCCAGCCGATTACAACTCTCCGTTGAAATTGTTTGATTATTTAGCGAGCGAATTGGCTGTAATTTCCAGTCAACAACCACAGACATTGGAAATATTGCGAAGTATTAATGGTGAAGATTGTATTCTTTTGTCTAATGATCCTGGTGAGTTTGCTGATCGCCTAATGTTCTTCGAGGAAAATCGCGAGAGGGTTCGTGAACTTGGAACGCTGGGTCGAAAATTAATTATTGAAAAATATAACTGGAATAGGACTGTATCAGAAATCCACTCGAAAATTTCTCAAATCCTCTAGTCTACGAAATATCCTAATTTTGGATTGATGGTATTGGTGGGGGAAAAGATGGAATGGCATTTCGTGTGTATACACTCATGAGAGAAACGACCGCATTAGCGGAAAACCACATGGAAACAGCAAGGGCGTGGCCAAAAATCAGTATTACGATTCCTTGCCTGAATCAGGGGAAGTTTCTGGAAGTTGCACTCCAATCCTGTACCCAGCAAAATTACCCCAACCTTGAAATATTCGTGTTTGATGGTGGATCTCAAGATATCAGCCTGGATGTAATTAAGAAATTTGAAGATCAAATTACTTACTGGCGGAGCGCTCCTGATAATGGTCAGAGCCATGCGATCAATCAAGGATGGAAATTGTCTTCTGGGGATCTAATTTCATATTTGAACAGTGATGATTATTTACTGCCAGATGCATTACGAAAGGCAGCCCTGGCGTGGAACTACAATTCGGACACAGCAATGGTGTGCGGTGGGGTTGTCTATGTCGATGAGAATGGGAATAGGCTGAAGGAAATGCTTCCAAAATTATCTACCGAAACCCCGGTTGACCTGTCTACAGTTGATATTACCAAATGGTATTTACCTCAACAGGCAAGTTTTTATTCTCGGCAACACCTTGATCAAGTTGGGCGGTGGCTGCGGGAGGAGCTTCATTATGTTATGGACAGGGAATTAATTTACAGATTGGGCAGGAGTGGAAAGATTGTCTTGGTACCGGAAATTCTGGCAGCAGATCGCAAGCACGGGGAATCAAAACGGATAAAGTCCAGGCTTGAAATGTATCGAGAAGATGCTGCCGCGATGAAATTCTGTACCTGGGGAGATCAAAAGGCTTATTCCCGGAGAAAATATGTCGCCCGGCAGCGTCTTGCGCAGGGGTTTTGGTTTTCTGCCAGGGATTCGACCAACAGAACTAAAAAAATCTATTATTTTCTTCGGGCGATTCTTCTACGTCCATCGTATTTGGTAGGCTCAATTAACCCTCTTTTTAAAAAATAACCAGATAAGGTGCTGGAAAAGTTTTATATAGGATGATGAAAACTATTGCTGTCATTCCTGCACGTTTGAATTCAAAAAGGTTACCCGGGAAAGTGCTTGCTGAAGTTAATGGCAAACCAATCATCTGGTATGTATGGAATCAAGTTGTTAAAGCAAGGCACATTGATATGGTGTGTATTGCTACAGATTCAGAAATCGTAGCCTCGGCTGTCGATTCATGGGGCGGAATCGCCTATCTGACCAGTTCTGATTGCACTTCAGGTACCGAGAGAATTTCAACCTTAATTGAAAGATTAGAGGCTGAATTGATATTAAACGTCCAGGGTGATGAACCTCTCATCGATCCTCTGATGCTAGATGAATTGGTACTTTATTGGGACAGGTCAAAAGTTGACATGGTTACGCCGGTGTTTAGAATCACAGCATTTGATGATTTGGTGAACACAAATGTTGTAAAAGTTGCCAGGGCAGCGGATAAAAGAGTCTTATATTTTTCAAGACAGCCTATCCCTTTTAATCGAGATTTACCGATCGAAAAATGGTTGGAGAATACGCAGTATTGGGGGCATGTGGGTGTATACGCTTACAGAAGGGATGTTCTGGCAGGCTATTCTCAATTTCCGTCATCAAAACTCGAGAAGGCTGAAAATCTTGAGCAGTTAAGGTTTTTAGAAGCCGGAGTAAATATTTATACAATAGAAACCGCCTACCAACCTTTAGCGGTTGACACATATGAAGATCTACAACGTCTACGGGATGTATTACGGTCAACACAGTAGCCAGATACATTAACCCAAAGGATAAGTGTTGAGTTTGGTAATGCCGGGGGAAACGCTATGGAAACTACTGCTTTAGAAGAATGGCTGCGGATAGCATTGGACTCTATGCGTATCGAAGCGGAAGCTATCGCTGAAGCTGCCCTGCGTATGAATGGTGACATTACTCGTGCAGTAGAGATTATCCTCTCTCATCCTGGAAAAGTGGTGGTCAGCGGAGTTGGAAAATCTGGCATTATCGGAGAAAAAATTACCGCGACCCTGTGCAGTACAGGGACACCCGCAGTCTATTTACACGCATCTGAAGCTATTCACGGAAATCTAGGCGTTTACACCCCGGGAGATCCAAGCATATTAATTTCGAAGAGTGGAAGCACTGAGGAGGTCATCCGACTTATCCCAGTTTTACGACAATTCAAATCTCCACTAATCGCTATCGTCGGGAATTTGGATTCGGATTTAGCAAAAGAAGCTGATGTTGTTTTGGACGCGCGGGTAAAATGCGAAGCAGACCCGCTTGGCATTGTACCGACGGCCTCTACGGTTGTTACCTTGGCGATTGGTGATGCTCTGGCAGCGGCGCTAATGTATGCTCGTCAATTTACGGAAATGGATTTTGTGCGATTTCACCCAGGAGGTCAAATTGGCAGAAATTTGTTTTTACATGTAGAGGATGTAATGCACCGTGGGGATCAAGTAGCCTGGGTGAATGTTGACACGAGTTTAAAAAATGTGGTAATTGCTATGACCAGCAGACCATTGGGGGCTGCCTGTGTTATAGACGGTGACCATCGGCTGGTGGGATTAATTACGGATGGTGATGTCCGAAGGGCTCTTCAAAAATTTGAGGATATTCGACCGCTGGTAGCTGGAGATATCATGACGATTAATCCCATTTATGCGACACCTGAAATAACTTTGGGTAAAGCAGCACAAATCATGGAAGATCGACCTTCGCAAATCTCTGTGTTGCCGGTTATCAATGCAGAGACTCGAATTTGCCTCGGTTTAATTCGATTACATGATATTTACCGTGGAGGAGCAGGATAAAATGGATCACCCTTTTGCTTTTACTATATCGGATGAACTTGTTATCGGATCTTCCACACCTGTTTTTATTTGCGGTCCTTGTGTGGTCGAATCAAAAGAGGTTGCCATTAAGGCAGCAGAGGTTCTAAAGAATATTTTCACGAAAATCGGCATCCCATTTATCTATAAATCTTCATATGATAAGGCGAACCGGACTTCAGGACATTCGTTTCGTTCAATCGGATTTAAACCCGCTCTCGAGATATTAAGAGCCGTTAGGACTGAATTTAAAGTTCCCATATTGACGGATGTTCATGAGGTTGGACAAGTCTCTGAAGTAGCTGAAGTTGCAGATATTCTGCAGGTTCCAGCCTTTCTTTGCCGACAGACCGATTTGATTAAGGCTGTTGCTGAAAGTGGAAAGGTGGTCAATATAAAAAAGGGCCAGTTTATGGCCCCAGAAGATATGCGTTTTGCACAACAAAAAGCAATGGATACTGGAAATAAGAAAATTTTTCTGACCGAAAGAGGAAGTACTTTTGGTTACCATAATCTGGTCGTTGATATGAGAAGTCTGGCTATCATGAGAAGGTTTGCTCCGGTGGTCTTTGACCTGACACACAGCGTTCAAATGCCAGGCGGCCTGGCGGGGAGCTCAGGTGGACAAAAGGAGTTTGCCCCTTTACTCGCCAGAGCAGCGGCTGCAGCAGGGGTGGATGGTTTTTTCATGGAAACACATCCTGACCCTGACAGAGCTTTGAGTGATGGACCTAACATGATCCCACTAAATCAAATCCAAGATTTGGTTATATCCTTGAAAACTGTGTGGGAAGCATCCAGACCATATTGGTCAAATAGCACAACAGAATCGAAATGAATCCAATGGCTGAGGATTCGCTTAAGGACCTTTTGGGCATACGTCTGGCGGCATTCGACGTCGATGGTGTACTCACAGATTGTGGGGTGTATATTTTGGAAGATGGGAGTGAATTTCGGAGATTTGATATCAAGGACGGCCTGGGGATAAGAAGATTACTCGAAGCAGGTATTGAGGTTTATTGGATTACTTCAGGAGTGAGTGAGTCGATATTTCAACGCGGCAGAAAACTCGGAGTTACCGAGATATGTATGCAGGTAGCAGATAAAGGTAAAGCGCTGCAAGAGATCAGTCTCATGTCAGGCGTTCCCTTACGCGAAATCCTGTACATGGGGGATGACCTGGTTGATCTAGAGGCCCTTCATATGGCCGGCTTTTCTTGCGCGCCAAATGACGCGGTTGAAAGAATTAAAACCGAGGTGAATTTTGTTACCAGCCAAAAAGGTGGGCATGGCGCGGTCCGTGAGATATGCGATTTAATTTTGAGTGTCAAAGGTAAATCATAGAAATGGCAGAGATCGTTGTATTGGGTACGGAGGGTTTTTTTCACCATGCTGAACCGCTGAAGTCTCATTTTGGTGAACGGCTGGTCGTGGAAGCAGATTATTCACCCCACAAAGTTTTATCCCATAATCCAGACCTGGTAATCACTTTTGAGGCATCAAATCCACAACGGGCGCTGTGCACGGCGGAGATGATGCGATACGGTATTGGTACGCTGTTAATAATGGATGGAATCCAGGAATGGCGGAATACATGGTCAAGGACGCGTGGACTCCATAAGCGACCTCTCAATCAACCCGCGATGGTTCACAAGATTGCTTGTCTTGGCAGAGTGGATGCGCGCTTGTACGAATCTTGGGGAAATGTTGGCAAATGTGAAATCGTTGGATCTCCCCGGTTGGATGATCTTCTCAATAAAAGGCAAATCCCACGTTCCAAACAATTGAATGGTAACCCCGCCAGGTTATTGGTTATGACAGCTCGGACGCCAGGGTTTACCTCGGGTGAAATTGAAATCACATTGCAATCGCTGATCGATCTAAAAGAGGAATTGGATTCGGCTGAAAACATCGAGGTTGTCTGGAGAATTTCAAAAGGGCTGCATATGCGGTTAGGTGTCCAGAACACTTATACTTCTTCTACGGGTGAAGAATTGCACCAGTTATTGCCCAAAATGGATGCGGTAATTACGACGCCTTCGACTGCTCAATTAGAAGGCATGCTCCTGGGAATTCCCGTCGCTTTGTTGAATTATCACTTCGTACCCGTTTATACACCCGCTGCCTGGGAAATTAAATGCAAACATCACATTCGTCAGGTGCTTTCTGAGATATTCTCACCACCAATTGAGCGCATGATTTATCAGGATTTTTGCCTGCACGACTCATTGGCCTGCGACTCCCCAGCGATGCCCAGGCTTATTTATTTGATAGAAAGAATGATTGAAATAAAACGAGAATGCCATACATCAGGAGACAAATTACTGGTTTTTCCTGACCGCATCCTGGATCAGCCAGAATTATTTGTAGCCTGGCCAAGTAATAGATTTAATCTCGAAAAAATGTACCCTGACCACCCGGTGTTTGGTAACCGATCACTTACTCAGCTACAGTCTGAATTGGATGCCGCCCTTATTACTGTTGAACAATTAAAGGAACAGATTGAAATCCTTACAAAACGCCTCCACCGCATCCCCGGATATCTTTTGGTCCGCAATATTGTTCGGGCGATCCAACGTCGTTTTTATCTGCATGGTCATTTCCGGGTGTGAAAAAGCTTAAAGTAGCAACAGCTCATTACCATTGGGATGTCATCAGCGGAGCGGAACGTGCTGCAGCTGACATGGCACTGGCTATGAATAAAGAATTTGAGATAAAAATGCTACTTCCAAAAAAAGGACTCTTATCGGATTATTACTCGGGGCGAAATTTAAATGTCTGGATATACCCAATATCCACCCCCAGAAGGAAATACCCCGGGTTGCATCTTTTACAAAGTATTTTATTTTCCGCGCAATTAAGAAAACAAGAAATTGACGCTGTTGTTGCGAATACTTTTTCGGCTGCCAGCCGAATATCAAGCGCATGCAAATTCGCACGAATTCCATATGCTATATACCTCCGTGAGTACATCCGAGATTGCCCACTGCACCGTCGAGTATTGAGGAGGGCAGATGGCTTGTTCGCGGTTTCAAAAGATCTCGCGAATCATATCAAACAGATGGGGAATTTCAGGCATCTCGCGGTTGTCTACGACAACATCCAGGTGGATCCGATAATCAACCGACTCCATTCGTATAGAAACAACGGGGAAAGAAAGGTGCCGTTTAGTTCCTCAGTACCGGTTGTTGGTTGGGTGGGGAGAATTACTCCTTATAAACAACCTGACGTGTTCCTAAAGGCTATTCCATTGGTAATCAAATCCCTTCCACAAGTTCGCTTTATTCTGGTTGGGAAAGCGAATAGAGGTGAAGAAGGGTATGAGCAGGACCTTAAAAATTTTGTGGTTAATAACGGGATAGAGCAATTTGTAAAATTCTTAGGTCAACGCGATGAAGCGCTTGAATTAATGTGCGATTGTAATGTTATTTGCATGACTTCCCGGAGAGAACCTTTTGCAAGAGTGATTTTGGAAGCCCAGGTTATTGGGGTACCGGTCATTGCAGCGAACAGCGGCGGCGCACCTGAAGTTGTAAAGCATGATGATACCGGGATACTTTTTAATGCCTGCAATCGCGATTCGCATGTGGAATTAGCTGAAGCAATCCTTATGGTATTGGGGAACTCAACTTTGGCCAAACGGATTTCGGAACGAGCAAGGCAGAACGTCTTCGATTATTACGCATCTGAAATACCCGCTCAAGAATATGAACGCCAATTACAGGCATTAATCCTGCGCAATAAAAAATAATGGCAACTAAAACAAAAAAAGTCGCGATTGTTTACCGGATGACCCACCCGGGTGGTGTTCAATCCGTGGTGCTGGCTTTGATTCGGGGATTAAATAAGCTCAATATAATTCCCGTTATTATCTGGGATTTACCACCTTCAAAAACCATGTTAGAAAAAGCTGGTTGCCTTGCGGATTTTCAATATGTCCGTTTCGCGGTGCCCAGTAAGCAAATCGATAGGCTGCCAGATACACTTCGTTATTTAGTATGGATTTGGAACGTTATTAGAGCGGAAAAATACCCTTGGGATTTCGATTTTTATTATATTTTTTATAACGGCTTCATTCCTCCAGCAGGAACTCCTCATTTACGGTACTTGAATGGTCCGCCGATATTACCTCAGCTCGAAAATTTCCCTAATGGAATCAGAGGAACAGGAATTCGTTTATTTGTGTGGACGTATCGATCGATATTAAGGCATTATTATCCGGCTTACGAATACCATGCGGAAAGCCCTTATGTGGCTAATTCCGCATTTATTAGGAACCTTTTTGAACAAACGTACAACCGTAGAATTCCAGTAGTTTTCCCGCCTATAAAGATTCCAGAAAAACAATTTAATTCAAACGATTTTAATAACCGAGACACAATAACCTATTTTTCCAGACTTGTTCCATACAAACGACCTGAAATGGTTTTGTCTCTGGCTGCTCGATTTCCAAGATATCGTTGTGTCCTGATGGGGGGGGTTCCTAAACACCGCCTACCATACCTGGAAAAATTACAAGCCTTTGCGCGAGATTTAAGGTTACGAAATGTAGTTTTCTTGGCTAATCCAGGTGACGAAGTGGTTTTCCGGGAGTTAGACCGCACGCGGTATTACATCTTTCCAGCTCAAAACGAGCATTTTGGGATGACTACCGTAGAAGCCATAGGCCATGGGGCAATTCCATTTGTTCACGATTCGGGCGGACAGCGCGAAATTGTCCCAACCGAGTCTTTACGATTTAACGATCAAAATTTTTATACAAAATTTGCTGAATGTAACTCATGGGGAATCCATCAATTGCACCAAATTCGATGCCATCTATATGAACACATTCAACAATTTGAAGAGAGTAAAGGTGTTTCAAACTTACTTGCATACCTGAATGGAACACCGACTTCTATAACTAATCCTGACAATAATTAAGGATGAAATTAGTAATTTTTTGGGATTTCGATGCACAATGGGGCGCGGAGCGTTCACGTAGCCCCGGCGGGGAAAAAGATTGGGGTATCAGAGATTTTGAGAACACCGAACGTTTATTGGATATCCTGGCAGAATACAATGTAAAAGCTTGTTTTGCAATTGTGGGTGCGGTGGGGTTACCTGGCGCCAGACCTTATCATGATCCAGATTTGATCAAGAGAATTTCATTCGAAGGACATGAAATTGCGAGCCATGGTTTGAACCATGAATGGATTCCGGGGATGGGATTAGGCGCATGCCGGCGAATGCTTGTGATGAGTAAGGAGATCCTTGAAAAATGTATTGGACAACCTGTTACTTCCTTTGTTCCACCTTATAACCAGCCATTTGATTTCCCTTCCCGCGGTTCCTTCAGTATTTCCGAGCGAAGGGCTGTTCCCGTCGAAAGGATAAATATCCCGATTTTATGTGACCTTCTTGCTCAAACAGGTTATACCTTTACAAGAATTTCGTACGCCAGTTGTACCGAGAGGTTGTTTACTATTTTGGGAATTCGAAAGTGGCATCGAAAAACCAAGATTGAGAAGATAAATGGGGTTACAGCCTTAAGATTAATCGAGGGAACAGGTTTTGGGACAGATGTGCTCGGTTCAATCCGGGAAGGGACTCAAAATAACCGCACCGTAGCGGTTTATGGGCACCCGCATTCTTTAACAGGACATGGATCACAATCTGAGGTAATGTTGATCCCGTTTTTGCAACAGATTACAGAGTGGAGGCGCAGAGGACAACTGGATATTTGTCTGCCATCATCACTATGAAATTAGCAGTTATTTCATTCAAAGAGTGTTGGAAGAATGGGGACGGGAATTGGGTATCGAGTGGGGGGTTCCCCGTTCAAATGCGTGGAATTACTTCCCTATTTGAGGAAAGTTCCATCATGGTTACTGAGGTTCAACCGCGTCAAGGTGGAATTTTATTACCTCAGAATGCCAAAATTCACGCGGTGAGATTTCCAAAAGGCCAAAATCTAAGGCGAAAGGTCGATATTCTCTTTCATCTGTCATATTACTTAAAAGAAATCGGGGTGCTGATTAACGGCGCCGACGTGGTTCATACCCCTCTACCCGGCGATATTCCGTTACTGGGATTTCTATATAGCTTACTTAAAAACAGACTGCTTATTGCAAGGTATAGTGGATCCTGGATTCGGAATTCTCAAAATACGCCAATAAATGATTTCATTCGTTTATTAATGAAAATATTCGCAGGTGGTAACCGTGTCATGTTGGTCACCGGCATTGGAAATGGAAAACTTGATAATAAATTACATTGGATATTCTCCACTTCATTGACACGTGCTGAACTTGAAATTATCAAGCCTGATATCGAACGCGGTTTATCAAATCCTCCTAGATTGGTATATATCGGCCGGCTTTCACCCGAAAAAGGTGTCCCGGTATTGTTACGGGCGATACAGATTTTGTATGAAGCCAAGTTCCAACCGATGCCAGAATGTTGGCTATTAGGTGATGGTCCAGAAAAAAAGATGCTCGAAGAGATAGTCAAAAACACTGGGATAGAAAAGTTGGTTAATTTTTTTGGGCAGACAGACCGCACAGTGTTATTGCAGAAACTCCTATCGGCTGATGTTTGTGTACAACCCAGCCTGACCGAGGGGTTTTCTAAAGCATGGCTTGATGCATTCGCTTGTGGATTACCGGTAATCACCACAAAGGTAGGCGCGGCTCAAGCAGTTATCGGACAACCGGGCGAGCGGGGGTGGATGACCAATCCGGGTGATGTGGAAGGACTGGCCGATGTAATCCGCATGGTTATAAATAAGGAAAATAATTGGCCTGCTATTCGGGAGCGTTGTAGAGGGTATGCGGAAAGTATGACCATCGAAGAATGGGTAGATAGGATAGGTACTATATGCGCAACCCAATGGCAGCTTAACTTTTCAGGTGGGAAGTTGCGACCATGCGTGACGTAATATCAATGAGAGGAAAGCTTAATTCTTTAGGGACCAGAAAAGTGAGGTTAGCCCAACAAAAAAGCCCAAGCTCTGAGGCGGACGTATGGGGTAAACGGATTACTTTCCTGCTCATTTTATTATGGCCACTAACATTAATTGTGGGTTTCAATTCTATTTTACTCATCGTCAACCTGATTGGCCTGGCCATGGCGGTTGTAGGAATTCGTTATCGGGCAGTGGGTCTGATCGGTATTAGCCTGCTTTGCACGTTGGATCCATTAACCCGGAACCTGTTAGCGACTGGTGGTTTATGGCGTTGGAATACGCTAAATTATTGGTTACTACTATACCTGTTTTTAAACCTCCCATACATCCTTCGGCTTCGCGACAGGACTTTTCATTTATTGCTAGCCTTTACTATGTTCCTGGTTTTAATGCTACCCATTAGTCTAAATATCAGTGGTGGTGTTCAGGACGTATTGAACGTAGTGTCAGTGTTTGGGCTGGTGGTTTATTTTGCCCACGCCTTACCAGAAAATCGAGTACTGCGTTGGGTTGGAATTGTCTGCGGGGTGACAGGTGCAGTGGCAGGCGGGATGTACTATATCCAAATCGACAAATTGCCATTTGTTAATCCTAACTCATGGTCGCAATTTCCACTAACCGCGATTTTCGCCATCAGTTTTGCCATGCCTGAGGCGATCAAAAATAAAAGCAGTAGATTCCCATTGGCGGTTCTTGTTGTCTTAAATATCATCTGGGTTTTTTTGAGTGGGAGTCGAGGTAGCCTGTTGACGGCTTTTGTGTGCGTTTTGTTCATGGTGGTGTCTATCCGAAGCTTTTCCTGGACATCTTTGATACTTGCCCTGGGAATCGGCGGGATGTTTTGGGCATCGAACTTCCTCCTGGATCAAGAATTATATGCCTTGCAGCGATTACAGAAATTGTTTGATCCTACTTATACGATGGCACAAAGGACAAGCGGGCGATCGGACCTCTTTCAAACCGGTTGGGAAATTTTCAAGGAACAACCAATTGGGATTGGGACGGGAAGCTTTAGATACGGGGCTGGCTATTTAGGCATTGAGGGTAAAAGTTTGTCTGCTCATTCAGCCTGGGTGAAGACATTAGCAGAAAATGGTTTTATGGGGGTTATATTATTGTCTTTATGGGTTGTGTCGTATTTTGTCACTGGTATTCAGAACAAAGAATTTGCCAAAAAGGGGATAGGCATTCTTACCACTGCTGTAATATCAGTAATTTTTCTCTCAAAAGAGTTCCAGGGTAAAGACCTTTGGTTTCTCGCCGCGGGCGCAATGGTTTATCTTAATGAACAAAAATACCTGGATGCTGAAATACGGAAAACAAGGAAATTCAAGCATAGAAGAACAACAGCGTTTTCCCGCACTGGTACTCGAATAAATGAATAAAAATCAAATCCGAGTCGCTATGCTGGCCGGTACCCTGGGAATCGGTGGGGCTGAAAAGCAGCTAGCTTATATTGCACGAGAATTAGCAAAGTGTGGGGTTTGGGTAAGGGTCTTTAGCCTAACAAATCAAGAATGGTATCAAACCTGGCTTGAAAATAATGGCATAAAAGTGACCTGGGTTGGCCAAAACGCTTCGCCGATATGGCGCTTATTCTATATCTTCAAACTTATTGCGGAGTGGAAACCACATATTCTAATTGCAACACATTTTTTTGCGAATATATATGCTGGTGTAGTAGGGAGGATTTTAGGAATAACCTCAGTTGGAAGCTTGCGAGGAGATTTACATTTCGAAATTGAAAATAACCCGGGGTGGTCGGGATTGCTTTTACAAATCACCGATGCGCTTATAGCCAATTCCAACCGCTCTCGCAGGAATGCACTTGCGCACGGTATTCATCCTTCACGGCTTTTTGTCTTACCTAATGTAATAGACTTAGAAGAGTTTGACCAAATGGCAGGAAGTTTAAATGCCAGGGTCCCGTTTCCAGACAAAACAAAGATTGCCATTGTCGGTCGGTTGATACCAGTGAAAAGGGTGGATAGGTTTTTAAGGTGGTTGTCCACCATTCGAACAGTGGATCAGAATGTAACCGGAATTGTGATTGGGGAGGGTTCAGAAAAAGCCGGGTTAGTGGAATTGGCCAGAAATTTAGGTTTATCACCGGATGGAATCGCTTTTCTTGGCCAGTGTGAAAATGTGCCAGCTGTATTACGTCAATGTCAACTATTGGCGCTAACATCTGACCACGAAGGATTCCCAAACGTAATTATCGAGGGAATGGCATCGCGCCTACCCATTATTACGCGCCCCGTAGGGGATGCACCAAATATTGTCCTTAACGGGATCAATGGTTATATCGTGTCAGAAACTGAAGAAGCTTTCATGCTTAAAAAAGTTGGGGAACTTTGTCAGGATCCAAAATTACGGCGAAGGATGGGGGACGCAGGGAGACGAATGGTCGAGGATTTATTTAGTGTGGATGGTCTTTCTGGGATGGTGTTTTCTATACTCAATGAAATATCAAGTCGAAGAAAACATGTAAAAATAGAACCATTTTTTCCACCTCACCTCCCGCTTACTCAAAATAAGGAAACGTTGGTAAGATGATTCCAGGTCACGGCTTGCCCAGGCTTTGTTTTATTGGGCCGATGCTGGGACAAAATCCTGGGTGGGTGACAACTCAGGGAGAAATACTCGCTGGGCTTATGGCTCAGGAGGGTTATAAAGTCCTTGGCGTGTCTAAGAGACCCGAGCGTTTTAGACGTCTAGTCGACACTATGACCAGTCTCATCGCCTGGCGGAATGAATACGATCTGGCGATATTGAGTTTATTTAGTGGGAAGGCTTTCTATCTAGGAGGAATTTCCGCCGTTATTTGTAAGTTGTTAAGAAAACCATTTATTATATGGCTTCATGGTGGAAATTTGCCAAATTACTATCAACGAAATCGAAAATTTGTCGAGACGCTTTTAGCCAGCGCAGAAATAATTGTCGCGCCCTCAAGGTACCTGGCCCAAATTGCGCGTAGCCATATAGATAAATTGAAAATAATTCCTAATGTAATAAATATTGAGAATTATCCATTTCGATTAAGGCGCGAATTGCGGCCGCATTTGCTGTGGATGCGAACTTTTCACCCGCATTATTGCCCGGAAATGGCAATTGAGGTTATAGGTCAATTGCGGAAATCAATGCCTGAAATTCGATTAACGATGGCGGGGCAGGACGCCGGGAATCTCGAATATATTCAAGCGCTGGTGAAAAAAAATGGATTGGGCGGCTGTGTAAGGTTTGCCGGTTTTTTGAATCTGTCAGCAAAGCAGCGTGAATTTAGCGAGCATGATATTTTTATCAACACGAACCGTATCGATAATGCACCCGTTAGTGTCATTGAAGCAGCGGCTTTTGGTTTGCCATTAGTTGCAACGCAGGCTGGAGGGATATCCGACTTCCTTGAACACAGGAAAACCGCTTTATTGGTTGAGACGGGTGACGTCAACGGGATGTGCCAGGCAGTGACCTGTTTATTGGAGAATCCTGAATTGGCTTCAATCCTATCCTTTCAGGGCCGAAGGCTAGCAGAAACCTGGGACTGGAAGAATGTACGTCAAATGTGGATAGGATGCATTAATGAAGTGAATTGGTCCACAAACCGGGCTAATTATTTTGCGATTAGAAAGTAACACAAAAATTGACCACCTCTCTATATTTGAAACTTCCTTATCAAGCGCGCGTTATTGCAGCCAGTTTGCATGGCTATCGATTACGGTTGCGCCGCTACGATAGGAATACAGAAAAGCTGGTTCAGGAAACATTGGAAAGGGATTATTGGTCGCAAAAGGAATGGGAAAATTGGATTTCAAAAAGATTAGGATTTTTATTAGATCTAGCGGCCCGACTTTGCCCCTATTATCAAGATTATTGGATGGAGCAGCGACGCCGAGGCGACCGTAGATCGTGGGCTTACCTTGAAAACTGGCCGGTGTTGTCAAAATCTGAGCTGCGTAAATATCCAAAGGCCTTTCTGGCGGGGAACAAACATCCGAATCGGGTGTGGGAAGAACACACCAGCGGTTCCAGTGGAACACCCCTTACCCTGTTCCGTAGTGAGCACACAGAAAAACTCTGGTATGCCCAGTTTGAAGCCCGTGTAAGGCGCTGGCACCACGTCAGCCGGTTTGATCGCTGGGCGATTATTGGTGGGCAAATGGTTGCACCTGTGGAGACGACCAAACCCCCTTATTGGGTCTGGAATGCTGGGTTAAATCAACTCTACCTTTCGGTTTATCACATTTCTGCACAGACAGCTGCCGACTATTGTAATGCTCTTAAGAAATATCAAATCACCTATTTATTGGGTTATCCATCTGCGCTTTCCTTATTGGCAGAATTCATGATCGCTGGATGTATGCAGGTTGACAGCTTAAAAAAAATATTCTCCAATGCGGAAATGTTATTACCGGTGCAGCGTCAAATCATCGATCGAGCCTTTAATTGTTCGGTTGTGGATACCTACGGGATGTCTGAACTGGCGGCGGCGGCCAGCGAATGTGAAGAAAAGAATATGCACCTATGGCCAGACACTGGCATAGTGGAGGTTCTATCTGATGATATGGATTTACCCGTGCCTGATGGCGAGTGTGGCAGGTTAATCTGCACGGGTTTAATCAATTTCGATATGCCCCTGATTCGTTATCAAGTTGGCGACCGGGGAGCTCTTGCGCCTAAGGGGACACGATGTTTATGTGGGCGCAACTTACCAGTCTTGGAAAGGATTGATGGGCGGATAGATGATGTTATCTTGACTAGGGATGGCCGTCGAATAGGTCGTTTAGATTCGATCTTCAAATCAAACCTGCCGGTTATCGAGGCGCAGTTAATCCAGGAACAGATCGATATGATGCGGGTGAAGGTAGTTCCCGCTCCTGGTTTTGACGATGCCGCGGAAGAGCAGTTACGAAAAAGAATAACGGAACGTGTTGGGGCTATTCGTTTGGTGGTTGAAAAAGTGGGGAAAATTGAGCGAGGTCGAAATGGGAAATTCAAATTTGTGGTCAACCAGTTATCAATTTCGGAGGATTAATAAAGGTTGACCGCTAACCCAGAAGGTGCACCTCTGCCTTTTGTGAGTGTCATTATGCCCGTTCGCAACGAAGCTGCTTACGTAGCGCGAAGCATACAGTCTGTTCTGGATCAGGATTACCCAAAAGATCGGATCGAGGTAATTGTTGCGGATGGTTTATCTACAGATAATACAAAGCAAATTATTTCTGAATTCGCTTCTGAAGCCAACCACATCCTTATATTCGATAATCCCAAAGTTTATGTTCCGGGCGGGTTAAACCTAATTTTACAGAAAACCCGCGGCGATATCATCATCCGGGTCGATGGCCATTGCGAGATTGCAAGGGATTATGTCCGGAATTGTGTTCATCATTTGCTTACCAAGGATATTGTCGGTGTGGGAGGTCCAATGGAAACGGTTGGAGAAACTCCATTGGCGCAAGCGATCGCGGTTGGTATGAGCAGCCTGTTTGGGGTGGGTGATTCTGCTTTTAGAACGATCAAGAACAAAGAATTATTTGTCGAAACCGTGCCCTTTCCAGCATATTGGCGGAGAGTCATAGATACGGCGGGTTTCTATGACGAGGACCTCATCCGCAACCAGGATGACGAATACAATTACCGCCTGCTGGATATGGGAGGAAAATTACTACTGGCTCCGGATGTCCGATCGAAGTACTACAGCCGTTCAAACTTACGCTCTTTGTGGCGACAATATTTCCAATACGGCCTTTACAAAGTTCGGGTCATGCAGAAACATCCTCGACAAATGCGAATAAGACAATTCATCCCTGCTTTATTTGTATCCATAATGATTTTTTCTATTATTCTGGCGTTGTTTGTCCCTTTTGGGTGGAAATTATTCCTGGCATATGTAGGGGTATATATACTGTTTAACCTGACCGCGTCCATTCTTGCTGGGCTTAAAAACGGCGTCCGCGTAATGGTACGACTGCCAATGATATACGCAACTCTCCACTTTAGTTATGGGCTTGGCTTTTTACTTGGATTAATTCGATTTTACAACCATTGGCGAAGGTGAATTTTTTTCCACAAGTGTCAAGGTTTGATAAAAGTTCAAAATGTGTTTGACCAGACGGGCAAACATCATTAATAAATAAATTTTAGGCTGGGTTTTTGTTGAGCGCGGAATACAGGGGAAAGAGATGGTCGACCACACCATAGAACAGGTCAAATTGACAAAATTACAAAACAAAAAAACGGCAATGAATTTTATTACCGCCTGGGTCGATGCCTTTATTCGCAGGCTGATGGATATTGCGCTGTCACTAACGGGGATGCTGATCCTTTCTCCGTTCATAATGATGATTGTGATGATGATTAAAAACGATTCTCCGGGGCCTGTTCTTTATCGAGGTCCAAGGGCGGGAAAAAATGGAAAAATCTTTCAAATCTTAAAATTCCGAACGATGTATGAAAATCCCGCGAGTTATAAAGGGGCAAAAGTCACCGCCCAAGATGATCCGCGGATAACACCAATAGGTAAATTTTTGCGAGAAACTAAATTAAATGAATTGCCTCAATTGTGGAATGTGTTTATCGGTGATATGAGCCTGGTAGGACCACGGCCCGAAGATCCGCATATTGTTGAAGGTTGGTCGGAAGAAGACAAGAGAATTATTTTGTCAGTCAAACCTGGCATCACCAGTCCCGCCTCTGTGCTTTATCGGAATGAAGAGAGTATGCTTCAGTCCCGCAATGTTATGGACCGTTATTTGTGGGACATTCTGCCCAGCAAGCTGCGACTTGATAAGTTATATGTACGCAATCGTAATATCTTGAGTGATCTTGATGTCCTGTTTTGGACTGCTGTCGCTTTGCTGCCACGATCAAAAAATTTTCAAGTGCCGGAACGCCTGCTGTATCGCGGCCCCCTGAGCTTACTGGTTAATCGTTTTGTCAGCTGGTTCATCATTGATTTTTCGATTGCATTCCTGGCTATTACTTTTGCCGGCATACTTCGGCGGTTGAGTTCGCCATTAGATCTGGGTTTTGAGAAATCAACCGCGATTGCATTGGTTATGGCTTTGCTTTTCAGCCTGATTAATACAATCATGGGTGTCAATAAAACCAATTGGAGCCGTGCCACAATCGGTGAAGCCCTGGATTTGGCCGTATCCACTTTCATTGTCACTTCAGTTCTGTTCGTTGTAAATTTGATTGTTCCCAATGGTCCCGTCTTACCTCCAATTGTAGTGGTCACCTCTGGGATGTTCGCTTTTACCGGTTTTATGTTTGTGCGTTATCGGGAACGTCTCATTGCAAGTATGGCAGAGCGCTGGATAAACATGCGCCGTGATCGAATCGATATCTTGACTGAACCGGTCTTAATTATCGGCGCTGGAGAATTGGCAAATTTTGCCGTCTGGTTATTGCGATATGGGCCTCTTTCTAAAGCTTTTAAAATGATCGGAATTGTAGATGATGATCCAAAAAAAATTGGCCAGCGCATAGAAGGCCTTGAGGTTATAGGACATACCGAAGATATTCCAGAGCTAATCAAGAAGTATGACATCGGAATGGTTTTATTCGCAATCGCAGATATCAATCCTGAAGATACAGAACGGATTGTCAGCTTGTGCAACTTGCCTGAAGTACGGGTAATCATGATTCCGGATGTGATGGATAGTCTTAGGGCGCATTTTCCTGCCAACGAAAGCGAACGAGAGACCTTAGTCGGAAAAGTGGTCAGAAATTCCACCCTGGACAGGTTGACGGGTATTCATAATAAACAATCCTTCCTACGAATGTTGGAACGCGAACTTCCGCGTGCGCATCGATACGGCCATCCGTGCTCAATTATTGTGTTCGACATCAAATGCAACTGGCCTGGCGGTGTGCAAGGTTCGAAAGCGACGATGCAGCAAGTATTACAGATCGTTGTCGATCGAGTATTGAAAAATATTCGCGAAATTGATTTGCTCGGGCGATATGATGATCATGAGTTTGTGATTTTGCTTCCGGAAACTGATTTGGAGGCCGCCAACCGGGTTGCGGAAAGGCTTCACAAAAATCTATGCTGCTCACCGATTACTACCAATAACGGTGATTTGGGAATAGATGTTACCTTCGGTGTGGTTTCTCAGGATTCAGATTCACTGGATGCAGAAGTGCTAATAAAAAAAGCCGTCGATGCTGTTCACTTACTAACAAGCCAACCATAATGATGCATCGATGAGAAAAATAAATAAAGCCAGGGTGGAACAGTGGAAAATTTCAAAAATTATAAAAAAATTCTGATAACTGGCGCAAGTGGATTCATAGGCAGCCACCTCGTTGAAAAAGTGGCCCGTGAAGGAGCAGGAGTCCGCGCCTTCGTTCACTACAACTCTCGTGGTGATATTGGATTGCTGCAGCAGATCGACCCCATGCTTATTAAAGAGATAGAGATTTTTCCTGGGGATCTTAGAGACCCAAATACCGTTGCTCGGGCTGTAAAAAACATACAAGCAGTCGTGCATCTGGGTGCTCTAATCTCAATTCCATATTCCTACCTGAATCCGCGCGAAGTAATCGAAACAAATATTATGGGGACCCTGAATGTCCTGCAAGCCTGCATGAACTACGGTGTTGAAAAATTTATTCATACTTCGACCAGTGAAGTGTATGGGACAGCAAAATTTGTTCCCATAAACGAAAGACACCCTTTACAAGGACAGTCTCCTTATGCGGCCAGCAAAATTGGTGCGGATAAGCTGGTAGAGAGTTACTATTGTAGTTTTGGTTTACCGGCATTAACAATTCGGCCATTCAACACATTTGGGCCACGACAGTCGGCTCGGGCAGTACTTCCGGTGATCATAACGCAGGCATTGGCGGGACAACCTGTCAAATTAGGAAATACCACCGCTAAACGTGATTTCACTTATATCAGCGACACAGTCGAAGCTTATATCAAGGCGCTGCTTTCAGAAAATCTTCATGGCGAGGTAATCAACCTTGGCACAGGTCGGGAGGTTTCAATAGCTGAAGTTTGTGAAATCGTGTCGCGTTTGACAGGCAAAGAAATCACCATTCAACAAGAGTCAAGGAGGTTTCGACCTGAAAAATCGGAAGTCATGCAATTGTTGTCGGATAATAGCCGGGCGAAAGAATTACTCGGTTGGATGCCAAAAGTTGAATTTGAGGAGGGTTTGCAGCGAACAATCGATTGGATCGCTAACAACCTGAATCGGTATCAAGTAGGGAATTACGAATTCTAACGAAACATTCGAGTCGTTATTCCCATTCAGTTTTGAATCGTAAAGCGAATTTATCAGAAATAAAAATCAAAAACAATTGGGGGACGCTATGAAAGCTGTGATTCTGGCGGGCGGCAAGGGGACACGCCTTGCGCCATACACCAAAATTTTGCCTAAACCTTTAATGCCGATTGGCGAGATGCCTGTATTGGAGGTGCTCATTCGCCAACTAAAAAACCAGGGAGTTGAAGAACTCATTCTTACTGTCGGACACCTGGCGGAAATTATGCGCGCCTTTTTTGGTGACGGGTCTCAATTTGGGACAAAGATCCGCTACAGTTATGAAGACCATCCCTTAGGGACCGCTGGCCCGCTTGCATTCGTCAGCGGGTTGGATGACACATTTCTGGTCCTCAACGGTGATGTCCTCACTGATCTGAAATTCAATGATTTGATCGCCTTTCATAAGGCGCAAAATGCAGTGGCAACCATCGCCATGCATCAACGCACGATAAAAGTAGATCTGGGAGTGATCTTGTGCAATGGCGGCTCAAGAGTAGTAGGGTATATCGAAAAGCCAGACTATGAATATCAGGTGAGCATGGGTATCTATGTTTTCGAACCTCGGCTGTTGAACTACATCGAGAAGGGCAAGTATCTCGATTTCCCAAACCTTGTCCATAAATTGTTGGGCGAAGGGGAAAAAGTAGTTGGTTATCCATTTAATGGATATTGGCAGGACCTTGGCCGGCCAGATGATTATGAACAAGCTGCGGTCGATTTTAATACCATGCGCAATCGGTTTCTGCCGGAGGATTGATATGACCACGTGGCGGATCCCGCTTGCAAATGTAGACATCGGTCTCGAGGAAAAACAGGCGGTTCTGGAGGTGCTTGACCGTGGCTGGTTGACCATGGGGGAGATTACCGCGAAATTTGAGGAGGAGTTCGCACAGTTTATCGGGGTGAAATATGCTTTGGCTGTGAGCAACTGTACCGTTGGCCTTCATATGGCCTGTCTTGCCGCCGGAATAGGCAAGGACGATGAGGTAATTGTCCCTTCATTATCCTTTGTGGCAACAGCAAACGCTGTCACTTACACAGGCGCAACGCCGATTTTCGCGGATGTCATATCAGATCGGGATTTGACCATCTCGCCCGAGTCAATCGAAGAAAAAATCACCGAGCGGACAAAAGCCATCATTGTGATGCATTATGGCGGTTACCCATGCATGATGGACAAAATACAGGCTCTGGCTGAGCGTTATCAACTGGTGTTGATCGAAGATGATGCTCACGCACCCGGGGCAGAGCTTCTTGGAATAAGAATGGGAAGCTGGGGCAAAACGGGCTGTTTCAGTTTTTTCGGAAATAAAAACCTGACCACCGGTGAAGGGGGCATGGTTACGGCCAATGATGAGACGCTTGTCGAAAAACTGCGTTGGTTACGATCGCACGGAATGACGACGTTGACCTGGGACCGCCATCGTGGACATGCCTGGAGTTATGATGTGGTTGCGCCTGGTTTTAACTATCGGCTGGATGAAATCCGTTCCGCACTTGGAAGAGTGCAATTGCAAAAATTACCTAGAAACAACCAAAAGCGCCAGCACCTGGTTGAGCAGTATAAATTGGTGCTTACGGAGCTGGTGCCTGAAATCGTGATTCCATTCGAGAATCATCCAGGCCATTCTGCTTATCACCTGATGGTGATCCAATTGCCAGAAGAATGCCGCCGAGACCGGTTTACCGCAGAAATGTCCTCCCAGGGAATTCAAACCAGCCTTCATTACCCACCAATCCACAGGTTCAGCTATTACCAGAGGCTGGTGGATAGCAGCAAAGTCAATTTACCGGTTACTGAAAGGGCTGCGGCGCATTTGGTAACTTTACCCCTTTATCCGAGCATGACCGATTCTGATGTGGAGCAGGTTGCACTGGCAACGCGGGACGCATTCAGACGTTCATCATTCGAGAAATGAGGATTTAATGCAACCCCGACAATATCTTCAACTAGTAAAACGCTGGGCCTGGCTGGTTGCGGTCGGTATTTTGGTTGGCGCCAGCATCGGTTATGTCTACAGCCTTTTGCAGGATCCGGTCTATCAAGCCCGGACAAAGGTTGTGGTGATGCGCGCACCCGAATCAACCGGTACCGATATCTTTTATCAGAACGACATGCAACTGGCGCAAACATTTACCGAACTTCTGGTAACCCGTCCGGTGCTAGAAGCCACATCGGAAAAGTTGGGATACCGGGTGAATTCGAACCAGGTGCAGGTACAGCAGGTAAAAGACGCCCAACTTATCCAGGTGGTCGTAGAAGATGAGAACCCCCAAAGCGCAGCTGATATCGCCAATACACTGGTGGTAGTATTCCTCGATCAGTATGATAAGATGCAGGCGAGTCGGTTTGCCTCCTCGGAAGATAGTCTGCAGGCACAAATTCAACAGGTCGAGGCGCAAATGGCAGACTTGCAGAGCCAATTATCGCAAGAATCCGTGCAGACTCTGGAAGAACGCATCCAATCTGTTACGAGCATCATTGCAGATATTCAGGCTGAAACTGCGACATTACAAGAAGAAATCATTAGTCTGCAATATGTTAACGAACTGGTTCGCAGTACCAATCCAAATGGTCAGGTGGTTTTTGTAACCCCTACACCGACATTGGAGAACTTGATCGAATTAAACCGACGGCAGGAACGGTTAAAGGAACTACAGACTCTTTTAGGAATTTACCAGCGCATCTATGTAGACCTGACATTGGCTGTAGATGCATCTGGGGCGAGCAGCTCGAGTGTTAATGATCAGATCCAAGCGGCTCTGATGCTCTACCAACAAATTTACAATAATTTGCTTTCAAATTATGAGGCTATTCGCCTGGCCAGGCTGCAGTCAACCCCTAACATCGTGCAGGTCGAAGAAGCCCGTGCGCCTATCAATCCTATTCGACCCAAAACCACCAATAATATATTGATAGGAGCAGCCTTGGGGGTAGCATTAGCAGGTCTGATTATCTTCCTGATCGAGTATCTAGATGAATCTATTCGTGATGCGCAAATGGTTGAAGAGCTATTAGATTTACCTGTATTGGGATATGTTGGCGATATGGGTGTAAAAAATGGAAAATCGGACCTGCCCTTTGTCCTGATGCAACCGAGATCGCCGATTTCAGAGGCCTTTCGGATACTCCGTAACAATCTGGAATTCACCGCCCTGGATAATCCATTAAAATCCATTCTTGTGACCAGTTGTGCCATCGGAGAGGGGAAAACCACGATGGCAGTTAACCTGGCTTTGGTGCTTGCTCAAGCCGGTAAACGAGTTGTGCTTGTGGATGCAGACCTACGCCGTCCCCAGGTTCATGAGCACCTACATCTTTCTAATCGACGTGGATTAAGTGATGTGTTACGAGAACACGCCAGGCACGAAGACGTTACCCATTGGCTCAAAATGGTGAACCTGGCTGTTATTACAAGCGGAAGCCTGCCTCCCAACCCGGCGGAAGTGTTGGGCTCAGAAAAAATGGCCAAGATACTCACTGAGCTGGAACAAACGTATGACAGCGTGATTATCGACGGAGTGCCATTTTTACTGGCAGATGCATCCATCCTGTCTTCGCGGGTGGATGGGGTTCTGGTCGTGGTGCGTTCGCGCGTTACGCAGCAGTCCGTAGCGGTTGAAATGGTCGATCAACTGGAACGCGCCGGCGCTAGAGTTTTAGGCGTTGTGCTTAACCGTGTAAGGGATGAAAGTGGCGTGCCATATGCCCGTGCATTAAAAGGCTATTCCCATTACGCGTATTCGAGCGATATCACTGAAAAGAAAGAAGAGAGAGAATAATGTCGAGTGATACGGTCTGTCCGTATCTGGGCATGGCAGGGGACCCGAAATCTGTTTTGGAATTTCCGTCCGACGGGAATTTCTGTTATAGGGTGAAAAAGCCAGCTCCGGTAAAAATCGGCCACCAGGCGAAATATTGCCTGGTCAGAGCGCATATCGACTGTCCCATTTACCGTGCAGATGGCAGCCAGGCCATGCCCGCGATGTACCTGGGAAGGTCGAAGCCCGCGATCTCGGGATTTGGAATTATTCGCACAATCGGGATCATTATCATTGTGGTATTGGGTGTGTTTGGGTTTATGCTTGTGAAGGAGTCAATCCAAAACAGGGGTGAAATCAATTTGGGGACACAGTCTGAAGAAAAACGTGACCAAATATCCTCCACTGAAGATCCGGGAGGTATCCAGGGGCAGGTTTTTCAAAATACATCCCCAGGCATGGTTGGATCAGGAGAAAATGAGGAAACTCGGGAAGCCTGTATCGCCCCGCCGGGATGGGTCGTGTATGTCGTTAAACCAACCGATTCACTCGTGAGGCTGAGCCTGATTTATGGTGTAACCGTGGCGCAGCTTCAGCGCGCGAACTGTTTGGGTAACCGCATTCTGATCTATCCCGGAGATGAATTACTCGTCCCGGGGCCGACGGCCACACCACGGATATCACCAACGCCCACGTCATCCGTAACGCGCACTGCGGCTCCCTATATCCCGCCGCCTGCAACAGCGACCAATCCTCCCGCTCCCCCGGCTCCGGCCGCGACCCACACCTCGGTTCCACCCACCCAGCCCCCCCCGACGCCAACGGTGGTTCCAACGATAACCGAAATTCCATCGCCTACGCCCAATCCGGAAGTATAAAGTTGACCGATTAATTCGTCATCACACCCCGAAACGCAGCACATATGGAGTGCGATCCAATGAAATACAAAATCAAGTATTTGGATTTAATTCAAACAGGGATTGTGGTTGTCATTATTACGTTGCTTATCGCCGGCTCTGCTATGGCAGCGTCCAACCCATTCGATGTTATCCCCCATAACCAGATAATGGATGAAACCACCCCAGGGGTGACCATCACGCCAAACAGCGAGCTGACCACGCGCGAAGACGGCACAATGGACCAGCAATTGTCGGTAGTATTGAACACGCTGCCGACGGATGCAGTAACTGTTGCTTTCTTGAGTTCAGATGAAAGCGAGGTGCTGGTCAGTTCTGCCTCTCTGGTATTTACGGTCGAAAACTGGGATCAGCCGCAGACTCTAAACTTGCTGGGTCAGGATGACGATATTGATGACGAGGATCAATCCGTATCCATTACCATTACCGTAACTTCAACCGATCCGGATTATGGCGGGCTAAGCATTGAACCGTTAATCGTCACCAACCTGGACGATGATACAGCCGGGCTGGTGGTGAACCCGATCAGTGGGCTGCAGACGACGGAAGCGGGGGGGACAGCGAGCTTCACAGTGCGGCTGAACAGCCAGCCGACGGCGAATGTGACCGTTCCGGTCGCCAGCCAGGACACAACTGAAGGCACGGTTTCGCCCACAACGTTGAGCTTCACCCCGGCTAACTGG